>Ga0307372_10000115_pt1 | contig 126468 bp, 139 predicted proteins | sample OX1MG_FD_202533 | JGI IMG/M metagenome (GOLD analysis project Ga0307372, IMG submission 202533) | Soil microbial communities from Risofladan, Vaasa, Finland - OX-1 | ecosystem: Environmental > Terrestrial > Soil > Coastal area > Acid sulfate soil | place: Finland: Risofladan, Vaasa... | reverse complement strand
CGGCAAGGCACTCCCGCTGGGCCCGCCAATGCTGCACGGCTGACCGGCAGCCCGCAGGACGGCATCCGCCCGGCCACCGGGCCGGTACGTGATGGCACCCCTGGCCCACCGCACGACCGCTGTTCAGGGATTGTGCGGAGGATCAGGGCAAGCGGAAAGACGACGCACCCGTCCGCTGGATCGGCCGCCGGCCAGGAGTTCTGCAAGACCGCGCAGCGAAGGCGCATGCCCAGAGCCGCCTGGCGGAACCGCGGGCAGCCGTGCGCAAGGGTGAAGCTTCCACGTCGGCGCCACCACCACCCGGCCCAGCTCACCACCATCCGTAACCAGCCTGACCGCTGCCCGGCATGGACCGCCCGGCGAACCTGAGACTCCACGTCGGTGCGAACTGCCTCGTTTGGCTGATCAACGGCACTATGCCGCGTTGCCTGCATGTCGGATTACCGCCGGTGCCCTGGCATGCTTGAGGCATGAAGGACCTGGTCAGGTTCCTCCGCCGGATCGCCGTCACCATCGTGGGCACGGTGATCCTCGCCGTCGGCGTGGTGCTCCTGGTAGCACCCGGGCCTGGCCTGTTCGTGATACTCCTCGCGCTGATCGTGTTCGGCGTCGAGTATGAATGGGCCAGACGCCATCTCAGCGCCGTACGGGCACGCGCGCGTTTGGCGGCCGACAAGGCGGCTGCCAGTCGCGTTGCGACGGCCTCCGCCATCCTCTTTGGCGTTGGCGCCATCGGCCTTGGCGGAGTGCTGATCTTCACCGACGTGCTGCCTCTGTCCGGCGCAGGAACTGGTGCGGGCGTTGCCGTAGGGGGCCTGACCGTGCTGGTCACCATCGCATACAGCATCCGGGAATTGCGGCGCGCTGAGCAGGTCGATGAGATCGAACGTCCGCAACAGGCTGAAGCGGCTGCAGAGCCCGATGGGCGCGGGGGGAGCCGGGCCGGGTCTACTGCCTGACGCTTCTTGAAGCCTTCGCGAGGACAACCTGGCTCTGGCCATTACCGCCAGGTCGGCCGTTGGGCAGGCCGTGCGCGGCTTGGGCCCGTGTGTCCCGGCGATCGTGACTGGGCAAGGGACGGTGGTGGAGTCAGCGGGGGGCGGCGGGCTGGCCAAGCGCTGATTCAGGTACCTGGAGCCGCTCTCGCGGCAGCAGGCCTGATGGCATCCGGAAGTGGTGGCCGACCGCGCAATGCAGGACAACATGACCAACGGGGCCGTGCGTGCTCGGCAGGGTGAAGTGGTCAGTGATCTCGGCAGGGACCTCGCACCCCGGGCAGGATATGAATCTCGTGGATGGTCTGGCCTCCAGCGCCATGGCCTGGCTCCTTCCTCTGCGGGTCTTCGCCTGGAGATGTACGGACTGCAGCTGGCCAGCGGCGTAGAGCTGGGCGGGTCTCCCGGGACTCGTGGGTGCACGCAACCCCGGCCCCCGGACGGCGGGTGCCGGGATGGCCCATCAGCCAGCTGACCCCGGCTTGACACCCGCCACGGCTGGCGTACACCCAGATGCGGATGGCTTCCAATGCTTTCAAGAGACTGGCGAGCAACCGGCGGCCGACCGTTCCGGCTCGGCCGTCGCGGCGCGCTGGGCGTCCCGCAGTAGGCGCAGTACCTCGTGGCGCTTCGCGTCCGCGCTGGCCGGATCGGCCGCCGCCGCGGTGACGGCGCTCACCGCCGGCCGACGGCATGGAGCCCAGCGCCGGTCCGCCGTCGCGGCGGCCGCAGTGGGATCGGGGCTTCCCGTACCAGTGGTGGTAGGCGCCCGTTTCGCACTTGAGCCTGGACGCGGCCGTTCCGCCGTGTCGGTCCGGCCGGCTCTGGTGGGTGCGGTCGCGGGCGTGCTAGGCGTGCTCGCTGCCTTCACCTTCTCCGCCGGGGTCTCCGACGCTGCCGCCAACCCCGCACGCTTCGGGCAAACGTGGCAACTGGGCACGTTCCTGGGTATCAACGGGCAAGACTTCGGGCCGGCCAGCCGGGTACTCCATGCCGTCGCGGCCGGCCGCGACGTGATCGGCGTCGACGACGCGCGTATCGCGGGGGCGCAATCCGGCCAGGTCTCGATCGAGAGCTTCACCTATGACCCGGTGGCCGGCAAGCGGCCGGCCATCGTCCTCACTGACGGGCGCATGCCCGCCACGCGGAACGAGATAGTGCTGGCCCCGACGACCGCTCGCGAACTGCGCGCCGGGACGAGCTCCACGGTCCGGCTCACCGGCGCTGCGACCCCGCGGGCCGTGAGGGTGACGGGTATCGGCTTCGTCCCGCGGGGCCGCACAACGGCTACGCCGACGGCGCGTGGCTCACCCCCGCTGGGTACGACCGGATTTTCGGGAGCGCGCACTACTGCTGGCCATCGGCGCGGTCGGGCACGCCCTGTCCATCGCCGTGAACCGCCGACGCCACGAACTGGCGGTCTTGCGAGCGCTCGGGATGACCCGGCTGCAAACGCGGATGGTGGTCGCCACCCAGGCGAGCGCGCTCGCTGTGATCGGGCTGGTGTTCGGGGTGCCGCTCGGAGTCGCGCTCGGCCGTGGCATCTGGCGCGTGGTCGCCGGCTTCACGCCCCTGGCCTATCACCCACCACTCGCCGTGTGGGCGCTGCTGCTGATCGGCCCCATCGCCTTGCTGGCCGCGAACACGCTGGCCGCCTGGCCCGAACAGCACGCCGCACGGCTACGCACCGGCCAGGTCCTTCGCACCGAGTGATTTCGAACTGGCCGGCGCCGCGCCCGGCCTGCCGGAGGTGCTCGCCCTCATCGAGCAGCACGAGCCGGACGTTGTGATCACCGACATCCGCATGCCGCCCACCGGCCGCGACGAGGCCATCCCAGCCGCCACCTGGCTGCGGGAAAACCGCCCCATGGCCGGTGTCGCAACGGAAACAATGGCCGGGCAAGCAGAGTAGGGGTAGCGGGATCTGGGCCGGTCCACCAGCACCACGTGCTCCCCCGCCCACAAGGTGGCGAACCCGCCCGCGTCGGCTGCCATCGCAACAGCCGGATGACCTCCGGGCGGGCACCGGTACTGATGCCCAGCGCGTGCGGCCCAATCCGCATGTGCCCTTCCCAGCCCGGCGTGATTCACCATGCGCTCCGGGCGGTGTCGCCCGTCCCGCCGAGCGGCGGCAGGGCGCCAGGAAACGGCCACCCGATCACCCTCGGCCCCGCCGACGTTAATCCCCCGAATCGAGGGCCAACACGCTCGCCGCCGGCCGACCGTAAACCAGATCTGCGCGCGCTGGGGCGGTGAACGTCCGCTTCCGCTCTTGGCAGGAATGTATGAGCACGCGATAGTGACCGGCAGCCGCCCTGGGCGGGGCCGCGGGCCCGGCAGCCGGGTGGTCACGTGCGGGCAGCGGGACGATGAGCTGGCCCAGCATGGTGGGGTCGGTGAATGGTGTCATGTGCGCGGCACCGGGCAGTACGTGCAGGGTCCCCTGGGGGGCAGGTGGCTGGCGAAGGCCGACATTGCCGCCGGCGTGGATACCCGATCGAGTTCGGCCGCGATGAGGGTGGAGCTTCGCGCGCCACCGGAAACGCCGAACCATCGGACCACGGCCGGGAAAGCCCATCACCGCGGCCCGCTACCGTTCGGCGGTTTTGTCCAGTACAGGTTTCACGTCAACACGTGGCGTTCCATCGATCGCTTCGAGGCCGTTGACGAGAATCCGCAGCCCTTCTACCGCGACCACCCGTACGCGGTGCAAGCCGATGGGGTTGGGCCGGTCGGGGGAGCGGGTACTGAAGACCCTCAGCGGCGGGCTCTGCGGGGCGTCTCCGGGACGGGTGACGAGCACGTCGCGGCGGCACGGTCGAGCCAGGTCAGTACCATGACCTCAATGCCAGCCCGGAGGTCGCGGATCCCTTCGGCAGCCTCAGGCTCGAAAACCAGCCACGCGGGCGGCGCGCCCTCGTCCCCTTGCCGCGGCGCTTGCGCCCGCTCGGTCCTCTTCTCGAGCCTGCCGGACGGGCCTTCCCGGGAGCATCGTGACAGTCTCTGGCGTTAACCGGCTAGTGCGCGTAAAGATCTGCGAGGCGATTTCCCTCCGCCGGCATTGCCCGGGTCAGGTACTGGGAGTCGCCCTCGAGCCTCTCAGCCTTCCGCGGATGCTCCCTGGAGTCTCGTCCGGTGGAGACCGCCTCCGGCTCCTCCGCTCGTCCCGCAGATCCATTATCAGTATCCCTCCTGGCAGGACCGTTCACCAGGGGCGAAGGTCCCGGCCATGCGGAAGAGGCAGCCTTCCGGCCGGCTCGGCACCGGGGCCGCCATCGAGCATGACCTGACGGCGGCGGTAGCGGACCAGAAGCCCGGCCGGTGGGTAGCGCGGAGAGTTCATCGCCCCGACCCCAAGCAAGGTCAGCCTCAGCCGCGGCGTTACCAGTGCCACACCCACACGGTAGTCGCGTGCATAACCGGGGAATCTGCAAGCGCCCACCCGCATGCTGACAGCCTGGGGGCACGACATCGTGAGGAGAGATGGCGTACGTCCCCGGGCTGCAGGACATCGCCGTCGGCGATGTCCTGCTCACCAGCATGTCGTCGCCGGGAAGCCGCTGGCGCACCTCGTCCTCCGTCGCGCCCCAGCCTTGCGTGCGTCCGGTCGGGCTGGAGTGGGCTGCGCGGTAGGCGAAGACGGACGCCGTGATGCTGCCGAGGAGGGTGGACAAGGAGCAGGCACGCAACCGCTGAGGCGCTCGGCGGTGCTGCGTCAAAGGTTCAGCACGTCAGGTGCAAGATGGCGTTGGTGTCCTTGGTGGTCTTGGCCAGCACACCGATCGCCTTTGCCGTGGGCAGGACCACAAGGTCGATCTTGCGGCGGTGGGCCTCTTCCTCGACTTGCTTCATCACCGGCAACGCGCCAGCAGCACCAGTGCCAATCACCAACCTTCGGCACCGCCAGGGGATGTCCTCCGCGATCGAGAGCGGAGTGTGCCCGTACGCGCCGCGGAACTTCCTGGAGCCGGCCTTCTTGCGCTCGCGGATCTTTCCGCGATCGATGATCAGGTCGTGATCATAGGTCACGCCGTCGACTCGTACCGAACCAAATGAGTACTCGGTGAATCGCACGCTGATGCTCCTTTACCTGCACCGGGATCGTATGGCCGGTTCCGGTGAGCGGTCCAGATCGGTTAGTGGACCTATGCCGGTGGCGAGCTCAGACTGCGAGCCGCCCCTCGCAGGGATAGGGCGTTGCTGCCGTGCAGGACGCGGTAGTCCATGATCGACTCGTCCGGCCGAACGAGTCACGGCGCGAGGCCGACCGGGATGAAATACAGGACTGTCTGGTCGGGGGGCAGGGCGAGCGCGGCCGCCGCCTGGGACGGGTTGAGGCTGCCGACGGGCACCGCTGCAAGTCCGCGAGCGGTCGCTTGGAGCAGGATGTTCTGGGCGGCGTGGCCGGCCTCGCGTTCGACAAACACCTCGGCTCGGGCGCCGTACTTGCCGCGGGTGCGACCGGGCGCGGCGGCCACGACGATGATGGCGGGGGCCGCACCGACATGGGATTGCCCGAACGCAGCGGCTTTCAGTTCGGGGCGCAGGTCGGACCCGGCCCGGATCTCAACCCGGTGTCCTTGAGGCAGGTAGTGCATCACTTGCCTGGGAGTCACCACATAGAGTTCGAGCGGGTACAGGGCGCCGGCCGACGGGGCGGCGCGTTTGCCGTCGGGGCTGGTGATCCCCTGCCCGGCCCACAGCAGCTGGCCGATGGCGGCGATCGGGAGCGGGCCTGGCCCGAAGGTGCGCTGGGACCGGCGCTGCTCGATGGCCTTCTCGAGTGAGATCGTGCTGGTGGTGGCAGGTTGTGGCAACGCGACCTGCCTGCTGTAGCGTGCTTGGCTTGCTCGCACCCAGGCGGGCGCTTGCCTGGCGCAGCCGCCGGCCAGCACCGCAACGGCCAGGCCGGTTAGCAGTTCACGGCGCTTCACGGGTCGCCTCCGCATGAGCGAGGTAGTCGGCCATCAGGCTGGCCCCACGGCCCAGGACAATGAGCAGGATCGCGGGAAGGATCAGCAGCAGACCGGCGAGGACGACGACGGGTCGGCTCACGTAAAGGAATAGTGGCGCGCGCGGATCGGCCACCAGCATGGTGATCCCGGCGAGTCCCCCGGCAGTCAGCAGGGCGCCAAGTATCGTCACAGCCGTCCCTAGCAGCCTGAGCCGCCTCCCCGGGCCGGGCAACGCGGGCCGGACCCGCCGTGCCGAGCGCAGCGCCACGAGCTCACCAGCCGACACCAGCGCCACTGCGCCCAAGGCCAGGCCACCGGACGTTACGATCCGGCCGTTCACAGCGCCGGGGCAGCGCAGCGTCCTGACGAGCTGGCCGCCGCGGCCCCCGGCCGGGTCGGACAGGTCGGCGGCCCACCATTGCGGCCACCCGGCCCGACCGGCGACCACATCCCACGCCGATCCGCACGCCCGGGACGGCGTCCCCGCACCGCCGTGCACCGCAACCTGAAGCAGCAGCACCACGCCAGAAAGAACGAGCAGAACCGCGCCCGCACTCCAGCACACCCATCGCCACGGCACGATTGCTACCTCCCGGCCTGTCCCGCATCCCAGGCTCTGGGAAACCCGGTTGAGCCGCCTAGAGGCCAACGTCACTACGGGCCGGGTAGAAGATCGCCGTGCCTGGCGCTGCGGCCCAACCGGACCGCCCAGGCGGCGCTCACGCCCAGAACTGGATGATCTGTATGCGGTCACCTGTCGCCGTCGACCGGGTCGCCGGTGCCGTGCACGCACTGCTGGCCCCCGGAGCCGGCCACTCGGACGCGCTGGGGCTGGGTCAAGGCGCTGCTGCACAGCGTCTACGACCAGCCCGACGCTGCCTCGGTGCACGCCAGTCCGACCGGGTCATCGACGTCCTGGCCGGGAAGCTGCCCACTGTCGCCGGGCACCTCGACACCGCGCGTGCGGACATCCTCGCCTGCACCAAGATCAAAGACGCGACCCTTACTGGATCGATTGCGCGCACATAGCCTCCGTTCATTCGGCTTCTGCTTTGCGTGGCCGATGGCCCTGGCTCGGTCGGTGCTTGCGACGGGCCCGCAGGTACCTGCGGAGCAGCGCGGCCATCTCGTACACCTGCGGCCCGGCCATGCCGGGCACCAGGCTGGCCGGCGTGCCAAGCGCAAGTTCCACGAGCCGGGCCGCCACCTCCCCGGGGTCGACCGGCTGGAACCGGAACCCGGCCGGGACCGGTATCACAGGCAGCCTGGCCATCTGCCGCGCTGTCATCAAGAACAGGTCATGGAACTGGGTGGCGCGCAGCGTCGTCCATGGCAGGCCGGAGTCGGCCACGGCCCGCTCTGCGGCAAGCTTGGACCCGAAGTAGCCGAACATCGCGCGGTCGATGCCGCTGGCTGCAGCCGTCGACTGGAGTTATCAGCTGCTCAGCGAGCAAGCGCGGCGAGCCTCCCGCCGAGTGTCGATCTTCCCGGGCCCATTCACGCTGCAGGCGGCGGTAACTGTCGCCGGGCCTGCCGCCGGGCAGGTGGTGCTCGACCTCGTCAACTGCTCGCTGCTGGCCCCGCCTCGGACGGGACCGGACGGGCGGCCCCGGTACGTCATGCTCGAGACGCCGATAAGCCTGGCCCGCGGGTACCTGGCGCTTTGAGTCCGCTCAGTGTCCGGGAACGGGAACTCATCACCTTGGTTGCCCGGGGCCAGACCGACGCCGGGATCGCTGCGGAACTCCACATCAGCGTGCCCTCTCTGGAGAACAATGAGGCACCAGGCTGGGCCTGCGAGATAGCAAAGGCCGGGTCCGGCTGGCGGGGTCCGGCGCAGGATCTCCATGACCACCGCCGTGTGATTCTCGACCCCCAATTCAGAGGGATAATTCGAATTCCTGAGCCCGGGAGTTCAAGGGCTCTGTACAGCAATGAAGTACCGCAACGGCAGCGGCGTGAGGTGCCGAACGGTCATCGCGATCTGCCTGGCGGCAGGCATCTGGCGCGTAATCCTGCTGACTACCCTCGTTCTCGCGAGAAGCTTCTGTGGCGCGGTCCCTCAACGTACTGCTCCACCTCGGGATCCGGGCCGCACGGGAGAGCGACTGGTGGTCAGGGCGCGTACTTCAGCACCAGGTCGCCGACGCGCGGGAGTGCGGTCTCGACGTGCTTGGCTGCGCTGCCGCGGACGGTGCGGTACGCCTTGAGGATCACGGCCCGCCCGGAGAGCGCCGCCAGGCCGTCGGTCACCGAGAGCAGAGCCTCCGACACCTCCTCGCCGCGCTTGGCCAGGTAGTCGCCGAACTCGGAGCCGCCGGAGGTGCTGAAGTCCGCCCAGTACGGCTCGAGCTTGTCCACTATCAGCGGAAACATGTCCTCCACCGTGTCGTGGAAGTAGCCCGGGGCGAAGCTGGTCACCGTCTTGTAGGCGAGCTTGAGCGCGGTCCCGGATACCCCTGACTTGTCCGCGATCTCCTGGTCAATCAGCGTGTAGCAGTCGGTCATCACCTTTGGCTGGGTGTCTGGCGCGAGCAGGAACTCCTGAAGCGTGGCTGCCATGGGTATGTTCTTCTCCTGGTTGCTGGGGCGATGCCCATCGGATTCCGCACGCATACTACGATGCGCCGTCCGTCACTAGACGGCGGGCGCCCGGCTGTGGTTTACCGCTTCTCGGCATGACCAGGCGGCGGCCGCGTCTGCAGACGCGCACAGATCACCCACATCTGCGCCCCATAACGGGCAGCGCCCGCACGGCCGGTAGGCCGCGCAGATCAGCGGCTACGCGCATGCCGCCACCGTTGATCAGCTACGGTCCGTGACCACCTAGCGACTTTGGTCGCGCCCTTCGGCGGGATCGTCCGGAGCCGGCCGCCGGTCGCGCACGGTCAGCGCAAGACACGGACACATGCTCGCCTAATGGCTGGCGGCGCTGCGTGCTCAGCCGCTGTGATGTTCGCTTGGTATGCCCCCTGGGCACGCCGGCCTGGCACAGCCGTGACGCGACCGAGCCGTGGCGGTCCAGGTACTGCAGATAGCAGCGAATGCGAACGACGCGCGGGTCGTTCTTGCGCAGCTCCGCGACGAGCACGTCGCGACGAGCACGTCGCGGCGGGCGGGGGCAGCGGGCGGGGGGCAGCGGGATCCCTTTCGACGCGGCACCCATGATTTTCAGCATCGCGGTGAAAGGCAGGTACCCCAGCACGCGGCCGAGCCGGTCGAGAATGCGGATGAACATCGCTGAGGTCTTCAGGTGCGGCAGTACCGCCGTGTCCGGGCATGGTCACCGCGACCAGGTGGATACCCGCTAGCGCCGGCTGAGCCATCAGCTCCTCGTATTGGACCGCGGTGCACATGCCCCCGGGCAGCAGGAGCACCGTATGCTCAGCGTCGGCCGGGCCGTTTTCGCAACGATCCCGGCGCACCCATCCGGCGCTCATGGCTTGCCCCCAGCACGACCAGATACCGGCCCGCGACGTCGAGGGCCGGCTCCTCGTCGCCGGCGCCTGCCCGCCCGGCCGGCTCTGTGAGTTTCATCTTGGCTCCCTTCACCGGCGTGTTCATCTCACGGGAACCGTAGATCGGGTGGCCGCGGCGGGCATGGGGCGTATGCCCCATCTTTCGCTGGCGTTACCAGCCGGCGCATGGCCGCCCGGCAGGCCCAAAGGTGCTCGCCAGGCCCATGCCGGGCGGCAAACAGCGCCGCCGCAGCACGGCCGGAAACCCTGAACTTCGGGTAGAGGCGCGCGGGCTCCGGGCTGCTCGCTGCGCTGTTCCGGTGCATTCTCGGCTGGGCGCTTACGGACGGGTGACACCGGCCGGCAAGGTGACGCTGGTGAGGCGTTCGGCTTCGGCCCAGAGCCGGGCGGCGGTCGCGGCGTCGCGAGCCCGGCGGGGCAGCCATGATGTTCCGTACGCGGATTAGCCGGACCGGATGAATCAGAGGTGCGGGCAGGGGATGGCCGGGTCGAGGACCTTGGCAGCCGCCTCCCGGCCTGCGACGGGAAGGCCCGCCGGGTCGAGCAGGCCCAGCTGGACGAGCACGGTGGCCTGGTCCCAGTAGATGTGCTCGTAGGCGATCTTCCCGTTCTCCACTCCGACAATGACGACAAAGGCAACGCAGACCGGCCGCCCCGTGGGGGCTACGCCGGGGAGCATCCACTCGATTTCCTGGGTGTGGGTGAAGGAGATGATGATCTCGTCGACGAGCCGCCCGTCCCCGAAGGTCCGTGACACTTCGGTGAACTCGACGTCGGGCGGGAAGAACTTTCCGACCAAATGGTCGGCGTAGAATGCCCGGTCCCCTTCGCGGCCGGCGCCTCCGACCATGGAAGGTACGTTGACGAGGTGGGGGTTGTCCGTCATCGTCGCCAGCGTTGTCTCCAGGTCCCCGGCGAATTCCGCGTCCATGTGCTGGGCGAAGAGGTCCGCCATCGCTTGCTCATTCTGCTGGCTTGGCACTGATTCTCCTTGCTTGCGGTTAACCCCGACCCCGGCCCGCAGCCACTGGCGGCACCCACCATGCCATGCCTCCATCGGAGCACCCGCATCCGTGCCTTTCGCCGGTCTCAGCCGGCGGGATCAATTGGGCTGAGGTCATCCACGAGGAGATTGGAGGTCGCCCTCCGGTCGGCGGCCAGGGCGCGCAGCGAGCCGCTCAGCATGCAGTGGTCGAGTGCCACCGGGTCCATTCCAGGCTGCGTCGAGCAGCCGTTTCCAGCCTTCTCCGCGCAGCTCCGTCAGATCCTCGGCCACGGTGTCCTCACACCGCAGCGGTGATCGTCCGCCGGGTGCCGGGCGAACCGAGCGCGGCCGGTAGTTCGCCCGCCTCGTCGGCGAGGAGCTGCGCTCCGTCCCACACCAGCAGCAGTGCGCTGACAGTGTGCTCGATAGGCGAATGCGCCAGGTCGTAGTGCGCGGCGGCGCGGACGGCGGCCTGGGTCGCCCACAGGTCGTAGCCGGTCATGAACAGGTCCAGATCGAACTGGGCGGCAAGGCCCATCAGCTCGCCGCGGCCGGTGTCGTCCACCCCGGCGAACGCCTCGTCGAGGGCGAGCAGGCGCGGTGCGTGCGGATGCGCCGAGTTCAGCATCGCGTGCGCGGCGGCGAACAGCGGCAGGTGCAATGAGACCGATTGCTCGCCGCCGGACAGCTGGCTGTGCCGCTTCCGGGTCAGCTTCTCCTCGGTGCCCACGGGACTGACCATCTGAAACACGAACTGTCGCCAGCGACGGTAGTCCAGTACCTGGGCCAGGAGCTCTCGGTAGGGGAGTTCACGATGCCGGGCGCGAGCGGTCTTGATCTGCGCGGCGAAGTGGCCGCGCATCCGGGCGAGGGAGTCCGGATTGAGCCGGGAGGCGTCGGCGTCCAGCAGCCCGCACACCGCGCGCTGTTCGTCGTCGAGCCCGTCCGCCAGCAGCCACCGCACGCCGACCGTCTTGCCCGAGGACATCTTCCGGGACCGCATCTCGGTGTTCATCTGGCTGATCAGGTCCTTGGCGTCCACGGTCCGCTCGTGGATCTGCTGAGCCAGCCTGGCCAGCAGTGCGTCTTCCAGGATGCGCTGCTCAGAGTCGGTCAGCAGGAGTTGCTGGTCGCGGCGGGCGGCCGAGATGCGCTCGGAGAACGCGCCGACCGGGAGCGGGCCCTGCTCATCGGCGATGCGGACGACGATGATGCCGTCGGCGCCGTCCCACTCGGGGTGGTAGTCCTGGCCGGCCGTGGCCAGCTGGGTCTGCAGATCCTCCAGCGCCCGGGTCAGCCGGGTGGTGGAGATCTTCAGTGACGTCTCAGTCGGCGTGAGGTCGCGGGTGACCTCGAGGATCGCCTCGTGCACGTCGACGACCGCTTGGGGCAGGTCATCACCGGTCCAGTCCGCCTCCTGCGCGGGCCAGGCCAGGCCCGGCGGACACTTCAGCACGTCTAGCAGCTCCCGGGCGGCGAACGGCGCGAGACCGCGCGCGGTGTTCCGCTCCTCCCCCGATGCGACGTCGAGGGCGCGCCTGCCGCTGGAGACCCGCTCGGCGGCGGCGCTCACGTCCTTAATGACCTCGATTTCGGCGGTGCGGGCGGAATGCTCGGCCGACTGGGCGGCGGTAACGCCCCGCTCGGCCTCTTCGATCTGTGCCATCACCTCGTTGGCAGCCTTGCCGACGGCGCCCTGCAGCGCCGCCAGTTTGGCGGCCTCCTCGGTGTGCCGGCGGCGGGCCTGGAGTTCGGTTTCGGCGCAGGCGCGCTCCTCATCGGTGGCCTGTTCCAGCCGGCCTCGGGCGCCGGTGACGATGCCGCGCTGCTGCGTCTCCTCGCGGCGGCGGCCGGTGAGGCCGGCGGCGGTGGTCTCGAACCGCCGGGTGGCCGCCTCCACCCGGCCGGTCTGGTCCCATTCGATGGCGTGGTCGATGGCGGTGCGGCGCAGCGCCCGCTCGGTGACGGTGCAGGCGGCCACCGACCCGTCGTAGCCGGACTGGGCGCCGTCGGCGCCCGCCCGGGCCGAGCGCAGCTCCCCGACGGCCTGGGAGTGCGTCCGCAGTGCGGCGGCGATCGCGGTGGTGCGGGGGAGCGCTGCGCGTGCCTGCGCGAACGCGGACAGTGTGTCGGCCAGTCCGGTGAGCTTCCGGTCGAGGCCGGTCAGCAGCTCCTCCAGCCCGGCGATCCGGGCCTCGCACTCGGCGATTCGCGCGGCCCGGCGGCGGGCCCGGGCGGTCGCTCCGATGTACTCGGCATGGTCCTTGTGGTGCGCACCGGCAGTGACACCGTGGGAGTAGCGGCCGTCGGCGCCGATCACAGCAGCCGAGGAGAACAACTCGCCGCCGGCGGCGATGGAGGCCAGCACGGCGCCGATCCGCGCCGCGGGCACCGGGGTGTCGTCCTCGGGCACCAGCACGCCGGCGAGGCTGGCGCCCGCCACCGGTGTGCCGGGGACCAGGTAACCGTCGCTGTCCCCGGCGGTGACCTCGTGGCCGTCCGGCGTGATCCAGGCATCAAGCATTCCGGTGGCTTCCAACGCCGCCTCGAGCACGGCGGCCTGCGTTTCACCGACGTCGTCGGCGAAGCGGACCAGCCGCCACAGCGGCGCGCCGCGGCGTCCCGACCGGTCGGCAGCGCGTCCCGGGTGGGCCGGCGGCGCGTCGTCGCGCTGCGCGGCGATCCGGTCCCGCTCCTCGGCGATGCGCGTCCGTTCGGCCTGGGCGGTGGCGCGCTCGGCGCGCAGCCGCGCCTGCTCGTTACGGACGGACTGCTCGGCGGCGGTGGTCGCGCCGGCGAACACCGACTCGAGAGTGGCGGCTTCCGGGTCGCCGAACACCTCGATCGCCACGCTGAGGCCCTCGGTCAGTTCCCGCATCGCCGTCTCGTCCAGCACGTCGGCGTGGTTGGCCGCCCACCGTGTCAGTGCGGCCTGCGCGTCGGCGCGGGCGGTGGTCACCGCACCGGCAGCGGCCTGTTCGGCCAGCTCGGCGGCGCTCACCGCCGCCAGCGCCCGGTCGAGCGTGAGCCTGGCCAGATCGCGGGCGTGCTCGGCCCTGCGGTGCGACTCCAGCGCCGCCCGTACCGCGCGGACGGCTTCCAGCCGGGCGGCGACCCGGGCCCCGGCACGTTCGGTGAACCCGCCTGCCTCGGCGTCGGCGGGCTGCCAGCCGATCCCGGCCGCGGTGGCGTGATCGGCGAGCTGCGCCGCGGTTCGGGAGACCACCGACTCCAGGTCGGCGAGCAGCGCCGCGGCTTGCTCGGTGTCGGCGCGGGAACGGGCGGTCGCCGCCCTGCGCCGGGCGAGTTCCGCGGCGGCCTCGGCGGCGTTCCGCTCGTTGGTGCGGACGAGCCGTTCAAGGTCGGCGAGTTGCTCGACCGCCTGGTAGGCGCTGCTGGACTTCAGCTGGTCGAGCCGGGCGCGCCAACCGGCGAGGGCGTTCTCCGCCTCCTCCCGGCGGGCCTGCGTCTGCGCCTGCCCGGTTTCGGCGCTCGCCAGTGCCGTGATGTCGTTGGCGAGTTCGGTGCGCCGCTGCGCACTGGCCCCGCGGCGGCGGGTGAGCGCGTCGGCGGCCGACCGGGCGTGGGTGCGCAGGTAGGTGGTGTAGGAGGCGAGGAAGGCGCGGGTAGCCTCGTCGGCAGCCGTCAGCCCCTCCAGTGTGGTGGCGACCGCCTCCATGTCGTCGAAGGACCGGGCCGCCTCGGTAATCAGGTCGTCGTCGACCGGGCGCAGCCCGTCGGTGAGCGTGTCCGACAGCTTCGCCGGGTCCAGGTTCTTGGCCAGTTGCGGCCGCCGCAACGTCAGGATCAGGGTGAGCAGCTGTTCGTAGCGTTCCCGGCCGAGGCCGAACAGCCGCTGGTCGATGGCGGCCCGGTAGTCGGTGGGGGAGGCGTGCAGGTTCGACTCCCCGATCTCCTCGGCGAGCTGCTTCTTGGTCATGGGCCGGTCGTCGCTGGTGATGAGCGAGAAGTCCGCACCGACCCGGCCGTCGGCGACGAAGTGCCAGCGGACCGGGGTGTCGCGATGCTTCTGCGCGTGCAGGCCGATGCCGATGGTGATGGCCTCGCCGGTGTCGCGGTGCCGCAGCTCCAGCCACACATAGCCGACCGCGTTCTCGCCGCCGCGGAACAGGAGGTTGGACTTCATCGTCCGGTCCTCGGCGGCGAACGGGTTCAGCCGCTTCGGGTCGATCCGGCCGTCCAGCACGAACGGGAACAGAACCTCAAGAGCCTTGGTCTTCCCGGAGCCGTTCGGACCGCGCAGGATCAACCAGCCACTGGCGAAGCAGAACTCCTCGTCCCGGTAGTCCCACATGTTGATGATTCCGGCCCGGGTGGGTTGGAAGCGGGTCACATGGAGCCTTCCTTCGCGGTCATTCCGTCATTCTCGTCGTCGTGCGTTGCTGGAAAGTGGTGTCGCCGGGGCTCAGGACGCGCCGGGCGGCGGGTTCTTGATGTGCGCGGTGACGCTGCGGTAGCGGGCCAGCAGCGGCAGCACCAGAATGCCTCCATCCACCCTCGCCGCCAGGCCCAGCGAGGCAAGCAGCGAGACCGCCTCGGTCAGCAGACGACCCGGGTCAGCGGCCTGTTTCTCTGCCATGCCGGCGCCGAAGTCCTCGACCAGCTTCCGCAGCTCGGTGCGCAGCCACACGTCGCTGAGGAACGGGTAGGCACCGGCCTCCGCGTCTGATCCGGAATCAGTTCCGGCCCCGGCCCCGGCCCCGGGCCCGGAGTCGTCGGTCTCCGGTCGCCATGCCTCTTCGGCGAGCAGGTCGGCGACGCGGCCCCGGTCCGGCAGGGCCGCGTCGATCCGCCGGGCCGCGTCGGCGAGCCGTTCCGCGGCGTTGGCCGCGGGCAGCGGTTCGATCTTGGATCTGTAGCGTTGCAGGTAGCCGGCGATCCGCGCGCACAGCAGCAGCGCGGCCTGCGCGACCGTGCCGGTGGACGGGAACGCCACGTCGGTGAACCGCTGCCCGGCGTTGATGAGCGCCACGCCTTCGGCGCGCCGCTCCAGGCCGAGGCCGGTGAGCCGCTCGATATCCTCGGCGAGGCTCGCCGAGCGGAGCTGGCCGCGCAGATCCTCATCGACGTCGGCGTAGTAGACAACCGGCTGCTCCACGACGAGCCGCCGGGCATGCCGCGCGTTCATGCGCCGCCGCGCCTCCCGGCCCTGGGCCGGCGCGGAGCCGCCGCCCGGGCCGTCCAGCAGCTGGGTGACCGAGTTCAGATGCTGCAGCACCCGGCTCGGCGCGTAGATGGCGCCGACCACTTCGCGGTCGATGTCGTAAAGCGCCTCAGCGCGCTGCGGGTCGTTGACCCACTCGATGGCCGAGCCATCGGCCATCCGCAGGGCGCCGCGCGCCTCCAGCCAGGCGACCGCGTCCACGAACGCGTCCCGGTCGGGTTTGCGGCCGGTGTCCATGCCCAGGCCGTCGATGCGGCCGGCGTCGGCGGCGACCGCGTCGCCCAGCTCGCTGAGCGCGATCTGGGCGCCGGAGCGGCCCAGCGCGGACAATGTCAGCACCAGGTAGGCATAGCGGCGGCGGTCAAACGGCCGCCGCGCGCGGGTGACCTGCGGGCGGGTGCCGTCCAGCGCGTCCTGTACCCGACGCAGCCGGATGGTGTCGCCACTGCTGAGGAGCGTGTAGCCGAGGACCTCGCCGAAGTCGGCCCGCAGTTGCCGCACCCACTTGCGCACGAGGGGAAGCGTCGAGGAGTCCGGATATGACGCGGTGATCAGCGGGTGGCGCAGCACCAGCCGCGCCGCCTTCTGATATTCGGCCAGCTCGAGCGAGTCGACGTCCGCGGCAACCCTCATCCGGCAACCCTCATCCGGCGACCTCCACTGCCAGGCCCTGCAGATGCAGCCGGCCGCGGACCGTGTGCACGGTCGTGGATCCCGGGACGGGCCGCAACTCCAGGCGCACCCCGTGCGCGGACCCGCTCGCCGTCCGGCTGACCGGGACCCGCGCGGACAATGCCACGTCCAGCAGGCTGAGCAGCGCCTGGGTCTCCGGCTCGTCCAGCACCCTGCCGTAGACGCCGTCACCGGCCAGCGCTGCCGCCGCCGTGCGGCGCTGCGCGGTTGCCTTCAGCTGGTCGGCGCGCAGCCGCTGCTTTTCCTCATCGTTGCGGTGGATCCGGCCGGGGCCGCGCAGCGCCTGGGACTTGCCGTTGCGCACCAGCGTCCGGGACAGCTCCACCGGATCGGCGTCCCACCACGACAGCCGGCTGCTGATCGCCTCCGGGTCCTCATGCGCAGCCGAGACGTGCCGGGGTGCGCCGAGACCGAACACTGCCTGGAACAGCGCGTGGGCGTCGTCGTCGGCCGGGCAGGCGGTGAACCATTGCGCCAGATGGCGCAACTGGCTCTCCCGGCTCACCCCGCCGCGGCGCGACTCGGTGACCCGGCGCAGCAGGGCCGTGACGTTGGCGATCGCGGTGACCGTGGCGTCTTGCAGGCGTTCGGCCTCGCTGCGGCGACCGGTGCCGAACCACTGCACCAGGCCGCCCCAGCGCGCCCGCCAGTCCGCGACCCGTTCCTCGGCGCCGCGGAACAGCGACTCGTCCGCCTCCGCGGCGAGCCGGGCGAGGCGCTCGGTGCCGGTGGCCTCCACCTCGGCGACCGCGGCGGCCAGGAGCGGCGCGAACCGGGTCAGTTCGGTGTGGAACTCCCGCATGTGGGTGAGCAGCGCGTCCTTGTGCGCGAGGAACACCTCGGGCCGGGTGTCGTTGGTGCGCGCCAGATCGCCCAGCATCAGGTAGAACCGGGCGGCGCGCTGCGCCATGTCGGCGAGCACGCCGTCCAGCCGGGACAGCTTCCGGTACACCTCGGCGGCGTCCCCGGACGCCGTCGCCTCGGTGAGCGCTCGCAGGTCGGCGAGGATGTCGGGGAACACGAGGCGGGACAGCTGGGCGTCCTCCAGGCTGGCCGTCAGCACCTCTTCGACGGCCTGGTAGGCCCGGTATCCGGCCTGGGTGAACTGGTAGACGTAGTGCCGGTTGCGGTACTCGGCGAGGTTCGCGGCGCGGGTGCCGTCGTAGGAGCGGTCCAGCACCTGCCATTCGGCGAGGGCGTCCAGCAGCACCTGAACGTCGCCGACGGCGGCCGCCTCCGGGTGCTGCTCGGCCAGCTGGCCGAGTACCTCGCGGGCGTCGGAGGCGTGCATCAGCACCTGGTAGTTGGCTCTGGCCCGGTCGAAGGCGCGGAGAAGCCACAGGTACTCGTGGCGTTTCTCGGCGGCCGCGAAGTGGAACAGCCGCAGCCGGTCGTCGAGGGTGAACGCGTCGATGCCGAACGTGGCGTCCTGCGCCCCTGTGTCGCCAGGGACAGGGGCGGCCCGAGCGGGGGGATCGCCGGCCGCAGCGACTTCCGGGGACGACGGTTGTGCACGGATGGGCATGATGCCAGCGGCAGTCTCACTTACTGAGACCGCGGGATGACTATCGGTCACAGGTTCTGATCATCTCGATCATCAGGGGCTTTGTCTGGAACAGCCGAGCCGACGTGAAGGTCAGTCTGCCGGATCGCCGTGGCGGATGCGAAAAGACACGCCGTGGCGAGGCCCGCAGCCGGTCGATCCTCCGGCGGCTCGGCGTACCTCGCAAGGCCGTGCAGCGATTCCAGCACCGCCAGCGCGGCGCCGCGGCTCAGGTCCTCGTGGTGGCGCTCGTTGCGCGCGGTGCGCAGGCAGCCGTAGCAGGACGTCTCCAGGCCACAGTCACACGACCCCACCCGGCGGTCCGCGGTGGCGATCACCGTGTCGAGTGCGCCGGCGATCCGCAGCACGCTGCCCGCCCCGCCCGGGACGGTGTCGAACAACACCAGGCCGCTATGGCCGTCCGCGCCGGAATGCACCACCCCGTCGATGTCGGAACGGCTGATCTCCAGCCCGTCGGCGGCACCCTCCAGCACCGCGTACAGGAGGGAGTGCCACTGCGCCCGCAAGTCCAGGCCGGGGGCGTCGAGCCGCAGTCGCAGGATGTCCGTCTCGTAGGTGTGCGCGAGCGAGCGCCAGCGCAGCGGCCCCGTGCACGGCTTGCCGCGCAGCGGGTTGACGTGCGAGCTGGGGGACCGGCCGTGGTTGGGGGCGCCCCAGCCGCACCAGTCGCAGATCAGGAACCCCGAGCCGCCCGGCCCCTCGGCCAGCGACACCAGCCTGCCGCGTGCACCGGAGTGGCACCACGCCAGCGCGCCCGTCTCGCCCTGCCAGCGGGTCTCGGCGAGTTCCTCACCGAGCGACACCACGTGCACGGCGCCGTTCCAGGACCGTTGCGGCGGCACGGCGGCGGGCTTGCCGGTGCGCGGGTCGGCGACGAAGCCGAACTCCGGCACGCAGTACTCGCGGACCGGGCCGTCGGCGGGCCGACCGCACGCGGAACAGGCCGGTTCCAGCTCGGCACCGCCCTCCCGGTAGTGCTGGCAGCCCCGGCACACCGTGTAGCTGCGGGTGATCAGCTCCCGGCCGGGGAGCCGGTAGATGCCGCCCGAACGCCACAGCACCCCGCCAGCGACCAGCTCGGAGCCGGGCGCGTATTCGTGGATCGCCACCGACAGGTCCCGGTTCAGCTCCAGCCGGGCGCCGACCTGGCTGTCGCAGTGCGCGGTGCGCAGTTCGACGGTGTCCACCGGAAACCCGTACTTCGGCAGGACGTTCCGGTTGGCCAGGTAGCCGATCAGCGGCCGCCGGGTGATGGTGGCGATGCTGCGCTCGAACCGGGCCGCCAGGTCGCTGCGCCGGGACTCGAACGCCTCCGTGCGGCGCTCCTCGAACATCGCCACATCCTGGGCCAGCTCGGCGCGGACCTGCTCCAGCAGCTGGCACAACTGCTCCACCCAGCTACCATCGGTCAGCCCGATCCGCGGCCAGGCCGCCTGGGGGAGCACGGCGCGCAGCGCCGTGCCGATCTCGGCGGGCACCGGGGTGAGGTAGCCGCGGACCGCGTCGCAGGGCGGCTCGCCTCCTCCGCGGGACAGGAAGAAATCCCCTGCGGTCTTCCATTCCAGGCCGCCGTTGTCCTTGGCGTCCCGGAAGAACGCCGCGAGCGCCACCGAATGCGCGTGCCGCCGGTCGATGCGCGGATTTCCCAGCGGCACGTAGGGGGCGCGGACCTGCCCGGTCAGCATCGACTCCGGCGCCTGATAGCGGGACAGATCGTGGGAGCGGCGCTGGGCGTAGGTGAGCACCAGCGCCGCGGTGCCGCTGCGGCGCCCCGCCCGCCCGGCCCGCTGGATGTAGTTGGCGGTAGTGGGCGGCATGTTCCGCAGCAGCACCGCGGAAAGCGCCCCGACGTCGACGCCCAGCTCGAACGTGGTGGAGCAGCTCAGCACGTTGACCTCGCCGGCGAGGAACCGCTGCTGGATGTCGGAGGCCTCCAGGCCGGTCCACTGCGCGGTGTGCTCCCGGGCGGCCAGCGGCACCGGCGCGGTCTGCCGGTACAGGGCGCGGTAGTGGCCGTCGTCGTCGGCACGGTCGGCGACCAGCTCACCGGTGCAGCCCAGCGTCGGGCACACCCCGCGAAGCGCGGCCGTGGTAACCCGCCGGCACAGTGCACACCGCCAGATGTCAGCGCTGCCGGGAGAAAGCGTGAGCCAGGTGTGATCGACCTGGTGCACCTGGCCCAGCCTGGGCAGCGCAGCCGCGTGCAGCCAGCCGTCACCGGCAGCGGTGAGCGCCCGCCAGCAGCCGGCCAGTACCTCGCGCGCGTCGATCCCGGACGCGGGCTCACCGAGGGCGGCCAGCAGCCGGCGCAGGTAGTCGAGCCGCTTGTTGACGCCACGGGTGGGCAGCCAGCTCAGCACCTTGAGCCTCGCCTCCGCGCCGTCGCCGCGGACGTAGATCGGGCCGCGCCGCGGGTCGAACATCTCGTCGGCCGGGTCGACCTCCCCCGGCATGGTGAGCGCGCCCTGCAGCCGCACCGTGCGGAGCAGTTCGGTGAGCAGCAGCGCGCACTCCTGCGCGGACAGGCCGAGATCCAGCAACGGGCCGGGTGGCCGCCACGACGGCTCGGTGCCGAGCCCGACCCGCAGCAGCCCGAGGCCTTCCAGGGACTGGCGCTCGTCCAGGGCGACCAGTTCGCGCAGCACCCAGCGGGCCGCCTCCCGGCGGCGGCCCTGCCGTGACTCCCGCCGGGAGAACACCCGGGCACGGCCTGCTGCGGCCGCGGTCTCCTCGATCAGGTCGTCCACCGCGCAATCCGCGTCGTTGGCGGTGGCCCGCGCCAGGCCGTCCAGGATCAGCCGCCGTTGCTGCACGAGCGCGTGACTGGACTCCAGGTAGGGGGCGAAGAACGCGGCGGCCTGCCGGCTGTCACTGAACGTGAGGAGCTTCCGGCCGCCGCCGGGCCGGTCCGCAAGCTCCTCATCCGGGGGCAGCGCCTGGTAGAGCGCGGTGGCCAGCACCGCCGCGGACGCCTCGTTGCCGCTCTCGAAGAGCCGCACCATCCCGGTGCCGCGCGCCCCGCAGGCCAGGCACCCGTTCGGGGTGCCGGACTTGGCCACCAGCCGCCGCACCGGCCGCAGCCCGGCGGCGGAACATCCGCACGGCGCCGTCCCCGCCGCGACCGCGGTCACCGCGTGGAGGGCTCCGCAACGCCCGCACAGCAACGCGTCCTTGGCGGTCGCCGCCGCGGCCTGCTCGAGGATCTCCTCGTCCTCGTCCACCGTCTCGGCCGGTGCGTCGAGCAGCAGCCAGGCACGGCGGTCGGGCCGTACCGCGCGCGACGTGAACCGCTCACCGCCGGCCTCGCGCTCCACCGAGCCGGCCAGGTGCACCGCACCGCACCGCTTGCAGCACCCGAACTCGAACACGGCGCCGCAGCAGTCCGGGCAGATCTCGCGCCGGGCCAGCGACACGTGCGGGCCGTCTGGCGTCAGGCAGGTGAACGCGCCCTCGGTGGCCCGGGCGAACAGGTGGTAACGGGCCGACAGCACCGGGGTGCCGGCGGCGTCGCGGATCTTCGCGCCCACCGCGACCAGTGCGGCGAGAGCCGCCTCCGCGCGGGGACCATCCGCGTCGGCGAACACCTCAGCGGCCAGGTCGGTGAACAGCCGGGGCGAACGGGCCAGCAGGGCGCGCAGCCGCGCCATCGTCTGCTCGTGCGCGAGCAGCAGCGCAGCGTCGCGGCCGCCAAGACCGGCAGCCACCGGATCGTCCGCGGCGCGGCCCAGCAGCGCCGCCCCCGGATCGGCCGAGGCGGCCAGGACGGGGTAGTCGGCGGAGCCGAGAGGCCCCCACAACGGTCCGGCCGGGATGTCCACCCGCTGCGCGCCGACCAGATCCTGGCGTGCCGGGTCGCCATCCACCCACTCGAAGGGCGCGTCGAACAACTTGGTGGCGAAGTCCATCACCGCCCGCGGATGGTCGCCGACCGTGGCGCTCGTGGCGATCGCCTGGAATGCCGCGTCGTCACGGCCGCGGCCGACCCGCTCGCGCAGCCGGCGCAGCAGCATGCCGACCTCTTCGGCCTTCGCCCCGTCGTAGACGTGCGCCTCGTCCAGCACGACGAACCGCCAGTGGCCGCCGTGCTTGCCCTCGAACAGTTCCATGTCCGCCGGGCGCAGCAACAGGTACTCCAGCATCGCGTAGTTGGTGAGCAGCAGGTGCGGCGGGTCATCGCGCATCTCCTGGCGGCTGAGCAGCTCGCTGCGCAGCCGTGGTTCGCCCGGGTTCAGCGACTCGAACAGCGACGCGCCCTCGGCGGCGCGCTCCGGGGTGTCCCCGGTGTAGCGGCCGAAGGTGATCTGCGGCGCGTCGGCCAGCAGCCGGCGCAGCCGGCGGAGCTGGTCGTTGGCGAGCGCGTTCATCGGATACAGCAGCAGCGCCCGCACCCCGGGTCCGAGCGTGCCCGCCGCGTGCTCTGCGGTCAGCGCAGACAGCACCGGCAGCAGGAAGGCCTCCGTCTTCCCTGACCCCGTGCCGGTGGCCACCACCAGGTTCCGCCCCGCGGCGGCCTTCCGCAGCGCCTGCTCCTGATGGCTGTAAAGAGGCCGGTCCAGGGGCAGCGCCGGGCCGCCCAGCCGGGCGAACGCCGGATCCAGCACGCCCTCGCCGATCAGGTCACGCAGGTTCGCCCCGGTCCGGTAGGGCGGCGTCGCCTCAAGCAGCGGCCCCTTCGTCAGCAGCGGGCTGGCGGCGATGCAGTCGGCGAGCGCGACCGCAAGCCCGCGGTCGCGGACCGGCAGCAGCGACCGCAGGTAACGCCGGTAGGTGGCGCTCAGCAGGCTGCTGGTGGCGATCGCGTCCACTGCGGAAGCCGCTCCCCGGCGGAAGGAAATGCTCCTGGCACCCTACTGCGCCTGCGGCGCACCTGCGCAAGGCGCCAGGTCAACCGGGCAGCCACGGGTCGGCGGCCGGGGCCGAAGCGCTGATCCGGGCGATCACCACGGTCCGCGCACCGACGGTGATCCGCAGTTCCGCGCCACCGTGCGCGCTCACCGTGTCCAGCATCCGCCGCAGCGGATACCCGCCCCGCTTCGAAGGCTCCAGCACCTGCACGACCCCGCACGCGGCGACCACATCGATGGGCGGGTCGCCGGCCGCCCCGGGCAGGTCCAGGCGCAGCGCGCCACCGCGGATCAGGTCCGCCGTCTCCAGCGGCAGTGGCCCGAGGCTGTGCCAGGCCGTGGGAGCGTCCCCACTGCCCGGTTCGGGCTCGACCCGTATCCGGCAGTGCGGCGGGGTGACCCGTAGCGGCAGCACGACCGGGCCCGCCACACACGCCACCTCGATCCCGGTGGCCTCGGCCGGGAGCGTCGCCGCGCAGGGCGAGGCGGTCATCCCGGGCGCGGGCGAGAGCACCGCCTCGGCCGCGTCCAGACCCTCCTCACCTGTCAATCGCAGCGCGGGCGAGTAGCCGACGTCCAGGCCCTCGGCCACGGCCACGACACGGCGCAGCCCGGTGCCGGGCGCGGTGCCCAGTGCGGTCACGGTCACCACCAGCTCGCCGAGCACCGGACGGGGCGCCCGATCCCACAGGCGCTCGGGATCCCAGCAATCCCCGCTCGCCTCGACCGCCCCCAGGACCCGGCCGGAGCCCGACCGCCGCACCTCGACCCGCCACCGGTTCTGACCGGCGGGCAGCCGCACCGTCGGCAGCGTTCCGAAGACCGCAAGACCCTCCGTCGTGTGGATCCCCGGTACCGGGGCGCCCGTCACCAGCCGCGGTTTCCACCGGCCGCGGACCGGGTGCCGCCGCGGCGCATCCTCGCCCGCAGGCTCCAGTTCGAGCCAGGTCACTCCGGACAGGTCCAGCTGGACCAGTCGCCAGCCCTTCCAGGTGAGCGGCAGCCTGCTCTCCACCAGGACCCGCGGCGCGGTGTCGGCGCGCAGCGCCCGGTCCGCCGGGTAGACCAGCCACACGGCCTCGGGCGGCAGCACCGCCCCGATCGGCTCGCGGTCGGCGTCGAAGGCCAGGAGCGGATCCGCGGGATCGGTGACCTCGTCCGGAGACATCGCGGTCCAGGATCCGGCATCGGCCCGGTCACGACCGGTGCCGGAGTCCGCGTCGCGGGTCAGCACGCCCCGCCCGAACGGATCGAGCCGGAGCGGCGGCCCTCCGCCCGGTCCCGGGTGGGCGGCCGCGACCGTCCGGGCCGCCTCGATAATGCGGTGCGGCAGGGACAGGTCCGCCAGGTCCGCGGCGCCGGGTTCATCGCCCTCGGTGAGCAGCTTCATGAGCGCACGGCAGCGTTCTATGAATCCGGCGCCCGCCCTGAGGCGCAGCAGCGCGGCGACCGCGGGATCGAGCTCGGCCAGTTCCTGTTCCGGCGCCCCGGCACCGGCCAGCCGCAGAAACTCCGGCAGGGACGACGCGGTCACTGCCGCATGGGCGAGCACCGTCTCAAGCGGGTCGCCGGCCGGCGCCGGGACGCCCAGCGCCGCAAGCGAGGTGAGGAATGCCTCGGCCCAGTCAGCGGCGGAGCGCTTGGTCGCGCGCGATCCGGTCGCCCGGTGCCAGGCCGGCCAGACCTTCCCGTTCTTGTCGTGGTGGGCCGTGATCTGCGCCACGGTGACCACGACGCAGGCCGGCCACCGGCGGTTCAGGACTGTCGGCGGCTCGGTCCGGGAAAGGTCTCCCAGCGCCTTTGCCGCCGCGTCCAGCATCTCGGGTTCCACGTCGAGGGTCCCGGCCGGCTCTCCGGATGCGAGGTGCCGGCGCCAGCCTGGTTCGAGCAGGTCGAGCAGCGTGCCCGTTGGCGGCCCGCTCATGGTGGCCCCCTTCACGCGCTCGCCTGCGTCCCATGGTCCGCGGGTGAAGCGTAGTCACCGGCACCGGGTCAGCGGGCCGTTGACTGCGGTCGGGTGCGCAGGAGGCAGCGTTGCAGCGTTCCATGCCGAACCGGGCCAGGTCGTGCCATTGCCCGCCGGCCTGCATCGCCTCCATGGCGCAGCAGGCGGGGCCGAACGCCCTGACGGAGCGTGACGTGAGCGGTGGCGCTGCACTCAGGCGTCCAGGTTTCGCGGGCGGGGTCAGACCGTCGGCGGGCGCGGAGGTGCAGCTCATTCGCCCGGCCGGGCGCCCGCCCGGCTCGTGCCGTGGCTGCCCGCACCGGGATCGCGGGCAGGTCCGGCGCCGGGGGCAGGCTGGCGGACGCGGGCTGGGGCGAGCCTGCGCCACGGGCGGAGCCGCCGGACCGCCTCGATTCCCGCGCTGATCACGGCTGCTGCGGTGAGGGCCAGCAGGAGACCGGCCCACGGCCTGTCCTCGAATGCCTGCCCGCCCAGCCTGCCGAGCAGGAACGCATAGCTGGCCCAGAGCACCCCCGCAACGCCGGTCGCCATCATGAACCTGCGACGGTCGTAGCCGACGATCCCGCAAGTAAGGGTGACTGCGGTCCGCCCGCCCGGGATGAACCGGCAGGCGATGATCAGGCGCACGCCGAACCGGCGGAGGGAACGCTCGGCCCAGGCACGCCTGCGGGCACCACACCGCCCGGCGAAAACCCGCGCTGCGATAGCCGGGCCGAAGCGGCGCCCGAGCAGGTAGGCGGCGTTGTCCCCGAGGAACGCTCCGGCGGCGGCCAGCGCGATCAAGGCGGCGATCCTCGGGTCGGCGCTGCCGGAGGTCACAGCTGGCCAGCCGCCAGCGTTCGGAGCTGACCAGCGCGATCGCGGTGGCCGCAGGCGCTGCGTTCGACCGCGCCGGTGGCTGGGCGTCTGCCGAGCTGGCTCCGGTGCTGGAGACGGCCGAGCGAGTGGGTGCGGCTGCCCAGATACGGGACCGGGCGGGCCGGGTGATCGCCTCCTCCGGCGGCTTCGCCGCGCACGCCGACAGCCCGCAGTCCAGTGCACCTGTCGTGGTAGGAGGCCAGCGCGTCGGGGTGGTCGTCGCCCGGTTCACCGGTTCTGGCCTCACCGCGGCAGACCTGACCCTGCTGACCGCGCTACTGCGGGCGATAGCCGGGGCAGGCGGCCTGGCCGCGTTGCTTGCCTTGGTGACGGGGCTGGCCGCGGCCCGGCGGATCACCCGGCCGGTGGAACGGCTGATCGCCGTGACCCGGGCGATGGGGAGAGGGGACCGGTCCGCCCGGGTCGGTCAGATCCGCGCCCCCGGCGAATTGCGCGAGCTGGCGGCCGCCTTCGACCAGATGGCCGACAGCCTGGACCGGCAAGAAAAGCTGCGCCGCGACCTGGTCGCCGACGTCGCCCACGAGCTGCCAACCCCCGTCGCGGTGCTGCAAGCCGGACACGAGGCGCTGCTCGACGGCGTGGCCGAGCCAACCCCCGGCCAGCTGGCCTCACTGCATGATGAGGTGCTCTGGCTGTCGCGCATGATCGCCGACCTGCAAACCCTCGCCGCCGCCGAGGCCGCTGCCCTTCATCTGGCGCTGAGCCGCTGCGACCTGGCCGATGTCGCTGCCGCAGCCATCGACAGCCTCGCTGGCAGGTTCGAGGCAGCCGGCATCATCCTGGACCGCGAGCTCACCCCGGTGCAGATCCTCGCCGACTCGCACCGGCTGCATCAGGTCATCACGAACCTGCTCACCAACGCGCTGAAATTCACCCCGGCCGGCGGCAGCGTCACCGTCCGCACCGGCCCGGCCGGCCGCGACGCGGTGCTGCAGGTCACCGACACGGGCGCTGGCATTTCCGCCGATGAGCTGCCCCGCATCTTCGACCGGTTCTGGCGGGGGCAGCAGGCGTCGCAAACCCCCGGCAGCGGCATCGGCCTGGCGGTGGCCGCAGAACTAGCCCGCGCGCACAGCGGCCAGCTCACCGCCGCCAGCCAGCCAGGTGGCGGTACACAGATGACGCTCACCCTGCCCCGCGCCTGACCAGGTACCGACACTGGCGCACGGCCAGGTCAGGTGAAGTCAAGCAGCCGCTCCTCGGTGCCGTCGGGATGCATCCGGATGCCTCCGGGGCACCTGACAGAGGGCGTCGACCGGCCCGCTCGATCCGCGAGGAGTTCCCGGGTACCGGCATCCTGCTCTTGTCGGCGCACGCCGAGGTTGAGCAGGCGATGGAGTTGCTCGCCACCGGACAGGGAGTTGGCTACCTGCTCAAGAGCCGGGTGACCGACGTGGCCGAGTTCGCCGAGACCATCCGGCGCCTGGCCCAGGGTGGCTCCGTCATCGACCCGGCGCTGATCCAGGAACTCCTCGCGACCGGACGCCGCGACGATTCGCTGCAGCAGCTCACGGAGCGTGAACGCCAGGTGCTCGCGCTGATGGCGGAGGGCCGCTCGAACGCCGGCATCGCCCACCGGCTGTGGATAACCGAGGGCACCGTCGAGAAGCACATCCGCAGCATCCTTTCCCGGATGCAGCTGCCGGAAACGGAGGACGATCACCGGCGGGTCCTCGCGGTCCTCACGTATCTTGAATCCCGCTAGCCGGCCGCGCCACCGCACGCATCAGCGAGGATGCGGCGGATCGCTGCCCCGGACAGATCAGACTTGGGCAGGAACGAGAGAGCGGGGCTGGCCGCGATCAGGTCCGCGAAGTCGTCCTCGGAATATGCCGAAATGAGGATCACGCGCGGCCGATCCGCGCCCCTCGTGGCGATGAGATGCCGGGCGAGGTCGAAGCCGTTCTCCTCGCCGAGATCGATGTCAACGAGGGTGACATCCGGCTGCAGTTCACTGTTCCGGCGGCGAGCTTCGGCCCCCGAGGTGATCAGCAGGTCAGTCGCGGCCGGCGGGTACAACATCGCCACGGCTGAGGTTCAGCAGGACCCGATCAGCGGCCAATGGATCAACTCCAACGGCTAGCTGTCCTAGATAGACCGGGAGCCCCGGGTCATTCCTACGCTGGGGAGGGAATGACCCGGGCTTTCTCATGCTCACTTCGCTACGTAGGTGCCCCGTCCTTGCGTGGTCACGATGAGACCCCGCTCCCGTAGTTCCCGCATGGCCCGCCTGACCGTGAGGTAGGCAACGCCCCATTGCTCCGCGAGGTCGCGCTCCGCGGGCAGCTTCGCGCCGGGAGCAAGCGTGCCGTCTGCGATCTGGGCAGCCACGTAGTCAGCGACCTGCCGGTAGATCGGCTCAGGCCCGCTGTCGTCCCACTCTGGCGCACGCATGATCCAGTCAGGGTAAGGGCATGCTGACCTGCGCGAACTATTGGGAAGCGTTGCATGCCAATGCATAGCTATGTACGCTTCCCAGCCATGACGACTGACAAGCCAGAGCCGAGCATGGAAGACATCGCCCGGGAGTTCCCGGGCTGGCACTGCTGGACGGGGATAGCGGGCATCCGCTACGGCAGTCTGGCCAGGTCCAGCCCGCCCATAGTGGTCAGGGGCGAAGACTCCCGGGATTTACTCGATCAGATCCGGGGAGTTGAGGGCCAGCGCGACGCTTACGGCAGGCTGCCCCCTGGGCTGGTCCTTCGCCTGCGCTGAGCGAACAGGGGCAAGAGCCCGGGTCCCTGCGCTGGGGAAGGGGACCCGGGCTCTCTGCGGCTCTCAGCCTGTCTTGGATGCCTTCCAGGCCGCCATGCTCACAACACCACTCGCTGGCGCTGCTGGCTGCACGATGACCTGCTCCGCTGCCGCGGGGACCGCTTCCGCCTGCTCTGCCTGGCCGCCGTACAGCTCGTGCTCCAGCATGGCGAGATCGCGCTTGTCCCGGTCCCGGTTCAGGTAGTTCTCGGTCATCTGCTCACTGGCGTGATCCAGCGCCGTCATGACGACCCGCAGCGGGTTCTTGTGCCCGGCCCGCGCAGCATCGTCGTACAGCTTGTCCGCTGATCCTCTGCGCAGCGCGTGGCACGCCATCCCCTCGGAGTACACCCCGGCGGCCTTGAACGCCCGGCGTGCGATAGCGTCCGGCTGCCCGATCTGTGACTCAGGCACGGGCACCAGGCGCCGCCGCTTCCCCGGCACGGTCAGGCCGTCCGGGCGCAGCGCGGGGAACAGGAACCATGACGGCTTCGGCTTTTCCCCGGCCAGCGATTCGTACACCGGCAGCCAGTCCCTGATGACCCGCTGGAGCTCGGCGTTCATGTCCAGGCACTGGTGGGGACGGTGCGCCTTCTGGTTGGCCCACGTCATCCGGCCGTGCGGTGCATCCGGGTAGGGCTCCAGGTCCACATCCCGCACCCGCACCGCGCTCAGTTCCCCGCTGCGCCGCCGGCTCCACCAGAGGGCATCCAGGAACGCCTCATCCCGTGGCGACCACTCCCCGGCCTTCTCCAGCACCGCGGGCAGGTGTTCAGCCAGCAGGAACGTCTTAGGCCGCAGCGTGGTGTTCGGCCGCTCCCGCAGCGATCCGAGCGACTTGGCCGAGGTCAGCAGGTACCCCTCGGCGCACGCCCACTTGACGAACGCGCTCAGACGGCTCAGGACGGCGTTCCAGCCCTTATTGGACATGTAGGCCCGGTCATCCATGTAGGCGACCCACGTGCTCCTGGGGATGTCCCGCAGCAGGATGTAGCCGCTGCTCATCCCGTCCTGCCTCGCGAAGTCCCGCAACGTGATCCGGTACACCCGCAGCGTGGATGCCGCGAGGTGCCGGTGCTTCTCAGCGTCGGTCAGGTACATAGAGACCGCCGCGTTGTAACTGATGTCCATCATGACGACAGCCCCGCCCGCTCGAAGGCGCGCTCCCAGTCCTGGCCGTAGCGGAACTGGTGCGCCCGGTCATCGAAGTAGGCGACCGCGCAGACCTTTCGCTGGGTGACCAGCACCGCCCGGCGCTCATGCCAGGAGGCGAATACCATCTCCTGGTCGGCATGCGCCTCGATGCCCGCCCGCTCCAGAGCCCGCACCACGTGCCGGGCCGGGCTGCACGTCATGATGGCCACGCTGTAGCCCATGGCCTGCGCCCGCCTGATTCCCCCGACGTCCACGTGCCCGATGTCCGGGGTGTACTCCGCTCCCTCGGTCAGGGTGCCGTCAAAGTCGAAGCACACCGTGCCCCGGCGCTCCTGCTGCTCCCGGATCTTCCGGTTGCGCTCCTGCTGCTGGGCGACGTTGCGCGCCCGCTTGGCTGGCGTGCTGGCCCAGACGGGCCATCCTGGCTGGTGTTCGTCCTGCTCGTTCACTTGGTACCTCCCGCATCTGCTACCTGCGAGAGGACTTGTCACTACACCAGCGTCAGCCCGATAGTTCTGGGGTCAGCAGGATAGTTGTCCTTGCCGCCCAGCCAGTAGTTGTAGACGCGAGCGGAATGCGCGTGTCGGCAGTCAAGCTCCGCCGCCTTACCCCGGGCGGTGGAGCCCTGGAACCATTTTCCGGTCCGTTCGGACATGGGGCGATGTTAGCGCGCAGCGCGAGGGGCATCGCATGTCCGGGCAGGCCCGGCCAGCTCGGCCTCGTAGGCGGCAGCGAAGGCTTCAGCCAGCTCCTTCGATCGGAACCGTTTGCGCAGCTCGCCCGCCACGCCTGTCACCCACTGCCAACGGGCCGACTCCCCCTGGTGGTGGAGGTGTGCTCTCCGATGCCGTCCATACTGGCCCAACGTACAGAGCAGTCGGGCACAGGCGCATCGTCCCGTCGACGGCTGGTAGTTGGGGGATGCTCGTTGCGACGCGTGGCGGTGGTTCCGTGGTTATTCCTTGGGTGTTAGCGAGGGTTCGTCCGCGTGTTCGGCAGCGAGGTATTCGAGCGCGAGGCGCACCGCCGTCGCGCCGTCACCGACAGCGGAAGCGACCCGCTTGAGCGAACGGTAGCGGGCGTCTCCTGCGGCGAAAACGCCGGGCATGGAGGTCTCGAGCGGGAGAGGTGCGCGATCGAGCGGCCACCGCGACGGATGCGCGCCGTCCCGCACGACGTCGCGCCCGGTCAGGATGTAACCGCGCTTGAGTTGAATCGCTTCGGGCAGCCATTGCGTGCGTGGCTCACCGCCGATCAGCACGAAGAGCGCGGCCGCCGGGACCTGTCCCCCCGCACCAGCATCGTCACCTGCCGCGCATACCGCGCGAGGTGCAGCGTGGTTTGGTCGGCCGAGTTTCCGGCTCCCACGACGAAGACGTCGCGGCCTTCCATTGCCCGCGTCTCGCTCCCGGCCGCACCGTAGAAAACGCCGGAGCCGACCAGCGCCTCGAGGCGCGGCACAATAATTCCGGATCATCGGGCTGCTTCCCGCCTGGCCGCCGGAAATGGTCTCTTCCAGCACGACCGTCTGGAGGCCTTCGGATGCGGCATAGACGGCGGCGGTGAGACCGGCCGGTCCCGCTCCGACGATGATGACATCGCATTCGTCGACGTCGTTGGAGATGCTCCCGCCGACTGCTTCGATGATCTGAGCGGGCGCACAACTGCCCGTTCCGCCCGATTGCCTTGACCGCCTGTGATCAAGGTCCGCTCGCCAGTACCACTGCAGCCCGGCCGGATAGAGGCCGTCGAACGCGCTCTGCAGCACGTTGAACGGCATGTCGTGCACGCCGGCCAGCAGCGGCGAGCCGTATGCCTTGACCGGCCCGAGTACCTCGTCGGCCCGGTCGTGCGATCCGGTGTAGCACCAGACGATGCCGCAGGACTTGCGGCCCCAGAGCTCCTCAGGGAACGGCGGCGCGGGAGGAATGGTGAGCAGCGCGATGCAGCCGTTCAGCTCCTCGGGCAGCGAGGGCAGCAGCTCCCGGTACCAGCGCATCACCTCGGGGGCGTCAGCGATGTCGTACAGTACCGGGCCGCCGATGATCGTGCCGCCCTCGCCGATGTCGTGGCAGCCGAACGTGAAGGACGTGACGACGCCGAAGTTCCCGCCCCCGCCGCGCAGCGCCCAGAACAGGTCGCTGTGGGAGCTCTCGCTGGAGCGAGAGGTCGATGACCAGGGCGTCGTCCCAGACCCCGAGGCCGCCTGCGTTGTGGCCGCCGCCGCGGACGGCGATCCCGACGTCGTGTTCCCGGCCGAACCGGACACAGGTGATGACGTCGGCGGCGCCCCGGCAGCGTGCAATAGCGGCCGGGTGCTTGTCGATCATGGCGTTGTAGACGGCGCGCGTCTCGTCATAGCCGGGATCTCCCGGCACGATCAGGTCACCGCGCAGGGCGGCGGCCAGTTCTGCATACGGCGCGGTGGCGATGGCGGCTGGTGTGGCAGTCATGTGGCTTTCCTTCGGGTGCCTCGCTCGAGGTTCAGTGCATGACCGACGTTAAGACCCGCAGCGTCCGCGTAGCGTTCGCGAGCCCGCGCTCGCGCCCGCAATCGGAAGAACGCGGGAGCCGGTGAGCGAACGCCTCACCCGGCGAGATCATGTTCGCAGCGCCGGGGCAGCGCGTTGCTGCCGTGGGCCGACGCCCTCCACGCAGCGAAGCGCAAGCGCGAGAGGAGGGCCGCCGGGCCGGGACCTTCGACATCGTCACGTTCGAGCTGCAACTGGCTGAGGCCGGGTCCGAGGACGGCGGCTGGCAGGCGCGGACGAGCTTCGTCTTCCCCAGGAGGTCCTGATGCAGGCAGGCGACCAGATCCCCGGCTGGACCATGGAGTCGGTCGACCGGGAGAAGATGAAGACGATGGCTGTGCTGCTGCACGACTCCAACCTCATCCACCTGGACCCGGCTGCGGTCGCCGCGCTCGGCCTGGGCGACCGCCCGATCAACCAGGGGCCGACCAACCTGGCCTACATCATGAACATGCTCGCCCAGTGGTCCGGCGGCTTCGAGCAGATCGCGGAGGTAGACGTGCGCTTCCTCGCCAACGTGTTCAGCGAGGACAGCGTGACCGCCAGCGGCACCGTGCTGAGCGCCGACGGCTGCGCTACCGAGTGCGAGGTACGCCTGGACGGGCCGGACGGCGCCGTCATCCAGGGCACCGCGTCCGTCCGCCGCGCCCCCCGGCTAGCCAGCTCCTCAGATGAACACCGCAGGCCAGGCTGATCCCATGACGGGCGACACACGCGACGACACTGGGGTCCTGGTCCCAGTCCCGGAGCAGGTGAGGCGGGTCGTGTCCCTGGTGCCTTCGCTGACCGAGACGGTTGCTGTGACCGCGCCGGGCCTGCTGGCCGGGGCGACGGATTGGTGCAGCCAGCCCGCCGGCCTCGATGTGCCCCGGGTGCGAGGGACCAAGAACCCAGATCTTGACCGGATCCGGGCGATCCGCCCGGATCTCGTGCTGGCCAACGAAGAAGAGAACCGGGCTCCCGACCTGGCGGCCCTGCGGGCGGCCGGCCTGCCGGTATGGGTGACCGTGGTCCGCACCCTGGAGGGGGCGCTGACATCACTGCACCGCCTCCTTACCGTGGCGTGCCGCCTCCAGGTACCGGACTGGCTGGAAGCGGCGGAGCGGGCCTGGGACATCCCGCGTCCCGACCGGCCGGGCCGGGCCGTGATCCCGATCTGGCGCAGACCCTGGATGGTCGTCGGCCGGGATACCTTCGCCGGAGACGTCCTCGCCCGGCTCGGGGTCGAGAACCTGTACGGGGGGCACGCCGAGCGCTATCCCAAGATCCCCGTCGATCAGATCCTGGCCACGAGCCCGGACCTGATCGTCCTGCCGGACGAGCCCTACCTGTTCACCGCCGACGACGGGCCCGAATGCTTCCCCGGCATAGACGCCGCGCTTGTCAGCGGGCGCCACCTCACCTGGTACGGACCCTCGCTCGTCCAGGCGCCGCACGTGCTCACCCGTCAGCTGGCCGCCGTCATCCGCCGCTGAGAGGTCAGGACTTCGTCGATCTCGGGACGTGTGTTCGGCGAAGGCGACGGCGTGATCGATGTCGGTATCGCCTGAAGAGCGGAGTTCCGTGACCGGCCCCCAGGGCAGGTGCCATCTTGGCGCGGTCGGGCACTGCGGTGGACCCGGTGATCAGCTCAGCAGCTTTGAGGCGATTGATCCGGCGGCGGACGGGCGCCGCCGTGAGACTGACCACGCAGGCGATGCCAGGTAGCTACTCGGTAAGGCTGGGCGCCTCAGCTCAGCCATCCGGCCAGCCCAGCGTCCCGCGCCCAGGCGTCTGGCGTGCCTGGGCACCATCCTTGCCCTCAACAGGCCTCCCCGAATCGGTTCCGCCGCGGTGCATGGCACAGTCGGGAGGAGCCCGAATGGGGAATTGACCGGAAGTATCCGTAATGCGCCGGGGCTCCTGCCGTCTGTTGAACGCCAAGCCGTCCCGTCCCTTTACTTCGCTGGCCGGGAGACCGGCAGCACAACTAGCGGCCCAACTGGCGGTGCAGTCAGGGACGGTAACGGATCCGGGATGGCCGCCGCTTTCCCGGGTAGGACGGTCACTTCCCACGACAGGGCCCCGGTCCGATCCCTTCCGGGGCCCTGTCGTGCCTCTGCGTGCGGTGACGCCCGGCGCTCCGGGAGCGGAAGGCTGGCTCGCTGCCGGGCGGGCAGCGCGTGGGCCGCTATGTCTCTTCCGGGGTTGTTGCTGGACGGCCGTTACCGGTTGGATAGCCGCTCCGGCGTGCTGGGAAAGCTGGACGGTTCAGCGCGAGCGTCATGCCTTTCCGGCGCATATGGGAAGGCCCTTTTGTGTCTGGCCCACCTCTGTAATTCCGATGTAGCCTGCCCGGGTTCCTCTGCCGTCGTGGGTCCTGCGTGAGGGGTAGCCATGTCGTGGACACGATTCCGCCGGGTCGTAGCCGCGATGGCCCTCACTTTGGGCGCTTCCGCCGGTGCGGTGGCAGCGGGCCAGCCGGGCAGCGCGGAGCAGGGCAGCAGCGGGCAATCGGGCGCCGGTGATTGCATCGCCCATCACCCCAACGTCCAGTACAACATCTGGTACGCGCAGGGGTGCACCGGGCACGACGAGCCTGAGCTGGACCCGGTATCGTCGCTGCCGGGCTCCGCCCAGAACCTCACCTGGACCGCCGTGCTGCCCTCCGATGGCACCGTGCCGGTCTCCTCGGTCGGCCCCACGTTCTGGTGGGGCGGTACGGTGACCGACCCTAACCCGCAGGCGCTGTTCGGCCAGGCATTCCTGGAGGTGCAGTTCTACCCCGACGCCATCGTCAGCAACTGCAACTCGGCTGGTGGCTTCAACGTCAGCTACGCCCCTGACAAGTTCACCGTCTGCACGCCTGTCTGGCAGGTGGGCCGCAAGAGTTCCGCCGAGACCGCCGCGTTCAACGCCGAACTCTACGACGGGTCCAGGTCCCAGCCGCTGGTGATGAGCGCCGCGGGCCGTATTGCATCTACCCGTGGTATGCCTTCAACGGCACGGACTCAGCGTTCACCTATGGAGCGGACTACCCGGGCACCCAGCACGACTATGGCCAGGCCGGCCAATTCTCGACCACGCCGCTGTGCGGTGGCCCGTTCGGCCCTGACTCCACCTACTGCGACACGGTGCTAACCCCAACCCCGTAAGCCGGATCCGGCACGGTCGGGTAACGAAAGAGGGTAGGCAATGTCTCGGCACCTCCAAAGCTTCCGCGTCGTCACCGCGCTGAGCGCGATCATCCTGGCCACTGCCATGGGCACGGCTACCGCCAGCGCCGCCGGTACCGCGACGGCCGCCGAATCGACGGCGGCCTACCAGGTTGGTCCGATCACCGACGTCAGCACTTGCGGCGGCCAGAACGCCGAGGTGGAGCAGGCGGTTGATGCCAAGCTAGGCTATGTATACGAGGAGTGGATGGGCTGCAAGGGGATCGCCGTTGCCCGGTCGACTGACGGCGGGCGCACCTGGGATGCGCCGGTCAGCTTGCCTGACACCGTTGGCTCCAACTTCAACACCTGGGATCCCGCGATAGCCGTCGCGCCCGACGGCACCGTCTACGCCTCGTTCATGCTGTCGCGTGGCGGCCAGTACTACCCGGTGGTGGACGCTTCGTTCGACCATGGGGCGACGTTCACCCAGTCTTCGTCGTTGATTCCGCCGGACCCGAAGAACTGGGGAGACCGTGACTTCATCGCGGTCGGCCCGGACGGCACTGTTTACCTGACCTGGGACTACGGCCCGGAGCGTACCTCGATCACATACATCTGCGCCAGCAACGGCAGCTGCGCGTTCGCGACCGGCGACCTCAACGTGGTGATGCAGAAGTCCACCGACGGTGGCAAGACCTGGAGCAAGATGTCCTACGTCAGCCCCGGCTTTCCAGCCAGTGGTGGGGACAGCGCGCCGCTGGTGGTGGAGCCGGACGGCCGTATTGACGTGCTCTACCAGGGCTACCAGATCACCAACCCCACGACCTACACGATGAACCCGGCGTACAGCTACTTCACGTCCTCGAGCGACGGTGGGGCGACCTGGTCCAAGCCGGTGGCGGTTGGAGCACAGGCCGGGACGATGTCGCTGTCCGAGTGGTGGATCGACGGCGACATTGGGATCGATGCGGCTGGGAACCTCTACGCCACCTGGGACACGCAGGGCACGAACCCGGACGGGTCCGCGAACGACATCGGGTGGCTGTCCTTCTCGACCGACCACGGTGCGCGTTGGTCGGCACCCACCCAGGTGCCGCCGGACCGGCTCAACGTGCCGCACATCATGGAGGTGACCGGTGGCGGTAGCGGGATCGCTTACGTGAGCTGGCTGTCCGACAGCAACCCGGCCGGCTACGCCCTGTTTCTGCGCGCCTTCTCGGTCACCCGGGGCTGGTTGTCCGGACCGGCGCAGATCTCGACCGACTACGGGAGCAGCGCGGTCTGGCCCGGTGACACCACCGGCTTGTCCACGCTCTCGCCCACGGACGTCGTGGCTAGCTGGGGCAGCGACTATCCGGACCTGAGCGGGAACCAGGCCGAGATTTACGCGGCGAATGTCGCGGCCACACTGCCCTGAGCGGAGCGGTGGTTGACGACCCGAGCCCGAGGAGGCGCGGCCTCACGTCTCCAGCTCACCTCACTGGACGGCGGTTTCGACGAATTCCGGGAGTTCTGCCGTAGCCACGCCTCAAAGCTCAGCGATCCGCTCCCGTGCCGCCGCCAGTCTGCGGTCGCTCCAGCTCGCCTTGATCCGGCCAAAGCGGCCTGTGAGTCTGCAAGCTCACCGCGTAGCGGCACCACAAGGGCCGCGAGCACGCCATACGGCCGCGGGGCCAGGCCCAGGCCCACCTGGGCCCGCTGGCCGCGGGAGAGCGTGCCGACCCGTCGGTCGGCCGGGATCCGCAGCGCGGCCAGCCGGGCCCGCGCCCCGTCCGCGTCCCAGTCACGGTTGAGGTGCGCGCCCACCTCGATGTGGTCGTTTCGCGGTTAACCGCGTATAGAGCGGCACATCCTGGGCCAGGTAGCCGATGCTGGCCCGTCCCGACCGTATGCCGGGGAGCGGTGTGATGCTGTTGGTTCATCGTGCCGAGGTGCCCGCTGCCAGCGAACACCGCGGTGATGACAGCGACACCGAAAACGCTGCCAAACCGCTGCAGGGTGTTGAGCACACCGGAGGCCTTGCCCATATCCGGCGGCGGGACCGCGCCCAGCGCCGCTGTCGGCGCGGCCGGCAGCGCCATCGAGATGCCCACCCCGGCGACGATCAGCGGCAGGACCAGGTGTCCGTATCCCACGGTCGTGGTCGCGGCCAGCGCGACCCAGCCTAGCCCGGCAGCCTGCAGCAGCAGCCCGGCAGCCAGCAGCGGACGGGTGCCGATCCGGTCGGCGAGCGCGCCAGCGGCGGGCGCGATCACCGCGGGCGTGGCGGTCCAGGGCAGGAACCGCAGGCCGGTGGCGAGCGGTGAGTAGCCCAGGCCGAGCTGGAAGAACTGCGACATCAGGAGCGCGGCCGAGGTGATGGCCGCCATCATGCAGAACCCGGTGACGTTGGCGGCGGCGAACGAGCGGATCCGCAGCAGCTGCGGCGGCAGATCCCGACGATGGCGCCGCGGCGGGCGGCCGGGAACGCGCTGGTCAGGATGGTCAGGCTGAGCGGGGTGACGAACGCGGCGCCGATTCCTTGAATCGCGCGGGCCGCGATGAGGCTGCCCGCGCTGGGCGCCAGCGCGCACGCGCCCGAGGCGACCGTGAAGGCCAGCAGGCCGCCGATGTAGACACGGCGCCGGCCCAGCCGGTCGCCGATAGCGGTCGCGGTGATTGCTCGGCGAGTGGCACAGGCCGCCCGGCATCGTCCTGCCTGGCCGCCGCGTGCGAGTGATTCAGCAGCATCAGCGCGAGCAGGCCGGCCGTCTCGGCATTGTCAGGCAGCAGCCGATGCAGCACGCTGCCAAGCCAGATTGCCTCGGCGCAGAGGTCAACCCGGACAAGCTGCACGCCGCCGGTCGCCGCATAGCCCTCGTTGAACACCAGGTAGATCACCCCTTGCACGCCCGCCAGCCGCCCGGCCAGGACGTTAACGGCCGGCGGCTCGAACCTGATCCCGGCCGCGCGGATCTTGCGCTTGGCCCGGACCAGCCGCTGGGCCATGGTCGGCTCCGGGGTCAGGAACGCCGCAGCAATCCCCTGGTCGTCAGCCCGGCGACGTATCGCAGCGTCAGCGCGACCCGCACCTCGAGGGCCAGGGCCGGGTGACAGCAGGCGAAGATCAGCCCGAGCCGGTCATCCTCCATCGCCGGGTCCTCCAGAACATCGCGAGGCTCGTCCGCGGCCGCCGGCAGGTCGGGCTCGAAGCCAGCCCGTTTCAAAATGAACTGGTCGCGCCGCAACTGGTCGACCGCCTTCCGTCATGCAGTGAGCGTTAGCCAGGCACCTGGCTTGGGCGGAACTCCATCGCGCGGCCAAGCCACCGCCGCGGCGGCGAACGCCTCGGCCGTCGCGCCCTCGGCGGCTTGCAGGTCGCCGAGTCGGCGGGACAGCGTGGCCACGACCGCTGTCCACTCATCCCGGTAGGCGCGCTCGAGCGCCGAAGCGCTCAGTCCAGCACCTTCCGCCACGGCGCGCCCTCGACGACCGGGCGGACCTCCACCGCGCCGTAGCGCATGATGGGCATCTGCGCTGCCCAGTCCAGCGCCGCGTCCAGGTCGTTCACGTCGAGCAGGTAGAAGCCGAGCAGGTGCTCTTTGGTCTCGACGAAGGGCCCGTCGGTGAGCAGCCGCTCGCTGCCGCGGACCGTGACGCTGGTCGCCGTGTCCGTCGGCTGGAGCTGCTCGGCGCCGAGCAGCGAGCCGGTGTCCTTGAGCGCGGCAGTGTAGTCAACCCAGCTGTCTATGACGCCGTCGGGTGCGGGCGGAGCGCTCTCGTTCGCACCCGGCTTGGCGTAGATCAGCAGCGCGTACTTCATGATGTCCTCCGTAGCTCACGAGCAACGGTGCCCGGTGGTGGGCTCAGTTATCCAACGGCGGGGCGCTGCCCGGATCGACAGCCACGCGCTTTTCTCTCTGCCTATTTTCCAGCAGCCCGTGCGGCCCTGTCTGCGCGCGCTGGGGGTGGTTAAGCGCGGCCAAGCTGGCTGGTGGCGGCGCTAGGGGCCGGATTCCGGGCGCTGGGCAACTGCACGGCGGGCAACGCCAACGGGGATTCTGTCAGGGTGACCCGGCGCCGCGTGCTCATCCTCAGGCGCTCGGGAAAGCCCGCTACGGCGGGGAGTTCGATCAGATAGCCGCCACGCAGGGTGGCTGGCTGGCGATCGTCGCCGAGGCGCCGGCCTCTCCCCGGGGGCGCCGGCTCGGGGCTGCGGCCCCCAGAAGTGGACGATCTGCGTGCAGCGACCCACCCGGGCGGCGGCAGGGACGTGCCTGCCTCGCCGGTGATGATCAGTGCCGGTGCTTGCCGTGGTCGCCCGGCGCGTTAGCCGGGTCACCGCCATGCCCGAACCCCCCAGGCGTGGACACAACGCAATCCGGGACGGGCCGTACAGGGTAATAGGCCAGGTCAGCGGCACCATCGGAACCCACCCTGGCTCACCGTTCTGTAGGCAGCTCGGTTCGTTCTCCTGCCGGGAAATGCCGGGTGCTGACGGGCAGTGTCACGGCATTCCAGCAGACGCCGGGCAAACATAGGCATTACCGATCTTGGGAGACCGGGCCTGGCAGCCACTGCACGGGCGCGGCGGTAGAGAAGGACTCGCGGCGGCATAACCTGACGCCAGGCGGAGAGGGCCTCACCCAGGGTGAGGCGCACGGCTATCTGGCTGGACCAGCGCGCGCCGCCGTCAAAGAGCTACTGAGAGAGGCGAGTATGAGCATCGGCAAGCCTGAGATCGATTTTCCCGGCGGCGAACCGCCGACCGAACTGGAGATCACGGATGTCTGGGAAGGCGATGGCGCCGTGGCGAACCCGGGTGACGTGGTCAAGGTCCACTATGTCGGGGTCGCGTACTCTACGGGCGAGGAATTCGACGCTAGCTGGAACCGAGGCGATCCTCTGCAGTTCCAGCTCGGCGTTGGGCAGGTCATCGCCGGCTGGGACCAGGGCGTGCAGGGTATGAAGGTCGGCGGCCGCCGCCAGCTGGTCATTCCCCCGGGTCTGGCCTACGGGGACCGGGGCGCCGGGCATGCGATCGCGCCGGGCGAGACCCTCATCTTTGTGTGCGACCTGGTCTCGATCTGATGAACTTCCCAGCCGGAAGGACTCGCCCGGATGGCACGCGGACTCTTTCCGCGACTGGCTGGATGCTTACCCGGGCGTCGAGGTGATCTGCAAGGATCCACCGCGCATGTGGTAGATCGCCCGGCGGGCGGCGGGTCAGACCGCGATCCGGCCGCCGTCGGCGGGGAATACCGCGCCGTGCACAAAGCTCGCCGCGTCGCTGGCGAGATAGGTGATCGCCGCTGCGATTTCCTCCGGCAGCCCGGGGCGGCCGCCAGGGGCGGCCGAGGCGAGCTGGTCGAGTGCCTCACCCACGCCCGCAGTGCCTTCGGTGCGGGTGGGGCCGGGGCTGACGGCATTGACCCGGGCCCCGGCCGGACCGTACTCGGCCGCCCAGGACTTGGCCAGCAGGACCAGGGCGGCCTTGCTGGAGCCGTACAGTCCCATCTCGGCCATGCCGGACTCGGCGACCATGGTGGTGACGTTGATGATTGAGCCGTGCCCGCCGCCGAGGTCGGTCGCCTGCTTGGCCAGTTGCCGGGCACTGGCCTCGTCGTTGAGCTCGGTGGCCACGAAGTCTGCGCGTCCGCCCTGGGCGCGGATGGCCGCGACCACCTGCTCGCCGCGGGCGGTGTCGCGCCCCGAGAGCACCACGTGGGCGCCGAGTTCGGCCAGGGTGAGCGCGGCGGCGCGGCCGATGCCGCTGTTGCCGCCAGTGACGAGGGCGGTGGATCCGGTGAGGTTGTTCGTCATGTCAGTCATTCCTTCGATTGGATCGATGGGCGGTTGCGGCTAGTAGCCGGGCCGCACGCTGTGGATCGACCGCTGCAACCACGAGCTGCCAGCCACGATTGCGTCGTGGCCAGCCGTGCTACCGATGGCGGTCATAAGTTGGCGGACCTGAGCGCCACGTGCCCGCGGACCCGCGTTGAGGTCAGGCATGCCTCCAGTGCCGCCCAGCTAGCCGCGCTGCAGGCAGGCGAACTCGACGTCGCCCTGGTACGTGAACGCCCCGCCGATCCGGACTACGACGCCGCGCTCGCCGTCGCGGAAGCCATGGGTGTCATCCTCGCGGCCGCCCGTGCCGGCGAGCTCGCCAGCTCTGCCGGCGTCCGGCTGCACCAGCTCGCCGGCCTGGACGGGATCGGATTCCCGCGCTCTGACACCCCCATCTGGTACGACCAGGTCACCGCCGCGCTGCGGGGCGGTATCACTCCGTGCTGGCGAGGCGCGGTTCCAGGGTGAGGCCGGGGTGGCCGCGTTCGATCGTGCGGAGCTGCCACTTGTCCTCGAAGAATCGTGGCTGGGCGCTTTGGAAGGCCCTGGTCACGCTCGCTCACGCCCTGAAGATCAACAGTGCGGACGCAGCAAGGTCCGGCAGGAGCCACCTGGCGCGGAGGTTCATGAACGTCAGCCCCCGGGTAGCCCACGTGGACACCGACCACGCGGGCTACCCGGCTGCGGCTGACGCCACCCCGCGCCGACCGGCTTCGGTCAGCGGGCCGAGGATCCCCCCCGGTACCCTCGCCGACTGCTCCCTGAGAGATTCAGGGAGCTGCTGGGGTTGGCCCTTCTTGCTTGCCCTTTTCCGGCGACTGCTATCCAGCGGCGGTGGAACCGCACCGCTATGGACCACCTCCGTGCCGTAGCTGCCCTCCGGCTCAGCGTCGGCCAGGTCCAATTATGTCCAGAAACCAAGTAGTAAAGTCCACGCATGAATTATCAGGCGAATTCTTGTAAGATCTTGATTCGTTCATGCAAGAATTTGCATGCTCCGGCCAGGAAGGAGCTATGCTCTATCGAACTGAGCGACAGCAGTGGTGAGCCGCTTGGCAGCACTGACTGGTGCGGATGGCGACCCGGCCGGGCTCCGCGACATCAGGCATCGAGCTGGGCAGCTTATGGCACCGGTGCCGCCGTGACACGTGTTGCGATGTCGCCGTATCCATTACGGCGGCACCAGCTCAGGATGTATCGCGCATGTTCACCACACCACCGGTAGACGACCTCGGGTGTCATCTTAAGCTCACGGCTGTGTTCGCAGCGATCATTAATCAGGGGACCAAGGTAGTCGACGAGCTTTGCGGCAGTGTCGTACCCCACGTGTGCTGTTTTGGCGAGCGTTTCGTGGTTGACTGCCCGACCCGAGGCGATCGCCCCGGCCAAGCGCGCTGCAGTCACCCCTTTTCCCTTCCCAAAGTAGGAATGGATTCGCGGAATATCTGGTGGGCTGCCGCCCGGGGGGAACTGAGGGGTCGTTAGATTGCCGCCCCTGACAGCGATATCAATGGCCTCTATAAGTGGTCCGGGTCCCGTCGCCTTTCGGTAGATACCCACCACTTCGGGCTGCTCAACCGCCTCGTCCAAATGATCACGTTCAAGTCCGTGGCCTTGAGCGGCGAAGATCACAGGCGTCTGCCTGCGCGTGCTCCGAAGGGTGTTCAGCACGTCAAGGCCGTCGAACGAGTACTCGATGGCATAGTCGTTCCAGGTCAGGTCGGCAACCACCACGTCAAACCTCAAGCGATCACTGAGCGCGCGCTCAACTGCGGCCTTGTCCTCAGCGATCCGCACCGTGGCGTCGCTCAGGGACTGCCGCAGAAGGGGTTCGATGATCTTTCCCAGTGCGGCAGCGACCAGAATACGTGGCCCGTCCTGCATTGATCTCCCCCAACTGGTCATCAAGGCCATGACACACTGGCGATCCTTGGCCGTCGACCGTTTCCCGGCAGGCGAAGCGCTATTCGCGACTGTACTGTGGGCCTGCCCTGGGCCGTGCCCACCAGTGTCGAGAACGGTATACGAGCTTGCGTCATTACCCATTGCTTACCCTGGCTGTGATTCCGCGAGCGTAGTCCACTGCCTCGCGAAGCATCCTGGCGGCCGATGGACTGCACGCGCAGACCGGCGGGCTCACGTCCGTCCGATTTCCGTGAGGTGGGGGAGGACTTCCGGCACCTGGACCGTCGGCTGCGGATGACCGGGGAGGGCGCCCCGGACTTGTACGACCCGGCGGCGACCGGGTCGCTGGCCGAGGCGATCGTCGCCCACCTGCCGCCGGGTTCGCCGGAGCCCCCGTACCTGCGCCGGCTCCTGCTCGCTGACGGCGACGCCGGCCGGCAGTTGTTCCGGCGCATGTACGAGATCAGCACCATGCTGGTGGACGCCCTGGTGAAAGCGGGGCTGGCCCCCCGGGGGGGGTCGACCCGCTGTCCGGGGAGGGCATGGCCCGCTGGGCACGCGAAGTGCCGGCGATCTCCGCCGCCGGGCTGCCGCCGTGCCCGGGGGCGGGCAGCCATGAGCGCGTGCTCCGGCCCGGCCAGCGCCGCGGTGCCCGGTGCGCGGCGGCCGTGGTCACCGGGACCGGTTTCCCGGATTGCAGGCGCAGGGTCAGCTGGTCGCGGTGGTGGGGGAGAATCCGGTCGGCGGAGCGTTCGGCCATGCGGCCCTGTGGGGCCATCTCGCCCTTGGCCTGACCTGGGCCGCCGCCTTCGCCATGGCCGGGCTGGTCATCTTCCGTCTCATGACCCGCAGGCACCCCGCCTGACCCGGTCCCGGGGCACCGGCGGCAGACCTCGCGCCTCATCCCACAGGCACTCCCGACCATCTGGAGGCTGACTACTCGTGTCAGCGGCGCGGGTGGGCGCACGCAGCTCGGCCAGACTTGGGCATCCTGGTCGCGCTCCCGCGATGACTGGCTGGGGAGCCTCACGCTGCCCGGCATGGCATCGGCTGGCGAACCCGCGGGCGGGTAACCCGGGGGCGGCCGCCGGACACTAACGAGTGTGGACATCCGCGACGGTGATCTGGTTCGGCTAGCACGCGACGGTGACCCGGTGGCGTTCCGGCTGCTCGTCGAACGGCACCGGTCACTGGCACGCGCCGCCCCGGTGGGATTCAGCCCGGTCCGGCGGGCGTGTAGACGCGGATGTAGTCCACCAGCATGGTCTGCGGGAAGGTCACTGCGGGGCCGGGCGTCCCGGATATCGTGCCGCCAACGGCGAGGTTCACGAGCACGAAGAAGTCGTGGTCGAAGACCCATGGGCGGGGCCGGAGGCCGGCCGGGGTGATGGTGGCATACAGGTCGTCGTCGAGGTACCAGCGGATGCGCTGCGGCTCCCAGCGCCGGTGCGCAGGCCGGGATGGCGGCGCGGGCGAACAGCCCTGCGCCGTTACCGGCGACGGACCTGCCAGGACCGGGTGAAGCCAGCAATCAGCCGCCGGTAAGCCGGTCATGAATCAATTGTGAACGCCGCAGGGGCCGGTGGCACAGATCAACCTCATCTGGACGACCGCCATCAGGGCAGGCCGCAGATTCCCGGCCGCACCGAACGAATCGCGTGCTCAGCGGTGGCACTGTGGCACTCGCCACGGCACCTTCTTGTTCTTCTGCTGCTACTGGAAGCGATTGTCAACTCGTAATTGCCCATGAGCGCGGCGGGATATCTCAATGGCTCATCCATGTCCCCCCAGAGGCGCCAGTCGCCGACCGGCACGCCCAGGATGTCGACCTCGGATCGGTGGTTAGCGAGTTCCAGGTCTCCCTGCAGGTCCGGCCGGGGGAGCCGACGGGGACTGCAGTCTGCTTCGATGGCGTCATTGACGTGCCCTCCGGACGGATCACGTTCGGAGACGCCGATCGTCAAGACTCGCTTGAAGTTGTCCCCGGCCGCTGGCGAGTCCAGGTGGATCTCGTACCCCGAACGTGTCAACTCGCGCTGCTGATCCAGATCTCGACATGCTCTGGAAAGTCCTCGGTGCATAGGGCCTGGGACGCCGCCGGAGCCACTGCCAGAAGGTCCGGCGTGGCGGCCGCGCCACGATGCTGCCGCTGCCGACCTTCCCCGATACCTGGATCCGCAGGACGACAGGTATCTCAGAACTCCACGGCGCCCGCACCTTCACGGTGCCGCTGCGGACCGCCACCTCATCGGTATCCACGACCACGCCGGGCTTGGTCACCAGCGTGAGGGAGCCGCTGCGCACATCGGCGTCGATCTGGAGCAACGTCTGCGCGAGGACAGCCTCGGTGAAGTCCAGCGTCACGCTGCCGCTGGTGACCCCTACCTCCATCCGCCGCGGCACCAGCCAGTGGCCATCACGCTTCAGGCTGCTGGAATGACTGTCGAGGCGAATCATGTCCTTCGGGGCGGGCACAGCTGCGCCCAGAGCGAGGCCCGCAGCGGGCGGCAGGTCCCTGGTCAGCGCAGCGAGCTCGCCATAGGTGCGCGCCGTCAGGGCCGCCTCCAGCCGCTGGTCGAGTTCCTCCGCGGTCAGCCGGCCGTCCCCCGCGGCCGTCCGCAGCAGCTCGGCCACCCGGTCCCGATCCTGGTACGACGCACGCAGTTCACCAGGCGGCGGCGCCTTCCCGTCGCCCGGGAGCAGCTCATCGCCCGTCATGGACCCACTGTAAGACTGCGCCCCCCGGCAGGTCTGCCCTAATCCGCGCCACCAGCTCAGGACACGCCCCACGCCCGCATCTCCTGGGAGTGGCAGCAACCGCACGGCGTCAAATGGGTGCGGGTCGTGCTGGTGGCGAGGATCGCGGGCATTCGCGCTGGCCGGCGACATGGGTTGGGCAGCGCTGTTCAGGGCCGCATCGCGTCGGCGAGACGGCCGAGTTGTTCCAGGGCTTCCTGCAGCCGGATGTAGGCGGCGGCTGCCCCGGGGCTGGTGGCGGGGAGCTTGCCGACGCTGTGCGCGGTGCGGGCCAGGGTGACCAGGACCTCGGGTATGGCGGTCTCCGGGATGCTGCTGACGTGGGCGCCGCGGTAAGCCGCGGTAATTGGACAAGATGGCCTGGATGGCCTTGGGCAGCCGGGCCAGGTCGGGAGTGCCGTCGGCGCGGAGATAGGGCAGGTGCCAGCTTTTGGGGTCCGCTGCGCTGCCGGCATAGGCGAAGCAGCGGGCCGGCAGGCGGTACTTCGGATGAACCAGATCCTCCTGTGCGGGGCACCCAGTCCCCGGGCCGCCTTCCGGGGCGGGTGGCAGCAGGCGCAAGCGGCGGCCATCGGAGTCTTTGCGCGGGCGGTAGATCCCGTCGGGGCTGAGCCACCACAGATCCTGCGGCGCCGTGGCCTGATCCAGGCGGACGAACGCCCTGTCCCGGTTTCCCCCCGGGATGTGGTCGCATGCGTACAGCATGATGCCGTCGCTCACGGCGATGGAACCGACCTTCTGCTCGTCCGCGTAGCGGCGCGCCTGTGCCAGTGCGAGATCCACCGACCGCTCGTTCCAGGCCAGCGCGCCCGGCCGCTTGACCTCCACGATCAGGTGCTTGATACCGAGCCGGGTCAGCACCAGGTCCGCGTACCCGACCTGGTTGTTCACATCGGCCAGAGGCCAGTCCAAGACCATCGTGAACAGGTCCTCGAGAATGTTCTCCGCCACCTTCTCCGCGGCCGTCCCGAACCGCCGCTGCTGGGCCAGCCGCTCCTCACGCCTGGCCCGGAACGCCGGCCAGGCGGCCGTCAGGTGCTCACAGCAGCGCCGGTACGAGGCCAGCGAAACGACTCCTGCGCTCGTCACGCAGCACAGCGTGACAGGTTCCCAGCCGGCCCGCCACGGGTTCGGGTACCGCGAGCATCCCTTCCCGAACCACCAGGACCACACGCTCGGCCAGCGGCAGAATCGGGCGTTCGGACCTTGGCGTCTTGAGAGACTTATTGAGCGACAGAGAGAAACTGCCCGCGCGGGTGCGAGCACCGCACCCCGAACACGTCGCAGCCAGGTCCGGAAATGACCGCAGAAGGATTGCCATGCGGCATTACGTCAGGCCGGACGGGCTGCCACCCGTCAGTGGGTACAGTCACGCAGTTGCGTTCAGCGGGCGCATGGTCGTGGTTTCTGGTCAGGTACCCGCCGACGCGCAGGGCAGGGTGGTCGGACAGGGTGACCCGCCAGCTCAGATCAGGTAGGTATTCGAGAACCTTGCGGCTGCCCTTGCCGTGGCAGGCGCGACGATGGAGCAGGTCGTGAAGCTGACGGTTTACCTGACCGACTTGGCCGACCTGCAGGCTTTCCGGCAGGTCCGCGATGAGTACATCTCGGCGGACAGGCCCCCGGCTAGTTCCCTGGTGCAAGTGAGCGGCCTGGTGAATCCAGAGTTCCGGGTTGAGATCGAGGCGCTGGCCGCGATCTGAACGTAACCGGCCACTCATCGAGGCCAGAGGTAGGGTCGCACGCCCGGCGGCAACGGGTAGTCACCCCAGCAGGATGAGGTGCCAGGGCTTCCAGCCGGTGAGGATGTCCGCATGCCCGGCCCACCCCGGATGCCGACCTTGGGCACCGTCGGCAACGGCCTCAGCCTCCGTTGGGCTGCCAGTGCCGCCGGTGTTGCAGCGCGCGGCTGGCGCGGCAGGGGGGTCCGCTGATGGCTGCGGTGAGGATGGAGGCAACGTCACCGGTCACGCGCGCGCAGCGCTGGCTGGCGCGGCTGAGTTTTGCGTTGGTGGGCCTGGCGATCGTGATCCTGGCGGTTTTTGCCGGGCTGAAGAGTGTCGCGATGCTGGCCGTGGGCTTGGGCGCTGCGGCCGTGGGCTTGGGCGCCGCGTTCTTGTTCCTGTCCCAGCGGGGGGTGCTGCGCTGGCTGGCGCTCGCGGTCTTTGTCCTTGCGCCTATCACGGTGATCGTCGTATACGCGTTCGCGGCCCTACTGTGGGTGGCGATCGTGTCGGCCGCCGCGTGGCTGCTCGCCGGGGTGACCGCGCGCTCGGCGCTGGCGGGCGAGCTTGTGGACTGGCGCATGCCCGAGCATCGGGCCGTGCCACCTGCCACACATCCGTTCCTGATCATGAACCCGAAGTCCGGTGACGGGAAGGTCGGGAAGTTCGATCTCAAGCGCAAGGCTGAGGATCTTGGCGCCGAGGTGTTCCTGATGAGCGGGCCTGAACCAGTCGACGTCGCCAGGGTGGCCCGCGAGGCCGTGGCCAGGGGCGCCGACTTGCTTGGTGTCGCCGGAGGCGACGGCACGCAGGCCCTGGTGGCCGGGGTCGCCGCTGAGCACGGCATCCCGTTCATGGTGATCACCGCGGGTACGCGCAATCACTTTGCCCTCGATCTGGGGCTGGACCGCGACGACCCTGCGGCGTGCCTTGGCGCGCTGCGCGATGGTGTGGAACTGCGCGTCGATCTTGGGGTGATCGGCGGGCAGACGTTCGTCAACAACGCGTCGTTCGGCGCGTACGCCGAAGTTGTGGATACCCCGGCCTACCGTGGCGACAAGCTGGCCACGACGCTGGACTTGCTCCCGGACCTGCTGCAAGGCCAGCGCGGAGCACGGCTTTCAGCGCGCGCGGACGGCGAGGAGATCAGTGCACCACAGGCGTTGCTTGTGGCCAACAACCCTTACGAAACCGGGGATATTGCCGGCCTGAGCCGCCGTGCACGGCTGGATCGGGGCGTGCTCGGTGTGGTCGGCGTCAAGGTGGGCGGCGTGCGGCAGGCCGCCGGCCTGCTCCGCGGCACGCACGCCGCAGGCCTGAGCGTGCTGACCGCGAAGGAGGTAATGGTCGCCGCAGACGCGCCCCGGATCCCGGTCGGCATTGACGGCGAGGCGGTATTGATGCCGACGCCGGTGCGGTGCACGATCCGTCCCAGGGCGCTCCGCGTGCGGGTGCCGCAGAATCGCCCCGGTGTCGCGCCGCCGAAGCCGCCGGTGAACTGGGCACGGCTGCGGCACCTCGCGGCCCTCCGGAAGCCCTTGCGGCCCGGTCCAGGTTAGGGCCGGACAGCGCGGAGCAGCAGGTAATCGATGATCCGATGTCGCCATAGTAGATCTACCTGCCGCAGCAGCACCCGGGCGGTCGCGCGCTGCCCGGCTGGTGCGGCCCTCGCGCTCGCGAGCCGCGCCGCCGTGAGGCGGAGCGCGGGGGCGATCACGCGATCGCCGCACAGCGTGATCTGCACGTCCGCCAGGCCCGCCGCCTGAGCAGCCGCGGTGATCTGTCCTGCTGTCATGGCCGCATTGCGCCGCAGCCCGAACACCCGCAGCTGAGTCAGGCCAGACAGCAGCTCAGCAGGGCTACGCGGCCATCGCTGGGTCGAGATGTCCGAGATGCTCAGCACGCCGCCAGGACGGAGAATTCGGTGACACTCTTCGAAGAAAGCCTTCCGGGACCGGAAATGAAACGCCGCTTCCACGCTGATGATCCCGTCCACGGCCCCCTCGGCGATCGGCAACCGGGCCGCATCGCCCACCACGGGCGCGGCTGCGGCCTTTCTCAGCCGGTCCCGGCCGACCGCAAGCTGCCACTCGGTGATGTTCACCGCCATCAGCCGACGTGGGCGGACCTCCCCGGCGATCAGGGGATCCTGGGTGCCGAGACCGTTCCCCACATCGACGATCACGCCCTCGGCGGGCACGGCCGACGCCACCGTCCTCACCAGCCGACGGCAGGCCTCTTCGGCCTCACCCTCCGAACCAGGCCCCTCCCACAGCCCCAGGTTGAGCCAGCCTGGCGCCAGGGCCAGGAAAAAGTCGGATCCGATACTCTCGTAAACTCGCGCGGCGGGATTCCCGCCTTGCTTGAAGAGCTCGGCGGCATGACGCACATGCTCGCCTGTCCACCCCGTGATCCAGGCTGTCTTGGCTGTCATCCCAGACGTCACTTTACGGCACATCGACCAGAGCAGCCGCTCACGGCCCCGTTTCACGGGTTCGGCGATCTGGTCAGGAACAAGAACGAAGCTCAATACACGGTCCACCGAACTCACGGTGGCCAAATCTGAACGGCCCGCTCAGCAAAGCAGGCACGCCTCGCGGGTCATCGAGCGCACGATTACGGATCAGCTCCACCCTCGTGCTCACCATCCTCCTCGACGATCTATACGGGTTGCGACAGTGCCCGGCGCAGAGTCGCCGCCGGGGTCGGCGCGACGTCCCGCCCTGATGGCCGAAGGCCGGCCCAACGCCCGGATCGCCGCCGCCTCCGTCGTCTCGGCCGGAGTGGCGCTATCGGTTGCGGATGCAGTGGCGTTCTGGCTGCCGGTATTGGAGACCGCTGAGGTTTAGAGGCGCAGAGGCGCAGCCATTCTCCAGCTGACGCAGCGGGTTCCGGATCGAAGTTGGCTTCCCGCCCTATCCCCAGATCTCCGCGGCGGTCTCAACGGCCAGTTCCAGTTTTGCATCTGGTCGTGAGGAGGAGGAGGCGGCGGCCGCCGTCGCGCGCCAGCGCGGGTCGTTGAGGAACGCGAACACGGTGTCGTCGAGCTGGAGGTAGCCGCAGCCCAGGTCCTTCGTCGCCGAAGATCGTCTCGACGAGGCGGACCCTGCCGGTCACCTCGGCCGCGTGGGCCTCATACGCAATCTCCTGGCCGTCCGGCCCGTGGCCCAGCACGGTCCCCGTGACGCGGCCCTCGCGGATGCCGCCCAGGCGGTTGACGAAGTCCCTGTGCCACTCCGCCCGACGGAACTCGCCATTGGTGGCCGACTGGAGGCCGACCTGCTCCTGCAGGCGGACAGCATTCAGGATGGCGCGGTCCGCGGCCTCCCGCAGCTTCGCAGCGGTGATCTGGCCAGCCGCCCGTTCCTCCCGTGCCCGCAGCGGTTCGGCCGGGCGCAGCCCGCAGACGGTGTCAACGCGATCGGTGGCTTACTTGTTGACTTGCCCTGGGACCGGTGCCTGGCCAGGCCCGGTCCAGGCGCCCGGTCCGTCGCTCTTTTCGGCGGCTGCCCACGATGGTTGTGTGGCTCTCAGACCCACGCCGGTCCAGCGGCCAGCCCTCCATCATCCGGCCTCTCGGACACCCTTGCCCTGATCAGGTCGTGCCAAGAACTGGCTCATAGGGCATGATCAGGACATGCAGGCAGCAGGTTTGGCCTGCACGTTACCGGTTGACGATACGGTCCGGTCTCGGCCAGACACGAAACTCCCATGTTGTGACGTGGCTGGGACCAGCGAAGGCAATTGCGATGGCCGGGCATGCCGATGGCCGCTACTACGAAACCACCGACTGGCATCTGGGACGTTTCCGTGGATGACCTGGACGTGGCCGGACGTGATGAACGCGGCGTTGTGGCCATCGGGGCTGACCTGCCTGGCCACATGGAATTCTGAGGGTGGACATTGGAGGAAGGCCAACCACGAGCGCCGCCACTTTGCAAGGGGTGATCCGATGAGCCAAAGCACCAGCCTCGGCGAGGGACCACGCTCGCCGCTGCGGGAACTTGCCGAGCAGATCAGGTTCCTGTGGTGGATACCCCTCATCACGGGCCTCGTCTCGATCGGGCTTGGGCTCGCGATCCTGGCCACCGACTGGACCGTGCATGCCCTGGTCATCATCACGGGCCTGGCCTTCATCATCCGCGGGATCGCGCTTGCCTTCAGTCCCGCGTACGCGGGGAGAACGTCGGGCGAACAAGTCGTTGCCGGGATCGCCGGGGTCATCGCCGGTGTCGTCCTCGTCGCATGGCCCGGCCCGTCCCTACTCGTCCTGGCCTTTTTCGTCGGCGCATGGCTTGCTGTGTCCGGCAGCTTCCACATCGTCACCTCCGTGTCCCGCCGCCGTGAGCTACCACACTGGGTTTTCACCCTCGCCCTTGGTGTGATCGAATTGCTGCTCGGGATCTGGGCGATGCGTAGGCCCGAGGCCACCCTGGCGCTGCTCATCACGATCATCGGCCTGTGGGCAGTGGTGACCGGCGTCATCTACTGCGTGCTCGCCTTCGAGATCCGCAGCACCGCCCGGGCGCTTGCCACAGGAAAGGATGTAACGGGGTGCGATGCAGCCCAACTCGCCGACCGGCTCGGCCGGCTGGCACAGCTTCATGCGGAAGGCATGTTGTCCACGGAGGAGTACGCGCAGCTTAAGAGTTCACTGCTCGCGGCCCACACGTCTGCGCATGCCGGCCACGAGCCATGGGGCGCGGCCAGCAGTGATCCCTGATTGAGTCCTTCAACTGTAAGTGCGTGTCCATGCCTGACTGCGGCCAAGCTGCCGACGCAACATCGTGATCTCGGCGTCGTGCCGATCAGCGCGGATGAAGGCTCGCTTGCAGCACGGCGCACGCACCGGCCCGGTGGGCAGATGCGGTCGTCCGGCAGTGGCTGCCCCCGGCGACGGGCCGCCGCTATCGCTGCGTTCCGGATGCGACTCGGCGTCCAGGCCCTGTACCGAAGGTAGAACAAACAACATCAAACCAGCCTTTACCTGACATGCTCGTCAACCCCGAAGATCAACTATTACGGAGCCTTCTACCGCTCCGAGTTGCGCTTCCTGACATGGCGGATCAACGAGCACCTTGCCCGGTGGGCCATGCACAAGTTCAAGCGATTCCGCGGCAGGTACGCCAAAGCGACGGCCTGGCTGCAGAAGGTGTACCAGCACAGGCCTGGCCTGTTCGCTCACTGGCGGCTTGTCGCGTTCACGCAGGCCGGACTGTGGGGGCCGGATGACGGGAGACTACGTCACGTCCGGTCCTGAGAGCGGCGGGGGGTGAGAATCCCCCCGCCGGCTCACCCGGCCGGTGTCCCTGCCGCGCTCATCACCCGGCAGGGCGGCGCGCTGCCAGCTCAGGGAAGCCTCCGGGGATCGGCCGGTCATCACCTGTGAACCGGCCCGTCAACCGGGCCTGGTGCAGGCATCGTCCAGTTCATCCGCCAAGCCTGGCATGCTGCCCGGGAGCGGCTTATCGGCAGGCCAGTGCCGCAGGCGCGCTCGAACAGGTTCATGTAACTTTGCGGGCGGCCGGTAGCTGGGGGAGACTAGTGTTCGGTTGTGGTATCGGCCGCTAGGGACACCAGGCTCATTGTCGCCAGCGAGACCGTCGCCGTCGCTTTCGCAGTCCTCGCGCTCGTCTCTGCATGTGCGGGCCAGCTGCAGCGACATGCGGTGAAACCAGCGAGGCGGGAAGTCCCCACCCAGCCGGTGGTCGGCGCCCTCGGCAGGATCGCCGCCGTTGGCACCTCCGGCAGCTACCGGGTCGGTGAGCGGCAGGTGACCTTCTTCGAGCCTGCACACATCGGCCCGACTGGCCTGGACCTTGGCAGGCGCACGCTGGTGACCCAGATCCGGTATCCGCTAGCGCAGCGGTCAGCCGGACCGCAACCGGCCCTCGGCCCGTTCCCGCTGCTCATGTTCGCCCCCGGGTTCATGCAGTGCGGCAGCCCATACTCGCGCCTCTTGCATGCCTGGGCCAGCGCCGGCTATGTGGTCGCGGTCGTGAACTTCCCGCGTACGGACTGTCATGTCGGTGCAGCTGCATACGAACCAGACCTCGTGAACCAGCCAGCGGACATGTCCTATGTACTCAGCAGGCTGCTGGTCTTGAGCGCACAGCCTCATGATCTGTTCTCCGGCCTGCTGAACCGCCACGAGATCGCCGCAGCCGGCCAGTCCGACGGTGGCGACACGGTTGCTGCCCTCGCGGCCAACGCCTGCTGTACAGACCACCGGCTGGAAGCCGTGACTGTGCTCTCGGGGGCGAAGTGGCCCCCGATGCCCGGCCGGTACTTCCCGCACGGGGCACCGCCGATGCTGTTCGTGCAGGGCAGCGCCGATACGATCAACCCGCCGTGGACGAGCCTCCAGCTGTATCGCGCTGATGGGGCGAATAGCAGGTACTACCTCGACCTGTTCGGCGCGAACCACATCATCCCGTATGTGGGAAGCAACCCGGTGGAGCGGCTCGTGGCCCGGGTAACGCTGGCTTTCTTCGACCGCTACGTGCTCGGCCAGGCCGGTGCGCTGGCGATTGCCACCGCACCAACACACTGGCTCCCGCTCGCCGGATCAGTCAGGGTAGCGGTCTTACCTCCGGTAGCGACATCCCAGAGATAGGTGCTGCCGTCGTCGTCCCCGATGGCCAGCATGCCGTCCTTGCTGAATGCCACCGCCCAGACGGTGCCCGGCTCCGAGATAACGGTATGGGTTCCGCTGGCAAGATTCCAAAGGTACGTGGTGCCGTCGAAATTTCCGGTGGCAAGCGTCTTGCCGTCGGAGGAGAACGCGACCGCGGTGACATACTGCGCCATCGCGAAATACACCATCACATGCGGCGGGAGCTTCCCGCCCTTCCGCCTCGCGCCCTTGCCCGTGACCTCCACCGCGTCATCGACCGCGTCCCGCGGCACCCAGGACGCCAGCACGCCAGCACGCCCAGGAAGATCCAGTCGCTCAGACGGCCGTCCGCCACTACACCAGTCTGCGTCATAAGCCGCGATCATGCCGGCTCGCAGGCAGAACGCCTGGTAACGACACGCTTCCGGCCAAGATCGGACGACGAGTCCGCCGACGATCTCGCAGCAGGAATCGAGCACGTCAGGGACGGGGTCATCCCGGCCCTGGCACCGGCCAGCGGCCTGCACGGCTGGTGGCTCGCCGACCCCGGCAACGGCCAGCGCCTGACCGTGATGGTGTGGGACCACACGCACTCATTTGCCGCGGACCGAGTGCCTGCTCGCATTAGGAGCCACCATCCGCGCCATGCTGCTTGAGGCGCATGGTATGGCGACCTCAGCAGCTGCGCAGGGCAGGAGCAGTATCCTCTCGTGCGGGTAGAGCGCGCGCAGCAGCGCAGACTGCCCGGATCAGGCGGCCAGCGCCGTCGTTCGAGACGGTTCAGCCGGTCCGGCGGATAATGCCGGCGATCTCGTCGGCGTTGAAGGCCCGCAGCGTCTTGGAGCGGATATTGCCTGCTGCGCCCACCTGAAGCAGGGCCGCGACTCCCGTCTCGTCGTCTGGAAAATCTGCGATGCAGACGATGTCGTACTCTCCGACGGTCCACAGCAGTTCCCGGACCCGGCCACCGGAGCTTTCGACAAGCTTGGAAAAGTCCTCGGCGCGCTGAGTGGTGTCACGGAAGTTCTTGATGCCCTGTTCGGTCCAGTTGATCAAAGACACATAAGTCGTCATGCTGGTGCCCCCCTCGCATCCAGAATGCGTGCACCATGCTGTCCCGAAGGAGGCCGCCAGTCAAGAAGATTCGATTGCCGCGCATGGCCATGCCGATCTTCTCGGGTTCGGTCTTCCTGTCCCGCGGGGCTGCCGGAGATGATGGTTGGATGACCACCGTTCACGTTGGGGCTGAGGTGCTCGAGCGCGCTGGGCTGCCTGCAGCTGAGGCGGCGGCCTGGGCCGCGTCGCCACCAGACCCGCGCGGCTCGTTCGATGCTGCGGCGGATGCTGTCAGCCGGTTCCTTTCCACCGGGCAGGCATTCATCACGCGCCTGCCCGGCCCTGCCCGCCGCTCGGCTGACGAGCAGGCTGCTCGCGACGCGATCGCCGGGACGATGGACGGTGCCCGCGAGAGCTTCTTGCGCTTGCATGCGGAAGGCCTGTATGACGCGCTGACCGGCTGCTGCTCCAGATCACTTCGGTTGGCGGAGCTCCTCGCCGCGGCTGCGGCGCGCGTCCCTGGCCTTGTGCCGACGTCTGCGGAACTGGACGCCGAGCGCGCGCGGACGCTGCCGGAGAAGGACGGCATCGAATTCGCCCAGGGCCTGCTGGTCGCGCACGTGCTTGCGGTGCCGCAGGCAGGTCGGCACCTGGTCGGCGCCATGCTGTGCCCCACGTCCGAGGCGCTCGAGCGGCTGGGAGAACTGCGGGCCACGGGCACGGTCGACCTCGGCCCGGTCCGGGTCACCCGCCGCGGCCGGGCCGGCATTCTGGAGCTGAGCAACCCGCGGCATCTCAACGCAGAGGACGACGTAACGCTGGGCCCGACCGAGTGCGGTGTCGACATGATCCTGCTGGATCCGGAGATCGAGGTTGGCGTGATCCGGGGCGGCGTGGTGGATCACCCTCGGTATCAGGGAACGCGGGTCTTCGGATCCGGCATCAACCTCACCCGGCTGTACAACGGGCGCATCGACTTCCTCTTCTACCTGGTGCGCGACCTCGGCTACGTGAACAAGATCTACCGCGGCATAACTCTCCCCGCGCAGGACACCGGCCGGCCAGAACTTTTCCGCAACGGGCACGAGGCGCCGGCCGAGGGCACAGTGGAGAAACTGTGGATCGGCGCGGTAGAGCGCTTTGCCGTCGGTGGCGCCTGCCAGCTGCTGCATGTCGTGGACTACGTGATAGCGACCCGCGGGTCGCGCCTCTTCCTGCCAGCCCGCAACGAGGGGATCATTCCGGGTGCGTCCAACCTTCGCCTGCCGCGCTTCGTCGGAGATCGTGCCGCCCGTCAGGCGATCCTGTCGGGCCGGGAGTGGACCGCGGGCGAGCCGGACGCGGCGCTGCTGTGTGACGAGGTCGTGGAGCCCGGTGATATCGACCGGGCGGTTGAGGCGCGGATCGAGGCACTCACCAATTCCGGGCTGGTGAACGCGGCCGCCAACCGGTGCACACTGCGGGCGGGCCAGGAGCCACTGGACCTGTTCCGCGAGTACATGGCCACGTTTGCGGTGGAACAAGCGCGATGCCACCTCAGCCCGGCGCTCGTGCGCAACCTGGAGGTGCACTGGAATGCACGCGGGCGCAGCGCCTGAGCAGTCAATCCGGGATCACGCAGAGACTCTCCCCGGCAGCGCCACGTTTGATTGGGCTCGCGTTACCGACTCCGTGCGATCTGGGTTGGTAGGATCTTATATACCCGGTAGCATGCTCAGCATGATACCGGGTTTTGTGACGTCATGAGTGTCCGGCACGCCCTGCTGGCGCTGTTGAGCGAGGGGCCCAAATACGGGCTGCAGCTCCGTGAGGAGTTCGAGGCGCGGACTGGCGAGGTGTGGCCGCTGAACGTGGGCCAGGTGTACACGACGCTGCAGCGGCTCGAACGTGACGGGCTGGTGGAGTCCGACGGCACCGGGGACGACGGCCCGCAGAAGGGCTTCCGGATCACCGCGGACGGGATGGCCGAGCTTGCCGGGTGGCTGCGCACGCCGCCGGACCTGGCGTCCCCGCCTCGCGATGAGCTGGTGATGAAGGTGCTGGTGGCGGTGCGGATGCCCGGCACCGACGTGCATGAGGTGGTCCAGGTGCACCGCCGGTACCTGGTGGAGCTGATGCAGCAGTGGACCCGGATCAAAGAGGCCGAAGCCGAGTCCGACCTGGGCCTGGCGCTGGTGGTCGACGCCGAGCTGTTCCGGCTCGATGGGGTCATCCGGTGGCTGGACGCGGCCGACGGCCGCCTCAGGCGGGCCGCCGCCGATCCGCCCCGGCCGGTTCCCGCCGCCTTGCCGAGGCTGCGGCGCAGGGTGGGGGTGCGGCGATGAAGAGGCCGGGGCTGGGACGCGAGAGTGAGGGTGCGGCGATGACCATGCTGGAGCTGCGGGGCGTGTCGAAGGTCTACGGGCAGGGGGCGGCCGAGGTACATGCGCTCAGCGACGTCGACCTGTCGGTCGGGGCCGGCGCGATGGTGGCGGTGATGGGCCCCAGCGGCTCGGGCAAGTCCACGCTGCTGACCATCGCCGGGAGCCTGGAGGACCCGTCCAGCGGGGAGGTGCTGGTCGGCGGTGCGGCGTTGTCGGGGATGTCGCGCAACGACAAGGCCCGGCTGCGGCGCCGCGCGGTCGGTTATGTGTTCCAGGATTTCAACTTGCTGGCCGGGCTGACCGTGGCCGAGAACGTCGCGCTGCCGCTTGAGCTCGACGGCGTGGCCGCCAGGACGGCCCGCGCGGCCGGCCTGCGGGCGCTGGACGGGCTCGGCCTCGCCGACCGGGCGTCCAGGTTCCCCGACGAGCTGTCCGGCGGTGAGCGTCAGCGGGTGGCGATCGCCCGCGCGGTGGTGGGGGACCGCCGCCTGCTTCTCGCCGACGAGCCGTCGGGCGCGCTGGACTCGGTGAACGGGGAGGCGGTGATGCGCATGCTGCACCAGGCGTGCAAGCGGGGCGTGGCCGCCGTGGTGGTGACCCACGACGCGCAACTGGCCTCGTGGGCCGACCGGGTGGTGTTCCTGCGTGACGGGCGCGTGGTCGACCAGACCGCGCCGCTACCCGGCCCCGAGTCGCTGCTCACGCCGGGTCAGGGCCAGTGAGCACGGCGCTGCGCGAACGCCCGGCCCGGGCGGGAGCCGGTAACGGGGGCGTTCCCGCCCGCCGCGCCGTGATCCGCTGGGCGTGGCGGCTGTTCCGCCGCGAGTGGCGCCAGCAGTTGCTGGTCCTGGCGCTCATCGTTGTCGCGGTGGCCGCCACCATCGTCGGGGCGGCGGTGGCCACCAACACGCCACCCCCGGCCGGCGCGGGCTTCGGCACCGCCGGCGACCTCGCCACGTTCCAGGCGCCTGACCCGCACCTGGCCGCCCAGATTGCCGCGCTGCAGCATCGCTTCGGCCGCGTGGACGTCATCGAGAACCAGACCATCGCCATCCCCGGCTCGATCAACACCTACGACCTGCGCGCCCAGAACTCCCGCGGCCCGTTCGGGCAGCCGATGCTCTCCCTGGTCAGCGGGCACTACCCCACCGGTCCTGGCCAGGTCGCCGTGACCGACGGCGTGGCCGCCACCTTCAACCTCAAGATCGGGGACGTCTGGCACCAGGGTGGACAGGCCCGCCGGGTCGTCGGCATCGTCCAGAACCCGCAGAGCCTGCTGGACGAGTTCGCCCTCGTGGTGCCGGGCCAGGTCCGCGCGCCGACCCAGGTCACCGTCCTGTTCGACGCGCCAGGGGTGAACCCCACCTCGCTAGGCCCGAATGTGCAGACTCCTTCGTCGGCGTCCTCGGGTAACGCGTTCAACCCCGAGACCATCGTGCTCGGATTGGCCACGGTCGCGATGCTGCTCATCGCCCTGGTGGCAGTGGGGGGCTTCACCGTGCTGGCGCAGCGCCGGCTGCGCTCGCTCGGAATGCTCAGTTCCCTGGGCGCCACAGACAAGCACATCCGTCTCGTGGTGCGGGCCAACGGCGTTGTCGTCGGTGTCGTCGGCACGGTGATCGGAGCCGCGCTGGGCCTGGCGGCCTGGCTCGCCTACCGGCCGCGCGCCGAGGCGAGCGCCCACCACGTGATCGGCGCGTTCCAGCTGCCGTGGGCCGTCATCGCCGCGGCGATGGTGCTGGCCGTGGTGGCCACGTTCTTTGCTGCCTCCCGGCCGGCCCGGTCAATCACCAGGGCTCCCATCGTGACCGCCTTGTCCGGGAGGCCTGCTCCGCCGAAACGGGTGCACCGCTCGGCGGTGCCTGGCGTCGTTCTCCTCGTGATCGCCGCGTTGTTGTTCTGGTACACCGGCAAGAGCACCGGCGGTGGCGGGGCACCCGAGCTTGTCCTCGGCTTCGTCGCCCTCATCGCGGCGGTGATCCTGCTGTCCCCGCTGTTCCTGGCCACGCTGGCCAGATTCGGCCGGCGTACCCCGATCGCGGTGCGCCTGGCCCTGCGCGACCTGGCTCGCTACCGGGCACGCTCGGGCTCAGCCCTCGCGGCCATCAGCCTCGGCGTGCTGATCGCGGTCCTCGTCTGTGTCCTGTCCGCGCAGCGGTACGGGAACGTCCTCGACTACGCCGGGCCCAACCTGGCGTCGAATCAGCTCATCGTCTACACGCCCAATGGGCAGGGCGGTCCGGGCAATGGCGGGCCCAGCGGCCCGGTGACGGGGAGCAACCTGCGCTCGGTGGCGGCGAGCGCGCGCGGCATCGCCGCTGCGCTCGGTTCCCACGACATCATCCAGCTCGACTCGACCAGTGCCTCGCTCCAGCACGCCGCGGCCGGGCGTAGCTGGTCCGGACCGATCTACGTCGCCACCCCGTCGCTCCTCCGGGCCTTCGGGATCAAGACATCGGAGATCAATCCTGCGGCCGACATCCTCACCATGCGGCCCGGGCTGTCCAGCCTTTCCAAGATGCAGTTCTCCTACGGCAACTCTTTCAGCGGCCCTGGCGGCAACGACCAGAGCACACTTCCCTGCCCGAAGAGCAGCTGCCTGGCCAACCCGGTGATCCAGGAGGTCAGCGCCCTTCCATCCGGCACGTCGGCACCCAACACCGTGATCACCGAGCACGCCGTCCACGAATTCGGCCTGCAGGTCAGCACCTCCGGCTGGCTCATCCAGACCCCGCATCCCCCCACCGCCGCACAGATCACCAGCGCCCGGCTCACCGCCGCCGCGGCGGGCATCACCATTGAGACCAAATCCAGCGCGCCCTCGTCGACGGAGATCATCAACTGGGCCACCGTGTTCGGGATCCTCCTCGCGCTGAGCATCCTCGCCATGAGCGTCGGCCTCATCCGCAGCGAAACAGCCAGCGACCTGCGCACCCTGGCCGCCACCGGGGCGAGCAGCACGACCCGGCGCACCCTCACCGCCACCACCGCCGGCGCTCTCGGCCTGCTCGGAGCGGTGCTCGGCACGGTGGCGGCCTATGTCGCAGCCGTCGCCTACGCCTGGGACAACCCGCTCGACGGCCTCTCCGAACTCTCCAGCGTCCCCACCGAGAACCTGCTGATCATCGTTATCGGCATGCCGCTCCTCGCGGCGGCCGCCGGCTGGCTGCTCGCCGGGCGTGAACCACCCGCCATCGCGCACCAGCCGATGGAGTGAATCAGCACCTCCCCGAGCGGTAAAGTCATCACCGTTCGGCTGAGGCAAGCGCCAGCCGACCAGGTATCCCCCTGGGGGAGCCCAGCAGCCCGGTGGCCATGTCGTATCCGCAGAGGTCACGAGAGAGAGCGACGATGAACGTCATCGAAGTCACCGAGTTCGGCGGGCCGGACGTGCTGCGGCCCGCGGTGCGCCCCACGCCGGCCGGGCAACCTGGCCAGGTCGTGGTCCGCGTGCGCGCGGCGAACGTGAATCCGACTGACCTCGCCGCGCGGGCCGGCCACGGGCCGCGTGGCATCCCGCAGCCGCCGTTCGTGCTCGGCTGGGATTTCGCCGGGGATGTGCAGGCGGCGGGCGAGGGCGTCACGGACCTGACCCCGGGCGACCGGGTTGTGGGCATGATCCACTGGTATGACCAGCACGGTGCGGTGGGCGCCTACGCCCAGGAAGTGGCCGTCGACGCCGGCTGGGTGGTGCTGCTGCCGGACAGCCTCGACTACGCCCTGGCCGCGACGATCCCGCTCAACGCCCTCAGCGCCGCCCAGGGGCTCGACCTGCTCGGCCTTACCGGGCCAGCGGCATTACTCGTCACCGGCGCCAGCGGCGCGGTGGGCTCGTTCGCGGTCCAGCTCGCGGCCCAGGCCGGCCACCGGGTGATCGCCCTCGCCAGCCGCGGCGACGAGGACTGGGCGCGGGCGCTGGGCGCCACCGAGGTGCTGCCCCGTGACGCGGATCTGTCCGCCATCGAGCCGGTTCCCGCGGTGTTCGACGCGGTTCCTCTTGGCGAGCCGGCGCTGGCCGCCGCCCAGGACGGCGGGGCCGTGGTCACCACGCGCCAGGTGCCCGCGGCCGATCCGGCCCGCCGGATCCGCCAGCAGGCGTTCCTCATCCACCCCGACCGTGAGCGCATGCGCCGCCTGGTGGATGCGGTGGCCCGGGGCAGGCTGCGCACCCGGGTGGACCGTGTGCTGCCGCTGGCCGAGGCGGCCGAGGCGCACCGGCTGAATGAAGCCGGCGGCCTGCGCGGCAAGATCATCCTTGCGCCCTAGCGGCCCCCCGGGGTGCCCTTGCCGGGGCGCCCGCCGGGCCCGGGTCGGCGGTCACGATGAGCTGGCGGCGGGCCAACTGCTCGGCGAGCCGGATCTGCCGCACGTGCACGCTCCAGGCCATCACCACCACCACGGCGGCCGCCAGCCCCGCCGCGCCCAGCCCGAGCAGGCGATCCCGAGGCGCAGGTCGACATCATGCTCGGCATACCACTGCTGCGGATGGACATATATCGTCTCCCGTCCGGCCTTACCGAGCAGGTAGTCCTTGGACAGCGGCGGACGCTCGTAGGGGCGTTCGTTCTCCTCGCCGATCATGACAAGCGGGCCGTCGAAACCCTCCGCCCGCAGCGTCTCCGCTGCTTTCGCCCCGGCCAGGCCCGCCCCGACTATCAGGTGCGTGGTGTCGGTGGTCATGATCCGCTCCTCTGCCGCCGTGCTGATGGCGCTCCCAGGGTGGCGGCCAGTTGCTCGCCGAGCCGCTGCCACGCGCTGTCATTGGTGGTCACCCCCACCACATGATCCTGGGCGGCTAGGTCGGCCAGGCTGCCCGACGTCAGCCGTTCCCGGCTCAGGTCATCCAGCCAGATCGAGACTCCGGCCCTGCTCAGGGCCGCTAGCGCGTCGTTCATTGTGGTCCCCTTCCTGCCTGATGCGGCGCAGCGATCAGCTAGGCGCGCCGGCCAGGGCAAAGAACTCGGCCCGGGAGCGCGCATCGGTGCGCAGCGTTCCGGCCAGCGCCGAGGTGACGGTCTTGGCGCCCTGGGCACGCGCTCCGCGCAATGTCATGCACGAGTGCTCGGCCTCAAGTAGCACGCCCGCGCCGCGGGGGTGCAGGTGTGCGTCCAGGCAGTCGGCGACCTGCTTGGTCAGCCGCTCCTGGGTCTGCGGCCTGGCCGCGAAGTGCTCGACGAGGCGGGCCAGCTTGGACAGGCCGAGGATGCGCTCGCCAGGCAGGTAACCGACGTGCGCGACGCCGGAGAAGGGCAGCAGATGGTGTTCGCAGACCGTGCGGAACGGGATGGCGCGCGCCAGTACCAGTTCGTCGTAGCCCTCGTCATTGGGGAACGTGGTCAGCTGCAGCGGCTGGGCGTCGAACAGTTCTGCGTAGGCCCGCGCCATCCTGGCCGGTGTCTCGCGCAGCCCCTCGCGGTCGTGGTCGACACCGAGCGCGGCGAGGAAGTCCGCGGCGGCCCGCTCCGCCGCGGCCAGATCGACGCCCGCCTTGTCACTGGCTATCCGCAGCACCGGCCGGGGTGATGCCCCGGTGCCGGCGGCCTGCTGGGGGACCGGCGGTGCCAGCTCAGCCGGCTCGAGGGCCAGTTCATGCGTCATGAGAGTTCCGTCCTCCGCGCGTCGCCTGGTTGCGTGCTGTGCCGATAACTACGCAGCAATATCCCGGCTGGGGATCGAGGGCCGGATGCAGTCCACCCGCGCCGAGACCTGCGACAAGCCCCTCGATCAGGGCCAGGTTCATGCCACAGACGGTCTCGGTGTGCTGGGCGGCCAGCCGGTGGAATGGGCAGTTGCGCAGCCGGACGGTGCCGTCCCCGTCGTGCCATGGCTCGAAGCCGTGCTCGCGCAGCGCCTGCTCCGCCGCCTGCCGCGCGTCCGTCCGGCCGGGATCAGCGGCGCGGCAGCGCCTCCCGAGATCGGCACCGAACTGCTGGGCGGCATCGTGCAGCGCGGCCCTGCTCGCGCCGCTGTGGTCGGCTTCGACGGCCACCGCGAGCAGGCGTGCCGCCAGCTCATACTCCCGGGGCGGCACGGCCACCGCGAACTCGCTTCCGGAACGGGCGTACACCTTGGCTGGGCGGCCGGCCCCGGGGCCTCCCCGGCCCGCGGGCCGCTGGTATGCGGCTGTCAGCAATCTCAGGCTGACCAGCTTGTCGAGGTGGTAGGCCGCCAGCGGACGGCCGATCCCCGCCGCCGCAGCCGCCTCATCGCGGCCTACCGGCTCGGTGTGCCCGGCCACGAACTCATACAGGTTGCGGCGTACCGGGTCGCCGAGGCTGCTCAACGCGGCGAGAACCGATCCCTGCTGATCCATGAGCCGACTCTATCACTAATGAGAATTAGTTAAATTGCCCTCGCAATGACCTGGCCAGCGACTGCGCAGCTTGCCCGGGTGGCGAGCGGGCAGACAAGATGCCTCTGGCTGCCTGGGAACAGCCAAGACCACAATGTGCAGGAGGTCCCGTGAACCCGCGCCCACCGCTTCCACCGTTCACCGAGGAGACGGCCCGCCAGAAAGTGCAGGCGGCCGAGGACGCCTGGAACAGCCGCGACCCGGAGCGGGTCAGCAGCCGAACGAGGCGGGACCTTCCCCCTGCGCTGAGCCCGGCGCCCGCATCCCGGAAAGCCGGCCGCACCCCGCAGCGCGGTGACCGCCAGGTCCAGCCCGGCGTCGAGGAACGCCTGCGCTGGCGCGCTGCCTGCGTCGCGATCACCCGGTGCGGGACCTGGTGAACGGTCTGGGCAGGTCGCCGCGTTGTTGGTGGTATGGGGAGACTGGTCGGTGGCTGGCCTGAGTGCCAGGCGGCGCGTGCGGCGCTCACTGGGCTCCGGGTGGCTGGGCTGGTTTCCGGGGAACGGGGACGTGCGCTGTGACCAGCGCTGGGGAGTGTGGGGAGATCCGCCGCGCGCTGGGTGTGTATGTCCTGGGCGCTATCGGCCCGGCCGACCGCGCTGCCGTGGACAGCCATCTGGCCCGGTGCGCGGATTGCCGGGAGGAGTTGGCTGGGCTGGCTGGCCTGCCGGGCCGGCTGGGCAGTGTGCCTGCCGCCGATGTGACCGGGATGGCCCTGGATGAAGCCGATGCGGCAGGCCGGGACGGACGTCCGCCGGAGGTGACGCTGCGATCGCTGCTGGAGCGGGCTGCCAGGCTCCGCAGGCACCTCATGTGGCGTCGTGTGGCGGTAGCGGCAGCCGTCGCGGTGATCGTGGGTGGCGGTGCGGTGGCCGTGTCACGTGCGCTGTATCCGCCTGCCCTGCGGCCCGCGGCCTCGGCGCTGCAGTGGACAACCACGGTCCACGGCAGCGATCCGCGCACGGGTGCGGGCGCCACCGTGAGCTACCTGCCGCAGCCGTGGGGACTGGAGCTGCATGTGCAGGTCAGCGGGATCCGCCCAGGGACAAGATGTGTGCTGCAGGTCCTCGGCCCACGTGGGCAGGAAGTGGCGGCGGGGGGCTGGACCGTCGCAGGCGGCCACGCGGGTGCGTGGTACCCGGCCTCATCGCCATTTCCTGTTTCCGGTGTCCGCGGCTTCGTCGTCGCCACGTCCGGGGGCAAGGCCCTGGTGAGCGTTCCTGTCCGATGAATCCGCCGGTACCAGCCGGGCATGAGCCTAGATGTGCGGGAGCTGGTAGCCGTTGTAGTACCACACGGCCTGCGCGACCGCGTCCAGGCCGTCGTGCTCGCCTACGAATCCGGACTGACAACCCCCGGGACGCTGCCGCCGGACAGCAGGCGCTAGCTCGCTGCGAGGGCGATCGCGGCGTTGAGGGCGTCGAGGGCCGAACTTTGCCGGCTGGCGTCCGCCCGGTCGAAGGGCCCGGCCCAGCGCAGCCCGAATTCATTGTCCGCGTTCTTGTCGTTGTCCCAGATGGAGCGGGCGTTGGCGAGGATGAACGCGCGGTAGGCCGGGCGGCGGCTCTGCCGGTAGAAGTCGTAGAGGTAGCGCACGAAGATCCCCTTGAACTGCGTGTGGTCCCCCTTGGAGCCTGCGGCGGCCGCTTCGCCCGGCTCGGCGAGGATGCCCGGCGGGCTCGCCGACGGCGGGCTGGTCAGCTCGCTCAGCGCGGCGTCGGCGATGGACTCTCCCTGCTCCAGGTAGGCACGGTCACCGGTGATCTGGTACATGGCGGCAAGGCCGCCGAGGATCACGCCCTGGTTGTAGGTCCATGTGGTGCCGCCGTTGTTTTCGCAGCCCGGCGTGAGCCCATCATTGACAAGGCCGCTGGCGCTGATCAGGCCGCTCGCGCGCAGCCACGCCCATTCCCGCAGCGCCCATTCCCGCAGCGCCCACGCCCGGTAGCCCCCGTGGCCGCCCGGCGTGCGCTGATGCAACAGGGCCGCCAGCGTGAGGAACAACTCGTTGGTGATCGCATTCTTGTACTTCCTGGCCTCGTTCCACCACAGGCCGCCGCGGCACGTATCGTCCCAGCCAGCCTCGTTGTGGGCGAAGATGGTCCGGGCTGCGTCGAGGTAACGGCTGTCGCGGGTCAGGTCGTAAGCCGCGACCCAGGCCAGCGCCCACCACCCGTTGTCGTCGTAGTAGCTGTTGATGAAATCAGCGTGCCGCCGCCGGGCGGCCGTGAACGTCGTCTCGATGGCCCCCGCATGGGTGCGGTCCCCGGTTTGCTGCGTGTACCCGATCACTGCCGTCAGTGCGTTAGCGGCATTCCACCAGCCAGTGGTCGCCCACCGGCCCCTCGACGGACGGTACCACCGCTGCAGCGCGCTGATTCCGGCGGCGGCGTAGGCACGGTAGTCGGGTTCCGCCATGCAATTTCTCCCCGCGACGATGCCTGCTTCACGGTGTCGGCAGCCGGTTCACGGTGTCCGGCAGCCGGCCTGACTAACGCACGCGCACCAGGCTAATCTCTGGCGTCCCATCCTCGGCATCGCCGCGAGCCCCGGCCGGGATAGCCTGCAGATCGCCGCTCGCCAACGGGCAGCAGCCGCTACCGGACACGGTGCGCCGCCAGGGACCCGGCCCGGGCCCGCGGATCAAGAGCCCTGCGTACCGTGCGCCCGAAGGGAAGTGCTCTCGTGCGAGCTGTGGTGCAACGAGTAAGCCAGGCCAGCGTGACTGTCGGCCAGCGGGTCGCAGGCGCTATCTGCGAGCCAGGCTTGCTCGTCCTTGTTGGCGTCACGCATGAGGACACGCCGGACAAGGCCGCGAAGCTGGCCGCCAAGCTATGGGGGCTGCGCATCCTGGAGGGAGGGAAGTCCTGCTCCGATGTGGCAGCGCCGCTGCTGGTCATCAGCCAGTTCACGCTCTACGCGGACACGCGTAAGGGCCGCCGCCCTACCTGGCAGGCCGCCGCTCCTGGTCCGGTTGCGGAGCCCCTCGTTGACGCCGTGATCTCGTCCCTGCGTGCGCTCGGCGCCCGCGTGGAGACCGGCATCTTCGGCGCCGACATGCAGGTCAGCCTGATCAACGACGGCCCCGTCACCATCATCGTGGAGCTATGAACCCGCCACCAGGCAGCGGAGAACAGATCCTGGCAAGGAGTGTCATCAGCAAGCGCCCGGTGCGGTCCGCCGACCCAGGTCAGGGACTGGCCTGACACCCCGGCTTCCTGCGTCTGTACGTTGCGGGTGGCCCGGCAGGGTGTGATCGCGGGGGCATTCCGGCGGTCCCTGTCAGGCCGATCGTCCCATTCTGAAACAACCCTGCCTGATCGCCGCCGCTACCGTCGGTTTCACTGAGCCGATCGCTCCCGGGGCTGGTCCTTGGGCGCTTACCCACCGGAGGTGGCGATGAAGGCACTGGTGTACCACGGACCGGGACAGAAGGCCTGGGAGGAGGTTCCCGATGCCGCGATCCAGGAACCGACAGATGTGGTCGTGCAGGTCGATACCACGACGATCTGCGGTACCGACCTGCACATTCTCCAGGGCGATGTCGCGGCGGTGACCGACGGCCGCATCCTCGGGCACGAGGCGGTCGGCACGATCACCGAGATCGGTGAGGCCGTCAAGGGCTTCGGCGTCGGCGACCGGGTGCTTGTCCCGGCCATCACGAAGTGCGGTCGCTGCGAGTACTGCCAGCGGAGCATTCCATCGCACTGCCAGACCGTGGGCGGGATCGGCTGGATCTTCGGCCATCTAATCGACGGCACCCAGGCCGAATCCGTCCGGGTCCCGTATGCCGATACCTCGCTGTACGCGGTGCCCGGCAGCGTGACGAATGAGCAGGCGATTTTCCTCGCCGACTCACTGCCCACCGGCTACGAGGTCGGCGTGCTCGCGGGGCAGGTCCGCCCTGGCGACACGGTCGCCGTCGTGGGCGCTGGCGCCGTGGGCCTGTCGGCCATCCTGACCACCGGGTTGTGGGGCGCCTCGAAGGTCATCGCGATCGACTCCAACAAGTTCCGGCTGGAGAAGGCACTCGAGTTCGGGGCCACTGACGCCGTGGAAGCCGGTCCCGGTACCGTCGCGGATGTCATCGCGCTCACTGACGGCCTCGGTGTTGACGTCTCCATCGAGGCGGTCGGCTACCCCGAGACGTTGCTGACCGCCGCATCCCTCGTCCGGCCCGGCGGCACCATCGCCAACATTGGCGTTCACGGCACGCCCGTCGAGTTGCCGATGCAGGACATGTGGATCCAGAACGTCACGCTGACCATGGGGCTGGTGGACACGGTGTCCATCCCCACGCTGCTCAAGATGGTCGCCAGCGGCAGGATCCCGGCCGAGAAGATGGGCACGCACACCTTCACGTTCGACCAGATTGACGAGGCGTATGACGTGTTCAAGAACGCGGCCGCGAACTCGGCACTGAAAGTAGTCATCACGCCGGCCTGATGGCCCGCTAAGGCTGCGGGATGGCAGAACGCTCATCCCGCAGCCAGGGTAGGCGACGCAACTGATCCCGGAGGGGCTGAGTCCGCGGCTGTCGTTCATCATGGGCAGGTGGGCAATGGAGACGATGACGCGATCGGTTGGATACGCGAGATCGTGCTGGACAGTCCTGATCCGCGGAGCCTGGCTGGCTTCTGGGCCGGCCTGCTCGGCGGGAAGCCGGTCGAATGGTATCCGGGCTGGATCACGCTTGAGCCATAGCTCTGGATGATGCCAGCACAGGTCGTGGCCGCTGCTGTCGCGATGCGCCCGGATCCCGGCTCTCAAGCGTTTGATCTCGGCCACCAAGGCGGCCCTGTCCAGGGTCTCGACGTCAGCATCCAGATTCTCGCCCATCCGCTGATTCTCCCAGCTTCAGCTGGCGTCATCCCTGCCGGGCCGCACCCAGATGTTTCGTTTGTGCATTAGCTCAATCTGCCGGGCGGTCACCTCGCGCCGGTACTCATCGTGCCCGTATGGGGCGCGATCAAGATAGATGTTCTTCGGATAGACCGGCTCTTCGTAGATGAGCTGGTACTGCTCGGTGGTGAGGTCCTTGATCCAGTTGTCCCATTGCGCGTTCGCGCGGAACAGGCGGAGTGCTTCGATGTCAATGGTCCCGGCCACCCAGGATGATCCGCCGCTGTAGTCGTGCCGCCCGACAATCTGCCCGCGATAGTCGATCACGGCCGACCCGCCGCCGAACGTATCGATCGCGACATCCGAATCCGAGTGCAGGTAATAGGTGCCAACATTGCACGCGATCAGGTACAGGTTGTTGTCGAGGGCGCGTGCGCGATTCTGGACCTCGAACAGGCCGTTGCCGACGTGCGGATGCGGGTATGGGCCCCGGTAGACAACCTCTGCGCCGTTCATCGCCAGGCCACGTGCGTTCTCGGGGTACGAGCCCTCGTTGGCCATCAGGAACCCCAGCCGGCCGATTTCCGTGTCGGCGACCGGATAGAACGCATCAAGGTTACGGCCGTACAGCTCAATCCACCTGTCCCAGACATTATGCGGGGTCACCGAATGCTCGACCGGCAGCAACGGCACCACTTTATGGTGCCTGAGGATTACCTCGCCGTCCGGACTGAGGATAAACCCGACGTTGAAGAAGCGCCCAGGGAACTCTGGATGGCGGGCTTTCGCCTGCGCCATCAAAAAGACGTTCCACTGCCGCGCAAGCCGGCCAAGATAATCTGTCTCCACGCCCGGGATGTCGATCGCACATTCCCGCGCAAACTCTTCGTGATCGAGGTCAAGGACCTCGTCGTTGAAGCCCTGCAAGGCGCCTTCGGGGACGGCGATGAGCCGCACCGGCAAGTCCAGGCTAGACAGCCACGAGGCGGCCTTGATGAGGTGCGAAAGGTGCTCGAGGTTCGTCCCGATCTCATCGCGGCGCCGGATGCCACGCATGGTAGGGACCAGGCCCAGGGCCTGATAAGGCTCGATCATGGCGAATCCCTTCAGCCTGGGGCCATCCCGCGCCAAGGCGGCCCGCTCATCCCGCACTGCCCCCATGTTCTACCCCGGCCTTTGCGCCTGTCTCTACTCCCATGCCCAGGACCCTCTGCGCAGGGACCGGATTATGGCCGGGTCCGGGAAAGCCACGGCGGCGCGGGCGCCGCAGATCGCGGATCCCGCTGCCAGATCCAGGCGACCCGGCGGCTGAGCGACCCCCGGCCGGGCCGGGATGGACAAGATCATCCCGACCCCAAGCCGCGAGGTCACCCTCAGCGGCAAGAGAGCGCACATCTACGCCGGCTCTCGCGTTGTCGTGGCTGCCGGTTTACACTCGCGCGGAGGGTGATTCCATGGATGATGTCGCCGGCCAGTTCCTCGACTTGATTCACCGCCTCGAGGAGGTCAGGGATGCCATTACGCCTGAGCGTGCCCATGCTGGGTTCGACGAGACGACTTTGCAGGTCTTCTGGAAGAAGTGGCCCGGTCTCTCCGCATGGGCTGGATCGCTGTGGTGGATGCTCTCCGAGGAGCTGGCCGGGCCGGCTACGCCCCACCTTGACGCCGAGTTGGATGAGGTAGGGGGCAGTGACTGAGAGGCTGCCAGACGCTGGGACGACGGCCGTGACGGTGCTTCGGGATCTCATGAACACACGTGTCGCAGCGACAACGCCGGGCACATCGGTGGCAGCGGCGGCCGCGGGCATGGCGGAGGCAAACGTGGGCTCATCCGTTGTCATGCAGGGACCATTCCTCGCCGGAATCCTCACCGAGCGCGATATCTTGCGCGCCGCCGCGTCCGGGGAGGATCTCTCAGCATCAGTGGTGTCGGAATGGATGACCCCCGACCCGCAATCGGCCAGCCCGGACACGTCCGTTGAAGATGCAGCCCAGATCATGCTCCTGAACGGATTCCGCCACCTCCCGGTCGTAGATGGCCGCAAGGTCTGCGGCGTGGTGAGCCTCCGCGACCTCTTCGCGGCCAGAATCCGCCGCCCGCTGGCCCGCTGAACGGCCCGAAACCACCGGGCCCCGCTGCCGGGGTCAGGATTCAGCCGGAGTTGACAGGCACTCGCTCAGTCAACGGGCAGAGTCGGATGTTCAGGATGAGGGCCAGGCGCGCGTTGCGGTGCCGGGCCTGGGCGACGCGCAAGAGGCCATGGGGTCCTACCAAGACACCATCAGCACGCTCGAGGCTGAAACTTGAGGCAGTGGTGCAGGTGTTCGCCGGGCTGTCGGCGCAGGAATGGCGGCTGCCGACGAAACTGGTGCCGGTCGACCCGGATCTGCCATGGTGGACGGTGTTCGAGCTCGCCGGGCACTTCGACATCTCCATCGGCCTGACCAGGATGCTGATCAGCGGACGTGAGGCCAGCCAGCCGGCCCGGGACCGGACCAGCTTCTTCATCAACCCGCGGTCGGAGACGGCGCCGGTGGTCTACGAGTACGCCTACACCATGGTGGACGGCAAGACACCCGCCGACATGCCGCGTGTCCTGGAAGAGACGTTCTCCGCGGCGATAGCCGAGGCGCGGGCCGTCCCCGCCGGCACGGTCGGGCCGGGATACTTCGCGCCGATGCGCGTGGATGAGTTCGTAGCCAGCCGCGTCGTCGAGGCAGTCGTGCATGGCATCGACCTGACCCAGGCACTTGGCCGGGAAACCATTGCCACGCCCGGCGGGATCGCACTGACCGCGGCGATCCTTGACGATCTGCTGGCACGCCGGACCATCGCGGGCAGGCCCGCTGAGCTCGCCGATGACATGGACTGGATCCTCGCCGCCGCCGGGCGGGCCGAATCCGGCGACAACAGGCTGCCGCTCATCGGCTGAGCACTCAAACACGCGGCAACGCACGGCTCAGTGCGGAGCGCTGCCGAGACGGTCAGCCGCCGGGGAAGATGCTCTCGGATTGGTAAACGGGCGTCCCGCCCAGAACCGTTGCCAGGACCTGAATGTCTGCGATCTGCCCGGGGTCCGCATCGAGCGGGTTCGTATCCAGGACAACGAAATCCGCGAGCTTGCCCGGCTCGAGCGAGCCGATCTCGCCCTCGCGGTGCAGGGCGAATGCGGCCTGGGTGGTGTAGAGCGCGAGTGCGTCCCGGGCCGAGAGGCGCTCGCCAGGGCCAAGCACGTGACCTTCGGCGGTGCGGCGCAGGACCGCATCCCGGATGGCTATGAGCGGATCGGCGGTAATGACCGGGGCGTCGGACGATCCGGCGACCCTGATGCCGGCCCGCCGCCAGGACCCGAAGGAGTAGAGCTGGTCGCTGCGATCTGGAAACGCCGCGGCGAACCCGTCGCCCAGGGCTGAGAGGAATCCGGGCTGGCTCACGACCAGTATCCCGAGATCCGCGGCCCGGGCGGCAAGCGGCGGATACATCGCACCACCGTGCTCGATGCGGTGCCGGCGCGGGTTTTCCGGGGCGCCGGGCAGTATTGCGGTGTATGCGTCGAGGACAGTCTCGATCGCCCGATCCCCTTGGGCGTGGATGCAGACCTGGAACCCCCGGGCATCGAAGTCACGGACCATCTCGGTCAGCTCGTCACGCTCAAAGAACAGGATCCCCGAGCCATACGGCGGGACAGGGTAGGTTCCGTGGATAGCCGCGGTGCGGCTGCTCATTCCACCGTCGGCCCAGATCTTCACGGCCTCGGTGGCCAGCCGATCGGAGTGGCGGCCCCGCAGGCCGGACGCGAGGAGCCAATCCAGCTCGTCGTGCACGACCAGCCCGTAGATCCGCTGGTTGAGGACACCGCTATCGTCCGCCTCCGCGAAGGCGGCGAAGGTGTCGCGGCGCAGATCCGCATCACATGCCGAGGTGACGCCAAGCGCCGCGAAGCGCTGTCCCGCCATTTCGACGAGCCTCGCGCGCTGAGCGGCGCCCATGTGGGCGATGTCATGACGGAGGTTGCGCTCGAACAGCGCGAACATCGGGCCCTCGTAAACCACGCCGTCGAGCCGGCCCTGGTGGTCGCGGCCGAATGCACCGCCCGGAGGATCTGGCTGCCCGTCCTCGAACCCGGCCTCGCGCAGCGCGGCCGCCGACCTGGACGAGGCCATCGAGGTCGCGTCCCGGCACCCGGTCGCCCGGATCGGCACGGTCGAGGTGCGGCCGTTCTGGCAGGAGTGAGGACCATGATGGCCTCGGGCTGGCTCGCATCGGAGCGCTCATGAGGCCCGGTCTCACGCCCCGCCGGTCACCTCCGCCAGCCGCTTGCTGAGATAGCGCCGCTCGGCCTCTGACGGCGCTGGCGCCAGTGCGTCGCGGTAGCTCGCGGCGGCCCCGGCCGGGCAGCAGCGCGTACAGGCGCGCGATCATGGCCCGGTCGGTGGCAGCCGGATGGGCGGCGGTGGCGTGACATGCGGCGATCGCTGCCTGCAGCTGATACGGACCCGGCTGTCTGTTGCGCATGGCGGCCTGCAGCACCCGGGTGGCTTCGTCGATCTCGGCCCGATCCCAGCGGGAACGGTCCTGGTCCTAGGCTCTCCCGCACCAGATTTTCACCAGCACTGGCGGCGTAGCCCTCATTGAAGAGCAGGTACAGCACAGCGAGCACGCCTTTGGTGCGCCGGGGGAGCAGGTGGGGTGGCGGGACCCGGTAGGGGATGCCCGCATTCCGGATCTTGTGCTTAGCCCGGACCAGGCGCTTTGCCATGGTGGGCTCCGGCACGAGAAACGCCCACCCGATCTCGGCGGTGGTCAGCCCGGCCAGGGTGGCGGAGCGTGAGAGCGACCCGGGCCTCCAGAGCCAGCGCCGGATGACAGCAAGTGAAGATCAGCCGCAGCCGGTCGTCTGGGATATCGCCGTCCTGGCTGGCGGATGCCAGATCGCTCGTGCCGTCGGCATGGCTACCAGGCAGCAACGCAGCCGCCTGGTGCAGCTTGGCCGCCTCGGTGGTGCTGCGGCGCAACCGGTCCAGGGCGCGGTTGCGGGCGACGGTTGTCAGCCACGCACCCGGCCGCTGCGGTATGCCATCGCGCGGCCAGCGCTGCACCGCCTGTGCAAACGCATCCTGGGTACAGTCCTCGGCGATATCCCAGTCACCGGACATCCGGATCAACGTAGCCACCACACGCCCCCACTCCTGGCGGAACGCCTCGCTGATTGCGGCCGGCTTGCGGCACCGTGGGAGGGTGCGAACGTCAGTGCTGGCCCGGCTGGCCGTGGCCGGCGCAGCCTTCGCGCTTGTGGCCGCGTGCGGTGGCAGCCCCTCCGGCCCGGGCGTGGCGGCCACGCCCCATCCCGCCACCGTGCCGACGTCCACGGCCCTCCGGCCATCAACGGCGATGCCGGGGGCACCCTCGGCCAGTCCGTCCCGCGCACCGTCCGGATCCGCGCCCGCAACCAGGCCGCCCGGCACCCCGCCGCCGGTCCCGGCGCGGCTGGCCGGAAAGGACTGGACGTACGTCCCTACCAGCCGGCATGCGGTGGCGCTGACCTTCGACGCCGGCGCCAACGACGACGCGGTCGCCTCGATCCTGGCCACGCTGCAGCGCACCCATTCAGCAGCCGCTCCCCGGCGGGCCGCCACCAGCGAAGATCGACGCGACCGTGCCGAACTCGGCGCGGATCTGGAATTACTGGCTGGGCGGGAAGGACCACTATGAGGTCGACCGCGAGGCCGGTGACCAGTTCAGTGCGATCTACCCGCAAATCGTGGACATCGCCCTGCTGACCGTTATTTCCTGGGGCGCGTAGTTCGGTTCCTGGCGGGCGAGGCCGGGGTGCGGCAGTTCCTGGATGTCGGCACCGGGCTGCCGACGGTGGACAACACCCATGAGGTCGCGCAGGCGGTCGCCCCGGAGTCCCGGATCGTGTACGTCGATAATGACCCGCTGGTGCTGGCGCACGCCCGGGCCCTGCTGACCAGCAGCCCAGAGGGCGCTACCAATTATGTCGATGCTGACCTGAGCGACCCCGGGAAGGTCCTGCGAGAAGCCGCGAAGTGGCTGGATCTGACCCAGCCGGTCGCGCTGACGCTGATGGGGGTCCTCGGGCACGTCATCGACTACGACCAGGCGCGATCGATCGTGGCCGGGCTGCGAGGAACAGGTAGGGGCGGCCCACGCAATGGGTGAGTTGCGCGTTGGCGGCGCGGACTATGAGCACGCCGGTCCGGCTGTGCTGCGGATACTGGTCGGCGCGTATCTGCGCCTGCGTCGCGAGGAGCAGGGCATCAGCCGCGAAGACGCCGGGTATCGCATCCGGGGGTCCGGATCGAAGATCAGCAGGATGGAGCTGGGGCGTGTAGGGCTCAAGGAACGCGATGTTGCCGACCTGCTGACACTCTACGGCGTCAGCGATGAGGCCGAGATCGACACCGTGCTGACCCTCGCCAAGAGGGCGAGCGCTCCGGGCTGGTGGCGCGCCTTCGGCGACGTGGTGCCCGGATGGTTCGAGCCGTACCTCGGGCTGGAGCAGGGCGCCAGCGTGATCCGAAGCTACGAGACCCACTGCATCCCAGGGTTACTGCAGACCGAGGACTACGCCCGTGCCGTCATCCGGCTCGGCCACGGTGCCGCTCCGGAGGAAGAAATCGATCAGCGGGTGAGCTTGCGGATGCGGCGTCAGGAAATCCTTACCCGGCCGGAACCAGGCCGAGCGCTCGGCGCACCACCTTCGCGCTATCCGCCCGGTCCTGGGACTGCGGCTGCGGCTGGATCGGGGCAACTGGCGCTGGGCTGGCCGCCGCGGCTGATGGTGGCTGCGTTGAGGCGCTGCTCTTGGCGGCGAGCCTCATGCCATCCAGGTGGGCGTCGCTCTGGGCCGCGCAGGGTGCCGCGCAGGGTAAGTGGCTGTCATGAGCGCGTACGCCTGATGCCACTTCTGGAACATCCCGCCATGCGCGCCCAGCAACTCTTCATGGTCTGAGGTGAAGATCACGATGGTGTTCGCGGCCATGGCTCGGTCGGCGTTGAGCGCGTTGAGAACCTTTTGGATCTCGCCGTTCACGTTCTGCTGCAGCTGGTAGGGGCTGCCCCGACACCCGTCTGGGTGAAAGTGAGATTCGCAGCCCCTGCCGTTTGCCGCGATGGCGATCGTTACCTGGGTTATGCCGGGGAAGTGCCTCGGTCCCTGTAGCGAGAAGGCCAGCTGCCGCGGGCGATCTATCTCCAGGTATGTGCCGCGAAATGGTCAATGATTTCGTTGCCGCGCCGCTGCCTCACTGCGGCGGAGATCCACAACAAGCCCTGCCGCCTGGCACCGGAAAACTGTCGGTGGGTGCCCCTAGACTCGAATATGTCTTCGAGATCGTGGCGGTGTGCTGGTCCGCCGAGATCGAGCCCCAGCCTGGGAGGAGGTGAGTAGCTATGTGTACCGGGCAGTCACCCTCCAGTGTCACCGAGGCGCTGGCCGCCGTGCGGGACGGGCTGGCGTTCTTGAACGCCGTGGATGCTGCCGGCCTTCCCGCTCCCGTGCAAGCTGAGTGCCTGCGTGAACTGGCCCGGGCGGACGCGGCGCACACCGCGGCGCAGACCAGGGTGCTCACCGCCTTCACCGCCAGCGGCGGCCACGAGGACGATGGCCAGCAGTCCGCCCGGGCGTGGCTGAAGTGGCAGACCCAGGTGACCGGCGGGGTGGCGGCTGGGGCGGTCAGCTGGATGAATCGCCTCGCCACCCACCCGGCGGTCGGCCAGGCACTGGCCGAGGGGGGCATCTCCCCGTCCTGGGCGCGGGAGATCTGCGGCTGGACGAACCTGCTCCCTGAAGGGCAGCGGGCGGGCGCGGATGAGATCTTGTTAAAGGCCGCGGCCGGGGGTGCCTGCCTGGCGGATCTGGCCGGGCTGGCGGAGGAGATGCGCCGCCGCGCCGCTGGCCCCGACACTGGGCCCGATGACGGCTTCGATGACCGCAAGCTGCGGCTGGGCGTCACGTTCGGCGGTGCGGGGCGGCTGGACGGCGACCTGACGCCCGGGTGTGCGGCGGCGTTGGCGGCGGTGCTGGAGGCCCTGGGGAAGAAGGCCGGACCGGAGGATGACCGCACCGCGCCGCAACGCCGTCATGACGCCTTGGAAGAAGCTTGCCGGCGGCTGATCGGCTCCGCCTGCCTGCCAGACCGGGCCGGGCAGTCCACCATGGTGCAGCTGCACCTGACGTTGGATCAGTTGCGGGACATGCCCGGCGGGGCGGACGCCGAAGCGGCCTGGGCCGCCGTGCAGGGTGCTGGGGACGGCCAGCCGGGGTGGCTGTCCGGGCGGGCGGCGCAGGCGTACGCGTGCGACGCGACGATAACCCCGATCGTCTCCGGCCACGTCGACCAGGCCGCGTTGACGGCGATGACCGCTGCGTTCCTGGCCGGTACCCCCGGGCCGCGGTGCCGGTGCGGGGGCTGCACCTGCCCGCCAGGCGCCCGGCCGGCCAGGCCGCTGCGCCCGGCGGCCCGGACCCGGCTGCAGGACACCTTGCTCCGTTACGCCGCCGATGTGCTGTCCGGCCCGGCGGGGCTGGCCGCGTTCTTGCGGACGGGGCTGACCGCAGACCAGTTCCCCGCGGTGAGCCTGCCCCTGGATACCGGTGCGGCCACTGAGCAGGTGCCGGCGAATCTGCGCCGGGCGGTCATCGCCCGCGACCGCCGGTGTGCTTTCCCGGGCTGCCACCAGCGGCCGGCGGCCTGCCACGTGCACCACATCCGGCCGCGCGCCAAAGGCGGCGCGACCCGACTGGATAACCTGGTGCTGCTGTGCGCGTTCCACCATCTGGTCGCCGTCCACCAATGGGGCTGGACCATTACCTTGCACGCCGACGGCACCGTCGCCGCGGTCAGCCCCGACGGCAAGCGCACCCTGCACAGCCATGGCCCACCCACCAAGGCCGCCTGAACAGGGCGGGAAGAACCACGGCCCCCGGACGGCAATCCCGTACGAGAGCCGGTCAGGTCCATCCGGCTGCGTGGCCCCCGGTCCGCCGAGCCTCAGGTCAGCACGGTGAAGCCGTGCCTGCCATCCCGCTCCAGCCGCGCCACGAGCCCGTGCTCCCAGTCCAGGTAGGACTGCATGGCGGCGGCGTCCACGCCGGTCCCCTCGTACGGCCGCCGGTACACGTCGATGACCGGGGACAACATCGCCCGGGCCGCCGCCTTCGCCCGCCGGGCCGCCCCGGCCGGCACCTCGGGCGCCCGGCGCTGCTGGGCGTGGTCCAGGGGCAGCCCCGCCAGAGCCCACCTGGGATGACCACCGGCCTAGCGTGCGACGGCGATGATCTCGGGGCTTGCTGGGCTGAACGGTGACTGGTCCCAGTCGCCGTACCAGGTGACCTGGGTGAGGCCGGCGTCCGCGAGAAATGCGGCGACCTGGTCCTGGCTCATGAAGCGGATTGTTTCCGGGACGACCACGGTGTCTTCCCCGGCGAAGCGGAAGCAGGTCTCGTAAGTAACGAGCTCGCCGGCCACGGACCTGATGTCGTAGTGAACATCGGCTGCCACGCCGGCGGCAGTGACATGCTGCTGGGTGTCCCGCGGATTCCATCCCGCCCATTCCCGCGCTGCGGGATTCCTGGTTTCGAAGGCGACCCGGCCGCCGGGAGCCAGCTGCCGGCGAACAGCGCGCAGCGCCGCGCGGACGTCGCAGTCATCCAGGAAGATCTGGAAGACATGACCGGTCATGATGACCAGGTCGAAACGGCTGTCGGCGGACAGGCCAGCGGCATCCGTCTCGATCCAGCGCACCATGTCGCCGCCTGGCCGGCTGCGTGCCACATCCAGCATCGCTGCCGCCGGATCGGCGCCCGTCACGTGGTGCCCGCGCGCGGCGAGCCGGCAGGCGAGCAGTCCCGTGCCACACCCCAGGTCCAGGACGTGCACCGGTGCTTCCCCGGCCAGGCCGAGGTAGAAGGCCGTGTGCGCGCCCGGCGGGTTCAACGCGTCATACACCGCGGCCAGCCGGTGATCGGCATAGCTTGCGCACAGCACCGCCAGCCACCCCATCTCCGCCTGCTGCACGCCGCCAGCCTCGTGCCGCGGCCCCCCGGCGAGCCGCCGGTCTACCGGCGCCATCATAGGTGGCAAGGCCTCGTGGGCGCCTACGGCTCGGCGCGGTCGGCAGGGCGGTACCGGTGTCTCCGATCCCGCCATTCCTGCTGCAGGCCGACGACAACCCGCAGGGCCTGCCGGGCAGCCTGTTCGACGGGTTCATCCAGGCCGCCACGGCAGACACTGCGGCATGGATGAAAGGCTTCCTGGACGACTTCTACGGCCCGTACGCCATTGCCTGGACCCGCACTGCCCAGGTCAATCGCGCGCTGCTGGACTTCCTGGCTTAACACGCCGCGTCCATTCGTCCTGGTCGGGCACTCCTACGGCGGGATGGTCATCACCACCGCCGCAACTGGCGACAGCCAGGTGAAAGCCCTGGTCTACGACGACGCCTACCTGCCGGCCCAGACCGAGACGCTGGAAGACCTGACCAAGGCCGGCTCCTGTTTCGCCGTGCCCGACCTGTCCACGGTGTTCACCTTCGTGCCCTTCCCGGGAGCGCCGTCCGGTGTCGCCGACGCCTACGGCAAGCAGAGCGTGTTCCCCGGATGCTTCGCCAACGGCCTGCCGGCCAGCGAAGCCGCGGTACTTGCCGCTACCCAACGGCCCCTGGCGTCAAGCACGTTCACCGACCAGTCTGGGGTCCCGGCCTGGCAGACCATTCCGTCCTGGGACATGATCGGCACAGCCGACCACATCATCACCCCAGCTGAGCAGATCACCGGCGTTGCGGGCAAGCCGGTCGGCCCGCTCTGCCGCCCGGTCCAGCCACTCGCGAATGGCAAAGTCAGCGGCCACTTCACCGGTCCACCGCCATGCCTCGATGGCCACAGAGCCGTCAAGCAGATCAAGGTCAGCGGCGACGGTGCCGAGGTCCACGGGCAGGCCCAGAGCCCGGCCACAGCGCGCCGTCTGCATCGCCGTCATCCAGGCACTGTTCGGCGAGGTCCTCCAGCGCTGCGATGGCGACCTCCACAGTTCCCTGGTGTTGCGCCACCTCAAGAGCTTCGTAGTGATGGTCGAGTGCTTCCTGCCGCGCACCGAGGTTGCGGAGCACCCAGCCCGCGAAGTTCACCGCCCGGCCGGCGAAGCGCGGGACCTGGCGCCGGTCCGCCTCAGCGGTGTAGCGGGTGAAGGCGGCCAGCGCTTGTGCCGGGTGGCCGGACAGCGCGTATGCGCCGCCTGCGTGAAGCGGCGGCCGAAATACGATGCCCACGCGCCCACCTCCAGGGCGGCTGGACCGGCCGCCACGGCCAGCTCGACGTCCTGCAGCGCCTCGCGGTAGCGCCTGCGGCGGGTACGGACCCGTGCCCGCGCCAGCCATCCCCCGGGATCGGGATGCAGGTGCAGGGCATCGTCCAGCAATGCCTCGGCGGCCGCGTGGTCGAAGCGCTCGGCGGCTCGCGCCGCCGCCTCCCGCAGGGCGCGCGAGGCCAGCATGAGGTCGCCGCCCAGGCGCGCATGGTGGGCCACGGTCGCGGGATCGGCGTCAGGCCGCTGGGCCAGCATGCGGCCGGCCGTCCGGTGCAGCAGGGCGGCCCGGCCCGCGGTCGCGCTCGCGGCGAGTGCGTCCCGTACCAGCTCATGCCGGAACCTGAAGGTCCAGTCCTCCCCGGCCAGGAGCTCCTCGACGCGAGCCTGCCCCACCAGCTCCGCGGCTGCCTCACGGCCGAGCACGCCCAGGTGAATGAACGCCGTGGCCGGCAGGGGCTCTCCTTCGCCTGCACGGATGGCCGCAACGACGGCCAGTGTGATTTCCTCTCGCCGCACGAAACGCACCCAGTCCCGCAGGGCCGGCCCGGCGAGGTGCGCGTCATCAATGACCGCTATCAACGGCCCTCGCTCGGAGAGGCGGCCCAGCACCCGCACCAGGGCCGAGTACAGCACCGCGGGGCCGAGCATGCTGTCCGCGAGCATCGGCAGCGGCCGAGGGCCGGGCGCGGTGCCGAGCACCGGTGCGAGCAGCGTCGCATCGGTGCCCAGCGGGTCGGTGGTCACCTCGGGCCCGAGGCGCCGCAGTAGTGCGGTGAGGGCGCTGAGCAACGCATCGAGCGGCATTGCCCGGTCAAGCTGCCCAGCAGGTAACCGTTGTCTCGATGCTCGATCCGGTCGCGGCCAGGCAGAACCCGGTCAGTGCGGCGCCGGCGACACCTTCGGGAACGATGGGCGCGAGCAGCACGACGCCGGTGGCGATCTCGCCGGCGGCGAGCAGGCGGAGAAAGCGTGGCGGGTCCAGGTTCTTCAGGACCGGGTAAGCGCCGGCCGCCATGCCGTGCACCGCCGCCGCCGCCGCCGCCGTGGCCTCATCGCCGCGCCATTTGCCGAGCCCGGAGTGGAGGATGAATGCGCCAGTGACGACGCGGCCGGGAAGTTGGTGCAGTTTCATGTGAGTACCTCGCTTGAATGGTCAGGGGCGCCAGGATCCCGGTGCGTCAAGAAGGCGATGGTGGCAGGTGACAGGCCGCGCCTTGCAGGCGGGCGGACCGCGTGCGCTGTGAGAGCAGTTCGTGCTGCTGGCCGCCGCCTCCCCTCATCCCGCTCACCAGGGGCGAACGGGCGAGCGAGACCGCCCCAGCGAACATGACCAGGAGCGATAGCGCCTCCAGCGGTCCCCATGGGCCGTTTGCCCGCAGGTTGTCGCCGAAGAGCCCGATGCCGACCAGGATGCTGGCCAGCGGGTCGACCAGGACGAGAGTCGACTGGGAGGCGACGATCGGGCCTGCGTGAAAGGCATTCTGGGCCAGGAACACGGCGAGTGCTCCGGAGAAGGCCAGCGCGTAGGTCTGCCAGTGCCGGTACAGCGAGGCCCAGTCCGAGGCCGCGAAGTCAGAGACTGCCTTGGTGGCGGCTGAGGTGAAGGCGAAGCCGATGGCCGCTGCGGTGCCGAACATGGCCGCCCGCCACCAGCCCGGCCCGCGCAGTGCGAGCGCAACAGCGATCGCGATAACACCGCTGCATGCCCCGCCTGTGACAATCCACTTCCACATCGGCGGTGACAGCATGCCGTACTCAGGATGGGCGAAGTACAAGAATCCGGCCAGGCCGCCGGTAACAGCCAGTGAGCCGAGCCATTCGCGCCGCCTGATCGTGAATCCGAACCAGACGGACAGGACTGCGACCAGGAACACCAGTTCCGTGGTCAGGATTGGCTGCACCTGGGAGAGGCGGCCAAGATGCAGGGCGACGGCCTGGAGCACGAAGGAGACGATCATCAGGGCGAACCCGAGGAGCCAGACCCCTCGGCGCAGGGCATGGGTGAGCAGGCTGAGCCTCATCGTCGAACCAGCGGGTGCGTTCTCGACCCCCATGCGCTGGAACACGCTCGTCAGGGCGTTGGCCAGCGAAGCGCCCAAGGCCAGCACAAAGACCATCCAGCCCCGCCCTCCCCACGCCATCTGGGCCAAAGTGCATGTATAATACAGGTACTTGTTTGTATTATACACAGACTGGGGGACGGAGAATCGGGCGATGGACAATGAGTCCTGCGGGGCCGACGCGGTCGAGATCATCGAGCTCGAGCTGCTGAAGCTAGTCCGCCACCTTGAGACCTTCGGCCGGCGCAGTTCGGTGTACGCACGGGTGGACCGGGCGGGCTACCTCGCCATGCGCATGCTCGAATGCCTGGGGCCGGTGAGCACGAATACGCTGGCCCGTGCCTTGCGCCTCGATGCCTCGACGGTGACCCGCCAGCTCACAGCCCTCGAGCGGCAGGGATTCGTTGAGCGATGCGCCAATCCGGCCGACGGGCGCTCATCGACCATCGTCTTGACCGCCGAAGGCCGTCAGTCCATGTCCGACGTGCAGCGGGAGCGGCGACGGCATATCGAGGCACTGGTCAGCGACTGGGGCGATGCCGAGCAGTCCGCTCTGGGAGTCGCCTTGACCAGGCTCAACGCTTCCCTCGCACAGAGCGCGGCGCAACCCGGCAATCCCTGCCAGCGTCCTGGTCACGTGGCCCCGGGATAGCGCAAAGCCGCGGTCAAAGACCCGGCAAGTATGGTGGGGCTGTGGAAGGCGCGGTAATTGTCGAACTGCTGGAGCCGGTGATCGGCAAGCCAGGGCAGGTCCGGCTCGTGTGCCGGGGACTGAGCGCGCGGTGGACCCTTAATGATGAGAAGCATCCGCTGCTCAGCGTGCGGCTCCGCCATGACGGGCTCGTTGAGACCTCGCGTGATGACGGGTGGGACGTCCTGGACCCAGCGGACGTGCTGGCCGTCGAGTGGGTGGCCAGGGCTGGTGAGGGTGGCGGGCCCTACCTCTGATCGGACCGTGCTGGTACGCCGAGCCCGCCGGATCAACCGTGAGCTGGCCCGGCTGTACCCGGATGCGCATATCGAGCTGAACTTCACCTCTCCACTCGAACTGCTGGTGGCGACGGTCCTGTCCGCCCAGACCACGGACCGGCGGGTCAACGCGGTCACCCGGGTACTGTCCACCCGGTACCGCACTGCCGCCGACTACGCCGCCGCGGACCTGGCGGAGCTTGAGAAGCTCGTCCAGCCGACGGGGTTCTTCCGGGCCAAGGCGAAAACCCTCATCGCCCTCGGCCAGGCATTGTGCGACCGCTTCGGCGGGGATGTTCCTGACACGCTGGAAGAGCTTGTGACGTTGCCGGGCGTCGGCCGCAAGACAGCCAATGTGGTGCTCGGCGATGCCTTCGGCAAGCCAAGCCTCACCGTGGACACCCATTTCGCCCGGCTGGCGCGGCGGTTTGGCTGGACGGCGCAGACCGACCCGGACAAGATCGAGCAAGACGTCGGCGCGCTCCTGCTGCGGCGGGAGTGGACTGCGGCCTCCCACCGGGTGATCTGGCACGGCCGCCGGGTTTGCCATGCTCGCAGGCCCGCGTGCGGCGCTTGCGGGATCGCCCGGCTGTGCCCGTCGTTCGGCGAAGGCCCGACCGATGAGGAGACTGCGCGCACGCTGGTCAAGACTGGGCCGTTTTCGTGACCGGAGTGGGTCCCGTGCCATCGACTGGAATACTCACCATGCCCATTTAGTTGCACGTTCAATTAAGATGGGTCCGTGCGTGCTGAGCCTGCGGCTGGTGCTGCAAGGATGCTGTCATGCCGTGGATCGACCTCGAGGGTGCCGTCAACGTGCGCGACCTGGGCGGGCTGCCCACCGAGGACGGCCGCAAAACCGTCGATGCCAGGCTGCTGCGCGGCGACAACCTGCAGGAACTGTCGCCCTCTGACATCACGAGGCTGGTGCACCACATCGGCCTGACCACCGTCGTTGACCTGCGCAGCGCGGCCGAGTTGGCCTCCGAGGGCCCGGCGCCGCTCGGCAGCGTCGCGGGCGTGCGGCACGCTCATCACCCGGTGCTGCCCGAACTGGGATCCGCCACCGACGCGGCCGCCGACGCCCTGCTGACCCGGGACGACCAGGACCGGTCCCGCTACCCCGGCGATCCCACCTGCGGCCACTACCTGGGCTACCTGGAAGACCGCCCCGAGCAGGTGGTCGCCGCGCTGCGCAGCGTCGCGCACGCCGAGGGCGCGGCGCTGGTCCACTGTGCAGCGGGCAAGGACCGGACCGGGGTGGTGGTGGCGCTCGCGCTCAGCGCCGTCGGCGTCCGCCCGCAGGCCGTGGTCGCCGACTACGCCGCGACGGGCGAGCGGATCGGGGCCGTCCTGGACCGCCTGCGCAGGTCACGGACGTACGCGGACGACGTCAACAGCAAGCCCGTCGAGTCACACCGGCCCCGGCCGGAAACGATGACGGCGTTCCTGGAGCAGGTGGACTCCCGCTACGGCGGGGTCGCCCGGTGGCTGGCTGATCACGGCTTCGGCGACGACGACCTGCGCCTGCTCCGCGCCAAGCTCCGCCACCCCTGAGCACCGAGATTCAGGGTTGCGCGACTGCCTGGCGAACGGCTGGGACGATCTCGTGAGCCCAGTGCCCTGGTGTCCCGAGTCATAAATTCGCCGCCGGGAGGGCGGGGGGCGGAGCAACACGCCGCCGACGTCCTCACGAGTCTGCTGGGCTGGTGCTCGGCCCTATGACCCAGAACGCTAGATGGGTGCTGCTCCTGCGAGCGGAACTGCCGGCATTGCTGGGCAGCCTGTCCAGCGACGAGTGGGGGCTTCAGACGGCCTGTCCAGGCTGGTCTGTGCGTGGCGTGGCCTCGCATTTGCCCGGGCAGGTGGCACGGCCCGCCGGGACCGCGGTGTCGTTCGCGGCCGACGGCGAGGGCGGGGGCACCTGGCGGGTGGTCCGGAGGGACACGTGCTGGGAACTCGACCCGGCCGGCTCGCCGCGGCCCCTCGCCTGCGAAGCACGGACCACCGTGGACGGCGCGATCAAGCTCTACACCCGGGATCCGGCCGCACCGCCGCTGAGATGGTAGGGAGATGATGAGCTAGCAGGGCGATGATGAGCTAGCAGGCGCTCGCATGCGGGTGAAAGCGATCCTGGGCTGACCCGAAGCGGTGCACGAGGAGTCACAAACGGGCTGCGGGGGATACTGGCCGCATGGTTGACGACACCGCACGGGACCGGGCCATCTATCACGCGCTGAAGGCGGCCGACGAAGTCGCTGCGGCACTTCAGGCGCACCTCATCGAGGAGCATGGGGCCGATCCGGATCGCGCCGCCGCGCAGAACCCCGCCACCAACTCGCTCAAGCTCCTGCGGCAGGCCCGCGAGCGCCTGGGTGAAGGACTGCGGGCCGTCGAGGCCGGCCTCATCGCCGAGTCCGACCAGATCTCCCTGCGCAACCACTGACCCCGGGACAACCGCACTAAAGCCTCGGCGAGACCCGGAGTTCGCGTGCCGCCTCGGTCCGGGGTGACGCACGTTCAGTATTGGCGCTATTGAACGCGATGACATTATGAGGCTTATTCACGATCATGATCATCAAGCATCTGACGCCGCTTTACCGCTGGTCGGAGCTTGATCAACTCGGAGTTGATGATCTTGTGAATAACCCTCTATGCCGTGGCGTTCCATGAGCAAGCAGTAAACGATCGCCGTCCCGGTTGCACACGGACGGTGAGCAGGGGCGCATGCCTCACCTGCCGGTTTTGTAAGTTACATCCGCTGCCAAGCGCCCAGGCAGTGGCCGACGGCCCGGCGCGCTAACCGGAGCCGGCCGGTCGTTACCGCGCTGGCCTGCGGTTATAGGTGCTCCGTTTGCGGTCCCGGGCGGTTGGCCGGCGCTGGCCCGGGCATGTCGTGAGAATCGCCGGCGTTGCGTCCGGTGCCACGCAGTGTCACATTGGATCGTCCTCCCGCATGCCTGCCCCCCGTCAGAAACAAGGGGAAACAAGTACGCTATGGCCACTTCGACGACAATCGCCGCGAGTACGTCGTCACCCGACCGGACACACCTCTGCCGTGGATAAACTACCTGGGATGTGATGCGTTCTTCGGCATCATCTCGAACACCGCTGGCGGTTACTCGTGCTATCGTGACGCCCGGTTACGCCGAATAACCCGCTATCGCTACAACGGCGTCCCGGCCGACTCGGGCGGGCGTTACATTTATCTTCGGGATAATGGCTCTGGCGAGTACTGGTCACCGTCGTGGCAGCCTACCCAGCGGAAACTCGACCGCTACGAATGCCGACACGGGCTGTCCTACACGCAGATCGCCTCGTCGTACCTCGGCGTGCACGCGGAGACGCTGTATTTCGTGCCGCTCGACGAGACGCTCGAGGTCTGGCGGCTGCGCGTCTCGAACAAGCGCGAGGTTCCCGCGGACATATCCGTGTTCTCGTCGGTGGAGTTCTGCTTGTGGGACGCGCAGGACGACACGACGAACTTCCAGCGAAACTACTCGACAGGCGAGGTAGAGGTCGCCGATGGCGTCATCTACCACAAGACCGAATACCGGGAGCGGCGTGATCACTTCGCGTACTTCGCCTGTTCCGAGCCGCTAGCGGGATTCGACACACAGCGCGCGGAGTTCCTCGGCGCCTACCGTGGCTGGGACCGGCCGGCGGCCGTGGAGCGCGGCGAGTCATTCAACTCGATCGCCCATGGGTGGTCGCCGCACGGCAGCCACCATGTGCGGCTCTCGCTTGGCCCGGGCGAGACGAGGGAGGTGATCTTCCTCCTCGGCTACTGGGAGAACCCCCGCGACCAGAAGTTCGACCCGCCTGGCTCAGGGATCATCAACAAGGCCCTTGTCCGCCCGGTCATCGACCGCTGGCTACGGCCCGCGACGGTCGCGGAGGGGTTCGGCCAGTTGCGCGAGTCATGGACGTCACTGGTGTCAGCCCTGCGGGTCGATACACCCGACGGCGACGCCAACCGGATGGTGAACATCTGGAATCCCTACCAGTGCCTGGTGACGTTCGAGATGAGCCGCTCCGTCTCGCTCTTCGAGTCCGGCATCGGCCGGGGCATGGGATTCCGCGATTCCAACCAGGACTTGCTGGGGTTCGTGCACATGGCGCCCGGGCGCGCCCGGGCCAGGATCCTCGACCTGGCAAGCACGCAACTGGCCAGCGGCGGCGCCTACCATCAGTTCCAGCCGCTCACCAAGCGTGGCAACAATGACATCGGGTCCGGATTCAACGACGACCCGCTGTGGCTCATCCTTGGCGTCGCCGCCTACCTGAAGGAGACCGGCGACTCCTCGATCCTCGACGAGCCCGTGCCCTATGACAACGCCCCCGGCAGCGCGGCAGCGCTCTACGAGCATATGGAGCGGTCGCTGCGCTACACGCTCGACCGGCTCGGCCCGCACGGGCTGCCGCGCATCGGCCGGGCCGACTGGAACGACTGCCTGAACCTCAACTGCTTCTCCGACACGCCGGGAGAATCGTTCCAGACCACGGAGAACAGAGATGGCGGTAACGCCGAGTCGGTGTTCATCGCCGGGCTGTTCATTATCGCCGCCAAGGATCTCGCCGGGATAGCCGAGCGGCGCGGCCTGGCCAGCGACGCCGCAGACTACCGGACCGAGGCGGGCAAGATGGCCGGCTCGATCGTCGAGCATGCGTGGGATGGGGCGTGGTTCCGCCGCGCCTACGACTATTTCGGCAACGTCGTCGGCTCGAGCGAGAACGAGGAGGGCAGGATTTTCGCCGAGCCCCAGGGCATCTGCGTGATGGGCGGCGTCGGCGTCCAGAACGGCGTGGCCATCCGGGCGCTCGATAGCGTGCGTGAGCACCTCGCCACCGCGCACGGCATCGTGCTGCTGCGTCCCGCATACAACCGCTACCACATCGAGCTGGGGGAAATATCGTCGTACCCGCCTGGCTACAAAGAGAACGCCGGCATTTTCTGCCATACCAATCCATGGGTGATGATCGCCGAGGCGATGGTCGGCCGCGGCGATGCGGCGTTCGACTACTACAAGCGGATCAACCCCTCCGCGCGCGAGGAGTTGAGCGAGATCCACCGCTGCGAGCCGTACGTTTACGCACAGATGATCGCCGGAAAGGAGGCGCCCACCCACGGCGAGGCCAAGAACTCGTGGCTGACGGGGACCGCCGCCTGGAATTTCGTCGCGATCACCCAGTGGATCCTCGGCATCCGCGCCGAGTTCGACGGGCTGCGCATCGACCCTGTGCTGCCGGCCGAATGGCCTGGGTTCACCGCCACGCGGCGCTTCCGCGGCGCGACCTACGAGATCAGCGTGCGCAAGCCAGTCGGGGTCAGCGGCCGGGTCAGCCATCTCCGGGTGGCCGGCGAGCAGATCGCGGGAACGCTCGTGCCGTCGGCGCCACCCGGCGCGATCGTGAGCATCGAGGCGGTCATCGAGTAACCAGCCCGGGACGGGAGCGCGTCCCGGGCGGCATGCCTGACCGCCGGCTCATTCGTTCACGTCCGTGTTGCACGCAGGACATCGTGGCCACACAGCCGTGGTGCATCCTGATGGGCGGGCGGGACCGGGGGGAAGCGCCTGGACGCCGGGCACGATCGCACCGGGAGAAGCGCCGGAAGGGAGCGGACAATTGATCAAGGTAGCCAAGCCCACCCGCAGCGGCACCGTTCGCGTCACCTTCGTACTGCCGGCGAGGGAACCCGCCGTGGCTGTGTCCGTGGTGGGTGATTTCAATGATTGGGACCCCTACGCCCACCCGCTCCGCAGGCGCGGGAACGGTGCCCGGAGCGCCGTGGTGACCGTTCCCGCGGGTGCTACTCTTCACTTCCGTTACCTTGCCGCAGGTGGCGTCTGGTTTGACGACGAAACCGCGGAGGTGCGGGATGCCCACGGGGCCACCATCACGGTCCCGGGCTGAGCTGCCTGCACCAGCGCTGACCGCCTTCCCGCCGGGCCGGCGGTACGCTTGGCCCGCAGCGGCGTGCGCACTTATCCGGAGAAAGCGAGTCAATGCCAGGCGAATGGAGCCGTGAAGCAGTCCTGAGCGGCGGCGAGCCGGGCGTCGTGGACAGCAGCGTCGCGCACTGCGCCCGGGTGTATGACTACTGGCTCGGCGGGAAAGACAATTTCGCCCTGGACCGGGCGGCTGGTGAGCAGGCGAAGAAGGCCTTTCCCGGCATCGTGGTGTCCGCGCGCGCCAACCGGGGGTTCCTGGCGCGGGCGGTGCGCTTCCTGGCCGGGGAAGTCGGCATCCGCCAGTTCCTGGATATCGGCACCGGGATTCCCACCCGGGACAACACGCATGAGATCGCCCAGCGGGCGGCGCCGCAGTCCCGGGTGGTCTACGCGGACAATGACCCGATCGTGCTCACCCATGCCCGCGCACTGCTGGCGAGCGGCCCGGAGGGCACCATCGACTACCTGGATGCCGACCTGCGTGATCCGCGGAAGATCCTCGACGCCGCCGGGCTGCTGCTGGATGTCCGGCGCCCGGTGGCCGTGCTGCTGATGGCGGTATTGCAGCACATCGACGACGCGGACGACCCGTACGCCATCGTGGGGACGCTGATGGCCGCGCTGCCGCGGGGCAGTTACCTCGCGCTTTCGCATCCGGCCAGTGACATCAGCGCCAGGTCAGTGGCCAAGATGGCGGACGTGCTCAGCTCGGTGCTGGCGGAGCAGATCACTTTCCGCGACCGCACCGCGGTGGCCAGGTTCTTCCAGGGGATGGAACTTCTGGACCCGGGGATAGTGCGGGCGTCCCAATGGCGCCCGGCGACCGGGATCATGGCAGCCGGCCCGGCAGCCATCTGGGCCGGCCTCGCGCGCAAGACGTGAGCTGAAGCACCCGCCGGCCAGCGCGTCCGGAGAGCCAGTGCGTCCGGGGGAGTTCAGGGCGTCCGGGAGGGCTCAGTGCGTCCGGAGAATGGCCTCGATGGCGGCGATGCTCTCTGCTGGCGTCGCGGCCTGCAGGCACACGGTTTCCATCGTCATCAGGTAGCTGTCCACGGTCTCCGGCTTGTCCAGGTAAAGCGCGCTGGTGAGCTGCTCCAGGTACACGACATCGGGCAGGTCCGGCTCGGTGAAGCGCAGGATGCTGAACGATCCGCCGGCCGCGGCGTGGCCACCCGCCTGGAACGGGATGATCTGGATGGTCACGTTCGGCCGCTTGGCCGCCTCGATGAGATGCCGCAGTTGGGCACGCATGACGTCCGTGCCCCCGACGGGCCGCCACAGTACGGCCTCATCCAGCACCACCCACATATTCGCCGGGTCCGGCCTGGTGAGCACTTCCTGGCGAGCCATCCGCAGGCTCACCCGCCGATCGATCTCCCCGGCGTGGGCGGCACCGTGGCCGAGGAGCGTGACAGCGCGTGCGTAATCCTTGGTCTGCAGCAGGCCGGGAACGAACTGGGCCTCGTAAACGCGAATCTGGTCAGCGGCTTCCTCGAGCCCGACATAGGCCTCGAACCAACCCGGCAGGATGTCTGAGTAATCGTGCCACCAGCCCGGGGCATTCGCGCGCCAGGCCAGCGTGCGCAGAGCTTCGCGTTCATCCTCGTCGGTCACCCCGTAGAGGACGAGGAGATCGACGATGTCGCGGTCCTTGAAACCGACCCGGCCGGTCTCCAGCCGGCTGATCTTTGACTGTGATGCGCGGATCACATTCCCGGCCTGCTCCGGAGATATCTGCCTGGCCTCCCGAAGCCGTCGGAGCTGGGCGCCAAGGAGGATGCGGAGCGCCGTGGGGCCGCCGCCGGCCGGGTCGGCCAGCGCGCGGTCCGGGTCGCCCCCGGACTTTGCTGCCATGATCATGTGCACTCCTGCGGACGCCAGACCGCGGAAGTGTCCCACACGCGAGCATAAACGCGCAATAAATGAGCACGCGGAGAAAAGGCAATCTCAATTCCTGCCCTGGCAGCGCCGCGAAATGCCGCTAGTCCAGCAGCCGCGCCCGGCATGCGAGCTGCAGGGCGAGCCGCTGATCAGGGTCATCGAGGTCGACATCGAGCAGATCAGTGATGCCGCGCAGCCGGTTGGCCACCGCATTGCGATGCAGGTGCAGCTTCTGCGCGGTCTTGATGATCGAACCCTGCTCGTCAAGGTATGCCGAGAGCGTCTTGATCGCTGTCTCGGCACGGCCAGGGCCGAGTCTCTCCAGGGGCGCGAGCTGATCCCGCACGGAGGCGCGGGCGGTATCGGAGGAGTACCACTCCATCAGCATCCGCTGGATGCCAACCGCATCGTGGGCGCTGACCCCGGCCGGCTTGCCGGTCACCCGGGCGGCGAGGAGCGCCACCCGGGCTTCGGCGGCAGAAGCGCGCAGCCCCATCGGCCCCTCATGCGGCGACCCCACGCCGGCCCGGAACCGCAGGGCCGACGCCCTGCCGTTGATGGCCTGCAGCGCGTGGCTGGCCGACCGGGCGGCCCGGGCGCCAGCCTGCGGGCCGGGGTTGGATGTCGTCACGCGGATCAGCACGATGGCTCGCGCGATCCGGGACAGGTACCAGGTGCCGCCCGCCGCCGCGGCGGCTTTGAGCGCGGCCTGCCCCGCCGCCTCCAGCAGGGCGAACCGCTGAACCTCATCAGGTTCCGATTCCGCCAGGTCGTCCGCCTCGATCCGGACCGCGACATGCCAGCCGCCCATCGGAATGCCAAGCTGCCGGGCGCGATCGAGCAGATCCTCGTTGATCGCGGAATCCGACATCAGCACCTCGGCGAGCAACTCGCTGCGCGACCGGACCGGCAGTTCACGGGCCTGCCTGGCCAGGTCCAGAAACCGCCCGGCCGCAGCCGCCGCCACGTGCAGCACGAGCCGCGCGCCGATGCCGAGGTCGCCGTGCGCGTCGGGCGCCACGAAATGCCCGATCTTCCTCTCCCCGATCACCACCGGGACGCTTACTCCAACGGCGGCTGGGCTGCTGCCGTCCCCGGCAGGGCTGCCGTCCCCGGCGACCCGGCTGAGACCGCGGGGGGCCGGTGCGTCACCGTCCCCGCGCCCGGTGAGTGGGCGGAATTCGACCACGGTGCCGAGCGCCCGGCTGACCGAATCGCTCACCTCGTCAAGGTCGCCGCCATGCTCTTCGGCACTGAGCACTGCTGCCAGTCCCTGCTCGGCCCGCCCGAGCGCGCGCTCGGCGCCGCCGGCAATCTCCCGCGAGATCGCCTGCACCAGCCAGGCCAGGTCGACATCGGCGGGAACGGACACCAGCGCGAGGCCGGCGCGCTGGGCGATGTCCGACGCGGTCATGGTCGGCTGCCACTGCTCGGCGCAAAAAGCCGCGACAGCCGCTACCCCGCGGATCGCTGCCCAGCGCAGCGCCATGTCCAGCCGGTAGTCGGTGACCTCCGCGGAGGCGGCGCGGGAGAACACGACCAGGCTCGCCGGGGGCGCGTCGTCCAGGTCAGCGAAGCGCTCCGCAAGGCGCACGAGGGCGACCTGGCGATCACCGCCGGCCGGGCTGACCCGCCGCAGCCGGGCAAGCGGTGAGCTGGCGAGCATCTCGTCAACGGAAGGCATCAACGCGTCACCCTATGCGGAGCGCACACATCAGTCACGATCACGGTGCAATCTGCCCATTCCCGCCATCACCACGGGCTGCGACCATTGTGTTGCATCCGCGAGACCACTGTGCAGCGTTGCACGCCCGGGTCGCCACCCAGGATGCCTCCGGGGAGAGGTATGGAGATCGAAGCTGCGCCCACGTTAAGAGCCGTGGATGAGGGCACGCCGGACTGGTGGCCATATGGCCATGAGTTTCCGTACTGGCGCGTCTGGCGTGGAATCGCTGGCCTGGTCTACGCGCGCCGGGTCAAGTCGAGCCCGCCCAGGGTAGTCCGCGGCCAGGATGCAATCGACCTCCGGGACCGGATCAGGCAGGCCGAGCGGCGGCAGTGACCGGCCGCCGCGTGCTGCCGGGCCGTCACCAGTCCGGCGCTGCCGCACCGGCAGGCCGGGGTGGGATATCGTGCCCGTCGGCGGCTGTTTCCGGGTGAAGTGTGGCAATCTCATGCAGAATGCTCTTGCGAGCGGCATCCCACTACTAGTGGCGTCCCCATCATGAAGCGAATGCTCGACCCTGATTCGCTCCGCGCGCTGGCCCGGGGCTGCGCGGTGCTCGGCGCCGGAGGTGGTGGCGACCCCTATCTGGGGCTGCTCCAGGCGCTGCAGGCAACTGCTGACTTCGGCCCGGTGCCTCTCGTTGACCTGGACGAACTGCCGGACGACGCGCTTATCATGCCGTGCGGAGGGATCGGCGCCCCGACGGTCAGCATCGAGAAGATCGAGAACGGCGACGAAGGCAGTCGGCTCCGCGAGCATCTCGAATTCGTGACCGGCCGCAAGGTCGCCGCGCTCATGGCCGCCGAGATCGGCGGCTCGAATGGCGTGCTGCCTATCGCCTGGGCAGCGCAGATGCGGCTGCCAGTGGTGGACGCGGACGGCATGGGGCGCGCCTTCCCCGAGGTGCCCCAGGTCACCATGCACCTCGCCGGCATCTCGCCGAGCCCGGCGGTGATGACCGACGAGCGCGGCAATCTCGTGCTGTTCCAGGCAATTTCCGGGCACTGGATGGAACGGCTCGAGCGGGCTGCCGCCGTCGAGTTCGGCGGGGCCGCCTCCTCGACCGAGTTCTCCCTCACTGCGGCCCAGGCGCGTGGGGCGACCGTGCGGGACTCCGTTTCGCTGGCGATCAGGATAGGAGAGGCGGTCGCGACGGCAGCGGCCAGCCCGGTGGACGCCCTGGTAGCCGCGATCGGTGCTTTCCGCCTGGTCACCGGCAAGGTGTCGGACGTGGAGCGCCGGACCACCAGCGGATTCGTTCGCGGCAGCGTGGTGGTCGAGGGCCTCGGCGCGGACGCGGGCCGCCTGATCCGGCTTGAGCTGCAGAACGAGAACCTCGTGGCGCTCGAGCGGGGCCGCGTGCTGGCCTCGGTCCCCGACCTGATCTCCGTGCTGGACAGCGAGACGGCGGATGCGATCGTCACCGAGCGGATCAAGTACGGCCAGCGGGTCACGGTGATCGCGTTCGCCTGTGATCCGGTGTGGCGGACCGGGCGCGGGATCGAAGTCGCCGGGCCGCGGGCCTTCGGCTATGACTTCGACTACCTTCCAGTGGAAGAACTCGCCGGTGCGGCGGCCTGACTGCCGTCTCGGCGTTGACGTCGGCGGAACGAACACCGACGCGGTGGTCATGGACGCCGCGGACCGGCTGATCGCCAAGGCCAAGGTGCCCTGCTCGCCGGACATCACCGGCGGGATCACGGCGGCGATCGACACGGTGCTGCGGGCACCGGACGTCGAAGCGGGCCGGATCACCCACGTGATGCTGGGCACCACCCATGCGACGAACGCGGTGCTGGAACGCAGCAGGCTGCGGCGGGTAGCGGTGATCAGGATCGGCAGCCCGGCCACGCACAGCATCCGGCCGATGTTCGGCTGGCCACCCGACCTCGTCGACGCCATCTCGGCCGGCGCGACGATCGTCGACGGCGGCATCGAGTTCGACGGCCGCGACCTCTCCCCGTTCGACGCCGATGCGGTGGCCCGGTTTCTCGGCCGGGTCGGCGGCACGGCCGAGGCCGTCGCGATCACCAGCGTCTTCGCCCCGGTCTCGCCCCGGCACGAATTGCTGGCTGCCGACGTCGTCAAGCGCGAACTGGGGGAGGTGCACATCTCGCTCAGCCACGAGATCGGTTCGATCGGCCTCCTGGAGCGGGAGAACGCCACCATCCTGAACGGGGCGTTGGCCGGGGTGGCCAGTGAGGTGGCGGGCGGGATGCGGGACGCGCTTGCCGCGCACGATCTGCGGCCGGCCACGTTCTTCGCGCAGAACGACGGCACGCTGATGAGCCTGGACCACGTCCTGCGCTATCCGGTGCTCACGATCGGAAGCGGACCGGCCAACAGCGTCCGCGGGGCGGCATTCCTCACCGGAAGCTCCGACTCTCTCGTCGTCGACGTGGGCGGCACCTCCACCGATGTGGGGGTGCTGGTGAACGGGTTCCCGCGGGAATCGTCGCAGGGGGTGGAGATCGGCGGCATCCGGACCAACTTCCGGATGCCTGACCTGGTGACCATCGCGCTCGGCGGAGGAACCGTGGTCGGCCAGGACCACGGCGTGCCCCGCATCGGCCCGCGCAGCGTCGGGTACCGGCTGGCGCGCGAGGCGCTGGTCTTCGGCGGCCCGACGGCCACGCTGACCGACAGCGCGGTCGCCGCTGGCCGCGCGGCGCTAGGGGAGGCGGGACTGATCGGCCGGCACCGGCGGCTGCTCCTTGACGCGCTGGCCCGGGCGGACACGATGCTTGCCGAGGCGATCGACCGGGTGAAGACCAGTAAGGGCGATGTCGCGCTGATCGCCGTCGGCGGCGGGAGCATCCTGGTCCCTGACGACATAGGCGGCGTCAGCGAGGTCATCCGGCCGGAGAACTTCGACGCGGCCAATGCGGTAGGCGCGGCCATCGCCTCGGTCAGCGGCCAGGTGGACCGGATCTTCCACCCAGGATCCGGCGGCAGGAAAGCAGTACTCGACGAGGCGTGCGAGGAGGCACGTGAGCGAGCGGTCGCGGCGGGCGCGGATCCTGCCGTGGTGCGGATCGTCGAGATGGAAGAGATCCCGCTGGCGTACCTCAACGCCCCTGCGGTCCGGATCCGCGTCAAAGCCGCAGGTGCCCTCGGCGGCCAGCCCGACGACCACGTTCCGGGGAGTTCAGGGCCGGCCTGGCAGGCCACCCGGGGCGAGCCAACCCATGGCCCGGCATAGCAGAAGGATCACGGAGGCCTCGATGAAGCGCGACCGCGCAGGCTTGCTCGCGGCAGGTTCCGCCCTGATGGTGGCACTCGCCGCCTGCGGTGGCGCGTCGAGCCCGGCGGGCCAGCAGAAGGCTGCCAGCCAGGTATTCACCTACGACACGTTAGCCCAGGTGATGGTGGACGGCTGGGACCCGGCGACGGAGTACTCCGACGGCATCCTCGCGATGAGCAACATGTACGAGACGCTCACCCGGTACGACCCGGCGACCCACCAGCTCAGCCCGCTGCTCGCGACGAGCTGGTCGACCTCGGGCAACGGCCTGACCTGGACCTTCCAGCTACGCCGCGGCGTGTACTTCCACACCGGCCGGCTGATGACCGCATCCGCTGCCAGGGCTGCCATCCTGCGGACCCAGCAACTGGGCGGGGGCGCCGCCTATGTCTGGGACGCGGTACGCAGCATCAGCACCCCCGGGCCCTACACGCTGGTCTTCCACCTCAAGTACCCGGCGCCGCTGGACCTTGAGGCATCGGCTGATTACTCGGCCTACATCTACGACACCCAGGCGGCGGGCAGCGGGTCGCTCACCTCGTGGTTCAACGCGCCGCATGACGCCGGAACCGGCCCTTACACGGTGGCTACCTGGACCAAGGGCCAGGAGTTCGAGGTGACGCTGAAAGCGTTCAGCAAGTACTGGGGCGGCTGGAACGGCCGGCACTACAAGCGTGTGGTGTTCCGCGTGGTGCCGCAGGACACCACGGCCGCGCAGCTGTTGCGGTCGGGGCAGGTTGACTTCGTCGAGCAGATCAGCCCGTCGCTGTGGAAGTCCTTCCAGGGCAGCCCCGGCATCCGGTTGATGAGCTCGCCGTCGTGGCAGAACCTGCTCGGCCAGCTGAACGCGCGGGCGCTGAGCCTTCCGGTGCGGCAGGCAATCTCCTACGGGGTCGACTACCCGGGCATCATCGCGGCGCTGCAGGGCGCTGCGGTCGCCTCCAGCGGCATCGTCCCGGCCGGGCTGCTCGGCCATTTCACCGACCTGCCGAACTACAGCTATGACCCGGCGAAGGCGATCCAGTTGCTGCACGGCGCGGGGTACGGGCCGGGCCGCAAGCAGCTGAGCCTTACCCTCACCTACACCCAGGGCGACTCGAACGAGCAGGTCGTGGCGACTCTCCTGAAGTCCAGCCTGGCGAAGCTGAATATCAGCCTCGATGTTCAGCCGCTGGCCTGGCCGACGCAGTGGGGGCGGGCGAAGTCCGCCGACGCCGCCAGCCACCAGGACATCTTCCTGGAGTACTGGTGGCCGGACTACGCCGATCCCTATTCCTGGTTCACGAACCTGCTGCAAACCGAGAAGCAGCCGTACTTCAACCTCTCCTACTACTCCAACCCGGCCCTGGACAAGCAGATCAACCAGGTGGAGTCGCTGGTCGCGACCAACCGGACGGCAGGCGAGAACCTTTACCGGACGATGCAGGTGGAGGTCCTGGGGCAGGCCCCGATCGCCTTCCTGTACAACGTGAACTACCAGTACGCGATGCTGACGTCGTTCTCCGGGTTCCAGGTCAACCCTGCCTACCCGAACGTGGTCTTCGCCTATAACCTCAAGCCGGCTGGCAGTTGATCGTCTATGTCGCCCGCCGGCTCGCCCTGGCCGTCGTGGTGGTCGCGGGCGTCATCGCCCTGACGTTCGTGGTCGCTCGCGTCGTGCCGGGTGACCCGGCGGCGACATGGGCCGGCCCGCACGCCTCGGCGGCCCAGCTCGCAGCCGCCCGGCGTTTCCTCGGGCTGGACCGGCCGCCAGCTGCCCAGCTGCTGGCGTACTTCGCCGGGATCCTGACCGGGAACTGGGGCGTGTCGATCCACACCCACCAGCCGGTGCTGTCCGACATTGGGACGGCCGCCCCTGCCTCCCTGGAACTGGTGAGCGCCGCCCTGATCATGGCCATCGCGGCGGGGATCCCGCTCGGGCTGGTGTCCGCGCGCTGGCCCGGCCGGTCGCTGGACCATGCGATCAGGGCCGGCTCCATCCTCGGCGTGTCCATGCCGATCTTCTGGATGGCGCTGATCCTCCAGCTGGTCTTCGCGCAGCGGCTGCGCCTGCTGCCCGCGGCGGGTGAATACTCATCCGGCCTGCTGTTCACCCACCCGCTCGCCAGGCACACCGGATTCGATGTCATCGACGCGCTGATCACCGGGAACTGGCCGATGCTCGGCAGCACGCTCAGCCATCTCGCGCTGCCCGCCGTGGTCGTTGCCGCTTACCCGGCCGGACTGATCACCCGCCTGGTCCGGGCGCAGGTACTCGACACGATCGGCGAAACCCACGTGCAGATGATCCGCGCCCTGGGTTTCCCGGAGCGGGCCGTGTTCGGCCGCTTCGCCATGAAGCTGGCCTGGAACCCGGTTGCCGCGGCCGTGGCCCTGGTCTTCGGCTACTCACTGGTCAACACGTTCCTGGTCGAGTCGATCTTCGACTGGCCCGGGCTCGGCAGCTACACCGCAGCCTCGGTCTCGTCCCTCGACACTCCCGCCATCCTCGGCGTCACCCTGTTCATCGCCCTGGTCTACGTGGCCGCCAACCTGATCGTGGACATCATCCAGGCCGGTCTCGACCCGAGGATCAGGCTGCGGTGATCGAAGCGCCCGCACCACTGCCCCCGGCCGCCACCGGGCTGCGCGGCCAGGCCCGGTGGCGCGGCCTGGCCGGCAACCGGCTGATGGCTGCGGGCGGCCTGATGGCCGCCCTGATCGTCATCGTCGCGCTGCTGGCACCCCTGATCGCGCCGCTGCCGGGCGACGCCGACACGGCCACGCATCCCTTCCTGGTGCTCCATCCGCCCTCGGCACGGCACTGGTTCGGGACCGACCAGGTGGGCCGGGACGTCTTCTCCCGGGTGCTCTACGGCGCGCGGGTCTCCCCGCTGATCGCCGCGGCGGTGCTGGTGTTCGCGTGTGCGATCGGCATCCCGCTCGGCATCTGCGCCGGCTATTTCGGCGGCTGGCTGGACGAGGTGATCATGCGGGTGACCGACATCTTCCTGGCCTTCCCGCCGCTGCTGCTGGCCCTCGCCTTCGCGGCCGTGCTGCCCGCCAGCCTGACCAGCCTGACGATCGCGATCGGGATCACCTGGTGGCCCTGGTACACCAGGCTCATCCGCGGCCAGGCCGCCTCCGTGGCCGGGCGTGCCTACATCGAAAGCTGCCGGGCACTGGGTATCCCGCGCCGCCGGATCATCCTCCGGCACATCCTGCCCAACTCGATCACGCCGCTGATCGTCCAGGTGTCGCTGGATGTCGGGGGAGTGATCCTGACCGCCTCGGCGCTGTCGTTCCTCGGTCTCGGCGCGCAGGACCCGACACCTGACTGGGGGCTGATGGTGTCCGAGGGCGAGAGCTACTTCACCACCGCCTGGTGGGTGGTGACCTTCCCGGGTATCGCGATCCTGCTGACGGCGTTCGCTTTCAACCTGCTCGGTGACGGCCTGCGTGACCTGCTCGACCCGAGACGGGACCTGCTGCGATGAGGCTGCAGGTCAGTGAGCTGACGGTGCGCTTCGGGACGAGGCAGGTCGCGCACATCGGCGACTTCTCGCTGGGCGAGGCCGAGATCGTGGGGCTCGCCGGGGAAAGCGGGTCGGGAAAGTCGATGACCACGCTTGCCATCCTTGGCCTGGCCCATACCGTCGGCGCCACCGTCACCGGCAGTATCCGGCTGGACGGCACCGAACTCACCAGCATGTCGCAGCGCGAGCTGCGCGACGTGCGCGGGCGCCGGATCGCTGCCATCTTCCAGAGCCCGGCAATGGCGTTCAGCCCGGTATTCAAGGTCGGCAGCGTGGTGCTCCGGGCGCTCCGGCTGCACGGGATGACCAGAGCCGAGGCGGCTGAGGCGGCGGCGCGCGCGCTGCGTCAGGTACTGCTTCCCACCGGCCTGCTGGACAGGTACCCCGCGCAGCTGTCGGGCGGCCAGCTCCAGCGCGTCGCGATCGCGATCGCGATCGCGCTGCGGGCCGAGATCCTGCTGGCCGATGAGCCGACCAGCGCGCTCGACGTGACGGTCCAGGCTGAGGTGCTCGACGTGCTCCGGGACCTTCGCGACCGGCAGGGGATGTCGGTCCTGTTCATCAGCCACGACCTCGCCGTCGTCGCGGAGTTGTGTGACCGGGTGGCGATCATGCACGACGGGCGGATCGTCGAGCAGGGCCCCGCCACCCAGGTCCTTTCGGCGCCCAGGCACTCCTACACGGCCGGGCTGCTCGCCGCGGTGCCCAGCATCCGGGACAGTGCGCACCGGTGACCCCGCTCCTGGACATCACCGAGCTGGCCGTTCGGTTCGGCCACGTCCGGGCCCTCGACGGAGTCAGCCTGCAACTGGCCGGCGGCCCGTCCGGGCTCGCGCTGGTCGGGGAGAGCGGATCGGGTAAGACGACCGTCGGCCGGGCGGCGATCAGGCTCTTGAAGATCACCAGCGGCCAGATCCGGTTCGAGGGGACGCCGGTGACAGCGCTGCGTGGCCGGGCACTGAAGGAGTTCCGCGCCGCCGCGCAGATCGTGTTCCAGGACCCCGACAACAGCCTCGATCCCAGGCTGCGCGTTGGCGCGTCCATCCGGGAGGCGCTGCTCGCCCACCAGGTGGTGCCGCGCCGGCTGGCCGGCCAGCGGGCCGGTGAGTTGCTGGCCGAGGTGGGTCTCGACGGGGGCTTCACCTCCAGGTACCCCCATCAGCTGTCCGGGGGCCAGCGTCAGCGTGTCGCGATAGCCAGGGCGCTCAGCGTCCAGCCCCGGCTGCTGGTGCTTGACGAGCCCACCAGCGCGCTTGACGTCAACGCGCAGGCGCGGATCCTCGGCCTGCTCGGCCGGCTTCGGGCCGGCCGGAGCCTGTCCTACCTTCTCATCACGCACAACCTCGCGATCGTGCCGGAACTGTGCGAGCGGACGGCCGTCATGTATCTCGGCCGGGTGGTGGAGAGCGGCCCTATCGGCGCCCTGCTGGAGCGGCCCGCGCACCCCTACACGCAGGCGCTGCGCTCGGCAGTGCCCGAGATCGACGCGGCCGGCCGCCGGGCCCGCATCACGCTGTCCGCTGAGCCGCCCGACGCGACCAGGCTGCCAGCCGGATGTGCCTTCCACCCCCGCTGCCCGTTCGCCGCGCCGCGATGCACCACCGAGACCCCGCTGCTGAGGACGGTGCTGCCCGGGACGGTGCTGCCCGGGACGGTGGGGACGGGCCGTCTGGTGGCCTGCCACCGCGCGGAGGAGGTGCTCGGGAACGGCCCTGGGGCTGGGGCCGGCTGAGGCCCTGATTCAGGTGGCGTCGTGGAAGACCAGGCCCAGGGTGTGCCGGCGGCCGGCCCGGGTCACGGACACCCCGTGCCGCACCGGGGCCGCCGACCAGCCCCGTGCCGAGGCGACCGGCCGGTCGCGGGTGGTGAACACCAGCCCGTGTCCCTGCGGGATTCCGATGGCGGTACCTCGCGACTGCGCCCGGGGCCGCTGCTCGACGAGCAGGAACTCACCGCCGGTGTGATCGGCGCCAGGCTCGTTGAGATTAATGACGACCTGCAGCGGGAACACCTTGTCCCCGTACAGGGCGCGGTGCAGCGCGTCCGCACCCGTGGCCGTCGAGCTCACGAGCCACCGAATCCCAGTCCGCGGCGGCCACCCGCCGGGCGTACCCGCCGGTTGCCGTTGCCGCGGTCATCACGCCACCTCCAGCATCAAGAGCGTCTGCTTGGCGTCCGGGCCGCCGGCGTAGCCGCCGGACGAGCCGTCGGAGCGCACCACCCGGTGGCATGGCACCACGATCGGCACCGGGTTGGTGGCGCACGCGGTGCCGACCGCGCGGACCGCCCGTGGGCTGCCGGCCGCCGTCGCCACCTGGGCGTAGCTTTCCGTCACCCCGTAAGGGATCTGCTGCAGGTGCGCCAGCACACTGCGGCGGAAGCCCTTCGACAGCCGCAGATCCAGCGGCACGTCGAACACCCGGCGCTGATGCGCGAAGTACTCCTCGAGCTGGCGAGCCACCCCGTCCAGCCGGCCTGGCGCGTTCAGGATGCGCGGGCTGACCAGCTCGGCGAGCTGCGCCAGCGCGGCGTCGTGGCCCTGGTTGGGGTAGGCCACCCGGATCAGGCCCTCCTCGGTGGCGGCCAGCAGCAGCGTCCCGAGCGGCGTGTCCACCGTCCGGTACGCGACGTCGAGAAGGCCCTCCCGGGCTGCCGCAGCGGCCAGCCGCGCGTGCAGCCGCGCGCCCGCCTGCTCGTCCGCAGCCGGCAGCGCCCCGAACAGTGCCTGGGCCTCCGGCTCCATCGTGCCCGTCATCGGCCCGCTCCTTCCCTCGTGCGTGCCAGGTACGTGGCGCGCAAGGTCTTGATCCCGTCGGCGGCCGCCCGGCGCGCCGCGTCGGTGCTGCCACCCGTGATCACCGCGATCTCCGCGTACGGCAGCGCGGCCAGGTAGTGGTAGGCCACGACGGCGCGCTGCCTGGGCGGCAACGCGGCCAGCGCCGCCCACAGGTCACCGTCCCAGTCCCCGGGCCGGCCCGCGCGGGCCGGCCGCTCGGGCAGCGACTCGACCGCCACCGGCCGCCGCGCCGCCGCGCGGGTGGCGTCGATGGCCTTGCGGTGCGCGATCGTGACCAGCCACGCCTCCACGTTCGCGCCCTCGTCCAGTGCCGGGTATGCCTTCATCGCGGCCAGGAACGTCTCCGACCAGGCGTCCTCCGCCTCGTCCGGGCCCAGCACCGCCCGGCACACCCGCAGCACCATCGGCCCGAAGTCGGCCACGATCTGCTCGAAAGGTCGCAGGCTCATGCCCGGTAAACGTCCCGGGCAGCCAGAACGTGAGACGCCGGCGTCAGGAAAGCGATAGCTGGCCGGGCAGTTCGGCGCGGAACCGCTCCGGCAGGCTGGTCCAGGTGCGGGCCGTGGCCAGCATCGTCGATGACCACTCCATCACTCCTCCTGCAAGCTGGCCACCGTGCGGGTCGCGGATTGGCGGAATCCACCGTATCCAGGGAGCTACGGCGCGGGGAGCGGGCGATGGCGGATGAGGAACGGGCCGCCGGTGCGGCGCGGCGTGCCCTTGGCGCCGTCCTTTTACTATCTCGGCTGGTACTGGGCTGTGGCGCTCACGGCCGGCTATCTCCTGGCCGTCTGGTGGTACCGCTGGCAGAGCCGCCGCTCGGATTGGCCCTGGGTGCCGAGGGGTCCCGGTCGGCGCGTGGAGCGTAGTGTCAATGGAAGGCCCCGACAGCTGCGGGGCAGCGGCGCGGCGCTTCTGCGGCCTCGGAAGTTTCCCGAATCCCGGCAGCGGGCAGGGTTGATGGCCAGCCACCAGCCGGCCTGGGGGCGCAGTGCCTGGGCCGTCCGCTTAAGCGAGGTATGCCAATGAGCGAACAGGTCAGCGGAACGCACGGACCGGCGGAGGATGACGCGATCAAGCGCCAGGACCGCAGCGAGTTGCAGGCGCACGGCGAGGAATGGCCCGAGCCCGAGTCGTCGGGGGAGGCTGAGCCGACGGCGACCTGGGCGCCGGAAGGCAGGTTCGCCGGAACACTGCCAGGGGAGGACTGGGCAGCTATCGAGCTGCGCAGCGACCTGGCCCGGCATCTGGACCGTACCGCGTTCCCGGCGACCCGGGCGCATCTGCTCACGACCCTGGCGGCGCATCAGGCTGAGCAGCGGCTGCTGGACCTGGTGTCGCCGCTCCCGGACGGCGCCACGTTCGCCAGCCTGGGCGAGCTGCTCCGGGCGCTGGGGCTGCCCATGGAAGAGCGCCCGGCCTGAGGCGCGGTCCCGGCCGGCGGTGAGGGCGCTGCGCGACATCCGTGGCGAGTCATCGGGTGCTGCTTTGCCACCGGCCAGACTGCGGCGTAAGCTGGCGATATATCGGGACCGTATCGTGAGCGGATCGCCTGGGAGGATGGAATGCCTGCAGCATGGTCAGCGGCCGGTGACTTCGATCCCAGCCTCTTCGAGGTCTTCCGTTGCGTGGGCGGCTTGCCCGGCCAGGTCCAGGGCGCGGTCCGCGGGATGTCCGGCGGCGGCCATGGCCCCGGCTGGCGGGGCGGACCGTGGGAAAAGGGCTTCGGGCGGCCAAAAGGCCCCAGGGAATGGCCTGGCGGCTTTGGCGGGCAGTGGGGCGGCTGGTGGCCAGGCCCGCCCGGTCCTTCGCGCGGGCCGAAGGCCGGCCGCGGCGATGTGCGCGCCGCGATCCTGGCCCTGCTGCGGGAAGGCCCGCGCAACGGGTACCAGATCATGTCCGAGATCGAGGAGCGCAGCGGTGGCGCCTGGCGGCCCAGCCCGGGTGCGGTCTACCCGGCTCTGCAGCAGCTTGCGGACGAGGGCCTGATCGCCGGTGCGGAGTCTGGCGGCCGGCGCACGTTCAGCCTCACCGACGCCGGCCGCCGGCATCTTGAGGAGAACCCCGAGATGGCACGCGCGGCGTGGGAGGCGATGGCGCAGGGCGAGCCTGGCGAGGTGCCTGGCCTGTTCGTCCAGGCCGCACGGCTCGGCGGGAGCATCGTGCAAATGGCCCACTCCGGCGCCCCTGAGCAGATTCACGCCGCCGAACAGTTGCTGGAACAGACCCGGCGCAGGATGTACCAGATCCTGGCCAGCGATGTGCCGGGCGAGCAGGACGAACAATAGAAGGCGAGGGCCTGCAAATGGATGATCGAATCCGCGCCTCCGACGCCGACCGGGACCGCGTCACCGCCCGGCTGCGCGACCATTTCGCGGAGGGCCGTCTCACCCCCGGGGAACTGGACGAGCGAATATCCGCGGTGCTGAACGCGAAGACTTTCGGTGATCTGCGCCGCGTCATGGCAGACCTGCCCGAGCCCGCCCTGATCCCGCGGGCGCCAGAGTGCCCGCAGCGGCTTGCGCAACCGTGGATCGCCAGCCGCCACGGCCCGCGAGTACTGCCGCTGCTGCTGCTCGTACTGCTCGTGGTGCTGCTGATCCCCCAGGGTGGCTGGCTGCTGTTCGCGTTCTTCCAGCTGATCCTGATGTTCTGGCTGGTGGCCGGCCTGGCCGGGGTTCTCCTCGCCAGCCGGTTCCGCCGGCGGATGCACCGCGACTGGCAGTCCGGATACACCCAGCACTGGCCCGGGCAGGCGCACTGGCGCTAAGCACCGGGTCTGGGGGAGTTGCCCGGTCGGCGTGCCGGGGCCGCTGTCGGCCGATCTCCACTGGCAGCCTGCGTAGGCATGAGCGCCCAGCCGGTGCATGAGCCAGATCCCGACGACCCGGTGGAGATCTCGCGCGTGCTGCCTGCCCGGCTCCATGACCAGTTTCTGCGCGAGTATTACGGGGCGGCGGCTGGGGCGGCCCGTCAGGTGGGCGAGTACCGGCAGTTGCACGACGTGCTGCGGGTGTGGCGGCTGACCGCGATCGCGCATTCCGATCCCGGGTTCGCGGAGCGCCTGGCGGCGGTGCGGGATTCGGTTCGGACCGGCAGCCTTGCGGGGTCGGTGCCGATCGAGGAGGTCGTGCCTGGCTGGCCCGGCCGCTCGTGACCTATGGCGTACGGTTCGAGGGCGCCGCGCTGGTCCAGCTGAACGGCTTACCGGCCGTTGCGTTCGATGCGCTACTGGAGCGGGTGACTGTTCTGGTGGACGAGCCCTGGGACGCGGCCGTGATGCCGCCGGGCGATGATCCTGCCTACCGCGTGGTGGTGTTCGGCGCCGGGCACGGGCTGCTGACGTTTCATGCCGACGACGCGGTCTCCTCCCCGCTGGCGGGAGCCCGGGACGTGTGCCGCGCACCATCGGGGCAGCCCCGATGTCCGGGACCCGCAGCGACGCCCTGCCGCCGCGGGCGCGCATCCGGTGCGGGACGTCGCCGACGCCACCAGCCTGGGCGGTCCCCTGCGCGGGATCCTACGGCAGCAATGTCAGTGCGTTCACGTGGGTGGGCCGGACCACTGCGAAGTGCCGCCGGTCCAGGGTGGCTACCTCGGTCAGCTTGAGCCGTTCAGCGATAGCGATCACAGAAGCGTGCGTAGTACCCAGCGGGAGGTCGCCATAGGTGATGACCAGCTCGCCCATCCGCGAGTAGTCCGCAGTGGTCAGGTCCACGGGCGAGAAGTCGCCACCCGCCAGCGATTGCAGGAACAGGGACTCGACGCGTGGCCCAGCTTCGCGAGCCAGGAGGTAGCCGACCTCAGCGACCACCGTGGCCGGGACCAGCAGCGTTCTCCCGGCCGCATGCAGCTCGGAGAACAGTGCCACGCAGGCCTGGTGATCAGAATCGTTCGACAGCGCCGCGGCCACTAGCGGGCCGGTATCGCAGACGATCACGCCGGACGGCCGAATCCGTCTCCGAGCAGTTCCTCAGAGCGGGCTGCCACGTCAGTGGTCCGGCTCTCCCCGGCGCCGAACCAGGCCGGAGGCCAGGGCCGGTCCCGGCCCTCGCGGAGATGGCGGCGCACGTCATTGAGCACCGTGGGCACCTCGTCGTCCGGTAGCTGCTCGACGAGCCGGAGCAACTCCTCACGCTGCGCGCTCATACCCCCAGTGTAGGCAGTCCGTCGCAAGCCAGCGGGTGGCCGCGCTCTGCCGTGGCATATTACCCGGCGGGTGGTTCGGCTAGCTCGAACCAGGTGACGGTGCCTGCGGTGTCGCTGTAGTAGCTCCATTGGGCTGAGAGGACTTCGACTAACTGCAGGCCACGGCCACGTTCGGCGAGGTCTGGCTGTTCGTGCTGGCCTGGGCTTACTGTCGGTGCGGTTGCTGCGATTACTCCCATTCGAGGCAGAACGGGTGACCTGCCGGGTCGGCGTAGACCCGGAAGCCGGGTTCTGTGCTGGGCAGCCGGGTTGCGCCGAGCGCCAGTACCTTCGGCTCGGCCTCGGCGATGTCGGCGACGCGGATGTCCAGGTGGACCTGCTGCGGGAACGTCGGGTCGGGCCAGCGCGGCGGCTGGTGGCCCGGTGAGTGCTGGAAGCTCAGGCGCCTGGCCTGGCCGTCACCGATGTCCACCCAGTCCCCGCCAACCCGCGTGACCGGCAAGCCGAGCAACTCCGAGTAGAAGCGCGCCAGGGCATGCGGGTCGGGGCAGTCAAACACCACCGAGGACAACTGGCCGATCATCACGCTCTCCCTCCACCAGGCCGTCTGGGCCGATGATGCCAGCTGGGTAGGACACTTTCCGGCGCCTCGCGGCAACGGCCGGAGGCCGGGGACAACACGGCGGATAACTCGTAACTGCGCGTTCCCTCCTATTTACCGACACTGGAGTTTGCGCTCACCTCCGCGTGGCGAAAAGACTGCGTGAACGGGGGGAACAGGGAATTGGTTAATAAACGTGCGCCCGGGTCCGCTGACGAGACCGGGCAACTTGGGCAAGCTGACAAGGAAACACCGATAACGGTTGATGCCGACGGCCAGATCCGGGCGCCTGGCAACCAGGCCGCGGCTGCTGGGCGCCCGCCGGCACGGGCCCGGCTTCTGTTGCTGGCGGCAGCCGTCCTGACGGTTGCCTGCACTGCCGGGTGCAGCGTCTTCCACCCATCGCCGGCGCTCTCCGGCATGGAAAAGCAGATCATCAAGGGTGAGCGGGTCAGCGCGGCCACCCGGGCGCACGCGTCGCGGTCAGCCCCCGGGCCTGCGGCCACGCCCTCGCCTTCCTCCACCCAGCGCAAGGTCCTGGGCCGGCAGGTCACCGCGATCGGCGATTCGGTCATGGCGGCGGGTGCCATGGCCCTCGATTCTGTGCTGCCAGGCATCTACATCGACGCCAAGCCTGACCGGCAGTGGCCGGCCGGCCTGGGTATTGTGCGCAGCCTCGCGGACAGCGGCCGGCTGCGCCCGGTCGTGGTGGTTGGCCTTGGCACCAACTACATCGTCACCACCGGCGAGCTCAACCAACTGATGCAACTGCTCGGACCGCAGCGCAAATTGGTGCTTGTCAACACCTATGTGCCCGACCAGTGGAGCAAGGAGGTCAACGCCACGATCGCGGCCTTCATCAGCCAGCACCCGGGTATCGTGCTCGCGGACTGGTTCGACACGATCAGGCACCGGACCTACCTGCTCTGGCCGGACGACGTCCATCCCGAATTGCCGGGAACCCAGGTCTACGCACGCATGGTGTACCGGGCGGTCCAGGCGACAGCCGACGCCCCCAGCCCGGCTCCGGTGCCTTCATGCGGGCATTGCCGCGACTAGTCCGGGAGGCAACCGCGGCCTCCGGCGCCGTCATGTGGTGAACACGATGTGCCCTTCGGCATGCGTTATGGCGGGGCCGATGGCGATGTACCTGACCGTGCAGGAACTGGCGCAGCGCACGACGATGGTCCGGGCGCTTCCCTCGGTCGCGGCCAGCAGGTCGCCGGTGCGGACGCCCGCCTTGATCAGCTCCTGGCCCGGCAGGCGCAGGATGCTGTTGGTGCCCGGATGCCTGTTGCCCTTGGAGTAGCGGTCAGCCAGATACGCGGAGCCGCTGGCGGCGAATCCGGGCGGCACGAAGCCGGTGCTCTCGACACCGATGTCGCCGCCATGCGGCAGCCCGGATACCGCCAGCGTGGCCACCGTGCCATCCGGCGCGATGGCGAAGAGGCGCCCGGTCGTCTCATCAGGGGCGACGAGATCGCCGCCGTAGCGGCCGAACGAGGCGGGAGCCACCGCGATGCCGCCCTCCATGACCGGGGCGTGCGTGGTGATCGTGCGAATGGCGCCCGTGCAGTCGATGGCCAGCACGGTCGTCGCTGCATGATTCCTGGCCGTGACGAGGAGCTTGTGCCCGAAATGCCCGGTGGGGTCGAACGTGATCCCGTCCGGGGCCACCGTGGCAGGCAGGCTCACGAAACGCTGGGCACGGCCGTCCGTGCCGGTCAGGATGATGCCCGGACGCTTTCCCGGCTCGAGGGCGAAGATCGTGCCGCTGCGGAATGAGCACCGGGTTCCGGCGACCCGGTCATTCCCGGCCATGGCGATGTACGGCTCAGGCCCGATCGCGGTGGAGTAGCCGCCCGGCCCTCTGGCGAACGGGCTCAGCGTGCCGGCCCGGCCCAGGACGGACAGGCGGCCGGCGGCAGCCACGGTGAATGAGCCGTCACCGTGCGGACCCGCCAGATCGACCACTCCGGGGACATGCCTGAACCGGACCCAGTGCCCCGGCAGTGCCGGTCCCCGGGCCTCGCGGGCGCCGGAGGCACACGCTGTCAGCGTCACGCTCAGCGCCAGACCGAGAAGGACAGCCTGCAGAAGATGGCGTTTCACAAGAGCCCAAGTCTACGGAGCCATTCGGCGGGAGCCAGGCCGCGAGCGGACCACGGCGCGCAAACCCACCCGGATCGGGTCCGCGCATCAGGCAACACCAGGACAGGGCATGCTATAGCGGCGATCGAGTTCGTGTCATCCGAGGGCAAAGGAATCCTTCTTCAGGGCCTTGGCCTGCATAGTCAGGCATGATCGGACAGGTGGCAGCATCCCGTGATCCCAGGCTCGCCGGGGCGGACCGGCAACAGCGGCGCGGCAGGCGGCGGGTATCGGCCCGTGTCCGGCGCAGACGTGCTGTCGCTGCCCTGCTGGCCTTGCTCGTTGTGGTCGTTGCCGGCTGGCTCGTGGCCCGCCCGGGCGGCGGGGCTGGCCCTAAGAGCGCGGCCGGCAGCCCCAAACGGGCACTCTCACCTGCGCAGGCTGTGGCCGCGCCAGGTGGCCCGCCGGCCGCTGAGGCCGGCCTGCTGCCCTGGCAGATGGCCGCCCCGATCAGCCGCGAGGTGGTCGTGGCAGGCTCCCCGGGCCGGCTGGTCGTTCTCGGCGGGCTGACCGCCGGCGGCGCGTCAGCGAGCGGGGTATATGCCCTGCGCACCGCCACGGGGGCGGTCCGCCAGATCGGCGCGCTCAGCGCTCCCCTGCACGATGCCGCGGCCGGACTGCTCGGGGGGCGGGCACTGGTCTTCGGGGGAGGGTCGTCGGCCACCGTGGCCACAGTCCAGGCGTTCCCCCTGGCCGGCCCGGGCAGCGGCACCACCACCGCCACCACCGCGGGATCGATGCCCGCGCCGCGCTCCGACGCGGCGGCGGTCACCATCGGCGCGACCACCTACGTCGTGGGCGGCTATGACGGATCCCGGCCGGACGCCCCGGTGCTGGCCACCACCAACGGCCGGACGTTCACGACAGTCGCCGCGCTCCCGGTACCGGTGCGCTACCCGGCTGTCGCGGCGCTGGGCGGGCAGATCTTCGTCTTCGGCGGCCAGGCCATCACTGGTCCCCATGCCGGCGCACCGCTGGATGCCATCCAAGCCGTGGACCCCGCCCGGCACACGGCGGCCGTCATCGGCCATCTCCCCGAGCCGTTGGCGGGCGCCGCGGCGATGACCGTGGGCAATCCCCTCGGGGAAGATCATCTGGTCCTACGGCCATCACGGCCATCACGGCCATTCGGGCGCCGCTCCTGGATTCTTGTCCGAGCCCGACGACGCCTATCTGCTCAAGAACAGCCAGATCACGGTGGCTGATGCCAACAACTGCCGGGTGCTGGTGATCAATCAGAACCACACCGTCGCGCACCAGATCGGCTCCAACGGCGTGTGCGTGCACAACCCGCCGACCTCGATGGGCTCGCCGAACGGGGACACGCCCCTCCCGGACGGCAACCTGCTGATCTCGGAGATCAACGGGTCGTGGGTGAGCGAGTACACCATGACCGGGAAGCTGGTCTGGACGACTCAGCTGCCGATCAGCTACCCGTCGGACCCCCAGCAGCTCGGCCCGGACCGCTATCTCATTGCCGATTACGCCAGGCCCGGGCAGATCCTGGAATTCAACCGGGCAGGCCACATCCTCTACCGCTACCACCCAGCGTCCGGGCCTGGAATGCTCGACCATCCCTCGCTGACCGAACTGCTGCCAAGCGGCGTCTTCATGGTCAACGACGATTACAACAACCGGATGGTCGCGATCGACCCGGCCACCGGGGCGCTCGTGTGGCAGTACGGCGTCACCGGCAAGCCCGGCACCGCGGCGGGCAGGCTGAACACTCCAGACGGCTTCGACCTGCTGTTGCCGAACGGATCGACGCCGACGCACCGGACGACCGGATAAACCGCAGCGAAGGGTCACGGAACGCACCGGCCTGGCGTAGTACTCGCGGATGGGCCCGTCGACGGCCAGTGCGTGCCGCGTCACGTATGTGGCCAGCGAACCGTAGGCCCGGTCGATGTCGGTGTGCGGGCCGGGATGAATGGTGATTGCCAGCTCGGCGGCTGGCACGACGAGCGGTGTGACCCGGCCCATCGGCCGGACCGCGTCCCCGCAGGGGATGAGGACAGTCGCCTGCCCGCGCTCGTCGGAAAAAAGCTCGTTGGAGAAGATCCCGCCTCCCGGCCCGGCAGGCAGCACGTCCTGCGCGGCCAGGGTGGGTCCGCGCGAGGCCTTCTTCCAGGCGGCTCAGGTGGGCTGCGATCAGCTCGTTGCGGGCCCGCAGGTCTGGAGCGGCCAGCCATGGCAACGGAACTGACCCGCGTCATCGCCGAGCACATCGCCGCAGCGAGCATGGCCGCCTGACAGGCCGCCCATCCCCGTGACGAGGTCAGGTGAGCTGCGCAACCGGTGACGCGAAGGGGCTCGCGTAACGCTACGGCGCATGGTGTTCGTTCTTACTGTCGTAGCTTCCAGTATGTGCGGCTGACGGAGGGTGGCGGTATGCGACATCTGATCGGGATGGTCCTGGCCATTGTCATGGCTGGGGTGCTGTTCTTCGCTGGGAGCTGGGGATACCTGCGGCTGCTGCGGCTGACTGCCCCCAGCGTCCCGCTGTCGCAGTTGCCGGCTGGCGGCGGCTCCCTCATCGCCGATCACGGTGTGCTTGCCGCACTGATCGCTGTGGCGGGCACCGGCCTGCTGGCCGGGATCCTGGTCGCCGTGCCGCGGATTTCACCGCTCGCCGCCGGGCTGCCCGGACTGCTGCTGCTCGGCTTGACGGCGCTGTACCTGGTCAGTGTCCGGCACGCGGTCAGCCTGATCCCGTTGAAGTCACATTCTTTCGGGGCGGGTTTCGAGGCCATGCTCTTCGACGGGATCCTCGGGGCGGCCGGGCTGGCGATGATCATCCCGGCGTTCGTGCCAGCCAGGTGGCGGGGCCGTGGCAACCTCGCCGAGTCGGAGGCGACCGGGGATAGCGAGTTCATCTCCAGGCTGGCCGAAACCACGGAATCGCAGGAACCGGCTGAGGACCCGGAGCCGGTATATCAGCCACGGGCTGCTGGCTCTCCGCCGAGCCCCGTGCACCATGGCCCGCCACTGTCGTGACCGGGATCCGCACCAGCGACGTTCCCGCCCACGGGGAACGTGAGCAGCCGCCACCGGCACGGAAGTCACCGGCCACGGATGATTCGCCCGTGCTCACCGACCTGTCGGGCCGTCGCCTGCGGCGGATGCGGCTGGTTGGCGGCGGATGCGGCTGGTTGGCGTCGGCGCGGGCGCGGCATTACCGGCCTGTCTCTGCGTGATGGCAGTCGGCCTGCTGGGCGGCCCGAGGGCCTCGATCATCCCGTGGAGCGCGGTGAACGCCGGCACCTCCCCGGGCTCGCCGGGCACCGCCGGCATTTCCGGCAAGATCGGATCTGCCCCCGCCCACCCGGTGCCCGTCCCGGCGACAATGCCACCGCCATCGCCCGCCCCGGCATCCGGCCGGTCCCCGTCCACGGGAAAAGGCTCCCAGCAGTCGTCCCCGTCCTCATCCGGCTCCTCTTCGCCCTCGGCCAGCACCACCCACCTCGACCTGGCCGGCGGCTGGCAGGAGCAGTTGCAGCTCGTGTCCGCCATCCACCGGCCGTAGGCCAGCATGCGCTCGTGCACGTCGGCCGGCTCGCCGTCGACGGGGATCTCGCGTGGCCACACCAGGAGCGGCTTGCGCGAGGCCGGGTCCGGGTACGGCGCGCGTAGACGTCGTGATCGTCGGCCGCGAGCCCGCTGGCCACCCCGCGGGGAAGGCCGACGATCACGACCTCCGTCAGGCCGAGCGCGTCGAACCAGGCGTCCAGATAGCGAACGTGATCGGCGAAGCGGTAGCCGATGTCGGGCTTCCCGGATGCGCCCATGCCGATCAGATCCGGCGCCAGGCAGCGGGCCTGGCCCGCGACGTGCGGGATCACCTTGCGCCACAGGTACGACGAGGTGGGGTTCCCGTGCAGGAACCGGCCGCTGTGACATCCCCGGCCAGAACAAGAGCCGGGGACCTGCCGGGTGAATGCCCCCAGCGACAGGGACGGGCACGCTACGGTCTTGGATTTGTCGCAGGTTCGCGCTGCTCAGGTTTTCGACGGCGATCCGCTGTACGCGCTGCGGGCGACCACCAGGACGAAGACCTGTCCCGCGTCGAGTTGTTCGGCCACCCGGATCGCCGGCTGACGTCCCTGGTCCACCCGCGATGAGCCCGTAATCAGAGTCATTCGCCATCGCGACGGCATCGGATTCGGCATCGAACGGGATGACCACCACGACCGGGCCGAAGATCTCCTCCCGGGCGAGGCGCGCGGCGTTGTCGACTCCCGTGTAGATGGTCGGCGGCACGAAATTCCCCTCGCGCAGTGCCGGGTCGTCAGGCACCGTCCCGCCCGTGGCGGTGTGCAGGCCGTCCTGGGCCGCGAGCTGGAAATAGCCGGGCCGAGTTCGTGGCGGACCTGTACCCCCGGGAAGACCTCGGCGGCCAGGTCCGCCTGGGCCGGGACATCACCGTGTCCGGGCTGGCGATGATGAACACATCGGGCCCGCTGGACTCGTGCTCCACGGCCCGCTGGACTCGTGCTCCACGGCCCGCTGGACTCGTGTTCCACGCCAGGCTGTGGAAGTGAACGCAGCAGCAGCTCACCTGCGTGTACGGCTGATCAACATGCGCGGCGGCGGCGGATCGTGGTAACCGCGCCGTGACAGCGCACCTGAAGGATCCGGGATACTAGGGGGCCAGGGTGGGAACGGGTGCGCAGGGGCGCGTCGCCGGAGCGCGGAAGGCGGATCAGTGACCAGCGAAGACGCAGCAGCAGCCGGAGACGACAGCGACACCAGCATCGGCGATCGGCCGACGTTCGACACCAGCGTGGCGCACCAGGCCCGGATGTATGACTACATGCTGGGTGGCAAGGACAATTTCGCTGCCGACCGGGCCGCAGCCGATGCCGCGATCAAGGCCTTCCCCGGCATGGTCATCACCGCGCGGGCCAACCGGGCTTTCCTCGGACGGGCGGTCCGCTACCTGGCCGCTGAGGCCGGGATACGCCAGTTCCTGGACATCGGCACCGGCATCCCGGCGGCCGGCAACACCCACGAGATCGCTCAGGCTGCGGCGCCGGGCAGCCGGATCGTGTATGTGGATCACGACCCGGTCGTCCTCGCTCACGCCCGGGCGCTGCTGGTCAGCAACGGCGAGGGCGCCACCGACTACATCGACGCTGACCTGCGCGACACCGGGACGATCCTCCGCCAGGCGGCGCGGACGCTGGATTTCTCCCGGCCGGTGGCAGTCATGCTGCTGTCGATCCTGCACGCGATCGGGGACGACGATGATCCTTACCGGCTCGTCGCCACGCTGATGGATGCCGTACCGCCGGGCAGCTACCTGGCCCTGTCCCACATGGGCTCGGACATCCTTGGCCCGGAGACGGGGACGGAGCTGAAGAGCATCGGCCGTCAGATGGGTTACCAGCAGTACAGCTATCGCAGCCGCGCGGAGGTCGCGCGGTTCTTCGACGGTCTGGACCTGGTGGAGCCCGGGCTGGTGCGGGTCGAGCAATGGCGGCCCGCCGTGGGGATCGGGACCGCGAGCCAGACGGCCCTCTGGTGCGGCGTGGCCCGCAAGCCCTGAGGGGTGCCCTGCCCGGTGCCGTCGTACCGGTGCCGTCGTACCGATGTCAGGCCGCGTCGGCGCGGACGCGGAACACGGGGTAATCCGGGGCGATCCGGCCGAACTCGGCGAGGGAGGCTTTCCGGTCGAGCGGGAAATGAGCCCGGGCACCCGGCGCGACCTGCAGGTAGCGCCGCAGGATCGGAGCGCGGGCACCCGGGTCGACTTCCTCGAGGCGCACGGCCTCGCGACGGCCGTGACGCAGCACGGCCCGGCCGTCCGCGGCCTTCAGGTTGTGCACCCAGTTCGCGTTCTTTCCAAGCATCGAGACCAGGTAGCGCTCGCCGTCGAAGTCGGCGATCACGACCGGGAACGAGATGACGCGTCCGCTGCGCCGTCCCCGGATCTCCAGCGCCGCAGCCCGCTCCGGCAAGATCCCGGCCGCAAAAGCGATGGCTGAACCCCGGTTCTGCAGCCGCGCGAAACGGTTCGGGCGGCCTCCCTCGTACAACCATCGCAGGTAGCTGTCGTAGTGCTTCATGGACGCTGTCCTCACGTGCCGACGGCTCAGGTCCGGGTGCGGGACCACCTGAAGCCTGACGGCGCCGCACCCGGACCGCTAGGGCCGAGAGGCCCATCCAGCCGTCTCGAACGTCGCTAATCCGTCGAGGCGGGGGAGGGTGATGGTGAAGCGGGTGTTTCCGGGTTTGCTGTCTACGCGTACGTTGCCGCCGTGGGCGGTGGTGACGGCGTCGACGATGGCGAGGCCGAGGCCGGTGCTGGTTGCCCCGCCTGGGGTGCGGGAGCGGGCGGAGTCGCCGCGGACGAAGCGTTCGAACAACGTTGGCTGCAGGTCGGGGGGGATGCCGGGGCCGTCGTCGGTCACGCTGAGTTCGATGGTGCCGGGGCTGGGGCTGGGGCTGGGGCTGGGGCTGGGGCTGGGGTTGGGGTTGGTGGTGAGGGCGACGGTGACGGTGGTGCCCTTGGGGGTGTGCTTGGCGGCGTTGCTCATCAGGTTGGCGAGGTGCAGGCGGTGCTCGTCGCCGCGGGGACGGGGCCGGGGTGGCGGAGGGCGAGTTCTGCGTAGCCGCGGATGGCGGCGAGCGGGGTGCGCAGCTCGTGGCTGGCGTCGGCGGCGAAGCGGCGCAGCCGTGCCTCGCTGGCGGCGCGGCGGGCCAGCGCGGATTCGACGTGGCCGAGCATCCGGTTGAACGCGGTGCCGACCTGGCCGACCTCGGTCCGCGGGTTGGCGCCGGGCACCCGGTCGGGCAGGGTCTTGTTGCAGTTCGTGACAGACACGCCCGTGGGCGGCGGAGGACCCTCTCCGTGCTTTTGCTCCATGCAGGAGGCATAACGTCCGCCCGCGGCCTGCAGCTGATAGTCAAGCTGGTTGACCAGCGTGTGCCGGAGAACCACGCAGGTGACGTGTCCGCACGCTGGTGGTCTTCGCCCGCGGCCGGCGGTGCGAGACCTCGACCCGCGGCTCGATCACCACGCAGCCGACGCCGTGCAGGCCGAGTTCCGCGGCCGCGGCCAGGCCCGCGGGGCCGTCACCTGCCACCAGCACAGCCGTCTCCCCGGCGCGCGTCGCGCCCGTAGCAGTCACGACATGAATCGTCAGCCACCGCACGGCCCGCTGTACAGCTGTGCGGATGTGCGGATGTGCGGCTGCCGCTTATGGTCGTAGTGGACGCAGGGGGTGGTCGACCGTGGCGCAGCGCGTGCATGGCTGGCGGAAGCTGGCGGGCTCAGCGTGGAGCCGTCCGGCGGACCCGCAGTTCTACGGCGACCTCGAGGTGGACGCGGGCGGGCTGCTGAGCTACATCGAGGAGGTCCGGCGCGTTGCCGGCGTGCACCTCACAGTGACCCATCTCGTCGGCCGGGCGGTCGCGCACGGGCTGGTGGCCGTGCCGGAACTGCAGGTCCGGCTGGCCCGCGGGCGCGAGCACGACCGGGACAGCGTGGACGTGTTCTTCATCGTGGCAACCGGGAGCGGGCAGGAGCTGACCGGTGTCAAGGTCCACGCCGCCGACCGCAAGTCCGCTGTCGAGCTCGCCCAGGAGCTGAATCGCCGCTGCGCTGCCATCGAGGCAGGCAACGACCCGGATCTGGGCCGCGGCAAGGCCCTGCTCACCAGGCTGCCGCCCGGCATGCTGCGCGCAGCGCTGCACCTTGGCGCCTGGCTCACGTCCGACCTCAACCTCGATCTGAGCGCCCTCGGCATGCCACGGCAGGCATTCGGTGGCGCCATGATCACCTCGGTCGGCATGTGGGGAATCAGCCACGCGTACTCGCCGCTCGCGCACTACTACCGGGTGCCGCTGCTGGTGCTCGTCGGAGCGGTCGGCAAGAAGCCTGCCGTCGTCGATGACGAGGTGGTCGTGCGTCCGATGCTGACGGTGACGGCGACGTTCGACCACCGGTACGTGGACGGATTCCACGCGGCGCAGTTCGCCGCGGCCGTGCGCAACTACTGCGAGGCCCCGGCCTGCTTCGAACCCGCGCTGCCCGCTGGCCACGAGGAGACCCGTGAGCAGGGCGAATGTCAAGGGAGCGGAATCTGACGCCCGGCGAAGCCCCTTCTTTCTTGGGCCAACGCGCCAATCAGGGCTGCCCCGCCCAGGACCTGGGAGGTTCGGGCGTCTCAAGCTAAACGGGACCACATGGTTCCCAGCTGCAAGCAGGGACCAGACGTTGGCCAGGGGAAATCCTGGTCGTGTGGTGCCTCGGGCTCGTATTCGCTCCTGTGCATCAGGCGACGGTCCGCCTGGCCGCCCTCCACCCGCGCTGGCCAGGCCACCACCACGTCGTGCGTCTCCGGATCGAAGCACCACGCTAGATGTACCTGACCATCCCCAACCACACGAATATGCCGTGGCGAGTCCAGCGCCTCCATTGCCATGGCCCGATACTAAGTGCCGCGGCAGCGGCACACATAAGCGCCATGAATCGGAGCGTATGTGGATAAACCGCAGGCACGTGTGGACTGTGGATAGCGGCCCCGGGATTCTTCCTCCCACCCCCGACGAGCGATATATTTGCTGGTCAGGCTGCTGTTCTTGCGGACGTTTGGCTGGTGTTCGCACAACGGTTTCCCCACCCTGCGCACAGGATCGGCGGCGTGTCTGCACAGGCTGTCCACAGGCCCTGCACAGGTGACCCGCTACGCGGCAACCGAGCCGGGCGCCAGGACGCGGGGCGGCGCGACGGTGATGGTGCCGGGTGAAGAACAGTTCGTGGCGGAGCAGGGTAATCGGGAGCAACGCGACCCGTGGGCTGACGTCACCGCGGATCTCGCCGCGGTCCGCGGCACGCTTGAGGATCGTCCCCATGACATCAGTGCCGATGTGCAGGACCTGCTCCTGGAGGCGGGCGAGTGCCGCAGCGTCGGCGAAGCAGTCGCCGAGCAGGCCGTAGATGATCTCCGGGCCGGCCTCGCTGAGCCGGTCGGAGACCCGGTGGAGCAGGGTGAGCACGTCGCCGCGGAGGCTTCCGGTGTCGGGCACGTCGCCAGAGAGCATCGGGCGGTGCCGGCGGTCTGCAGTTCCGCCCAGGCGGCGTCCAGCAGGGCGGCCTCCAGGGCTGCTCCCCGCCGCCGCGTGCTTCTCCCGCCTGCTGGCCGGGCTGTGCCTGACCGGCCGGATTCCAGCCGGCCCGTGGTGCCTGACCGGCCGGATTCCAGGGTGGTCGGCTGCGCGTCCGCGGCGGGCGGTGCCTCGGCCAGCGGCGCGATGCTGGCGCGCAGCGTCCGGCGGAATCGTCTCCGCGTGGACGCTAGCGCGTGATGGCCTAGGCTGGCTGGCACGGGATCGTTGCCCAGCGCGTGGCGGGAGGTGTGGTGCCGTGGACGCCGAGGATGCCATCGGACGCCGCATCGCGCATGCCCGCAAGCTGCGCGGGCTGACCCAGATCGGGCTGGCGGCCCGGGCTCATGTCTCCAAGAGCCTTATCGCGCAGGTGGAATCGGGTCATAAGCCGGCCACGCCGTCGCTCATCGCCGCCGTCGCGGCGGCGATGAATGCGGACGTGACCGACCTGACTGGCCAGCAGCGCGACCCTGGCAAGGCCCTGGCGTGCATCGCCAAGGCGGAGCAGCTCGCGCCGCAGCGGACCCGGTATCACCCCATGGCACGTGAGACCGTGAGCCGCCTGCTGGACATACACCGGCGCATGCCGGAACCGCTCCGGGGCATCGCAACCCGGATGGGCCTTTCCTAACCCGCTGTTCAGGGTGTTTCACGATCGGTGAAACTTCCCGGGTTGCCGCACGCGCACCATGAACGCCACCGACCACGACCAGCGTGGTCCCTGGCGGCCCCTAGGAGGGGAAGTTCATGGCAGGCGCGCACGACCGAAGCCAGCACCCAGCAGGAAAGGATGACACCACCACCAGCCTGATCACACTGCGGGCTGACTTCCCCAATTTCCGGATCTGGCGCGAGATCACCACCGGCCGCACCCGCTACGTTGCCCGCCGCCTGCACCCAGGACCCGGCCCGCACACCGTAGTCACCGACGACCTCACCGAACTCCGGGCCGCCCTCGGCGGAGAAGGCGCGCAAGCACCAGCCGGAACCACCCCTGCGTTCGATGTCACCAGACCCAACATCGCGCGCATCTACAACTACATCATCGGTGGTAAAGACCACCACGCCGCAGACCGGCAGGCAGCCGACAGCATCCTCGCGGACTTCCCCGAAGTCGCCCAGGTCGCCCGCGCCAACCGGGACTTCGTGACCCGCGCCACCCACTACGTCGCCACCCAGGGGATCACGCAATTCATCGACGTAGGCGCGGGGTTACCCGCCGAACCTGCGGTGCACCAGACCGCGCAGCGTGTCGATCCGGCCTGCCGCGTCGCCTACGTGGACAACGACCCCTTGGTGCTCGCCTACGCCCGCGCGGTGCTGGCCGCCGGCCCCGGTGTCGTAGTAGTCCCTGGCGACATGCGTCACCCCGCCGGCATCCTGGCTACTCCTGACCTGCGGCTGCTCATCGACCTGAACCAGCCGGTATGCATCTTGCTCGCCTCCGTGCTGCATTTCCTCACCCCCGCAGAAGCAGACGCCACCGTCGCCGCGTTCCGCGCCGCCATGACACCCGGCAGCTATCTCATCGCATCAGCGGGCACCTCCACCGGCACCAGCCCCGCCCTGCTCGACAGGCTGCGCAGCGCCTACGCGGGAACCAGCGACATCACCGGCCGCACCTCCGAGGAAATCGCCGACTGGTTCACCGGCCTGGACCTCGTGCCCCCCGGGCTCGTCGACGTCGACGCATGGCGGCCGGGCAGCCCACGGCGCTGGCTCACCCCACCGGCCGCCCGGATCATCGGGGCCGTCGGATGCAAACCAGGCCGCTCCGCCACTGACACCCGCCCGCCGCTACCCCGCCGCAGGCCAGCGCCAAGAGCATCATGAACCCCCAGGCCCCGGGCGGCCGCTCACGTCGGCACGAGCCCCGCACGCCGGCGCGGATTGAGCAGGACCATCCGCAATGGCTCGTGATGTGGGGTGCGTACTCAAGGGAGTACTGGGCTTTCCCGAAATTCGATGCGCCACGAGGGACCATCGTGCATTCCGCAGACCCGGACGAGCTAGCCAGGACCATGCGGGCAATCCAGATACGAGCAGGAAGGTAACGGTGGCAGCGCTTTCCGTCCATGAACCGGGCGCGGGTCCGGACTCGGTCAGTCGAGCAGTTCCACGGTCACGAAGCGGATCGGGGTGTCGCCCGCGTTCTCGAAATCGTGGATCATCGGGTCGCCTGGCGAGTGCTCGGAGTAGTTGGTATCCCCGACGTGATACTCACGGGTGATCATCGCACCGTCGGCGGCCGAGCGCTGGCGGCCGATGCCGCCGTCCACGACGGTCCAGAAGTAGCGGCGGGTATGGGCGTGGAACGGGCCGCGCTCGCCTGGCTGCAGGCGGACTTCCCACACCCGGATGCGGTCGTTCTCGAACCACAGCCTCGTGCCGACGTCCATGTTTCCCGGTGCCGCGTCCAGTTCGCCCCGGTAGTCACCGGGGTCGAAGCTCTCCTCGCGGATGATCGTGGCAGCCATGCGATCCTCTCCTCCGTTGCCGTTGCCGTTGCCGTTGCCGTTGCCGTTGCCGTTGCCGTGCTGTGCCGCATGCGCGGCGCTAGTCCCCGGGCCCGTACAGCCCGAAGATAAGCCGTGGGTCCCCGGGCCGGAAGGTCCCCGAGAACTGCGAGCTTTCGCCAATGTCCCGGCAGCGGGCCAGCAGGCTGCGGCCCAGCTCGAGCTGCCGGTGCTGCCATGCGGCCAGCGCGGCAGGGACATCCCCGCCCGCCGCCAGCAACTCCTCCGCCAGCGCCCAGCCGTCGGCGGCGGCTTTCGCCGTGCCGGCCGCCGCGTGCGGGCGCACCGCGAAGGCCGCGTCGCCGATGAGGCACGCCCGGCCGAACACCATGCGGGGCACCTCGATGTCGTACACGACCTGGACGAACGGCTCCGCGATGCCCGTCACCACCTCGGCAATGGGACCGGCGAGGCGGTCCGCGGCGGCCCGCCGCATGCTCACGACGGCCTCGTCGGTCGCCGCGCCCGGCGGCAGCGAGACCGGGCGGCGAACGCCATCGCGGCCTGTCATGAGGGCGTCGAGCGGGGCACCCTCGGTGACGTTGACGTACCAGACGATGTTGATCAGCCGGTCGCGCTCGGTGCGGGAGCCGTCCAGGGCGGGGATGGGGTAGACGAGGATGTGGCTGCTGGGCAGCACCTGGTAGGTGAGCGCGTCGCCGAGCACCTTGCGGGTGCCGGGCGACAGGTCACGCTCGGGCAGGGTGCCGCGCCAGGCCACGTACCCCGAGTAGGACGGGCTGATCCCGGGCAGCAGCCGTGCCCGGGCGGGGGAGCCGACCCCGTCGGCACAGACGAGCAGGTCGGCTTCGACGTGCGAACCGGATCCGAGCGCCACTCTGACCGTGTCGCCGTGCTGCGCGAACCCGGTCACCTCAGTGCCCAGCAGGTACCGGTCCGCGTCGAACAAGCCGAGCAGCGACCGGTAGATCGTGTTCCAGGACGAGAAACGGTACCTGTGCCGTTGCTCGTGCAGGACGCTGCCGTCCCGGTTCAGGAAGCGGATCCACTCGGTGGACGAGCACAGGTCGCAGTCCCGGAAACCGCCCCGGTTGACCAGGTAGTCAAGCGTGGCGTCGAGAGCCGCGATACCCGCGCCCCGCGCCTGCAGCGCGGTCGAGGACCGCTCGAAAATGCGGACGTCACAGCCGGCGTCCCGGAGCACGAGGCCCGCGGTGAGGCCACCGACCGACCCGCCTATGACGCTGACCCGGGGCATCCTGGACACCGGCTGTGATCCTTTCCTGCCAGGAGCGCCGGGTTACGGGCGGCCGAAGGTCGCGACCTTGACGACCTCCATCTCGAACAGCACCCGCCGCTCGTCAAAGGAAGGGTCACGCAGCCCGTAGGGCGGGTCGTTCTGGGTGTACTTCACCCAGATCCGGTCCAGCTGATCGGTGACGCGCTGGCCCTCCACCGGGTCGTCCTCGGAGATCTCCCGCTTCACGACGGTCTTGATGCTGAGCCAGTGATAGGCGTTCTCGGGGTTCATCAGCAGGAAGGTGGCATACGGGGCCTTGCGCAGCCAGTCCACCTTCTTACGGTGCGTGGCCAGGTTCAGCAGCACCGTGTCACCCTCGTAGTCGAACCACACCGGGGTCAGGTTGGGCTGGTCACCCTGGCCCATGACGGCAACGATGGCGGTCACCGGTTCATCCAGCAACCGTTTGAAGCTGGGGTCCAGGTCGGCCAGGCTGGTCACCGGCTCACGGTCGCCGATGGTGAACTGGCCGGGCTGGGTTCCCTCGGCGACGTCCTTGAATTTCGCAACGGTAATGGCCACTGCGCGTGCTCCCTTGCATTAGCGCTGCCCCTGGGGGCTGTTGACGGGTACGGATTCCTGCTGGCCCAGGCCGGGCACGGGCTGGCGCCCTGCTTCGCCGCGGCTCAGGTCCATGATCACGGGGTAGCCGGCCGGGTCCACCCGGGCGTCGATCACCGTCGGGCCGTCCCGCCGCAGCGCTGCCGCCAGCGCCCCGGCCAGTTCGGCCTCGGTGCTGACGGCCGCTGCCGCGGCGCCCATCGCCGCGGCAGCCCCGGCGAACGAGACCGGGCCATAGTCAACGGCCTCGCCGCCGCCCTGCCCGGCCGGCCGTTGCTTGATCTTGATGAGGCTGAGCGCCGCGTCGTTGAACACGATCACCACGATCCGCAGCCGCAGCCGGACCGCGGTCTCGATTTCGGCCATGGTCATGCCCAGGCCGCCGTCCCCGGTGAACGCCACCACCGGCTGCCCGGGCGCGCACAGGGCGGCGGCGATCGCCGCGGGCAGCGCGAAGCCCATGGTGGCCAGCCCGCTGGAGATGAGCAGCCGGCCAGGCTGCTCAACCTCCCAGAGCGGCATCACCGCCAGCATGTGGGCGCCCGCGTCCACGGTGGCGATCGACTCCGGCGGGGTGTGCGCGCGTGCCACCGTGGCCACCTGCTGCGGCGCCAGCATGCCGGGGGCGGCGCAAGCGGCCCCGGACAGTCGGCCTGCCGCATCCATCCGGGTCGCCCGGCCGGCCGCCGGTGGCCAGTCATGCTGGCCAGCGCGGGCCGCCAGCAGGTCGGCCGCCGCAGGCAGCGCGGCCGTCAGCGTGGTGGCGCCGGTAAAGTAGCCCGCCCCGGTGCGCGCTGCCGGGTGCTCGGTGACGAGCACCGTCGGCGCGGCGTAGGCCCAGGCGGACGGGATCATCTCGGCCTCGTCCACGCCCAGCGCGATGATCAGGTCTGCGGCGGCCAGCAACGGCCATTCCATCGTGCCGCCGGTGACCAGCCCGGCGGCTTCGGCGGCGGAGTCCGGCACGATGCCGCGCGCCCGGTAGGTGTGCAGCGCCGGGATGCCGCTGCCGCTGACGGCCGCCCGGATGGCGGGGGTGTGCTGGATCGCGTCAGCGCCCAGCAGGAGGACCGGCCGCCTGGCTGTGCGCAGCATCGCCGCCAGCACTGCGAGATCGCTGCCGTCCGCCGCCGGGCCTGCCGGATCGAGCATCCCCGCCTCGGCGGGGCCGGGGGAGTGTGCGGCGTCGCTGTCATCCAGCAGAGCGATCACCGGCCCGGCCGGCGGCGCGAGCGCCAGCCGTGCCACGCCCGCGGCCGCCTCGCTGGCCTGGTTCCCGCCGACCGTCACCACCGCCTTGGCCACCGACCGGCCCAGTGCCACCTGATCCAGCCGCTGGTGGCTGATCCGGTCAGCCTCGGCCGCGCGCACCGTGTCGGCGATGACGACGACCGGCAGCCGGTCCAGCGCGGCGTGCGCGGTCCCGTTGACGGCGCTGGCCAGCCCCGGTCCCCGGGTGACCAGCGCCGCGCCCGGTGCGCCGGTGAGGTCGGCGCAGGTGGCGGCCATGATCGCGGCGCCGGTCTCGGTGTGGGTCAGGACGAAGCGCAGTCCGGCATCGGCGGCGGCTCCGACCACGTCCAGGTTCGGGCCGCCACCGGGCACGCCGAACATCACCCGGGTGCCCGCCCGGGCCAGTGCGGTCACGATCGCCGCGGCGCCACCGGCCGCCGGCCCGCGCTGGCCGCCCCGGGCTGCCGGGCTGCCGTTCACCGCGCCCCCTGGCCAGTGCCGGACTGGTCCACCCGGCCGCGCATCTGGAGCCGGTAGGAGTACCGGTCCGGGTGGAAGTGGTTGATCGCGAGTTCCAGCGGCACGAGATCGCGGTCGCGGTACAGCCGCTCGATGCGCAGTACCGGCACGCCGGCCGGGCAGCCCAGCCGCCGGGCGGTATCCGTGCTGGCCGCCACGGCGGTGGCGTTTTGCACCGCACTGTGGATCCGCTGGTCGCTGACCCGGTCCACCAGGCTGATCATGGTGAACCGGGCGCGGTCGCCGGATTCCGCCAGCGCACCCAGTTCTGGCAGCTCCCGCAGCCTGCGTCCGATCTCGAGCGGCACGTGAACCCGCGTATAGCAGAACGGAGTTCCGTCATGCAGCCGCAAGAAGGACACGGTCATCACGGTGTCCTCGCCGGTCTGCATCTGGTCGGCGATCTCCACGCTGGCCAGCACGTGCAGTGGCTCGACCACCTGCAGTTCGGTGTCCAGGGAGAGCGACATCAGGTCGTCGATGCTGCCGAACGACCGCAGGTACTTGCCGTCGCCCGGGACCGCGAACGTGCCCCGGCCGCGGACCCGGTAGATGACGCCCTCGGAGACAAGCTCCTGGAACGCGCGGCGCACGGTCTGGCGGCTCAGCCCGGTGGAGGCGACCAGTTCGGCCTCGGTCGGCAGCCGCTGGCCGGCCGGATAGCGATCGGCGGCGATGGCCTGCCTGAGGTCCGCTGCCAGTTGCCGGTACGCGGCGGCATCGCCGGGAACCGGCGGCACTATCCGCAACGAGGCTCGGGCGGCTCTGGCTTCCAAGGGGACTCCTGCTCGGTCGTCGGAGCGGCCCAACAGGCGAGGCAGCTTGACTGACCGACGATCCTTTAGACGGCCATATTGTGGTGCGCGCAGCGCCGCGTCAAGAGCCTGCCGCCGCCTTCTGTCCTGGCATGGGTCAGCCTCTGCCGGATACCGGCAGAGGAGGGCAGGCTCGGTCACATTCGTGGATGGCCACGGAGACCAGATTTGGCCGGTTCAATCAGCGACGCCGGTCAGGCCCGTTGAGCGCCGGGTGATGCGTGCTGACGCTGAGGTCTGCGGCGGGGTGATGGGCGCTGCTCAAGCCTCCGCCACCTGCCGCCAGCCTGGCGGGCGTCCTGCCCGGCTCAGGGTGCAATTCGGTATTTGCAACCGTGATTGGCAATGCCGGCCGTTACTCTCGTGGCCGAAGCTCCTTGCGTCAGTGGCTGTCGGGCATCGGCGGTGGCCGCTACGGGTCGTCAACGTTGATGACCGGGGGCTGGGCATGGGGGGTAGGGGAGCGTGGATCGATCGCTCGGAGCTCATCAAGGGCCAGGACCTGCGGCGCTGTCTTCGGGACCAGCGCACGGTGCCGCCTGCGGAAGCGGTGCGCCTGACCCGCCAGCTGCTGCACGGTGTGGCCGCTGTGCACGCCGCCGGCATCATTCACCGGGACATCAAGCCGGAAAACCTGCTCCTCGACGCGTCCCGCGGCCGGACAGCGGTGAAGCTGACCGATTTCGGGGTGGCCCGCCTGTCCTACGGTGCTTCCCTGACGAAGCTGACCAGCCTCATCGGCACGCCTGAGTACATGGCGCCAGAACTGGCCGATCATGACAGCGCCACCCCGGCCGCTGACTTGTACTCGGTCGGCATTGTCCTGTACGAGATGCTCTGCGGCCGGACGCCGTTCGCCGGCGGCCACCCGGTAGCCGTGCTGCGCCGCCAGGTGGACCAGGCTCCGCCGCCACACAGCCAACCGCCGTACGATCCACCGCTGAGTCGTCGTCGGCGCCGGCGCCGACCAGGAAGGCGCTGGTGCCGTCTCCGATCACTACCTCCCCAGCCCCTGCTCCTGCAGCCGTCGCGATCCCGCTGGCCGCCGCGTGCAAATGGGCCTATCCGGGGCAGGCTACCGGCAGCACGAGCAGCAGCGGTTATACCGTCACGTGTCTCGATGCCAGTGGTCAGTCGCTCGGCGGGTTCCCGGACGGGTCAGGGCACAGCCTGAACGATTGGTGCGCCGATCCGAATCACACCCAGGGCGACCCGAATCTGATCCAGGCGAAGCTCACGCCCAGCGGGTGGGTCTGCACCACGGTCCAGTGAAAGCGGTACGGGCCAGCCGCCGGGTAAACCCGCGAGGCGTGCGGCTCGTCCTTACTGAGCTTGTTTCATCCTCGTTTGCGCAGCGCGGCGGTTGTTTGACAGGTCGCGTGGATCTCTTTGCCGCTGGCTAGCCCGGGTGCCGGGCCGGGCCGGGCGGTACGGGTGCCTGCGGCGGGCTGCCGGTAACGATCCGGGCGGAAGATGATCACGTTACGGCAGCGGCTGGTGATACCCCT
>Ga0307372_10000114_pt1 | contig 126999 bp, 124 predicted proteins | sample OX1MG_FD_202533 | JGI IMG/M metagenome (GOLD analysis project Ga0307372, IMG submission 202533) | Soil microbial communities from Risofladan, Vaasa, Finland - OX-1 | ecosystem: Environmental > Terrestrial > Soil > Coastal area > Acid sulfate soil | place: Finland: Risofladan, Vaasa... | reverse complement strand
TTGCTCTGGGCCTTGCTGTGCCGAAGACATCCCGGCGGCGTCAGCGCGCAGCTTCAAGCGCTGCCGCCAGGTCATTGATATCCGCAATCGTCGTCTCGCCGTCTGTGCCGCAGATCCTCACCACTTCGCGCCCTTCGAGTTTTGCCACATCTACCCATTGTAGCGCGACAATCAGGATGGCAAGATTTTGGCAGACCCGTTTTTGGAGCTTTTGCTCCGGATTTGATCCGCCAGGAGGCGATTTTAGACCTATTTGAGGTCCGACTCGTCGGTGATCGCGGCCGATGGCGTGTTGAGGAAGAATTCCCAACGACGGGGCCCCCCTTATGCCCGGTCGACACATCGACGATCACCAGATGAGGCTGTACATGAAATCCAGATTGACCGAGACGAAGCCGGCGGCCGCACCGTGCGGGTCCGATCCTCCGGACATGGGCGCGCCGCCGCCTCCCGGGTGCACCAGGCGAGCGGCCTGGGCGTTGAGATCGGCGACATCCGTGTCGGCCTGTACGTGCGCTTCAAGCTCACCGAGACGCCGGCTTTCGAACGCGCGATCGCGCTCCGCTTTCGCCGCGGCAACATTGACGTCGAGGACCAGAGATTCCTTCGCCAGCATTCGATGCTCGCTTCCGAGTTCCGTCACGATCGACCGCCGCCGCTTACGATCTTCGTGGCTCGCCCAACCTTTGTCCTTGGGGTAGAGGTATTTCAGCATGCGCCCTTGCCAATCGATGCTGTCCGCGGTCTCCTGATCGATGCTGCTCGTCACCGAGTGTCCGGTGGCGACGGCGGGGCAACCCGGAAACCGTCAGCCCGCAATGTGCGCCTGGCCGCGTAGCGCCTCGGCATCGACCATCGAGATCCGGACACTGACGATCTCCGGCTTGGGATGCTTCCGGCGCATGCCCTCAATCCCCCTGCCAGCAACCGCGATGCGTCCGAGAGGACTCCGACGCGAAGCCTGGCAGAGTCTGTACAAGGTAGGGGTTCGTTAAACAATTCCGGAACAAGTCCGGAATTGTTACGAATCCACCTCGGTCAGGGCTACGCCCCGACACCCCTGGACAGCGCCTCCCTGGAGGCTTCCTCACCGTCTCCGCGCTGCGCTCGTCGCCGGTTGCCTGGAAGAGGATTGGACGACAGGTGCGAAGTCTGGAGGATCGGTGAGCGAGGCAAATCCACACGGCAACGCCGGCAACGCGGACCGTCCCGCTCAAGCGGCAAGCGCTTGGCCATTCGACCGTTCGAGGACGCAGCCTGCGCGCCGAGCGGCAACGAGGCGGCTCCTGGCAGGGCTAAAGGCCATCGACTCGACGCAAGAAACGCCGAGCGCGCGCGCCCATGCCAGCGGCTATGTCCGGGAACGAGAGCCGCTGATCCCGCGATTGAACGAGGCTGGCTTCGGAATGGAGGAGATCCAGGCTGATCTCGCCCTCAGTTTCCCGTCGATTTCGAGGGCCGCCCAGCGCCACGCCGTCGGGCAGCCGCGCGACAACCGCCATATCGGAACTCGCCGCGGTGGAACAGCGCCGCGCGACGCGCGCGTCCAGGACGCAGACATGGCGTCGCGAACGATGCCATGAACACGCTCACCCTCCTGGAGGCGGCGTCCTTTCTCAAGTTGCATCCCGAGGAACTACGCGCGCGCGCGAAGCGCGGCCTGGTGCCAGCCGCCAAGGTGGGTCGCCGCTGGGTCTTCCTGGAACCGGACCTCGCTGAATACGTGCGGTCGTTGTATCCTCTTCAACGGCAAGCGCTGCGAGTGACAACCGAGAAGGAGGTTATATGTCACTACGCAGACGCGGCGGTGTCTGGTGGATCGACGTCGCGGCTCCCAATGGGGAGCGAATACGCCGAACTACTGGGACTGCCAACAAAGCCCTAGCGCAAGAATTTCACGATCGCATCAAGGTGGAGCTATGGCGCGTCGACAAGCTCGGCGTCAAACCACGGCGCACCTGGAACGATGCCGTGGTGAGATGGCTCAAGGAAAATGGTCACAAGGCAACCGCGGACGAGGACGTCAGCAAACTGCGTTGGCTCGACCGGCACCTGCGTGGCAAGGATCTGGCCGCCATCGATCGCAACGTCATCGATCATGTGACCCGGGAAAGGCTTGGCGAGGGTTGGAGGAACGCGACGGTGAACCGGACGCTGGAGCTGCTGCGCGCGGTGCTTCGCAAGTGTGTCAACGAATGGGAATGGTTGGATCGGGCGCCCTATGTGCGCATGCTCAAGGAGCCGATCCGCCGCATTCGTTTTCTGACACGCGAGGAAGCGCGGAAGCTTCTGGCCGAGTTACCGGTGCATTTGGCGGACATGGCGGCATTTTCGCTCGCGACCGGGTTGCGGGCGGCAAATGTCACCGGTCTTGAGTGGTCGCAGGTCGATGAGGGGCGAAAGTTGGCGTGGGTGCATCCCGATCAGGCCAAGGCGCGTAAGGCGATCGCCGTCCCACTCAATGCGGAGGCGCTTTCTCTCGTGCTCAAGCAGAAAGGAACGCACGCCACACACGTGTTCAGCTACCTGGGCAAGCCGATTACGCAGGTGAGCACCAAAGCCTGGTACGGCGCTTTAAGGCGGGCGGGGATCGAGAATTTCCGCTGGCATGACTTGCTGCGCCATACCTGGGCGAGCTGGCACGTGCAAGGCGGCACACCCCTCTTCGCTCTGCAGGAGCTCGGGGGCTGGGAGTCGGCCGAGATGGTGCGCCGGTATGCGCATCTCGCGGCGGAACACTTGGCGCCCTATGCCGATCGTCTCAGCGCCTTATCCGTGACGGAAATTGTGCCGGGGTCTGGAATTCACGGCACGTTTACGGCACAGCCAGAAAATCAGGCGGTTTAAGATCGTTCGCAAGCGCCTGATTTGATTGGTAGCGGGGGCAGGATTTGAACCTGCGACCTTCGGGTTATGAGCCCGACGAGCTGCCAGACTGCTCCACCCCGCACCGGTAGGGAATTTCCCATAATACCGATCGGCATGGTAATTGCAAGTGGCGCGCTGGCAAGTGGCCGCGCAGCCGCTACTGCAGCGCGCGCTGGCAGACGGCGAACAGCGCGCCCGGCATCAAGCCGAGCGCGAGCACGATCAAGCCGTTGGCGCTCAGCACGGTACGCATCAGCGTCGAGCCTTCGATCAGCGCAAGATCGGTGGGCTCGTCGAAATACATCTGCTTGACGATGCGCAAATAGTAAAAGGCGCCGATTACCGAGAACATCACGGCCACCACGGCAAGCCAGGTGTCGTCGACGCCGAGCACCGCCTGGATCACGGCGAATTTCGCCCAGAAGCCGATGAACGGCGGCAGCCCCGCAAGGCTGAACATGAATATCGCCATCATGCCGGCGAACCATGGGTTGCGCGCATTCAAGCCCTTGAAGTCGGTGATCATTTCGGCCTCGAATCCTCGACGCGACAGCAGCAACAGCATGCCGAACGATCCGCAGGCGACGATCACGTACGTGATCGTGTAGAACATCGCCGCCTGGTAGCCCTGCGGAGTACCCGACAGGATGCCGAGCAGGATGAAGCCGACGTGCGAGATGGTCGAATAGCCGAGCATGCGCTTCAGGTTGGTCTGCGCGATCGCGACGATGTTGCCGATCGCCATCGACAATACCGCGAGTACCACCAGCATCTGGCCCCAATCCGGCTGCGCGCCCGCCAATCCCTGCGCCAGCAGGCGCATCGCCAACGCGAAGGCGGCGATCTTCGGCGCGGTGCCGATGAACAGCGTCACGCAGGTCGGCGAACCCTCGTAGACGTCGGGTATCCACATATGGAACGGCACGGCGCCGAATTTGAATCCGATCGCGACGATGATGAACGCGAGGCCGAACAGCAGGCCGACGTTCGCCTCGAGTCCGCCGTGCAGCGCGGCGGCGATGGTATCGAGCTGCAGGCTGCCGGTGACCCCATAGACGATCGACATGCCGTACAGCAGGGTACCGGAGGCGAGCGAGCCGAGAACGAAATATTTGATCGCCGATTCCGCCGCTTTGCCGGAATCGCGATCGAACGCGACCATCGCATACAGGCTGAGCGACAGCATTTCCAGGCCCAGATACAAGGTGATGAAGCTGGCGGCCGAGATCAATACCAAGATTCCGAGCGTTGCGAACAGCCCCAAAACGAAATACTCGCCCTTCATGATCGCGCGCCTGCGCAGGTAGGCAGTCGAGTAGACAAACACCACGGCGACGGTCAGCAGGGCGACCACCTTCAGCGCCTGCGCCATACGGTCCCACTCGAACATGCCGCCGAGAGCCGTGACGCGCCCCGACACCGGTTCCATGGCGGCTAGCGCCGCGGCGATCAGTAAGCTCGCGACGGCGAGCGCCGCAGTCCAGTGTCGCTTGGCGTCGCTCAGCAGCAGATCGAGCATCAATATCGCGCAGGCAGCTAGGCCGAGGAATATCTCCGCTCCGGCATAGCCAAGACCCGCGTTGAAATCAGCCGCACTGAATGAATACATGCGTGAACCTTAAGGCACTAGCTTCGAGACCAGAACTTGCTGGGCCAAATGCTGCGTCGTCGCCCGCACCGCGTCGAGCAGCGGCGCCGGCCAAAGACCGACGACCAGGACCGCGGCCGCGAGCAGCCCCAACACCAGGAATTCGCGTCCGTTCAAGTCCTTCAACGCCGCCACGCGATCGTTGGCCACGGCACCGAATATGACGCGCTTGACTAGCCACAGCGTGTACGCCGCGCCGAGCACGAGCGTCGTGCCCGCGAGTACCGAATACCAGAGGTTCGCCTTGAACGACGCCAGGATCACCAGGAACTCGCCGACGAACCCGGAGGTTCCCGGCAGCGCGGAGTTCGCCAAAGCGAACAGCATCATCAACGACGCAAAGACGGGCATCGTATTGACGACGCCGCCGTAATCGGCGATCTCGCGGCTATGCATGCGGTCGTAGAGGACGCCGACGCACAAGAACATCGCGCCGGACACCAGGCCGTGGGAGATCATTTGCACGATCGAGCCGTCGAGCGCCATTTCGACGCCGGCGGTGCGGCCGGTACGCGCGACGATTTGAAAGCCGACAAAGATGCCGAGCGTCACAAACCCCATGTGCGCGATCGACGAATAGGCGATCAGCTTCTTCATATCCTTCTGCGCGAGCGCGACGAAGCCGATATAGACGACCGCGATCAGCGACAGGGCGATCATAAGCCAAGTCAACTCGCGGCTCGCGTCCGGCACGATGGGCAGCGAGAGACGCATGAAGCCGTAGCCGCCCATTTTCAGCATGATCGCGGCAAGCACCACCGAACCCCCGGTCGGCGCCTCGACGTGCGCATCCGGAAGCCAGGTGTGCACCGGCCACATCGGCACCTTGACCGCGAACGCGGCGAAGAAAGCCAGGAAGATCAGCGTCTGCTCGGTCATGCTCAACGGCAGGCGCTGGAACACCGCCAGCTCGTAGCTCCCCGACTTCATGTGCAAATAGATCAACGCGACCAGCATCAGCAGCGAGCCCAGGAACGTGTACAGGAAGAATTTGATCGTCGCATAGACACGGCGTGCGCCGCCCCAAACGCCGATGATGATGAACATCGGGATCAGCATGACTTCCCAGAACACGTAGAACAACAGGGCGTCGAGCGCTGCGAAGACGCCGATCATCGATCCTTCGAGAATCAAGAATGCCGCAAAGTATTGCGTCACCCGCTTGTCGACGTTGCTCCAGCCGGCGATCACGACCAGCACGGTCGTAAATGTGGTCAGCAGTATCAGCGGCATCGACAAGCCGTCGACGCCGACGTAGAACTGCGCGTCGATGCTCGGCACCCAGCTGGCGCGTTCGACGAACTGCATCGCGGCGCTCTGATCGTGGAATTGCGCATACAGCGCAATACTCGCAATCAGCGTCGCCGCCGCCACGGCGAGCGACGTCCATCGCGCGGCCCGCGCATTCCGGTTGAAGAACGCCAATACGGCGAATCCGCCGACGATCGGCAGCCAGATCAGAACCGACAGCAGGTGGCCCGCGAGCATCATGTCCGCCACAAAAGCCACAACAGCAGCGACGCGAGCCCGAGGATCATCGCAAACGCATAATGATAGAGATATCCGGACTGTGCGTAACGCATCACCGACGAGAACCAGCCGACCACGCGGGCGCTGCCATTGACCATGCCCCCATCGATGACCCCCTCGTCGCCAAACCTCCACAAGCCGCCGCCGAGCCGGCGTGCCGCGTCAACGATCAGCCGCTCGTAGAACCAATCGAAACCGTACTTGTCGACCAACAGCCGGTGCAGCCAGCGAAAGCGATTCTCCGCGGCGTCGGCGAGCGCCGGTTTCTTCAAAAAGAACAGCCAGGCGACGAATACTCCGGTTGCCGCCAGCCAAAGCGGCGGTGCGGTGAATGCCTGCACGAGAAAGGCCGCGCTGCCGCGATATTCCGCGCCCATCGACTTGAGTACGTCGTGTGCGGGCAGCACCTGGATCGCCCCCGCGAAGAAGCCGCCGAACAATAGCGGCTTGATCGTGAACCAGCCGACCAGCGCCGACGGAATCGCGAGCAATATCAACGGTGCGGTGACCACCCAAGGACTTTCGTGCAAATGTTCGCGCGTCTGCCGGTCCATGCGCTCGGCGCCGTGAAATGTCATGAAGAACATGCGAAACGTGTACAGCGCCGTGACGAACACGCCGACGACGACGCAAAAGTAAGCATATCCGGAACCCGGCAGCCGCGAGCCGTGCACCGCATCGATCAATGCGTCCTTCGAGAAGAATCCGGCGGTCCCCGGAAATCCGATCAGCGCAAGGGCGCCGACCAGGAAAGTCCAATAGGTTATCGGCATGTACTTGCGCAATCCACCCATGCGCCGCATGTCCTGCTCGTGATGCATCGCGATGATCACCGAACCCGCCGCCAAGAACAGCAGCGCTTTGAAAAACGCGTGCGTCATCAAATGAAAGATGGCCGCGCTGTATGCCGAGGCGCCGAGCGCCACGGTCATATAGCCGAGCTGCGAAATCGTCGAGTAGGCGATGACGCGCTTGATGTCGTTGTTGACGACGCCGAGCAGTCCCATGAAAAGCGCGGTGGTCGCGCCGATCACGAGTACCGTCGACAGCGCGGTCGCCGACAGCTCGAACAGCGGCGACATACGCGCCACCATGAAGATGCCGGCGGTCACCATCGTCGCCGCGTGGATCAGGGCCGAAATCGGCGTCGGGCCCTCCATCGAGTCCGGCAGCCAGACATGCAGCGGCACCTGCGCGGATTTGGCCATCGCGCCGATGAACAGGCAGATGCAGGAGAACGTGATCGCCGGCCAGGCGAGCGTCGGCGTGATCTGTACATGCGCGGCGACAATCCGCTGCGCGCCTGCGAACACGTTCGCATAGTCCAGCGAACCCGTGCAGCGCAGGATTGCGGCGATGCCGAGCAGGAAGGCGAAATCGCCGACGCGATTGACGAGGAATGCCTTCAAGCTGGCGAATATCGCGGTCGGCCGCGTGTACCAGAAGCCGATCAGCAAGTAGGAGACGACGCCGACCGCTTCCCAGCCGAAAAACAGCTGCATGAAATTATTGGACATCACCAGCATCAGCATCGAGAACGTGAACAGGGAGATGTAGCTGAAGAATCGCTGGTAGCCGGGGTCGTCGTGCATGTAGCCGACGGTGTAGATGTGCACCATCAGCGACACGAAGGTCACCACAACCATCATCAAAACCGACAAGCGATCGATCAGGAACCCGACCCGCATCGGCACGCCGTCGCTGACCAGCCAGGTAAAGGCAGTGCCGTTGAACGGCCCCATGCCGTCGATGAGCATTCTCTTCAGAACGTACAGCGACAGCGCGAAGGAAATCGCCACGGCGAGTATCGTCACGCTTTGCGCGCCGACGCGCCCGATCGCTCGGCCGCCGAGACCGGCGGCGATCGCCGCGGCCAAGGGCGCCAGCGCAATCGTCAGGTAAATGGCCAGCATGTCTATTTCTCGCCCCTCACCCTTGCAGCGAATCCAGGTCTTCGACGTTGATGCTGCGCCGCTCGCGAAACAGCACCACCAGAATCGCCAGGCCGATCGCCGCCTCCGCGGCGGCCACCGTCAATATGAAAAACACGAATATCTGGCCGTTGATGTCGCCGAGGAAGCGCGAAAACGCGACGAAATTGAAGTTCACCGCGAGCAGCATCAGCTCGATGCACATCAGCATCACGATGATGTTCTTGCGGTTCAGGAACACGCCGGCGACCGCGATCGCGAATAATGCGCCGGACAGCGTCAACACGTCCGTCAAGCTGATCATCGGCGCCTCCCAAAGGGCATTTTGACGATGCGCACGCGATCCGCCGCGCGCACCCGGACCTGCTCGGAAACATTCTGCGGCTTGCCTCCCGGCCTGCGCCGCAGCGTAAGCACGATCGCCGCTACGCTCGCCACCAGCAGGATCACGGCCGCGAGCTGCGTCGGGTACGCATAGCGCGTGAACAGCGCGACGCCAAGCGCGCGCGTATTGGAATAATGCGCGGGCAGTGCGGGCGCGGCACGCAGCGCGGCCCCGCCCAGGTGCCGGCCGACGATCACGTTGACGATCGCGAACACGACGAACCCGGCAACCGCGGCCGCGAGCGGCCAATAGCCCGCGAGCCCCTCGCGCAATTCCTCGATGTTGACGTCGAGCATCATGACCACGAACAGGAACAACACCATGACCGCGCCCACGTAGACCAGCACCAGGACGATGCCGAGGAATTCGGCGTCCAGCAACAGCCAGATGACGGCGCTGTCGAAGAAGCAAAGTACCAGCAGCATGGCCGCGTGAACCTGGTTCTTGGCAAGGATCACGCCGAGGGCGGCAGCGACGAGCACCGCCGAGAACACGAAGAAGAGAATCGTCGCGAACATTACCGGTACCGCGCATCCGCGGCGCGATCGGCCGCGATGACCGCTTCGAAACGCTCGCCGACCGCGAGCAATTTGTCCTTGTTCATGATGTTCTCGCCGCGGTTCTCCATGTGGTATTCGAGCAGCCGGGTTTCGACGATCGCATCGACCGGGCAGGCTTCCTCGCAGAATCCGCAATAAATGCACTTGAACAGATCGATGTCGTAACGAGTCGTGCGGCGTATGCCGTCGGCGCCGACGGCGGATTCGATCGTTATGGCGAGCGCCGGACACACCGCCTCGCAGAGCTTGCAGGCGATGCAGCGTTCCTCGCCGTTCGGGTAGCGGCGCAGCGCATGCAGTCCGCGGAAGCGCGGACTCTGCGGCGTCTTTTCCTCGGGATAATTGATCGTCGTTTTCGGCTTGAACAGGTTCTTCAAGGTCACCCGCAAACCGAGCAGCAGATCCCAAAGCAGGAACGTCTTGAAAAAGTCGCGTGCAGCTCGCATCAGAGGCGCCCCTTCCACGGTCCGACATGGAAATAGATCAAAAAACCCTCGACCAGCAGCCATGCCAAGGTCACGGGGATCAGCGCCTTCCAGCCGAGGCGCATGATCTGGTCGTAGCGGTAGCGAGGAAAGGTCGCGCGCAGCCACAGGAAGGTGAACATCGGAAAAAGCGTCTTCAGGCCGAACCAAAAGAAGCTCGGCGCGGCGAGCCACGACGACGCCGGCAAATAGCCGTCGAGCGGCGACAGCCAGCCGCCGAAGAAAAAGATCACGGTCAACGCCGAAATCAGGATCATGTTGACGTATTCGGCGATGAAGAACAGCGCGAACGCCATCCCCGAATAATCGACGTGAAATCCGGCGACGATCTCCGATTCGCCCTCCGCGACGTCGAACGGCGCGCGGTTGGTTTCGGCCACGCCGGATATGAAATAGACGATCAGCAGCGGAAACAGCCAAAACCAATTCCAGCTCAGCATGCCGCCGTGCTGCGCCTCGATGATGGCGCCGATGTTCAAGCTGCCGGCAGCCATCAGCACGCCGACCATCGCGAAGCCCATCGCAATCTCGTAGGCGACGATCTGCGCCGCAGAGCGCATTGCGCCGAGGAACGCGTACTTCGAGTTCGCCGACCAACCGGCGAGGATGACTCCGTAAACGCCCATCGAGGTCATCGCCAATATGTAGAGCAGGCCGGCATCGACGTCGGCGAATGCACGGCGCGGCGCGAACGGAATCACCGCCCAGATTGCCAGCGCCGGTACCAGCGTGAGGAACGGCGCCACGCGAAACAGCAGCTTGTTGGCGTCCGCCGGGATCAAGATCTCCTTGAACATCAATTTGACGACGTCGGCGAACGGTTGGCCGAGACCCGGCACCCAAAACAAATTGACGCGGTTAGGGCCGCGGCGCGCCTGCATCCAGCCGATCACCTTGCGCTCGGCGAGCGTGTAGAAAGCCATGACGAGGATCAGGCACACCATGACGATCAGGATCTGCACGGCGGTCAGCAAAGGCGCTGACCAATACGGCGTGACCAGGCCCGACAGCCAGTCGCGCAATGCTCCCCATTGCCACATGTTCAGATCACGGTGCGGGCGAGCTGCCCGTCCTTGGTTTTCGCGAGCGCCGGGGAGCCGCGCACCAGCGCGTCGATCTGGTACGGCGGAATGTCGGTCCACGGCAATTCCGGCGGCCGCGCGCCGAGGCTCGCGCCGGCAAGGGCACCCTGGGTATCGGCGGACTCGCGGCTGGCGCAGCGGCTCAGCAATTCATCGCGCACCTGCTCGGAGCTCGTGTACTCGAAGCCAGGCAAGTTGAGCAGGTTGCCGAGCACTCTCAATACCTTCCAGGCCGGGCGGCTGTCGCCCGGCGGTTTCGCCGCGCCCGTCCAACTCTGCCAGCGGCCCTCGGCGTTGACGTACGTACCCGATGTTTCGGCAAACGCCGCGGCCGGCAGCACCAGGTGCGCATTCGCTGCGATGCTCTCGGACAGATGCGTGGTGACCGCGACCAACAGGTCCGCGCAGCGCAGGGCCGCCGCATCCGCCGCGATATCGGCCTGCGGTTCGATCGCGCCCAACAGCACGAAAGCCCTGAGATCCGCTTCCAACATGGCGCGTACCGGCAGCCCCGGCGCCGGATCGTCCGCCCCGCCCGGCAGCCGATGGGGCACCGCGCCGGCCAGATAGGCCCCGGCGGCATTGGCGCCTTCACAGAGCAAGCTCAAGCTAGCGCCCGAAATCTCGGCGAGCGCAGCGGCGATCGCCTTCAGTTCCGCGTAGGCGGGATGGCGCTGCGCCAGCGCCCCCAGCATCAGCGCCCGGCGTTCACCGTGCAGCAGCGCGCCGGCGAGCGCCCGGTGCACGTCCGTCGCGGTCGCCGCCGGCACGCCGGGCGGCGGCGCCTTGCCGGCGAGGGCCGAGGCCGCGTGCGCGACGGCCGCCAGGTCGCCGACCAGGCTGCGTTCGGCAATCCCGTAGGCGGCCACCGGAAACAGGTATTCAAGATGACGCGGATTCAAAAAGCCGACCTGCGCGCCGCGCGCGCTCGCGGCTTTGCGTATCCGATGCGCCAACAGGGGCATCTCGCAGCGCACGTCCGAGCCGACGACGAGCAGGCCCTCGAGCAGTTCGACATCCGCGATCGGCAATCCGAGTCCCGGATAGCGGCCCTCGCGCCCCTGGCCGCGAAAATCGAGCTGGCGCAGCCGGTGGTCGACGTGGTGCGAGCCGATGCCGCGCGCGATTTGCGCGAACAGGTAAAGCTCCTCGACCGTCGCCATCGGTGCGGCCAGGAAGCCTATCGCCCCGGCGCCGTGCGCCGTTTTGATCTTGTTCAGTCCCTCGGCCGCGGCGGTCAGCGCCACATCCCAATCGACCGCCCGCAGCTTGCCGTCGATGCGCAGCATCGGCTGCGCGACGCGCTCGTCGCTATATATGCCTTCGAAGCCGAAGCGGTCGCGGTCGGCAATCCAGGATTCGTTGATCGCCTCATTGTCGCGTGGCACGATGCGCATCAGTTTGCCGCGCAGCGTGTGCGCGAACATGTTCGTGCCGAAGCCGTCGTGCGGAGAAACCAGTGCGTGCTGCGTCATCTCCCAGGCGCGCGCGTGGTAGCGGAACGGCTTGTTGTTGAGCGCGCCGACCGGGCACAGATCGATTATATTTGCAGACAATTCGTGGTCGATGCTGCGCTCGACATAGGTGGTGATCTCCATCATCTCGCCGCGGCCTAGCGTGCCGAGTTCCGGATACCCTTGGATTTCCTGGCCGAAGCGCACGCAGCGTGTGCAGTGAATGCAGCGCGTCATGTCGGTCGAGATCAGCGGGCCGAGATCCTTGTCCTTGACGACCCGCTTGCGCTCCGTGAAGCGCGAGACGTCGCGGCCGTAGCCTACGGCCAGGTCCTGCAATTCGCATTCGCCGCCCTGATCGCAGATCGGGCAGTCGAGCGGATGATTGATCAGCAAAAACTCCATCGTCGCGCGCTGCGCGGCGACCGCGCGCGGCGATTTCGTGAAGACCTTCATTCCCTCGGCGACCGGCGTGGCGCAGGCCGGCAGGGGCTTCGGCGCTTTCTCGACCTCGACGAGGCACATGCGGCAGTTCGCCGCGACCGACAGTTTCTCGTGATAACAGAACCGCGGGATATAGATGTCCGCAGGATCGGTGACCTGCATGATCATCTGACCCTTGCGGGCCTTGAGCGGGACGCCGTTGACTTCGATATTGACCAGATCTTCGCTCATCGTTCGCTCTTCATGCGGCCGCGGCGGCTTGCGCCGCGACGATCGAGCGGCCCTTGTGGTCGATCATGTACTGAAACTCGGGACGGAAGTGCTTGAGGAAACTCTGCACCGGCCACGCCGCGGCATCGCCGAGAGCGCATATCGTGTGGCCCTCGATCCGATTGGCGACGTCGACCAGCAAGTTCAGATCCTCGTCGCGACCCTCGCCGGCCAGAATCCGCTTCAGCATGCGATCGAGCCAGCCGGTGCCCTCGCGGCACGGCGTGCATTGGCCGCAGGACTCCGCCATATAGAAGCGCGCCAGGCGCTCGAGCGCGCGCACCATGCAGGTCGCCTCGTCCATGACGATCACCGCGCCGGTGCCGATCGAGGAACCGGCCTTCTTCATCGAGTCGTAGTCCATGTTGATCGGCAGGATCGCCTCGGCGGGCACGACCGGTACCGAGGAGCCCCCCGGGATCACCGCCTTCAGCCGCCGCCCCTTCCAGACGCCGCCGGCGAGTGCCAGCAGATCCTTGAAAGGGATGCCCATCGGCAGCTCGAAATTGCCGGGTTTGGCGACGTGACCTGAAACGGAAAAAATGACCGTTCCGCCGGAATTCATCGGACCGAGGCCCGCAAACCACGCGGCGCCCTTGCGCATGATCGCCGGCACGGAAGCGAAGCTCTGCGTGTTGTTGATCGTCGTCGGCTTGCCGTACAGGCCGAAATTCGCCGGGAACGGCGGCTTGAAGCGCGGCCGGCCGGGCTTGCCCTCGAGCGAGTCCAGCAAGGCGGTTTCCTCGCCGCAGATGTAGGCGCCGGCGCCGACGAACATATGCAGATCGAAATCCACGCCGGACCCTTGAATATTCTTGCCGAGCAGGCCGGCGGCATAGGCCTCGCCGACGGCCGCGGCGAAGCGCGGGATCGGCTCGGCGAGAAATTCGCCGCGGATGTAATTATAGCCGACGGTTGCGTTCATCGCATAACCGCCGATCGCCATGCCCTCGATGACCGAGTGCGGGTTGTAGCGCAATATATCGCGGTCGTGGCAGGTGCCGGGCTCGGATTCGTCGGAATTGCAGACGACGTATTTCTGCGCCGGCGAACTGCGCGGCATGAAGCTCCATTTCACTCCGGTGGGAAACGCCGCGCCGCCGCGGCCGCGCAGGCCCGAGGCCTTGACCTCGTCGATGATCTTCTCGCGCGGCGTCCGCTCGCGCAGGATCTTCTCCCATGCCTGGTAGCCGCCGCCGCGCCGGTACCCTTCCAGCGTCCAGCACCGCTCGTGGGCGAGCGCCTCGAATATCACCAGGTTCTGCTCGTAATCCATCAGCCCCACCCAGGCGTCACTTCAATGCGTCCAACACGGCGTCGATCTTCTCCGGCGTCAAATCCTCGTGATATACGTGATCGACCATCATCATCGGCGCTCCAGTGCAGGCCGCCAGACATTCGTCTTCGCACTTCAGGAAAATACGGCCGTCGGCGGTGCTCTCGCCTACTTTGATGCCGAGCTTCTCCTCGATCAGCGCGAGAATCTCGTCGGCGCCGCGCAGCATGCAGGAGATGTTGGTGCATACCGAGACGTGGTGTCTGCCGACGGCGTGCGTCTCGAACATCGAATAAAATGCGGCGACTTCGTATACCTGTATGGGCGGCAGCTGCAGATATGCGGCGACCGCGTCCATGATGGCCGTCGTCAAATGCCCGCCGTTCTCGTGCTGCGCAGCGTGCAGTGCGGAGATCACCGCCGAACGCTTGCGGTCGGCGGGGAATTTCGCCAGCCACTCGTCGATTTCGGCGCGCAGTTGCACCGAAAGTTCGGCGCTCATCGGTCGATCTCGCCGAAGACGATGTCCTGGGTACCGATCACGGCGACGACATCGGCCAGCATGTGGCCCTGGACCATCTCATTGAGCGAGGCGAGATGCGCGAAGCCCGGCGCACGCACCTTGAGCCGGTACGGCTTGTTGGCGCCGTCCGAGACCAGATAGACGCCGAGTTCGCCCTTCGGCGCTTCGACGGCGGCGTATGCCTCGCCCTCCGGCACGCAATAGCCCTCGGTCATGAACTTGAAGTGGTGGATCAGGGATTCCATGTCGCCCTTCATCTCCTCGCGCCGCGGCGGGCACACTTTGCGGTCATCGATCATCACCGGTCCCGGGTTGTTGCGCAGCCAATCGACGCATTGGCCGACGATCCGGTTCGACTGGCGCAGCTCCTCGATGCGCACCAGGTAGCGATCGTAGCAATCGCCGTTGACGCCGACGGGAACGTCGAAATCGACGCGCTCGTACGCCTCGTAGGGCTGTTTCTTGCGCAGGTCCCATTCGACCCCGGAACCGCGCAACATCGGACCGGAGAAGCCCAGCTGCATCGCGCGTTCCGGGCTCACCACGCCGATATTGACGGTGCGCTGCTTCCAGATGCGGTTGTCCGTCAACAGCGTTTCGTATTCATCGACACACGCTGGGAAACGCCGCGTAAAGTCGGCGATGAAATCCAGCAAGCTGCCGCCGCGCCGTTCGTTCAAGCGATCGACGTCCTTGCGGCTGCGCCACTCGTTGTACTGGTATTTCGGCATGGAATCCGGCAAGTCGCGGTACACGCCGCCGGGCCGATAGTAGGTCGCGTGCATGCGCGTTCCGGATACCGCCTCGTAGCAATCCATCAGGTCTTCGCGCTCGCGGAAGCAGTACAGGAACACGGTCATCGCGCCGATGTCGATGGCATGCGCGCCGAGCCACATCAGGTGGTTCAGAATGCGGGTGATTTCGTCGAACATCACGCGGATGTATTGCCCGCGCAGCGGCGCTCCGACGCCGAGGAGCTTCTCGATCGCCATCACGTAGGCGTGCTCGTTGCACATCATCGACACATAATCCAGCCGGTCCATGTAACCGATCGACTGGTTGAATACCTTGCTCTCCGCGAGCTTCTCGGTGCCGCGGTGCAGCAGGCCGACGTGCGGATCGGCTTTTTGGATGACTTCGCCGTCCATCTCCAGCACGAGGCGCAACACGCCGTGCGCCGCCGGATGCTGCGGGCCGAAGTTCATCGTGAAATTACGGATCTCAGTCATTCGGCTTTGCGTCGGTGAGTTGCGGATCGTAGCGATTGTCGTGGCGAATCACTTTCGGCACCAGTACGCGCGGATCGATGCTGACCGGCTGATAGACGACGCGCGCCTTTTCCGGGTCGTAGCGCACCTCGACGTTGCCGCAGAGCGGGAAATCCTTGCGAAATGGGTGGCCGATGAAGCCGTAATCGGTGAGCAAGCGGCGCAGATCCGGATGTCCGCGGAACATGATGCCGAACAAGTCGAATGCCTCGCGTTCGAACCAATCGGCCGACGCCCAGATCCCGGTGAGCGAATCGACGATCGGCTGTTCGTCGTCCGGGCAGTGGACCCGCAGCCTCAGGCGCTGATTCAGCGATACCGACAGCAGCTGATAAATGACCGCAAAGCGGCCCTTGGCAGGGGCCGCGATTACAGGCAGCCCGCCGCGCACCACGCCGCGGCTGAACCCCGACGCCGTCGCATCCGTCGTCGTCCACTCGTCGCGGCCGTATGTCAGGTAGTCGATGCCGCAGACGTCCATGCACATCTCGAACTTCAAATCCGCGCCGTCGCGCAGCAACGCCGCCGCCTCGAGCAGCCGCGCGGCGCCGACTTCATAGTTCAGCTGTGCGGCGCTACGCGGCAGTTCCGTGAGCAGGCCGCCGAGGGCGCGCTCCACGGCTTGCGCGAGCGTCAATAGCGGATCGGGCGGATCTGCCATGCCCGCGGCCGCGGCCGCGGCGCTCGTCTCCGCCGTCATCGCACGCTGCCGATCATCGGACAATGGCCTTGTTGCGTCTGATCTTGTTCTGCAGCTGAATGATGCCGTAGAGCAATGCCTCGGCGGTCGGCGGACAACCTGGCACGTAGACGTCCACCGGCACGATGCGATCGCAGCCGCGCACGACCGCATACGAGTAGTGATAGTAGCCGCCGCCGTTCGCGCACGACCCCATCGATATGACCCAGCGAGGCTCGGTCATCTGGTCGTAGACCTTGCGCAAGGCCGGCGCCATCTTGTTGACGAGGGTGCCGGCGACGATCATCACGTCCGATTGACGCGGACTCGCCCTAAAGACGACGCCGAAGCGGTCGAGATCGTAGCGCGCGGCGCCGGCGTGCATCATCTCCACCGCGCAGCAGGCCAGCCCGAAGGTCATCGGCCAGAGCGATCCGGTGCGCGCCCAATTGACGAGCTTGTCGACGCTCGTGACTTCGAAACCGGGAACTGCGCCGCCGCCTTCCGTGCCGGGCTCTAGTCCCATTCGAGAGCCCCTTTCTTGTAGTCGTAGACCAACGCAACCACCAGAATCAGCGCAAAGACCAGCATCGTCAGCAGTCCAAAAGTGCCGGTCGCGTGCAGCGACACCGCCCAGGGAAAGAAGAATGCGATCTCGAGATCGAAAACGATGAAGATGATCGCCACCAAATAATAGCGTACGTCGAAGCGCATCCGCGAATCCTCGAACGCTTCGAATCCGCATTCGTACGGCGACAGCTTCTCGGCGTCGGGACGCCGCGGGCCGGCGATCCAACCGATCGTGAACAGGGCAACGCCGAGCACGGCGGCCAGCCCCATGAAAATCAACACCGGCAAATATTGGCGAAGCATGACTCGCGTTTCTGCGCCGAACTCGTGTGCGACCACTTAAACGCCGATTGTAGCAGGCTGAACGCGCGCCGTAACCCGCCAAAGACGGATTGCGCACGCACCATGCAGCGACTGGATCACCACGAGATGGTGCCGACGGCCGGAGTCGAACCGGCACAGGTTGCCCCACTAGCCCCTCAAACTAGCGCGTCTACCAATTTCGCCACGTCGGCTCTAAATCTTTTCATGTCGCTCGATCATTCAAGGCCTCGTTGCCGGCGCCGCCGGCGCACTCGACGCCGGCGCACTCGACGCCGGCGCACTCGACGCCGGCGCACCCGGCAGCGGCACGCCCGACAGCGGCGCCGTGACCGGCAGCGGCGCGGCCGCGCCTTGGAATTTGGCCGCACGCTCCAAGATGCTGGTCGGCTGATTGGTCGCCTTGGGACCGAAATATGCAAGCGTCAAACTGGTGATGAAGAACAGCGCCGCAAACACGGCGGTCAGTTTGGAGAACAAGGTGCTGGTGCCGCGCGCGCCGAAGACGGTGCCGGAGGCGCCCGCGCCGAAGCCGGCGCCGGCCTCCGCACCCTTGCCACGCTGCAGTAGCACGAGGCCGACGATCATCACCGCCAACAACACGTGCACCGCCAAGATGAACCCATGCAACATAGCGAACTCTCAATCACGCACGGCCGCAGCCGCGCAGATGTCGTAAAACTCGTCGGCGGCCAACGCGGCGCCGCCCACCAAGCCGCCGTCCACGTCGGGCATCGAGAAAAGATCGGCGGCGTTCGCGGCCTTCACGCTGCCGCCGTAGAGAATTCTCGTCTGCTGCGCGATATTAACATTTTGTTGCGCTATGCGGCGGCGCACGAAGGCGTGCACGGCCTGGGCCTGTTCGGGCGACGCGGTACGGCCGGTGCCGATCGCCCAGACCGGCTCATAGGCGACGATCGCGCGCGCGAACCGCTCGACGCCGTTGGTCGCCAGCACCGCGTCGATCTGCCGCGCGATCACCGCCTCCGTCTTCTGCGCCTCGCGCTCCTGCAGTGTTTCGCCGATGCAAAGTATCGGCGTGAGATCCGCCGCCAGAGCCGCAGCGAATTTTCGCGCGACCAGCGCATCGTCCTCGTGGTGCCGGCGTCGCCGCTCCGAATGGCCGACAATCACCAGCGAGCAGCCGACATCCTTCAGCATGGCCGCCGCGATCTCGCCGGTGAATGCGCCGCCGGCTTCGGCGCAAACGTCCTGGGCGCCGACCTCGATCGAACCCTCACGCATCCGGCGGACGACGTCCGCCAGGTACACGTACGGCGGGAATACCGCGATGTCGACCGGCCATTCGGGCTGCAGCCGCAATTCCAAATCCGAGAGCAGCGCGGCATTCGCCGCCGTGGAGCCGTGCATTTTCCAATTACCCGCGACCATCGGACGACGCATAGCACTTACCTCGGGCATATTCAGTGTGCGGGAAAGGCGGCGAAGATTAGCGTCGCGGGCTGCGAACTGCAAGCCGCCCGGCGCAATGACCGCGCCGCGCCCTGCCGTCATCGATGCCGCGCCGCCGCTTCGACGGCCGAGGCGATTTCCTGCGCCGCGTTCCTGACGAGCGCCGCGTCGTGCCCCTCGACCATGACCCGAACCACGGGCTCGGTTCCCGATGCGCGCAGAACGATGCGCCCGCGGCCGTCGAAGCGCCCTTCGACGCGGGCGACCGCGGCCTGCACCTCGGCATCGGCGGACGGATCGAAACGCCGCTCCACTTTCACGTTCAGCAGCACCTGCGGATATTTGGGCATCGGCGCGCCGAGCTCGGCGAGACTCGCGCCGCTCTGCTTCATGGCGGCGAGCACCTGCAGCGCGCTGATCAAACCGTCGCCCGTCGTGGTCTTGTCCAGGCAGAGGATATGCCCCGAGGTCTCGCCGCCCAGCGTGCCGCCGACTTCGTTGAGCATGGCGAGCACGTAGCGGTCGCCGACCTGGGCGCGCCGGAACTCGATGCCGCGCTCGCTCAATGCCTGCTGCAGCCCGAGGTTGCTCATGACCGTGCCGACCACCGGCCCGCGCAGCGCGCCCGCCGCTTGCCGTTCGGCCGCCAGAATGAACAATAACTGGTCGCCGTCGACGATGCGGCCGAGCGCATCGATCATCACGACGCGGTCGCCGTCGCCGTCGAGCGCGATGCCTACGTCGGCGCGTACGCCGGGCACGGTCAATTGCAGCAGCGCCGGCGCCGTCGAGCCGCAGGAATCGTTGATGTTGCGGCCGTTCGGCGAACAGCCGATCGGCACCAGGTCCGCGCCGAGATCGGCGAGGACCCGCGGCGCGACTTTGTAGCAGGCGCCGTTCGCGCAGTCGACGACGATCTTGCAACCGCGCAAATCCATGCCCGGCGGTATCGTCGAGGCGCAAAAATCCTGATATTGCCCGCGGCTGTCGTCGATGCGCGTCGCCCTGCCGAGATGCTGCGACTGCTGCGTGACCACCGGTCCGTCGATCAGGCGCTCTATCTGCCGTTCCTGCTCGTCGGCCAGCTTGCTGCCGCCGGCGCCGAAGAATTTGATGCCGTTGTCCTGATACGGATTGTGCGACGCGCTGATGACGACGCCGAAGCTGCAGCCCAGGCGCTGCGTCATGTAGGCGATCCCCGGAGTCGGCAGCGGGCCGATCAGCAAGACGTCGACCCCGGCGGCGACGAATCCGGCCTCGAGAGCCGCCTCGAACATGTACCCCGAGAGGCGCGTGTCCTTGCCGATCAGCACGCGCCCGCCGCCGGGCGCGAGGACGCGCGCCGCGGCGCCGGCCAGGCGCAATGCGAAATCGACGGTCATCGGCCGCTCGCCGACGCGGCCGCGCACGCCGTCCGTACCAAAATATCGCTCCGTCATTGGTCCGCTCCTTGCATGACCGCGCCGACCATGCGGATCGCATCCAGCGTGGGCGCAACGTCGTGCGTGCGTATAATCTTTGCGCCCTTGCCGACCGCGAGCGCGGCCAATCCCAGGCCGCCGTAAAGGCGCTCACCCACGTCCCTGCCGAGCAGACGGCCGATCATGCTCTTGCGCGAGACCCCGACCAGCAGCGGCGCGCCGAGTGCGGCCAGTGTCGGCAATTCGCGCAACAGGCGCAAATTGTGCGCAAGCGACTTGCCGAAGCCGATCCCCGGGTCGAGCACCAGCGCCTGCGGATCGATGCCCGCCGCGACGCAGGCGCGCCTCTGCGCGTCGAGGAACGAGGCGACCGCCGCGACCACATCGTCATAGACGGGATCGACCTGCATCGTTCGCGGCTCGCCCTGCATGTGCATCAAACATACGCCGACCCCCGTCGCCGCGGCCATTTGCCGCGCGCCGGGCGCGCGCAGCGCGTAGACGTCGTTGATGATGCAGGCGCCGGCCGCAATCGCCGCGGCCATGACCTGCGGTTTGCGCGTATCGACCGACACCGCGACGTCGAAGCGGCGCACGATGCGCTCGATGACCGGCGCGACGCGCTCTATCTCGATCACCGCATCGACCGCCGCGGCGCCGGGGCGCGTCGATTCGCCGCCCACATCGACGATCGCGGCTCCCTGCTCGACCAGTTGCGCCGCGCGATCGACCGCCGCGTCGATGCCGGCGTAGCGGCCGCCGTCGGAGAACGAGTCCGGCGTCACGTTCAGAATCCCCATGACGACCGGAACCTGAAGGTCAACGTTTCGATTTCGACAACGCCAGATCATCGAACTTGCAATGCAAGAAGGCCGATGGGATCGCCACCGGCCTTCGATCATGCTCCTGTCGCTTGCGGCGCGGGCTCAGTGCTGCCCGGCGGGACTGACGAGCGGCGCGGTCGGCGCCTCCGCCGAGGGCCCCCGCGGCGTCGGTGTCGGTGTATCGTCCCAGTCCCGCGGCGGCCGCGGAACCTTGCCCTCCATGATGTCCTTGATTTGTTCCTCATCGATCGTCTCGTACTTCATCAACGCGTCGGACATGGACTGCAGCTTGTCCATGTGGGTCTGCAATATCGTGTACGCGCGCTGGTAGTTGCTGTCGATGACGCGGCGCACTTCCTCGTCGATCACGTGCGCCGTCACTTCGGACACTTGTTTGTGCTGCGTGACGCTGCGGCCGAGGAACACCTCGCCGGATTCCTCGCTGTAAGTCTGCGGCCCGAGGCGGTCCGAAAGTCCCCAGCGCGTCACCATGTTGCGCGCCAGCTCCGTGGCGCGCTCAATATCGTTCGACGCGCCGGTCGTGACCGCATCCGGTCCGAAGACCAGTTCCTCGGCGACCCGGCCGCCGAAGAGCGTCGCAATGCGGCTCTCGAGCTGCCGCTTGCTGGTGCTGTAGCGGTCCGATTCCGGCAGGAACATCGTCACGCCGAGCGCCCGGCCGCGCGGAATGATCGTCACCTTGTAGACCGGGTCGTGCTCCGGAACGCTCAGGCCGACGATCGCGTGACCGGCTTCGTGGATCGCCGTGTTGCGCTTTTCCGCCTCGGTCATGACCAGCGAGCGGCGCTCTGCGCCCATGATGATCTTGTCTTTGGCGCGCTCGAATTCGTCCATCGTCACGGAGCGCTTGTTGGCGCGCGCCGCGAACAACGCGGCCTCGTTGACCAGATTCGCGAGATCGGCGCCCGAGAATCCCGGCGTGCCGCGCGCGATCACCGACGGCTTGACATTGTCGCTGAGCGGCACCTTGCGCATGTGCACCTTGAGTATTTGCTCGCGGCCGCGCACGTCCGGCAGCGGTACGACGACTTGCCGGTCGAAACGGCCCGGCCGCAGCAGCGCCGGATCCAGAACGTCGGGGCGATTGGTCGCGGCGATGACGATGATGCCTTCGTTGCCCTCGAAGCCGTCCATTTCGACGAGCAGCTGGTTCAGCGTTTGTTCGCGCTCGTCGTGGCCGCCGCCGAGGCCCGCGCCGCGGTGCCGGCCGACCGCATCTATTTCATCGATGAAGATGATGCACGGCGCCTGCTTTTTCGCCTGTTCGAACATGTCGCGCACCCGCGAAGCGCCGACGCCGACGAACATCTCGACGAAATCCGACCCGGAAATCGTGAAAAACGGCACCTTCGCCTCGCCGGCGATGGCGCGCGCGAGCAGCGTCTTGCCGGTGCCGGGCGATCCGACCATCAGCACGCCTTTCGGTATCTTGCCCCCAAGTTTCTGGAACTTGCCGGGGTCTTTCAGGAAATCGACGATTTCCACGACTTCCTGCTTGGCCTCCTCGACGCCAGCGACATCCGCAAAAGTCACGTTGACCTGGTCTTCGCCGAGGAGTCGCGCGCGGCTCTTGCCAAAGGACATGGCGCCGCGGCCCCCCGACGCGCCCTGCATTTGGCGCATGAAATAAGCCCAAAAGCCGATCAGCAGCAGGATCGGAAACGCCGAGATCAGCAGTTGCAGCAGCACCGACTGCTGTTTCGGCGGTTCACCGCGGAATTTGACGCCCTGCGATTCCAACAGGCTGATCAAGGCGCCGTTGTTGGTTTCCGGATTGTAGGCCACGAACGGATCGCCCGTGCGCAGCTTGCCCTCGATGATGTCGCCCTTCAGTGTGACCGAGTCGACATTATTGGTCTTGACGTCGCTGACGAACTGGGAGTAATCGATCGTCGTCGGCTGCCCGGAGCGCACGCCGAACTGACTGAATATGGCCAGCAGTATCACCGCGAGCGCGACCCATAATAGAATTTGTTTCGTCAGATCGTTCAAGTTTCACCTACGAGCCGCACAAGGGACTACGACAGAAAATCCTGACGGCCGTTCCTTGAGGACGTTACACCATCCGAAACTGGCGCGCCAATAGATAGATCTCGGGACTGCGCGCGCGCGAGGCCTTGGGCTTTTTTGTCACGACCCGCCCAAACCGGCCGCGGGTCTCGCGCACCATCCGCTCAAACCCCTCGCCCTGGAACAATTTCACCAGCAAATCGCCTCCCGGCGCCAACACGCGGCCGGCGAACTCGACGGCGAGCTCCGCCAAATACATCGCCCGCGGCTGATCCACGGCATCTATACCGGCCATGTTTGGGGCCATATCGGACAAAACAAGGTCGACTTTCTCGCCACCGATGCGATTCAAGACCTGCTGGACGACCTCATCCTCGCGAAAGTCCCCTTGCACGAACTCGACGCCCGCAATCGCCTGCATCGGCAGGATGTCGGTTGCGACGATGCGCCCGGCGCCGCTCAAGGTCCGCGCCGCGTACTGGCTCCAGCCGCCGGGCGCCGCGCCCAAATCCACGCAGCGGATGCCCGGGCGCAGCAGCCGTTCGCGCTGCTGAATCTCTTCGAGCTTGAATACCGCGCGCGAGCGCCACCCCTCGCGCTGCGCGCGCTTGACGTAGGCGTCGTTCGCGCGTTCGGCGAGCCATCGGGCGCTGCTCTTGGAACGTTTCGGCATGGGTTCCCCCGCTGCGAGCATTTATACTGCTTCGGTGCCGCTCTCGGTAAGACAAAAGAAACATCTGCGCCGCCTGGCCCATCCCCTCGAGCCGATCGTCATGATCGGCGCCGGCGGCGCGACCGACGCGGTCGCCGCCGAACTCGACCGGGCGCTGACGGCGCACGAACTGGTCAAAGTCGGCGCTCGCCTCGGCGACCGCGGCCGCCGCGACGCGGCGCTCGCCGGCCTCGCCGCGCGCACGACGAGCGAACTGGTGCAGCGGATCGGCCACGTCGGCGTCTTCTACCGACGCCGCAAGGAATTACCGAAAATCGTCATTCCAGACGAGTAGCAGCGCCGCCGGGCATGCGCGCAGGCTGTCGATCACGGGCGAATGCGCGTCACACGTAGCGCACGGCAATGATCTCGTAACGACGCGTACCGCCGGGCGTGGTCACGTCGACGACGTCGCCTGCGGATTTGCCGATCAAGGCGCGCGCAATCGGCGAGGAAACCGACAGCAGCCCCTGTTTGATGTCCGCTTCGTCGTCGCCGACCAGCTGGTACTGCACCGTATCGCCGCCGTTCTGTTCCTGCAGCGCGACGGTCGCGCCGAAGACCACGCGGTCGCTCGCCGTGAGCTTGGTGACGTCGATGACTTCGGCGTTCGACAGGCGGTTTTCGATTTCGTTGATGCGCCCCTCGATGAAGCTCTGCTGGTCGCGGGCGGCGTGATACTCCGCATTCTCGCTCAAATCGCCGTGTCCGCGCGCCTCGGCGATCGCCTTGATGATGTTCGGCCGCGCTTCGCCCTTCAGCCTCTTCAACTCCTCGCGCAGGCGCAGCGCGCCGCGCAAGGTCATGGGAGTTCGCTTCACGCCGGCAATTCCTTGTGCAAATCCTGCAGTCGATTGACCTCGATGTCGCCCAAGTGATCGAGCGCGTCGCAGGTCGCGCGCGCCGCCGCCACGGTCGTATAGTAAGTCACCTTGCGGGCGACCGCTTCGCGGCGGATGGAACGCGATTCGCGCACCGCCTGTTTGCCTTCCGTGGTGTTCACGATCAGCGTCACTTCGTCGTTTTTTATCATGTCGACGATATGCGGGCGCCCTTCGCTCACCTTGTTCACGCGCCGGCACTCGATGGCGGACTCCTGCAGAGCCCGCGCCGTGCCGCCGGTTGCGGCAATTTCGAAGCCGCGCTCGATCAGCATGCGCACCAGCTGCACCGCGGCGGGTTTGTCCCTGTCACGCACGCTGACAAGGCACAGTCCGCGGGTCGGCAGCACCACCCCGGAAGCGGCCTGCGCCTTGGCGTACGCTTCACCGAAGGTATGGCCGGTGCCCATGACTTCGCCGGTCGACTTCATCTCCGGCCCGAGAATCGGATCCGCTTCGGGAAATTTCACGAACGGAAACACCGCCTCTTTGACCGAGAAGTACCCCGGGATGCGCTCGCGCACCATCCCCTGCATCGCCAGGGTCCTGCCCGTCATGACGCGCGCCGCCACCTTGGCAAGCGGCACCCCGGTCGCTTTGGATACGAACGGCACCGTGCGCGAGGCGCGCGGATTGACTTCGAGAATGTAAATCACGCCGCTCTGGATCGCGAACTGGACGTTCATCAGGCCGATCACGTTCAGCGCCTTGGCGAGCTTGCGCGTTTGCGCCCGCAATTCCTCTTGGATCTCCGCCGACAGCCCGTGCGGCGGCAGAGAACAGCTCGAATCCCCGGAATGCACGCCGGCCTGCTCGATGTGCTCCATGATGCCGCCGATCAGCACGTCCTCGCCGTCGCTGACGGCGTCGACGTCGACTTCGACGGCCAGATCGAGAAAGCGGTCGAGCAACACCGGGCTGGAATTCGAGACCTTGACCGCGGCGCTCATGTATTGGCGCAAATCGTCCTCGTTGAAGACGATTTCCATCGCGCGGCCGCCGAGCACGTAGCTCGGCCGCACCACCAGGGGAAAACCGACTTCGCGCGCCAGCAGCACGGCCGTATCCTCGGTTCGCGCCGTGGCGTTGGCCGGCTGTTTCAACTTCAAGGACGCGACCAGTTTTTGGAAGCGCTCGCGGTCCTCGGCGATGTCGATGCAGTCCGGAGTCGTGCCGATGATCTGTCCGCCGGCCGCGGCGATCGCCCGCGACAGCTTCAGCGGCGTCTGCCCGCCGAATTGTACGATCACGCCCTCCGGCTTTTCCTTGTCGATGATTTCCATGACGTCTTCGAACGTCAGCGGCTCGAAGTACAGTCGGTCGGAGGTATCGTAATCGGTCGACACGGTTTCCGGATTGCAGTTGACCATGATGGTTTCGAAGCCGTCTTCGCGCAGGGCCATCGCGGCGTGCACGCAGCAGTAGTCGAACTCGATTCCCTGGCCGATGCGGTTCGGGCCGCCGCCCAGGATCATGATCTTGCGCCTATCCGTCGGCTTCGCCTCGCACTCCTCCTCGTAGGTCGAGTACAGGTAGGCGGTGGCGGTCGCGAATTCGGCGGCGCAGGTGTCGACGCGCTTGTAGACCGGATGAATTGCGAGCTTGCGGCGCCGGCTGCGCACCGCCGCGTCGTCGCGCCCGCTCAATGCGCCGATGCGCGCATCCGAAAAGCCCTTGCGCTTCAAAGTCCGCAGCCGCTGCTGGTCGAGGGACTCGAACCCGTCGCCGCGCAGCTTCGCCTCCTCGACCAGCAGATCTTCGATTTGCGCGAGGAACCACGGATCGATGCCGGTCGCCTCGCCCACCTGTTGGCGCGTCCAACCGGCGCGAAAAGCGTCGGCGACATAGAGGATCCGGTTCGGTCCCGGCCACCGCAATTCGTACGCCAGCTGAGCGGCCGCCTCATCGTCGAGCGGCAGGGTCAGTTGCTCGTCGAAGCCGTCGCAGCCGGTCTCCAAGCTTCGCAGCGCCTTTTGCATGGATTCCTGAAACGTGCGCCCTATGGCCATCGCCTCGCCGACGGATTTCATCTGCGTGGTCAAACGGCTGTTCGCACCGGGAAATTTTTCGAACGTGAACCGCGGGATCTTGGTGACGACGTAGTCGATCGACGGCTCGAACGAGGCCGGCGTCGCGCCGCCGGTGATGTCGTTCTTCAGTTCGTCGAGGGTATAGCCCACGGCGAGCTTCGCGGCAATCTTGGCGATCGGGAAACCGGTCGCCTTCGATGCCAACGCCGAGGAGCGCGATACGCGCGGGTTCATTTCGATGATCAGGACGCGGCCGTCCTCCGGGTTGACCGCGAACTGCACGTTCGAGCCGCCGGTATCCACGCCGATCTTGCGCAGCACCGCGATCGAGGCGTCGCGCAGCCGCTGGTTCTCCTTGTCGGTCAGCGTTTGCGCCGGCGCAACCGTGATCGAATCGCCGGTGTGCACCCCCATCGGATCGACGTTCTCGATCGAACAGATGATGATGCAATTGTCGTTTCGGTCGCGCACGACTTCCATTTCATACTCTTTCCAGCCGAGCACCGATTCCTCCAACAGCACCTCGTTGGTGGGCGATGTGTCCAATCCCCGGCCGACGATCGCCTCGAACTCCTCGCGGTTGTAGGCGATGCCGCCGCCGCTGCCGCCGAGCGTGAACGACGGCCGCACCACGGTCGGAAAGCCGATCTCCGACTGCACGGCGAGCGCTTCCTCCATGCTGTGGGCGATGCGCGCGCGCGGCGTCGCCAGGCCGATCTCCGTCATCGCGCGCCGGAACAGCTCGCGGTCCTCGGCCATGTCGATCGAGCGCCTCGAGGCACCGATCATTTCCACATTGAATTTTTCGAGCACGCCCTCGCGGGCGAGGTCCAGCGCGGTGTTGAGCGCCGTCTGTCCGCCCATCGTCGGCAGCAGCGCCGTCGGCCGCTCCTTGTCGATGATGCGCTCGATCGTGCGCCAATTGATCGGTTCGATATAAACGGCATCGGCCATGTCCGGATCGGTCATGATCGTGGCGGGATTCGAGTTGACCAGAATGACTCGATACCCTTCTTCTTTCAATGCCTTACATGCTTGAGCTCCGGAATAATCGAACTCGCAGGCTTGGCCGATGACGATGGGCCCTGCGCCGATGATCAGGATGCCGTCGATGTCCGTTCTCTTCGCCACGTCGTTCAGTTCTCGGCAGACTTTTTCGCTGCCGTCGATTTAACTTTCGAAACATCCTGTAATCTCTTGATAATTAAATATAAAAAGTGTTCGAACAGCGGCCGAAGATCGTGCGGCCCGGGACTCGCTTCGGGATGCCCTTGAAAGCTGAATGCCGGCCGGTCGGTACGCGTCATGCCTTGCAGCGAACCGTCGAACAAGGAGCGGTAGGTCGGCCGCAACGTGTCGGGCAGCGTCGCCTCATCGACGGTAAACCCGTGGTTCTGGCTGGAAATGAACACCCGGCCCGTGGATATCTCGACGACGGGATGATTGGCGCCGTGATGCCCAAATTTCATCTTCACCGTCTTCGCACCGCTCGCCAGTGCGAGCAACTGATGGCCGAGGCAAATCCCGAAGATCGGCGTATCCGTCTCCAAAAACCGCGCGATCGCTTGAATCGCATAGTCGCAGGGCTCGGGATCGCCCGGTCCATTGGACAGGAAAATGCCGTCGGGATTCATCGCAAGCACTTGATCTGCCGGTGTTTGTGCTGGAACGACGGTCATCCGGCAACCATGGTCCGAGAGCACGCGCAGAATGTTGCGCTTGATGCCGAAATCATAGGCGACGACGTGCAGACGGCTTTGCGGCCGCGGCGCCTTGGGCGCGCTCTTCCAGATCGCACCGTCGTTCCACTGATAGGCGCGCTTGACGGACACCGCCTTGGCGAGGTCCATGCCTTTCAAGCCGAGGAATTTCTTCGCGGCTCGGACCGCGTTCGCCGCGTCGATGTTCTCGCCCGTCATGATGCAGCCCGATTGCGCGCCCTTTTCCCGCAATAGCCGCGTCAGCTTGCGCGTGTCGATCTCGGCGATGGCGACGACCTTGCATCGCGACAGGAACTGCCCGAGCGACTCGGTCGCCCGCCAATTGGAATGCAGCAGCGGCAAATCGCGAATCACGAGTCCGGCCGCGTAGACCGCGGCCGATTCCAGATCCTCGGGAGTGGCGCCGGTATTGCCGATGTGCGGATAGGTCAGGGTGACGATCTGGCGGCAATAGGACGGATCGGTCAGGATCTCCTGATAACCGGTCATCGCGGTATTGAAAACCACTTCACCTGTCGTGTTTCCTCTTGCGCCTACCGAGACGCCACGAAACACGGTGCCATCTTCGAGAGCTAGCACTGCAGGTGTCGACACTCCGGTTCCTCGCTTTGCGCTTTGCCGCTTTGCCGCTTTGCCGCAGATGCGCAAAGCGGGAGGCATTCCATGGAACGGCCTCCCGCTTGGTCATTCATTCGCTTCAGATTCCGGGCGCGAATATTAACGATGAGAGCCGTGCCTGTCTATGCCTCGTCTTGCGATGAGAGCACGTCCTGCATCCCGTAGAGCCCGGCCGGCCTGCCGATGAGCCAGCGGGCGGCCCGCAGCGCGCCGCGCGCGAAGATCATCCGGTCGCCGGCGCGGTGCGTGATCTCGATGCGCTCGCCGTCCGCCGCGAAAATCACCGTATGCTCGCCGACGATGTCGCCGGCGCGAACCACCGCGAAACCGATGCTGCCGGGGCGCCTCTCGCCCGGGTCGCCGGTACGATCGAACACCGCCGCGTCGGCGAGACTTTGGCCGCGCGCCGCCGCCACCGCCTCGCCGAGGGCGACGGCCGTGCCGGACGGGGCGTCGCGCTTCATGCGGTGGTGCGCCTCGAGGATGTCGACGTCGTACGCAAGGCCCAAACTGCGCGCGGCCGAGAACACCAGCCGCTCGACGACGTTGACGCCGAGGCTCGTGTTAGCGGCGAGCAGCAGCGGAATGCGGCGCGCCGCCGCGCAGAGCAAGGCCCGGGTCGCCGTATCGAGGCCCGTCGTGCCGACCAGCAGCGGCACGCCCGCCGCTTCGCAGGCGGCGGCGTGTGCCGCGACTGCCTGCGGCGGGCTGAAATCCACGGCGACCGCCGCATTGCGGAGCGCGGCGGGCGCATCGGCGCTGACCAGCACGCCGCTCGCGCGGCCGTCCTGCACCGCCTCCTTGCCGAGGCCCGCGCTGGCCGCCGATGCGACCGCCCCCGCAAGCTTCAGCGTCGGTTCAGAGGCGAGCGCCCGCAGCAAAGATTGGCCCATTCGCCCCGTAACGCCAAAGACGACGAGCGGCTGCACCGGCCAGGCCTCTAGTCGAGCGCGCCGGTGAAGAACTTCTTGACGCCGTCGAAGAACTTCGTTTCGCGCGGCTTGTGGCTGCCCTGCTGCAGCGTACCGTCGAAGCGGCGCAGCAAGTCCTTCTGTTCGGCGCTCAAATTCACCGGAGTCTCGACGACGACCCGGCAAAAGATGTCGCCCGCCGATCCGCCGCGCACCGGCACGACCCCCTTGCCGCGCACCCGGAAGACCCTGCCGGATTGCGTTTCCGCCGGTATTTTCAGCACCACGCCCGCGTCGAGCGTCGGTACTTCGACCGACCCGCCGAGCGCCGCCGTCGTAAAGCTGATCGGCACCTCGCAGGAGAGATTGCTGCCCTCGCGCTCGAAGATCGCGTGCTCGCGGACACGAATCTCGACGTACAGATCGCCCGCCGGTCCGCCATTGCGCCCCGCCTCGCCCTCGCCGCTCAACCGGATGCGATCGCCGGTATCGACGCCCGCGGGGATCGTGACCGCCAACGATTTCTCCTGCCGCACGCGGCCCTGGCCGAGACAAGTATCGCAGGGATTGCCGATGATCGTGCCGCGTCCCTTGCAGCGCGGGCAGGGCTGCTGGATCGTGAAAATCGACTGCTGCACGCGCACCTGGCCGTGACCGCCGCAGGTATCGCAGGTCTTAGGCAAAGATCCCTTGGCCGCGCCGGAACCGGCGCAAACGCGGCATTCGCCGAGCGAGGGGATCTTTATCGTCGTCTCGGTGCCGAACACCGCCCGTTCCAGGTCGAGTTCCAACTCGTAGCGCAGATCGGCACCGCGGAATACCTGTGAGCGGCCGCGTTGCCCGCCGGAAAAGATGTCGCCGAACATCTCGCCGAAGATGTCGCCGAACGCATCGCCGGCGCTGAACCCGCCGCCGCGGCCGGATTGCAGGCCCGCATGGCCGAACTGGTCGTAAGCGGCGCGCTTGTGCGCGTCGGTGAGGACTTCGTAGGCTTCTTTGGCCTCTTTGAATCGATGCTCGGCCTCGGCATCGTTCGGATTGCGATCCGGATGAAATTTCATCGCCAGCCGCCGGTAGGCCTTCTTGATTTCGGCCTCCGTCGCATTTCTCGGTAGGTCGAGGAGTTTGTAGTAATCCTGCTTCGCCATTACCCACCCACAATAAACGAACCGCCGGCACCTGGGTACCGGCGGTTCGCGCGTCGTTGCCTGCGAGGCGCTAGACCTTCAAGCGCCTAGGCCTTCTTGCGGTCGCTCTCCTTCACCTCTTCGAACTCCGCGTCCAGCACGTCTTCTTTCTTGGCATCCGCGCCGCCGGCGCCGTCGCTGCCGGAGGCGCCGTTCGCAGCGCCCGCCGCCGGTTCGTGGCTCTTCTGCAAGATCGCCGCCGACGCCTGCTCCAAGGCCTGCGTCTTGCGCTCGATGTCCTCGCGGTCATCGCCGGCCATCGCCGCCTTGACTGCGTCGAGCGCTTCCTGTGCCGCGCGCTTTTCGTCGTCGGCGGCCCGCTCGCCGACCTCCTTCAGCGCCTTCTCGATCGTGTGCACGGTCGCATCCGCCCTATTGCGCGCGCCGACCAGTTCGCGGAACTTGCGGTCCTCTTCGGCATGCGCCTCGGCATCCTGGACCATGCGCTTGATCTCGGCCTCGGACAAGCCGCTCGAGGCCTTGATGACGATGCGCTGTTCCTTGCCGGTCTTCACGTCCTTCGCCGAGACGTTCAATATGCCGTTCGCGTCGATATCGAACGCTACCTCGATCTGCGGCATGCCGCGGGGTGCCGGCGGGATGTCGGTCAGATCGAAACGTCCCAGGGATTTATTGTTGACGGCGCGTTCGCGCTCTCCTTGCAGCACGTGGATCGTCACGCCGGTCTGATTGTCATCCGCGGTCGAGAAGGTTTGCGCCGCCTTCGTCGGTATGGTCGTATTCTTCTCGATCACCTTGGTCATCACCCCGCCCAGGGTCTCTATACCGAGCGACAGCGGCGTCACGTCGAGCAGCAACACGTCCTTGACCTCGCCCGCGAGGACGCCGCCCTGGATCGCCGCGCCGACCGCGACCGCCTCGTCCGGATTCACGTCCTTACGCGGTTCCTTGCCGAACAGATCCTTGACCGCCTTCTGCACCAGCGGCATGCGCGTTTGGCCGCCGACCAGAATGACCTCGCCGACGTCCTGCATCGTCAAGCCGGCATCCTTCAGCGCGATGCGGCACGGCTCGATCGTCTTTTGCACCAGCTCTTCGACCAGCGACTCGAGCTTGGCGCGCGTCAGTTTCATGTTCAGATGCTTCGGACCGGCCTGGTCGGCGGTGATGTACGGCAGATTGACCTCCGTCTGCTGGCTCGACGACAGCTCGATCTTCGCCTTCTCGGCGGCCTCCTTGAGGCGCTGCATGGCGAGCGGATCGCGGCGCACGTCGATGCCGCTCTCCTTTTTGAACTCGTCGGCGAGATAATTGATCACGCGTAAATCGAAATCCTCGCCGCCGAGGAAGGTATCGCCGTTGGTCGAGAGAACTTCGAATTGCCGCTCGCCGTCGACTTCGGCGATTTCGATCACCGAAATGTCGAAGGTGCCGCCGCCGAGATCGTAAACCGCGATCTTGCGGTCGCCCGCCGCCTTGTCGAGGCCGTAGGCGAGGGCCGCGGCGGTCGGCTCGTTGATGATGCGCTTGACGTTGAGGCCGGCGATGCGGCCGGCATCCTTGGTCGCCTGACGCTGCGAATCGTTGAAGTAGGCCGGCACAGTGATGACCGCCTCGGTGACGGTTTCGCCGAGATAGTCCTCGGCCGTCTTCTTCATCTTCATCAGGACCCGCGCCGACACTTCCGGGGGCGCCATCTTCTTGCCCTGCACTTCCACCCAGGCGTCGCCGTTGTCGGCCTTGACGATCTTGTAGGAGACCATGCTCATATCTTTCTTGACGACATCATCGGTGAACTTGCGGCCGATCAGGCGCTTGACCGCCGCGACCGTGTTCTGGGGGTTCGTGACCGCCTGGCGCTTGGCCGATTGGCCGACCAGCACCTCGCTGTCCTTCGTGAAGGCAACGATCGACGGAGTCGTGCGGTCGCCCTCGCTGTTCTCGATCACCTTCGGCTTGCCGCCTTCCATGATCGCGACGCAAGAATTGGTCGTGCCGAGATCGATGCCTATCATCTTGCCCATAAGTAAAGTCCTCTAGAGATCCGAATACCCGTGAAGGCTAATTGGGGTGCCGGGTGGCATTTTTCAATTGCCGTCGGCCGCCGCCGCGCCGCTGACGATCACCCGCGCCGGCCGCAGCAGCCGCCCGTTCAGCGAATAGCCCTTCTGCACGACGTTCAGAACCGTGTTGGGGGGCACTGCGTCGCTTTCCTGCATGGCCATGGCCTCATGCCAGTCGGGATCGAACGGCTGGGCGGCGGGGTCGATGATCTTGATGCCCGCCTTCTCGAAGGCGCGGTGCAATTGGCGCAAAGTCGCCTGGGCGCCCTCCAGGTGCGTGCCCGCCGCGCTGCCGGCGGCGGCGCCGATCGCCGCCTCCAGTGCATCGCCGACCGCGACCAAATCCTCGGCGAAGCGCTCTATCGCGAATTTGCGCGCGTTCTCGATTTCCCGCTCGGTGCGCTTGCGGAAATTGTCGAATTCCGCCGCCAGGCGCAAATAGCTGTTCCAGTTCTCCTGCGCTTTGGCCAATGCCGCCGCAAGGGCCGGATCGGCCGGCTCGCCGTCCCCGGCGGCCGCCGGCTGGGCGTCTGGGTGCTCGATCTCGTTCACGGTAGGCATTCCTAGAAGTAAGGGGCAGCCGCAGTTCCCGGCCTGGTCCGTCAACCGATTTTGGGGCTATTTGCGTGCGTTCAAGGCCGAGCCAAGCAGTTTCGCGGTCACGTCGACGATCGGGATGACCCTCTCGTAGGCCATGCGGGTCGGCCCGATGATGCCGAGAACGCCGATGACTTGATTGTCGACCAGGTAGGGCGCCGTGACCACGCTGATGTCGTTCAGGATCTGATACCCGGACTCCTGACCGATGAAAATCTGCACGCCTTCGGCGCGCAGGCAGCTGTCGAGCAAGCGCAGAATATCGTGCTTCTCGGTGAACGCATCGAACAGCCGGCGCAGCCGATCGACGTTCGACAATTCGGCGAAGTCCATCAAGTTGGTTTCGCCCGCAATCACGTATTCGACGCCCGCGCCCTCCGGTCCGTCGAATACCTTTTGCGCCACCTGAATCGCATCCAGCATCAGCCGGTTCATGTGCTGATGCGCATCCTGCAACTGCGCGACCAGCATGGCGCGCACGTCCGGCAGCGAGCGGCCCGCGAACGCCTCGTTCAGGTAGTTCGCCGCCCGCCGCAGCTCGTCCGGCGAATAATAGCGGTCGAGCTGCACGACGCGGTTCTGCACCTCGCGGTTGTTCATCACCATGATCGCGAGCGCCCTGTTCTCCGACAGGCCGATGAATTCGATCTGCGACAGCGCCACGTAATTCGGATTCGGCAGAGTGACCAGTCCCGCCATGTGCGTGACGCTCGACAGCATCTGCGAAACCGTCTGCACCAGCGAGCGGCCCGCAGCCGCATCGCTGACCAGACGCCGCTCGATTTCCTCGATTTCCCCGTGCTCGAGCGGCTTGAGCTTCAAGAGCGTGTCGATGAAGAAGCGGTAGCCCTTCTGCGTGGGCACGCGTCCGGCCGAGGTATGCGGCGAGGCGACGAATCCCAACGCCTCCAAATCGGCCATGACGTTGCGGATCGTCGCGGAAGACAGGCTTAAGCGCGAATCGCGCGACAAGGTCCGGGAGCCGACCGGCTGGCCGTCGCGTATGTAATTCTCGATCAAGGCTTTGAGCAGCAGCTGTGCCCGCTCGGTCAGGGACTCGTCGCCGTCTTCTGTCATGGTGCCGGTCATAGTAGCCCTTTGAACGTAACTAGCGCATGGGCCCGAAGTCAAGCGCCATAATGCCGCGATCGGCGCGTGACCGGCGGCGCGCCGGCATGCTACAAGGAATGCCGCCTATGCCTCACCCATTCACGTCCGTCGCGCTCGTCGGCAACGCCAAGGATTCGCGCGTCGCCGATTGCATGCTGAGCCTCGTCGCGCATCTGCACAAGCGCGGTTTGAACATCCTGGTCGATGCGGCGCTGCCGCTCGCCTTCGGCGTCGACAGCGTCGCGCAGTGTCCGGAGCGCCAGTTCGCGGCGCGCGCCGACCTGATCATCGCGATCGGCGGCGACGGCACGCTCCTCTATGCGGCCAGCCTGGTCGCCGGGCGCCCGGTTCCGCTGATCGGCATCAACCGCGGGCGGCTCGGCTTTTTGACCGACGTCAGCCCGACCTCGATGATCGAGGACGTCGATTCGGTTCTCGACGGCCGCTATTCGGAGGACCGGCGCGCGCTGCTGGCGGCGCGGCTGGAGCGCTACGGCGCGCCCAGCGTGCGTGCGCTCGCGATGAACGACGTCGTCGTCAATAAGTGGGAAACCGGCCACCTGCTGGAGTTCGAAACGACGATCGACGGCCGCTTCGTGAATTCGCACGGCGGCGACGGCTTGGTCATCGCCACGGCGACCGGCTCCACGGCATACGCGCTGTCATGCGGCGGGCCGATCGTCGAACCGACCCTCGCGGTATGGGTGCTCGCGCCGATCAGCCCGCATACATTGAGCGACCGCCCGATCGTCGTGCGCGCCGGCAGCAAGATCCGCTTGCAGCTCTCGGAGCGGCTGGAAGCGCGCGCGCAGGTCACCTGCGACGGCGCCGCGATCGGCGACCTGCGCCCGGGCGACAGCCTGTTCGTCGACGCAGCCGACGCCGAAATCACGCTGCTGCACCCTCCGGGCTTCGATTATTACCGGCTGCTGCGCTCCAAGCTGCACTGGGGCCGGGGCGGCTTCGGCGCCGAAAGCGACGGCTAGCCGGCGATGCTTGCGCATCTGCACCTGCATCACTTCGTGATCGTCGACGATGCCGAGGTCGACTTCGAAGGCGGCTTGAGCGCATTGACCGGCGAGACCGGCGCCGGCAAGTCGATCATCGTCGATGCGCTGTCGATGATCGCGGGCGGCCGCGCGGCGGGCGACGTCGTCCGTGAGGGGATGCCGCGCGCCGAGGTCGCGGCGCTTTTCACCGCGTTGCCGCCCGCGGCGCTCGCCTGGCTCGAGGAGCAGGCAATCGAACACGACGGCGAGGTCCTGGCGCGGCGCGTGCTCGGCGCCGACGGGCGCTCGCGTGCGTATCTTAACGGCCAAATGGTGCCCTTGCAGTCGCTGCGCGGCCTTCTGGAGCTGTTGATCGAGATCCACGGCCAGCAGGAATTCCAGCACCTGGTGACGCGCGACGCGCAGCGCGCTCTGCTCGACGAGCACGGCGGCGCCGGCCCGCTCGCGCAAGCGGTCGCGGCGATTTACGGCCGCTATCGCCAAGGCAGCCGCGACCTCGCAGCGCTCGGCGCCGCCGCGGACGATCGCGACGGCCGCATCGATCTGTTGCGTCACGAAATCGGCGAACTGCGCGCCGAGGCCGCGACCGCCGCCGACATCGAGGCCTTGTTCGTCGAGCGCAAGCGCATCGCCGGCCGCGGCCGATTGGCCGAGGCCGCACGCGCCGCCTTCGCCGCCTGCTACGAACTCGACGGCGCCAGCGCGCACGATTTGTTGGCGAAGGCGCAGACCGCGCTACGCGCCGCGGGCGGCGACGACCCGGCTTTGCGGCCGATCGGCGAACTGCTCGCCGAGGCGGCGATCGACGTGCGGGAAGCGGCTGATGCGCTGCAGCGCTACCTCGGATCGCTGGATGTAGACCCCGCGCGCCAGGACGAGATCGAGCGGCGCGCCGCCGCGCTCGAGGCGCTGGGGCGCAAACACCATCGTCGCCCCGCAGAGTTGCCGCAGCGCAGCGTAGAGCTCGAGCAAGAACTGCAAGGGCTGCAGAACGCGGCGCAGGGCGCCGCCGAATTGGAACGACGCCAAGCGCAGCTTGGCGCCGAGTATCGCGCTGCGGCAGCGCGCCTGAGCGAGGTGCGCGCCGAGGCCGCCGCCTCTTTCGGCGGCGAGATCACCGGGTTGATGCAGTCGCTAGGCATGCCGGGGGGCCGGTTCGAAGTGAGCGTCGGACGCTGCGACGAAGAGTTCGGCGCCCACGGCAGCGACTCGATCGAATTCCTCGTCACCGCAAACCCGGGGCAGCCGCCGAAGAGCCTCGCCAAAGTCGCCTCCGGCGGCGAATTGTCGCGCATCGGCCTTGCGATTCGAGTCGCCGCGGCCGCCAAGACGCGCGCCGAGTGCCTGGTGTTCGACGAGGTCGATGCCGGTATCGGCGGCGCGACCGCCGAGATCGTCGGCCGGCAATTGCGGGCCCTCGGCGAGCGCGGCCAAGTCCTGTGCGTGACGCATCTTGCGCAGGTGGCGAGCCAGGCGCACGGCCAATTGCGCGTCACCAAGCAAAATGACGGCAAAACGACCCGCACGACGATCGAGCGCTTGAACGACGCGCAGCGCGTCGATGAAATCGCGCGCATGCTGGGCGGCGTCGACGTCAGCGACCAGGCCCGCTCGCATGCGCGCGAGATGCTCGCGAGCGCCGCGCCGGCCGCGGCGCCGAAGCACAAGCGACCCCGCCGGAGTACGGGTTGAGCCCCGTCAGGCGCGCTTCTGGTGCGGACAGTTGAGCTTGCGGCAATGGCCGTAAAGGATCAGCGAATGGTCGCTGATTTCGAAGCCTAAGCGCTTGGCGACCGCCTGTTGGCGCTCTTCGATGCCGCCGTCCATGAACTCCTCGACCCGCCCGCAGTCGACGCAGACGATGTGATCGTGATGCGCGCCCTGATTCAGCTCGAAAACAGCCATGCCGCCTTCGAAGTGGTGGCGCGTGACGAGGCCCGCGGCCTCGAACTGCGTCAACACTCGATAGACGGTCGCGAGCCCGATGTCCTCATTCAATAACAGCAGTTTCTTGTAGATGTCCTCGGCGCTCATGTGACGGGCCGAACCGTCCGCCAGAATGTCGAGAATCCGCAAGCGCGGCACCGTCACCTTCAATCCTGCATTGCGCAGGTCGGAGCTTTCCGAATTGGCTGGTGGTTTCTGGCGCTGCGGCATGCTGTGCCATCCGGTATGATCCTGTAACGATTATCAATCATTTAACGGTCGCATACCACCTTGATCAAACATCTCGCCCGTGCCGTCCTCACCGCCTGCCTATTGGCGCTGGCGTCCGCCTGCGTCTACCGCATCAACATCCAACAGGGCAATTACCTGAATCAGGACGCCGTCAACCAGGTCAAGGCGGGCATGACTCGCAGCCAGGTGCGCTACCTGCTCGGCACGCCGCTGGTCGCCAACGTGTTCGACCAGTCGCGCTGGGACTACATCTACTACCTGAAGAAGGGTCACAGCCGCCATGTGGATTCGCGCCGCGTGACCGTCTATTTCGCCGGCGACAAGGTGACGAAAATCGACAAGCCGCCGGACGCGCTCGCCGCAGCCCAGGAAAAATCCCTCGCAAAAATCAAGAACGGACGCGTCTACTAGCGGCGCCGCGCGGTGGCGGCCCTGCGGCGGCGCGCGCTCTTCGGATCCTCGGCGAGACTGCGGTAAATTTCCAGCCGATCGCCATCCTGCAGCACCCGCTCGGCGCCGACCACCAAGCCGAACACGCCGACCGCGGCACGCAGGCAATCGACACCCGCAAAATCCGTGTCGGCGGCGGCGCGGCGCAGCGCATCGGCGACCGAGGCCGGCGCACCGAAGCGGTAGGTTTTGCGGATCGTGCCTGCGACGCCGGCGTGGACGATTTCGATCAGCATCGGCAATCCTCCGCGGCAGGGCGCCTCAGGCGTAGATTTGCCGGGCGCGCGCCGTGAACGCCTCGACGATCGTGCCGCACAACATCTCGAATATTGGATTGAAGGCGACCGCCGTCAACGCGTTCTTGAACTCGAATTCGACCCGAAAGCCGACGCGCGAACCGCGCGCGCCGATCGGCGAGAACTGCCAGTGACCGGTCAAGTTCTTGAACGGACCGCGCAGCAAGTGCATCGCGATGTCCGCGCCGGGCACGAGCAGGTTGCGGGTCGTGAATTCCGTGCGCAGCATGCCGCGGGCGATGGCGATCGTCGCCATCGCCTCGGTCGGCGAGACCGCATCGATGCGCGCCGCCCTGCACCAGGGCAAGAACTGCGGGTAGGCGGCGACGTCGTTGACCAAATCGTACATCTGCTGCGCCGAATACGGGACGATCGCGCTGCGTTCGACGACCTTCAATCTGCGCTCCCTTGCGGCAGGGTGCCGCACCGCGCGGATTCTCCGGCAAAAGCGCGGGCGCCACAACGAACGAATCGGTAGACTTGCGGCTCCGGTGAAAACCCCCGAAAAATTGCCGCCGATCGCCGTCAACCGCAAGGCGCGCTTCGATTACTTCATCGAAGAGCGCTTTGAAGCCGGCATTGCGCTGATGGGCTGGGAAGTCAAGAGCATGCGCGCAGGCAAGGCGCAGGTCGCCGAAGCGTACGTGTACCTGAAGGACGGCGAGGCTTATCTGTTCGGTGCGCACATCAATCCCCTGAATAGCGCCTCGACGCACGTTGAAACCGACCCAACGCGCACGCGCAAGCTGCTGTTGAACCGCCGCGAGCTCGATCACTTGGTCGGCGCCGTGGAACGGCGCGGCTACACACTGGTGCCGCTCGAGCTGTATTGGAAAGGCGGCCGCGCGAAGCTTGCCCTGGGACTCGCCAAGGGCAAGAAGCAGCACGACAAGCGCGCCGCGGAAAAGGACCGCGATTGGCAGCGCGACAAAGGCAGGATCATGAAGGCCGCCAGACGCTAGGCGCCGGCCGCGGATTTGGCGGCGCGGCGGCATGCGCGTAGACTGAAGGCGCTGCGACTGGGGCCGACCGGTTTCGACATGGGTACTGAAACTCCAGGGGCGTACCGAGGTGCAGGTTACCTCGTTAAACTGACTTGCAAACTCATAGTTGCCAACGAAGACAACTACGCTCTAGCCGCCTAATCGCGGCTGAACCCTGACCGGCCTGTGCCGGCGCGAACGGCTCAGGGGTAGCGCTCACCGGCTAGCGGGACACACGGGTCCGGGGTGTGGCTTGCGAATCGCTACCGGGCTGGCTGCACGCTTTCCCTGCCCGTCGGGTCGGTGCGCGGCGAGAACAATAGACTGGGCTACGTACGTAGATCTTGGAACGTAGGGCTTATGGACGGGGGTTCGATTCCCCCCGGCTCCACCATTTGCGCGCGCCGCTCAGCCGCGCTGCGCCGTCCGCAAGCGCTCGCGGGAGCGCGCCACCTGATCGGTGATGCTGATCGCGGTTTGCAGCGCCAGGAGCCCGTCCTCGCCGCTGACCGGCGCCGCCGCGTCGCCGGCGGCTGCCGCGAGAAACGCCTCGATTTCGGCGCGCAGCGCATCTCCTTGTTCGTAGTTGGTTTCCTCGATCGCCACTTGCGGCATGCCGTCCGCGGGCACCGCCGCCGCCGCCTTGCGAATCACGGTCAGCACTTTCTGCTGCAGATCCACCGACAGATAGGCATCGTCTTGGAATAGGCGCAGCTTACGCTCCGTCTTCAGACTCACGCGGCTCGCGGTGGCATTGGCGACGCAGCCGTTGGCGAAGCGCAAGCGCGCGTTGGCGATGTCGATCTCGGGGGAGAACACGCTGCTGCCGACCGCGTCGACCGCGATGACCGGCGAACGCACGATGCTCAAGATCAGGTCGATGTCGTGGATCATTAAATCGAGGACCACGTCGATGTCCGTACCGCGGAGCTTGAACGGCGCGAGGCGTGACGACTCGATGAATCGCGGCGTGCCCAACATGGGCTGCAGGGCCTGCACCGCCGCGTTGAATCGCTCCAGGTGGCCGACTTGCAGAATCTTGCCGGCGCGTTGCGCGGCGGCGATCAGGCTCTCGCCTTCGGCGGCGCTGACGGTCATCGGCTTTTCGACGAGCACGTGCGCGCCGCCTTCGAGAAAGGCCTTGGCAATGTCATGATGCGTCGGCGTCGGCGTGACGACGCTGACCGCATCGACGCGGCCGACGAGATCGCGGTAATCGGCGTAGGCGGCGACGCAGAGTTCCGCGGCGACCGCCCGGCGCGCGGCCTCGCCCACGTCGGCGACCGCGATCAGTGTCGAGTTCGGGAGATTCGCGTATTTTTGGGCATGAAAGCGCCCCAAATAACCGACACCGACGACCGCGGTGCGCATCGTTAAGGAGCTTTCGCGGCGTACCGCTGCCCGGGCGATGGGCCGATATTCATCGGGCGATTCTACCGTGCGCGGGCGATTTCAGGCCGGTTTCGTTTACAATTCAAGGGTAATGAGTCTTTCCGGCATCATCGAACGCGGCCGCGCGGCGCGCGGCTGGGCGCGCGAGGCATGGATCCTCGCGCTCGGCCTGCTCGCGGGGGCACTGCTGCTGCCGGTCTTGATCTATGTCTGCGGCATCGCATTTCTGGGCAGCTATCCCGGCGCCGGCCTCGGCCGCACGTTCGCGACGATCCTCCTCGGCCTGCGCAACAAGTCGAGCGCCTCCTGGATCGTCTTCCTCGGACCCTATCTTTGGCTGCAGCTGTTGCGCGCCTTGCGCGTCTGCTGGCGGCTGGGCACGACCCGCAGCTGAGGGGGCAGCCTTGAGCTCCCGCTGGCCCGTCGGCGGGATTATGTAAAGCCGCGGCGGACATAATTGCGCGCGGCACGTGCTGCACCTCACGGTTTGCGATCGTGACGACCCGCGCTTTCGCCCAATCTGGGAACATGACGCACCGGCCGAGATCCATGTGAGGGCGTAGTGGCGACCCACGGGAACCGCACAACCGTCCGTTGGAGAGAGTAGATGCCGAGCAATGATGCAGCCCGCAGTCGAGGCGAGGCGAAGTTCAGCTTCGGGGTCCGCGAATTGGAGCGCGCCGACGGCGCGCACGGCCAAGCGTCGCAAGACACGCAAGACACGCAAGACACGCACGAGACGCAAGGCGCGCAAGAGACGATCGCGAGCGCCGAACCGACGGGCGGCGAGGCGCCCGCCTCGCCGGCCGCGGGCGATACTCAAGGCTTCGATCCGTACAACAGCACGGACAGCTTCGAGATCAAGCAGGCTTGGGCGCGAATTCGTAAGCGCTAATCGCCCGTGCCGCCGCGGCTCCGTTCGCGCGCGTGCCGATACTCGCTGGTCGCGTACCACTGCGGAAAGCGGCGCGTTTGCGCGAGGCGCATGCCGACCTCATAGTACAGATGCAAATCCTCGAGCGTGCCGCGCACGTCCCATGCGGCGGAGTAGGCATCGCCCGCCCGGCGGTAACGCTGCGCGTAGTAGCCGTCGAGCTCAGCCTCTCCCCATTTCGGCCCGAGGGCCGTATCGTCGATGCCGCCGACCGCATACAGCGCGGGAACGCCGGCTTCGGCAAAACTGAAGTCGTCGGAGCGAAAGAACCGCCCGCGCTGCGGATTCGGCTCTGCATGCACGAGGCGCCCTTGCAGGTCGGCCGCCGCGCTCGCGTAGCGGTCCAGCTGCGACTGGCCGAGGCCAATAACCGAAAGGTCGCGCGTCGGCCCGCCGATGTGCAATTGGTCGAGATTGATGTCGGCGACCGTGTCTCGAAGCGGATACAGCGGGTGCCGGACGTAGTAGGACGAACCCAGCAAGGCGTATTCCGCCGCGGTCGGCGCCATGAAGACGATCGAGCGGTCGGGCGGCGGCCGCGTCCGGCTGAACTCCTCCGCGAGCAGCAGCAATCCGGCCACGCCCGAGGCATTGTCCACCGCGCCGGGCAGCAGGCGGGGGCCGGCCGCGCCGCGCGAGTGCCCCAAGTCATCCCAATGGGCGGTGTAAATGATGGTTTCGCGGCGTTGCCGGCGGCCCGGCAACCAGGCGATGACGTTCGGCGAATCGAATGTCCGCAAGCTGTTGTGCACCTCGGCATCGGCATACAAGCCGAGCGGCACGGCATGGAACCCGCGCCGGGCCGCCTTGGACGCCTCGGCGGCAAAGTCGAGGTCCGCCTGTGCGAACAGTTCGCGGGCACAAGCATCGCTCAGCCAACCTTCGATCGCGGCGCGCGCCGCGTGTCCGTCGGCGGCCGGCGCCTCGAGCCTCGAGCCCGCGTAGGCATTCACCACCGCCTCCCAGCTCGACGCATACGCGCCCGCCTCGCGGATCAGCAGCACGCCGGCGGCGCCATGCCGCGCCGCCTCCTTGACCTTGTAGTCGAGCAAGCCGTAGCGCGTCATCGCAGGGCCATCGAACATTTTCGGATCGCCGCTCGCTATCCCCGGATCGCCGGCCAGAGCGACCACCGTCTTGCCGCGCACGTCGATGCCGGCGTAGTCGTTCCAGCCGAATTCCGGGGCGACGATCCCGTAACCGACGAACACCATCGGACTGTGCACGACCGCCGACTCGCCGCGTTCGCGCGCGGTCCAGATCACCATATCCTTGCCGTAAACGAACGATTGCGCGCGGCCGTCCGCCGATACCGAAAGCGATGTATCGGCGCCGGCGGTAATCTCCACTATCGGCACCTGCTGCAGGTAGCTGTCGCCGTTGCCGGGCTTCAAGCCGAATCGCTTGAACTCGGCGACGATGTAATCGACCGTCTTCTGCGCCCCGGCCGTACCCGGCATGCGTCCGTCGAACCCTTCGCCCGCCAGATTGCGCATCTCGGCGCGGAAACCGTCGTCATTGAACTCGGACGGCGGCGGCCGGTGCCGCGGGGTGCTCGAACAGGCGCACAGCAATGACATGCCGCAAGACAGCCATGCGCGCCAATGGCGGCGGTGCACCGTGAAAGCGGCCGGCACTCTCAACGGGCCGCCGGCCAGTAGCGCAAGGCGATCGCCGCCAGAATCGCGGCGGTCGCCAAATGCGCGTATCGGCGCCAGCGCCGCAGGCGCAACTGACCGAGGAAACTGCCGGCGCTCGCCGCGGTCAAAACGGCGAACCAGGATAGGCTGGCAAGGAGGTGCGGCAACCCTGCGGCGAGTTGCGGGTGCGCGCCCGAGAGCAGCGCCGAGACGATCAGCGCGGCCGTCAGACTGAAGGTGATCGAGACCGCCGAGCCGAGCAGGATCGCGATTAGCACCGTGAGCGGTCGCATACCTTGGATCTCATATACACTTACAGGTTTCCCATGCACTCTCTAGCCTGATGCGAATGGCCAAGCAGTTTACAGGAGAATCGCAACGGTGATCACTCATAGGCCCACGACCGCGCGCGCGCGCTGCAGGATCGGAATCGCGGTTGCCGCCGCCGCCGCCGTCGCGCTCGCCGCGCTGCTCGGCGCGGCGATGACATCGCCGCCGGCGCCGCCCGCTGCCTCCGCCGCCACCGCTGCCTCCGCCGCCACCGCTGCTTCCGCCGCCACCGCTGCTTCCGCCGCCACCGCCACCGAGCTGCAGCCGACGGCGCAGGAGGGCTACGTCGCGAGGCGCGTCGCCGACATCGTCGCGCGCGAACACTACCGGCAGGAACCGCTCGACGATCAACTGTCGAGCCTGATCCTGGACCGCTACCTGAACACCTTGGACGGCGAACACAGCTATTTCTTTGCGAGCGACATCGCGGCTTTCGACCGGTACCGCTACCAGCTGGACGAAGCCATCAAGGACGGCGACATGGAGCCCGCGTTCGCGATCTTCCGCCGCTATCAGCGGCGCACGCGCGAACGCATGAATTACGCGATCAGCCTGCTCGCGACGAAACCGAATTTCAACATCGCCGAGTCCTTCGACTTCGACCGTGAAAAACAACCCTGGCCCGCCGATACCACCGAGATGAACGAAATTTGGCGCAAGCGCGTCAAGAACGACGCGCTGTCGCTGGTCATCGCCGGCAAGAAATGGCCCGACGCCGTGCGCATTCTGCGCGAACGCTATCAGCACGTCGTCAAGCGCATCGAGCAGACCGAACCGGAAGACGTCTTCGAAGCCTTCATGAACGCCTATGTGCTGTCGCTCGATCCGCATTCGAATTATTTCTCGCCGCGCGACTCCGAGGAATACAACATACAAATGAGCTTGAGCTACGAGGGCATCGGCGCCTCGCTGCAGCTTAAGAACGACTACGTGACGGTCATCAACGTGATCGCCGGCGGTCCGGCGGCGATCAGCGGCAAGCTCGCCGCCAACGACCGCATCACCGCGATCGGCGAGGGGAAAACCGGCGAATTGACCGACGTCATCGGCTGGCGTCTCGACGACGTCGTGCAAAAGATCCGCGGCCCCGGCGGCACGCACGTGCGCCTGCAGTTGCTGCCCGCCGGCGCCGCGCCGGGCTCGGCGCAAAAAATCGTCGAGTTCACGCGCAACCGCATTTCGCTGGACGCTCAGGCGGCGCACGCCGCGCTGCGCACCGTGCTGCGCAACGGCCGCGCAATCAAGGTCGGCGTCATCACGGTGCCGAGCTTCTACCAGGACTACGACGCCCACCGCGCCGGCGTGAAGGATTACCGCAGTACGACGCGCGACGTGAAGCGCCTGATAACGCAGCTGCGCAAACAGGGCGCACAAGTGCTGATCATGGATTTGCGGGGCAATGGCGGTGGCTATTTGCCGGAAGCCGAATCGATGGTGGGCTTGTTCATCGACCGCGGCCCGGTGGTGCAGTTGCGCGACACCACCGGCCGTATCGAGGTCGACGACGACCCCGACCGGGGCATCTTCTACAGCGGGCCTTTGGTCGTGCTGGTCGACCGCTTGAGCGCATCCGCGTCGGAGATCTTCGCGGGTGCGCTGCAGGACTACGGTCGCGCGCTGATCGTCGGCCAACAGACCTACGGCAAAGGCACGGTGCAGAACGCCCACCCCCTGAACTACACGCTCTTCGGGCGCAAGCCGGACCTCGGACAACTCAACGTCACGATCGGCAAATACTATCGCGTGACCGGCGGCAGCACCCAGGATCGCGGCGTCACCCCCGACATCACGCTGCCGTCGCTGATCGACGTCAAGGACGTCGGCGAGAGCACCCATGACCGCGCCCTGCCCTGGGACCACATCCAATCGGCGAACTTCACGATCGAGGGCAGTTTGCAGACCGATATTGCGGCGCTGGATAAATTGCATGTGGCGCGCATCGGCGACAGCGCCGACTTCCGCTATTTGCTGGCGGACATCGCCGCGCTCGACGCGATGCGCGCTCAAAAGAGTCTGTCGCTCTCCTTGAAGGTGCGCGAGGCCGAGCGCACGCGCGAGGATCACGCGCGCCTCGCGCTGGAGAACGCCTGGCGCGAGTCCCGCGGCCTGCCGGCGCTTGCCAATGTCGGGCAGATCAAGAAGGACGAGTCGGCCGGCATCCTGCTGCGCGAAACCTCGCAAATCGCCGCCGATTACGCCTTGATGCCCGCCGCGCCCGCCGCGCCCGCCGCGCCCACCGAGGCGAACCGCGCCAATAGCGGCTGAGCCGCGCGCCGGCCGGCGGCCCGCGGCTAGTGCAGCAAAAGCGTGTACAGGTCCCAGTAGTCCTCGGCGAGCACGTTCCAGGCCGTCGCCGGAGCTGCGGCCTTCGCGTCCTTGCCGCGAGCGCCGGCCGCGGCGGCGAGCGAATCGGCGGTCGGCACGGTATCGGCAGAATTGCGGTAGTCGCAGCTGCCGCGCAGGCGATCGAGCTTCTGCTTCACGGCACTGTTGGGTTGGCGCTGATTGGCAGCCGCGATCGCCTTTTGCAACCGCTCCATGTACGCCTCGCAATCGGCGCGCGAGCCGAAGCTCATCTCGTGCACGCGCCGCGCCACCGCCTCCTTGGCGCGCGCGGCGACCCCGTAGACATCGACCTGCTCGCACAACAGTTCGGCATAGCCGATGATCGCCAGATTGATGTTGCGGCGTGCGGCCAGGGAGATTCCCGGAAACGGTTCCGCGGCCTCGCCGACGATCGCGGTGCGCGCGAGCTGCAGGTCGCGCACGACGGAATCGGCGGCGGCAACCTCGACGCGCAGCGTCTGCATGACCTTCTGCAGCCTGCGCCGCTTGAAATAATGCCAGGCCGCGCCCAACTCCCCGAACTCGCTTTCCAGCGCCGACAGGCGTGCGCGCAAATCGTCCGCGGCGCTTCTCGACGCCCGCAGCCGATCGTCGGCTTCAGTCATGCGCGCGGCGCGCTGCGATGCGCAGAGTTCGTGGAATTTCGCCGACTCGCGCTCCTCCTGCTGATGCGACAAATCCGCGGCGAACGCGGCGAGGCGTTGATGACAAGTCTTCCAAAGTGCGCGCAGCTGGTAGAAAACCAGCGCGCTGAAACCGCTCTGCGGATCGGCGAGCAGGTCGCCGAGGGCATCGAGCTGTTCCTGAACTCTTATCGTCGCGCCTTCCTGCTGCTTGAGTCGATCGCGCATCAAGTGGAACTCGTCCTGCAAATCGGCATACGCCTTCTTCAGGCCGGCGCGATTCTGGAAGAGCTGCATCAGCCGCTCTTCTTCCATGCTACCGGGTCCCCGGTCGCCGACGGTCTTCAGGAAATTCAACTTGTCGATCAATGTCCCGCCCCGCGCGCCACCAGCATATGGGACGCCACCCACGCGGTTTTGCTGGTTAGAAACGGTGTCCTCGTTCGGCGCAATATTCCAGCCACTTATTTAACATCATGTTCCGGGTCCAGCGCTGATCCAGTTCACGCTTGAGTCCGCCGTGCAGCCGCTTCAGTTGCGGGTGGCGGCGGAATCCGCGGAAACTGCGCACTTCCGCCAGGCGCGCATCGTGATAGACGCAGATCTCGAGATCCGGATCCTGCAGAGCGGCCCCGCCGCTATCGAATTCATAGGTGAGCCGGAACGCGCTCGTATAGCGGCTGCTCTCGATCGGCATGAGATGAAGATCACAGTCCGCGGCGACGCGCGACACCGCGCCCTTCAGCACCGTGCGCAAGTCGCCGATCAGCCAGCCGAGGCGCACGAAATTGCTTTCGTACAGCGTCATCAGGCTGACGAAGCTGCCCGGCTCGGCTCGCCATGAGGCAAGGCACCATTGATCCGTGACCATGCGCCGACTATAACACGCAAGGCGGCGAATTCAGGGACGCAAGCGCCGCTCGACCCCGGTCCGCTCCAGGATCCTGCTGGACATTTCCTCGATGGAACATTCCGTCGAATCGATGATCGGAATCCCGTAACGCGCAAACAGCGACTCGGCGGCGCGCACCTCGAAGGCGACCTGCGCGGCCGACGAGTAGCGGCTGTCCGGCCGCCGTTCGTTGCGAATTTGCTGCAGGCGATCGGCGGCGATCGTCAAGCCGAATAATTTCTTCGCATGCGGCCCGAGCGCCCGCGGCAAGTTGCCGACCTCGAGGTCGTCCTCGGTCAGGGGGTAGTTCGCGGCGAAGACCCCGTACTGCATCGCCAAATAAAGGCAGGTCGGCGTTTTTCCGGAGCGCGAAATTCCGACGAGTATGATGTCCGCGCGGCCGTAGCTGCCGGTCGCCGAACCGTCGTCGTTAGCCATGGCGTAATTGGTGGCGTCGATGCGCAGCGCATACGCATGCGCGTCGGCCATGCGGTGCGCGCGGCCGATCGCGTGGCTCGACTGAGTGTTCAATTCATGCTCCAGTGGCGCGAGGAATGGATCGAAGAAATCCAGGAAAAACCCGTTGCTGCCGCGAACCACGTTGCGCACGTTCTCCTGCACCAAGGTGCTGAAAACTATCGGCCGCACGCCCTCCTGTTCGGCGAGCGAATTGATCTTGCGCACGGCTTCCAGCGCCTTGTCAATCGTCGAGATAAATGGCACAGTGACCTGACGGAATTCGATGCCGTCAAACTGCGTCATTAGACTGTGCCCCATTGTTTCCGCGGTAACCCCGGTCTGATCGGAAACGAAAAACACGGTGCGTTTATTCAAGGGCTGTGCCTCGCGGTTGCGCGCTGGCTGCGGCGCAGCTGCGGAGTGTTTCACCTAAGCCAATTGCCGACAAGCGGAGTTCCATGAAGCCGTATATCGTCCCCTTCGATAAGCTCAAGAAAGGCGACGTCGATTTGGTCGGCGGCAAGAACGCTTCGATCGGCGAAATGATATCGAGCTTGGCGGCGCTCGGCGTCTCGGTCCCCGGCGGCTTTGCGACGACCGCGCACGCCTATCGGGACTTCCTGGCGCAGGACGGACTCGACGAGCGGATCCGCGTGCGGCTCGCCGCGCTGGACGTCGACGACACCGACGAGCTCGCCGCGGTGGGCGCACAGATTCGCGGCTGGATGCTCGCTGCGCCGCTGCCCGCTCGGCTGCGCGAGGAGTTGCTGGAGGCGTGGCGCGAGATGGGCCAGGGAGCCCAGTTCGCGGTGGCCGTGCGCTCGTCGGCGACCGCCGAGGACCTTCCGGAGGCCTCCTTTGCCGGCCAGCAGGAGACCTTCTTGAACGTGCGCGGCGAGATGCATCTTTTGCAATGCGTCCATGCAGTGTATGCCTCCCTGTTCAACGACCGGGCGATCGCCTATCGGGTCCACAATCATTTCGATCACGCGGCGGTTGCCCTGTCGGTCGGAGTGCAGCACATGGTGCGCAGCGACCTCGGCTCCGCCGGCGTCATGTTCACCCTGGATACCGACTCCGGCTTTCGCGACGTGGTATTCATCACCGCCTCCTACGGTCTCGGCGAACTGGTGGTGCAGGGCTCGGTCAATCCGGACGAATTCTACGTCTACAAAGCGGCGCTGCGCGCCGGGCGATCGTCCATTTTGAGGCGCAATCTCGGCAGCAAGGCGCAAAAGATGGTGTACGCGGAGCCGGGCGGCGAGAAGCGCGTGCGCACGGTCGACGTCGACGCCGGCGACCGGCAACGCTTCTCGCTCGAGGAAGCCGAGATACTCGAGCTCGCCCGCCAGGCGCTGATCATCGAAGGACACTACGGCGCGCCGATGGACATCGAGTGGGGCAAGGACGGCGCCACCGGCAAGCTGCATATCCTGCAGGCGCGGCCGGAAACCGTGCAAAGCCGCAGCGGCAGCGCGGTCCTGCGATTTACGCTGAAGACGCGCTCCAAGCTGCTGGTCAGTGGCCGCAGCATCGGCCAGCGCATCGGCTCCGGGCACGCGCGCTTGGTCAAAGACGTCAAGGACATGGCACGAGTGCGGGCCGGCGACGTATTGGTCGCGGACATGACGGATCCGGATTGGGAGCCGGTCATGAAGCGCGCCGCGGCGGTCGTCACGAATCGCGGCGGCCGCACCTGCCACGCGGCGATCATCGCTCGAGAACTCGGCATACCCGCTGTCGTCGGCTGCGGCACGGCCACCAAGGCGATCGCCGAGGGCCAGGCGGTCACGGTGTCCTGCGCCGAGGGCGACACCGGCCACGTCTACGAGGGCATGCTGGATTTCGACCAGCGCAGCGTCGAGATGAACGCCTTGCCGCAGATACCGGTGCACATCATGATGAACGTCGGCAATCCCGACCGCGCCTTCGATTTTGCGGGCATTCCGAACAAGGGGGTCGGCCTCGCGCGCCTCGAATTCATCATCAATCGAATGATCGGCGTACATCCGCGCGCCCTGCTTGAACACGACAAGCAAAGCGCCGAAGTCCGTGCCGCGATCGCCAGGCAGATGGCGGGCTACGCCGACCCGGTCGGCTTTTACGTCGACAAGCTGACGGAAGGCATCGCGCAGATCGCGGCGGCATTCGCGCCGGAACCCGTGATCGTGCGCCTCTCGGATTTCAAATCCAACGAGTATGCGAATCTGATCGGCGGCCGGGGTTACGAACCGCACGAAGAGAATCCGATGCTCGGATTTCGCGGCGCGTCCCGCTACATCGATCACAACTTCCGCGCCTGCTTCGAACTCGAGTGCCGCGCCCTGCTGCGGGTGCGCGCCGAGATGGGGCTGACGAACGTGCAGATCATGGTGCCCTTCGTGCGCACTCTGGCCGAGGCCGAGACCGTCAGCGGTCTGCTGCGCGACAACGGCCTGCCGCGCGGCGTCGGCGGCCTGAAGCACATCATGATGTGCGAGTTGCCGACCAACGCCTTGCTCGCCGAGCGCTATCTGCAGTTCTTCGACGGCATGTCGATCGGCTCCAACGACATGACGCAGCTCACGCTGGGCCTAGACCGCGATTCGGCGGTCGTCGCCAAGCTCTTCGACGAGCGCGACGACGCGGTCAAGGCCTTGATGGCGATGGCGATCCGCGCCTGCAAGGCGCAGGGAAAGTACATCGGCATTTGCGGTCAGGGCCCGTCCGACCACCCCGAACTCGCGCGCTGGCTGGTCGATCAGGGCGTCGACAGCTTGTCGCTGAATCCGGACAGCGTCGTCGAGACCTGGATGTTCCTTGCCGCGGATGCGCGCTGACCTGCGCCGGCAGATTACAGCGGTCGCAGCAGCCGTTCGCGGTAATATTGCAGTTCGTGAATCGACTGGCGCACGTCGTCTAGCGCCAAATGGGCGGAGGATTTCTGGAACCCCTGCGCGATCTGCGGCGCCCAACGCAGCGCGAGTTCCTTCAAGGTGCTGACGTCGAGATTACGGTAGTGGAAGAATCTCTCCAGAGCGGGCATGTAGCGCGCCAGAAAACGCCGGTCCTGGCAGACGCTGTTGCCGCACATCGGCGAGCGCCCGGCCGGCAGCCACGCCTCGACGAACGCAAGCGTCGCGCGCTCGGCGTGCGCCGCGTCGATGCCGCTTTCGCGGACGCGCGCCGTCAGGCCGGAACCGCCGTGTTGCCGGCGGTTCCAGTCGTCCATCCTCTCGAGCGCCGCGTCGCTCTGGTGCACGGCCAATACCGGCCCCTGCGCGAGCTCGTTCAGGTGCTTGTCGGTCACGATCGTCGCGATCTCGATGATCAAGTCGGATTCCGGGTTCAGACCGGTCATTTCCAAATCGATCCACAGCAAATTTTCGGCGGATTTCATCGGCGGCTATCGCGTATTCTCTGCGAAACGGGTTGACCTCATGGTAGCAGAGCCGGACGGCACGAAAACATGAGCGCGCCCGAGTCCGGGCGCGGCGTGGTTCTCGCCGCCTACGGCCGCGGCGCACTGGTCGAGGCGGACGGGCAAATCCTGCACTGCAGCCTGCTCGGGCGCAAATTGCGCCCGGTCTGCAACGACCGCGTGCACTGGCGGCGCCAGCCGTCGGCCGACGGCCCCTCGATAGAGCGGATCGAGGCGCGCCGCAATTGCATCGAACGCATCGATGCGCGCGGGCGCGCCGAACCGGTCGCCGCGAACCTCGACCGACTGGGCATCATCGTGGCGCCGGAGCCGCGGCCGGATTGGTTCCTGGTCGACCGTTATTGGGCGGGCGCGCTGCAACAGGACATGGAGACGATGCTGATCGTCAACAAGTGCGACTCGGAAACGGCGCCGATCGCAGAGGAATTGGCGAATTACCGGCGCCTTGGCCTGCACTGCGCCGAGGTATCCTGCCGCTCGCAAGCCGGCATCGGCGCGCTGCACGCAGCGCTCGGCGCCGCCGCCACGCTGTTCGTCGGCCAATCCGGGGTTGGCAAGTCCACGCTCGTCAATGCGCTCGTGCCGCAGGCCGCCGCGCAGACCGCCGACATTGGCCGCGACAAGGAGGGCCGCCACACGACCGCGACGGCGCGCCGCTACCGGCTCGGCGCCGATGCGGCAATCATCGATGCGCCGGGCGTGCGCGACTTTGCCCCGCCGGCGCAGTTCGCGCGCGCAGCGCAGCGCGGTTTCGTGGAAATTCTTTCCGAGAGCGCCGCTTGCCGATTCAACGATTGCCGGCATTTCGACGAGCCCGGCTGCGCCGTGCGCGCCGCCGCCCTGGCGCTGCGGATCTCGCCGAGGCGTTACCAAAGCTATCGGCGCCTGACGAGGCTGTACGAGGCATTGGCGCCTTGAGTCCGCGCGGCGCCGCGCGCCGGCCGGCCGCGCGCCGACTCTACGATACCGCCGTTCGTCCGGCGAGCGCATGTGCGATGGTGCCGCCGTCGACGTACTCCAATTCGCCGCCGACCGGCACGCCGTGCGCAATGCGCGAAGCCTTGACGCCGCGGCGCAATGCGAGCTCGCCGAGATAGTGCGCGGTCGCTTCTCCCTCGGCGGTCGGATTGGTGGCGAGAATGACCTCGCCGATGCCGCCGCCGTCGAGCAATTTCTCGAATTCATCGAGCCCCAATTCGGCGGGTCCTATGCCGTCGAGCGGCGACAGATGGCCCATCAGCACGAAATAGCGTCCGCGAAAACCGGCCGATTGTTCGATCGCGACCACGTCGGCAGGCGACTCGACGACGCACAGCTCGGCCGCGTTGCGCCGTGGCGAGGCGCAGATCATGCATAGCTCCTCCTCGCTCAGCATGCGGCAGCGCGCGCAATTTCCCACTTTGGCGAGCGCATCGGCGAGCGCCTGACTGAGGAACCGGCCGCCGTCGCGGTCGCGCTCCAGCAGGTGAAACGCCATGCGCTGCGCGGATTTCGGACCGACTCCCGGCAGGCAGCGCAAAGACTCGATCAAGCGGGCTAGTGCGGGGGTGTACTGCATCGATGGCGGTGTGCGCTCGTTGCGCCGGGGCGCCTCAGAACGGCAACTTCATGCCCGGCGGCAGATTCAGCCCGGACATCAGTCCGGAGTATTTCTCTTCGGTGCGGGCGGCGACTTTTCGCGATGCGTCGTTGATTGCCGCCACCAGAAGGTCTTCCAGCATGTCCTTGTCTTCGCCGAGCAGCCGCGGTTCGATCGTCACCCGCTTCGCCTCATGGCGGCCGTTCACTACGACCTTGACCATGCCGGCGCCGGACTCGCCGGTCACCTCGAGGTCGGCGAGCTCGGCCTGCGCCTTCTTCATCGTTTCCTGCATCTGTTGCGCCTGGCGCATCAGGTTGCCTAGTCCGCCCTTCATCATCGCGATTTCCTCATGTCGTCAGTGGCCGGGCTTGATCGAAGCGGCATCGACGTCCGCGCCGAAGCGCTCGCGCAGCCCCTTGACCGCCGGATCCTCTTCGAATGCGGCCGCCGCATAGCTCGTCCGATCCTGCTCGGCGAGCGCGCGCTGGCGCGCCGGAGTGATCAGGCCGGCCGCGGCCGTCTCGAACGCCACACGGATCTCCCGGCCGAAATACTTGCTCAATCCCTGCACCAGTTTATCTTCCATTTGCCGCGTGCACCTCTCGGCCGCCGCTGCATCCAGGCGCAAACGCAGCAAATCTTGCGCGAACGAGGACGGCAGGCAATTCAACGCGAATTGTCGCACCATGCCGCTCAGATGAGCAGCCTCGACGACCTGCGGCCAATTGTCGGCGCCGATCGCGCCGGCGTCCGGCGGCGGCCGCGCCGCGCCTGCGGCGGAGTCCGGCTTGGCGGCGGGGTCCGGCTTGGCGGCGGCGTCCGGCTTGGCGGCGGCGCCCGGTTTCGCGGCGGCGGTCGGCGCGCCGGCCGCCGTCGCTCCGCCGCTTGCCGCGGCGCCGTCCGGCCGGAATGCGATCATGCGCAGCATCGTCATCTCGAAGCCGATGCGCGGATCGGGCGCGACGTTCAAGTCGCGGCGCCCGGCAAGCGCGATCTGGTAATAAAGCTGCGCATCCTCCGGGGACACCGCCTGAGCGAGGCGCGCCAATTCGGCGTCGGCGAATTCCGCGTCCTGCTGCGCCGCTTCCGGCACGACTTGCGCGATCGCCATGCGCTGTAAAAAAGCCGCCATTTCGACCAGCGCCCGATCATAGTCGGGCGCATCCTGATCCAATTCTCTGACCACCGCGAGCAGGCCCGCGCCGTCGCCGCGGGCCAAGGCGTCGATCAAGCGCGATATCTGCCGGCGATCGATCGTTCCCAACATCGTTCGCGCGTTGCGTTCGCTCAAGGCGCCGCCGCCAAAGGCGATGAACTGATCCAGCAGGCTCAAGGCGTCGCGCATACTGCCGTCGGCGGCGCGCGCGATCAGCGTGAGGGCAGCCGGTTCGCAGTCGAGATTCTCGGCGCCGACGATGAATTGCAGGCGCTCGCCGATCAATCCGGCCGACAGACGCTTGAGACTGAACTGCAGGCAGCGGGACAGCACCGTAACCGGCAATTTCTGCGGATCGGTGGTCGCCAACAGGAATTTCACGTGCGGCGGCGGCTCTTCCAGCGTCTTCAGCAGCGCGTTGAACGAATGATTCGACAGCATGTGCACTTCGTCGATCAAATAAACCTTGTAGCGGCCGCGCGTCGGCGCGTACTGCACGTTATCCAGCAAATCGCGGGTATCGTCGACCTTGGTGCGCGATGCGGCATCGACTTCGATCAAGTCGATGAAGCGGCCTTCGTCGATTTCGCGGCAGGCGGCGCAGAGGCCGCAGGGATTCGCGCCGACGCCGGTCTCGCAGTTCAGTGACTTGGCCAGTATGCGAGCAACGGTCGTCTTGCCGACGCCGCGCGTGCCGGTGAACAGGAACGCGTGGTGGACCTTGCCGCTGTCCAGGGCGTTCGCGAGCGCGCGCAGCACGTGCTCCTGCCCGACCATCTCCGAGAATTTCTTCGGCCGCCACTTGCGCGCCAGGACGATATAGCTCATGCGTGAAGTTTAGCCGGGAACCGGCCGGCGCGCGGCAAATGCTTCGAGGAGGCGGCCCGCGTCAGCAGGACTTCGGCGCCCGACTTAAAGCCGCTACCGCTGCTCCCTTCCGGGCCTGACGGGGTTCGTGACCAGTCGTCGCGAAGATGCAAACGCGAGCCGCCATAGACTCAACCCGGCGATTGGCGGAGAGGGAGGGATTCGAACCCTCGAACATCTTTTGGGATGTTACTCACTTTCCAGGCGAGCGCCTTCGACCACTCGGCCACCTCTCCACACTACACCCGCGGCGGCTCGCAAGGGTACCGGAGGCGCCGCGGACGGGCAAATCCGGCAAATCTAGCCGCTGCTGCCGGCGGCGATACTGTGCGGCCTGCGCTTGAACCGCGGTGGCTTGTCGAGACAACCGCCCTGCGCAGCCGGCGGCGCGGCGAGGGCCGCCGCCGGAATCACCAGAGCGCTCTTCACCTCCGGCGAATCCGTGCCCGCCGGCACGCGCAGCACCGGAACCTCCTTCGCCTGCTGGTAATCCTGGGGCGCGCGGCAGTCCACCTGCAGCATATGGCAGCCGGAGCACAGCAGCGCGCCGCACAGACAGAAGAGGGTTCGACGAATGCTCATGCCGCTTGATCCTTCAGGGTGATGCCGGCCGCGCGCATTGCGCGCAGCACGGTTTCTTGATGCACGCCGGACAACTCGACCAACGGCAGGCGTATCGTCGGGCCGATCAGCCCCATGCGCGCGGCAGCCCATTTGACCGGAATCGGGCTCGCCTCGACGAATAAATCACGGTGCAGGGGCTGCAGCGTTGCGTCGATCGCGCGCGCGGCGGCGGCATCCCCCGCCAAAGCGGCGGCGCAGGCATCATGCATGGCTCTCGGCGCGACGTTGGCGGTCACGGAAATGACGCCGCGCGCGCCGACGCCGAGCAAATCGATCACGGACGCGTCATCGCCGGAAAGCAGCGCAAAGCCTTCGGGGCAGGCGCGCAATATCTCGCGGCCGCGCTCCAGCGAGGCGGTCGCATCCTTCAGCGCGACGATCCGCGGATGGCGCGCGAGGCGGCCGACCGTCGCCGGCAACAGATCGGCCGACGTGCGGCCCGGGACGTTGTATAGAATCACCGGCGCGCCCGAGGCGTCGGCGGCGGCGCTGAAGTGCCGGAACAATCCTTCCTGGGGCGGCTTGTTGTAATACGGCACGACCAGCATGATGGCATCGACGCCGAGGCGCGAGAGAGTTCTGGACCGCGCGACGGTATCGGCGGTCGAATTATTGCCGGCGCCGACGGCGATCGGGATCTTGCCGCGGCAGCGCGCGACCGCCCGGCGGGTCAACTCGGCGATCTCCTCGAGGGTGAGGGCCGGCGACTCGCCGGTGGTGCCTGCGACAACGATGCCGTCGGTGCCCTCGCGCAGATGAAAGTCGAGCAATCGCTCCCATGCCGGCCAGTCGAGCGCGCCGTCGGCCGTCATCGGCGTGAGAATTGCGACCCAGCTGCCAGAAAACATGTGGCTCACTCCGCGGCGCCCGGGCACCGCCATAAACCTCGTACCATATGTCGCCAGCGGCCACCGTGGCAAGCGCGCCGTTCGGCAATACATCGCCAGCCGCAGCGATACTGAGTAGAATTTGCGTCAATGAAACAACACATCGTGATTTCGGCGGTCGGCGCGGACCGTATCGGCATGGTCCACGAACTCGCCAAAGCCGTCGCCGATTGCGGCGGCAGCATCAGCGAAAGTCGGATGACCGCATTGGGCAACGAGTTCGCGATGCTGCTGCTGGTCGCCGGCAATTGGCATACCCTCGCCAAACTCGAGGGCGAGTTCAAGAAGCTCGCCGACGCCGGCGGCATGAACATCCAGCTGCGCCGCACCGAGGCACGCGCGGCGCGCAACGACATGCTGCCCTACTCGATCGACGTCGTCTGCCTCGACCAGACCGGCATCGTCGCCGGCATGTCGGGCTTCTTTTCGCAGCGCGGCGTCGATGTTGCCGAGCTCTCGACCCGCGCCTACGCCGCGGCGCACACCGGCGCGCCGATGTTTTCGGTGCAAATGATCGTCAATGTGCCGAGCCGCCTGCATATCGGCGTGTTGCGCGAGGAATTCATGGACTTCTGCGATCACCAGAACCTCGATGCGATTTTCGAACCGGTGAAGAATTGAGCGCGTTGAAGGGCAAAATCGACGCTCACGCCAAAGCGGTGCCGGCGGCGGCGACGTCGCTGTGACCGGCAGGACGCGGCCGCCCGCCGCCGCCGCGAAAAAGCGCCAATCGGCGCCGCAGCGGCGCATTTTCGTGCTCGACACCAATGTGCTGATGCACGATCCGACCGCGATTTTCCGCTTCGAAGAGCACGACATCTACATTCCGATGACGGTGCTCGAAGAACTCGACGCCGGCAAAAAGGGCTCATCGGAGGCCGCCCGCAACGTTCGCCAGGTCAGCCGCTTTCTCGACGAGCTGATGCAAGGCGCGACCAAGAAGCAGATCGAACGCGGCCTGTTGCTGCCCTGCGCGGTACCGATCAATCACGGCAAGCGGCCCCCCGGCGGACGGCTGTTCTTCCAGACGGCCCTGCTGGAATCGGCGTTGCCGGACAGCATGCCGGGACACGGAGCCGACAACGCCATCCTGGCGCACACGCTTGCGTTGCAGCAAAAGTTCTGCAGCGCGGGCGTCACCCTGGTTTCCAAAGACATCAATCTGCGGATCAAGGCGGCCATCGTCGGCGTGCATGCGGAGGATTATTCGAGCGACAAGACGATCGAGGATGCGGATCTATTGGCGAGCGGCGTGCAGCAGCTGCCGCCGAACTTCTGGGACCGGCACGGCCGGGGCATGGAATCCTGGCAGCAGCACAGCCGGACCTTTTACCGAGTGCGCGGGCCGTTGCTGCGCGAATGGCAGCCCAACCAGTTCCTCTACGACGCCGGCAACAACGGCGTCGAAGCGATCGTGCGCAAATTGGAAGACGACGCGGCGGTGCTGGAATTGACGGTCGATTACCGCACGGAGCGCAACAGCGTCTGGGGCGTCAGCGCGCGCAACCGCGAGCAAAATCTGGCGTTGAACCTGCTGATGGACCCGGAGATAGATTTCGTCACCGTACTGGGGCCCGCCGGCACCGGCAAGACGCTGTTGACGCTCGCCTCCGGGCTTGCGCAGACCCTGGACCACAACCGCTTCAGCGAAATCATCATGAGCCGCGTGACGATACCCTTGGGCGAGGACATCGGCTTCCTGCCGGGCACCGAAGAGGAAAAAATGGAGCCCTGGATGGGCGCCTTGATGGACAATTTGGAGGTTCTGACGCAGAGTCAATCGGGCGGCAGCTGGGGCCGCGCGGCGACCACCGATTTGCTGCGCCATCGCATCAAGATACGCTCCCTGAATTTCATGCGCGGCCGCACGTTTTTGAACCGCTTCATCATCATCGACGAGGCGCAGAACTTGACGCCGAAGCAAATGAAAGCCCTGGTGACCCGCGCCGGCCCCGGCACGAAGATGGTCTGCCTGGGCAACATCGCGCAAATCGATACGCCGTACTTGACGGAAACGACCTCCGGGCTGACTTTCGTCGTCAACCGGTTCCACGGCTGGGACCATGCCGGCCACATCACACTGGTGCGCGGCGAACGCTCGCGCTTGGCCGATTACGCCTCCGAAGTCCTCTGAATAATGCCGCGCGGGCGGCGAACTTAATGCGCAGCGATCGACTCCAAATTGAACCCATGGCCAGAGCAAACAGGCGTTTGAGTTCGCTGTGCGCGTTTTGCGCGGCGCTGGCCGTCGGCTTTGGCCTCGGTGTCGCCTACGCAGCCGGCGCCCCGGGCGCTCGGCCCGCGGACGTTTCGCTCGCCGAACCCGAGTCCGTCGATACTCCGCCGATCGATCTGCGGGCGGTCGGCACGGAGGGAGAACTGCCCAACCTGGGCAGCGCGGCCAATGCGGCCGTCAGCCTGGAAGACGAGTACGAAGCCGGCCTGATGATGAGCCGCGAATTGCGCCAGAAGGGCGTCGTGGTGAACGACCCTGAGGTCAGCGAATACATCGAGGACATCGGCCACCGCCTGTCGAGCTACGCCCAGGAAGGGCGGCATCAGTTTTCCTATTTCGCGATCAAGGACCCGAGCATCAACGCCTTCGCCATCCCCGGCGGCTTCGTGTTCGTCAACAGCGGCCTGATTCTCGCCACCAGCAACGAGAGCGAACTGGCCGCCGTGCTCGCGCACGAAACGGCGCACGTCACGCAACGGCACATCGCCCGCAGCATCGTCGATCGGTCGCACGCGGGTCTAGTGTCGACCGCCGCGATGCTCGCGGCCATTCTGGTCGGCGCGACCGCGGGCGGCGGCTCGCCGAGCGCCATGGAGGGTGCGATCGCCGCCACCCAGGGCGCGGCGATTCAACATCAAATCAATTACTCGCGCTCGCAGGAGGCCGAAGCCGACCGCATCGGCATCTACACGATGGCGAGCGCCGGCTACGATCCGCTGGCGATGGCAAAATTCTTTGCCGACATGAACCGCGATTCGGCCAATCCCAGCAGGATTCAAGCGATCGGCTTCCTGCTCGATCACCCGGTGACCTCGGACCGCATCGCCGAAGCGCGCAACAGGGCCGAGCAGATCGGCCGCATCCGCCACGTCGACTCGGTGAGCTACGGCCTGATCCGCGAGCGCTTAAGATCGCTGGTCGGCGATCCGAACGCGGCGGTCGCCTACTATGCCGATTTGCTGAAGAACGGCGGCGGCCGCGACCTCGACGACCGCTACGGCATGGCCGTCGCGCAAACGCGCGCCAAGAATCCGGCGCCGGCGATAGCTGAGCTGCAGGTCCTGCTGCGCGAGCATCCGAAGATCACGCAACTGTACGGCGCCTTGGGTCAGGCGTACCTCGCGAACGGCCAGCTGAAGGAATCGCAAGCGCTATTGGAGCAGGCCGTCGATCTGTTCCCGCGCAACGTGCCGATCACGATCCGCCTCGCGCAGACCTACATGCAGGCCGGCGAGAACGAACGCGCCCATCGCCTGCTGCTCGATCTGTTCAACGTCGTCGAGCCGACGCCCGCGCAGACGCAACTGATCGCGAAGGCCGCACATGCGGCCGGCGATATCGCAGATTCGTACTATTATCTGTCGGAATTTTATATCATGAACGGCGAACTGGAACGCTCCTCGAATGAGTTGCGGCTCGCGCTTACCATGAAAAAGCTGAATCCGATTCAGCGCGCCCGATTCAGCGCGCGCCTCGAGGAAGTACGTGCGGCGATGGCCGAGGACAAACGCAGAAAGGCCAGAGAAAGCGCCGACAACGGCCAACATTGACGTAGGTAATCGATGATCTGGAAAACCCGGCCCGCGCTCGCGGTGCTCAGTCTGATGGCTGCGCTCAATTTGAGCGCATGCGTGACTTTGCCGCCGAACGCGCCGCGCTCGCGGCAGGATCCGTTCGAACGCTGGAACCGCGGCGTCTACAAGTTCAACGACGTACTCGATCGAGCCGTCGCGAGGCCCGTCGCGCGCGGCTATGTGCGTTTCGTGCCGCATCCGATCCGCATCGGCGTGCGCAACTTCTTCAAAAACCTCGACATGCCGGACGTCATGATCAACGACGCCCTGCAGGGCAAGGTGCGCGCCGCCGCCGATGATTTGGGCCGCTTCCTGCTCGACTCGACCGTGGGGGTCGGCGGCCTGCTGGACCCGGCAACGCAGATCGGCATGATCCGCAACGACGAGGATTTCGGGCAGACTCTCGGCGTCTGGGGCGTTCACGCCGGGCCGTTCCTGGAACTGCCCTTGTTCGGGCCATCGGACCTGCGCGATGCGCCGGCGGCCGTGGTCGATTCTTACATGAATCCGCGGCAATACATCCGCAACACGGGCGTGAAATACGCGCTGTGGGGAGTCGGCCTCGTCAATACCCGGGCCGCCCTGCTGCCGCTCGACGCGACGCTGAAGAACGTTTTCGACCCGTACGCCTTCATTCGCAACGCCTACTTGGAGCGACGCGCGTACCAGATTTCCGACGGCAAAGTCGACACCAATGACGAGCCGCCGGCGGACCCAGACGCCGGCGCGCAACCGCCATGAACGGCACCGGTATCTGCGGCGCCGGCGTTCGCGCAGCGCCGTCCCCTTAGTCGGCGAGCAACAGCTCCTCGACTTCGCTTAAGTCGGCCAATTGTTGCAGCTGCCGCGGCATGTGTTCATAACGCAGCTTGCGGCCCAAGCCGCGGGCGACGCTCAGCCACTCGATCAGCAAGGCAAGGCCGGCGCTGTCGCCGGCCGAGACGCCGGCCAGATCGATTACCGACGCCCGTTCGCCCGCGATCGCGGCGGTGCCGAGCGGGAGCAGCGCGCCGACGCTGTCGAAGTGCAGCGCCCCTTTGACGAACGCACGCGCTCCGTCCTGCAGATCCAGGCTGGCGCTTGCCCGCGGCTTGCCGCTCAACCGCCTTTGCTCCCGGCGGTCGCGCCGGCGGCCTTCGGCGCGCCGCTGTTTTCGCGCTCCAGGCGCTCGATCACTTCGTCGAGTCCCTTCTGCTCCACTTCCGATGAAAAATCGGTGCGGAAACTCTTCACGTAGGAAATGCCGTCGATGACCACATCCCAGGCCTTCCAGCCGGTCGGAGTCCGGTGCAGCGTGAAATTGACCGGCACCATCTCGCCCGAATCGCGCCGCACTTCGGTTCGCACCGTCGCCTGGGTCGCGTTCGGGTCGCCGCGGTAGGGGAGAATCACGAAACGGTCGGCGGTGAAATTGACCAGCGCGGCGCCGTAGTTGTGCAGCAGCGAGTGATAGAACGCGGCGACGAACCGCTTGCGCTGCTCGGCCGTCGCCTTGCGCCACGCCAGGCCCAACACCAAGCGCGCGGCATAGGCGCTGTCGAATTTCGGCAGCAGCACGTTGGCCACCAGCGCATCGAGTTTGGCGGGATCCTTGGCATACATGGGGCGGTTGGCGTCCAGTTCGGTCAACATGCGTTTGGCCGAATCGGCGACGATCTGCTCCGGTCCCATCGCCGGCGCGGCCTGTGCGGTCTGCGCTGCGGCCGGCAGCGGCGGCGCGGCGGCCGGCGGCGCGGCGGCCACGCACGGCGCGGCCGCGATGCATAGCGCGATCAGTAACTGGCTGGCGATGCGCCTATCTGGTTTCATTTTACCTGGCCTCCGGCGCCGGCGGCGGATTTGGAGTGATCGGAACTCTTGCCGAAATTCGCGAGAAACTGCCCAATCAGATTCTCGAGCACGAATGCCGACTGCGTAAAGGCTATTTGATCGTTGTTCTTCAGATAAGTTTCGGCGCCGCCCGGACTGATGCCGACGAACTTGCCGCCGAGCAAGCTCTGCGTGTAGATGCTGGCATCGCTGTCGGTCGGTATTTGGTTGTATTTAGCGTTCAAATTCATCGCGACGACCGCCTTGTAGTCCCGCGAATCGAACCCGATTCCGACGACCCTGCCGATCTCCACACCCGCCATCGATACCGGCGCGCCGACCTTCAGATCGCCGATATTGTCGAACTTCGCCGTCACCCGGTAATGCGGTTCGCTGTGAAACGACACGCCGCGGTTGGTCGTCTGCGTCGTCAGGAAGAACAAGGCCGCAAATCCCAGCAGTACGAACAGGCCGGTGCCTAGATTCATCGCGCGCGACTTGCGCATAAAAATTCCCTCTTACAGAAAAAACGCCGTAATCAGATAATCCAGGAACAACACGATCACCGCCGAGGTCACCACCGTTCTGGTCGTCGCCGCGCCGACGCCCTCGGCCGTCGGCGCGGCGTGGTAGCCCTCGTAGACGGCGATCAAGCTGCAAGCGACTCCGAACACGCAGCTCTTGACGATGCCTTCGTTGAGATCGATCAAATGGACCGAGGCGCGCATTTGCGACCAGAAGCTGCCGGCGTCGACCTTCATGATCTGCACGCCGACCAGCTGCGCGCCGTAAATGCCGATCATGCTGAAGATCGCCGCGAGCAGCGGCATCGCGATCACGCCGCCCAGAAACCGCGGTGCCACCACGCGTCTTATCGGGTCGACGGCCATCATCTCCATCGCCGACAATTGATCGGTTGCCCGCATCAGGCCAAGCTCGGCGGCGAGCGCCGTGCCTGCCCGCCCCGCAAACAGCAACGCCGTGACCACAGGCCCCAGCTCCTTGACGAGACCGATCGCCGCCGCCGTGCCGAGGGCCTGCTCCGAACCGAACCGCTGCAGCAGCTCGAAGCCCTGCAGTCCGAGGACCATGCCGACGAACAATCCCGACAACATGACGATGACCAAGGACAGCGCGCCGGCATTGTAGACCTGATCGACGATCAATTGAAAACGCAGCAGCGCGCGCGGCACCTGCAGCATGATGCGCCCGAGGAATCCGACGATGTCGCCGAGGCGCACCAGGGAATCGCTCATGCTCGCCCACAAATCGGCAAATAGGTTCACGGCGCGCCATCGCGCGCCAGCAACTGGCCGTAGTAATCGGGCGCCGGATAGTGAAACGGCACCGGACCGTCGGCAAGCCCGCCGACGAATTGCTTGACGACTTCCGAGGGGAAGGATTGCAGCTCTTGCGGCGTGCCGTGGGCGACGACCTTGCCGCCGGACAACAGAAATACCGCATCCGCCACCGAGGCTATTTCATGCACGTCGTGCGAAACGAGGATGCTGGTCAGGCCGAGCGCATCGTTCAGGCGCCGGATCAGGCGCAGGACGACCCCCTTGGAAATCGGATCGAGGCCCACGAAGGGTTCGTCGTATATCAATATCTCCGGGTCCATGACGATAGCACGCGCCAAGGCGACGCGGCGGGCCATGCCGCCGGAGAGCTCCGCGGTCCCCAATTCGGCCGCGCCGCGCAGGCCTACCGCCTGCAGTTTGGTGAGCACCAGATTGCGGATCAGGCGCTCATCGAGCCGGGTGTGCTCGCGCAGCGGGAAAGCGACATTTTCGAACACGCTGAGATCGGTCAACAGCGCGCCGTTCTGGAACAACATGCCCATGCGCCGGCGCAGCGCGAAAATCTCCGCGTGCGTCAAGGCGCCGAGTTCCGCTCCGGCCACGCGGATCGAACCGGAATCGGCTCTGACCTGCCGCGTGATCAGCCGCAGCAGCGTGGTCTTGCCCGTGCCGCTCGGGCCCATGACCGCCGTCACGCGGCCGCGCGCGACGTCCATGTCGAATTTATCGAAGATGGTACGGCCGCCGACGGCGTAGCTTAGGTCGCGGATCTCGATGATGGCGGAGGTTTGATTCAATGATGTCGTCAACGAATGATTCTACGCGGCGGCGGTCTCCATCGATGCCCGGTAAGACCCGGTCGATGCCAAACCGTTCAATTTCGCGCGTTGCATCAACGCGCCCTGCGCCGCCGCGACCGCCGCTTCCCGGCCGCCCCAGGCGCCGAGCGCATCCGCCTGCAGTGCGCGGCCGAAACTGAAAGTCGCGGCCCAAGGCAGCGGCCCGGCGGCGTTGATCGCCTGCAAATTCTCGGTGGCCTCCGTCGGACCCTGTCCGCCCGACAAAAACGCGATGCCGGGCACCGCCGCGGGCACGTACCGCCGCAGGCAGCGGACGGTGGCCTCGGCGACGCGTTCGGGCGGCGCTTTGGCGGCGGATTTTTTTCCGGCGACGATCATGTTCGGCTTCAATATCATGCCTTCGAGGAAAACCCGCGCCGCGTACAATGCCGCGAACACTCGTTCGAGCACCGCAGCGGTGACTTCTTCACAGCGCTGCAGATCATGGCCGCCGTCCATCAACACTTCGGGTTCGACGATCGGCACGACATCCTCTTCCTGGCAGAGTGCGGCGTAGCGCGCGAGCGCCGCGGCATTCGCATCGATACCGTAAAGCGTCGGAATGCCGGCTTCGATATTCAGCACGGCGCGCCATTTGGCGAAGCGGGCACCGAGTCCGCGGTATTCTGCCAGCCGCCCGCGCAAGCCGTCGAGGCCTTCGGTAATCGTTTCGCCGCCGAACCCGGCGAGCGCCTTGGCGCCGAGATCCACCTTGATGCCCGGCAGCATGCCGTGCGCGGCGAGATAGGCCGGAAACGGCCGTCCGTCGCGCGTCTGCTGGCGTATCGTCTCGTCGTAGAGAATCACGCCGCTGATGTACTCGCCCGCGCCCGGGGCCGTGAACAGGATTTCCCGATAGCGCCGTCGATTTTCTTCCGTCGAGGCGAGCTTGATATCGCCGAAGCGCTTGGCAATCGTCCCACCGCTCTCGTCGGCGGCCAACAGGCCCTTGTTTTTCGCGACCATCGCCCGCGCGGTGGCATGCAACTCGTGACGATTCATGTTTCGGGGCTCTCGTTCGCCTGGGTGCTTCGCAATCGGCGTCAAGGATAGCAAAATCACGGCGATCCCGCGCCCCGGTGGCAATTCGTGCTAATCAGGACTAAACTAGTCCTACATGGATTTCTTGGCGCCTGCGGCCGTGACGGACTACGCAAAAGGGGCGATGCATCATGTTGCGCATGGGTAAATTGACGGACTACGCGACGGTCGTGCTGGCGGCCTTGGCGCAAGAGCCGCAGCGTCACTGCGCCGCCGCCGATCTGGCGGAGCGTACCCACCTGAACCCCCCGACGGTCAGCAAGCTGCTGAAGGAGCTGCAGCGCGCGGGCATGGTGATTTCCTCGCGCGGCGCGCACGGCGGCTACCGGCTCGCGCGGCGTGCCGATTTGATCAGCGCGGCGCAGATTCTCGACGTTTTCGAGGGTCCGATCGCGATCACCGAATGCGGCGCGGCCTCGAGCCGATGCGGCATCGAGAAAGTGTGCAGGGTCGGCGGCGCCTGGCGCAGAATCAATGCCGCGATCCGCCGCGCGCTCGACGAGGTGACCTTGCAGCAGCTGGCCGGGTTGGATTCGGCGGTGCTGCGCGTCGCGACTCTCGCCTCGGATATCCGCATCGGCGCCGCGCAGCCGTAGAACGAACGGCGGGCAACATCTTGTCAGGCAAATCCCAAGAAGTCGAAGCGCTGCTCGGCCAGAAATACCGGCACGGCTTCGTCACGGACATCGAATCGGACAGTCTGCCGCCCGGCCTCGATGAGTCGGTGGTGGCGGCGATTTCGCGCAAGAAGCGTGAACCGCAGTTTTTGCTCGACTGGCGCTTGCAGGCGTTCCGGCACTGGCAAACGATGCGCGAGCCATCCTGGGCGCGGGTGCACTACAAGCCGATCGACTACCAGGACATCTCCTACTATTCGGCGCCGCGCGCGCCGGCGGACGCGCCGCAGAGCATCGACGACGTGGATCCCAAATTGCTCGCGACCTACGCGAAGCTCGGCATTCCGCTGCACGAACGGGCGCGCCTCGCCGGCGTCGCCGTCGATGCCGTGTTCGACAGCGTATCGGTGGCGACGACCTTCAAGGACAAGCTCGCCAAGGCGGGCGTCATATTTTGCTCCTTCTCGGAGGCGGTCCGCGAACATCCGCAGCTGATCGAGCGCTACCTCGGCAGCGTCGTGCCGGCAGGCGACAATTTCTTCGCGGCGCTGAATTCCGCGGTGTTTTCCGACGGTTCCTTCGTCTACGTGCCGGCGGGCGTGCGCTGCCCGATGGAGCTGTCGACCTATTTTCGCATCAACGCGGCCAAGACCGGACAATTCGAGCGCACGCTGATCATCGCCGCCGAGGGCGCCTCGGTCAGCTATCTGGAGGGCTGCACGGCGCCGATGCGCGACGAGAACCAGCTGCACGCGGCGGTCGTCGAACTGGTCGCCCTGGACGACGCGCGAATCAAATACTCGACGGTGCAGAATTGGTATCCCGGCGATGAGCGCGGCGTCGGCGGCATCTTCAACTTCGTGACCAAGCGCGGCGAGTGCCGCGGCCGCAACTCGAAGATCTCCTGGACCCAGGTGGAGACCGGTTCGGCGATCACCTGGAAATACCCGAGCTGCGTGCTGCGAGGCGAAAATTCGGTCGGCGAGTTCTACTCGGTGGCGGTCGCCAACAACTACCAGCAGGCCGACACCGGCACCAAAATGATTCATCTCGGCCGCAACACCCGCAGCACCATCGTCTCCAAGGGCATCTCTGCCGGACACGCCGCCAATACCTACCGGGGCCTCGTGAAGATTCTGCCGAGCGCGGCCGGGGCGCGAAATTTCACACAGTGCGATTCCCTACTGATGGGCAGCCGCTGCGCGGCGCACACCTTCCCATACATGGAGGTCAGGAATCCGAGCGCGACGGTCGAGCATGAGGCGAGCACGTCGAAAATCGGCGAGGACCAATTGTTCTATTGCCTGCAGCGCGGCATCTCGGCCGAGGATGCGGTCAACATGATCGTCAGCGGCTTCTGCAAGACCGTGTTCAAGGAGCTGCCGATGGAATTCGCGGTGGAGGCGCAGAACCTGCTCTGCGTCAGCCTCGAAGGCGCCGTGGGTTAGGTCTATGTCGGGGAAGCCATTGCTGAAGATCACCGATCTACGCGCCCGCGTCGCGGGCAAGAGCATCCTCAACGGCGTCGACCTCGAGGTCGGCGCCGGCGAGGTGCACGCCATCATGGGGCCGAACGGCTCCGGCAAGAGCACGCTCGCGCAGGTCCTCGCGGGCCGCGAGGACTACGAAGTCACCGGCGGCGAGGTCATCTTCGACGGACGGGATCTGCTCGCGCTGCGACCCGAGGAGCGGGCGCGCGGCGGCTTGTTCCTCGGCTTTCAGTATCCGGTGGAAATTCCCGGGGTCAACAACGTCTATTTGCTGAAGGCGGCGCTCAACGCGAAGCGCAAGGCGGCCGGCGAACCGCAGGTCGACGCCTATGAATTCCTGGCGTTGATCAAGCAGAAAATGAAGTTCATGGACATCAGCGAATCGTTCCTGACACGCGGCGTCAACGAGGGCTTTTCCGGCGGCGAGAAGAAACGCAACGAGATTCTGCAAATGCTGATGCTCGAGCCGAAGCTGGCGCTGCTCGACGAGACCGATTCCGGACTCGACATCGATGCGCTGAAAGTCGTCGCCCACGGCGTCAACAGCCTGCGCGACGGCAATCGATCGATCGTGCTGATCACCCACTACCAGCGCCTGCTCGATTACATCGCGCCGGACCAGGTACACGTGTTCTGCGGCGGCCGCATCCTCAAGTCCGGCGACAAGAACCTCGCCCTGGAATTGGAACGCCGCGGCTACGATTGGCTGCAAGCAGGGCAAGTCGCATGAGCGCGGTGGCGGCGCCGTCGGCGGCATTGCGCTCCTTCGAAGCGCAGTGGCGCGCACGCGCTGCGGGCCCGCTCGCAGCGCTGCGCGGACAGGCGATGCAGCGGCTGCTCGCGCTCGGCTTGCCGAGTTCGCGCGACGAGAGCTGGCGCTACACGAGCCTGCGCGCCTTGGCGGCGCAGACCTTCGTCGAGGCGCCGCGAATAGCGGATGCCGCCACGCTGCGGGCGCTGCCGCAATCCTGGCTCGCGGGCGCCGCGGCGACGGCGCCGATCGTCATCGTCAACGGCTACCCGGACTTGGCGCATGCCGCGCGCGATGCGCCGCGAGGCGTCGAGATCTCGAGTTTGCTGGCGTTCGCCGAGGACCACGCGGCCGCCCTGCTCGGCCGCATGGCGCCGCAGGGCGATGCCGAGCAAACGCGCTGGGCGCTGCTGAACACCGCGCTGTTCGCCGACGGGCTGTACCTCAGGATCCACGCCGCGGCCGCCGCGCCGGTGTTGATCGTGCACGTCGCCGCGGGCGGCGCGGCGAATGCGACCGTGCATTCGCGCGTGATCATCGAGGCAATGCCCGGATGCGCCGCGACCATCATCGAACACCACATCGGCGCCGGCGCACAGCCTGCGTTGTGCAATTCGACGACGCAGATCTTGCTGGCCGCCGAGTCCGCGGTGGAGCATTACCGTGTGATCGCGACGCCCGCCGGCACGACCCATTTCGATTCGCTCGACATCCGCCAGGCGCGGGCGAGCCGCTGCAGGCAGTTCACGATCGTCTTGGGCGGCGGATTGGTCCGAACGAATCTCGACGCGCATCTCGAGGAAGCCGGCGCGCTGCACGAAGCCTATGCGCTGCTCGCAGGACACGAAGCGCGGCACGTCGACTGCGTAGCCACGGCGGTGCACGCCGCCCCGGGGACCAAGAGCCGCCAGACTGCACGCGCGATCGCCGGCGGCACCAGCCGCGTGATCTTCAACAGCAAGGTCATCGTCGAGCAAGGCGCCGCGGGCGCCGATTCGCTGCAATCGAGCCGCGGCCTGCTGCTCGCGCCGACCGCTGAAATCGACACGCGCCCGCAATTGGAAATCCATGCCGACGACGTCAAGTGCGCGCACGGCGCGACCATCGGACGGCTGGATGCGGATATGTTGTTTTATCTATTGTCGCGCGGCCTCGACCTCGCGACCGCGCAGGGCCTGCTGGTGTACGCGTTTCTCGACGACGTACTGACCGGGATGTCCTCGGCGCAGGCGCGCGCGAGGATCGAGGACGCGCTGATCGCGCAGCTCCCCGATGCCGAGCTGTTGAGGAGCTTCCGATGAGCGGCGCCGCCCGCCTGCGCGCGCCGCCCGCCTTCGACGTCGAGGCGCTGCGCCGCGAGTTCCCCGTCCTGGCGCGCACCGTCAATGGCCGCCCCCTCGCCTATCTCGACAACGGCGCCTCGGCGCAGAGCCCGAACGCGGTGATCGCCGCGGTCGACGATTACGTGCGCCATCATCATGCGAATATTCACCGCGGCGTCCATGCCTTGAGCCAGGAGGCAACCGCCTCCTACGAGGCGGCGCGCGATCGTCTCGCCGGCTTCGTCAACGCCGCGTCGCGCCGTGAGATCATCTTCGTGCGCGGCACGACCGAGGCGATCAACCTGGTCGCGCAAAGCTATGCCCGGCCGCTGCTCGCTGCCGGCGATGAGATACTGATCACGCATCTGGAGCACCACGCCAACATCGTGCCGTGGCAGCAGGTTTGCCAACAGACCGGCGCTAGGCTCGTGGTCGCGCCGCTCGACGAGCGCGGCGAGGTGCCCGCGGAGGCAGTCGAAGCTCTGATGGGCCCGCGCACCAGGCTGTTCGCCTGCGCGCATGTCTCCAACGCCCTGGGGACGGTGCTGCCGATCGAGCGCTTGATAGCGAGCGCGCGGGCGCGCGGCATCCCGAGCTTGATCGACGGCGCGCAGGCGGTACCGCACATGCGCGTCGACGTGCGTGCGCTGCAATGCGACTTTTACGCGTTTTCCGGCCACAAGATGTTCGCGCCGACCGGCATAGGAGTTCTCTACGGCCGCGAAGCGCTGCTCGAGCGCATGCCGCCGTGGCAGGGCGGCGGCGACATGATACTCGCGGTCAGCTTCGCCAAAACCACCTACAATGCGCTGCCCTACAAATTCGAAGCCGGTACGCCGAACATCTCGGCGGCGATCGGCCTCGGCGCGGCGGTCGAATTCCTGGCCGCGCTGGATCTGGACGCGGCGCATGCCCACGAGCGGGCGCTGCTCGAACGCGCGCACGCGGCGTTGCGCTCGATCCCCGGGCTTGCGGTGATCGGCAACGCGCGCGAGAAAATCGGCCTGGTCTCGTTCGTGGTCGCCGGCGTGCATCCGCACGACCTCGGCACGGTACTCGATCAAGACGGCATCGCGATCCGCACCGGCCATCATTGCGCGATGCCGGTCATGGAGTACTTCAAGGTGCCCGCGACGGCGCGGGCTTCGTTCGCGTTTTACAATACGTTCGCCGAAATCGAACGGCTCGCGGCCTCGGTCGAACGCGCCCGCCGCATGTTTGCCTGAAGAGTGCCAAGATGCATCTGCAAGATCTTTACCGGGACGTGATCCTCGATCACAACCGCAACCCGCGCAACTTCGGCGCGCTGGACGAGGCCACGGTCAGCCTCGAGGGATTCAATCCGCTGTGCGGCGACCGCCTGACGCTGCGCCTGCGCCTGGTAGACGACCGGCTCGCCGACATTCGTTTCGAAGGGCAGGGGTGCGCGATCTCGACGGCCTCGGCGTCGATGATGACCGAAGCGGTCAAGGGCAAGACGCGCGCCGAGGCGCTCGCCATCTTTGGGCGCGTGCACCGGCTGCTGACCGACGATGCCGGCGGCGCCGATGCCGACGCCGACCTCGGCAAGCTCGCCGCGCTGTCGGGGGTCCGGGAATTTCCCGCGCGCGTCAAGTGCGCGAGTCTTTGTTGGCACACGCTCTGCGGCGCATTGCAATCGCCGGCGGCGCATACCCTGCCCGCCGTGTCTACTGAATGAGCGGGGACCGCCATGCGCGCCCATGAAAACGAACCGATCGTCGTGCAACGCGAGGTCAAGGCGATCGCCATTCCCGCCGGCGCCGAGGTCAATCTGAAGATCGGCGCCGTCGGCTACATTACGCAGGCGCTCGGCGGCAGTTTCACGGTGTACGTCGACGGCAACTTGTTCCGCATCGCCGGCGCCGACGCCGACGCGATCGGCATGAGCGCCGCGCAGCCCCCCGAGGTGCCGCCGGGCGCCTCCGAGGAGGACATCAAGAAAGTCGTCTGGCAGCAGCTGCGGACCTGCTACGACCCGGAAATTCCCGTCAATATCGTCGACTTGGGGTTGATATACGAATGCGACGTGCAGAACGACGCCGACGGCCGCAGCGTCGACATCAAGATGACGCTGACCGCGCCCGGCTGCGGCATGGGCGAGGTATTGGTACAGGACGTGCGCGACAAGGTGCAAATCGTGCCGACGGTCGTGCGCGCAAACGTCGAGCTGGTCTTCGATCCTCCGTGGAATCACACGATGATGTCCGAGGAGGCCCGCTTGCAAACCGGAATGCTGTAGGTCAAGGTGCGGCCCATGCACTGGGTCGATGCCGGTCCTGAGTCCGCGCTCGAGGAGGGGCACGCGATCGCGATCGCGGCCGACGGCCGATTCATCGCGCTCGTGCGCAGCGCCGGCCGCCTCTACGCCATCGAGGACGTCTGTACGCATGACGGCGCCGAACTCACCGGCGGCGCGATCGAAGGCGACCAGATCGTCTGCCCGCGCCACGGCGCGCGCTTCTGCCTGCGCACCGGCGCAGCCTTGACGCCGCCTGCCTACGAGGACCTGCGTACCTTCGAAACCAAGATCGAGGACGGACGAATATGGGTGCGCACAGGCGCCTGACCCTGTTGCGGCACGGCCAGGCCGGGTCCGCCGACGCCTACGCCGAGGACTTCGAGCGGCCGCTCACCCGCCACGGCATCCGCGAGGCCGAGGAAATGGCGAAACGGCTGGTTTTTCGCGATTGGCGGCCGGACCTGATCGTCGCGAGCCCGGCCGAGCGCGCTTGGGTGACGGCCGAGATCCTTGCGCGCGGCTGCGAACTCGATTCGAAAGCGCTGCGCGCCGCGCGCGAACTCTACCTCGCCTCGCCGGAGGCGATATGGCGGATCGCGGGCCAATGCGAGCCCACGCTGCGGCACGTCTTGATCTGCGGCCACAACCCGGGGTTGAGCGGGCTCGCAAGCCGCTTCGGCCCGAAGCCGAAGCCGCTGCGCCTGGCGACCGCGGGGCTGGCGAGCGCCGTTTGGAAGGACGGCGACTGGCGGTTGCTCGAACCGCAGGACGCCGTGCATTGCGAGATTATCGACCCCGACGACGCGGCCGAGCTGTCGGATGAGATCCCGTAGCGAGGCGGCGTCAGCGGGGAGACGGGAACAAACGGCTATAATTGCCGACCGGACGGCACGGCGACGGCGGATCGCATCGGGGAGCGCAGTGAGGGCGGAATTTCTCGACACGCTGCGGCGCGACACGGAAGCGCTGGATACGGCCGGCCTGCTGAAGCGCGAGCGCATCATCGGTTCGGCGCAAGGGCCGGTCGTGAAACTCGCCGACGGCCGCGAGATGATCAATCTGTGCGCCAACAACTATCTGGGTCTTGCCAATGACCCGGCGGTGGTCGCCGCGGCACATCGTGGCCTCGATGAATTCGGCTACGGCGTCGCCTCGGTGCGCTTCATCTGCGGCACGCAAACCGTGCATCGCGAGCTCGAACGGCGGCTGTGCGCGTTCCTCGCCATGGACGATGCGATTTTGTATTCCTCGTGCTTCGACGCCAACGGCGGGTTGTTCGAAACCCTCCTCGACGAGCGCGACGCGGTGATCAGCGACGCCCTGAACCACGCCAGCATCATCGACGGCATCCGCCTCTGCAAGGCGCGCCGCCTGCGCTATGCGAACGGCGGCCTGGACGAACTCGAACGCCGCCTGCAGGAATCGCGGGATGCACGCGTGCGCCTGATCGCGACCGACGGCGTCTTCTCGATGGACGGCTCGATCGCCAAGCTCGCGGGCATCTGCGATCTGGCCGACAAATACGCCGCGCTGGTCATGGTCGACGATTCGCACGCCACCGGCTTCATCGGTGCGCACGGCCGCGGCACGCACGAACACTGCGGCGTGCTCGGCCGTATAGACATCCTCAGCGGCACGCTCGGCAAGGCCCTGGGCGGCGCGAGCGGCGGCTACGTCGCCGCTCGCAAGGAGATCGTCGCCTGGCTGCGTCAGCGCTCGCGGCCTTATTTGTTCTCCAACAGCATCGCCCCGCCGGTCGCCGCCGGCACCTTGCAGGTGCTCGACCTGCTGGAGCGCTCTGCGGCGTTGCGCGAGCGGCTGCACGCCAACGCCCGTCATTTTCGCGCGCGCCTGCAGGCCCTGGGCTTCGATCTGATCGCCGGCGAGCACCCGATAATCCCGGTCATGTTGGGGGACGCGCCGCGCGCCGTGCGGCTCGCCGAACGCCTGCTCGCCGAGGGCGTGTATGTGGTCGCCTTCGCCTATCCGGTCGTGCCGCACGGCAAGGCGCGCATCCGCACGCAGATGAGCGCCGCGCATTCGATCGGGCAATTGGACTACGTCGCCGACGCGTTCGGCCGCGCGGCCCGCGATCTTGGCATCATTGCATAAAGGAACGCCGTGAAAGCACTGGTCAAAGCGCGCGCCGAACCCGGAATTTGGCTCGACGACGTCGCCCTGCCGAAGGTCGGCCACAACGACGTGCTGATCAAGATACGCCGCTCGGCGATCTGCGGCACCGACATGCACATCTACAACTGGGATGCGTGGGCACAGAAGACGATTCCCGTGCCGATGGCGGTCGGCCATGAATATTCGGGAGAAATCGTCGAGATCGGCGGCGAGGTGCGCGGCGTCGGCGTCGGCGACCGGGTATCCGGCGAAGGGCACATCACCTGCGGGCATTGCCGCAACTGCCGCGCCGGGCGCCGCCACTTGTGCCGCAACACGCAAGGCGTCGGCGTCAATCGCGCGGGCGCATTCGCCGAATATCTGGCGATTCCGGCGGTCAACGTCTTCAAATTGCCGTCGGGCGTCGACGACGAAGTCGCCTCGATACTCGACCCGTTCGGCAACGCCACGCACACCGCGCTCGCGTTCAACGTCGTCGGCGAAGACGTGCTGATCACCGGCGCGGGGCCGATCGGCATCATGGCGGTCGCCATAGCGCGCCACTGCGGAGCGCGGCACATCGTCGTCACCGACGTCAACGACTACCGCCTGGGACTCGCGGCCGCGATGGGCGCCTCGCGGGCGCTGAACATCGCGCGCGAGAATCTCGATCAGGCGATGCGCGACCTGAAGATGGAGGAAGGATTTGACGTCGGCTTCGAGATGTCGGGAAGCGCGACGGCGTTGCGCGAGATGCTGCGCACCATGAACCACGGCGGCAGCATCGCCATGCTCGGCATACCGCCCGGCGAGACGGCGATCGACTGGAACCAGGTCATTTTCAAGGGCTTGGTGATCAAGGGCATCTACGGACGGGAGATGTTCGAGACCTGGTACAAGATGGCGAGCATGCTGCAGAGCGGCCTCGACGTGCGCCCGGTCATAACCCATCGCCTCGGCATCCGCGATTACCGCGAAGGCTTCGAGATCATGAATTCCGGGAAATCCGGCAAGGTCATCCTGGACTGGTCGGCACTGTGACTCAGCCGCCGGGCAGAGCGCACCAGCAGTAGGCGTAGACTCCGCGCGGATCGTTGAAGCGCGCCAGCTCGCGCGCCTGCTCGATGATCGGCGCGAGAACCCGGCCGAACGGCGTTGCGCTCGGGATCAGCCCGGCGAGCCGGCCCCAGTCGAGCACGTTGGCGCGCAAGTGCATCAGCAATTCCTCCCGCAAACCGAGCTCCGGCTCGATGTAATCGACGCCGTACTTGCCGGGCAGATCGGCGAGTTTCGCCGCCGCGGCGATGGCATCCTGCAAGTCGCCCAAATGATCGACGAGCCCCAGGCGCTGTGCGTCGACTCCGGACCAAACCCGTCCCTGGGCGATCGCATCGACGTCGGCGACGCTTTTCTTGCGCCCGTCGGCGACCCGCTGCAAAAACTGCTGGTAAGCGAAATCGACCGAGCTCTGCAGCAACTGCTTTTCGTCGGCCGTCAGCGCTTTTCCGAAGCTCAGCATGCCGGCGAGCGGCGTCGTGCCGAGACCGTCGACCGAGACGCCGAGTTTTTGCAGCGTGCGCTGGAAGGTCGGCAAGACGGCGAATACGCCGATCGATCCGGTCAACGTCGTCGGGCTGGCGAAGATCTGGTTCGCGCCGGTGGCGATGTAATAGCCGCCGGACGCCGCATAGGAACTCATCGACACGACCACCGGCTTGCCGGCGCGGCGCAGGCGATGCACCGTCCGCAATATCTGCTCCGCGGCGAACATGCTGCCGCCCGGACTGTCGATGCGCAGCACGACCGCCTTGACCGCGGGGTCGGTTTGGGCCTGGCGCAGCAGCGCCGAGGTGCTCTCACCGCCGATCGTACCGGGCGGCTGCCGGCCGTCGAGGATCTCGCCGGCGGCGACGACGACGGCGATGCGCGCGTCCGGCTTGTGTCGGAACAGATGCTTGGTCCGCACCGCTTCGAGATACTCGTCCATCGAGATGGAATTGAACGAATGGCTATCCGTGTTCTCGCCGACCAGCTTGCGCAATTCGTCGGCGAGCTGCGAGCGGCTCTTCAGCGCCGTGACCAAACCGTGTTGCAGCGCGAGTTTCGCGGCGTCGCCGTGCAATGCGGCAAGCTGCGCCGGCTGTTGTTGCACGTAATCCTGCAATGCGCCGGCGGGCAGCGAGCGCGCCCGCGTCACGTCCCGCTGGTAGGCGCTCCACAGCGTTGCGAGCCATGCGGCGCTCTCCTCGCGCTCGCTGGCGGACATGTCGTTGCGCGAATACTGGTCGGTGTAGCTCTTGAAGGTCCCCGCGCGGAAGATATTGACGTCGACCCCCAGCTTGTCGATCGCGTCCTTGAAGTACATGCGGTAATAGCTGAAACCCTCGATGTCCACCTGGCCGAGCGGATCGAGGTATACGTCGCCCGCCTGCGCGGCGACGTAGTACTGGGTTTGGTCGAACGAATCGCCGGCGGCGATCACGCGTTTGCCGGACGCGCGAAAATCGCGGATCGCCGCGCCGACCTCCTGCAGCTTCGACAAGCCCGAGGGCGCCAGGCGGTCGAGATTCAGGACCAGCAGCTTGATCCTGGGGTCGCTCTTCGCCGCTTCGATGGAGTCGACGACGTCGCGCAGGAGCGTCTCGCGGACCGTTCCGCCCGACACTTCGCCGAGCGCGCGGCGCAGCGGATCGCCTGACAGTTGCTCGACGAGCTCGCCTCGCGGGGCGAGCACCAGCGCCGCGGACCTCGGCACGATCGGTATCGATGTGTGCAGCGCGGCGAGCAGGAAGCCGAAGATCGCCAGCAGCAACAGCAGGTGCAGAGTCCTGCGAACCGCGTCGAGGATGCGCCATAGCGCTCGCAGGAACCCCCGCAGCGTCGACCCAAAACCCATCTATCGCCTCCCGGGGCTGCCGCGAGCGCAAACTGCGCCGCTCTGCTTCAGATCTTCTCGTCGATGCGCGCGGCCTTGCCCGACAGGTCGCGCAGGAAATAGAGCTTGGCGCGGCGCACCGCGCCGCGGCGCTTGATGCTGACTTCGCTGATCGACGGGCTGTGCGTCTGGAAGACGCGCTCGACCCCCTCGCCGTGCGAGATCTTGCGCACCGTGAACGAGGAGTTCAGACCGCGGTTCTTCTTGGCGATCACGACTCCTTCGTAGGCCTGCATGCGCTCGCGGTCGCCCTCCACCACCTTGACCTGCACGACCACCGTGTCGCCCGGATTGAAATCCGGAAACTTGGGCTTAGCCCGTTCAGCGTTCAATTGTTGAATGATCTTGTTCACTGCCGCGACCTCATCTCTCTGGGTTATCCTCGATTCGACCGGCGCCGCTCTCGCGCTCGGCCTTGAATTCTTCCAACAGCGACCTCTCCAGCGCGCTCATGCCGCGGCGCGCGAGCAGGTCCGGCCTGTGCAACCAGGTGCGCCCGAGCGCCTCGCGCAAGCGCCAGCGCTCCACGGCCGCGTGGTCGCCGGAGGCAAGCACCTCGGGCACCCGCCGTCCGCCGGCCAGCGCCGGCCGCGTATAATGAGGCCAATCGAGCAGGCCGTCACTAAAGGATTCCTGCAGCGCCGATTCGGCCGCGCCCAAGGTGCCGGGAATCAAGCGCGCGATCGCATCGATGACCACCAAGGCCGGCAATTCGCCGCCGGAGAGGATGTAATCGCCGATCGACCAGCGCTCGTCGATTTCGCTCTGCAATAGGCGTTCATCGACGCCCTCGTAGCGCCCGGCCATCAGCACCAGTCCCGGCCAGCCGGCGGCCTCGCGCGCCAAGCTCTGCTCGAAGCGCCGCCCGTCCGCGCCCATGTAGACGCGCCGCGCGCCGGGCGGCAACGCGGCCGTGGCGGCGCGCAGCGCGCCCGAGAGGGGCAGGACCTTGAGGACCATGCCCGGACCGCCGCCGTACGGGCGGTCGTCGACGCTGCGATGCGCATCGTCGGTAAAGTCCCGCGGATCGAAGGTCTCGACTTGCAGCGTCTTGCGTTCGAGCGCCCGGCCGACGACGCCGTGGGCCAGCGCGTCGCGGATCATCCGCGGGAACAGGGACACCACGGCGATGCGCATCGCCTTATTCCGCCGCATCGACCCAATCGACGAGCAGGCGCCGCGCCTGCAAGTCCACTCGACGCAGATGCTTCGGCACGGCAGGCACCCAATACTCCTTCGCGCCGCGCACGACCATGACCGCGTGCGCGGGCGTCTCGACGAAATGCGCCACGGTGCCGAGTTCCTCGCCGCCGAGGTTGACCACCCCGCAGCCGATCAAATCCGCGCGGTAGTAATCCCGATCGGCCCGGGCGGGAAGTTCGCTGCGCGGCACGCAAATGCTGGCGCCGCTTAAGCCAAGCGCCTGATTGCGGTCGCTCACGCCGGCGAACTTCAGCGTCAGCTGGCCGCCGCTTTGGCCGCTCGCCTCGATCCTGTAGACCTGCGCCGAACCGCCCTGCAGCAGCCGCAGGCATCGATATTCCAGCAGCCGCTCCGCGGGCTGCGTGTCGGAGCGCACCTTGACCCAGCCCTTGACGCCGTAGGGCGCCGTGACTGCGCCGAGTTCGACGAGCGGCGCCGGTTCGTCGCCCATGGCGCTGCGCCGTCAGGCGGCCTGTTTGCGGAACGTCGTCAGCAGCTGCTTGACGCGCTCCGACAGACGAGCGCCCTCGCCGAGCCAGTGCTCGATGCGCGCGACGTCCAGCCGCAGCTTGATTTCCGCTCCGCGCGCGACCGGGTTGAATAGGCCGACGCTCTCGAGGCTCGTACCGCCCTGGCGCTTACGGCTGTCGGTCACGACGACGTGATAGAAGGGCGTCTTCTTGCCGCCGCGCCTGCTCAAACGGATCGTCACCATCGTTAAGTCACCTTGCAATGCCGAGCCGCTTATTCTAGCGGTCATCAGCCTCTCAGGGCAAGAAATCCAAGGGGTTCGGCCGAATAGGCGCCATTCGGGCGCTCATGGCCCCAATCCCGGCGGCCCGCGTCCGGACATGCCGCGCATCATGTTCTTCAGCATGCCGCCCTTGGAGAGCTTCTTCATCGTCTTTTGCATCTGCTCGAACTGCTTCAGCAACCGGTTGACTTCCGCAAGCTGGACGCCGGCGCCGAGCGCGATGCGCCGCTTGCGCGAGCCGTCGATGCTCTGCGGCCGGCGCCGCTCCCGCGCGGTCATGGAATCGATGATGCCTATCTGGCGCTTGAGCGCCTGCGGGTTGACGCTGCCGGCCGCCTTCGCGGCATTGCTCTGCAGCTGCGCCGGCAGCTTGTCCAGCAACGCCGCCATGCCGCCCATGCGCTGCAGCTGACCCAGCTGATCGCGCAGGTCGACGAGGTCGAAGGACTTGCCGGCGCCGATCTTGTTGGCGAGTTTCTGCGCCTTTTCGCGGTCGACTTGTTCTTCCACCTGCTCGACCAGGGAGAGCACGTCGCCCATGCCGAGGATGCGCGCGGCGATGCGTTCCGGCAGGAATAATTCCAGCGCCTCGCTCTTCTCGCCGGTGCCGATGAACAGGATCGGCTTACCGGTCACCTGCCGGACCGAGAGGGCGGCGCCGCCGCGCGCGTCGCCGTCGGCCTTGGTCAATATCACGCCGGTCAAGCTCAGGGCCTCGTCGAACGCCTTGGCGGCGTTGACGGCATCCTGGCCGGCCATGCTGTCGACGATGAACAGGCGCTCATGCGGGTTGATCGCCGCCTCGAGTTCGCGAATCTCGGCCATCATCTCGGCGTCGACGTGCAAACGGCCGGCCGTATCGACCAGCAACACATCGTAGGCCTGCAGCGTCGCCTGACTGAGCGCTCTTGTCGCGATCGCGAGCGGCGCCTCGCTCGCCGCCGCCGCCGCGCAGCCCGCGCCGACCTGCGCGGCCAGCAATTGCAGCTGCAGGATCGCGGCGGGCCGGTAGACGTCGGTGCTTACCAGCAGGACTTTCTTGCGTTCCTTCTCGATCAGCCAACGCGCGAGCTTGCCGGCGCTGGTGGTTTTGCCGGCGCCCTGCAATCCGGCCAGCAGGACGACGACCGGCCGCTGCGCACGTAAATTCAAGCCCGTGCTCGGCGCACCCATCAGGCGCGTCAATTCCTCGTGGACCACCTTGATGAATGCCTGTCCCGGCGTCAGGCTCTTGGTCACCTCGGTGCCGACCGCGCGCTTCTTGAGCGCGTCGGTGAAGGTCTTGACGACCGGCAGCGCGACATCCGCTTCCAGCAGGGCGAGGCGCACCTGGCGCAGCGTATCGGCGATGTTGTCGTCGGTCAGGCGGCCGCGGCCGGAGAGGGATTTGAGCGCCGCCGACAGTCTCGCGCCGAGTTGGTCGAACATATGGCGCTAGTATATGCGGCTAGGAGGCGCTCGGCGCTTGTGTCATGATCCGACGATCCAATGACCAGGTCAGCCGTGATCCTGCCCATCGCATTATTCCTGCTTTATTCGGCCGGCGCGTGGCTGATGCTGCAGAGCGTGACCAAACGGCGCTTGGATCTGTACGCCTGGACGCTGTCGCTCGGCGCGATCGGCGCGCACAGCGCCGCGATCGTACAGCTGATGCGCTCCGTCGGACCGTTCTCGATCGGCCTGCTGGAGGCGGTCTCACTGCTCGCCTGGACCCTCGCGGTCCTCGCCTGCCTGATCGCGATCGAACGGCAGTATCGCGTGCTCAGCGCGATCCTGCTGTTTTGCGCCGCGGCCGGCGCCGCCGCCACCGGCAGCGCCCACAAATTCCGCGTCGATGCCGCCCCGGCTTGGGAACTGTCCGCGCATATTCTGCTGTCGATGGCGGCCGCGGCGTTGCTGTTCGGCGCGGCCGTGACCGCCATGCTGCTGGTGCTGCTCGATCGGCGCCTGCGTTCCAGGCGCATCGCCGATCTGCCGCCGCTGTTGCCGCCGATGGACGTGCTGGAAAAAGTGATGTTCCGGCTGATCGGAATCGGCTTCTCGCTGTTGACTCTGGCGCTGTTCACCGGCTTCGTGTTCGTCACCAATTTGTTCGCGCAGCATCTGGTGCATAAAACGGTATTGTCGCTGACCGCATGGATGCTGTTCGCGATTTTGCTGATCGGCCGAACGCGCTACGGTTGGCGCGGGCGTTTCGCCGTGCGCTTTACGCTCGCCGGCTTCGGCATGCTGGTGCTCGCCTATTTCGGCTCCAAGTTCGTTCTCGAGGACATCATGGGACGGCACTGGGGCTGAGCGCCGCACCCGATGCCTCACCCGTCACTCGGCTCCCTGTTCTTCGCGCTGGCGGCTCTGCTGCTGCTCGCCGCATTCTTCGCCGGCAGCGAAACGGCAATGATGAGCATGAACCGCTACCGCCTCCGGCACTTGGCGAAGGCCGGCCACCGCGGCGCGCGATTGGCCGAGAAGCTGCTGATGGAGCCGGACCGCTTGATCGGCCTGATCCTGCTGCTGAGCACGGTCGTCAACGTGGTGACGCCGACGCTGGTCGGGCTGATCGCCTTTCGCCTCGGCGGCAATTTCCTGGTCGCGATCGGCGTCGTCACATTGACCTTCGTGATGCTGATTTTTTGCGAGGTGGCGCCGAAGACCTTCGGCGCGCTCTACCCGGAGAGCGTCGCCCTGCCGGCCGCCTACGTCTATACGCCGCTGCTGCGCGTGCTGCGGCCGTTCGTCTGGGCGACCAATCTGCTCGCCAACGGCACCTTGCGCCTGCTCGGCGTCGCCCCGCGCCGAGGCGCGCAATCCTTGAGCCGCGATGAATTGCGCACCGTGGTCGCCGAGGCCGGCGCGATGATCCCGCAGCGCCACCAACAGATGCTGGTCAGCATTCTGGATCTGGAACAAGCGACCGTCGAAGATATCATGGTGCCGCGCAACGAAATCCTCGGCATCGACGTCAACGACGAATGGGACGAGATTGTCGAGCAATTGCGGCAAAGCCAACATACCCGCCTGCCGGTCTACGAAGGAGAAATCGACCGCATCATCGGCGTTCTGCACCTGAAGCGGGTCGTCCATGAACTGGTGCGCGGCCACTTCGATCGTCAGGCTCTGATCGAGGCGGCAACCGCGCGCGACACCTATTTCGTCCCCTCGGGCACCACGCTGAACATGCAATTGCTGAATTTTCAGCGCGATAAGCGGCGCATGGCGTTCGTCGTCGACGAGTACGGGGATATTCAGGGCCTGGTGACGATCGAGGACATACTGGAGGAGATCGTCGGCGAGTTCACGACGGACCCCGCGACGATGATGCACAAGGACGTGCACCCGGATACCGACGGCAGCTTCGTCGTCAACGCCACGACGACCGTGCGCGCCTTGAACCGCTCGATGCGCTGGAACCTGCCGACCGACGGCCCGAAGACCCTGAACGGCTTGATCGTCGAATTCTTGGAAGCGATTCCCGAGCCCGGCACGACGCTCAAACTCGCCGATTACATGATCGAGGTCCTGCAAACCGGCGATAACGCGATCAAGACCGTGCGGGTGCGCCCGCCGGCCGCCGCTCCGCAGGCCGCCGCCGTGCCGCCGCAGTAGCCCCGCCGCGCTATTTCGCGTTCAAGGCCTGCTGCAATCGCGTCACGCCCTGCACGCGCATGCCCGCGGGCGGCCGCTTCGGCACGTTCGCCTGCGGCACGATGGCCGCCGTGAAGCCGTGCTTTGCCGCCTCGCGCAGGCGCTCTTCGCCGAACGGCACCGGGCGAATTTCACCGGCGAGGCCGAGCTCGCCGAATGCCACGAGGGACTGAGCCACCGGCTCGTCGCGCAGGCTCGAACGCGCCGCGAGGACGATCGCGAGATCGGCGGCGGTTTCGGCGATGCGCACGCCGCCCACCACGTTCGCGAACACATCCTGGCCCTGTAATTCGAGACCGGCGTGGCGGTGGGCGACCGCCAGCAGCATCGTCATGCGGTTGCCGTCGATGCCGACGGCGACCCTGCGGGGATTGCCGCCGGCGTTACCGTCGGCGAGCACCTGGACCTCGATCAGCAGCGACCGGCTGCCCTCGCGCAGCACCGTAATGACGCTGCCCGGCACGGGTTCGGCGTGGCGCGAGAGGAAAATCGCCGACGGATTGCTGACTTCGCGCAGGCCTTGCTCGGCCATCGCGAACACGCCGATCTCGTTGGCCGCGCCGAAGCGATTCTTCACCGAACGCAATACGCGAAAGCGGCTGCCGGTGTCGCTCTCGAAATACAGCACCGTGTCGACCATGTGTTCCAGCACGCGCGGGCCGGCGATCTGCCCGTCCTTGGTGACATGGCCGACGAGCAGCACGGCGGTACCCGAGGTCTTCGCGTAGCGCACCAACAGCGCCGTGCACTCGCGCAACTGCCCCACGGCCCCGGGCGCCGATTCGATGTGCTCCGAGTACATCGTCTGGATCGAGTCGACGATCAGCACCCCGGCGCCGGCCTCGGCGGCGGCGGCGATGATCTCCTCGACGCAGGTCGCCGCGATCAGACGCGCCGCGGCCGCATCGAGCCCCAAACGGCTGCCGCGCATCGCCACCTGCTGTAGCGACTCCTCCCCGGTCGCGTACAAGACGCTCGCCACCGGCTGTAATCCGGCCGCCGCCTGCAGCATCAATGTCGATTTGCCGATCCCCGGGTCGCCGCCAAGAAGGGTGACGGAACCTCTGACGAGGCCGCCGCCGAGGACCCGGTCGAGTTCCGCCGAGCCGGTGCCGAGGCGGGCGGGCGTGGCGCCGGACTGGGCGGCCAAGGTCGAAGTCGGCTGCGCGCCGGCCGGGCGTGGCGCATCACCTGCCCGGCGCGGCCGCAAGGTCTGCGCCGCAAGCGTATTCCACTCGCCGCAGGCGCCGCACTGCCCCTGCCATTTCGGCGACTCCGCGCCGCAATTCTGGCAAACATAGACCTCTTTGGACTTCGCCATGCGCCTCCTTGACGTTGAATTGTGAGCTTAGCATTGCAGCCGGCGCCGCCTGATCCCCTATACTTCGCCTGCCGTAGGATCGGATTATGTTATTGCATGAGAAAACTTGGCCTGATCGCAGCCGTTAGCGGCGGCGCCATACTCGCGTTGGATCTCGCCGTACGTGCCTACCCCGGCCGTGATGCCTGGATCTGGCTCGCGGCGCTCGTGCTATTGGCGGCCGGCCTCACCCTGCTGCTCGCCGGGCAGTGGCGGGCGCGCGCCGCGCGGGCGCTCGCCGCGCGCGCACGGCCGGTTCCCGGCCCCGATACGGCGCGGCTGCTCGATAATTTCGAACAACGTTTCGCCGAACTCAAGGCGCGCAAGCCGAATTCGACGGTTCTCGGCGACCTGTATACGCTCGCCAGCCAACTGGAGCAGCGCGGCCGCGCGCCGCAGGCGACTGCGGTCTTCCGGCACCTGGCGCGCATCGACACGGGCTATCGCGATGTCTCCGCACGCCTCACGCGGCTGATGGACACCGAGCGGCGCAGCGCGGCGGCAGCGGCCCTGGCGCCGCCAAATCCTCAGCCGGCGCGCTCCGGCGAGCGCCCAGCGGCTCCGGTCGCCGCCGCCATCGCAGGCAGCGGCGCCGGCCTTGGTGACGCCGCTGCCCCCGGCGCTCGCCCCGCCGCTGCTCCCGGCTCCGCCGCTGCTCCCGGCTCCGCCGCTGCTCCCGGCTCCGCCGCCGGTGCCAGCCCTGCCGCCGCCTCGCCGGCGGCGCGGCCAGCCGAGCAGGCGGCCGTCGCGGCGCCGGTTGGCGCCGCGCCTACGCAACTCGGCCGCTATCGGCTCGAGCGGGAAATCGGCCGCGGCGCGATGGGCGTCGTCCATCTGGGGCGGGACCTCGCGATCAACCGGCTGGTCGCGATCAAGGCGATACCGCTGGCGAGCGAGTTCAGCGACTCCGAATTGGCCGAGGCGCGGTCGCGCTTCTTCCGCGAGGCCGAGACCGCCGGACGGCTCAATCACCCGAACATCGTCACGATCTACGACGTCGGCGAGGAACGCGGACTCGCGTACATCGCGATGGAGTATCTCAAAGGCAATCACTTGAGCGAGTATTCGCGTGCCGACAATCTGTTGGAGCCGCGCAAGGTGCTTGAGCTGGCGCGGCGCACGGCGGATGCCCTGGGATTTGCGCATAAACAGCAGGTCGTGCACCGTGATATCAAACCGGCCAATCTGATGTACGACCCCGCCACCGACACCCTGAAAATCACCGACTTCGGCATCGCCCGCCTCACCGGCGCCGGCAGCACGCGCACCGGGATCGTACTCGGCACGCCGTCGTTCATGTCGCCCGAACAGCTCGAGGGACGAACTGTGACCGGTCACTCGGACTTGTTCTCGCTCGGTGTTAGCCTATTTCAACTTTTGACCGGCCACCTGCCATTCACGGCCGATTCGATGACCGGACTCATGCAGCAGATCGCGGAAACCCCGCATCCGCCGGTGCGAGCTTTCCGCCCGGACCTGCCGCCGTGCGTCGATGCGATCATCGATCGGGCGCTCGCCAAGAATCCGGATGCGCGCTTCGAATCCGGAGCGCAGATGGCCGCGGCGCTGGAAGACTGCAAACTGAGAATACCCAGCGGGACGCCATGAAACCATTCGCAAGCCTCGGCAGATAGAGCGTAACAATGAACATGAGCCTACGAGGCAAGATCAACAGCGTGGCGCTGACCGACACCGGCAAGGTGCGCGAACATAATGAAGACATGATCGGCGCGGAGACCGACATCGGTCTGTTCGTGCTCGCCGACGGCATGGGCGGCTACAACGCCGGCGAGGTCGCGAGCGGCATCGCGGTGAAGACGATCACCAACCTGGTGCGCGAGGCCGTGACGCGCGAGGACCTATCGGCGCGCGATGCCAAGACGGGCCTGACCCGCCGCAGCATCATCTTGCGTGACGCAATCCACAGGGCCAACAAAATCATCTACCACACTTCCAAGACCCAGCCGCAATGTGAGGGCATGGGAACGACCGTGGTTGCCTGCCTGTTCCACGACAACAAGGTGTCGATCGCCCACGTCGGCGATTCGCGCCTGTACCGCCTGCGCGACAACCGCTTCGAACAGATGACGCTCGATCACTCGCTGCTGCAGGAACTCGTCGACCGGGGCTTCTACTCGCAGCAGGAGGCGCAGCGCGCCACCAACAAGAACTACGTGACCCGGGCGCTCGGAGTGGAACAGAACGTCGAAGTCGAGATCCACGAGGAAGCCGTGCAGAAGAGCGATTACTACGTGCTCTGCTCGGACGGCCTGCCGGACATGGTCGAAGACGAGGATATTCATTTAACAATCAGCACCTTTAGTGCTAATCTTGAGATGGTTGCTAAGCAACTGATACAGCTTTCGAACGACAATGGTGGGCGGGACAATGTGTCGGTCATCATGGCGCACATAAGCGAACCGTTTCCGGCGCACCGGCGTATATTTGACAAAATATTGGGATGGTTTGGCTAGCTCAACTGGGAGACTGAATGGCACGCCTGATGCTGAGCTTGGACGGTCAAGTCCTCGCAGAATACAACATGAACAAGGAGCGCTACACGATTGGGCGCCTGCCGGATAATGACATTCGCATAGACAATCCGGCAGTCAGCGGCCACCACTCCCTGATCATCAACATCCTCAACGATTCGTTTCTCGAGGATTTGAACAGCACCAACGGCACTTACGTCAACGGCAAGCTGATCAAAAAGCACGCCATGCAGCACGGCGACGTGATCACCGTCGGCCACCACCAGCTGCGCTTCGTCGACAGCCAGGAGAGCGACGCCGTTCAGGACGAGTTCGAGAAAACGATGGTCATTTCCTCGAGTTCGCAGGGCGAGGAGCGCATTCGCCGCGTCGGCCAGGCGGTCGAGCAGGCCGCGAAAGCGATCGACGCGAAGCGCGCCGCGGATGCGCCGACGGCGCTGCCGAAGGCGAAGCTGCAGGTATTGAGCGGGGCGTTCGCGGGCCGCGAACTCGAACTGACGAAAGCCCTGACGACGCTCGGGCGACCCGGCATCCAGGTCGCGGCCATCACGCGGCGTGCCGAAGGCTACTTCATCGTGCACGTCGACAGCGGCAAGGAGAACGACTATCCGCTCGTCAACGGCGTCGCCATCGGTCCGCAGGCGCGCCGGCTCAACGACAACGACGTCGTGCAACTGGCCGGCGTCAAAATGGGGTTCTTCGAGAATTAGCGAGAATTGGCGCGAACTAGCGTAGCTCGCAGGCGACCCGCTGACTGACTCCGCAGAGCAGTTCGTACGGGATCGTCGCCGCCCAAAGCGCCACTTCCTCGACCGGCAGCCCCGGCCCCCAGAGCGTGACCGGATCGCCTAGACGCGCCGGCGGCGCAAAATCGGTGACGTCGATGCCGATCATATCCATCGATACGCGCCCCGCGAGCGCGCCGCGGCGGCCGTCGACGAGTACCGGCGCGCCCGCGCGCAGGCTGCGCGGGTAGCCGTCGCCGTAGCCGATCGCCGCCACCGCGAGAAGCGTCGGCCGCGCCGCACAGAAAGCGCCGCCGTAGCCCACCCGTTCGCCGCGCGCGACTCGCTTGACCGCGATGACGCGCGATTGCAGCGACATGACCGGCTGCAACCCATGGTCCGCGCCGATCGCGCCCGCCATCGGCGATACCCCGTAGAGCAGCAAGCCCGGCCGCACCCAGTCGGCGTGCGCCTGCGGGTAATTCAACAACGCCGCTGAATTGGCGATGCTGCGCTCGCCCGGCAGGCCGCGCGTCGCCGCCGCGAAGCGCTGCAACTGTTCGCCCGTGACCTCGCTCAAGGGCTCGTCGGCCGAGGCCAGATGCGTAAAGAGATTCACGGGTTGCCGTACCGACGGCACGCCGCGCAGCTCCTCGAGCGCGGCGCCGAACTCGGCGCCCTTCAGCCCGAGGCGATTCATGCCGCTGTCCTGCTTCAGCCAAACCGTCAACGGCCTCGGCGCACCGCAGTCGCGCAGCAGCTCGATCTGCTCGGCCTGGTGCACGACCAATTCGAACCCGGCGGCGGCGGCGGCGGCGAGTTGCCCCTCATCGACGACTCCTTCCAGCAGCACGACGGGCTTGACGATGCCGGCGCGCCGCAAGGCGAGCCCCTCATCGACGCGGGCGACCGCAAAGGCGTCGGCGTCGCACAGCGTTTGCGCGACCGCGACCAGGCCGTGCCCATAGGCATTGGCCTTGACCACGGCCATGACCCGCGAGTCCGGCGCCCGCCGGCGCACCGCGCGCAGATTATGGCGCAGCGCAGCCGCATCGATCGTCGCGCTGACCATCGGCATGAGCGCCTCGGGCATTCGGGCTCCGCAATCAGGGGGCGTTAGTATAGGCGAGCCTCGCTTGCCCGCCGAGCGGCCCGGCGCCCGCTCGGCGCAATTTTTTTCGACAGGCGAGGTGGTGCCGTGTCAGACTCCGCGCCCGTGGCGCCGTGCCACGAGACGGATAAAGCCCGTCGTCACTTCAATTTGCCATGGAAAATTGCTATGCCCCGCCAAACGCCGCTCGCCGATATCCGCAATATCGGCATCATCGCCCACGTCGACGCCGGCAAGACGACCACGACTGAGCGCATCCTGTATTACACGGGGCGCAAGCACACGATCATCGACATTCACGATACCAAGGACTTGAAGACCTCGACGACGACCGATTATCTGGAACAGGAGCAGAAGCGCGGCATCACGATCCAGAGCGCCGCCGTCTCGGCCTTCTGGCGGGACAAGAAGATCAATCTGATCGACACCCCGGGCCACGTCGACTTCACGATCGAAGTCAACCGCTCGCTGCGCGTGCTCGACGGAGCGGTCGTCGTATTCGACGGCGTCGCGGGAGTCGAACCGCAATCGGAAACCAATTGGCGACTCGCCGACAATTACGGCGTGCCGCGCATTTGTTACGTCAATAAAATGGACCGCAGCGGCGCGAATTTCCTGCGATGCGTGCAGATGATCAAGAAACGGCTCGGCTCGCGGCCGCTGCCGGTGCAGCTGCCGATCGGCTCGGAGGATAATTTCAAGGGCGTGATCGATCTGGTGGAGATGAAGGCCCTGGTTTGGGACTCGGACGACAAGGACTCCGTCTGGCAGGTTCTCGAGGTCACGCCGGACCTCGCCGACAAGCTGCAGATCGCGGCGCCGGAGGACCGGCGACTGCTCGCCGACGTCGACAAGTTCCGCACCGAACTCGTGGATACCTGCCTGGAACAGAACGACGCTGCGATGGAAGCCTACATATCCGACGGCGTCATGCCGTCGGCCGACGTGCTGCGCGCGGCCCTGCGCAAGGGGACCTTGAGTTCGGCATTCAACCTGGTGTTGTGCGGATCGTCATACAAGAACAAGGGCGTGCAGCAGGTGCTCGACGCGGTCGTCGACTACCTGCCGGCGCCGACCGACGTCGCCGCGATCAACACCGTCGACGCCGACGGCATTCCGGTCGGCACCCGCAAATGCTCGGACGACGAGCCGTTCGCCGCGATCGCCTTCAAAGTCATCAACGACGCCTACGGCGCTCTGACGTTCATTCGCGTCTATTCCGGCGTCCTCACCAAGGGCGCCTCGGTGCAGAACACGACGCGCGGCAAGCGCGAGAAGATCGGCCGCATGGTCGAGATGTTCGCCAAGGAAGCCAATCCGATCGACGAGGCGCGCGCCGGCGACATCGTCGCGCTGGTGTCGCTGGCGGATACGGAAACCGGCGACACCCTGTGCGACGCCGCGCATCCGGTCGTGTTGGAGCGCATGCGCTTTCCGGATCCGGTGATCAGCGTTTCGGTCGCGCCCAAGAACAAGGCGGAGCAGGAGAAATTCGGCAACGCGCTCGGCAAGATGGTGCGCGCCGACCCATCGCTGCACCTGGAAACCGACCGCGAGACCGGCCAGACCATCCTGCGCGGCATGGGCGAATTGCATCTCGACGTCACGCTGGACCGCATGCGCACAGAATTCGGCGTCGAGGGCGTCATGGGCGAGCCGCAGGTCGCCTACCGCGAGACCTTCACGAAGAAGCTCACGCAGGCGTACACGCACAAGAAGCAGACCGGCGGTTCCGGACAGTTCGCCGAAGTGTGGATCGTCTTCGAACCGCTGCAGCGCGGCGCGGGCTTCGAGTTCGTCGACGAGACCGTCGGCGGGTCGGTGCCCAAGGAATTCGTGCCGTCCGTCGAAAAGGGCCTGCGGATACAGAAAGAGGACGGCGTGCTGGCGGGCTATCCGACCGTGGATTTTCGCGCGACCCTGATCGACGGCAAATACCATGACGTCGACTCGAACGCGCTGACCTTCGAAATCGCCGCCAAGGCGTGTTTCCGCGAGGGCATCCGCAAGGCCTCGCCGATCCTGCTGGAGCCGGTGATGAAGGTCGAGACGGTCACGCCGGGCGATTATCTCGGCGATGTGATCGGTGACATCAACCGCCGGCGCGGCTCGATACGGGAGCAATTGGAACGCGGCGCCAACATCGCCGTGGTGGCCGACGTGCCGTTGTCGGAAATGTTCGGCTACATCGGCCAGCTGCGCGGCATGACCAGCGGCCGCGCCTCCTACACGATGGAGTTCTCGCATTACGAGCCGGTGCCGCGCCAGGTCGCCGACGAAGTCATCGCCGAGAAAGGCAAAGCCGCCGCCTCGGCCTGAACACCGGCCGCGGCGGCCCCGGCCCGGGCCGATCGGCGGGCGCGCCGTGCGCTCCTGCCGGCCGGCGGCCACCCGGCCGGTCGCCGCCGCCGCGCGAGTGGTGCTATCCCGCCGACTTTCCGAGATACTGTCCGCATGGCTTCCGACCTATCCGACGACGCCTATCAGCAAGCGATCCTGCCGCATGTTTCGCGCACCTTCGCGCTGACGATCCCGCAATTGCCGCCGCCGCTGCGCGCTACGGTGACCTGCGCGTATTTGTTGTGCCGGATCGCCGATACGATCGAGGATGAGCCGGCGATCGGGCCCGCCGAGACGCTCGCGTACCTGGATCGGTTCAAGGACGCCGTCGCCGGCCGCGGCGAGCCGACACCGCTCGCCCGGGAACTCGTCATGCGCCTCACCGAGCGGACCCTGGCGAAGGAGCGCGATCTCGTCGGCCACATGGAGGCCGTCATCAGATTCACCGCGCGGCTCGGCGAGGCGCAGCGGGCGGCGATCCAGCGCTGCGTCGAACTGATGTGCTACGGCATGCCGCGCTTCCAGGCGAGCGCGAGCGTGCGCGGCCTCGCGCGCGCGAGCGACATGGACGACTACTGCTATTACGTCGCCGGCGTCGTCGGCGAGATGCTCACGGAATTGTTTTGCGAGTATTCGCCGGCGATCGCGCGCAATCGCGCCGGCCTGGAGAGCCGCGCAGTGTCATTCGCGCAAGGGCTGCAGATGACGAACATTCTCAAGGACGTTTGGGACGACCGCAGCCGCGGCGCCTGCTGGCTGCCGCAGGAAGTGTTCAGCCGCCACGGCGTCGACCTGGCGCAGATCACGGCCGAACCGCATGTGCAGGGCTTCGGCGCCGGCCTGCACGAACTGGTCGGCGTCGCGCACGCGCACCTGCGCCGCGCCCTCGAGTACACGCTGCTGATCCCCGCCGCGGAGGGCGGAATTCGCCGCTTCTGCCTGTGGGCGATCGGTCTCGCGCTGCTGACCTTGCGTAACATAGACGGCAACCTGCGCTTCACGGCCGCCGCGCAGGTGAAGGTTTCCCGCCGCAGCGTGGCGCTGACCCGCATCCTCGCCGAAGTCGCGCTGCGCAGCGACTGGATGCTGCGGCGGCTCTTTGCGCAGGCCGCGCGCGGGCTGCCGCTCGCCGACCTGCCTGCCGAACGCCGGCCGCCGCCGCAAGCCGGCGTCGCGCGTGAAGCGGCGCCCCCGACCGACGCGCGCGCCGCCGACGGCGGGCGCCGCTACGGCAGTTCAGGCCTATGAGCAATCCGCGCCCCGGGCGGAGCCTGCCGGCTGCGCAGCCCGAGGCGGGCGTCCTGCCGCAAACGCTCACGGTCTCGCCGCGCCTCGACAGAGCGATCGCCGCCGCGCGCGACGCGCTGATCGCGCGGCAGGATGCCGAGGGGCATTGGCTGTTCGAACTCGAAGCGGACTGCACGATCCCGGCCGAGTACGTGATGATGATGCATTTCCTCGACGAGATCGACGGCCCACTCGAGCGCAAGATCGCGGTTTACCTGCGCGCCCGCCAGGCGGCGCACGGCGGCTGGCCGCTCTATCACGGTGGCGCCTTCAATATGAGCTGCTCGGTCAAGGCCTACTACGCGCTGAAGCTCGCCGGCGACGGCGCCGATGCGCCGCACATGCGGCGCGCCCGCGAAGCGATACTGCGCCAGGACGGCGCGGCGCGCTCGAACGTATTCACGCGCATCGCACTCGCCTTGTTCGGCGAACTGCCGTGGCGCGGCGTACCGTATATTCCCGTCGAGATCATGCTGCTGCCGAAGTGGTTCCCGTTTCATCTCGGCAAGGTCTCCTATTGGTCGCGCACCGTGATGGTGCCGCTGTTCATCTTGTGCACGCGCAAGCCCGTGGCCAGGAACCCGCGCAAGGTGCATATCGGCGAACTGTTCACGACCCCGCCCGAGCTCGAGCGGGATTATTTTCGCGACACCCGCAGCCGCGGCGGCGCGCTGCCGATCGCGTTCCTGTGGATCGACCGGATGTTCCGCGCGGTCGATCCGTTGATTCCGGCGTGGCTGCGCGGGCGCGCGATGCGGCGCGCCGAAACCTGGATGATCGAACGCCTGAACGGCGAGGACGGCCTAGGCGCCATTTTCCCCGCGATGGTCAACGCCTTGGAAGTCATGGCAATTTTGGGATATCCCGGGGATGACCCACGGCGCATTACCGCCAAACGCGCCCTCGAAAAACTGCTGGTCGAGGATGCGGCGAGCGCCTACTGCCAGCCCTGCGTCTCGCCGGTCTGGGACACCGCGCTCGCGGCGCTCGCGATGCAGGAGGCGGGCGACGCGGCGGCCGCCGTGGCGGCGAACCGCGCGCTCGATTGGCTGCAATCGCGGCAGCTGCTGAACGAGCCCGGGGACTGGCAGGTCAACCGCCCGGCATTGCCAGGCGGCGGTTGGGCGTTTCAATTCGCGAACGGCCATTACCCGGACCTTGACGATACCGCGGTGGTCGCATGGGCGATGTACCAGTCCGGCAAATCGGCGGACTATGCGCATAACATCGACCGTGCGCTCGACTGGCTGGTCGGCATGCAGAGTTCGAACGGCGGATTCGCCGCGTTCGACGTCGACAACACCCATTATTACCTCAATCAGATCCCGTTTGCCGATCACGGCGCCCTGCTCGATCCGCCGACGAGCGACGTCACGGCGCGCGTCGCGACCGTCTTGGCGTGCGTCGGCCGCAGCGCCGACAAGCCGGCCCTGGAGCGGGCGATCGCGTATCTGCGCGACCGGCAGGAAGCCGACGGTTCCTGGTTTGGCCGCTGGGGCACGAACTATATCTACGGCACCTGGTCGGTATTGACGGCATTCGCGCAAGCGCGAATCGGCGTGGGCGATGCGGCCGTAGTGCGCGCCGTGGACTGGCTGCAGCGGCGCCAAAATGCCGACGGCGGATGGGGCGAGAGCAACGACAGCTACGTGCAGCCTGCCGCGGCGGCCGGGGCGCCGGCGGGTGTGCCGGCGGGCGCGGCGGCGGGTGCGGTAGCGGGCGCGGCAGCGGGCTCGGCGGCGGCGGCGAGTACGCCGCATCAAACGGCCTGGGCGCTGCTCGCGCTGCTCGCAGCGGGACAGGCAGGCTCGCGCGCAGCGCAGCGCGGCGCGGCGTACTTGCTGCACAAGCAGCAGACCGACGGGCTGTGGAGCGATCCGGGCTTCACCGCGCCCGGATTTCCGCGGGTATTTTATTTGCGCTATCACGGCTACGCGGCATACTTTCCGCTCTGGGCGCTTGCCGCTTACCGCACGCTGTCGCGCCGAGATACCGCCCATTGAGGCCGCCGCAAGGCATCGTCGCCGCGCTCGCCGCGGAGGCACGCACTTTGGCCGCAAGGCGGGCTAGTGCGCGCGGTGAGTTGCGAACGCTCGCCGACGGCAGCCTGCTCGCCGTCAGCGGCATCGGCCTGCAAGCGGCCGAGAGCGCGGCGCAGCGGCTCGCCGATGCCGGAGCCGCGGCGCTCGTCAGTTGGGGTATCGCCGGCGGACTCGATCCCTCGCTGCGCGCCGGGGCGATAGTCCTGCCGAGCGAAGTGATCGGCAGCGACGGCAGCCGCTACGCGACCGCTGCCGCCTGGCGCGAGCGCCAGCTTGGCGCCCTCGCCGCCCTTGCCTCCCCCGCCGGCCGCGCCGCGGCCGCCAGCGGCCGCCTGCTCTGCTGCGTGCAGGCGATCGACAGCAGCGCGGCAAAAGCACAGGCGTTCGCCGCCACCGGCGCGGTCGCCGCCGACATGGAAAGCCTGGCGATCGCCAGAATTGCGGCCGAGCGCCGGCTGCCGTTTCTCGCGGTGCGCGTGATCGTCGATACCGCCGGCGACAGTCTGCCGCGCGCCGTCGTCCGTGCCAGCCGCGGCGGAGAGCTGCGCTTCGCGCGCCTCGCCGCGGGCATCGCGCGCGCGCCCTGGGAAATCGCGGGACTGATGCGCCTAGCCGGCCGTTACCGCTCGGCGCTCGCTTCGCTCGCGGCCGCCGCGCGCGCCGGCCTGCCGCTGCCGCCGCCGTGAGAGCGCTGGTCACCGGGGCCACGGGCTTCGTCGGCGCCGCGATCGCGCGCGCCCTGACGAGCTGCGGCTGGCAAGTGCGCGTGCTCGCGCGCGCCGGCTCCGATCGCAGCAATCTGCGGCAACTCGACGTACAGGTGGCCGAGGGCGAACTCGCCGACGCAGCGTCGCTGCGGCGCGCGTTGGCCGATTGCTCGGCGCTTTATCACGCCGCCGCCGACTATCGATTGGGCGCGCGCGAGCCGCGCGACTTGTACCGTACCAACGTCGACGGCACGCGCAATATCCTCGCCGCGGCCCGCGCCGTCGGGGTCGCGCGCATCGTTTACACGAGCAGCGTCGCGACCATCGGCATCCCCGCAGACGGCACGCCCGGCGATGAACTGACCGCCGTCGACCTCGGCGCGATGATCGGCCATTACAAGCGCTCGAAGTATCTGGCCGAGGAAGTCGCGCGAGATTTTGCGCGCCAGGGCCTGCCGGTGATCATCGTCAATCCGTCGACGCCGATCGGCCCGGGGGACGTCAAGCCGACGCCGACCGGCCGCCTCGTCCTCGACGCCGCACGCGGCCGCATGCCCGCCTACGTCGACACCGGCCTGAACATCGCGCATGTCGACGATATCGCGGCCGGTCATTTGCTGGCGTTCGAGCGCGGCCGACCCGGCGAGCGCTATATCCTCGGCGGCGAGGACATGAGCTTGCGGCAGATATTGGGGCAAATCGCGCGCCTCGCCGGCCGCAAGCCGCCGCGCGTGCGCCTGCCGTACGCGGCGGTGCTGCCGATCGCCTACGCCGCCGAAGCGATCGCCGCGATCTCGGGCCGCAGCGGCCGGGTGACGCTGGAAGGCGTACGCATGTCGCGCAAGCGCATGTATTTCTCGAGTCTCAAGGCGCAGCGCGAACTCGGCTATCGCTGGCGGCCGCCGGCCCTCGCCTTCGAGGATGCCGTCCGTTGGTTCCGCGAGGCGGGGTATCTGCGCTGAGGCTGAGAGCGCGGCGCCGGCGCCTTCATTCAAACCCGTGGGCCGAGCGCGCGCCGGCTCTCCGCCGCCTGCCAGACCAGCAAGATCGGCACGCCGATCGCGATGTCGCGCGCTCTTTTCAGCAGCGATGCCGCCAAGCCGAATTCCGCCGAGATCCCGAAGAGCGGCGCGAGAATCGCGTAAGCCGCCTCCTGCACGCCGAGCGCATTCGGGACGAAGGCCGCGGCGCTGCGGGCCGCGCCGATCAGGCTTTCGATGCCGATCACCGCTGCAAGACCGACGCGGGCCCCGATCAGGCGAAAGGCGATCCACACGCCGATCGCGCTGGCGATCCATCCGCCCAGATGCAGCGCCAGAGAAAGGCCGACGCGCAGCCGCGATCGATAGATCGCATCCAGCGCGGTGCCCACGCTCGCCGCGGTCGCGACGGCTCGCGGCAGCAGGCGCGTGGCGAGCCTCTCGGTGAACCGGTGGCCGTAGCGCTGCAACGCGAGAAACAGGCCGCCGGCGACCGCGGCGAGCGCGAGGCCGATCAAGACGCCCGTCGACAGCGACGCCGACAGCGGAGTTCGCGGCATGAATAGGCTCAATATCGCCAGGCCGAGCGCTATATAGACGATCTGCGCGAGCATTTCGCTCGTCACATCGACGATCATCGAGGCGAACGCCATGGCTGCAGGGATGCCCTGCAGGGTCGCCGCGCGCGCACCGAACACGAGTCCGCCGAACTGCGAAAACGGCAGCACTTCGGTAGCGGCATCCCGAACCATGCGGGCGCGAACGCAAACCCGCCAGCGCGTGGCGCACGGGACCGGCAGCAACACGTACCAGGCCGTCCCGAGGACCGGAAACAGCGCCAACGCATACAGGCAAAGAACCGCAAAACCGCCCCAGCCGACCGCGAGCGCGGCCGCGAATACGCTGCGGATGCCGACGAACTCGACGACGTAGAGCGCGAGCGCGAAGCCGAGCGCAGCGATGATGACGACGCGTATTTTCATGCCGGCGCGGCGGGACTATGCGCGCCGTTGTGCCTTGGTTCGCATGAAGCGGCGCGCCAATCCGGCCGCGGCGGGCACGAAGCGCGGCCGGAGCAAGCGCCGATCATAAGGGTGCATGCGCCGCTCGTTCTCCGCGAGGCAGATATCGATCAGCTCCGCGACGTCGATGTCGTCGCCGACCGATTTGGCTCCGGTGACCGTGAAATTATTGTCCTGCGCGCCGCCGTTCACGTCGCGGGCGATGCCGATCCTCTCCCAGATCAGAAAGATCCAGACGGCGAGCACCTTCAGTTCGAAGAACGGCCGCCGCCAAAGCGGCATGGTGCGCCGATGCCACGCGGCCCAATTGACGAAGAAGATGATGTGGCGCGCCTCCTCCTGGATCACCGGTTCGAAGGTTTGCACCAGCGCTTGCGGAAAAAATCCGCTTCGCTTGGCCGATTCGAACAGACCGAACGCGAAGAAACTGTCGATGCACTCGCTGTACCCGGTCACCATGAAGGCCCATTGCGGGTCGCCGCGGACGACGTATTGCGGTTCGGGCGCCAGTGCAATGCCATAGGCGGCGACCAGATTCGAGAGCACGCGTTTGTGGCGGCCCTCCTCGAAGGCATTGAGCTCGATTGCTTGGCGCAACAGCGGATCGGTGGTGACCGCGGCATAGGCGGCTACGTTTAGCCGGGCGCGCCCCTCGGTCTGCACCGCGATGTCCCAGATCGGCAGATCGGCGAGCCGCGCCCGCGCCTGCGCCTGCAGCGGCGGCCAGTCGATCACGGCCGGTTTGTACGGATCGAAGGTGTCGAGCAGCATCCGGCAGAACAGTTCCTTGTGCGCCTCGCCGCCGATCTGAAACGGGCCGCCGTCGCGTGCGGGCGCCGCGAGCGGGGATTCGCGGGCCGTCGGCAGCGGATCGCTCACGGCGGCAAGCTCCTCTCGACCGCCTCGCCGTGCGCAGCGCCCGGCCTCACCTCGGCCTCGGCGCCCAGGAAATCGCCGAAGCCGCCGAGCCGCAGCGACGCATCGCGCACCGCCGCGACGACAGCTGGCGCGATCAGCGCAGAGAGTTCCTCGCGATAGCGGTAGCCGGCTGCGGCGCCGGCGTACGGCCCGGTGGCCGGATGCAGGTAGATCTCGCTGAGGCCATCGGGCAGATTGCGGATCAGACCGGACAGCCGGTCCCCGGTCATTTGCCCGGACCATCGTAGGCCGAAGAGTCGATCGGCCGCGAGGATCCCGGCGCGGCGTAAACGCCGGCGCAGCAGCAGCGCAAACGGCGCCGCCAGCGACGCCGGCGCCGCCGGGGTGCCAGGCTCGATCCTGCGCAGCACGCGCACCGGTTCGAGCGGAACGCGCACCGCACGCAGCGCGAAGCGGCTGCCGATCGCCGTCAGCAAGCCGCCGATCAGCGGATGCAGATGGAAATGCTTGTGCGCGTTGCAGTGATCGAGGACGAGTCCGGCGGCGCGAAATGCCTCGAACTGAGCGGTGATTTCGGCGGCAAGCTCGCGGCGCGCCCGCCTGTCGAAGGCGAGCACCGCCCCGAGCACGGCCATGTCGGTGCGAAAGAAGCCGCGCGCATCGACGAGCCGTCTGACGGCGGACGCCGGCAACAGCGGCCTGCCCTCCACCAGAACCAGGTGCAGGCCGACCCTCAAGGAAGGCATGCGCCGAGCGCGGGCGATCGCGTCGGCGGCCGCCGGAGCCGCGACCATCAAGCTCGCCGCGGTGAGAATGCCGTCGCGATGGGCCGCTTCGACGGCGTCGTTGACTTCGCGAGCGGCGCCGAAATCATCGGCCGTGACGATCAGCCTCTTCAAGCCGCGTCGTGCCTCGACCGCAGGAAATGGAAGAACTCGACACCCTCGCGCAAACGGCGCCTCATCATATCGGGACTGGCGATCATCTCGGCCACGATGGAGGCGATCTTCGACGGACGGAAATAAAACTTCCGGTAGAACGCCTCGACCGAATCGAAAATCTCGGTGTGGCTGAGGTGCGGGTAATTCAGCGGCGCAATCTGCGTGCCTTCCTGCGTCAGCAGATCGATTTCCTCGTTGTAGAGCCAGCCGTTTTCCTTCGCCTGCCGGTACAGGAATGTGCCTGGATACGGCGCCGCGAGCGACACTTGTATCGTGTGCGGATTGATTTCCTTGGCGAAATCCAGCGTCTGTTGGATCGTCTCCCTGGTTTCGCCGGGCAGGCCCAGGATGAACGTGCCGTGGATGACGATGCCGAGCTCGTGGCAGTCCTTGGTGAAACGGCGGGCGAACTCCACGCGCATGCCCTTCTTGATGTTGAACAGGATCTGCTGATTGCCCGACTCGTAGCCGACCAGCAGCAGGCGCAGGCCATTGTCCTTCATGACTTCCAGGGTCTTGCGCGGCACGTTGGCCTTGGCATTGCACGACCAGGTGACACCGAGCTTGCCGAGCTCGCGCGCCAGCGCTTCGACATGCGCAACGTTGTCCGTCAAGGTGTCGTCGTCGAAAAAGAATTCCTTCACCCGCGGCATGGCCGCTTTCGCCCATTTGACTTCGTCGACGACGTTGGCGACGGAACGCACCCTATAGCGATGGCCGCCGACCGTCTGCGGCCACAGGCAGAACGTGCAGCGCGATTTGCAGCCGCGCCCCGTATAGAACGAGATATACGGATGCAGTAAATAGCCGCCGAAGTACTTCTCGATCGTCAGATCGCGCTTGTAGACCGGCGTCACCCAGGGCAGCGCATCCATGTTCTCCAGAATTGCGCGCTCCTCGTTGTGCAGGATGACGCCCTCGGCGTTGCGGTAGGAAAGTCCTTTGATGCCGCTCCAAGGCATGCCGTCGGCGACTTCCTTGATCGTGAAATCGAATTCGTTGCGTGCGACGAAATCGACGGCGCGCCCGGCGATCAGGCTCTTCTCCGGTTCCACCGCGACTTTGGCGCCGATCAAGCCGATCTTGATCTGCGGATTGATCGCTTTGATCATCTCGGCCGTGCGCACGTCCGATTTGAAGGACGGCGTCGAGGTGTGCATCACGACGAGGTCGCGGTCTTTGAATTCCCCGGCAATGTCATCGAACGTCAGGCCGTGCGGCGGCGCATCGATCAGCTTCGAACTCTCCACGAGCGCCGCCGGCTGGGCGAGCCAGGTCGGATACCAGAAGGAGCGCACCTCGCGTTTCATTTGATAGCGCGCACCGGCGCCGCCGTCGAATCCGTCGAATGACGGCGGGTGTAGAAACAGCGTTCTCATGGATTCAAATCCTCGCATCGGCGGACGGAGCCATTACCGGTCAACTGATAGCGGTCATGCCGCCATTGCACGCTGCGTGCCGCGAACCCCCAGCACCAAAGGGCAAGGCTCAGCAAATCGCCGAGCGGCAACACCAGCCAGTGCCAGAAGGGCGCAGCCGGCCTGCGCATCGTCCAATGTAGCATGATGCGCGCGGCGGCGGCGGCGCAAAGCATCGCCAGCGCCGGCGGCGCGTTGCCGGCGAGCAAACTGCCAATCGCGGCGACCGGCACCCCGAATGTCACGATCGACAGCGCATAGCCCACGGGGCGGACCTCGCGAATCGTGCGCAGCCAGCGCAGCATGTGGCCGCGCAATTCGGCGAAACTGCGCTCCTCGACCGAGGTTTCCACCTCGAGCTGCGACAACACCGTGCCGAGGCCGATACTGCGCGTCAATTCGCCGAGACGATAATCGTCGGCCAATTGCCCCGCCAACGCCTCGAAGCCGCCGATTTCCTCCAATACGCCGCGGCGTATGGCGATGGTCGCGCCGAACGCGAACGCACGCGACCCCAACCAGGCGGCGATGCGCACCGACGGCAGGAACCACTCGTTGATGAAACACGCGCCGATCACCGACCACAGACCCGGCTGCGGATCGGCGCGGTAGGCGCAGGTGACGATGCCGACGCCGTCATCCAGCAGCGGCGCGACCACGGTGCGCAAATACTGCGGCGGCACGCGTATGTCGCTGTCGGCGATCACCAGGTAGTCGTAGCGAGCGGCGCGCATCATATTTAGCAAATTGCCGACCTTGCGGTTGCCGCCATGCGCCCTGCCGTCGACGACGCAGCGCAAATCCGCGGCGGGAAACTCCCGCCGCAGGCGATTGACGATCGCGACCGCGGCATCGGTCTCGGCGTGCACGCCGAAGAGGACCTGATAGCGCGGATAGGCTTGAACGCAAAACGAACGCAGGCACTGGTAGGTCGCCGCTTCGACGCCGCACAGCGGCTTCAACACCGTCACCGGCGGCCATTCGCGCGGCGTGCGCGGCCACGGCGGCAAGCGCCTCTGCACCGCGAAGCACGCGCCGGTCAGGTAGAGGGCGGCCAGGGTCGCGGTCAAGGTGCCGAAATCGATCAGCCATGCGTGCAAAGTGGCGCTCAATCAGCCTCCCACGGTCGCGCGGCGGCCGCGCGCCGGTCGTGACCGGGCGGCGGCTTTCCGAAAATCCGTCATTTGCGCACCAGTATTCATGCAGTGGCGGTTTCCATTATAGAAGATTCCACGGCTCGGAATCGCGGCCGCTGCGTCCGGCCGCGGCGCCGCGCTGTCGCCAATTCGCGCCAATCGCTTTGTCACGCCGTTCCTGCTGCAATGGGCAGGGGCTTGGCGCGACCGCGTTGCGGAGGCGCTCGCAGCGCCGCGGCGTCCGGCGCAGCGCCATTGTATTGCAGCATCGAGCGCGCAATCCGTTTAGAATGAGCCATGGGCATTCCACTGCTGCAGGTCTATCGGGTCGCGCGCTATCTCGCCGGCCGCAAATTGCGCGGCGACAAGCGCTATCCTTTGGTATTGATGCTGGAACCCCTGTTCCAATGCAATCTCGCCTGCGCCGGCTGCGGCAAGATCGATTACCCGAAGGAGATCCTGCAGCAGCGGCTGAGCGTCGAGGCGGCGCTCGGCGCAGTGGACGAATGCAATGCGCCGATCGTCTCGATCCCGGGCGGCGAACCCTTGATCCACAAGGAGATGCCTCAGATCGTCGCCGGCATCGTCGCCCGCAAGAAATTCGTCTATCTATGCACCAACGCGCTGCTGCTCGGCAAGCACATAGACGAGTACCGGCCGTCGCCGTACCTGACGTTCTCGATCCATCTGGACGGCAACCGGCAGCGCCATGACGAGTCGGTCTGCCAGGAAGGCGTGTTCGACAAGGCGGTCGCGGCGATCCGCCTCGCGCGGGAAAAGGGCTTTCGCGTGACGATCAATTGCACGCTGTTCAGCGGCGAGAATCCGCAGGACGTCGCCGATTTCTTCGACACCGCGATGAGCCTCGGCATCGAGGGGATCACCGTCTCGCCCGGCTACAGCTACCACCATGCGCCGCGCCAGGACGTGTTCCTCGGCCGCCATGCGAGCAAGCAGCTGTTCCGCGAAATCTTCCGCCGCCGCCGCGGCGCCCGCACTCGCTGGTCGTTCAATCATTCCGGATTGTTCCTCGACTTCCTCGCCGGCAATCAAAGCTACCAGTGCACGCCGTGGAGCAATCCGACCTACAACGTCTTCGGTTGGCAGCGCCCGTGCTATCTGCTCTCCGACGAAGGCTATGCGCCCAGCTACCGTTCGTTGATCGAGGACACCGAATGGCAGCGCTACGGGGTCGGCCGCAATCCGCGCTGCAACAACTGCATGGCCCACTGCGGCTTCGAGGGCACCGCCGTCAACGACGCCTTCAGCCATCCATTCAAAGCGATGCTGGCGGCGCTGCGCGGGCCGAAAGTCGCGGGCCCGATGGCGCCCGACATGCCGATCGAATACTCCGGCGGCGGCGAATATCTGAACGTCGCGACGGTTGCCCTCGCCGACGTGCGGGGCTTGCGCCGCGATTCCGCCGACGAGCGGCGCGCCCCAGAGTTGCTCTGACCGCCGCGTTGCAAGCTGGCGAGTACCCCGCTGAATTCGACGCCGAGATGGAATCTTGGCGCCTGCGCATGGAGCGCGCTCTGGCGGCGAGGCTGCCGCCGGCGTCCGCCGTACCGGAGCGCTTGCACGAGGCGATGCGCTACAGCGTCTTGCAAGGCGGCAAGCGCGTGCGGCCGGCGCTGCTGTTCGCGACCGCCCGCAGCTTGGGGCTTGCCGAAGACGAGGTCGAAGCGGCGGCCTGCGCGATCGAGGTTTTGCACGTCTACTCGCTGGTGCACGACGACCTGCCGGCGATGGACGACGACGATTTGCGGCGCGGCCGGCCGACCTGCCACAAAGCCTTCGACGAGGCGACCGCATTGCTGGTCGGCGATGCGCTGCAGCCGCTCGCCTTCCAGTGGCTCGCGAGCGATCCGGCGCTGCCCGCCTCGCCCGCCATCCGCCTGCGGCTAATCGATCTGCTGACGCATGCGATCGGCACCTTCGGCATGGCGGGCGGCCAGGCGATCGACCTCGAGGCGCAGGGCCGACAGCTCAGCCTAGAGCAGATCGACGACATGCACGCCCGCAAGACCGGCGCGGTGATTCGCGCGAGCGTGCTGATGGCCGCGGAATGCGCGCCGGCGACCGACCCGAAGCGCTATGCGGCCTTGGAGCGCTTTGCGGGCGCCATCGGCCTCGCCTTTCAGATCCAGGACGACCTGCTCGATGTCATCGGCGACGTCACGACCTTGGGCAAGGCGACCGGCGCGGACCGCGAGCGCGGTAAACCGACCTACCCGGCGTTGATCGGCGTCGCGGCCTCGCAGCAGCGGGTGCGCCGCCTGCACGACCAGGCCCTCGACGCGCTCGCGCCGTTCGGCGCGGGCGCCGCGCCGCTGCGCCACTTGTCCAATTGGTTGCTGTCGCGGCACTATTGAACGCGCGGCGCAGGACCGCTCAGCGAAACACGCCCTCGGCGTACGACTCCGGCGCGAAATTCTCGAATTTTGTGTATTGGCCGAGAAAGGTCAGCTGCACCTCGCCGGTCGGGCCGTTGCGCTGTTTGGCGACGATGATGTCGGCGATGCCCTTGCGGGTGGTGTTCGGCTCGTAGACTTCCTCGCGGTAGATCAGCAGGATCACATCTGCGTCCTGTTCGATCGCGCCGGACTCGCGTAGATCCGACATGACCGGCCTCTTCTCGACGCGCTGTTCGACGCCGCGGTTCAGCTGCGACAGGGCGATCACCGGCACCTTCAATTCCTTGGCGAGCGCCTTCAGCGAGCGCGATATCTCCGAGATCTCGGTCGCGCGGTTTTCCTTCGTGCCGGAAACCTGCATCAATTGCAGGTAATCGACGACGATCAGGTCCACGCCACCCTCACGCTTCAAGCGCCGCGCCCGGGCGCGCACCTCGGTCGGCGTCAACGCGGGCGATTCGTCGACGAAAATTTTCGCGTTCGACAACTGCGTCATCGCCGAGTCGATCCGCGGCCAGTCATCCTCGTGCAGGCGCCCGGAGCGCAGATTGCTCTGATTGATCCTGCCGAGCGAGGAGATCATCCGCAACGTCAGCGATTCGGCCGACATCTCCATGCTGAAGAGCGCCACCGACTTGCCCGAGCCGAGCGCGGCGTTCTCGGCGATATTGACCGCGAGCGTCGTCTTGCCCATCGACGGACGGCCGGCGATGATGATCAAATCGCCGGGTTGCAATCCGGATGTCTTTTCGTCCAATTGCTTGAAGCCGGTCGGAATGCCGGTCATCTTGCCGTCCGAGTTGTACAACTCGTCGATGCGATCGACCACCCCCGGCAGCACGGTCTTGATCGCCTGAAAGCCGGCTTTGTTGCGCGCGCCGCGCTCGGCGATTTCGAAGACGGCGCGCTCGGCGTCATCGACGATTTCGCGCGCCTCCCGCCCTTCGGGCTCCAGGGCGCTGGCGACGATCCGGTTGCCGGCGCTGACCAATTGCCGCAGGATCGAGCGCTCGCGGACGATGTCGGCGTAGGCGCGAATATTGGCGGAGGTCGGCGTGTCGCGGGCGAGCGCGCCGAGATACGCCAAGCCGCCGACCTGATCGCCCTGCCCCTGGCTCTCCAGCTGGCCGGCGACGGTCACCGCGTCGCAGGGCTGGCCGCGTTCGACCAAAGCGGCGGCGGCGGCGAAGATCAAACGGTGGTCGTGACGATAGAAGTCCTCGGCGACCACGCGGTCGGCGATTTGATCCCAGGCCGCCGTATCCAGCATCAGGCCGCCGAGCACCGACTGTTCGGCCTCCACCGAATGCGGCGGCAGACGCACGCCGTCGCCCGCGAAGCGATTGAACTGGCGTTCGGCCACGTGAAAAGCCTGCTTTGCGCGGCTTCGGCGGCCGCTACTCTTCGGCGACGACCGTGACGGTGAGCGTCACGTCAACGTCCGCGTGCAGGTGCAATTCGATCTGGTGATCGCCGGTGGAGCGTATCGGCCCCAGGGGCATGCGCACTTCGCTGCGCGTGATCGGCTGACCCGCCTTGACGGCGGCCTCGGCGATGTCGCTGGTGCCGATCGAGCCGAACAGCTTGCCTTCCGAGCCGGCTTTGGCCGTCAATTCCAGCTTGAAATTCTCGAACTTTGCCGCCCGCGCCTGCGCCTGCGCCAGATGCGCCTGGGCCTTGGATTCGAGCTCGGCGCGCTGCGCTTCGAACTTCGCGACGTTCGCCGCCGTCGCCAGCGTCGCCCGCCCGGTCGGCACGAGGAAGTTGCGCGCGTAGCCGGATTTCACCTTGACGCGATCGCCGATTTGGCCGAGGTTCGCGACCTTTTGCAACAGAATGATTTCCATGGATTAGCCCGCGCCTCAGTGCTGATCGGTATAGGGCAGGAGGGCAAGAAAGCGCGCGCGGCGGATCGCGAGCTGCAGCTGCCGCTGATAATGCGCGCGGGTGCCGGTGATGCGGCTCGGTACGATCTTGCCGGTCTCGGTGATATAGCTCTTCAGCGTCGCCAGATCCTTGTAGTCGATCTGTTTGACGTCGTCGGCCGTGAATCGGCAGAATTTCTTGCGGCGGAAAAAACGTGCCATCGGCAACTCCTCGGAATATTTAGCGTGCGCCCATCGGCAGGTCGTCGTCGTCGCCATCGTCGCCGAAATCGTCGTGGCGGCGCGCGTTCTCATCGGGCGCGCGCGCCATCGGCGAGGGTTCGGTGACGGCATCCTCCATTTTCACGACCAAGTGGCGCAATACCGCGTCGCTGAAGCGGAACGAGCCGTTCAGTTCGTCGAGGATCTTTTGGTCGCACTCGATGTTCAGCAATATGTAGTGCGCCTTGTGGACTTTGGAGATCGGGAACGTCAGCTGGCGCCGGCCCCAATCCTCGAAGCGATGCACGAGGCCGCCGCCGGCCGTGACCATGCCCTTGTAGCGATCCACCATCGCCGGAACTTGCTCGCTCTGGTCCGGATGAACCAGGAGCACGATTTCATAATGCCGCATTCTAGGCTCCCTACGGGTACAGCCTCCCGTTGCGAGCGGTGAGGCAAGGAGTAAAGCCGGTCGCCCGGCGAAAAGAGCGCGAAGGATACGCGCCCACCATGGCCGCGGTCAACCCAAGCGCTGTCGGCGCGCCTCGAATAGGGCGACCCCGGCGGCGACTGAAACGTTCAGCGATTCGCCCCGGCCGGCCATCGGGATGCGCACCAGGAAATCGCAGCGCTCGCGGGTCAGGCGGCGCATGCCGGCGCCCTCGGCGCCGAGCACGAGCGCCAGCGGTCCGCGCAGATCGGCCGCATACAGCGTCTGCGTGGCGTCGCCGGCGGCGCCAACCACCCAAATGCGTCGTTGCTTGAGCCTATCGAGCGTACGGGCGAGATTCGTCACGCTCGCCAATTCGATGTATTCGGCGGCGCCGGCCGCGACCTTGCGGGCCACGCCGTCGACCGCCGCGGCGCGGTCCCGCGGGATCACGACCGCCAGCACGCCGGCGGCGTCGGCCGTGCGCAAGCAGGCGCCGAGATTGTGCGGGTCCGTGACCCCGTCGAGCACCAGCAACAGAGGATCGGCCGGCGCACTGTCGAGCGCCGCCAACAGCTCGTTCTCGTCCCAGGGTCTGCGTGGGCGCACCACGGCCACCGCCCCCTGGTGCACGCCGCCGCCCGCAAGCCCGGCGAGCACCTCGCCGGAGGCGCTCTGCACGCGCAAGCCGAGCTCGCGGGCAAGCCGCCGCAGCGCCTGGATCGGCTGATCGTCGCGCGGCAGCGCAATCCACAGCTCCAGCACCCGCTCCGGCGCCCGCTCGACGACGGCGCCAACCGCATGCAGGCCGTAAACGATTTGTCGTTTCGCCTCAGCCACGCCGGCCGCGCCGCCCGCCGCCGCCTTGGCGTCTCGGGCCCTCGCGGCGCGGCGCGCCGCGCGAGAGCCCTTGCGCGCCGTGCTCGGCGTCCAGCAGTTCGAAGTCGATCTGGCGCAGCGCCAGGTCCACGCGGCCGAGGCGTACGCGCACCGCATCGCCCATCTTCCAGCGCCGGCCGCTGCGCCGGCCGGCGAGGCCCATGCCGCTGTCGTCGAGTTCCCAATAATCGCCGGGAATCGCCGATATATGCACGAGACCGTCGATCGGCATCTCCTTGAGCTGCACGAACAGCCCGAATTCCATCGCGCTGGTAATCGTCGCCTCGAAACTCTCGCCGACCCGCGGCTGCAAATACAGGCATTTCAGGTAGCTCATGACGTCGCGGGCGGCCTCGTCCGCGCGCCGTTCGCGCTGCGAACTCTCCTGGCCGAGCGCCTGCAGTTCCGCGACGCCGTAGCGGCGGCCCGAGGCGCTCGACGGCAGCGTTGCCGCCTTGATCGCCCGATGCACGAGCAGGTCCGGGTAGCGGCGGATCGGCGAGGTAAAATGCGCGTACTCATCGAGCGCGAGGCCAAAGTGGCCGATGTTGGTCTGCTGGTAGACGGCCTGCGCGAGCGCGCGAATCACCAACCCTTCGAGCAGCGCGCCGTCCGGACGCTCGACCAGGCGCTCGATCAGCTGGCGGAATTCGCGCGCCGTCGGCCGTTCGGAGAATACGGCACCGACTTTCAGCGCATTCATGATTTTTTGCAGTTCGCTGACCCGCTTGTCTTCTGGTTGGCCGTGTACGCGGTACAAGCTGCCGGCCTTGGCGAGCCGCAGCGCCGCGGCCGCCTGCACGTTGGCCGCGATCATGCATTCTTCGATCAGGCGGTGCGCATCGTTGCGCGCCAGCGCGTAAAAACCCTCGATCTTGCCGTCCTCGCCGATGCGCGCCTTGACCTCGCCGCCGCGGAAATCGAGCGCACCGCGCGCATCGCGCGCGTCTTTCAGCGCCTGGTAGACGGCGTACAGGGTCTGCAGCGATTCGCCCACGCGCTCCTCCTGCGTCGGCCGCCCGCCCGCCGCGCGGCTCTGCAAGTACGCCCAGGCATCGTCATAGGTGAGCCTGGCGTGCGAGCGGATCACGGCTTCGTAGAAGCGCGCCTTGCCGAGCTTGCCGGTCTTGCCGATGCGCATGTCGCAGACGAACGCCAGGCGCTCGATCTGCGGCATCAGGGAACACAGATGATTGGACAGATGCTCGGGCAGCATCGGCATGACCCGATCCGGGAAGTACACCGAGGTTGCGCGCGCGCGCGCTTCGACGTCCAATTCGCTGCCGAAACGCACGTAGTGGCTGACGTCGGCGATCGCGACGACCAGCCGCCAGCCGCCGCCGTGCAGCGTCTCGGCGAACACGGCGTCGTCGAAGTCCCGCGCATCCGCGCCGTCGATCGTCACCAACGGCAATGCGCGCAGATCCTCGCGGCCGGCCCGATCGGCAGCGGTGACGGCCGGCCCGAAGGCGTCCGCCGCGCGGATGACCTCGGCCGCGAATTCCTGCGGCAGATCGTGCCGCAGGATCGCAAAGCGCGCGGCGAGTTCCGACGGGCGCAAATCGGCGAGGATCTCGACGACGCGGCCGCGCGCCGGCACCTCGCCCTGCGGCCGCCTGGTGATCTCGACGATCACGTAGTCGTCGTCCTTGGCCCCATGACGGTCGCCCAGCGGCACTTCGACGGCATACCAATGCGCCGGGTCCTCGGGAACCACCCGGCCGTGTCCGGGACCGGTATGCCAAACTCCGCCGATCCTCGCCGGCGCATCGCCGGTACGGCGGATCAGGCGCGCCAAGCGCCTGCCGCGTTCGTTGATGCCGACCGCACGGACTTCGACCCGGTCGTTGTGCATCAGCGTCGCCGTATCGGAACGCGCCAGCACCAGCGGCGCGCTGCCGTCGTCCGGCATGATCAGCACTTCGCCGCTCGCGCGGCCGCGCACGCGCCCGCCGACGCGTTCGGCCGCCGCGACCGCGGCATAGCCTTGCGGCCCCTCGGTCGCCTGGCCGTCGCGCACCATCGCCGTCAAGCGCTTCGCCAGAGCCTCGCGCTGCGCATCCGTCGCGAGGCCGAGGCGCTGCGCGATGCGCGCATGCGACAGCGGCTCCGGCGCCTCCGCCAGGTGCTTCAGCAGCAGTTCGCGGCTCGCAATCGGCTCGGCGTAGCGCATCTTCTCCAATTCGAGGTTCGGGTCCGCGTCGCGCCAGTCCCGGGGTTGCGCCGATTTCGGCTGAGTACGCGGACCGCCGGTTCTATTCGCCATTGTTTGTCGCCGATTCAGTAATTATCGAGTTGTATGGAGGCCGTGCATCGATTGACAAGCCCTGGGCGTGTGCGTACATTTCGCCGCCTGCGCCGATGGCGAGCCCCTCATGCCCAGGTGGCGGAACTGGTAGACGCGCTGGTTTCAGGTACCAGTGGAGAAATTCGTGGAGGTTCGAGTCCTCTCCTGGGCACCAATTGCACGCCTCGAGCCGTCGGCCATGCCGCGCCGCTAGCGTAACACAGCCGCCCGTCCGGCCTGCGTAGCGAGGCGGCGTGCTATCGGCGCGCGCCGCTGCGGCTCATTGACGCAGCGCGCGCCGCGCGCCGGTCGAGGCCGTCAGATAGCTTTCTTCGGCCACGCGCAGCAAGTCTCGTCCCCGGCCCTTCGCCTCGTACAGCGCCGTGTCGGCGCGCGCGATCAGTTCGTCCGGGGATTTGACTTTCTCATCCATGGTCGCGAGTCCGGCGCTCAGACTCACGCGCAAATCCGCGCCCACGGCGGGCAGGCGAATTTTGCAGAGCAGCGTGCGCAGCCGCTCGAGGGTGCCGACCGCCGTCTCGAGCGGCGTATCCGGCATGACCAACAGGAACTCCTCGCCGCCCCACCGGCCCAGCACGTCGGTCGCACGCAGGGCGGCGGCGCCGGCCAGGGCGAATTCGCGCAGCACCTGATCGCCCGCGGCGTGTCCGCAACGGTCGTTGATCAGCTTGAAATGATCCAGATCGATGATCGCGATCGTCAGCGGGGCGTGCGCCGCGAGCGCCAGATCGAAGGCCGCGGACGCGCGCTCGAACGTGGCGCGGCGGTTTGGCAAGCCGGTCAAGGCGTCTTCGGCGGCCAGGCGCTGCAGTGCGCGCCGGTGGCGCAAATTCGCGGTCAGGATGTAAATCAACAGGACGATCAGCAGCAAAGCGGATAGCGAGGCGATGACGATGAGATTAAGCTCCTCGGCTTGACGCCGCGATCGCTCCATCGACAGCGCCAGCTTGCGCCGCAGGGAGACGTTGCGCTCTATTTCGCGGTCGGTCGCGAAGCGCGCGCGCATCGCCGCCGCCAGACTGATGCGCTCCGCATCGGTTTCGACCGCCGTGCGGCGCACATACTCGCCGAGGTCCCGGTAGGCGGCGCCGTAGTCGCCCAAGGCGGCGTCGGCGCGCGCCCGCCATTGATAAAAAGCGGCGACGCGCCGCGGTGGAACGTCGGCGCCGCCGCGAGCGAGCACGCCGTTCAGCGCGGCGCGCGCGCGCGCCGGGTGGCCCTGATCCAGGTCGATGAGCGCGAGCACCGCGCGCGCTTCCTTGACGACGTCGGTCGAGCCTGCGGCGGTGAACGTGGCGAGCGCGCCGCGGCACTCGCGCTCGGCCGCGGTCCACTGCTTCAATTCGACGCGGGTCTCGCAGATGCGCAGGTCTTCGAAGGCGATCCCCTGCACATCGTGCAGCGGCACGCTGAGCGCGCGGCTCTGCGTGAACTCGGCGATCGCGCCGCGGTAATTGCCCATCAATTTCAATATGGTGCCGCGCACGTAGCGCGACACGGACAAGCTGAGCGTCGCGTCGTGCGCCAGGTCCCAGGCGATCACTTCATCGTTCAGCGTCAGCGCTTGCGGGTAATCGCGCATCGCGCGCATCACCGCGGTCAGGGAGTCGGCGGCCAGCATCCGCGGCTCGGCGAGCCCCTGGGAACTCGCTGCGCGGTAGGCCTCGCTCAGACTGACGATCGCCCGATCCTCCTGGTTCAAGCGATACTGCAGCAGGCCCTCGGTGATCCGCAGACAGATGTCGGCGGCGGATCGCGGCGGCTGCGCCGAGCGCGCGGCGACGATCGATTGCAGCGCCTTGTGCATGCCCGCTTCGTCGTAGACGTTCTCCGCATAAGCGGCGAGCAAATCGAGGCGCACCGGGTCGCTGGCGCCGCCGACCAAGCGCAGGCCGCTGCGCGCGGCCGCGCGCGCATCGACGTCGAGTTCGAGGCGGCTGTCGCTTTGCGCGATCACCGCGTACAGCGATGCGATCCGGCGGGGATCGGCATTCGGCGCGCGCAGCAAGGGTGCGAGCATGCTTCGGGCGCGGCGCGAAGCCTGCACGGCGTCCGTCGCGGCAAGCGATTGCAGCGCCCGCACCGCGGCATAAGGGCTCGCCAGGCAATCGGCGTGCGCCGGCCACGACAGCAGCCACGCCGCCGCCGAGATCGCCGCCCACGCGAGCAGCGCCGCCGTGCTCGCGGCCGCGCGACCGCGATGCCGTAGGGTATCCATGGGAACCCGTAAAATAGCCCGAGGGCCGCCGCCGCACGTCTTGCGACGTCACGATTCGGCCGCCGGAAGCGTGAAATCGGTGGCATTACCGGCCGCACGGCGCGCTGGCCCCTGCGCCGGCGAGCGCGTATAAAGGCGAAAAATGCCCTCTGCATGACGCGGCTGGGATGCCCCTGGCTGGGGCGGGCGAGGGGAGTAACGATGATGACGATGCGCACGAACGGCGACGCGGCGGCCGGCGGGATTTCCTTTTGGGATCGCCGGCGCACAGCCGCGCGGCCGGGTTTCAATCGCTTCATGGTGCCGCCGGCGGCGCTCGCCGTGCATCTATCGATCGGCCAGGTATACGCGTTTTCGACGTTCAATCTGCCGCTGACGAGGCTGGTGGGGATCGGCCATGCGCTGCCGGCGGACTGGAAGTTGACCGAGATCGGCTGGATATTCTCCACCGCGATCCTGTTCCTCGGTGCAGCGGCCGCGGTGTTCGGCCGCTGGGTCGAGAGCGCCGGGCCGCGCAAGGCGATGGCGGTCGCGGCCGCCTGCTTCGGCGGCGGATTCGTGGTCTCCGCCGTGGGCATCGACCTGCACCAAATCTGGCTCTTGTACCTCGGCTACGGCGTACTCGGCGGCTGCGGACTCGGCATCGGCTACATCTCGCCGGTTTCGACGCTGATCAAGTGGTTTCCCGATCGGCCGGGCATGGCGACCGGCATGGCCATCATGGGTTTTGGCGGCGGCGCCTTGATCGCGGCGCCGCTGTCGTTGATCTTGATGAATCATTTCAAATCGGCGGCATCGAACGGCGTCGCCGGCGCGTTCCTGTCGATGGGCTGCATTTATTTCGCGTTCATGATGATCGGCGCGCTCACCGTGCGCGTGCCGCCGGAAGGCTGGCGGCCGGCCGGCTGGGCGCCGCCGGCGCTGCCGAAAAAATTGATCACCAATGCTCAGGTGCAGGTCGATACCGCCTGGCGCACGCCGCAGTTTTGGCTGCTGTGGGGCGTGTTGTGCCTGAACGTCACCGCCGGCATCGGCGTCATCGGCCAAGCCTCGCCGATGATCCAGGAGATGTTCAGCGGCCGGGTTTCGCCCGCCGCCGCCGCCGGTTTCGTCGGCCTGCTGAGTCTTTTCAACATGGGTGGCCGCTTCGTCTGGGCGACGATTTCCGACTATATCGGCCGCAGAGTCACCTATTGCGTGTTTTTCGTGCTCGGCATCGTGTTGTATGCGTCCGTGCCTGCGATCGGCAGACTCGGGTCGATCGGCCTTTTCGTCGCCGCGTTCGTCGTCATCCTGTCGATGTACGGCGGCGGCTTCGCGACGATCCCCGCCTACCTGCGCGACATCTTCGGCACGATGCACGTCGGCGCGATCCACGGGCGCTTGCTGACCGCCTGGTCGGCCGCCGGCGTCCTGGGACCGGTATTGATCAACTACATCCGCGAATACCAAATCCACAGCGGCGTACCGAAGGCGCAGGCCTACTCCGTTACGATGTACATCATGTGCGTACTGCTATTGCTCGGCCTGCTGTGCAACTTGGGCGTTCGCGCGGTCGATGAACGCCATCACTCCCGGGAACCGGTGCCGGCATGACGAAAATACGCCTGCTCGCCCTGTGGCTGGTCGTCGGTCTGCCCCTGCTGTGGGGCATCGCGCGCACGCTGCAAAACGCGATGCATCTATTCCACTAGCGCTGGCGGCGCGCGCCCGCTCACGCGAACGGATTTTGCAGCAGAATCGTTTGCTCGCGGTCGGGGCCGGTCGATATGATCGTGATCGGCACGCCGACCAATGCCTGCAGCCGTGCGAGATAACTCTTGGCATTGGCCGGCAGTTCATCGTAGCGGGCAATGCCGACCGTGCTCTGCTTCCAGCCCGGCACGTCTTCGTACACCGCCGCGCACTCGCCGATCCCGCCGGAGAGCACCGGCGGCGCATCGACGAGTTCGCCGTCGATTCGGTAGCCGACGCAAATGCGCAGCGTATCGAGTCCGTCGAGGACGTCGAGTTTGGTCACGCACAGCGCGGAGCAGCTGTTGTGCACGACCGAGCGGCGCAGGGCGACGGCGTCGAACCAACCGCAGCGCCGCCGCCGGCCGGTCACGGAGCCGAACTCGTGGCCGACGCGCGATAAATGCTCGCCGAACGCGTCGAACAATTCGGTCGGAAACGGCCCGGAGCCGACGCGCGTCGTATACGCCTTGACGATGCCGAGCACCTCGTGCAGACGGCGCGGCCCAATGCCGGTGCCGGCGGCCGCGCCGCCCGCGGTGGTCGTCGATGAGGTGACGAATGGGTAGGTGCCGAGATCGACGTCCAGCATCGCGCCTTGCGCTCCCTCGAAGAGCACATTTTTTCCCTCGGCGCTCAAGCCTTCGAGGATGCCCGTGACGTCGGCGACCAGGGGCCGCAGGCGCTCGCCGAGTTCCAGGTGGGATTCGAGAACCTGCTGGAAATCGATCGGCGCCGTATTGAAATAGCGTTGCAGCACGAAATTGTGGAAGTCGAGGATCTCGCCGAGCCTCGCTGCGAAGCGCTCGCGGTGAAACAAATCGGCGACCCGCACGGCGCGGCGCGCCACTTTGTCCTCGTAGGCGGGGCCGATGCCGCGCCCCGTCGTGCCGATGGCGTTCGCTCCCTGGGCCTTTTCGCGGGCTCTGTCGAGCGCGACATGCGAGGCCAGGATCAACGGACAGTACGGGCTGACGCGCAAACGCTCGTACACCGGTACGCCCTGCCCGATCAGCATCTGCGCCTCGTTGAAGAGCGCCTCCAGCGACAGCACCACGCCATTGCCGATCAAGCACTGCACGCGCTCGTGCAATATGCCGGACGGCAGCAACGACAAGACCGTCTTCTTGCCGCCGATCACCAGGGTGTGGCCGGCATTGTGTCCGCCCTGGAAGCGCACCACCGCGTGCGCCGAATCCGTCAGCAAATCGACGACCTTGCCCTTGCCTTCGTCGCCCCACTGCAAGCCGATGACGACGACGTTTCTACCCATGGCGCGCCATCCACAGCAGGGTGAGGCCGAAGATCACGCTGATAAAGCCGCCAAGGCGCAGCTGCACCGATTCCATGGCCGCCAATTTCGCCATCAAGCGCTGCGCCGCCGCCGGATTCAGGAACGGCAGAATACCCTCGAGCACCAGATACAGCGCGAACGCGCCGCACAGGTACCGGGTCAATTCGCTCCAGCCGATTTGCATGTGCAGAGCGTAGCCGCTCAGCGCGGCGCTTGCGGCTGTTTGAAATACTTGAAGTAGGCGCTGTCCGGCGACAACACCAGCAGGTCGCCCGCCGTGCCGACCGAGTGCCTATACGCCTGCATGCTGCGATAAAACGCGTAGAATTCCGGGCTCTGCGAATAGGCGGCCGCGTAGATCTGGCTGGCCGCCGCGTCCCCCGCGCCGCGAATCTGATCGGCCTGGCGCGCCGCGTCGGCGAGAATCTCGGTCTGCTCCTTGCTCGCCATGGCGCGCGTCGCTTCGGCCGTTTCCGCGCCCTCGGCGCGCAGCTTCGCCGCCTGCGCTTTGAATGTCGCGCGCATGCGATCGTACACGGAGTCGCGCACCTGTCGCGGCAGTTCGATCTTGGTGATGCGCACGTCGACCAGCTGGATGCCGAGCTGTTGCGCGGCGGAATGCGCGTGTTTCATCATCGCGTTGGTGAACTCTTTGCGGTTCGCGGTGATCACCTGCTGCAGCGTACGCTGCGTCACGGCGGTCTTGATGCTGTCCTTGATCGTCTCGCCGAGGCGCGCGTTGGCGACGTCCTCCGAGCCGCCGGTCGTTTCGTAATAGCGACGCAGGTCGTCGATGCGCCATTTGACGTAGAAATCGACGATCAGCTGTTCCTGCTCGTGCGTCAGGAAGCGCTCGGCCGGATAGAACTGGGTGATGATGCGCTTGTCGAACTTGGCAACCTCGTTGACGACCGGAATTTTAAAATGCAGCCCCGGTTTGTAATTCGAATCGACGATTTCGCCGCCGACCGACTTGATCGCGAGTTGCCCCTCGCTGACCGTGAATACGCTCGCGCGCACCACCAGGATCGAAGCCACCGCGGCCAGCAGGATGTACAAGATCTTGTTGTGCATCATGGCGCTCCCGGCACGCGCGGGCTGCCGTCGCCGGCCGCGGCCTGCGCATCCTGAGTGGCCGCCGGCGCGGCCGCCGCGTCGCTCTTCGGCGCGCCCGCCTGCGCGCCCGTCACCGCCGCCGCGGGCGCGGCGATCAGCTTGTCGAGCGGCAAATACATCACGTTGTTGGCGCCCTTGGTGTCGACCAGCACTTTGCGCGCATTCTTGTACACCTCTTCCATCGTTCCGAGGTACATGCGCTCGCGCGTCACCGCCGGCGCCCGCTGGTACTGCGCGAACACCTGATCGAAGCGCGCGCTATCGCCTTGCGCGAGCGCGACGACCTTCGCCTGGTATGCTTCGGCGTCTTGCACCGCCTTGGCGGCCGCGCCGCGCGCGCGCGGCAGAATGTCGTTGCGGAACAGTTCCGCCTCCTGCTGGTAGCGCTGCCGATCCTTGTCCGCCTTGATCGCGTCGCGCTGCGCTTCCTGCACGGGTTCCGGCACATTGACGTCGGTGAGATTGACGCTGACGATATGAATGCCCATGTCGTAGCCGTCGAGCGTGCGCTGCAGCAGGGTGTGCGCCCGATCGGTGATCGACGGATCGAACGCCAGAGCCTTGTCGAGCGTCGCTTGTCCGATCGCCTCGCGCATCGCGCTTTCGCTCGCCTGCGCCAGAGTCTCGTCGACGTCGCGCACTTCGAACAGCAGCCTCAGCGGATCGGGTTGCGTGTATTGAACCGCGGATTTCACTTCGACCAGGTTCGTGTCCGCGGTGAGCATGCTGGTCTCGTCGGTGACGCTGTACAGGCGCGAAACGTTGACGATGATCTTGCGCTCGATCGGCCACGGCAGATGCCAGTTGTAGCCCGGGCCCGTGGTTTGCTCGTACTTGCCGAAGCGCAGGATGACCGCGCGCTCTTGCGCATCGACGCGGTAGACGCCGCTGCCGATCCATATTACGCCGATCGTGACGAGCACGATCGAGACTCCGCGGCCGACGTTCACCGCGCTCGGGGCGCCGCCCGCGCCGCCGCCCGCAGCGCCGGCCTTGCGGCCGAACAACGCAGCGAGCCGCCGCTGGACGTTGCGCAATATCTCGTCCAGGTCGTTCGGCGGCTTCTGGCGATTCCAGGGATTGCGCTTTTCGCCGGGGTCGTTCCAAGCCATCGTTGTGCCTAATGCCGCTTCGGACAAATGACTGTTGAAGAGCCGATCATTCTAGGCAGACGGTACGCCGCTCACAAGTCGAGGCCGCTTCATTCGCCTCCCGACTAGGCGACCTGCTGCTCGGCGCGCGGCCCGGCGCCGGCCGAATCCGCCAGCAGTTCGACGCCGGCGCCGCCGACCAGCACCGCGATCTCGCGGGGCTCGAGCTCGACGTCCAAATCCCAGCTGCCGTCGTCGCACTGCCGTTCGCCGCGCACCGCGTTGCGCCCGTAAAGAGCGGAGCGCACCGCCGCGGCCGCGAGCAGAATGTGCAACCTGCCCCTGACGAGGCCGGGGCGTACGTTGCGCGCGGCCGCCTCGCGCAGAGCGTCCAGGCCGGCGCCGGTGGTCGCGGAGCACCATGCCTGCGCGGGCAGGCCGTCGGCATCGATCTGCACGTGCGGCGCTTCGCCGCTGACGTCGATCTTGTTGAAGACCAGCAGTTCACGCACCTCGCCGGCGCCGATGCCGCGCAGCACCTCGCGTACCTGCGCGATGCGCTCCTGGCGCAGCGGATCGGCGGCATCGACGACATGCAGCAGCAGGTCGGCGTCCTGCGCCTCGAGCAGCGTCGAGCGAAAAGCGGCGATGAGTTCATGGGGCAATTCGCGTACGAAGCCGACGGTGTCGGCGAGCACCACCTCGCCGATGCCTTCGAGTTTGAAGCGCCTCACCGTCGGATCCAAAGTCGCGAACAGTTGGTCCGCGACGTACGCCGCGGAACCGGTCAGCGCATTGAAAAGCGTCGACTTGCCGGCGTTGGTGTAGCCGACCAGAGCGGCGGTCGGCACCGGCAGCTCGCGCCGTACGCGCCGGCCGGTGTCGCGCTGGCGCGCGAGCTTCTCGAGGCGTGCGCGCAACGTGCGTATGCGTTTGCCGATCAAGCGCCGATCGGTTTCGAGCTGCGTTTCGCCGGGGCCGCGCAGGCCGATTCCGCCCTTTTGCCGTTCCAGATGGGTCCAGCCGCGCACCAGCCGCGTCGACAGGTGCGTCAACTGCGCCAGCTCGACTTGCAGCTTGCCCTCGAAGCTTCGCGCCCGCTGCGCAAATATGTCGAGAATCAGGCCGTTGCGGTCCAACACGCGGCGATTGGTCAATTTCTCCAGATTCCGTTCCTGGCTCGGACTCAGGCTGCGGTCGATGAGCACCAGATCCGCGGCATTACGCTCGGCGCAGGCCTTGATTTCTTCGGCCTTTCCGGAACCGACGAAGTACTTCGGATCGGGCCGCGGCCGCGCAGCGCACACCAGGCCGACGAGCTGCGTGCCGGCCGAGGCGGCGAGCGCCTGGAATTCGCTGATGTCGCTGGCTTCGACCGCGTGTCCGATGCCGACGGCGACCAATACCGCGCGTTCACCGCGGCCGGGGCGGTCAAACAATGGCGCAGCGCCTGCCGCTCATTCGACGATCGCCGGTTCCGTGACTTCACCGTCCTCGCCGGTCGGCAAGCGGACGTTGCGCGCCGGCACGACCGTGGAAATCGCGTGCTTGTAGACCATCTGGCTCACGCTGTTTCTGAGTAACACGACGAACTGATCGAACGAATCTATCTGACCTTGCAGCTTGATGCCGTTCACCAGATAGATCGAGACGGGCACCCGTTCCTTGCGCAGGGCATTCAAAAATGGATCCTGCAGAGATTGACCGCGGGCCATGAGTAAAACTCCTTATTTTTTGACGTCATTTGTCCTGTCGTGTCACTTCCTTACGGCACCAGGCAAACCGCTGGGAATGCTAGCACAGCGGGTTCTGCCGACGGTAAGCGTGTGAGCACACTGTAATCATTCATTTGACAAGTGTTTGCGGTTGCGCAGAGGCGCCAGGCACTCTGCGAGCGCATCGCCCATCGCGCACGCCGCCTCTGGCTGCCCCGAGTCGAACCAGCGGGCGAGCGTTCGCCGCCGCAGCCACGTGAACTGCCGTTTCGCAAGTTGCCGCGACGCCGCAATCGCCCTGTCCGTTGCTTGCTGCAGAGTAAACTCGCCCGCCAAGTGCTGCCATAACTGCCGATATCCGACCGCGCGCATCGACGGTTGTTCCCCGCCGAGATCGCCGCGCCGATAAAAGCCGCGCACTTCCTCCAGTAATCCCGCCTCGAGCATCGCCTCGAAGCGCCGCGCGAGCGCGGCGTGCAAGGCGCCGCGCTCGGCCGGCGCCAGGGCCAGCTCGACGAACCGCACGTCGTCGATCGGCGCGCGGCGCTGCTCGCGCAATTGCGTGATCGTCGTGCCGGTGAGCCGAAACACCTCGATGGCGCGCTGTATGCGCTGCGGGTCGTTGGCGTGGATGCGGCTGGCGGCGGCCGGATCGATGCGCGCCAACTCGCCATGCACGGCCGCCCAACCGGCTTGCGCCGCCATGGCGTCGATTTCGGCGCGCAGTTTGCGATCGGCCGCGGGCAGCGCGGCGATTCCTTCGGTCAACGCGTGGAAATACAGCATCGTCCCGCCGACCAGCAGCGGCTGGCGGCCGCGCGACCATATGGCCTGCATCGCCCGCTCGGCGTCGCGCACGAATTCACCGGCCGAATAGCTCTCGGCCGGATCGCGAATGTCGACCAGGTGGTGGACGATGCGCGCGCGCGTGGCCGCGCTCGGCTTCGCCGTACCGATATCCATGCCGCGATACACCAGTGCCGAGTCGACGCTGATGATCTCGAGCGCAAACCGCTGCGCGAGCCGGATCGCCGCCTCCGACTTGCCGGCGCCGGTCGGCCCCATCAGCAGCACCGCCACGCGGCGCATCAGCGGCCACGCAAAAACAAGCGGTCGAGATCGGCGAGGGACAGACGCACCCAGGTCGGCCGGCCGTGATTGCACTGATCCGCCCGATCGGTGCGCTCCATCTCGCGCAGCAAGGCGTTCATCTCCGCCACGCTCAGGTGGCGCTGCGCGCGCACCGCGGCGTGGCAGGCCATCGTCGCCAACCGGCGATTGACCGCTTCCTCGACGCGCCGCGAGCGCCCCTGGTCCGCGAGGTCGGCGAGCACGCCGCGCACCAGATCCGAGGCGTCCTCTCCGGCGAGCAGGCAGGGTATCGCGCGCAGCGCGAGTTCCCCGGGTGCCATGCGCGTCAACTCGAAGCCCAGCGCCGCGAACTCCTCGGCGTGCGCCGCGGCGGCGTCGGCGTGCGCGGGACTCACGCGGATGACCTCGGGCACCAGCAATTGCTGGCGCGCGGTTTGTCCGGCCAACAATTTCTTCAAGCGTTCGTAGAGGATGCGCTCGTGTGCGGCGTGCATGTCCACGAGGACGATGCCTTGCGCGGACTGCGCCAGGATGTAGGCGCCGTGCAACAGCGCGATGGCCTCGCCCAGCGGGGCCTGCGAATCGGCCGCGCGCGGCGGCGCGGACGCGGCTTCCTCGCGGACGGCCTGCGCCGCCGCCGGTTGCGCCGCGGCGAGATAGAGCCCCGCCTGCTGCGGGCGCGCGGCCGCGGCCTCTGCGGCGGCGCCGCGCAGCCAGTCGGCGCCGCCGCTGCCCATCGACTGCTCGCGAGGCCGCGTGGCCGCGAGCGCCTGCTCGAGCGTGCGAAACACGAAATCGTGAATCCTGCGCGGTTCGCGGAAGCGCACTTCGAGCTTCTGCGGATGGGCGTTGACGTCGACCATCGCCGGATCGAGATCCAAGTACAGCAGGTAGGCCGGGTGACGGCCGTGGAACATCACGTCCTGGTAGGCTAGCCGCGCCGCGCTCGCCAGTAATTTGTCGCGCACCAGGCGGCCGTTCAAGAACCAAAACTGCAAATCCGATTGCCCGCGCGAGAAGGTCGGCAGCCCCAGCCAGCCGCCGAGCCTCAGACTTTCGGTCGCGTGCTCCATTTCGGCCAGGTGCTCGGCGAATTCATCGCCGCAGACGCGCGCCACGCGCAGCAGCCGCTCGGCCGGCGTGGCCGCCGGCGCCAGACTCCAGACTCTCTTGCCGTTGTGCGCGAGCGTGAAAGCGACGTCGAAGCGCGACAGCGCGAGCCGCTCGAGCATCCGCAAGATGTGTTGAAATTCGGTCCGCTCGGCGCGCAGGAACTTGCGCCGTGCGGGGACGTTGAAGAACAGGTTGCGCACCTCGACGCTGCTGCCCAAGGGGTGCGCCGCGGGAGCCGCGGCGGGCGCCGGCGTCGAGCGCGCATCGACCGCCCAGCCGTGCTGCTGATCGGCGGCGCGCGAAGTCAGGCGCAACCGCGATACCGCGGCGATGCTGGGCAGCGCCTCGCCGCGAAACCCGAGGCTGCGAATGCTCTGCAAATCCGCGAGCGAGGCAATCTTGCTGGTCGCATGGCGCGCGAGCGCCACGGCGAGCTCGTGCGGCGCGATGCCGCAGCCGTCGTCGCGAACTCGAATCATGGTACTGCCGCCGTGATCGAGTTCGACATCGATGCGCCGCGCGCCGGCATCGAGCGCGTTCTCGACCAATTCCTTGACCACCGAAGCCGGCCGCTCGATCACCTCGCCGGCCGCGATTTGACTGATCAATTCCTCGGCTAAGACGTGAATCGGCAAAGGCCACCTCGCGAACATTGCATGTTCGCATATTGCGGGGGCCCGGCGCCTGCTCGGGCGCCCCGCCGGCGCAGCGGCCCGCTAGCGGCCGGAGCCCTCCGCCATCAGGGTGGTGGGCGCGCGCGCGGCGATCATTTGCGCAACGCGCGAGCCCGCGGGCGGATTGGCGTAGAAGTAATTTCTCACCCCCTGCAGGATCGCGGCCGCGATCTTCTCTTGATGGGCGGGGTCGCGCAGCCGCTTTTCCTCGCGCGGATTGGAGATGTAGGCGGTTTCCACCAGCATCGACGGAATGTCCGGCGATTTCAAGACGACGAACCGCGCCTGCTGCACGACCGGCCTGCGGACCTCGCCGATGCGATTCAAGGCGTGCAAGACTCGCTGCGCCGCCGCCTCGCTCGCGCTGAGAGAGGCCGACTGCGACAGATCGAGCAGCACCGACGCCAATACCGGGCTCTTGTTCTCCAGGGAGACGCCGCCGATCAGATCCGACGCGTTCTCGCGTTCCGCCAGCCAGCGCGCCGCCTCGTCGCTCGCGCCGCGCTGCGAGAGGATGTACACCGAGGAGCCGTCGACGCTGTGGTTGCGGACCGAGTCGGCATGGATCGAGACGAATAAGTCGGCATTGTGGGCGCGCGCGCGGCGCATGCGATCGCGCAGCGGTACGAAATAATCGCCGTCGCGGGTCATGTATGCGCGCATCCCGGGCTGGCCGTCGACGAGCGCCGCGAGATCCTTGCCGATGGCGAGCACCACGTCCTTTTCGCGGGTGCCGTGCACGCCGATCGCGCCCGGATCCTCGCCGCCGTGACCCGGATCGATGGCGATGACCACGTAGCGCGCCCGCGGCGGCTGGTGCGCGACCTTGACCGGCATTTCGGCACGCGCCGTATTCGCCAAGTCGAGTACCAGCCGGTAACCGTAGCGATGGTTCGGCGGGCTGAGGAAGCTCTTCGCACGAGCCGCGCCGTTAAGATCGAGGACGATGCGCAATTGCCCCGTCGGGCGCAGCGCGCTGCGGATGTCCTTGACGATGCCCGCCGCAGCCGGGGCGCCGAGCGCGCCCGCCTGCAAGCGTCCCGCCGGAATGTCGAGCACGGCTCGGTCGGGGTTGTGCAACAAGAAAAGGTCGTGCCGCGCACGGCCGGACAAGTCCAAGACTACGCGCGTGTTATCGGGGCCCGCCCACAAGCGAATATGCCGCACGTCGACTGCCGCCGCCGGCCGCGCGAGCGCCGTGGCAAGCAGGAAAAGCCAGGCGGTGCTCGGCGGCGGCGATCTCATGGTGCCGTACCTTAACGCCGATAAGGTGTCTTTTTCAAGTCAAATTAGGTAGATAGGATATTATTCTACTGTTGCTTGCTAGGTCTTCCAGCCAGCGCTTTCCGATTTCGCCGCGGCCGAGCAGCCGGGCACGGCGTCCGCCGTCGGCATAATCCAGCGCCATTTCCAGATCGGCGGCCGGCAACGAGGAGCCGCCGCGTTCCGGCCACTCGATCAACAGCAGCTGGCCCGGGAGCAAGTAATCGCGCAGCCCCAGCTCGAAAACGTCGCTGCCGCCCTGCAGCCGGTACAGGTCGACATGCACGCAGGTCGCACGGCTCGTCGGGTAGGTTTCGACCAGGGTGTAGGTGGGACTGCGGACCGGGCCGGCGGCGCCCAGCGCCTGCAGCAGACCGCGCACGCAGGTGGTCTTGCCGGCGCCGAGCTCGCCGTGCAGATGGACGACGGTGCATGCGCGCGTCGCCTGCGGCCAACTCCCGGCAAGCGCCGCGCCGAGCTCCAAGGTCGCAGCGGCATCGCGCAGTTCGAAGCTCATCGCGCACATATATCGGGCATTATACGCAGCGTGAGCCCCGTCATGATCCCGGACCGCGCGGCGCTCGCCGCCGATATCAAACGTTGGAGCGCGGAACTCGGCTTCACCGGCGCCGGCATCGCGCAGATCGATTTGGCGGCCGACGAGGCGCATTTCCTCGATTGGCTGCGCGCCGGCTTTGCCGGCGCGATGACCTATATGGAGCGCCACGGCTGCCGGCGCTCGCGCCCGGCGGAGCTGCAGCCGGGTACGCTAAGCTGCATCAGCGTGCGCATCGACTACTGGGCCGCCGCCGCCGCCGATGCGCACACGGCGCTGCGAGATGCCGGCCGCGCATACATTTCGCGTTATGCCTTGGGCCGCGATTACCACAAGGTGGTTCGTGGGCGTTTGCAAAAGCTTTGCGACCGCATCGGCGCCGCAGTCGGACCCTTCGGGCATCGGGTATTCGCCGACAGCGCGCCGCTGCTCGAGAAGGCGCTGGCGCGCAACGCCGGCCTCGGCTGGATCGGCAAGCACACGAATTTGATCGATCGCGGGGCGGGCTCGTATTTCTTCCTCGGCGAGATCTATTGCGACCTCGACCTGCCGCCCGATCGTGCGAGCAGCGCGCACTGCGGCTCCTGCAGCGCCTGCCTGTCCGCCTGCCCCACCGGAGCAATCGTCGCGCCGTATCGGCTGGATGCCAGGCGCTGCATTTCCTACCTGACGATCGAGTTGAGCGGATCGATACCGCTCGAATTCCGCCGCGCGATCGGCAATCGGATTTTCGGCTGCGACGACTGCCAGCTCGTATGCCCGTGGAACAAGTTCGCGCGGCCTACGCAGGATGCGGACTTCGCGCCGCGCCACGGCCTCGATCGCGCCGGCCTGATCGAGCTGTTCTCCTGGAGCGAAGCGCAATTCCTGCGAAGAACGGCGGGCAGCGCGCTGCGGCGCATCGGCCATCGACGCTGGCTGCGCAACATTGCCATTGCGCTCGGCAACGCGCCGCGATCCGCGGCGGTGGTCGCAGCGCTCAAGCGACGCGCCGCGGACCCCTCGGATATGGTGCGCGAACATGTCCACTGGGCGCTCGCCGAGCAGGCGTCGAAACCGCCCGATCGGGGGCAGCGCTGAGTTTGCCGGCCCGGCGCGGGCGCGCCGCGCGCTCACAGCGCGGGCAATAGACTGCTGCCTGCCGGATTGAAGAAATGCCGGCCGCGCCGCGTTTTGACGATCTGCGCCAACAGTTGCTGATAATCGGTCTCGCTGCCGACCGGATCGATCGCCGCGGAATTGACGATCAACAGCGGCGCCGCGTCGTAGGCATGGAAGAACCGGGCGTACGATTCGGTGAGCTTCTCGAGGTAGGCGCGTTCGATGAACTGCTCGTAGCGGATGCCGCGTTTCGCAATCCTATCGAACAATACGTCGACCGGCGCCTGCAGGTAGACGACCAGATCCGGCCGCGGCGCGTCGACGACCACGCGCTCGAAAACGCGCTCGTAAAGAGCGAATTCCGCGTCATCCAGCGTGACCCGCGCGAACAGCCGGTCCTTCTCCAACAAATAGTCCGCAACCCTGACGGAATCGAACAGGTCCGCTTGCCGCACCTCCTCGAGTTGGCGTGCGCGCTGAAACAAAAAGAACAGCTGCGCTTGAAAGGCCGCGGAGCGCGGGTTGCGGTAGAAGCGTTCCAGAAACGGATTCTGGTCGGCCTGCTCGAGGATCAGTTGCCCGTCGACGGACTGCGCCAGGCGGCGCGCAAGGCTCGTCTTGCCGACGCCGATCGGCCCTTCGACGACAATGAATCGGTGTAGATTTGTGCTCAACGCTGCACTCTATTCTTCGTTCAGAACCCACAGCCCGGCATCGCCCGCGCGCTCTTTGAGCTCCGCGACGCGACCGCATCCGGGGATGTCGAGCGTCGGTGCGATCTCGGCAAGAGGATACAACACGAAGTTGCGATCGCGTACACCGGGGTGCGGCAGGCACAGCCCCGGCTCGTCGATCGGCGCACCGCTCATCCATATCAAATCCAGGTCGATGACGCGCGGACCCCAGCGCTCGCGCCGATCGCGTCCCATCGCCCGCTCTATCGCGAGCAGGGAAGCCAATAATTCCCGCGCGTCCAACATCGTCAGGACGCCCACCGCGGCGTTGATGAATTGCGGCTGATCCTGCGGACCCAAGGGCCGCGATCGATACGCCCGCGAGCGCCCGAGCAGCCGCGTCGCCGGCAGCGCGCCGATCCTCTCGCAGGCTTCGCGAACGCGCGCCCGCGGGTCCTGAAGATTGCTGCCGATCGCCACGTACGCCGGACGCCACGGCGCGCTCACGCGGACTCGCTCACCGTCAACCGGGCGCCGCGCCGCCGCGCGACCCGCGGCGGCGGCGGCGCCTGCGGCCAGGCGGCGCGCCGGCCGTTTCCACGGACGCCTGTTGCGGGCGCGCCTGCACGCGCTTTACGCGCTCTTCCTGCGGCAGCACTTGAATGTCCGTCCACCACTCGGCCAATTCAGGATCGGCGGCGCCGACCTGCGCCCGCAACAGCAGGAAATCGAACGCCGCGCGAAACCGCGGATGATGCAGAAGACCCAGCGATTTGACGCCGGAGCGGCGATTGAAGCGCGGCTGCAGCATCAGCAGTTCGCGCATCGGCACGGCGAAGCGGCGCGGAATCGCCACGCGCATCTGTTGCCCTTTGAGCACGACGTCGCAGGCCTCGAGCAGCTGTGCGATGTCGGGCGCCGGGCCGACTTGGCGCTCGTTCATTTCTCGCAAGACGGCGCCCCAGAGCAGCAGCGAGAACAGAAACGTCGGCGTCACCGCCTTGCCCGCGAGGATGCGCGCATCCGTGTTCGCAAGGCCGAGCTGCAGCATCTGCTCCGCGTATTTGTACGGCGGCAGCGCGAACGCCGCCGCAGATCGCGGGAAGAGATGTTCGAACAGCCCGTAATGGCGCAGCAGCCCGTAGGATTTCGCGCCGAAGCCGGACAAGAACAGCTTCAGCGATTCGTCGAACAAGCGCGCCGGCGGCACGCCGTCGAGCAGATGCGCAAGACGCCGGATCGGCTCTTCAGTGGCGGGCTCGATCGAAAAATCCAGCTTGGCGGCAAAGCGCACGGCGCGCAGCATGCGCACCGGGTCCTCGCGATAGCGCGCATCCGCATCGCCGATCATCGTCAAACGGCGCGCCTGCACGTCGGCGACGCCGGCGACGAAATCCCAAACCGAAAAATCGTCGATGCTGTAGTAGAGGCCGTTGGCGGCGAAATCGCGGCGCCAGACGTCTTCGTCGATCGTGCCGTAGAGGTTGTCCCTGAGGATGCGCCCCCGGGTGTCCACCGCCCGGTGCTCCAGGTCGTCGGCGGGGCCGGGCGCGTCGGCATCGGCGTCGCCGTCCTCATCGGCCTCGCGCTCCGGCGCAGCCGCGGCGCGAAAGGTCGCCACCTCGATGATTTCGGAACCGAAGTGCACGTGCGCCAGGCGAAATCGCCGGCCGATCAGCCGGCAGTTGCGGAACAGCCGCCGCACCTCCTCCGGCAGCGCGTTGGTCGCGACGTCGAAGTCCTTCGGCGTGATGCCGAGCAGCAGATCGCGCACCGCGCCGCCGACGAGAAACGCTTGATATCCCGCGTCTTTCAGCCGGTAGAGCACTTTCAGGGCGTTAGGCGAAATCGCGGCGCGCGAAATCGTATGCAAAGACCGTGGGATGATGACGGGCGAGCCGGGCGTCGAGGATTCGTTCAAAAATTGGGGTTCCGCTTGAGTCCAAAAAATTGGCCCGTATACTACCAGCCCTCTTGCACCGGCGGCGGCCCGGATCCGCTGCCGGTCTCGCTCAAGGCTCCCTTCGTCTAGAGGCCTAGGACACGGCCCTCTCAAGGCTGTAACAC
>Ga0307372_10000113_pt1 | contig 127560 bp, 131 predicted proteins | sample OX1MG_FD_202533 | JGI IMG/M metagenome (GOLD analysis project Ga0307372, IMG submission 202533) | Soil microbial communities from Risofladan, Vaasa, Finland - OX-1 | ecosystem: Environmental > Terrestrial > Soil > Coastal area > Acid sulfate soil | place: Finland: Risofladan, Vaasa... | reverse complement strand
TGAGCGGAGAGTGAAACGGGTACTGGTCGATGAGCTGGGCCCAGAACGCGATGCCCAGGCCGAGGAAAAGCGTGTGCTCCAGGTGGTGCACGAGATGGTTGCGCAGGGTCAGGTCGTACAAGGCGGGCATGTGCCAGAGCCACAGGTTGCCGGCCGCGAGAAACCAGATGATCGTCGGGCGGGACAACCACCTGTAGGCCGACCTGAGCGGGGCGAAAGAAGGATTCTTGAAAAGTGGCCGCGCGATTCCGCGTCTCAGCCGCCTGGGTAGCGCGCGCCACAGCCTCGTCCACGGCGACGCCAGGGCGAGCAGCGGGGCTGCCACGACCATGAGCAGGAGGTGCTGGACCATGTGGATCCAGAAGAGCTGGCGCGCGAGCATCTCGAGAGGGCTCTGGAGCGCGACCAGGATCGTGACGAGTGCCGCCCAGAAGGCGACGTCTCGCCAGGGCTCAGTCCTCCGCCCGACGCCCCCGACGACATACAGGACGGCGGTGATCTCCACGCCGATCAGGACGACGGGCTCGAAGGGCCACGACCAGATGAGAGGCACGAAGGGCCTCAGACGAAGTACAGGACGAGGTACGCGAGGAGGCCGACGCCGGCCAGGAACCACAGGAACATCGAAAAGCTCGCCGCGGTGGCTCGCCTGATCACCATGTCACCGCCGGCTCTCGTCTGGGCGATGAGAGTACCCAGCCACAGAAGCGCGCCTGCGGTCTGGACCATGATCATGCCTTTGAAGCCCACGAAAACGCTGGGATAGCCGCCGCCTTGCTGCGGGTCGAACCCGAGGTTTTGAAACTCGTAGACCTGGGCCACCAGGAACAGGACACCGGCGGCGAGCGCGAGCCACAACATCGTGCGGCTCACCGAGGCGCCGCGCATTGCGCCCATGAAGAAGACCGCGATCAGTACCGCGAGCACCTCGATCAAAGCGCCAATGCCGCGAGTTGGATGAGTGGTGCCGGCGGGCAGCCACGAGTAGTTGTTGTTCATCGAGCGCAGGTAGAAGAAGGCGAAGAAGAAGGCGAAGAAGAAGAAGGCATCGGCGCCTACGAAGATCCTCATGCCCGTTCGCGTGACTCGCGCGTCGACGGCGGGCGCCCATTCGGCGGGCGTGGTGGTCGACTCTGCGACTCCCAACGGCTTCTCCGCCACGACCCGCTCGCTCATGCGAGTGCCGGCGCCGACTCGGCGCCCGGCTCGATCAACGGCCGTGGAACACCTTCCCCGTAGTCATACGGCGGCCGGGTGAAGGTTGGAATGCGCGCGAAGTTGCGGCGAGGGAGCGGCGTCGGAAGCTGCCACTCGATCGAGCGCGCGTGCCAGGGGTCGGCCACCGCAAGCTTGGAGTTGAAGAACCAGCCCCAGATCACGATCCCGGCGAAGAACAACATTGAAGAGAAGAGCACATAGGCCCAGATCGTGACCCAGTCATTGAGTCCCTGCAGGCTGGGCGCGTACGTCGATACCCGCCGCGGCATGTCCAGGATGCCGGCTGCGAAAAGTGGCGTGAACGCAAGGTTGAAGCTGATGAACATCCACCAGAAGTGAATCTTGCCCGCCGTTGCGTTCAGCATCCTTCCGGTCATCTTCGGGAACCAGTAGTAGATGGCCGCCACGATGGCAAAGATCTCGCCACCGACGATCGTGAAGTGGAAATGGGCCATGGAGAAGTAGCTGCCGTGCAGCGTGATGTCGCTCGGGACGTCGGAAAGGAACACGCCTGAGATTCCGCCGATCAGGAAGTTGTAGAGGAAGCCGAGGCAGAACAGCATCGGCACCGTCATCGAGATCCGCGAGCGCCACAGCGTTCCGAACGCGACCAGGAACACGATGCCCGTCGGGATCGAGATCATCTCGGTCGACAGCATGTAGAAGGGCCGCAGCGCGGGCGCGATGCCGCTCACGAACAAGTGGTGCTGCCAGACGAACCAGCTCAGCAGCGTGACGCCAAGCAGGCCCACGACTGCGATCCGGTAGCCCCACAGCGGCTTGCGCGCAAAGTGCGGGATCAGCTCCATCACGATGCCGAAGGCTGGCAAGATGAAGATGTAGACCTCGGGGTGGCCGAAGATCCAGAAAAGGTTCTCCCACAGGTACGGACTACCACCGTTTGAGGACACGAAGAACGTCGTGTTCATGGTCCGGTCGAGCGCCTGCATCGACAGGGCCGCGGCCAGCACCGGAGCGGCGAACGTACCGAGGATGGACGCAGAGAAGACGCCCCAGACAAAGATGGGGAGCCGTGTCCAAGTCATGCCGGGCGCTCGCATGCTGATGACCGTCGTCAGCATGTTGACTCCGGAGACGACCAGCGCGATCGCGATGAGGGTGAATCCGACGATGTAGCTGTCGAATCCCTGGCCGGCCTGCTCTGACAGCGGCGTGTAGCCGGTCCAGCCCGTCTGAAATCCGCCGAACACCGGCGAGAGGAGCATGATCACCAGCGCCGGGGGCACCAGCCAGAGGGAAAGCGCTTCCAGCCGCGGGAAAGCCATGCGGTTGGTGCCGATCATCAGCGGGACGAAGAAGTTGCCGAACGGGCCGACGATGGCCGCGCTGGCGACGAAGACCATCAACACGCTGTGCATGCTGACCAAAGTCAGGTATTTGTCGGGTGGGAAGATGGGAGTGTCCGGCGAGAGCAGGTTCGTACGCACGAACATTGCTCCGATGCCTCCGAACAGCATCGCCATCAGCATGGCGATCAGGTACTGGATTCCGATCACCTTGTGGTCGTAGCTCAGGTTCAGGTAGCGCCACACCCCTTGGTGCTCGTCGTAAGCCGGCTGGGACGGCGTGACCCACCCGAACAGCCTGGCGAGCGGGTACGTGGCAAAACCGATCCCGACCAGGAACATGATCGAGCCCAGTGCGTAACCTGCCAGGACGCCCGTGTTCCCCGAGTCGTTGAACCCGAAGCCATTGCCGATCTGGACGCCTGCCCAGTAGCCCACGACCCCAAGCAGGATTCCCGTGAGGATGTTGGTCGGCAGAACCATGCGGCGCTCGCTGGGTTGGAGCAACGTCGCCCCGCTCGTCATTTCACTCATCTAGCTCCCCTTCACTCGCGGGCTCGGGAAATATTCAGGCGCGTACGGCGGCAATGTAATGTCCGACTGCGACGACTGGAGAGCTGCGACCCACGTCGCGAAGTCGCCCTGGCTCACCACCTGGCCCTGGGTGTCGAACATGTTCCCGTGCCAGATTCCGCACAGCTCTGCGCACCGCACCGTGAACGAACCGGTCTTGCTCGTCGTGACGTAGGTGATGTTGTCGACGCCGGGATTGGCGTCGGCCTTCACGCCGAGCTGATACGCCCAGAACGAGTGGATGACGTCGGTAGACGTCACGTGGAGCTCGACGTTGGCGTTCACCGGCAGCACCAGATGGGTCGACTCGGCGCCACCGTAACCGGGATACCGATAGGTGAAGTACCACTGCTGGGCGATCACCTGCACCTGGAGACGGTCGCTCGAGGATGTACCGACCGTCTGAGAGCCGAGCGAACCGCCCGACGAGGCGAAGGTCGTCGCCGCCGAGGAGTTCGCCAGGCCGTTGATTCCGATGCCGGCGAGCGCGAACACGATCACGGCGGTGGCGATCACCCAAGCCCACTGCATCCTCAGGTTGCCTCGCCGAGGCGGCCCGTCCTCGAGCTTCCCCGGAGCCTGGCGGAATGCGTAGGACGAATAGAGGACGAAGAGCACCACGCCGACAAAGACCGGCGTGCCCAGGATCAGCATGAGGCGCAGCAGGGAGCTTTCGTCCGATGCCTGCTGGGTTTGATCTCCAGGCGGCATGTTGACCTGCATGGCGATCACCACACCGACCACGCTCAGCACCGCCCAGGCGATGGCGAGGCGCAGTGTGTGTGTCCGCTCGGATGCGTTCAATTCGTTACTGGACTACCAGGAAGCCGCCCATGTAGCCGAGCGTCTGCATGGGGCCGCCGTTGCCGTAGATGGTGCCCGACCCACAGGGGACGAAGCACTGCCAGTGGTAGGTGCCCGCCTTACCCACGCGGAACGAGAAGGTGATCTGGTTGAAGCTGTTTGCCGGCGCAGCAGCGCTCAGCCCCTCGAGCGGCACGAACACGCCGAGGTCGGGGATGGCAAACGTGTGCGCGGCATTGGCTGGGTCGTCCAGCTTGGTGAAATCGCCCTGCTGCGGGTTTCCCTGAGCGTCGTAGTACGACATGTGGAAGGTGCCGCCGATGATGCCCTGGGCCTTGCTCCAGAGCGGGTTGCGCAGCCCTGACGGCGTGTCCTCCTGATCGATCACCATGGTGACCACCGAGTTCGCCGGCACCTGGAACGTGGTCGTCGGGAGATACCCGACCCAGGTCGGGTGCGCGTCGTTCGGCCTCGGGTTTTCGATCGCGGCGCCGACCGCGCCCACCACCTCGACGTGGATCACGGTCTCCTTTTCGCCCGAACCGGCGATGGCCACCCTCGGCTGAGAGGCGACCTGCGAGGTCATGGTGTAAGGAAAGGTCTCGACGAAGCGCCCGAGGAAAACAGCGACGAGGGCCAGGAGAATCGCGACCACGACGACCAGCACTACTGCTCGGTTGGCATACCTCGGACCGCTCGTTTCACTCACGTTTCGTGGGAGAGTAACAGTCCGAATATCTTTTGTAAATCCCCAAATTTCACTGAAAACTGACGAACCTCTGAGGCGCGACCTTCAGCTTGCGTTGAGGATCTGGACGTCGGTCTCGAAAGCTGCGGTCTCCGGCACGTCCTCGAAACCGACCCTCTCATAACCGCTCCGATCGATCAGGTAGATCACCGAGCTGTGCGCCATGTCGCCCTGTGCCGCCTGCACGGCCACGCCGTAACTGTTCCAGACGCTCTGCAGGTCCTGAGGGGTGCCGGTCAGCCATAGATAGTGGTGTCCGAGCCCGTGCGCGTCGGCGAACGCGGCGATGCTGGCGGGCGTGTCTGCGTCCGGGTGCACGCTGATGATGACGACGTCGAACGGCGCGCGGCGGCCCAGATCGGTTTGGGCGCTGCCGAGAAAGCTCGCCTGCAGCGGGCACAGGTTCTGGCACTGGGTGTCGAGAAATGTGAGCGCGAGCACGGTGCCGCGCAGCTGACGCAGTGACACCGTCGCGCCGGTCTGGTCGCGCAGCGTGAAGTCGGGGGCCGCGACCTGGCGCGCATCCATCACCACGCCACCGCCCAGGGCTGGGCCCGGGGCCGGCGCGAGCAGCCGGGGGAGCAGGATTCCGGCCAGCGTCCCCGTGATGGCCGCGAGCGCCACCAGCCAGGCGACCAGGTAGACCCTCCATTGCCGTTGCGTCAGGTGGAGGCGACCCATGGTTATGACGCCGGGAAGGATAGCTCCAGCAGGTGCTGAGTAACCAGTGCTGGTACAAGTACGAGAACGTGACCGTACGCATGAACGCCGATCAGCTGGACCGGGAGCTCGCCCGGCGCGGGTGGAACGCGACCGACCTGGCGCGGGCCTCGGGTTGCAGTGCGGCCACGATCTCCAGCGCACGCCGTGGACGGCCGATCAGCAGCGCGACGCTCTGCAAGATCGCGGAAGCCCTCCGCAACGCCCCCGTGATCCCCGGGATCGACGAGCTCATCGGCACCGAGCTCACCATTGTGGGAGAGCACCTCGCAGCCCACTGATAGGCGCCTCGGTAAGGTCGGACCCGTGGAACGGCGGAGGCTAGGGCGTACCGGCATCGAGGCCCCCGTGATCGGGATGGGCACCTGGCGGACATTCGACACCTCCGACGACCGCCGCGGGCTGGTCACCGCCGCGATCAACGCAGGCATCGACCTTTTCGACTCGTCGCCGATGTACGGGCGCGCCGAGGACACTCTCGCCCGAGCGGTCGAGGGCCGTAGGGAGAAGTTGATCATCGCCACCAAGGTCTGGACCGCAGATGAGGCGGAGGGTCGACGCCAGGCCGAGCGCGCGCTCGTGCTGTTCGGCCACGTCGACATCTACCAGGTTCACAACCTCGTCAACGTGCCGGCGCAGCTCGCGCTTCTCGAAAGCTTGAAAGAGCAGGGAAAGGTCCGAGCCATCGGCGCCACCCACTACCAGGAGCCGGCCTTCGACGAGCTGATGGCGCTCATGTCGAGCGGCCGCATCGACATGGTCCAGGTGCCATACAACCCCCTGCGCCGGGCTGCGGAAAGCAAGCTCCTGCCGCTGGCCGAGTCGCTCGGGCTCGGAGTCCTGGTCATGAGCCCTCTCCAGCACGGCATCCTCGATCGGGGACCGTCAGACCAGGAGCTGAAGGAGCTGGGTGTCGAGACCTGGGCCCAGGCCGTTTTGAAATGGATCGCCAGCGACCCGCGCGTGACGACCGTGCTGACCGCGACCCAGCACGTGGAGCGAGTCATCGAGAACGCCCGCGGCGGAGTACCGCCATTTTTCGACCGCGACCAGCGCAAGCTCGTGGTCCGGATCGCCGAACGCTCACCTCAGCGCTAGGAAGTCGGTGCGCGAGTAGCCTTAAGGCAATGATCAAAATCAGCGAGCTGACCGGCGTTCTACCGGCGCTGGTGTCGCCCCTGAAGAGGGACGGCACCGTCGACGAGGCGGCCATCCCTCGCCTGGTACAGCACGTGCTCGGCGGCGGGGTCCACGGCCTGCTTGCGCTTGGCTCGACCGGCGAGACCGCCTCCCTCGACGAGACGTCGAGGCGCAAGGTCCTCGAGGCGGTGGTCAAGGCGGCTGACGGCCGCGTGCCCGTCCTGTGCGGCGTGGCACAGACCCACCTGGCCGCTGCGCGAGCCGAGCTTGAGGCCGCGGCGCGCCTGGGCGCCGATGCAGCGCTGGTCGCCCCGCCTTTCTACTACCCGATGGACCAGCCCGGCGTGCTCGCGTTCTTTCGAGAGCTCGCGGCGCACAGCCCGCTGCCGATCTTTCTTTATCACATCCCCCAGTTCACGAAAGTCGTCACCGAGCCCGCGAGTGTGGCTGCGCTCGCGCGCGAGGGGACCATCGCGGGCATCAAGGATTCGAGCCGCGACTTCGAATACTTCGAGGGCGTGTGCATAGCGACCCGCGACCTTCCCCGTTTTCGCATCTTCACCGGCAGCGACACGATGCTGCTGCCGTCTCTGGCGATGGGCGGCTCCGGGACCATCTGCGGCGCGGCCAACGTGGCGCCTCACTGGGTCGTGCGCATCTACGACGAGTTCCGGCGCGGCGACCTGTCCGCGGCGCGCCAGAATCAGGACGCGCTCTACCAGCTCGTGGTGGCCGTCCGGGCCGGCGTGTTCCCCGGCGCCATCAAGGCCGCATTGCAGCTCCAGGGCGTTTGCGAGCCGTGGCTGGCTCCCCCTGTCCGGGAGCTGGATGAGCGATTGAAGGCACGCCTGCGCGAGCAGCTCGCCGGCTGGAACCTGCTCACCGCCGCGGCGCCCGACTCGGTCCGTACCTAAAGCACCGCGCGGAGGAGCAACGCCCGGGTCAGGGTCGCCGCTATCCTCGACGGACGTGATCGCATCGATCGGCGACCTCTTGCTCGACATCTCCATTGTCCCCGACGGCGAGCTACGCCCCGACGACGATGCGCCGGCCGTGATCACCATCGGCGGGGGCGGTCAGGCCGCCAACTTCTGCGCGTGGACGGCTGCGCTCTCAGAGCCTGCCCGGCTGATCACACGGGTCGGCGATGACGAGCGCGGTCGGCGGCTCGTGACCGATCTCGAATCCACGGGCGTCGAGGTCTGCCCGGTGTGGGCGGCGGAGCCGACCGGCGCGATCGCCGTGCTCGTCGAACCCGGCGGCAGGCGCACTATGGCGACGCAGCGGGGCGCGAGCGTGGGGCTGACGGCGGACGACCTGGCGGAAGCCTGGCTGGGTGACGTCAAGCTCATCCACGTCCCCGCGTACTCGCTGTTCGTGGAGCCGCTGGCCTCGGCCACCCGGGCCGCGATCGGGCGCGTTCGCGACGCCGGCGGGATGCTGGCGATCGACCTTTCGTCGGCCGCGGGACTGCGCGAGTTCGGGCCGTCCCGGATGGCCTATGTGCTGGCTCGACTCAAGCCGGAGGTGCTGTTCGCAACGCAGGCGGAATCCGACACCCTCGGCGTGCCGCTGGGACACCTTGCGCAGGTTCCGGTCGTCAAGCTCGGGCCGGCAGGATGCACGGTCTTCGGGCGTACCGTCCCGGCGCCGCAGGTGCGCGTAGTCGACCCGACTGGCGCGGGCGACGCTTTCGCGGCCGCATTCTGCAGCGCATGGCTCGGCGGCGCGCCTCCGTACGAGTCCGCCGAGCGGGCCGTCGTCGTGGCCGCCGATTCGACGACGCGGGCCGGAGCCAGGCCAAATTGAGCGACCTGCTTACCATCTCCCTGGAGGTGGCGGCGGCGCTGCAGGAAGGCCGCCCGGTGGTCGCGCTGGAGACATCGATCGTGGGCCAGGGCCTACCCACCCCGCACAACCTTCGTGCCGCACGCGAGTCGGAGGCTGCCATAAGAAAGGAAGGGGCAGTGCCGGCGACGGTGGCGGTGCTCGACGGCCGCCTACGCGTGGGCCTTGAGGATCGCGACCTCCAGCGAATCGCCTCGGGCGCTGTCAAGGTGAGCTCGCGTGACCTCGGACCGGCCCTGGCCAGAGGCGCCGCCGGTGCGACCACGGTCGCCGCCACGATGCGCATCGCATCGATGGCCGGAATCCGTTTCTTCGCCACCGGTGGAATCGGCGGTGCGCACCGCGGGCATCCCGAGGACCAGTCTGCCGACCTCGAAGAGCTAGGCCGCACGCAGGTCGCGGTCTTCTGCGCCGGGGCCAAGATCATCCTCGATCTGTCGACCACGCTCGAGAAGCTGGACAGCCTGGCCGTGCCAGTGCTCGGGTACGGCTGCGACGAGTTCCCCGCCTTCTACACGCGGCACAGTCCCGGCCGCGTCAGCCGGGTCGACGGAGCAGAGGAGACGGCGCGGGTGCTGCGCGCGGCGTGGCAGACAGGTTCGCGCGGGATCGTGGTGGCGATCCCCCCACCGTCCGAGCTGGAGGGAGCGGAGGAGATCGCGGATACGGCCGTCCGCGAGGTCACCGGCGTGTCCGGAGCCGATGTCACGCCCCGCCTGCTGGCGCGAATGGCCGAGCTTTCAGGTGGGAGGTCGGTCGAGGTGAATGTCGAGCTGGTCGTGAACAACGCCGGGGTCGCCGCCCAGGTCGCGCGGGCTTTCGCCGGACTAGACGCCGGATAGACAAAGCTCTTCAACCGGCAGTCGGCGGAATCCTGGAGACCGACGGAGCATTGTTACTCCAGATGGCACAGACCCCGCCCGTCGACCTGGTCGTTTTTTCCGATTACGTTTGACCCTGGTGCTACGTCGACTCGGTCAGAGTCGAGCAACTGGAACGGGAAGGGCTCGTGCGCGTGACCTGGCTCCCGTTTGAACTCCACCCCGAAGCTCCGGTGGAGGGCATCCCGCGGGACCAGTACTTCGGCCGGGCGCGCTCCGAGCAGATGCGCGCGCACCTCCAGTCGATCGCCCAGGAGGTCGGGCTTTCCATGGAGCCTCGCGACGTGATCATCAACTCGCGTCGGGCGCTGGGCGCAGCCGAGTTCGCACGGGAGCACGAGAAGTTCGACGAGATGCACCACGCGCTTTTCAAGGCACATTGGGAGCAGACGGGTCGCCTGGAAGAGGTCGACGACCTGGTTCGCATCGGGACAGGCGTAGGGCTCGACGAGGCCGAGCTCAGGGCCGCCATCGAGAGCGATCGGTACGAAGGCGTGATCGACGAGAACCGCAGGGTCGCCACCTCGGTCGGCATCGACGCGATTCCCGCCCACATCTTCGGACGCCGCTACCTCGTGGTCGGCGCCCACCCGTACGACTCTTTCCGGCAGGTCGTCGACAGGCTCGTAGAAAGCGGTTGATGAGGATCGTCTCGCTCCTGCCGAGCGCCACCGAGTCGCTGTTCGCGCTCGGCCTCGGCGACCGCCTTGTCGCGGTCACGCACGAGTGCGACTTTCCACCCGAGGCGCGCGAGCTTCCCTGCGTGACGCGCTCGACGCTCGGGCTCGAGGGCAAGCGGAGCGCCGGAATCGAGAAGGCTGTCTCGCTCGCGGCCATGGAGGGCCGGCCTCTCTACGAGGTAGACACGCAGGCGATCCTGCGGCTGCGCCCGGACCTCGTGGTGGCGCAGGACATCTGCGACGTGTGCGCCATCCCGGCCGACCAGGTCGCGAGCGACCTGGCGGACATCCCGATGATCAGGCAGCATCCGCACACGCTGGCAGAGGTCCTCGCCGACATCGAAGAGCTCGCCTTCGCCTGCGATGCCGACCCAGCCCCGCTGATGAGCAGCCTCGAACGGCGCCTGGGCGTGGCGCGCCGAAGGGCGGCCGAGCTGTCCCGCGTCCGGGGCGTCTTCCTGGAATGGTTGGATCCCCCCTATCGCGCCGGGCACTGGACCCCCGACCTTTTGTCGCTGGCCGGGATCGACGACCTGCTCGCGCGAGCGGGCGTGCCCTCCATCGCGCTTACATGGGCAGACGTCCGAGCGGCGCGGCCCGAGCTCTTGATCCTTGCGCCTTGCGGATTCGACCAGGAGCGCGCCGAGCGCGAGGCGCAGCTGGTCCGCCATGAGATCGAGCATGTCGGCGCGACGCGGGTGGTGGTCCTCGACGGCTCCGCTTACTTCAACCGGCCGGGCCCGCGGCTGGTCGACTCGCTGGAGCTCCTGGTCGCCAGCCGCTGACGGGACGCCGGGCGGCCGCGACGACCCCTGAATCGAGTTGGAGGTTCAACCGAACTTCGGATATCGCCTACACTCCCAGTCGTTAAGTCGGCGTTGGAGGGGAGATCGAGATGAGACGAGTCGCTTCGGGTATCGCCTGCCTGCTTCTGGTGGCCGCGTGCGGAAGCAGCAGCGGGGGCGGATCCCAGTCCACCACTCCGCAGCGCGGGGGCACGGCCACCATCGCCCTCGAAAGCGAGCTCCGCACTCTTGACCCCCTGGACTCCTCTCAGCTCGTGGAACGCGAGGTCTTCTTCAACATGTACGACTCGCTGTTCACGATCGACCCCTCGCTCAAGATCCAGGCGGGCCTGGTCAAGAGCTGGGACACCTCTGACCCCCTGAACTACAAGTTCACGCTCCAGACGGGCGTCAAGTACCAGGATGGGACGCCGTTCAACGCACAATCGGTGAAGGACAACATCACGCGGTACAAGACCGCGGCGAACTCGCGCCGCAAGTCCGACCTGGCCAGCGTCAGCTCCGTCGAGGTCGTTGACGACAGCCACGTCATCTTCCACCTGAAGAAGCCGGACGCGACATTGCTGGCCACCCTGGTCGACCGGGCCGGGATGATGCTGTCGATGGATGCCGTCGCCAAGGGCGGGACGAACTTCTCCCTCGCTCCGACCGGCGCCGGCAGCGGTCCGTTCGAGTTCGTCGAGTGGAAGCGCAATGACCACCTCACCTTGAAGAAGAACCCGAATTATTGGAAGCCAGGCCTTCCCTACCTCGACGGCATCACGTACCGGGCCATCCCTGACGTCAACGCGATCCTGGCAGCGCTCAAGACCGGCGACGTTGACATCGCGCGGGTGATCGCAGCCAAGGATGTCGCGTCGGTCAAGGCGGATCCATCGTTCATCTACCGAGACACTCCAGCCATTGGGTTCAACGGCTTTGAGCTGAACACCGGAGCGCCCCCGTTCAACGATGCGGCCAAGCGTCAAGCGGTCGCGATGGCCATCGACCGCTACGAGATCCTGAAGAACATCAACTTCAACATCGGGGTGGTCGGCTACGGGCCCATCCCGCCGTCGAGCTGGGCGTTCGACCCGAGCGAGAAGATCTACGACCACGCTGACCCCGCCAAGGCGAAGTCGACGGCCACCGGCTTCACCTTCACCATGAAGACAACATCGGACCCGGTCGCCCAGCAGGAGGCAGCGCTCATACAGTCGGAGCTGGCGGCAGCCGGGATCACGATGCAGATCCAAACCGAGGAGTTCGCGACCTATCTGCAGGAGTGCGCCAGCCACAAGTTCGAGGCTTGCTTCGTGAGCTGGTCGGGTCGCATCGACCCAGACGGCAACATGTACGCGTGGTGGCACACGGGCGGCGACTTCAACGACAGCCTCTACAGCAATGCGCAGGTCGACGCCTGGCTCGAGGACGCGCGGGCCACGGCGGACCAGGCCAAGCGCAAGTCCGACTACGACAACGCTCAGAAGCAGATCGTGGCCGACGCCCCATATGTGTTCACGAGCTTTGGGGTCAGCCAGCAGATCTCCAGCAACAAGATCCACAACTTCACCCTGTACCCCGACTTGATGATCCGAATGGCGGAGGTCTGGAAAGGCTAGGACCTCGATAGTGCCGGCGAGACCACCGGCATGACGACCTACATCCTGCGCCGGCTGGTGTTGATGGTGCCGGTCGCCTTCTTGGTGACCGTCGGCGTGTTCATGCTCATCCACCTGAGCCCGGGGGACCCGGCGCTGATCATCCTGGGCGAGGACCGCTCACCTCAGGCGATCGCGCAGGTGCACCGGGAGCTCGGCCTGGACAAACCGCTCTACGTGCAGTACGTGATCTGGCTCGGCCGGACCGTCCATGGTGACCTTGGCCGCTCGATCACGACCAATCAGCCGGTCTCGATCGCCATCGGAGAGCGATTGCCGGCGACCATCGAGCTGGGCATGGTCGCGTTGTTGTGGTCCCTGATCGTCGCCATCCCACTGGGCACCATCGCCGCTGTGCGACGCGGCTCGTTAGCCGACCAGGTCGCCACCGGCATCACTGTGGCGGGGGTCTCGATCCCGAACTTCTTCATCGGGATCGTGCTGATCTTCGTCCTTTCCGTGACGCTTCGCATCTTCCCATTCGGCGGATACGTCCCGTTCGCTCAGGATCCCTTCGAGAACATCCGCCATGTCATCCTGCCCGCCATCGCGCTTGGGACAGCCGGCGCGGCCATCAACATGCGCTTCACTCGGTCCTCGATGATCGAGGTGCTGAACCACGATTACATCCGGACGGCCCGGGCCAAAGGGGCGTCGTGGCGGCGCGTGGTCTTCGTGCATGCGCTCAAGAACGCGCTCATCCCGGTCGTCACCATCGTGGGCCTGCAGATCGGCGGCATCATCGAAGGCGCAGTCGTGACAGAGACGGTCTTTACGTGGCCAGGGGTGGGCCGGCTGGCCGTGGAGTCGATCTTCGACCGCGACTACACCGTGGTCCAGGGCATCGTGCTGCTCGCCGCATTCTCATACATGGCCGCCAACCTACTGGTCGACATCGTCTACGCATGGCTCGACCCGCGGATCTCGTACGCGTGAGCAACGCCCCGGCTGTCGTCGCGGCTCTGCAACCGATTCGGCGTATCCGCATCCCACTGCTCGAGCTCGCCAGGACGCACCGTCGCGTCACGGTCTCGGCCGTTCTCGTGGCGCTGCTGTTCCTGGTCGCCCTGGCCGCGCCGGTCATCGCTCCGCACGACCCCCTCGCCACCTCACCCGACAATTCGTACCTGCCGCCGTTGAGCCCGGGCCATCTGCTGGGTAGCGACGAGCTCGGCCGCGACCTCCTCAGCCGCATCCTGTGGGGCGCGCGCGTCTCCCTGCCGGTCGCCTTCGTCGCAGTCGCGGTCGGGCTGGTCGGCGGCGGGATCGTCGGGATGTTGAGCGGTTACGCCGGCGGCATCGCCGATTTGCTGCTCATGAGGCTAATCGACGCGCTGCTGGCGTTCCCAGGCCTCATCCTGGCGATCGCCATCGTGGCGGCCCTCGGCCCGGGCCTGCGCAACGCCATGATCGCCATCGGCGTGGTGGCGATTCCCGGTTACGCGCGGTTGGTCAGGGCCTTGGTGCTACAGCTGAAACAGATGGAGTTCGTGACCGCCACCCGCTCACTCGGCGCGACGCCGATGCGGTTGATCCTTGGTCACCTCATCCCCAACCTTTTGAACCCGATCATCGTGCAGATCTCGCTTTCAGCCGGCTTTGCCATCCTCGCCGAGGCGACGCTCTCGTTTCTCGGTCTGGGCGCGCAGGTGCCGACGCCTGACTGGGGGCAGATGATCAACACCGGCTCGGGCTTCCTGGATAACGACCCGTGGCTGGCGATCGTCCCGGGCGCTGCCATCTCCCTCACCGTCTATGCGTTTAACCTCCTGGGCGACTCCCTGCGCGACGCTCTCGACCCGAGGCTGCGATCGTGACGTCATTCGCGCACCTGCTCGAGCTGGAGGACGTCCATACCCACCTGCAGCTCAAGCAGGGCGTGGTCCAAGCAGTCAACGGCGTCTCGTTCAGCGTCGATGCCGGGGAAACCCTCGGGATCGTCGGTGAGTCCGGTTCCGGCAAATCGATGACTGCCCTTTCGATCATGGGCCTGCTGCCCCGCAGAGGGGCGGTGGTGAAGGGTCGGATCAGGTTCAAGGGACGCGAGCTCACGGCCCTCTCCGAAGACGAGATGGAGCAGATCCGCGGCACCGACGTGGCGATGATCTTCCAGGATCCGATGACCTCTCTCAACCCGGTGTACCGGACCGGTTGGCAGGTCGGCGAACCGCTCCGGATCCACCGGCACATGAAGATGAGGGCCTCCATCGCGGCCGCGACCGGGCTGTTCAAGAAGGTCGGCATCCCCGAGGCGGAAAAGCGCGTGAGAGAGTACCCGCACATGTTCTCCGGCGGGATGCGGCAGCGGGCGATGATCGGCATGGGGTTGAGCACCAGACCGAGCCTGTTGATCGCGGACGAGCCGACGACGGCTCTCGACGTTACCATCCAGGCCCAGATCCTCGACCTCTTGCGCACTCTCAATCAAGAGGCCGGCACCGCCACGATTCTCATCACCCACAACCTGGGGGTGGTCGCGGGGATGTGCGACCGGGTGATCGTGATGTACGCGGGAAGGATCGTCGAGCAGGGCCGCACGGAGGACGTGTTCGCGCACCCGGAGCATCCCTACACGTGGTCCCTGCTGCGCTCCATCCCCCGCATCGACGCGGACGAGCACCTACCGCTCAGAGCCATCGAAGGGTCGCCCCCCGACATGGTCCGGCTGCCGCCGGGCTGCAAGTTCCAGCCGCGCTGCCCATTCGCGATCTCGCGGTGCGCGACCGAAGAGCCGGAGCTGATCACGGTCCGCGAGCAGCTCGCCCGATGCTGGGTGACCCAGGACGGCACATCCCTCGATCAAGCGGCCGCGGGTGGCTGACCGGGCCTCCTCGAGAGCGACCGTGGGCGCCGGTTCATGGACGCCGGCCGAGCCTCTTTTGGCCGTCCGTGGGCTGAAGACCTGGTTTCCGATCCGCTCTGGGGTCGTCGGCCGGGTCGCCGGGCACGTACATGCCGTCGACGGGGTCGACCTGACGATCAGGCAGGGCGAGACCCTCGGCCTGGTCGGCGAGTCCGGCTGCGGGAAGTCGACGCTGGGGCGCTCGATCCTGCGCCTGGTCGAGCCGACGGCGGGCGAGGTCTACTTCAAGGGCCGCGACATCCTTCGCTTGGGGTCGTCGGAGATGCGACGGATGAGGCGCGAGATGGCGATCATCTTCCAGGACCCCTTCGCTTCGCTCGACCCGCGACAGAACGTCGAGGACATCCTGGGCGAAGCGCTCGACATCCATCACCTCGCACCGGCAGGAAAGCAGCGGCGAGAACGGATCCTGGAGCTGCTCGGGTTGGTAGGTCTCTCCTCGGATTACGCCGACCGATATCCCCACGAGTTCTCCGGCGGGCAGCGACAGCGCATCGGCATCGCCCGCGCGCTCGCGGTTGATCCCTCCTTTATCGTGTGTGACGAGCCTATCTCGGCGCTCGACGTGTCCATCCAGGCGCAGATCATCAACCTGCTCGAAGAGCTCCAGGACCGGCTCCACCTCACCTATCTCTTCATCGCACACGACCTCTCGGTCGTGAAGCACATATCCGACCGTATCGCGGTGATGTACGTCGGCAAGGTGGTCGAAGTCTCCCCGGCGCGCGACCTCTACCGGAGCCCCCGGCACCCGTACACGGGGTCCCTGCTGTCGGCAATACCGATCCCGGATCCGCGACTGGAGAAGCGGCGCGAGCGAATCCTGCTCACGGGCGACGTCGCGTCCCCGGTCAACCCGCCCAGCGGATGCCGCTTCCGCACTCGATGCTTCAAGGCCCAGCCTCGGTGCGCTGCCGAGGAGCCGCCGCTCGATACCGTGAGCCTTGGGGACCACCAGGCGGCGTGCTTCTTTCCGCTCGAGGCCTGAGGGCGCAAGGCGGCTAGCGGCCGGACGCGTACCCCTGTCCGCCTCGGGGGTTGGCCGCGGCCGAAAGCATCCCGGTCTCGGGGTCCTTTCCGACGGCGCATGTGCGCCCCAGCGACCAGCGGTCCGCCTCCTCGACCTCATGCCCGCGGCGGCGCAGCTCGTCGACGACGGATCGATCCGGGAGCGCCTCCAAGTGCAGCCTGCCGGGGTGGGCGTCATGAGGCGCGAACGAGCTCGGAAAGTGGGACGTGTGAAATGTCGGCGAATCGATGGCCGCCTGGAGCTCGTGGCCGAAGACAGCGTGCGCGAGAAAGAACTCGAGCGTCCATTGGTCCTGCTGGTCACCTCCCGGAGTGCCAAACGCAAGGCGCGGCTGGTCCTCGCGCAGTGCCAGCGAGGGACTGAGGGTGGTTCGCGGCCTCTTGCCGCCCTCTACGCGGTTGGGATGCTCGGGATCGAGGTTGAACATCTGCGCCCGGGTGCCGAGGCAGAACCCGAGCCCTGCGATCACAGGCGAGCTCTGGAGCCAGCCGCCACTGGGAGTGCAGGCGACGAGGTTCCCCCAGCGATCGGCTACGGCAACGTGGACAGTGTCGCCCCTCACCTCTCCCACCGCTTGCGAGCCGGCCCCGGTCCAGTGCCCGTCCGAGACCGCCTGGACGCCGCGCTTGGGCAGCCTGGGCTCGAGGCCGCCCGGCGAGCCCGGCCTGAGCTCGAACGATGCGGTGGGTCCGACCAGGACGCGGCGCTCCTCCGCGTAGCCCCGGCTGAGGAGGGCGTCGAGCGGGACGGGCGCAAACGCCGGGTCCGCATACCATGCCTCGCGGTCCGCGAAAGCGAGCTTGGCGCACTCGACGACGAGGTGGACGTGGTCCGCGGATAGGAATCCTGCCTCTTCCAAATCGAGGCCTTCGAGCAGACGCAATTGCTGGAGGAAGACGGGCCCCTGGCTCCACGGACCGCACTTGGCAACCGTCCAGCCCTGGAAATCAGCCGTCACGGGCTCTTCGTGAGAGGCTGCGAACCTTGCCAGGTCGCCTCCGGCCAGCAGGCCGTGGTGTCGCTCCCCCGAGCTGTCCATGAACTCGGCGCGGCAGTGCCGGTCGATCGCCTCGGCGACGAAGCCCGAGTAATAGCTGGCCAACGCGGCTTCGATCTGCCTCTCACGACTGCTCCCCGAGCCCGCCGCCTCGGCGACCAACCGGCGCATGGTGGCGGCGAGGTCAGGGTTGCGGAAGCGAGACCACGGCGCCGGGACGCCATTAATAAGGTAGATGGAGGCGGAGGACGGCCAGTGATCGCGAAAAAGTGATTCGACCATCGCGATCGTCTCCGAGACTCGAGGCACCAGCGGGTAGCCGCCGTCCGCGTACCCGATCGCGTACTCGAGGACGTCGGCGACACGCCATGTCCCGTGGTCCCGAAGCAGAGTCATCCAGCCCGCGAAGGCGCCTGGCACGCAGGCGGCCACGAGCCCGGTTCCCGGGATGTCGGCAAGGCCCATCGCCTGGATCCGCTCGATCGAGGCCCCGGACGGCGCAGGGCCCTGGCCGCAGATCACCTCGGTCTTGCCGCGCCCGACGTCCCACAGCACGATGGGCAGATCGCCGCCCAGCCCGTTCAGATGAGGCTCGACGACCTGGAGGACGAAGCCCGCGGCCACAGCCGCGTCGAACGCATTGCCGCCGCGCTCGAGCACCGACATGCCGCACTGGGTGGCCAGCCAGTGCGTGGAGCTCGTCATCCCGAACGTTCCTTTCAGCTCCGGGCGCGTCGTGAATCCCACCGCATGTAGGCTAGCGCGGCCCGCGGCGTGAGCGACGTTGGGGATCCAGGCCGAGCGTTACACGCCGGATGAAGCTCAAGCGGCTCGTCGAAGAGATCGTGCCCGACAGCCCAGGCCAACGCCGGGTCGCCGGTGGCAAGGAGAGGGCCGATCGCGTCGTAGCGCACCTACTGCGTGGGGAAGTCGATGACCAGGCGGGACGGGCTGCTCAGCGTCGAGACCGCCGGACACGCGACCCGTCCGAGGCCGATCGCAATGTCGGCCTGGCCTTCGAAGTCGGCCATCACGACGACCTGCTTCAGCACGCTATACCCAGGTTTCAAGTTGGTCCCGTGCTGATAGAACGGCGGGATGTCCTGGTGGTACAGGTACAGATGCATCCCCGCGCTGCCGGCGACGCTGATCGGAAGCCCGCTGAAAGGACCGACGAACGTCGACGGATCCTGTGCCACGAGCTTGTACTCGGGCATCCCCCCGCTGAACTCGACCACGAGACGGTCGTAGCCAGGGTGGGAGCCGACCCGGACGTCGGTGATGGTCGCCCTGGCCGAGGTCCCGCCCTGCACAGGCGCGCAGGCGATTGGACTCGGCGAAACCAAGGGGCTGGGTGAAGGTGTCGGCAGAGTCGAAGGCGACGGCGTAGGAGACGGAGATGGGGATGGAGAAGCTTGAGGTGTCGGGGTGGGCGTGGCTTCGGCGGAAGCAGAGGCGCTGGGGTTGAGCGACGAAGCCGGGTTGCCCCCAGGCGGCAGCGAGCCGCAGGCCACGAGCAGGACGGTTAGCGCCACGAGCGCCGCCACTCTCATGCGCCAAGCCTTCAACACCGCGCGGCACCGTCACAGGGTCGTCAGCCGCACCCCTTTCGGGACGTTCGTCCCGCGCGCCAAGCTGGCTCGAAAGGTGCTGGTAACATGCCTCCAATCGCCACCCAAGCTCTGCCGGCCGCCCGCGCGCGGCTCCAGCGTCTCCCCCGCCTCTCAATTCGCTTCGCTCTGCGCGCGCTCGCCGTCCTCCTGGTGGTCTGGCTGGCTGCCAGCTTCATCGCCGAACGCACGACCCTGCATCCGCTGCGACGCGCCCTCGGCCCAACCCCGGCCGCTCGGGGCATGAGCTACACCGACGTGAGCTTCAAGACTTCGGACGGTCTCACCCTCCGCGGGTGGTGGATACCGGGCACTCGAGACCAGACGGTGGTCATGGTCCACGGCCTGTCCAACAACCGGAGCGAAGGCTTCGACAAGGCCGGCTACCTGCACCAGGCGGGGTACAACCTGCTCGTCTTCGACCTGCGCGGGCACGGCCAGTCAGACGGCGGCGGGAGCACGATGGGCTACCGCGAGCCGGCGGACGTCAACGCGGCGGTGGTCGAGGCTCGCTCGCTCAGTCCAGGTCCCATCGCGCTCATCGGCTACTCGTTGGGCGCGGCGGTATCGGTCGAAGAGGCGGCGGTAAACCCTTTGGTCACGGCGGTAGTGGAGGACAGCGGCTTCAGCTCTGCGGGTGACGTGTTCATGGCTCGGTTCAGCGAGGTGACCCATGTTCCGGATGCTCCCTGGACAGCCGCCCTCGTCGCGTTCGCCCAGATGGACATCGGCACGTCGCTGTGGAACGTGCAGCCGGTCGCGATGGCGGCTCGGCTCCATAAGCCGCTGCTGGCGATCGTCGGCACGGCCGACACGATCGTCCCGCCGGCGGAAGGGCTGGCCCTCTACAAGGCCGCCGCAGGTCCCAAGCAACTGCTCGAGGTTCCTGGCGCGGGACACGTGCAGGCCTATTACACGGACAACGCGCTCTACGAGCGGACGGTCCTCGACTTCCTGGCGAAGAGTTTCACGCCTTAACGGGGCTTGCCGCGATCAGCTTGTGGCGCAGCTCGTGCTGCAAGGTCGGCGAGTCGAGCAGGGCGGGCAGGCGGCCCACGATCTTTGACTTCAGCGTTGCCGACAGCAGCTTTTCGAACCAGGCGCGAGCCTCGGTGGTCCCGGCGACGTAAAGGCCGCTGTAAGCGCCGGTGGCCATCTCATGCTCCACGGTCGTGACGACATGCTCCAGGTTGGCCCGCGTCCGGTTGTCCGCCTTGCGCTGGTTGCTCGCCGCGGACGTTCCGCCGCTTCGGGAATGGTTTACTTCGTCCCCGACGAGGTGCTCCAGCGGCCACACGTCACCGAGGATGGCGGCAAAGATCCGGCCCTGCTCCTTGTCGACCACCGCCACCAGCGCCGGTGGAAACTCCTCGAGCTGGCGCAGGATGGGCGCGAGCAGTGGCTCCCCGACCTCGAGCCGGGCTTCCGTGACGGCGCGCAGCGGGATGAGGTCAAGGATCCCGGCGGCCTCGTCTGCAAAGCCGGCGAGAGCGGGACATGCGGCCGGCCTCATTACCTCGAGGCGCGCGCGCAGCCGCGGGAGCTCCCGGTCCATGACCTTGCGCTCCTTCTCGCTCAGCCGGCCCTGGTACCGCTTCACGAGCTGCCGGAGCTCGATGTCGTAATGATGCGAGTCGTAACCTTCAGAGCGCGCAAGGATGAAGAGGCTTAGCGTCTCGTCGGTGGCGCGGCGCAGGTTCGGGGCGAGGGCGAAAAGAGACAGGAGCGGGCTGTATGCGTTCATTCCTACACCTCTAAGCAGCACGCCTGACGTGCGGTTTGACGGGGGCGGGTCGGCGCGGACGAATCGCCCGCACGTGGTCTGGGATCACGTGCTCAATCGCCCGGGCAAGGCGCGAGACGTCGGGAACGAGGCCGGGGTCGGCCACGATGCCGACACTCATCACCCCGCCCATGCTCACGGTCGCGATCGAAAGTCCGATGCCGGGTGACAATGGGATCATCGGGTAGCAGGCAGTGATCCTGTTTCCGAGCAGGTACATCGTTTCATCCGGGCCGGGCACGTCGGAAAGCACGAGGTTCGCGTACGGCATGGCGGCGACCACGCGGACGACGGTCTCGTGGAGCGGGTTCGGCAGCCAGCCGGCAGCCTCGATCAACAGTGCCATCCCCGCCGCCTCGTGCGCGCCTCTTCGCTGGAGCTTCTCGGTTGCGATGATTCGGACGAGCTCGGGCAGCTCCATGGCGGCGAGCGGCAGGTCGACGAACACGGTCGTGACGTGATTGCCGAGGGCCGAAGCGGCGGTGGGCCCTGTTGAAACCGGCACCATCGCGCGCAGCGCCGCCGGGATGTCCGGGTAGCCGACCGCGTCGAGGTAGCTGTGCAGGCCCGCGGCGACCGACGCGAGCACGACGTCGTCCACGCTCCCTCCGTAACGTCTCTTGGCCCGGCGGATGGCCTCCATCGGGATCATCGCGGTCGCAAATGCGCGGTTCGACCCGACGCGGCCGTTGAACGGGCCCTGAAGAGCGATGGGACCGCCTGCGGCGGTGAAGGCAATCCCCATCAAGCTCTGCAACCCCTTGAGCAGCCGGGCCCCGCCGCCGTCGGCAAACTTCGTGGGCGGCAGCCAGGCGGTCTGCTTCAAGCCGGGCACGCCGTCGAAGAGGACCCTCGCGACCTCTATCCCGGCGATGCCGTCGGTGATGGAGTGGTGCGTCTTGATCACCACCGCCTGGCCCCCACCTTCGAGGCCGTCGACCAGGTGCATCTCCCACAGAGGCCGGTCGCGAAGCAGGAGCCTCTCATGGATTCGGCCACACAACTCGTTCAGCTGCGCGCGCCGGCCGGGCGCGGGAAGCGTGTGATGGAAGAGGTGCGCATCGAGGTCGATCCGCTCGACCGGGGTCCATGACGCTCGGGTCGCGTCAAGCCGGCTGAACCTCGCGACCTCGCGGAACTTCGGCAGGCGGCGCAGCCTCGTGGCGACCAGATGACGCAGCTCGGGCAGCGTGATCGCCTCTTTGCCTTCGATCACGACCACCCCGGCGACGTGCATCGGCAGACCCGGCCGCTCGAGGGCCAGGAACGAAGCCTCCATCGCCGTCAGGCGGTGCCGGTATCCCACGCCCCGACGTTAGCCCCCCGCTCTCGAGCCGGCCAGACACTACAGTCCCCCCCGGCTAGTGCCTTAAGTCCCTTTCCGTGGCGCGCGCGTTGGGCCACGCTCGAGTGGACGATGGCTGTTTTCAGTGGCGAGGCGCTCTCGAAGGCTGATGTCGCGTGGCTTCACTCCGAAGCCCCGACCAACCACTTCGTGGTGACCTCGCTCGCGCTCCTGGACGCGCCGCTGGACCTCGAACGATTCAAGACGATGTTGTCGTCACGGATCGAGCGTCACCCGCGGCTGCAGCAGGTCGTGGCGGAAACGCCCATCCCCTTCACCCCAAAGCGGTGGATCCCCGCTCGCAACTTCGACCTCGACGCCCACGTCCACCGCGTCGCCCTCCCCGCCCCCAGCGGGGACGCGCAGCTGGCGGCGTTCGTGGGCGACCTGGTGGGCCAGCCGCTCGATTTCAGCCGGCCTTTGTGGGAGCTATTTGCCATCGAAGGGCCTGGGCATGGCGGCGCGCTGGTCGGCCGTTTGCACCACTCCCTGGGCGACGGCAAGGCCATGGTCCGCATGCTGCTGAGCTTTAGCGACGAGACCGCTGACGGCTGGAAGCGCAGCCCAAAGCACCGGACCGCGAGGAAACAGCAGGTGATCCGTGACGGCCGGAGCGGGCTGACACGCCTGCTTGACGAGATGCCGCAGGCGCGTCAGCTTGCGCGCCAGGCCGTGGCCGGGGCGGGCGCGCTGGCCCGGATGACGCTATACGACCCGGACCGCCCGACCCCGCTGCGCGGTGATCTGACCATGTTGAAGGCTGTGGCCTGGACCAAGCCCGTGCCTCTGGCTCTCGTGAGCAAGATCGCGCGAGCCGTGGGTGCGACGGTCAACGACGTCATCGTGAGCGCGGTCGCCGGCGGCCTGGGCGAGTACCTGCGCGGCGCCGGCGTGGAAACCGTCGGCATGCGGATCCGCGCGATGGTCCCCGTCAACATGCGCCCACCGAGTGACACCGGCATGACCGGCAACCGATTCAGCCTGGTTTTCGTGGAGCTGCCCGTGGGCGTCTGTGGCGCCTGGGAGAGATTGATGCGCGTGAAAATCGAAATGGACCGCATCAAGGGCTCGCAGGAACCGCTCGTGGGCTGGCTGCTGGTCCAGGGGCTGGGGCTGCTGCCGGCAGAGCTGGAGCGCCTCGCATCCTCTTTCTATGCGGGTAAAGCGAGCCTGGTGCTGACCAACGTCATCGGGCCCAGGCGCCCTATCTACATGGCCGGCACACCGGTCAGGCAGATGACCTTCTGGGAGCCCGAGTCGGGTGGCCTCGGCGTCGGCATCAGCATCTACAGCTACGCGGGCGAGATCACGGTGGGAGTCGTCTCGGACCGCAACCTGGTCTCAGAGCCGGGTCAGATCACGGAAGCGGTGATGCGAGCGTTCGCTGCCCTGGCGATAGAAGCGTCGTAGAGACGTCGAGCGGGAAGCCCGCCGAGATCAGCCCGCGCAACCACAGGATCCCCGAGCCGGCCAATGCCAGCAGTGGCGCAGGGTCGCCCGCGGCGAGCAGCTCGTGGACCGGCTCCGGCACCTCACCCCTTGCCGCGTGACGCAGCAGCGTGCCGCTCAACGGGCCGGTGATCGCAGCGGCGCGCTGCGCGATGGCCTCTGCCCGCTTGTGCATGCCATGCAGCAGGACCAGCCCGGCAAGATACCCGGACAGCACGGCATCGGCCGAGAAGGAGGGGTCGGCGACCCAGCTGGCCAGTGAGCTGGCCAGAGGCTGAGGCCCGGGTGGCAGGATCTCGAAACGGCCGACCGAAGGCACCGGGTCCCAGCCTGGTCCAGGCGCCAGCTCGACGTGGCCGACGACGATCTTGCCGCGGCCGATGGAGATGCGGGCATCCTTGGCCACCCACATAGAGCATTCAACGCCGTTCGGCATTCGTGGCCTGTGCGGCGCCGTCAGCGTCACAACGTAGTCCCCAACGCGAAAGTCGTGCCGGTCCAGCGCCGTGCCCTTTCGCACCGGCCCCACCAGCAGGTGCACCAGCAGCGCGCTCGATGAGTGGGACTCGGCGTTCACCGCTTAGCGCCGGGCTCAGGTTCGATCAAGAGCACCGGCCTCCTTGCGTGCAGGGCGAGCTCATGGCTGACGCTGCCCAGCAGCAGCTCGGCGGCACCGCCCCGGCCACGCCGGCCGACGACGATCAGGTCGGCTCCCTCCTCCTCGGCCACGGCGCTGATCACCGTCGCCGGCCTGCCGTCGCGGATCACAGTTCGGTAGGAGAGCCCGGCGTTCTTGAGCGGAAGACACCACTTGTCCTCGAACTCGGCCTTGATCTCCTTGCGCCACTCCTCGTCGAACTGCACCGGGATGCCGTACGGCTGGGGAAAGTAGATCGGTACGTCTATGCCATAGACCGCAGTGACCTCAGATCCCATGCCTTTCGCCATGCGAATCACCCAGTCGAGCGCAGCCTTCGAATGGTCCGAACCGTCCACTCCGACGACGATCTGCTTGATGCCGTTGTTCGATGACATTTCCACTCCTTGTGCGATTCAGTGTCCAACCCGGCCAAGGGCCGGGTCAGGGCCGATGTGCTCACCATCCGAGTGACCTCCGGCCACCCGCGTAATCAGGCGATCGCCCAGCTCGAGGCTGAGCACGGCCAGAGAGACGATGCCCGTCGCCGCAAAGATGACGATCAGTCGAGGGAAGTCCAGGTCGAAGAACTGGCGCGCCGTCGGGACGAGCAGGACGGCGACCAGGCCCAGCGCCATCGACCCCACCAGGCCCATGCGAGCACCTCTTAGAGGCCGCGCAAGGCGCGCCAGCACCCACAGGCCGATGGCGGCGATGACGATCGTGGCGACGGTTCGCTCCTCGCTGATCGAGATGTCGTGCTCGTTGACCGCCAGCGCGTACGCGGCGAAGGTGGCGGCGCCCGCCACCACCCCGGCCGGCACTGCAAAGCGCATGACGCTTCGGAGGAATCCCGCGCGCGAAGGTTGAAAGCCCGGCCCCAGGGCGAGGAATACGGACGGGATTCCGATCGTGAAAGCGCTGATCAGGGTCAGCTGCCGGGGGAAGAACGGGAACGGCAGCATGGCGACGCCGACGGCGATAGCGAGTACGAACGCGTAGACGGTCTTCGTGAAGAACAGGCTGGCCAGGCGCTCGACGTTGCCGATCACCCTTCGTCCCTCTTTCAGCACCGCCGGCAGGCCGTCGAACGACCCGTCGAGCAGGATGCACGCTGCGACGGCGCGGGCCGCGCTGCTACCGCCGGCCATAGCGATTCCGAGGTCGGCCTCTTTCAGCGCCAGCACGTCGTTGACTCCATCGCCGACCATCGCCACCGTGTGGCCGGCCGCCTTCAAGGCGCGGATCAATGCGCGCTTCTGCTCCGGGCTGACCCGCCCGAAGACCGAGGCGCGCACGACGAGGTCGACCAGCTCTCGTTCCGACGTGGGCAAAGCTCGCCCATCGACGGCCGCGGTCGATCCGAGACCGACCCGTGCCGCCACCGCCGCGACAGTGGATGGATGGTCGCCGGAGATCAGCTTGATCGCGACACCCTGCTCGCACAGGAGCTTGATCGTCGCCTCGGCGCTCGGCTTGACGCGTTCGCTGAGCAACACCAGCGCGACCGCCACCAGGCCGCGGATCGCGCCGCTTGGCGCGACGTCTTGCGCTCGCGCCAGGACGAGCACGCGATAGCCCGTGGCCGACAGGCGTTCAACCCGGCCGGCCAGCCCCGCATCTGGCACGCCGGACATCAGCACGTCCGGCGCGCCGATGACCCACCAGCCCTGATCGTTGAACCGAGCGGCGCTCCACTTCCGATCGGACGAGAACGGCACGGTCGATGCCACGGTCCAGCCCGCGGCGGCCGGGTGGGCGGCCGCGATCGCGCGCATCGACGGGTTGGGTTTGGGATCGGCGCGAGCGAGGGCGCCGAGTGCGGCGCTCCAATCGGCGCCGGCTGACAGTGGCTCGACCCCCGACAGCGCCGGCGCAGGATCGGTGAGGGTGCCCGTCTTGTCGAGGCAGATCACGTCCGTCCTGGCGAGCATCTCCACCGCGGACAGCTGCTGCACGAGGACGTTCCGGCGCCCAAGGCGGACGACCGCCAGGGCCAGGCTCGCGCTGGTGAGCAGGACGAGTCCTTCCGGCACGAGGGTGATGACACCTGCGACCGAAGCACGAACGGCATCGGTGAGCGAGGGGCCTGCGCGCAGCTGAGAAACCACCAGGAGTGCCGCCGTCGGCACGATGACCCACGTGACCACCCGCAAGATCGAGTTTATCCCTCGCATCAGCTCCGAGCGGACCATCTGAAAGCGGCGAGCCTCGAAAGTGAGGCTGCGCGCGTAGCTCGCCTCGCCCACCCTGGCGGCGACGTATGAGCCATGGCCCGCGCTGACGAAGCTGCCGGCTAGCAGCAAATCGCCCCGTCGCCTGTCGATCGGTGTGGCTTCGCCGGTGAGCAAGGACTCGTCTATGTCGATGGGTTCGTCCGACTCGAGCGGCCCGTCGACGACGACCTGGTCGCCGGCCGACAGCTGGAGCAGGTCGCCCTGCACGACCTCGGGCACCGGGATGCTGATCGGAGCGCCATCTCGAACCACGGTGACCCGAGGTGCGGCGACGATCGCAAGCCGGTCCAGGGTCAGCTTGGAACGCAGCTCCTGTGCGATCCCGATCAGGGCGTTCGCGACAAGGATGATGCCGAAAACAGCGTCCTGGAGCGGGCCGATGACCAGGACCACGATCAGGAGCGATCCCAACAGCGCGTTGAAGCGCGTCAACAGGTTCGCTTTGAGGATTTCCCTCAAGCTTCTGCTGCTTGGGGCAGCGGCACGGTTGGATAGCCCCCGCTCGACTCGCTCACGCGCTTCCGCCGCGCTCAATCCCTTCGCGGCCGGCGGCCGGCCAGGCTTAGCGGTCGGCACCCCAGGCATTTCGCTCGGCCGAGCCATGGATTCGAGAATAGGCAGGCCGTCGCATCGGTGGAACGGCCATCGGCCCGGCTGGGTACGGGCGATCGACCCTACTTCCGCAACGCGACCTCTGACAGCGTTGACTTGAAGTGAAGCTCCTCGAGCGCTTGACCCTGCCCGACCTCGCCAACCTCGCGGCCGAGCAGGCCGACACCCCGATGCACCAGGGCGCGCTGGGGATCCTCGACGACTCGGCGCTCCTCGACGATGAAGGTCGCTTGCGGATCGAGGCGATCCGGACCCACATAGCCGCAAGGCTGGACCGGGTCCCGGAGCTCCGCCGGACCCTGTTCCAGACCGGCCCGCTGCAGGGCAGGCCGCTGTGGGTCGACGATCCGGAGTTCTCCATCGAGAACCACGTCCTGGTGGCCAGGCTGCCCGCGCCAGGCGGCGAATCTCAAGCCCTCCGGTTCGCCGAAAGGATGATGGGCTCCCTGATGGACCGCTCGCTGCCCATGTGGCAGATGTGGTTTCTCGAGGGCTACGGCCAGGGCAAGGTCGGGCTGTTCTTGAAGTTGCACCACGTCTTTGCCGACGGCCAGGGGATCCTCAAGATCGTCGGCCTGCTGTTCGACCTCGAGCCCGGCATCGTCTTGACCAGCCGCCCTCTGTGGACGGCAGCGCCGCCCCCGTCGCCGCGGGCGCTGGCGATCGACAACGTTAAGCGCAAGGGGCGCTCGATCGCGCGCGCGAGCTGGCGCCTCGTCCACCCCGCATCCCTGGTGAGATCCGCCGGTGTCACCACCCGCGCGATCTGGGCGACGATCCAGGAGGGCCGCGGCGCGCCTCGCACATCGCTCAACGTGCCCATCGGGCCCACACGGCGCGTGGCAACCATGACCCTGTCGCTGGCGGAGGTCAAAGCGGTGGCGCACACCGAGCACGTCAAGCTGAACGACGTCTTCATGGACCTGATCGCAGGCGGCCTCCGGGAGGTGCTCCTGGAGCGCCGCACGGCGGTCGACGGCCGGCGGATCAGGGCCTCGATGGCGGTGGCGCAGAGGGCGGCCGGCGAATCGGAGCGCGTGGGCAACCACGTCGGGACGATGATCGTCCCACTTCCCATCGACGTGGACGACCCGCGCGAGCGCCTGGCCATGATCGCGGCAGCTACCAACGACGCCAAGGCCCGACAGCGAAGCGATGTGCCTCAAACCTTCATGGCCGCTCTTGCCGCTACCGGCCTGACCCGGTCCTTCATCCGACGCCAGCACCTCGTCAACGTGCTCGTGACCAACCTCCCCGGGCCGCAGTTCCCTCTCTACGTCGCGGGTGCTCGGCTGGAGTCCGTGGTCCCGATCCCGCCGAGCGCCGGCAACGTCACCGCCGCTTTCGCGGCCTTCTCGTATGACGGCCAGCTGACCCTCAGCGTCCACGCGGATGGAGAGGCGTGGCCCGACCTCGACGTGCTGATGCGCAGCATGGAGCGGACCTGGCTGCGGCTCAGCAGCGCCTCGTCGGCAGTTCCGGACGAAGAAGGTCTTGCGGCCCTGTCCGCCTGAGCCCTCGGGCGCACCCTGTTCGGAATGGAGGAAAGAAGTTGGGCATCGGCATCGCGTTCACGTTCTTCTTGATCGCGGTGTTGGTGGCTCCGTTCGTGTGGTTTGCCTGGTGGTGAGCCGGGTCGCTGGGCGGCGGAATGATGACGCGTTCAGCGGCGAAGGCGCGCACCGAGCTCGATCGGGGCGCCAACGGAACTCGGTCCCGTTTCGAGCGCAACGCCCGGCGGATCTCAGCCTACCGCGCAACCCCGCAACCATCGTCATGTACTCGCGCACGGGCCGCCGCGAGGTCGCCAGCTGCGGCGGGCCGGATCACTCTGGGCGATGCCCGCGCACTCCCGCCGGCGGTCCGGTGCCGTGCGCGCGGCTGATGCTCTCCCTGCCGCGGCCGGTCGGCGGCAGCACGAAGGGGCACGTTCCGTCCGGTTATCGCGCGTGCATGCTCGGGAGCTACGACGTTTTCCGGCAGCCGGCAGGGGCCGGCCAGAACTAAGCGCTCCGGCGCACCGGGGGGAAAAGCTCGCGAGGCCACGTCGATGGGCTTCGCTGCGGCCTGTGCAGGCGGTCGGGAGCTCCCGGTGGGAGGGACGAGAGGAGGCGCCCAAGCTCCGTGCCGCGAAGCGACTCGGTCGTCGTCTTGACCGCCATGTCCACGACCTGGTCGAGGTTGCGACGGCTCATGTAGTTGAACCCCATGACCCGGATGTCGTCGGCACGCGGTTCGAAGAGCACGACGCGCTTGCCCGAGCGCTTGAGTGCCAGGGCCTCGCGGTCGAGCAGGGCCTGGTTGTCGCCCCGGATGAGCGCCGCGATGGGGCCGGTCGGCTCGAACAGGCGGCCGCGTGACCGTGATGACATCGGGTTGAGACAGACGACGAGGTCCACCCCGGCGTCAGCCATGAGATCGAGGTTGGCCGGCGAGTACATGCCGCCGTCAACGTACTTGCGGCCGCGGATCTCGACCGGGTAGTAGAAGCCCGGGATCGCGCAGGACGCTGCTACGGCGTCCGGCAGGCTGGCACGCGGAGCACCCTCGCGGCCGAAGACGACCCGCTCGCCGGTCTGGTAGTCGATCGCGGGGATCCACAGCCTTTGGTGCGGTCCCCATCCGTTTGGGACCACGTTGCGAACAACGGTCTTAAGCGGCTCGGTGGAGATGACTCCGTGGGGCAGCCAGGCGATGATCCCAGCCGGGCCGTACTTCCATGGCTCGCGGATGCTGCGCAGGGCGAGGGAAGGTGAGCCGAGGACCGGGCGGGGAAAGCTCCAGTGAAGCTGGAACGTGGTCCCGAACCTCGCCGCTCCCGGCTTGCCGAACTGTGGCAGCCCCGCAGTGTCCTGACCCGCCGCGTAGGCCATGAGCAGCCAGGGCGGGACGGCGGAGGCCAGCAGCGCCCCGATCATCGCGCCCGCCGACGTCCCGAGCACGTAGTCGGCGCTGCCGGGATCCCAGCCGGTCTCGGTGGCGATGGCATGCAGGGCGCCGACCATCCAGGCCCCTCCGACCAGGCCCCCTCCTGAGAGGACCAATCCCGTGCGCGGCGCGTTTGCCATCGCTTTCAGCGTCTCCGGTGGGCCAGCGACCCGCGACAGGATGGAGGCCCGAATCGTCAGGGCCGATTGCCACTTGGCGAAGCGAGCGGCAATCCGCATCGTGGTGTCAAAACGGAGGTAATCAAAATGTCCGAGAGCTACGTTGTCGATATCAAGAAGGCCGCCAAGAGCAATGACTTCTTCCGCCAGGTGCTTTTCACGGCCCAGAAGAGCCAGCTGGTCCTGATGGCGCTGCAGGCGCACGAGGAGATTGGGGCGGAGGTGCACAAGGTCGACCAGATCCTGTACGTGGTCGAGGGCGAAGGCAAGGTCGTGCTCGACGGCGCCGGCCAGGAGTTCGAAAAGGGCATGATCGTGGTCGTGCCGGCCGGCGTCACGCACAACGTGATCAACACCGACGACGAGCCGATGAAGCTCTTCACCATCTATGCGCCGCCTCAGCACGCCGCGGGCACCGTCCACCGCACCAAGGCGGACGCCGAGGCCGCCGAGAAGCGCGAGCTCCAGCCGGCCAAGAGTTAAGGCAGCCAGAAAGGAAAACGCCGGTGACGCGCATTGCGTCACCGGCGTTGCTTTGTCAGTCGGTCGAAAGAAGGATCTGGGCCGCCGGCCGGCCGGTTTCGATGGCCGCTGCGATGCGCTCGATCGCGATCGCGTATGCCGCGAGGCGCATCGAGACCCTCTTGCGATCCATGAGCTCGGTCACGGACTGGTACGCCCGCCGCATGGTGACCGCGAGCCTGGCCTCGACCTCTTCGCGGATCCAGGTCTCCGAGTGAAGGTTCTGCACCCACTCGAAGTAGCTGACGACCACGCCGCCGGCGTTGGCGAGGATGTCTGGCAGGACGCGGATTCCAAGGTGCTCCAGCACCGCGTCTCCCTCAGGAGTGGTCGGGCCGTTCGCAAGCTCGAGCACCCAGCGCGCCTGAACTCTTCCGGCGTTGGCCTCGGTGATCTGCCCCTCGAGCGCCGCGGGAATGAGGATGTCGACGGGCTCGAACAGCGGGGCGATGGAAGGCTTCTTGTCGTAGCCCGGCACGTTGGCGAAGCTGCCGCCCTTCGCTTTGACGTCGAGCAGGGCCTTCACCGGTAGGCCATCGGCCGCGACGAGGCATGCTGTCGAGTCCGACGCCGCAACGACCACGGCGCCGGCCTGCTCCAGCAGCAGTGCCGCGTTGCCTCCGGCGTTTCCGAAGCCCTGGATCGCAATGGTCTTGCCACGCATGGTTTCCCCCGTCTCGTTGAAGGCGGCGTCCAGGACGTCAAAGCCGCCCTGCGCGGTGGCCGTGTCGCGCCCCAACGAACCACCGAGCTCGACGCTCTTCCCTGTGACGACGGCGGGGGCGATGGCGTGAGCCAGCCGCCCGTATTCGTTGGCCAGCCAGTCCATGACCTGTGAGTCGGTGTTGACATCCGGGGCGGGGATGTCCACCTGTGGACCGATCACCCGCCAGATGCGCTCTGTGTACGAGCGGGTGAGGGCCTCGAGCTCCGCGATCGACAGAGTTCGCGGGTCAACGACGATCCCACCCTTCCCTCCTCCGAGAGGAATGTCGACCACGGCGGTCTTGGCGCTCATCCAACCCGCGAGCGCCTTCACCTCGTCGAGGCACACGTTCGGGTGGTAGCGGATTCCACCCTTGTATGGGCCACGCGCCGAACTGTGCTGGACGCGAAAGCCGGCGAAGAGCTGCTTGCGACCGTCATCGCGGACAACGGGGATCGAGACCTCGTGGATCCGCTCGGGCGTCTTGATGCGCTCGATGACCGCCTGGTCGGTGATGCCGGCGACTGCCGATGCGGCGTCGACAGTGGCTGTGAAGCGATTGAATGCACTTTCGCTGCTCATTTCGTATCTCCTCAAATCCGGCTCAAGTGGATGCAGCGTGTGCCCTCAAACCTCTTTTGACTAGAGGCTGTAGGCCCGGGGGCCGGGGGACGGAGGGATGGTTGCCGTCAGGCCTCACCGCGGCGGGGCTTTCGCCCCTGCCACGGGTGTCGCGGCAGGCGGAGACTCCGACCATGAACGTCAACAGGTTCTATCGCCCGCATTTCGGACAGGTGGAACCGACCGACACCCTGCGTGAGGCCGCGATGCGGATGCGCAGCGGAGGCTGGAGCTGCCTGCCCGTGTTGGTCGGAGACTCGGTGGCCGCGATCATCACCGAGCGGGACCTTGTGGAGGCGGCGGCCCATGGCGCCAAGCCGTCCGAAGCCCTGGTGAACGACTACATGAGCGACGGCGCGGTGACGGTCTCTCCGGACGACGATATCTCGGTCGCGGCCACCAAGATGTTCGCTATCGGCTGCCGTCACCTCCCCGTCGTCGACGGCGGCCGGCTGGTCGGCATGATCTCGGCGCGCGACCTTCTCCTGGAGGCGGGACGAGCGGGAAACAGCGGAGCATTGGTGAGATGAGCTGGAGATTGAACACTCGGAACGCACCTCGCCACCCTCGCGCCGGAGCACGTTGGTGGTTGGGCGCAACCCTCGTTGCAGCCGGCGCCCTGGTGGGTGCCTACCTGCTCGACCCGGCCCGCGGCCGCGCCCGGCGAGTTCGCATGGCGGAAAGCACCGCTCGCCTGATGGGAAGAACCCGTGCCCGAATCTCGCGCGTGAACCAGGGCGAGGGTTCACAGCAGCCTGCGGACTGGCCGGAAGAGGCGCCTCCCGACGTGGATTCTGAGTCCTGATCGAGGAGGGTCCAAAGGCCCTACCCCGGAGGGCTCCACGCGCTTACCCTGATCATTGCCCCGAGGTTCTAAGTAAGGTAGACCAGGGAAGCCCTGACGTTGACCAGGTGAAGGGTCCAAGGCCTGCGAGCCGGGAGACTGAAGAGGGCAAGACCTGATGAAACCCAAAAGGAGCCTCGGGTGAACTGTTCTTACGCTCATGTTTGACGACGAGACCGTGGTGGCGTGGCGTGCGATGCCGTACAGGGCGCCGGTGGTGGCGGCGGACGGCTCGACCATCGGCTCGGCCGAATCGCTGCTCGGCGACGAGAAGGAGGACATCTTTCACGGGATCGTGGTCAAGCGCCACGGCGACGGACACCTCCTCGAGGTGGCCGCGGTGAGGATCAAGAAGATCACCGAGAAGCACGTGGTGACCGATGTCGCGACCGGCGATCTCGCTTCGCTCCCCGCGTACCGCGAGGAGCGCTGGTATCACATCGGGTGGGGCGGCTTGTTCCGCAAGCATCCCGAATGGGACGACACCACCAAGACCTGAGTCTTTCTCCTCTCTCGCCGAGGGCCGTCCGGCCCTTCTGAGCTCCGGACCGGCGGGTGGATACTCGGCCTGAATGAGGCGCTGGGTCCTGCCGCTGATCTTGTGCGTGGTCCTCGGTGTGCTCGCGGCCCAGTACCTCGTCACCACCAGCGCGTCGCCAGGGCAGTGGACGTACTCGGAGCTGATCAGCCACGCGCAGTCCGGCCAGGTCGCGAGCATCACCATCGGCACCGGAACCGGCGTCGCCACTGACACGTCGGGCCACAAGTTCAACGTCTCGCTGCCCCAGGACCAATCGGTCAGTCTGGCCGACGAGCTGAAGACCGCCGGGGTCAAGGACGTTCAATTCCAGTCCACGGCCGACCTTGGGACGGTGTTGCTCAGCTTTCTCCCAAACCTGTTCTTCCTGCTTCTGATCGGAGGCCTCATCTACTGGTCCTACCGGTCGATGCGGCGCAGCCAGGGCCAGGCGATGTCGTTCGGCCGGTCCAACCCGCGCCTCATGTCACCGCAGCGGTCGGTGGTCACCTTCCGCGACGTCGCCGGCGTAGAAGAGGCCCAGTCAGAGCTCCAGGAGATCGTCGAGTTCCTGAAGACCCCTGAAAAGTTCCGCGCGCTCGGCGCGCGCATCCCGCGCGGCGTGTTGATGGTGGGACCGCCGGGCAGTGGGAAGACCTTGCTGGCGCGCGCGATCGCGGGCGAGGCTGGCGTTCCATTCTTCAGCATCTCGGGCTCGGAGTTCGTCGAGATGTTCGTCGGGGTCGGCGCGTCGCGAGTGCGTGACCTCTTCGACCAGGCCAAGAAGGCAAGCCCTTGCATCGTCTTCGTGGATGAGATCGATGCCGTCGGACGGCAGAGAGGCGCGGGCCTTGGTGGCGGCAACGACGAGCGTGAGCAGACGCTGAACCAGCTGCTCGTCGAAATGGATGGCTTCGACACGGACACCCACGTGATCGTGATCGCAGCCACCAACCGGCCCGACGTGCTCGACCCCGCACTGCTGCGCCCCGGCCGGTTCGACCGGCACGTGACGCTTGACCGCCCCGACGTCCGGGGTCGCCGGGCGATCCTCGACGTGCACGTGCGCGACAAGCCACTCGCATCGGAGGTCGACCTCGACATCATCGCGCGGCAGACCCCGGGCTTCTGCGGCGCCGACCTGGCCAACCTCGTCAACGAGGCAGCGATCCTGGCCGCTCGGAACGACCGAAAGGCCATCGCCATGCAGGACCTGGAAGAGTCCATCTATAGGGTCATCGCCGGTCCTGAGCGCAAGAGCGTGCGGATCTCTGACGAGGAGAAGCGCATCGTCGCGTTCCACGAGGCCGGTCACGCGATCGTCATGCACGACCTGCCGCGCTGCGATCGGGTCCACCGCATCTCGATCATTTCACGCGGGGCCGCGCTTGGATGGACCCTCAGCCTTCCTGGCGAGGACCAGCACCTGGTCAGCGTCGCGGCCCTGCACGAGCAGCTTGCCGGGCTGATGGGGGGACGGATGGCCGAGCACCTGGTCTTCGGCAACGTGACCTCGGGCGCCGAGAATGACATCAAGAAGGCAACGCAGGTCGCCAGGCGGATGGTGACTCAGTGGGGAATGAGCGATCGTGTCGGCCCCGTGATGATGGGCGAGAACAACGAGCTGGTCTTCCTAGGTCGGGACCTCGGCGAGCGGCGGAACTACTCGGAGGAGATGGCCGCGATGATCGACGAGGAGGTGCGCACCATGATCGAGGAGGCCGGCTCGGTGGCCCTCGGAATCCTCACCGAACGGCGCAGCGCGCTGAGCCAGCTGGCGGAGCGGCTGATCGCCGAAGAGACGGTCGAAGGCGAGGCGCTGGACCAGATGCTCCCACCTGCCCAGCCCAAGATCGCCATCGCCTCGACCGTGTAGGCAGATCCACGGCAGGGTGCTGGTTTCAGGCCTTCGGCCTCGAGGCCGCACCTCGGTTACAGGCTCTGCTTGGCTTCCATCTCGTGCATGAAGGCCATCGCCTCCTCCATGCTGGGCACGGTCAAAACGTTCTCGCGCGCGAACTCTTCTGCGACCGGCCAGTCGAGGGCCCGGATGCGGGTCGCGGCCGCCTCGCGGTCATACTCGGTGCGGCGCATCTCGACGCCTGGACCGAGCATGGCCCAGAACGCACCTGGCTCGCCAGAGGGCATGCCGACGCTGCCGGGGTTGACTACGCGTAAGCGACCAACCGTCCGGTCGAACTGCATGTGAGTATGGCCGCAAACGACGACGTCAACGTCCAGGCCCGCAGTGAAGGCGCGAATTCGCTCGTCTGGGGTTTCCACGGTCATGATCTCGACGTCGCTACGGGGCGACCCGTGGCAGAAGAGGACTCTGCCGAGCCCCACGACGTCTTCGACCACTACTGTCGCCTGGAACGAATCAAGGAAATCCCGATCCTCTCGAGAGATCTGGCCCGCGCACCACTCGCCAAACGGGCCCGACCACCCAGCCCCTTCTTGGTGGTCGAAGGCCTCGACGAGCCCGCGGTCGGCGTTCCCGCTCACAAAACGGACTTCGGTCAGCCCCGTGAGCAGGTCGATGGTTTGCGCGGGCATCGGCCCCGACGCGACGTCCCCGCACACCACCACCAGTTCGGGACTTTCACGGCGCACCTCCTCCAGCACCGCTTCCAGTGCTGGAAGGTTGCCGTGAATGTCCGCCGGCGCCGCGACGCGCACGGTCACCGGGCCGGGGCGGTAGGCGGCGCGCCAGGCGTCTGAGGATTTGGCGCGTCGACCCGGAAAGCCGCGAGATGCGGCGCTATCACCGCGTAAACGGCCGGCAGGGCGATCGTGATCAGCAGGCCGCTGAAGGGCACGATGAAGCCGACCGCGATCGAAACGAAGGCAAACCCGAGACTCGCCAGGCCGTACGTCAAAGCGACCCTCAACGACACATCGTGGTTGGCGCGGGCCATGGCGTATAGGCGAGCCGGGTCGATGGCGCGGGCGGCGCCCAGCTTGTCCGATCCGATCAGGATTGCGGCCGTCAGGTACAGCATCGTCAGCCACCAGGCGACCAGGAGCACCAACGCCAAGACCGCCAGCAAGACGGCGATCGCGACCTGGTGCGGGTTCGCTATGACGATCGCGATCGCGCTCCCGATCAGGGACGCGATGACGAAGAAGAACACCAGGCCGTAGGCAAAAAGGACGAGGAATGGCGCGACGCCACGCTCGAGGTGCTGGAAGCCGGCCTGCGGCAGCTCACGCCAGCCGCGCCGCACCATGTCGGTCGCCACCAGCGTCCAGCCGAGGAGGTTGATCGTGCCCACGATGGGAATGAGCCCGATCAAACCGGTGATCGCGATCCGGCCGAACCAGTCCGGGGTGGTCGTGAACCACAGGGTGTCGAGCGGGCCCTCGACCACACGGCTTTGCCAGCGGGTCCCATCCCACCACCACCTGCCGTCCTGCGAGATGAGCGCCGGCGACATCGCACCAGCCTAGTCTTTCGGGCTAGGCTGGGCCGCCGGGTGTGTACTTGCGCACCAACCCGCTCAACAGGCCGATGATCGCGAAGACTAGGACGAGGACGCCGCCCACCAGGAAGAGCTCCGGCCGGAATCCATACCTCAACGCGCTGATGAGGACGACCCCGCCACCGATGAACAGGCCAAAGTACACGCCCCAGAGCCAGGCGGGCGGACGGGAATTCGTGATCGGCATGAATACATAACGCGCAGACGGCCGGGTTTTGAGGAGGAATAACGTGGAGTTTCGAGAGCTGGTTCTGAAGCGACGGATGGTTCGCAAGTTCGATCCGCGACCAATCCCGAGAGATGTGCTGATGCACGTGCTGGAGGTCGCGCGCCACGCGCCGTCGGCGGGCTTCAGCCAGGGCTTCGACTTCATCGTTCTCGATCAACCGTCACAGATCGAGTGGTTCATCAACACGACCGAGCACCCGAAGTTTCCCAACGAGCCGGATGAGTTCCAGCATCCGCCGGCTTGCATCGTCCTTCCGATCTCGAACAAGCCGGCCTACCTCGAGCGTTACTCACGTCCCGACAAGGAGAGATTCGGCCTGCAGCAGGCGCAGGCATGGCCGGTGCCCTGGTGGGACGTCGATACCGGCATGGCGATCATGCTGGTCCTGCTCGCCGCCATCGAGGAGGGGCTGGGCGGGTGGCTATGGGGGATCTTCTGGGGCGAGCAGGAGGTGCTCCGGCACCTCGGGGTGCCCGAGGGATGCCGGCCGGTCGGGGTGATCGGGCTCGGTTATCCGCTGGGCGGCGTGGAGTTCGATCGGACGAAATTCTCGAAGCGCCGCCGGGAGCTCGACTCGATGGTCCATTTCGGAAGCTGGGGCGGTTGAGCTTGGCTCCGCAGCGGGTACTCCAGCCATGCGCGGGGATGTAATCAAGACAATGGAAGGAATGAATCGCGCGCCGGTGGGAATCTTCGACTCGGGGGTCGGTGGTTTATCCGTCTTTCGCGAGGTTCGAGCCGCGCTGCCCGACGAGTCGATCTACTACGTGGCCGACTCTGGCAATGCTCCGTGGGGGGATAAAACGCTCGAATTCGTCCGGGAACGCGGGCTAAAGATCGCTCGGTTCCTTGTGTTCCGGGGTGTCAAGGCTGTCGTCATAGGTTCGAACACCGGAACGGCCGGGTCCGCGGACGCGCTTCGCGGCAACCTTGCCATCCCTGTCGTCGGCATCGAGCCCGGCGTCAAGCCAGCGGTCGCCGCGACGAAATCGCGGGTGGTCGGCGCGCTGGTCCCGGCCGCGATGGGAAGCTCAGACCGCATGGCATCGCTTCTCGACCGCTTCGGGTCCGATGTGAAGGTGATCACGCAACCCGTGCCGGGGTTGGTCGAGCACGTCGAGGCGGCCGATCTCAACAGTCCCCAGCTGCGCCGCATGATCGAGGGCTATGTGCGGCCCTTGATCGATGCCGGCGCCGACACCATCGTGCTCGGGTCGACCCACTACGTGTTTCTCAAAGCGATCGTCGCTGAGGTCGCAGGGCCCGATGTGACCCTGATCGAGACCGGTGCCGCCGTGGCGCGCCAGCTCGGCAGGGTGCTTGCCGACCGCGGGCTGACGGCACCCGCCGGATCTCGCTACGAAGAGCGGTTCTGGACCAGCGGCGACCCGGTCGAATCGCGGCGCGTGATCTCAGCGCTGCTCGGGCGCGACGTTGCGGTGGGGAAGCTACCCGACCTCTAAGTGTCTTTTGTACCGCTGCGCCGAGCGCAGCAGCGCCGCCCGGGCGTCGGACTCCACGTCCCGGTCCCACCAGGCCCCGTAGATCCGGTCGAATTCAAAAGGCTCCAGGGCCGCAACGATCCGATCGACCTCGGATGCAGACAAAGGAACGTAGTTGGGGTAGCTGTACATGAAGCTCACCCACCGGCGATCCTGAGCGACCTGCACGACGTCACCGCATAGCAGCGCGCCGCGGCCCTCGGCGCCGGACGGCCAGTGCATCACGGTCCCGCCCTCGAAGTGGCCGCCCGCACGGATCAAGGCCATCCCGTCCCAGAGCCCTTTCGAGTCGCCGTCCCAGAACTCGATCCGCTCGTCGGGCCGCATCACCCAGCGGCGATCCGCCGCATGCAGGTAGACCGGCGCTTCAAACGCGCGGCTCCATTCGACCATCGACGAGTAGTAGTGGGGATGCGAGATCGCGATCGCGCGAACGCCGCCCAACGATTTCACCGCAGCCACCGTCGCATCGTCGATCAGCGTGATGCAATCCCACAGCACGTTGCCTCCTGGCGAACGCACCAGCAGCGCGCGCTGGCCGATCGCGAACGAAGGCTTGGTGCCGATCCCGGTCAATCCGAGGTCCTCGCGGATCTCGTTGTGGTGGTCGCGGCGAAGCTCGTCCAGCGTCGTCCATTCTTGGCCCGACCAACGGACGTACTGCCTTTCGTCCTCGCAGACCGGGCAAGCTTCAGGGGCCGCGCTGGCGGGGGCGAACTGGACGCCGCAGGTGACGCAGATCTGGCAGCGGGGCTCGGGCTTCACCCAGCCGCGCGCCCGCTCATCCGCTGACCTTCAGCACCAACCCGATCCCGTACGTGATCCCGCCGACGATCACCCCGGCGAGCGTCATCTCGAGCCCGGCCGACCACCAGGTTCGCAGGGTGAAGAACGACTTGGCGGCGCCGACCAGGAAGTGCGCGACCAGGGACACGAACGCGGCCGTGATCACCGCCACGCCTCCCCGCAAGAAGAAGAACGGGATCACCGGGACCATCGCCCCGATGAAGGTGCTGACCCCGGCGGCCACCGCCGACTGGACCGGCTGACTCGAGCTGTCGACCGCGCCACCGAGCTCGTCCGCCGCGTGGACCTTGAGCAGGGCGTCCGGGTCCTTGGCCAGCTGGTCTGCCAGCTTGTCGGCCGTGTCCTTGTCGATGCCCTTCAGTTGGTAGAAGAGCGATACCTCTTCCTTCTCCTCGTCGGGGTTCTCGATGATCTCCTGCCGCTCACGCGCGACGTTGGCAGCCACGACCTCTCCTTCGGAGCGCTCCGCCAGGTAGGCGCCGGTCGCCATCGAAAGCGCGGAAGCGATGGCGCCGAACAGGCCGGCGGTGAGGACGAATCCCGAGCCGCCGGTCGCGCCCGAAACCCCTGCGACGATGCCGAACACGGCGGCGAGCCCGTCGTTGGCGCCGTAGATCGCGCCCGAGATCCAGCCCGAGCCGGTGCGGTGCCAGGTCTCGCGGCCCAGGATCCGGTTCAGCTTGCTCTGCGGACCGCTCGGGGGGTGCTCAGCGCCGCGATGGGCGGCCTGCATCGATTCCAGCGATCGCGAATGCCCCTGCTCCTCCGCGCGGATCGACTGCAGCACCGCATCGGTCTGAGGGTCGCCGGTCGATCGCTTGTAGCGGTCCTGGATCTCCACCTCCTCGGCGGCCTCCATGCGCGCCATGACGGCCGGGACCGGCGCGAGCCTCGCCTGCAGGCGCTGCATGAGCGACAGCTTCACCCCGGCCGGGTCGGGGACCGGCTCGCCCAGCTCGCGCAGTCGCTGTTCGATGCGTTCGCGGTGCGACGCCTCCGCGTCGGCGATCGCCCGGATCACCTCCGCCCGCCGCGGGTCGACCCGATCGGCCAGCAGGTTGTAAAGCGCCCTCGCCTGCACCTCGCCTCGCCAGGCCTGGAGCAGCCGGGCGACGGCCTCTTTTGAGCTCGTCGACTGCGGCACCTGATCAAAGGTAAGCCAACCCGGCTTGGCAGAGAGCTTCTGAGACACTGGCGCCGTGCGCGGATTCTTCATCGGCGCGGTCTTGATCCTGGGTCTGTCGGCGACGATCCTGTCGTTGAGGCCCGGCGGCCTTCGGCGCCAGCTCCGGTTCGCCGCGCGCCGTTTTCGGATCGCCATCGTCCTGGGCGGCGCTTACGTGTTCGGATCGCTGATCATCCGGCTGGCCTTTCCGAGCGGCCCCGTCTCCGACTACGGGCCGGCTGCGCTGGCCGTAGTGCTCGCTGTCGCTTTCCTGTTCATGGCCCGCGACCCGGTCCCCGCCTCAAGCGCATCGCCTCGCCATCGAGATCGGTAGCGCCTTGCCGCTAGGCTGACAGCGATGGGATGGGCGAGCTTTGAGGTGCGCACGAAGCGTCGGTCTCACCTGGTCGACATCACCGAAGAGGTCGCGGCCGCCGTGGCCCGGTCAGGCGCAGGCGATGGCGTGTGTCATGTCTTCGTGCCCCATACCACCGCCGGCGTGACCATCAACGAGGGCGCCGATCCCGACGTCGCCCACGACATCGAGACTCAGCTGAGCCGGATGGTGCCGCATGACGCAGGCTTCCGCCACGCCGAGGGCAACTCCGACTCCCACGTGCAGACCGCCCTGGTCGGCCCCGCCTGCGACGCGCCGGTGCGTCAGGGAAAGCTGGCCCTGGGCACGTGGCAGGCGATCTTCCTGTGCGAGTGGGACGGCCCCCGGACCAGAACGGTGCAGGTGGCGGTGTCCGCCCTGTAGGCGGAGGCCGGCCACCGGTCGCCTCCATCCCTTCCAGCCGGGCCACCGCCGACCGGACCAACAAGCAGGGTCTTTAGTCAGTTCTCACACCACCTCCCTCCGCGCAAGGTGAACCTGGAGGTTGAGAAGAACCATCGCAATTGCTACCCCGTCGGCTACTCGATCCGTGCTTCAGCCCGCCCAGAGCTCGGCTGAGACCATCCCGGCCGTCTTCTTTGCACAGGCGAAGCTTCGCGATCAGGCTCCGTACCTTCATTACTTCCGCGACGGCGAGTGGCAGGCGTTGAGCTGGGCCGAGACCGCCGAGCGGGCCACCCGCGTAGCCTGCGCGCTCGTCGAGGCCGGCGTGCGTCCGGGCGAGCACGTGGCCCTGATGTCGCCCAACCGACCCGAATGGATCTACTGCGACTTCGGCATCATGGCCGCGGGGGGCGTGACCGTACCGTTGTACCCGTCCCTTTTGCCCAAGGTTGCCGGGTACATCGCCGAGGACAGCAAGACGCGGTTCGCGATCGCGTCGGACGCCACGATGGCGGCCAAGCTCGCCGGCCACGAGTTCCCCAAGCGCGTCCTCACGATGGACCAGGACGTCAAGCACTGGACGGAGACGGAGCCGGCGGCCGAACTTCGCGCCCAGGTCTCCGAGCGCCTTGCCGCGATCAAGCCCGACGACGTCGCGACGGTGATCTACACCTCCGGCACGACGGGTGAGCCCAGGGGCGCGATCTTCGCCCACACGCACTTCATCGAGGCGGCCAGGGCCGGTTTGCAGATGTTCCACATCGGGCCGGGGGACGTGCTGCTGTCCTACCTGCCGTACTCGCACGTTCTGGAGCGGGTGGACGGCATCTACATCGAGACGACGGCCGGCTGTTCCTTCTGGCTCGCGCGCAACCTCGACACGATCTTCGTGGAGGACATCCATATCGCCCGGCCGACCATCATGCTGGGCGTCCCGCGCGTCTTCGAGAAGCTGTATGAGTCGGTGTACGACCAGGTCCGCAAGCAACCCGTGTACCGGCGCGCGATCTTTGGCTGGGCGCTCGGCATCGGCGTCGCCCGACTACATGGCAACCCGGGACCGTGGCTTCGTTTGCGAGTCCGCATCGCTGAGCGTTTGGTCATCGCGCCCCTGCGCGAGAAGCTGACCGGGGGGCGCTTGCGCTTCTTCATCAGCGGCGGCGCCCCTCTCAACGAGAAGGTCGAGGAGTTCTTCTGGGCGATCGGGGTCAAGATCCTGCAGGGCTGGGGCCTCACCGAAGCCACCTCAGGAGTCACCTCCAACACCGAGGAGGTGCACCGTTACCGATCGGTGGGCATCGCCATGCCGGGCACCAAGCTCCAAATCGCCGAGGACGGAGAGATCCTGGTCAAAGGCCCTGGAGTGATGATCGGCTACCAGAACCGGCCCGAAGCCACCGACGAGTGCATCAAGGACGGATGGCTGAAGACCGGCGACATGGGCTTCATCGACCAGGACGGCTTCCTCACGATCACCGACAGGAAGAAGGACTTGATCAAGACCTCCGGCGGCAAGTACGTGGCGCCCCTGCCCATCGAGGCACAGCTCGAGAACGACCGGTACATCAAGGCGGCGATCGTGGTGGGTGACAGCCGGCAGTACGTGGTCGCTCTGATCGTGCCTGACTGGGACGCCCTCGCCGCGGACGCCGATTTCGCCGGCGCGCCGGCCACCCTCGTGGACAACGAGGCCGTGCGCGCACGCTTCCAGAAGGTCGTGGACGCCGTGAATCAGAACCTGGCCAGCTTCGAGACGATCAAGTACTTCACGCTCCTGGAGCGAGACTTCACCGAAGCGGATGACGAGCTGACTCCTTCGCTGAAGAAGAAGAGGCGGATCATCGCGCAGCACTTCCACAAGCAGATAGAAGTGATGTTCGGCGCGCACAAGAAGGTGAGCACGCATGACTGAGAAAGTAGTCGAGGCCGCCGCGATGGAGATCCTGACCGAGGAACAATGCGTGCAGCTGCTCGAGCTGCATGACCTCGGCCGGGTCGCCCTCCAGGTGGGCGATCAGCCGGAGGTCTTTCCCGTCAATTACGCGACCGACGGCAAGATCGTGGTGTTCCGGACCGCCCGGGGCACCAGGCTAGACCAGGCGACCGAAGGCCGGATCGCGTTCGAGGTCGACGACTGGGACGCCCACACGGGCATCGGGTGGAGCGTGATGCTGAAAGGGGTGGCCGAGGAGGTCAAGCACGGATCCGATCCGTTCACCGCGGCTCTACGCTCCCGCCCTGTCCAGCCGCTCGCTCCAGGCGAGCGGGATCTCCTGCTCGCGATCTACCCCGCGCAGATCTCCGGGCGTCGCTTCCGTCAGAGCTGAAGCAACAGAAAAGGGGCCGGACCGCCGGCCCCTTTTGCACTTTCAGATGGCCCGGACGCTCAAGCCTTGATGGACTTGGTCGTGTGCTTGACCGGGATCATCTTGGCCTTTGGAAGACCCTCGAGCTTGGCGGCGCGCGGCATGGTTATCTCCAGCACGCCTTTTTCGTACTCCGCCTTGATCTCGGTCTCCTTGATGCCCTTGGGAATCGACATGTGGCGCTCAAAGAAGCCGTAGCTCGCTTCCTTTCGGTAGTAGCCCGCCTCCTTAACCTCCTTGTCGGCCTTCCTCTCGCCCATCACGATCAGCTCGCCGTCGGCGAACTTGACCTGGATATCGTCGGGCTCGATGCCGGGCAGGTCCAGCTTGACCACCAGGTCCTCGCCACGGACGAAGACGTCTGCGGTCGGGATGAAGTGCCTCCCCGACGTCAGCGCCAGCAAGGGCCTGAACGGCCAGGGGCCGCTCAGCGTGCGGAAGAGCTCCGCGATCGGGCTGTCGAGCTCTACGAGCTCTTCTGGAACGATGCGAGTTGACATCTCGCTCACCTCCTTGGTGTGACTTTCTGCGTTGACCCCAACGTATATCGCGGCCTTCGGCATGCCTAGGGCCAATGGTCACGCGACGTTGAGGACACCGCCGCCAGGTGCCGCCCATCGACATACAGAGCCTTTAGGCACCTCCGCGACGTGGCGTTCGGCACGGGAGCATTGAGCCGGCCGCGCCTACGCTGGGCAGGTGGAAGAGCACCGGCTCAGGCCTGACGAGCTTCGCCGCCGGTTGGATCCTGCGACGCTGCCGTTCGAGTCCACCCTGGAGGTCCCACCCCTCAAGGCGCCCTTCGGGCAGGACCGCGCCATGGAAGCGCTCCAGTTCGGGGTCGGAGTCGACACACCGGGCTACAACATCTTCGTCAGCGGGGTGAGCGGCTCTGGCCGGACGAGCCTCGTGCGCTCATACCTAGAACAGGTGGCAAGGGGCCGGCCCACTCCCGACGACTGGGTCCACGTCTACAACTTCGACCACGCCGACCGGCCGAATATCTTCAGGCTTCGGGCGGGGGGCGGGCGCGAGCTCGCGGCAGACATGGAAAACTTCATCGCCGAGGCACGCCAGCAGATAGCGCACTCGTTCGAGACGGAGGGGTATGCGGAGAGAAGGCGGCAGCTCGCCGGAGAGCTCGGGCAGCGCCGTGATCCGCTGCTCGAGGAACTCGGGAAATTCGCGCGAGAGCGCGACTTTGCCATCGAGGCCACGCCGGGCGGCATGGTCGCGGTGCCCATCAAGGGTGAGCGACCGATGAAACCCGAGGAGCTCCAGAAGCTGACCGACGCCGAGCGCCAGGCCGTGGAGCAGCACGCCGTCGAGGTGCAGACGCAGGTGGCGAGCACCTTCCGGCGGATCAGCCAGCTGGAGAGGGAAGGGGCAGAGCTGCTCGCCAAGCTCGACCGCGAGATCGCGAGCTTCGCAATCGAGCCGCTGCTGCACGGGCTCCGCGAGAAGTACTCCAAGCATCCCGACGTGATCGCCCACCTGGACCGGATCGGTCGCGACGTGCCCGACCACCTGCCCGACTTCCGTCAGCGCGACGGCCAGGGAGGGGCCTCGGAATCATCCTCGCCGTTCGAGGCCGCGCTGGCGACGGATCACACCAATCGCTACCGGATCAACGTGATCGTCGACAACGCGGGCCTGACCGGGGCGCCGGTAATGGTGGAGGCCAACCCTACGTACTACAACCTGGTTGGCCGAATCGAATACCGCGCCACCTTCGGGGCCATGTTCACGGACTTCCGCCAGGTCAAAGGAGGCGCCTTGCAGCGCGCCAACGGGGGCTTCCTCATCCTGGAGGCCGCCGATGTCCTGGGCAACCCATTCGCCTGGGAGGCCCTCGTGCGGGCGTTGAGCACCCGTGAGGTGCGCATCGAGAACCTCGGCGAGCAGTACTCGGCAAGCCCCACCGGCAGCCTTTCGCCCGCGCCCATGCCGCTGCGCACCAAGGTCGTGCTGGTCGGACCACCAATGCTCTATCAGCTCCTGCACCGCCTTGACGACGAGTTCAGAGAGCTCTTCAAGGTGCGGGTCGACTTCGCGCAAGAGGTGGAGTGGACGGCCGAGAACGTCGAGACGCTCAGCGCTTTCATCAGCCGCTGGGTCGCCACGAACGACCTCAAGCACATCGACCGCGGAGGTGTCGCGCGCCTGGTCGAGGAAGCCGCTCGGTGGCAGGACGACCAGCGCAAGCTGTCGACACGGCTGCGCGACGTGGCCGACCTGACAACGGAGGCCAGCTACTGGGCCGGCCGCCAATCTCACCAGCTCGTTCAGTCCGACGACGTCGAGCGCGCGGTCAGCGAGAAGGTCCGGCGATCGAGCCTTAGCGAGGAGCGCTTGCGCGAGATGATCGACGACGGGACGATTCGGGTCGAGACCGAGGGAACGCGTGTCGGACAGCTCAACGGGCTCTCGGTGGTCGAGCTTGGCGACCACCATTTCGGGATGCCGAGCCGCGTCTCCGCCTCGGTCGCGCTCGGCCGCGGAACGCTGGAAAGCATCGACCGGGAGACCAAGATGGGCGGCCCGATCCACAACAAAGGGTTTCTGATCGTGTCGGGCTACCTCGCCGGCAAGTACGCGCAGAAATGGCCGCTCGCCATGCGGGCAACCCTCACTTTCGAGCAGTCGTACGACGAGGTGGAAGGCGATTCGGCATCGTCGACGGAGCTGTACGCCCTGCTTTCGGCCCTGGCCGGAGTGCCGTTGAAGCAGAACATCGCGGTCACCGGCTCGGTGGACCAGCACGGAAGCGTGCAGGCCGTCGGCGGGGTGACCGACAAGATCGAGGGCTTCTTCAAAGTGTGCCGGTCAAAAGGCCTGTCTGGCGACCAGGGCGTGATGATCCCGGCGTCGAACGTGCGCCACCTCATGCTCTCCGAAGATGTCGTCGAGGCGGTCCACGACGGCAAATTCAGCATCTGGGCTGTGGCGGACGTCGACGAGGGAATCGAGATCCTCACCGACACTCCAGCCGGACAGCGCTCGGCAGACGGCGAGTACCCCGCAGGCTCCGTCCACAGCCTGGTCGCCCAAAAGCTGCAGGGCTACGCGGAGCTTCAGGCGACCTTCGGCGCCGGGCCGAACGGGAGGGCCCCCCACGCGTTGGAAGAGGCGGCGGCCAAGGCCGGCCAAAGGCCCGAGACGCCCCGCGTCTAAACTCGACCTTTAATGACTCCGAGCATCCGCCTCGGCCGGTTGTTCGGGATCGAGATCGGCGCCAACTGGAGCCTCATCTTCATCTTCGCCCTGATCACGTGGACGCTCGCGACGAGCGTGCTCTCGGTCGACGTGCCCGGGCAGAGCGCCGGCGCGTACTGGCTCACGGCCGCCGCGGGGGCGGTCATCTTCTATGCCTGCCTGCTCGCGCACGAGATGTCCCATGCCCTGGTCGCCCGGCGAAGCGGGGTCAAGGTCGCCGGGATCACCCTGTGGCTTTTCGGAGGCGTCTCCCGGCTCGACGGCGAGCCGAGCAGCGCGGGCTCGGAGGCGCTCATCGCCGGCGTCGGACCCCTCACGAGCTTCGCGATCGCTCTGATCGCGTTCGGCCTGGCATACGTCATCCCCGGCAACGGCCTGGTCCCCGACCTCCTCAGCTGGCTCGCGTTCGTCAACGTCGCCCTGGGGCTGTTCAACCTCGTGCCCGCGTTCCCGCTCGACGGTGGCAGGCTGCTCAGCTCGTTCTTCTGGTGGCGGTCGCGCAGCCGGCAGCGCGGCGTCCACAACGCCGTCCGGGTCGGCCGGGTGTTCGCCTTCCTGATGATCGCCGGCGGCGTGCTCGAGCTCTTCACCGGGCAGGTCGCCAGCGGCATCTGGATCGCCTTCATCGGCTGGTTCCTCCTGTCGGCCGGGGCGTCCGAAGACGCGGGCGCCACGATCAAAGCAATGCTCCGCTCGGTGCCGGTCTCGGCCGCCATGTCGTCGCCGGTGGTCGTCGTGCCGGATTGGCTCACCGTGGGCCAGTTCCTGGAGTCGATCGCGCCCCAGCACAGCTTCACGACGTACCCGGTGCACGAACCGTCAGGCAAGCTGACCGGCGTGGTCAGGCTGTCAGAGCTGGTCCGTGTTTCGTCGGGGGAGCGGGAGCTGAAACGGCTTTCGGACTGCGCGCGGCCGATCTCGGAAGTTCCGGTTGCGCGTCCGTCCGACGACCTCGGGGCGGTGGTGGAGCGCCTGGGCGGGGCGGTGGAGCAGCGGATCCTCGTGTTCGACCAGGAGAAGCTGGTGGGGATCGTCGCGCCCATCGACCTGGCCAGGCTCATGACCGTCCGCCAGACGCTGCGCACCCAGCCCTAGCCGGCACCTCCCGGAGGCGCGGACCCATACCTCAAATGTACGAAGAAAAGGTCAGCGCCCTCGCCTACGGTGGGCTGGTGAGCTTGAAGATCACAGTCCTCGCCCTGCCTTCCCCGGTTAAGGGAATACCGGTGTCGAGCCTGGTCTATCGCGCTGAGGCATATGACGAAGAGGACCGGTTTCGAGAGCCGAAGTGGACCTGTCCCCACCGCCACGACAGCGCCCAGGCGGCTCACGAGTGCGGCCTGGAGTGGCTTTCTGGCGAGGTCGACCAGGTGAGCCGGGCCGAGGGCTGAGCCCGGCTTTGGCCGTGGCGTCGAACAGCTCAACTCCGCCGGCTAGGCCTCCAAACCCAGGGCGTTCGACCCTGTCCGGCGAGGCGGGTGGGCCTGCATGCTGGATCGCGGAGGTGAGTCCAATGGCAACCATTCCCCAAGAACACAAGCGGTTGATCCGAAGCCGGTCCGACCGGATCCTGGGCGGCGTCTGCGCGGGCCTGGCGAGATACTTCGGCACCGACCCGCTGCTCATCCGGCTGGTCTTCGTCGTGATCACCCTCGCCCAGGGCGCGGGAATCCTCCTGTACATCTTGCTTTGGGTGCTCATGCCAGACGAAGGAGTCGAGGCTCCGCCCGCTGGCGGTCAGGTCATCAGGACCGGCATCGAGGGCGTCAAGCAGGATGTGGCGCGGGTCGCAGAACAGGTGCGCACCAACGCCCCGAGCGCGCACCGCCAGGGCGCCTGGCTCGGTGTCCTTCTCGTCGGAGGCGGCGCCTACCTGCTGGCGGTCAACACGGGCGCGTTCTGGTGGTGGGATTGGCGGATCGGCGGACCGATCGTGCTGATGCTCGCGGGGCTGTTCCTCCTCCTGAGAAGGCTGCGATGAAACGCTTGGTCGCGTTTGCCGGCAAGCACCTGGTCGGTGTCGGCATCGCGGTAGGGGCGGCCTTCGGGCTCCTGTTCGGCTTGATGCTCCGCGACGGCGCCGTCGGCGTGTTGTCCGGGGTGGCGGCCGGCCTGGTGGTTGGAACCTTGGTCCGCGCACAGCGCGGCAGCGCCACGTCCCGCTAGCCGGACACCTGGACACGGCCGTGAACGAGCCGGTGCTAGGCCTGGAGAGGTTTCGACAGTTTTAGCGATAATTTGACCAGGTGGGCTCTATGACCTCGACCACGCCGTCCTCCTCGCCCTGGCTGAGCCTGGGCGAAGCAAGCCGCCTGCTCGGCATCACGCCTGCCACCCTTCGCCGGTGGGCCGACCACGGGGACGTCGCGGCGTTCGTCACTCCCGGCGGCCACCGGCGCTTCGCGCGCGCGGCGATCGAAGCCCTGGTTCCGCGCAGCTCGGCTCGCCGCCCCCTGACCGGCCTGGGCGACAGCGCGACCAGGGTGGCGCGGATGTACCGGCGCTCCAGCCCGGCCGCGCGACCCGCCGCCACCGGCGGGTCGCTGTCCGAAGCGGAACGGGCCGAGTTCAAGGACCGCGGCCGCCGGCTGCTGATGCTCCTGCTCGACCACGTCGCCGACGAGAAGAGGCCCAGGTCCGGCGCGAAGCTGGCGGAAGCGGTCGCGGCCGCGTCGGACTACGGGCGTAGGGCAGCCTCGCTCGGAGCGTCGCTTTCGGAAACCGTCGAAGCCTTCGTCCGGTTTCGAGGAGCGTTCACCGGCGAGCTGGCCGCCGTCGCCAGGCGCCGCCGGCTCGACGCCCAGGCGGCGACCGCGCTGCTGGTCGAGGCCGACGGAGCGGTCGACCGCCTCCTGGTGGCCTTGATGAACGGGCACAGCGAGCGCGCATCGTGAGAGTCCGCATCGGTACGCGCGGGTCGAGGCTTGCGCTGGTTCAGAGTGAGCTCGTCGCGCAGCTGCTGCGCGACGCGGGCCACGAGGCCGTCCTCGTGCCGATCGTGACCGAGGGTGACACCCGCCCGGTTGACATGTCACCCGGAGAGGGCGTTTTCGTGGCCGCCATCGCCCGCGCCCTGCTGGAAGGCGCCATCGATGCCGCCGTCCACAGCGCCAAGGACGTGCCTCTCGAAGAGGAGCCCGACCTGGTCATCGCCTGCTATCCGGACCGGGCCGATCCGCGCGATGCGCTGATCACCCGTGATGGGCGCTCCTCGCTGGTGGCCGTCGAGAGGGGCGCCACGGTCGGCACCGACAGCCCCCGAAGGACCGGGTTCCTCCGCGCCGCGCGGCCAGACCTTCGCGTGGTTCCTCTCCACGGCAACGTGGACACGCGCCTCATGCGGCTTGACCAGGGCAAGATCGACGTGCTGGTGCTTGCGGCGGCCGGCGTGGATCGCCTGGGACGCGGTGAGCGGATCGACGAGCGGCTGGATCCCGCCCTGGTCGCCCCTGCGCCGGGCCAGGGCGCGCTCGCAGTCCAGGCGCGGCGGAGCGATCGCAAGCTGCTGAGCGACCTCGCCGCCCTCGATCTTCCCGACGTCCGTTTGGCCGTCGAGACCGAGCGCGTGGTGCTCCGGGCGACCGGAGGCACCTGCCGGGCGCCGGTCGGCGCGCTGGCGACGATCACCTCAGACACCTTCAGCCTGTTGGTCGGCGGAGTGAACAGCGACGGATCGGACAGGCAGATAAGGGTCATCGAGGGGCTGCGCGCGGAGGCGCACGACCTGGCGGCCGCAGCCGGGCGCCGCCTGGTCGCTGAGGTGGCCCTCCGATGACGAGCATCCTCGTCACTCGCCCGGAAGGTCCGACTGACCCGCTCGTCGCATCCCTGGAACGCCTGGGCTACCGAGTGCACGCCGTCCCGACCGTCAAGACTGTAGTCGAGACCTTTGACGCGGCGGTGCTGGCGGGGTGCGACTGGATCGTGCTGACCAGCGCACAGGGAGTTCACGCCATGGCGTCCATTCCAACGGGTTCACGTTTCGCGGCCGTGGGAGAGAAGACGGCGGCCGCGCTACGAGCGCGGGGAGTCGAGCCTGCGCACGTCCCGCCGCAGGCAAGCGGGGCGTCGATCGGCAAAACGCTGCCGGATGTGGCCGGCAAGCGCATCGCGCTGGTACGGGCCTCGGCAGCCGATGCCGACCTGCCCGAGCGTCTGCGCCGGCGGGGCGCGATCGTCGAGGAGGTCACGGCATATCGAACGGTGGAAGGACCGCCTGCTTCTGGCCTCCGCCTCCGGGTCGCGCTCGCCGACCCACACCTCGCGGCCGTGGTTTTCGCCTCGGGCTCCGCGATTCGCGGCTTCGTCGCGCTGGGAGGCCCGACCAGCCTGCCGGCAGTCACGATCGGCCCGCGCACGACGGCCACTGCACGCGAGCTCGGTTTTGCGGTTGTCGGCGAAGCAAGCTCGCAGAGCGCCGAATCACTCGCTGCGGCAGTCGCCGCCGCGCTGCCATTGGAGGAGATGAAAAATGCGTGAGCTGACCAGGACACGAGATGTGACCACACCAGGTGCGGAGAGGCCGCGCCGCCTGCGGGCGCGTCCTGCTCTGCGCGCGCTCGTGCGCGAGACGCGCGTCGATCCTGCGCAGCTCGTCGCGCCCCTTTTCGTGATCTCGGGCCACAACCGCCGCCAGGAGATCGGCTCGCTCAAAGGCCACGCGCGCCTCAGCCCCGACCTTGCGCTTGCCGAGGCGGCGAGGCTGGCGCGACTTGGCGTCGGCGGCGTGCTGCTGTTCGGGATCCCCGACGAGAAAGACGATCTCGGCCACTCGGCGGCCGACGCGGCAGGCCCGGTGCCGCACGCGCTGCGCATGATGAAAGCCGAGCAGCTGCCGATAGTCCTGGCCGCCGATGTCTGCCTGTGCGAGTACACGACTCATGGCCACTGTGGAATCCTCGACGGCGAGCGCATCGACAACGACGCGACGCTGCCACTGCTGGCGGCCGCCGCGACGGCTTACGCGGAGGCGGGCGCGGACATCGTGGCGCCCAGCGCGATGATGGACGGCCAGGTCGGCGCGCTGCGGCCGGCGCTCGACGATGCCGGCTTCGGCGGCACTTCGATCATGGCCTACTCCTCCAAGCATGCCTCGGCGTTCTACAGTCCTTTCCGCGAAGCCGCGGGATCGACGCCCAGCTTCGGCGACCGGAAGACCTACCAGATGGATCCCGCCAACGGCCGCGAGGCGATGCGCGAGCTGGAGCTCGATGCCGGCGAAGGGGCCGACATCCTAATGGTCAAACCGGCCATCACATCGCTCGACCTCCTGGCGCGCGCAAGGGATCGATTCGACCTCCCGCTGGGCGCCTACCAGGTGAGCGGGGAGGCGGCGATGATCGAGGCCGCCGCGGAACGGGGCTGGATCGACCGTCGCGGCGCCGTCCTCGAATCGCTGACCGCCATCGTCCGTGCGGGCGCGGACATCGTGATGACCTATTTCGCAGCCGACACGGCCGGCTGGTTGCGGGCCGCGCGATGACGGAGCGCCGCTTCGTGCACGCCCTGGCCCTGGGACTCGACGGCGGCTGGCGCCGACTGCCCGCCGGCGAGAGACGCGCGTCCGCCGCCGAGCTCGTCGCGGCGGTCGACAGCTCGTCGGATGTCACCACCCATTCCTATTCGATGATCGGGCTGCGCGCAGGTTCCGATTTGCTCCTGTGGAGCCTCGGACCCTCACTCGAAGCGCTCGAGGAGAAGGCCGCGGCGGTGCTCCGTTCAGGCATGGGCCGATGGATGCGCGCGACCCAGAGCTTCCTCGGGATCATCCAGCACTCCCAGTACGTCAAGAAACCGACGCCGCAGGAACAGTCGCTCTTCAGCGGCGAGCGGTCCCGCTTCCTCATCGTCTATCCGTTCACCAAGAGCACCGACTGGTACCTGCTGGGCAAGGAGGCGAGGCAGGGGATCATGAACGAGCACATGCGGATCGGACACGACTACCCGCAGGTCCGCCAGCTCCTCGCCAACAGCTTCGGGGTAGACGACATGGACTTCCTGGTCGCTTACGAGACCGACGACCTGCCCAAGTTCAGCGAGCTCGTGCGTGCGCTGCGCGAGACCGAGGGCAGGCGGTCGACGATACGGGACACGCCAATCCTCACCGGCGTGCACCGCCCAATCGCCGAGATCACAGCCCTCCTGGGCGCTGGCGAGGCATCGCCTTGAGCAGGTTCCTCGAGGCCGCTCACCGGCGCCCGGTCGACGTCACGCCGGTCTGGCTGATGCGCCAGGCGGGCCGCTCGCTGCCCGAATATCGCAAGCTGCGCGAGCGCTGGAAGCTGGTCGAAATCGTCGCGCAACCCGAGCTCTGCGCCGAGGTGACGCTTCAGCCCGTGCGCCGGCTGGGCGTCGACGCGGCGGTCATGTTCGCCGACATCATGCTGCCGCTGCGCGGCATGGGAGTCGAGTTCGAGCTCGTCGAGGACGTGGGCCCGGTGATCGCGCATCCGATCGCATCCGCAGCGGACGTCGACCGCCTTCGCGTGCCGGCCGGCGACGAGGCCGCGCCGCAGGTCATCTCGGCCGTGCGCCAGGTGGTCTCCGAGTCGCCCGTACCGGTGATCTGCTTCAGCGGCGCGCCGTTCACTTTGGCCAGCTACCTGATCGAAGGCCGCCCCAGTCGCGACTTCTTGAAGGTCAAGACCTTCATGTACACACAGCCCGAGGCCTTCGACCGGCTGCTCACCAAGCTGGCCACGACCATGGCGGCCTACCTTCGAGCGCAGGTCGCCGCTGGAGCGTCGGCGATCCAGGTGTTCGACTCGTGGGTGGGCGCGCTTGGGCGCGAGGACTACGACATTCGCATCCTGCCTCACACGCGCTCGCTGCTCGCGGACCTCGCGACGCTCAGCGTCCCCCGGATCCACTTCGGAACCAACACCGCAGGCCTGCTCGAGTCGATCGCATCCGCCGGTCCGGACATCGTCTCCCTCGACTGGCGCGTGCCGCTGGATGCCGGATGGTCGATGATCGGCCACGATCGCGGCGTGCAGGGCAACCTCGACCCCGCCGTCCTGCTCGGGCCACCTGACCTTGTCCGCGAGCGCGCGCGCGACGTGCTGAGGCGCGCGGGCGGACGAGCCGGTCACATCTTCAACCTCGGTCACGGGGTACACCCGTCGACACCGCTCGAAAACCTCCAACTACTCGTCGAGACAGTCCACGAATGGCAGGTGGCGCGTGTCGGCTGATTTGAAGACCGGCGTGCTGTGCATGGCTTACGGCAGCCCCGCCAGCGAGGACGACATCGAGGCTTACTACACGCACATCCGAGGCGGGCGCAAGCCCTCGCCGGATGCGCTGGAAGAGCTGAAAGGACGCTATCGGGCCATCGGCGGGTCGCCATTGACCGCCATCACGCGCGAGCAGGCGGCCGCCCTGGGCGACAGGCTCGGTATACCCACCTTCGTCGGGATGAAGCACACCCCCCCGTTCATCGACGCAGCTGCCGCCGAAGCGGCCCGGGCCGGCATCCAGAGGCTGGTCGGCCTGCCGCTGGCTCCGCACTTCGCTGACATGAGCCTTGGCTCCTACGAGCGAGCCCTTTCGAGCGCCTGGCAGGGCGAGCTGGTCTTCGTGCGCGGCTTCCACGACCACCCTGCGTTCATCCGCGCGGTGGCTGCACTGCTCAACGAGAGACTGGCCGAACGCAGGCCGGACAGGCTCTTCTTCACCGCGCACAGCCTGCCCGAACGCATCGTGGCCGAAGGCGACGGCTATCACGACCGGCTGCTCGAGAGCTGCCGGCTCGTCGAGGCCGCCATCGATCTGCCCGATTGGGAGTTCGCGTTCCAGTCCGCCAGCACCACCGGCGAGCCGTGGCTGGGGCCGGATCTTCTCTCCGCGATCGAGAGCTCGGGCGCACGCGACGTCCTCGTGTGCCCCATCGGCTTCGTGGCCGATCACCTGGAGATCCTTTTCGACCTCGACGTCGAGGCCCAGGAGTTCGCCCGCGCGCACGGCATCAGGATCCGGCGCACGGCCTCGTTCAATGCCCGGCCGGAGCTGATCGGGGCACTGGCGGAGGTCGTCGAGGACGCTCTCGCCGCGCGGACACCACAGGGCAGATAGACCCGCTTTTTGAAGGCTTGCGGCCCTACCGAGCCGCCTGCCCCTGGCGGATGCTCGGAGCGTGGCACCGCAAGCAGGCATGCCCGAAGTTGGGGCGGCGGACGGCGCACATCCCAGCCGGCCCCCCACGGAGCACGTCGTCTACCTCGACTGGCTCAAGTTCCTGGTCGTTTACGGCATCGTCGTGTACCACTCCAGCCTTCCTTTCTCGTACGGCGGCGGCTGGCTGCTCGCGAGCCGCGACAAGAGCCTGGTGCTGACCGCCTTCGCCGGGTTCACGTTCCCGTGGGGCATCCCGCTGCTCTTCCTGCTCTCCGGCGCCGGCGTCTACTTCGGCTTGAGAACGAAGACGGCGTCAGCGTTCCTGCGCAAGCGAATCCTCAGGCTTGGCCTCCCGCTGGTCGCGGGCATCATCCTCCTGTCGCCTTTCCAGTCTTATATCACCAGCGGCATCGAGCCGAAGACCTTCGGCGGCATGCTCGCGTACTACCCGCAGTTCCTGGGCTCGTTGCGGTTCGACTGGACCCCGCAGTGGCTGGGACGAATCGGTTACCACCTCTGGTTCCTGGGCTACCTGCTGGCGATCACCGCCGCGACGCTGCCGCTCCTCGAGTGGTTGCGGGGCGAGCACGGGCGGCGCTGGGTTTCGCGACTCGCCCGGATGAGCCGGAACCGCGCAGGAATCCTGCTTTTCGCGCTGCCGCTGGTGGTGAGTCAGCTCCTGCTCCGATACCGGTTCCCGGCCTACCAGGACTGGGCCGACGTCGCAACCTACACCCTGGCCTTTCTGGCCGGCTACCTGCTGGCGTCCGACACGCGTTTTGCGATCGCGATTCGAAGGCGGGCGCGCTTCGCGCTCGTCATGGGGATCGTGTCTTCGCTGGCGGTCGGCTCGATGCTCCTGCTGTCCGCCGGCCACCCGAGCATGAACTCGCCGGCCGACCTCCCCTTCTACGCGACCTACAACCTCTTCTGGAGCTTGAACATCTGGAGCTGGTGCATGGCGGTGCTTGCGTTGGGCGTGATCTGGCTCAACCGGAGCAATGCGGTCGTGCGGTACGGCGCTGAGTCGTCGCTGCCGGTGTACATAGTCCACCACCCGATCGTGGTCATCCTGGGATCCTTCATCATCACGTGGGACCTGCCCCTGCCCATGAGGTTCCTGTTGTTGGTCACGTGCACGATGGCGATCACCCTTGCGATCTACGAGTTTGGGATCCGGCGCACGAACGTCACCCGCTTCATCTTCGGGCTGTCGCCGCTGGGCCACCGTTCTGACGCCGCGTCGGCCCCAGGTCCGACGACGCTGAGCCCGGCCCTGCCGATTGTGGGGCTCGGCAGATGAGCTGGCCCGCGTGGCTGATCAAGCCGCGGCTCGCTGTGGTGCTGGGCGGAGGCGCGACGGCCGGCGCATTCGAGGTCGGAGTGATCGACGTCCTGGCTCGCCGCGGAATCGTGCCCGATCTGCTGGTCGGCACGAGCATAGGCGCCGTCAACGCGGCTTTCTGGGCCCACAACCCCGGCCCAAGAGCAGGCGAGCGGCTGCTCGAGGTTTGGCTGAGGTCGAACCGTTCGACGATGTTCCCCGACGGTCCGCTGCCGATGGTCGGTCGTCTGCTCCAGCGCAAAGGCAGCCTCACGACCCAGCAAGGACTCGACCGCCTGTTGCGACGCACGCTGCCCGAGACGGCGACGATCGAGAACAGCAAAGTGCCGCTTGCGATCGTTGCCGCGGACGCCGACCACGGCAGGCGCGTGGTGCTGCGACGTGGGCGCCTCATCCCGGCTGTCCTGGCCTCCTCGGCGATCCCGGGCCTGTGGCCCCCCGTGGAGATCGGCGGCCAGAGGTTGGTCGACGGAGGAGTCGTGGCCAACTGCGACGTGCAGGCGGCGGTCGAAGAAGGGATGACCGACGTGCTCGTGGTCGACGTCATGGGCGACGGCCTGCACCGCTCCGCCATGGACGTGGGCGAGGTGCTCGAGCGCGCGATCGCCGCCCTGGTCAGGCGCCAGACCGAGCTCAGCATCCTGGCGTTCGGGAAGGCGGCGCGGATCGCCGTGCTGAGACCGATCCTGGCCTCGCGGCCCCGGTTGGGCGATTTCAGCCTCACCCTCTCGCTGTTCAAGGCCGGCCAGGAGGCGACGGAAGCCTTCCTCCCCAGGCACCTTGGACCGAGGCGCAGCATGCGTCCAGGCTGGTTCGAACCCCCAAGCGCGCAGCCGGCGGCCGGCCAGCGCGCGATCCCCGCCTGACCCTCCCGACCTCCTGAGATCGCCCGGCTCAGGCCGGTCGGACAGCCTCGCCGAGGCACATGACTCCATGACCGAGCCGTTCTGAGGGTCGCTTCGAGCGTATTCGCCCATGAAACGCCGAAAACGGCTACTTCGCGTGAGTTGACATCGGTGTCAACTCACCGGAGACTCGATGACATCAACTTCCTGAGGAGGATTCAGCATGCGCAAATTGATCCTGTCCGCCGTTTTGACTTTCGTGGTTATGGCCGTGACGATGCTTCCGGCTCTGGCTGACTACATCGGTCCGACCCCGTAAAGCCAACTGTTAATTAGTCGAGCGAACTGTCGAGCTTGGCGGTAAACTTCCGCCAATGCTCGACAGTAAATACCGTGGCAGGCGGCTCGGGGTAGCCATCCGTGACGGTTCGGTTCGACAGGCGAGGAAAAAGGCCGGCCTGAGCCTGGCCCAGGTCGCCGCGGGGGAGGTGAGCCGCACCGCGATCCTCTACATCGAGACCGGCCGGACCAAGCCGTCGATGGAAACCCTGCGACTGATCTCGCGCCAGACGCGGTTCCCTATCAACTACTTCCTTCTCGTTCCTGAAAGCGGGGCCAGGTACAGCGAGCTGCCGGATGAGCTCATCCAGCTCGAGCGCCTCATCGCGACGCGTGATTTCGAGGCAGTCCTCGTGCTCGCGAAGGAGCTCATGGAGCAACCTACCAGCGCCGACGACGCAGCGCTCGTGAGGTTCCAGCTCGGCCAGGCCTACTGCCGCCTGGTCTGGCCTGAAGAGGCATTGCCGCACTTAACAAGCGCTCGTCAGCACTTCGAACGATGTGGCGACGAGGCGATGGCAGTCGAGGCGCTGGACTGGGAGGCGGCCGCCCTCGGCCTGCTCGAAGATCCAATGGCACTGCGCCTGACCGAAGAGGCTCTCGAGCGGTGCCGGAAGCTCGATCCCAAGCCCGCGCTGACCGAAGCACGCATCCTGGGCCACATCGCGAATCTCCACGTGGTGGCGCATTCATGGGCCCAGGCGGCGCGTTATTACGAGTCAGCGGTCGAGGCCGCCGGGGCGGTCAAAGACATGCTGTTGGAAGCCAAGATGCACCACGGTCTCGGGGCGGTGTACGAGCGGATGCTCAAGCCGACCGAAGCTCGGCGCCATTTCGAGAGAGCGCTCGCGCTGTATGGGATCGAGTCAGACCCGAGTGCCTTGTATCGAGTCGAGAACGACCTTGGGTTCTTCCTTCTTCGCCAGGGTCAGCTAGATTCGGCTGAGCAGCACCTCCTGGCGGCTCTAGGGGGATCGGAAGAGGTGAAGCTAGATCGAAGGGGACGCGGATTCACCCTCAACAACCTCGCTCACCTGAGTCTGCTAACGGGCGACCTCCAGGCGGCTCGGCGATACATGAACCAGGCTCTCGACTGCGGCGAGGCAACTGGTGAAAACCTCGTGCGGGCCGAAGCGCATACGCTGTTCGGCCAGCTGGCGGAGCGAGAAGGCGATCGCAGGGCGGCGGACGAGGAGTTCGGGATCGCGATCGGCATCCTGGAGACGGTCGGCATGCCCGACCGGCTTCGAGACCTGCATATCGACTACGCCACGCTGCTGGACGCGCGCCACGACACCGAGGCATCGGTAAGGCATTGGCGGCAAGCCGCGCAGCTTGGCAAGCTCGACACGGCCGGCCTCGCGTTGAGCGGCGCCGCGAAACGCGCACGCTCTCGGGCTGACGCGCACTAGCTCAGCTCGGTCAGCTGGTTGCAGTGCTCCTCGGCGTGGCCGACCAGGAGATTTTCCATCGCCCACCCGACCGTCTCCTCGCCGCGACCACGCATGGTGACTTTGTGGTCGAGGTCGCTCGACTCGAGGCGATCCAGGAATCTCTGCAAAGCCTCGAACCCCGAATCGATCCGTTCGCGCAGTGCCGTCTCGCCCACGTCGCGCCCCTGGTCGACCGCCCGCTGCCTTTCGGTCGAACCCGGGAGCCGGCCGAACGGCTCACCGTCCATCGCGATCTCGAGCTGGGCGACCCAGAAAGGAAGAACCTCGGCGACATGTCCGAGGATGTTGTAGCGATCCCATCGCTCGCCACTTTTGGGATCGGGCGGTCCCTGACGGTCCGGCGCTGAAGCGGGCAGGGCTCTGAAACGCTCACGCGCTTGTTTCGTGCGGCGCCGCAGCGCCTCGATGTCATCCATGCTCTTGCCTCCTCCTGGCGCGACCCGCGCGCATGTGACCGTCATCCGTTTGTCGCACCCGCGACGGGCACCGCTCAGCGATCATCAGAGTAGCCGCCACCGATTCGCACTAGGAGATGACCCATGAGCGTCGACACCTGGACCCGTTACCAGCTCCGCCGCAAGCTCTTCTCGATCGGCGAGGACTTCTGGATCGAGAACGACCGAGGCGAGCAGGTCTACAAGGTAGACGGGAAGGTACTGCACATCAGGGAGACCTTCGAGCTCCAGGACGCCGGCGGGACGGCTCTCGCCGTCATCCAGGCCAAGCTGCTCGCGATCCAACCGACCATGAACATCGAGCGAGGCGGCCAGGTTTGGGCCACCGTCAAAAAAGCCCTCTTCACACTTATCCGCCAGCACTACTCGATCCATGTTCAGAACGGCCCCGTCCTGGAGGCCCAGGGCGACATCTTGAATCACGAATACGAGATCTCTGACGGCGGGCAGGTCATCGCAACGATCTCGAAACGCTGGTTCACGGTGCTCGAGACGTACGGCATCGCGATCGCCCCTGGCCAGGACGAGGTCCTGCTGCTGGCGTCGGCGGTCTGCATCGACGAGATGTCGGAGCGAGATCGAGACCGCTGACCTAACGTCTCAGATGCGGTTCGACTGCTCCCACTGGTGCTGGCATCTCATGCATCGCGTCGAGGTAGGCAGCGCCTCGAGCCTCATCGCGCCGATGTCCTTGCCGCAGTCCTCGCACTTCCCATAGGCGCCGTGGGCGGCCCTTTCGGCAGCGTGCTGTTCCTGCTCACGGTCTAGCTCGAGAATCTCCTCGATGGTGCCGAGCGTCACCTTATCGCTCATATCCTGGGTCGCATCGGCGTTCCTGAATCCTCTACTCATGAACCCAGCTTAGGCCGGTTCCCGGCTCGCGGTTCTTTTTGGGCGCTCCAGATGTCGCCGACCGTGAATCCTTCGGGAAAGGGATCGTCGGGGTCGAGCACGTAGTTGGCAATCGCGTAGATGTAAGCCGAGCCCGTGATGGTGGGTACGACGGCCGGGTACGGACCGACCGAGGTTTCGCGCACGAGCCGGCCGGTGAACGTCGTGCCCAGGATGCCTTCGTGCACGAAATCCTCGCCCAGCCGTAGCTGCTTTCTGGCGTGCATGACGGCCATCCGGGCGCACGTCCCGGTGCCGCAAGGTGAGCGGTCCAGGATCCCGGTCCATGTTTCGGGCCGCGTGGCGTCGAAGGGACCGCTGGAGATCACGACCGTGTTCTTCGCGTGGCCGCCACCGGTCGATGGGCCGATGAACTCCATGATCGAGATACTGCTGACGGCCGGGTTCTCGGGATGGGTGACCGGGAGCTGCTCGCGGGCGGCTGCTTTGACCGTCTCCCCCACCCGCACCAGGTCGCGACCCTCGTCGGGGCTGATCCGAAAGCCCAGGGGCGCAGCCTCGACGATGGCGTAGAACATGCCGCCGTAGGCGACATCGACCATGACCGTCCCCAGGCCGGGCACCTCCACCGGGGCGTCGATGTGAACGGCGAAGGCCGGGACGTTCTCGAAGGTGATCGACCGGCACCTGCCGCCTTCGACGGCGGCCGTGATCGCGACCAGCCCCGCGGGCGCCTCCAGCACGAACTGTGTCGTGGGCTCGGTCGCCGGGATCACGCCCATCTCGAGCAGTGCGGTCGCCGTGCAGATGATGTTGCTGCCCGACATCGGCGGGTACTCCGTCTGCTCCATGATCACGAACCCGGCGGCGGCGCGCCGGTCGGTGGGCGGAAGGACCACGTTGCAGCAAAGGCCGGGGTACCCGCGCGGCTCTCGCAGCATGAGCTTGCGGATTCCGTCCAGGTGCGACTCGAAGTACAGCCGCTTGGCGAACATGGTGTCTCCAGGCACGTCCGGGACGCCGCCCAGGATCACCCGGCCGGGCTCCCCCGCTGCGTGCAGGTCGACCGCCATCAGCATCCGTGAAGCGCGCATCAATCCCCTTCAGTCAGCCGCGAGCCGGCAGGACGACAATCATCGGCCGAACTGGCCTCGCGGGGCTTGCGGGCGGCGCCCCCAGGTGCGAACATTTGCTCGCCATGCCCGCCCCCTCCAGCGAAGCGGTCGAGCTCGGCCTCAACACCGCCGATCCGACCACGCTGGTGATCGACCTCAACTGCGCCTTCGCCTCGATCGAGCAGCAGCACGAACCGGCGCTACGGGGTCGGCCGCTGGCGATCGCGGCGTACGCCACCGACGCCGCCACGATCGTTTCCTCGTCGAGGGAGGCTCGCGACCTCGGCATCAAGACCGGGATGCGCGTTTACGAAGCCAAGGCGCTGTTTCCGAAGGTCGTCGTGCGGGAGCCCAACCCTCCGCTGTACCGGGCGGCGTCGGACCTGCTGATCGGGATCATGGAGCGCCACAGCCCCGACGTGCTCCGGATGTCGATCGACGAGGCGTCGGTGAATCTCGTCGGGACGCCGAACCTCGTGAAGCTCGGGCCGGAGGGCGTGGGTCGCGCCATCAAGAGGGCGATCCGCGAGGAGATCGGCGAGTGCGTCACCTGCTCCGTCGGCGTCTCGACGTCGATCTGGATGGCCAAGCAAGCGTCGAACCTGGACAAGCGGGATGGCCTTCAGCGGATCGACCACGCGAACCTGGTCTCTGTGTTTGAGCGGCTCAAGCTCACAGACCTGTCGGGCATCGCCGAAGCCAGCGCGACGCGGCTGCTCAAAGCGGGCATCACCACGCCGATGGAGTTCTTGCGCGCGACAGGCGAGCAGTTGAGGCTCTCCGGGATGCACGCCCCGGTGGCGTCGGGCTGGGGCAGGCGGCTGAGAGGATTCGAGGTGGGCAGCTTCGAAAGCGCGAGACGCAAGAGCTACAGCCACTCGCACGTGCTGGCACGCGCGACCAGCTCCCAGGCGGAGCTCGAGGAGCTTTTGATGCGCCTGTCGGACATGGTCGGCCGGCGCCTCCGGGCGGCGGGGCGGCGCGGCAGCGTGGTCTCGGTCGGGGTGGTCTACCGGCCCGAGGCGGGCCACTTCTCGCGGCAAGCGACGCTGGCCCGGCCGATCGCCACCGGGGATGAGATCTACCAGGCCGCCCTGAAGCTGATGGCGGCCCGGGATCCGCGGCGCTCGGTCGGCACCCTCGGCGTTGGCCTGGCCGGGTTGAGCGAGAACGACGCCGGCCAGCTCGACCTCTTTGGCCAGGCGCCTCGCAACGAGCGCCTGGAGGCGGCGCTGGATGCCATCCGCGATCGATTCGGGGAGGACGCGGTGCAGCGGTCGCGGCTGCTCGGCCGCGCTCGCGTCGTGCGGGACCGCATCGCCTTCGGGAACACCGGGCACCCGGACGAGCCTTGGGGCCGCTAGGCGCTAAGCCCGGAACTGCGCCGGCGGCTTGCCCGGTTTGGACTCACCTCAGGGCGATGCGTGGATCTCGAGCCAGGGTCTGCCTGATTTGCGCGTAGACGAGGGGATGGTCCAGCAGGTCGAAGTGGCTCATCGCCCCGACATGGACGACCCTGTCCGCACGCACCGCCACCGAGCCGTCAGCCCTGTGCCCTGCCGCGCTCTCGGTCCGGACGAGCAGGTCGCCGCCCAGCCAGCCCAGCGGGTGAGCGGCATTTCGCGTCAGTGTCGCCGTGATGAACGTCTGCGCGCAGCCAGGCAGTGAAGGGACATCACTGCGGTGGTCATGCATCAGCCGGCCGGGATCCTCGCCGCGCCAGTCATCGTCCACGAGGTATCCGAAACGCAGGTCGCGGATGCCCGCGCTGCGCATGTCCAGGATGCGTGCCAGCGGCCTGGTTTCCGGCACCGCGCGAAGCGCCCACGCTGCGGCGTGCACGGATTTCTCGAGCGGAACGCCGGTGTGTGGCGACCCGAGAGCAACCAGGTGCCGTGCCGTGGACGGCCACCTGAGTCCGCCGGTCCGAGCCGCATGGCACGCCGATCGCGCGACCAGGCCCCCCATCGAGTGTCCGATCAGGACGATCTCCTCGACCGCCACCGGCCACGAGTCGACCAGGTTCTCGAGCAGGCCGGCCAGGCGATGTCCGTTCTCGCTGATGTGCAGGCCCGAGTTGTAACGGATGTAAACGGGCGTGAGGCCGAGGTCGCGCCTGAGCTGGGCTCCAAAGTCAAGGCGGCCACGCCTCGGGCGCCGCCATCGTTCCTCGGTCTCGCTGAGACCGTGCAGGAACACGGCCAGCCGGCCGTTGGGACGGCGGATAGCATGTCGCAGCGCGTCGGGCTCGCACGGCACATCAGCGCCATTGCAGCGAACTGCCATCGAAATCGCAAGCTCGTTCCCCTGCTTTTCCAGGGCATCCCCGATGAAACCGTTCAGAGCGCTGACCGCGGCGCGACCACGCCGGGTGGAGGTCAGCGGGCGGCAGTCCCCGCCCGTGAGCACCCGGACCGAGAAAGAAGAAACGGAGGTCACGGCTCCGCTCACTTTTCGCACCGCCCCGTACGCGACGGCTGCGGCCCGATCGTGGACATAGCGTGAAGGAGCTGCCAAGGGCCCGATGCTCCCAAAGACGCGGCCGGCCACGGAATTGTGCAGCGACTCGGTGGTGCCGATGATCAGCCTGTCGAATGCGTCACCACCAACTTCGACGAGAGCGCTCAGCTCGTTGGCCATGGCTCGCAAGATTCTGCGCCGGTGACCCGGCGGTCGGACGTTCTAAGCCGCTTTGGTTCGGCGTTCCCGAGCGAGGTGGCGCCTCAACGCGAGGAGGGCCGCCCGGCGTCCGGCTCGCATGAACTCTGGCCACTGGGAGTGATCGAGGAACTGTGCATAGAACCCTGCCCGCCGCACCAGCTCATAGGGGACCGGGTCGATCATCATCAGTGTGCCGACCTCGGCCCGCAACCGTCGGAGGTTTTCACGGGCTAGCTGGACGTGCTGGGCGGTGACCACCTGGTCTGCGACGTCGAGGATGCTCCAGCGCCTTTTCTGCCAACCGCTCGCGTCCTCGCCCTCGAAACCCGGTGGGTAGAAGCAGTTGACTCCCAGCACTACGTCGCAGGTTGGGACCAGGTCGAGTATCGGATGAACCGGGAAGATGTCGACGATGCCCCCATCGCACCAGTGCCCGCCACGCCAGGGCACCGGATCGACGAACAGGGGAAGGGACACCGACATCCGGATGGCGCGGGAGACCTTCAGATCCGGGTATGTGGACGGGCCGATGTACTCGAGGCGGTTGTGCTCGATGTTCCACACCGGGGCGTAGGTCGGGATGCGAAGGTCGCCGAGCCTGACGTCGCCCAGGAATTCCGCGTACGCGGCCTCCAGCCTGGATCCTTTGATGATCCCGGAAAAGCCTCGTCCCTGGGAGGGCAGGATGCCGGCCAGTCCGCGCCAGTTGGCGTCCACCCAGGCCGTGGGTTCGGCTTGAAGCACGAACGCGGCCACCTCATCCGGGCTCTTGCCCGCGGCGACCGGGTACCCGAAAAGGGCGGCCCCGGAGGCGAATGACATGGCCCGGGGACGGACGCCCAGCTCCTGGCACGCCTGCAGCATTCCAACCAGACATGCCAGCGCGCCGCTGCCTCCGCTGGCCACGATGCCAAGGCGCATCCCGTGGACCGGCGCTCTTGCGGTCGTGTTGGGCCACAGTGGCCCGGCAGGCAGGGCCGGCTTTGGATCAATCGGCAGCCGAACCAGGGCCCGGCGCAGGGACCCTGCAAACCCGGCATCTTCACGCAACCTTCTTGCGAGATCCCGAATCTCGGTCAGACCGTCGAAGTACTCCCGCACCCGGAAGATGTCGATCAGTTGACCCAGGCCCCGAGATTGATCAACCGCCATTTGCCATTCAGGATGCCCCACCGATCGCGACCCCGTTAGGGTCGGAGGTCCTCGTAAACGTGGGTCGGATACCCTCTGTTCGAATGGCGTTTCGACGGATTCGGGCGGGGGCATAACATTCACCGATGCTCACCCCCAAATGGCGAAGCGCGGCCGGTTTTGCAGCCCTGGGGGCCCCCATCCTCATGTGGTCGGAGTTCCTGACCATGGGCCTGACCCGCCATGGCTACAACCTCCTGACCAGACCCTTCAGCGACCTCGCCACCCGCGGCACCCAGAACGCGACGATCTTCGATCTCGGTTTCTTCCTGGTCCCAGGAGTCCTCGCCATAGTCCTCGGGTTGGGCATGGCTCTGTCGATCCGCGGCGGCCAGGCCTGGCGCGCAGGGGCGGCCCTGGTGGTCGGCGCGGGCGCTTTTCAGATCGCGACGGGGATCTTCCAGCAAGACCCCACCTCTTTCGTGGCGGGCGTCCTGCACGGAACGATGGCCCAGATCTGCTTTGGCCTCGCGAGCGTGGCGCCGCTGGTCCTGTTCTTCGGCTCTCGCGACCACGCGCACCTGTCGCCTCCCCGACGAACCTGGATGGCGGCCGGGATAGCTTCGTTCGCGATCGAAGCCTTCGCCCTTGCCATCCGCCCGCTCGTGCACTATCCGGACGGCCTGTTCCAGAGGCCCTTCACCCTGGTCCTGACGGTCTTTTTCGTGACGACCGGGATCTGGCTGTTGAGATCCCACCGGCTCGAGCGCCGGCTGGAGCCACAGCCGGTCTAGTCCGGGCCCCTCAGGCGAAATCGCCCACCACGGCGAGCGAATAGCCCCGGGCCTGGATTTCGCGGACCACCGCCGGAAGCGCGTCCGCGTCAAGGGTGGTTCCATCGGTGGCGGCGCCAAGGTGCATCAGCACGATCTCACCCGGCTGAAGCTTGGCGAGCACCCGCCGCAGCACCGTGTCCGGAGTCTGGCCGTTGGAGCGTCCTTCCCATCCGAGCGTGTCTACGGTCCACCCGATTCCGCCGTATCCGAGCGCGTGGACGTCCGCCAGGGTTCGCGAGTCCGAGTCGCCATACGGGAATCGGAACAGCGGGCGAGTGTCGCGCCCGGTCGCCGATGAGATCAGCAGCCCGGCCTGTGCCACCTCCTCCTGGACCTGGGCATCGGTCAGGGCCGTCAGGTGGGGATGGTCATAGGTGTGATTGCCGACCGGATACAGAGCGCCTATCTGCCTGGCTCTTGCCGGATAGACCTCAACCCACCGGCCCGTCATGAAGAAGGTTCCCGGAACTCGGTCCGCGGCGAGCGCGGCGAGGATGGGCGTCACCCCGGCGTCGTTGCCGCCCGCGTCGAACGTCAGGGCGACGACTTTGGCGTTCGTCGGCAGCCGGGTCCATTCCGCGCCGGCGAGGGATGGAGGCAGCACATAGGGCGTTGGCGATGCCGGCGCCGCGTTCACGGATGCCGTCACCTCATCTTTGAGCAGGCCGTTGGGCAAGCCGTGGCTCACGGAGTAATCGGTCATCCAGTAGGCCAGGCCGCCGGAGGACGTGTCATAGGCGACCGTCAACTGCCCCGGTCCGACGACACTCACCTGCCGGCCCGACGTCATGTCGATCAGCGCCACCGGACGGTTGAGCTGAAACGCCTGAGCATTCAGGTGAAGGTTCGCCTTCCACTCGACGGCAGGCGACTCCGCTGGTGGGGGGGGTTGGCGTTGCCACCGGACTGACGATCGGCTCAGACGGCGAAGGCGACTGCCGCGGTGCGATGGCCTGCGATCCGCAAGACATGACCAGGACGAGAACGAAGGGCAGGGCGAACCTTCTCCAACGCATGGTCTTTCAAAATTCAATCTAGGCGGGGTGCCACCAAGGCTCGCCGGCCGTTGGCCCGTGATTGGCTGGGCCTTCAGCCTCTGGGCGCCATCATCGCGAGGCTGGTGCGAGGCCGAGCAGGCGCGCGGCATTACCGGAGTACACCGCGGACCTGTCCTCGTCCGACAGCTTGCAGGCTTCGATGTCGTCGAGCGTCGCCTCCACTGCGTGGGGCGGCCCGAGCGGCATGTCCGTGCCGAAAAGCACGTGTTGCGGCCCGAAGAAATCGAGCACGCAGCGCACGGCGTGCGGGGCGCCGAACAGCGCGGTGTCGGCGTAGAAGCGGCGGAAGTAGTCGACCGGCGGCAGCGGCAGGGTGTCCTTGACCTGCCGGTAACCGGGCCCCATCCCCAGGCGCGCGGAGAAATGCGGGACCATTCCGCCGCCGTGATGGGCGATCAGGCGCAGGTTCGGATGCCGTCCCATCAGGCCTGAGTACACGAGCCGCGAGAGCGCGGCAGCCGTCTCGTACGGCCATCCGATCGACCACCAAAGGCCGTAGTCGGACGCCCTCTCGGTCGGATAGTCCGGCCACGTGGCGTTGCGAGTGGGGTGCAGCCACACCGTCCGCCCGAGATCCTCCAGCCTCGCGAAGATCGGCTCGAATCGCCGGTCGTCCAGCGGGATACCCTGCATGTTGCTGAACATCTGCGCGCCCAGCGCGCCGAGCTGCGAGCTGGCGCGGTCGATCTCTCTCAGAGATTCGTCGGTGTCGTTCAGGGGCAGGGCCGCGGCGAACCCGGCGAAATGGTCGGGGTGCCTCTGAACGAGCTCCGCCATCTCGTCGTTGGCCATGCGGGCGAACTCGGCGGCGACGGCAGGCGGCCCCACGTCCTCGAGCGGCGGCACGGCCAGCACGAGCACCTGTACGTAGTCGCCGAAAGGCTCGATCGCGCGCCAGCGCGCATCCAGGTCGATCAGGACCGGGTCGTAATCGAAGACTCCCTCCCGGTAGTAGCGCAGCCGACCCGGGTCCATCGAGCGCTCGAGATGCTTGTCCAGGCGAGCGAGGTAGCGCGCCGGGAGGATGTGGGCGAAGGCGTCGATCCTGCGCATCGTCAACTCAAAGGGTGGCACTTCCGCCACCCCGGCGCCGGGCTCGAATTCTCAGCCGACTCTCAGGTTTCTGTCAGCTGGGTCCCAGCCGCCCCCGGCATCCTTCGGCCATGCCCGGGGGTTCGTTCCGGCTGATCTAAGTTTCAACATCATCTGGAGTGATCTCATGAAGTTGTCCTGGCGAACGTTGCTGCAGCGAAGGGTCCTGATCGTGCTGGTGGTCGTGACCGCAATGCTCGGGGGGTCGATGGTTTACGCCCAGGCCGGCAAGATCACGACCACCTACCGGACGGCGACGGTCACCTACGGCACGATCACCCAGTCCATCGGCATGGCCGGCAACCTGACGCCGGTGGCCGAGGCAACCCTCAACTTCGCGTCAGCCGGCGCAGTCCAGTCCGTGAACGTGGCCGTCGGCGAGTCCGTTCCCGCAGGAGACACGCTTGCCGCGCTCGATCCGACTCTGTTGTCCGCTCAGCTGCTGCAGGCGCAGGCGACTCTCGCCGCCGCCTACGCGAAGCTGGCGCAGGACAAGGCCGGTCCGACCGCGCAGAGCCTGTCCTCCGCGCAGAACTCGGTCAACGCGGCCCAGGTCTCGGTCAGCAACGCGCAGACCAGCCTCAACGACACCGAGGCCATCAACGCGCAGGCGGTGGCGGCGGCCCAGGCAGCCGCGCAGCCGGCGATCACGACAGACCAGGCCAAGATCACCACCGACCAGGCGGCCATCACCGCCGACAAAGCCCAGTTGGCTACTGACCAGGCCAATTTGGCCGCTGCGGCCGACTGCCCGTTGGGCCCCATATGCACGTCCGACCAGAACGCTGTCAACGCTGACCAAACCGCACTGACCACCGCCGAGAACACACTTGCGACCGACCAAAGCGCTCTGGCCTTGGCGCAGGCCCCGGTGAACGCGGCGACGGTCAAGGCGCAGCAGAGCAACGACCAGGCGGCGGCACAGCTCGCCACGGCCCGCCAGCAGCTGGCCAGCGCGCAGAGCTCGCTTTCGGCCCTCTACACCGCCGCCTCGCCGCAGACCCTCGAGATCGACACGGCGCAGATCGAGATCGACCAGGTCAACGTGAACACGATTCAGCACGAGCTCGACGGCGCCACACTGACCGCGCCCATCGCGGGGGTCGTCGCCCAGGTCAACATCACTGCCGGCCAGGCCGTGTCGGGTGGGGGCACGAGCTCGACGAGCACCAACGCGATCGTCGTCTACACCCCCGGCGCCTATGAGATGACGGGCACGGTGAGCGACTCCCAGGTCAACCTGGTCGCGATCGGTCAGACCGTGCAGGTCACCCCGGCGGGCGCCACCCAGGCAGTCCTCGGCAAGATCACCGCCATCTCGCCCGCGGCGACGATCACGTCCGGCGTGGCGACCTTCGGGGTGACCGCTCAGCTGACCGACACCAGCAACTCGATCAAACCCGGCATCTCGGCCACCGCCAGCATCGTGGTGAACCAGGTCGTCCACGTCCTCACGGTGCCGACCAGCGCGGTGCACACGACCGGCGCCGGGACCACGGTCGAGGTGATGACCAACGGCGCGCCGCACGCGGTCGCGGTGACGACCGGGGCGTCCGACCCCACGCGCACGGAGATCACATCAGGGCTCAAGCTGGGCCAGGTCGTCGTAATCGCCGTGATCACGAGCGCGGTTCCGAGCAGCGGTACCGGGACAGCGTTTGGCGCCGGCGGCCGCCCAGGCGGCGGCGGAGGTTTCCGCGGAGGGCCCGGTGGTTAACGGCCAGGCGGAAGAGCTGATCCGCCTCGAATCGATCACCAAAACGTACGGCACGGGCGACGCGGAGGTCGCGGCGCTGAGCGACTTCTCGATGAGCGTGAAGACGGGCGAGCTGCTCGCGGTGATGGGTCCGTCGGGCTCCGGGAAATCGACCTTGATGAACATCCTGGGCTGCCTCGACACGCCGACATCAGGCCGCTACTGGTTCGCCGGCCAGGACGTGAGCAGGCTCAACGAGACCGAGCTCGCGCACGTCCGCAACCGCCGCATCGGCTTCGTCTTTCAGCAGTTCCAGCTCCTGCCGAAGATGTCGGCGTGGCGCAACGTCGAGCTCCCTCTCCTGTACCGGAACACCCGCGACCGCCGCGACCTCGCCCTGCAGGCGCTCGACCAGGTCGGCCTCAGCAACCGGGTCAACCACCGCCCGACGCAGCTTTCGGGAGGCCAGCAGCAGAGGGTCGCCATCGCCCGCGCCCTGGTGACCAACCCGGACCTCATCCTGGCGGACGAACCGACCGGCAACCTCGACACGGTCGCCAGCAAGGACGTGCTCGCCGTGCTCAAAGAGCTGAACGAGCAGGGTCGCACGATCATCATCATCACGCACGATCCGGAGGTCGCCCCGGTGGCGCACCGCACCGTGCGTCTGCGCGACGGGCGGATGGTGCAGGAGGTGGCGGCGTGAGCCTCCTGCACACCATCGAGACCGGGCTCCGGAGCCTGCTGGGCCACCGCCTGCGGTCCGTGCTGACCACCCTGGGCATCCTTTTCGGCGTCGCCGCGGTGATCTCCACTGTGGGCATTGGCCAGGCCTCGTCCGACAGCGTCACGGCACGCATCTCGTCGCTCGGCACCAACCTTCTGACGATCTCGCCCGGCAGCACGGTCTCCGCCGGCGTTTTTGGAGGCGGCGGCAGCGCCAACACGCTGACCATGGCCGACGTGAGCGGGCTGGCGGACCACCAGAACGCGCCCGACATCCAGGCGGTCGCCCCGGTCGTGCAGGGTCGCGAATCGATCATCGACGGGTCGAGCAACTGGAGCACGACGGTTTCGGGCAGCACGCCTGACTGGCTGGTCGCCAACGCTCGCAACATGGGAACCGGGATCTTCATCAGCGCGTCGGACGTGAGCAAGAGGGGCCAGGTCATCGTCCTCGGCGCCACCACGGCGTCGAACCTCGGGGCCGCGGTGGGCGACCTGGTGACGGTCAAAGGCATCCCGTTCCAGGTCATTGGCATCCTGGCTTCGAGCGGCAGCCAGGGTTTCGGCAACGCGGACGACCTCGCCGTGGTTCCGCTCACGACCGCACAGGACGAGCTCGTCGGCGGCGCGGGATCGGTGCAGCGCATCCTCCTCAGCGCCACCAGCAGCTCGACCATTGGCTCGGCTTACCTCGAGGCCGACCAGATCCTCCTGCAGACCCACCACATCACCAACTCATCCCAGGCTGACTTCTCGATCACGTCTCAGACGCAGGTGCTCAGCACCGCGCAGGCAGTCACCCAGACGCTGACCATCTTGCTCGCCAGCGTGGCTGCGATATCGCTACTGGTAGGTGGGATCGGCGTCATGAACATCATGTTGGTGTCGGTCACCGAGCGCACGAGCGAGATCGGCCTGCGCAAGGCCCTCGGCGCGACACCAGGCGATCTCTTCCGCCAGTTCGTGATCGAGGCCGGAGTGCTCACCGCGGTGGGCGGGCTGCTCGGAGTCGGCACCGGCCTGGCGGCCGGGTACATCGTTCCACGCACCGCCAACATCGCGGTCCACATCACACCCTTGCCGGTCCTGGTCGCCGTCGGAGTGGCGGTCGCAGTGGGCCTCGTCTTCGGAGTCTACCCGGCGCTGAGAGCAGCTCGGCTCGCGCCGATCGAAGCACTAAGAGCTCAATGAAAACCTGTCTCAGGAGGGACCAATGAAACGTTCGAACCTGCTGGTGGTGGTCGGGGCCACCATCGTCGCAACCGCGTGCGGCAGCGCGGCCAGCGCATCCAACTCCGGCACGGCAGCTTCACCAAGGCCGGGCGGTGGCGCGGCCGCGTTTCGCAACGGCACCTCGGGTCAGCTGGTGCAGATCAACGGACAGACGCTGATCATCACCGGCCCCAACGGCGACACCACCGTCACCTACTCGACCACCACGTCCATCACCAAGACCTCGATCGCGACGCTGGCCGACATCACGGTCGGAACCTGCATTGTCGCGACCGGGACCAAGGATGCCACCGGGGCGGTCACCGCGACCTCGGTGCGACTTGCGCCCAAGACGGCCGCCGGCTGTGCCGCGAGCTTCGGAGCGTTTCCGGGAGCCGGCGCAACGCCGCGTCCAAGCGCTTCCCCCAGGCCAACCCCGAGCGGATTCGCCAACCGGGCGATCGTCACGGGTGAGGTCACCGCGGCCAGCGGCACGTCGGTCACCGTCCTGACGACGGCCAGCGGCAGCCAGACGATCACGGTCCCGACGACCGTGGTCGTGACCAGGAACTTCTCCGTCACGTCGGCCGACCTGCAGACGGGCGAGTGCGTTCGCGCGACAGGGCCCAAGGATGCCGCCGGCACGGTCGCGGCGACTTCTCTCATGATCACCCCCGCCGGGCCGTCCGGCACCTGCGCGACCGGGTTCGGCGGCGGAGGCCGGGGCGGGTTCGGCGGCGGCTTTGCTCCGCCCGCCGGCTCAGCGACCGGAGGCTAGATCAAGTCGGCCGATCAGGCTGAGATGGCATCGCAGAGGACGTCGAATCCCGGCGTCCTCTTTGCTTTGAGCTTGCGGTCGATGGCGTAGGCCTCGTAGCCCCCGGCTCGCTCGATGAAGGCAAGGCCGCCGTCCCTGCCCATCGCGAACGCCGCCGTCGCGTACACGTCGGCCTGGAGAATGTCAGGCCCGACCACGGTGAAGCTGAGGAGCTCGTCCGCCTCTCGCCCGGTGTGGGGATCGACGATGTGGTCGCCCTTCTCGTACGTGCCGGACGTGGCGACGGCCAGCCCGCTTGCGAGAACCACCCGCACGACCTTGTCCTTCTGGACCGGGTGCCTGATCCCCACGCGCCAGGGTCCACCACCTTCGCTCATCCCGCGGGTCTGCACGTCACCACCCGCGTCGACAAAGAAGTTCTCGCAGCCGTGGCGGTCGAGGATCGAGCAGCCACGGTCGATCGCCCATCCCTTGACGAGGCCCGACGGGTCGAGCCTGCCGCCGAGCCAGGCCGAGAAGTAGCCGTCCGTGGCTCGTTCGTACTGGCGGCAGAGATGCAGCGCCTGGAGGACCAGGTCTCCCGCTTCCTCTTCTTTCAGCTCACCCCTGTTGATGCGGCTCACCGCGCTGTCCGCGATGAACGTGCTGAACACGCCGTCCAGGAGCGTGAAGTCAGCGAACACCTCGTCCAGCACGGAGTCGTCGACACCCGCGTCGGCGACGTGAACCGTGACGGGCATGCCCATCACCTCCTGGACCCGATGCGCGGGAGCCGTCGGTTCGACCAATCAGCCCATGTGCGCTTGCTGCAGAGCGGACTCCACCGACTGCGCGTACGACTGGCTGGTGTACGTAGCGCCGCTGATGATGTCGATCTGCGCGCTCTGGGCCTGGATCACCTCGTCGTGCAGCATCGGACCCGCCACCTGGCTGATGTAGGCCGACTGCGCGCGGTCCTGGGGCATCTGGATGGGCTGCACGTCGGTGATCCGGCCGTTGCTGATGATCACCTTCACCTGCACGTCACCAAACCTGTTCGGGAAATCCGACCCCGTGAAGGTGCCGTTCGCCCCGGTCGGGCTGGGGCTGGGGCTGGGGCTGGGGGACGGCGACGGCGACGATGACGGCGAGCCAGGATCACTCGGGCTCGGGGAGGGCTGATTGGGCGATGGCGACTGCGCCGGCAGCGCCGACGCCAATCCCGCGGTATGTGGGGTGACTTTGTAGCTGACGAGCCAGGCGACGCCCACCATCGCCGCGCCGGTCACAATCACCGATCTTTTCATGACAGTCGAAATGCCTCCGTTCGTATTTGGTCGGGCGGAACGCCCAGCTTTTGCAAACTCGAAACGACCGACGCCGTCATCGGGACGGGGCCACAGACGTAAGCCACGCGATCTTTGATCTCGGGCACCAGCCTGGCCAGCACCTCTGGGCGAAACCACGAGTCCCTGGATCGCTTCCGCGCGCCTTCCTCGGTCAGCAGGTAATCGAGGCGGACTCCGTGCCGCTCGGCGAGCGAGTCGAGCTCCTGCTTGAAGACCAGGTCTCCATGTCCGTGAGCCCTGTAGAGGATACGGACGTCGAAACCGTCCATCGCCATCTCCTCCGCGAGCGGCCGGATCGGAGTGATGCCGATCCCGCCGGCGATCAGCAGCACCTTGCGTCGCGCGGGCCGTTCGGTGAACTTGCCGAAGGGGCCCTCGACCAGCACTGGGGTCCCGGGTTTCAGGTTGTGAATGGCGCTCGTGAAGTCGCCGATGTTCTTGACCGTGATCCGCAGGTGGCGCCCATCGGGGATCGCGGAGATCGAGAACGGGTGAGCCTGCCACCACCGCGTCCGGTCGAGGAAGCGCCAGATCGCAAACTGGCCGGCCTGGGCGTCGAACTGCCCGAGATCACGACCGGCGATGTAGACCGAGAACACTCCCCGGGCCTCCTTCTGGACGGACTGGACACGGAACCGGTGGCGCTGGTACGCGAGAAGGGGCTTGGCGACGCGATGGATGACCAGGAGGCCGATCACGTAGACATAGAGAAGGCACCAGTAGAAGACGAACACGGGATTACCGGCGAAGTCGACGCCTGTGGCGAGCTGGTGGCTGAAGGCAAGCGCCACCGCCAGGTACGTGTACAGATGGACGTAGTACCAGGTCTCGTACTTGAGGTGACGCCTGGCGATCGCGATCGAGACCACGACGACGGCCACGAACAGCCCCAAGGCGACGATCGCGCCGAGCAGGCCTTCGTAGTTTGCGATGAAGTCGCCGAGCTGCTGAGCGACGTTCTTGCCGTCACCGAGCTGGTAGCCGAGCGTCTGAAACACGGCGTGCGCCAGGATGAGCCCGACGGCGGCATAGCCGTTCCACTTGTGCAGGACGGCCATCTTTTCGAACCCGAGGGCCGCCTCGAGCCATGCCGTTCGTGCCATCAGCAGGAGCTGGCAGAGGACGAGATAGGTGCCGATCAGCCCCGTGATCCGGCCCAGCCCGTTGAGCGCGTCGCTCGCGGTGCGCGTGATCTCGAAACCGGAGCTGGACCACCACAGGACGAAGATGACCAGGGCGTTCGCGAAGAAGAAGAGGTAGACGGCCTCCGGCCTGGACCAGGCAGGCCTCTGGCGAACGGGCACGACTGATCCTTTGATCTCCGTGGCGGATCCACTCACTCCGCGCTAGACGTTACCCGCCGCACCTTAGAGATCGCTGGGAAGCGCCCAGCGAGGCCCCTCCTGAAGGTTGCACCCCTGCTAATATTTAGCTCCATGGCAAAGGTTCAAGGGGAAAGTCCCGCGGCGGCGGAGGACGCGACCGGCACGCGCGACGTCATGCGCGTGATCGGAGACCTCGTCAGCGTGCTCGAGCCTCAGCTGCTCGAGGTCTGGCGATCGACCGGGATGACCTACAGCCAGCGCCGCGTTTTGAGGCAGCTGCGGGACGGCCCGCGGTCGGCGGGAGAGGTGGCGGCAAGCCTGGGCGTCTCGGCACCCACCCTGACCCGCCAGCTGGGGAAGCTCGAGGAGCATGGCTACCTGACCCGCGCCGTCGACACCACAGACCGTCGCAAGGTGCTGGTGGACCTGACCGGGGAAGGCAGGCGGGTCCTGGCCGGCCACCGCGTCTTCGCTGGGAGCCCCATCGCGCGAGCGGCGCGCGACCTGACCCCACTCCAGCAGCTCGCGCTCATCGAGAGCCTGGGCGTGCTCGTGAGCCTCGCGAGAAAAACGGAGGTCGATGCCGGTGCCTGACCAGATGACCGTGCCCGCAGTGCGCGCTAGCGCGATCACGCGCCGGTTCAAAGAGGTGGTAGCAGTCGACGGTGTCAGCTTCGACATCGCCCCCGGCGAGATCTTCGGCCTGCTCGGGCCGAACGGAGCCGGCAAGACGACCACGATCAGGATCCTCGTCACGCTGCTGCCGCCCAATTCCGGCGAAGCGGACGTCTTCGGCCATGACGTCGTGAAGGAGACGATGGCCGTCCGCCGGATGATCGGCTACGTTCCGCAACAGCTGTCGGCCGACGGCTCGCTGACCGGTTGGGAAAATGTGATGCTGTTCGCCAGGCTGTACGACATACCGCGCCGTGCACGCAAGCCGGCCGTCTCCCACGCGCTCGAGCTGATGGGCCTGGAAGACGCGAAAGATCGAATGGTCAGCAACTACTCGGGGGGCATGGTCCGCCGGCTGGAGCTGGCGCAGGCCCTGATCAACCAACCTCGACTCCTGGTCCTGGACGAGCCGACGATCGGGCTCGATCCCATCGCGCGCGGCGAGGTATGGGAGAGGGTGCGGGCGCTGCGCCATGAGATCGGGACCACCATCCTCATGACCACCCACTACATGGAAGAGGCGGAGCAGCTTTGCGACCGCGTCGCCCTCATGAACCGCGGCCGGATCAGCGCGATCGGCTCGCCGTCAGAGCTCAAGCAAGCGCTGGGCCCGCAGGCCACCCTGGAAGATGTGTTCCGCCATTTCGCAGGCGAACATTTCGAACAAGAAGGAGGGAGCTTCAAAGATGTGCGCGCAGTCCGTCGCACAGCACGCCGCGTGGGCTGAGCCGGCCCCCGCCCCCGCGTGGTGGCAGGTGCTGTTCAGCCGGATCGTCACGTTCTGCTGGGTCGAGGTGGCGAAGATCAGCCACGACCGGACCGAGCTGTACACGCGCGCGATCCAGCCCGCTCTATGGCTCGTGATCTTCGGCGAGACCTTCTCCACCATCCGCGCGATCCCGAGCGGCGGCAAGCCGTACCTGGACTTCATGGCGCCCGGTGTGATCGCTCAGTCGGCACTCTTCGTCGCGATCTTCTACGGGATCCAGATCATCTGGGAGCGCGACGCCGGCATCCTGACCAAGCTGCTCGCAACACCGACACCCGCCTCTTCACTCATCGCCGGGAAGGCCTTCGGCGCCAGCGTGCGCAGCCTGATCCAGGCGGCGGTGGTGGTTGTCCTGGCGTCCTTGCTCGGCGTGCGTTTTCCGCTGAACCCGCTCGTGTACCTGGCTGCAGCCGTGATCATCATCATGGGCGCTGCCTTCTTCTCCATGCTTTCGCTGACGATCGCCGGCATCGTCCTGAACCGCGACCGCTTGATGGGTATCGGCCAGGCCATCACCATGCCGCTGTTCTTCGCCTCCAACGCGCTCTACCCGATCAGCGTGATGCCGGGCTGGCTGCAGGCCCTGAGCACGATCAACCCGCTGCGCTACGAGATCGATGCGCTGCGCGGCCTGTTGATCGGAACGCCAAGCAACCTGGGGCTCGATTTCGCCGTGCTCCTGGTGGCTTGCACTGCCGGCATCACCACGTCCTCTCGCCTGCTGAGGCGCCTGACCCAGTAAGCAGGCGCCACCTCAACTTGTAAGGTGGACCCATGCCCCTCGATCTCCCCAAGGAAGTCGACGACTTCCTCCGGCAGCCGAACTCCGCGGTCATCGCCACCGTCCGGCCAGACGGGTTTCCGATGACGGTGGCGACCTGGTACGACTGGGAGGACGGCCGGGTGCTCGTCAACATGCACGCGAACCGCAGCCGCCTGGCGTGGATGCGGCTCAACCCCAAGGTCTCGCTCACCTTCTTCGACCAGGACTGGTATCGCCACGTGAGCGTGTACGGCCTGGTCGAGTCGATCACAGACGACGTGGACCTGGCGGACATCGACCGCCTCGCACGCCGCTACACCGGGAAACCCTTTGGCTCGCGGACCCAAAAGCGCGTGAGCGCGTGGATCGCACCTGCCGGTTGGCACGGTTGGGATCCGGCGGGCGCGCTGGCGAGCCGGCCCAGCGGCCGGTAGGAAAGTCCGGAGCTCGTCCTCGCCTCGGTCGTGTGATCCTTGGCGGGTGGCAACCGCCGCGCAATCCATCTCGGCAATCGCCGACGACCGGGTTCACGGAGCCGGCTATCTCGCCCGCAAAGCCCTCGGTCTGCTTGCGCTGGCCGGCCCGGACGAGCGCGCGAGCCTGGGCCGAAACTTGGCGAGCTTGCGGCCCGAGATGCCTGCCATCGCCGCGGCGGTCTCGGAGGCGTTGGAATCTGGCGATGTGCGCTCCGTGATCCGGCGAGCGGACGCGGAAAGGCGCCGCGTGGCGCGGTCGGCCATCCGCGCCCTGGCCCGGCGCCGGGTCGCGACCATCTCGAACAGCTCGCTGGTGGCGCGGGCCCTGGTCTATGCCAGCCCGGCTTCCGTCCAGGTTGTGATCGACGGGCCGGCCGACGAGGGCCACCTCCTGGTGTACGACCTGCGCGCCGCCGGTCTCCAGGCCTCCACCGCCACGCTCGCCGAGCTGGACGCCGAGATCGCGGTCGTGGGGTGCGATGCGGTATTCGACGACGGCACGTTCGTCAATCGGCGCGGGACAAGGGCCCTCGTGGACCGCCTGCCCACCCTGGTCCTGGTCGACCGGTGGAAGCGGGTCGGTGGACCCCCGCCGAGCAGCTGGCCCCGACCAGACGTGCTGGAGCTGGTCCCCGGCGAGCGGGTGCGCGCACCGGCATGAACCTGTCGTTTCAACCGGCCGTGACTGACTGACCGGTTAGACTGCACCGCCGATGCCGAGGCCTGGTGCCAAGAAAGCCGGCGCGAATCGCGACCTCTTGGTCCAGGATCTGACGCCGGCCCAGGTGCACCTGCTCCGGAACACGTACCACCTGATCGGCCAGCGCGGCGTCCACCAGGTGGCGCTGGAGGACATCGCGACGCTCGCGGGCGTCAGCAAGGGCATCCTTCTCTACTACTTCAAGACCAAGGAGAACCTCGTCCTGGCCACCATGCGCTGGGCTCTATCGGCCACCGCCGACCGCATTCACGGCGCGATGGCCAGGGCGCACAGCCCCGAGGCCAAGGTGCTGGCCATGATCGATGCGATCTGGATCGGCGCAGACACCAACCGCGAGTTCTACCTCACCTATGTCGACCTCGCTGGGCACGCCGCCCGAAACGAGAGCTTCACCGAGCTGTCGGCGACCTTCCATTCGATCGTCGACGCGCTGTACGCGGACGCCGTGCGCGAAGGGATCGAGGCGGGGGCCTTCGCGGCCGAAAGCGTCGCAGAGGCGGCAGCGGTCGTGAGGGCAATCATCGACGGGCTCTTCTTGCAGTGGATGCAGGACCGTGCCTGGAAGCGCCGTCACGCCGCTTTCAAAGAGATCTGCAAGAGAGCCGTGATCACCTACCTGACCCGCCCGGCCGGCACGCCCGCACCCTGACCCTCGGCGCTGTATGTCCCCCGGCGCGCGGGCCTACCGGCACTGGCCGTCTCTCCCCCGACGAGGCATCGTCGGAGTTGAGGAGAAGTGAAAATGTCGATACTCGTCACCTATGCCAGCAAATACGGCGCGACCCAGGGCATCGCGGAGCGCATCGCCACGACGCTCAAGACCGAGGGCCTGACCGTCGACCTGCTGCCCATCACCTCGGTGAGGGACATCTCGACCTACGACGCGTTCGTCATCGGCAGTGCGGCCTACATGGGGTCTTGGCTGAAGGAAGCCGGTGAGTTCGTCCGCAACAACCGCCGCACCCTCGCTACCGCACCGGTGTGGCTCTTCAGCAGCGGTCCTCTCGGCACAGAGACCAAGGACCAGCACGGCCGAGACGTGCTCGTCGCCTCCGAGCCGAAGGAGTTCGCTGAGTTCACCACCGCCATCGAACCCAAGGACAAGCGCGTCTTCTTCGGCGCCCTCGACAGCAAGAAGCTGCGAGGCGTCCACCGGTTGGTCAGCCTGGTCCCTGCCGTGGACCGGGTGCTCATCGAAGGTGACTTTCGCGACTGGAAGCTCATCGAAGCCTGGGCCACGAGCATCGCCCACCAGCTCGCCCTGGTACCGGCCGTCGGCTAAGTAATACCGCCCAACCTCCCCGGCCAAGCCCCTGCAGCAATTTCTATTGACTTGACTGACCGGTCAGTCTAAGATGCTGCCCAGGCCGGCTCGTGAAGCTGGTCGAGGAGGCCGAGGATGTCCATTGCGGCGCCGAGCGGAATCGAAGAGCTCCTCGAGTCCAGCACCGCGCTGTGCGCCGACTTCACGTATCCGGCGGTGAGGCGCTGGATCGAGCAACACCCGGGCGGCAAGGTGGTCGGGCACTTCCAGGTCTACTTTCCCGAGGAGATCGTCCACGCCGCCGGCATGCTGCCGCTGAAGGTCATGGGCGCCGGGGACCAGATCGAATCCCGCCAGGCCGACTCCCACATCGGCTCTTTCATCTGTTCGATCTGCCGAAGCTCGCTCGAGCTGGGGCTGTCAGGCCGGCTCGGAATGATGAGCGCCTTCTACACCCACCCCATCTGCGACGTCGCCCGCAACCTCGCGGGGATCTGGGGCCGAAACTTCCCCGGCCAGCCGGCCGAGATCCTGTATCTGCCCCAGAACGCCAACTCATCGCACGCCGCGGCTTACCTGAGCGAGGAGTACGGGCGCATGCAGTCTTCCCTGGAGAAGATGGCCGGAGCTCCGGTCACCGTCGCCGCGCTCAACCGAAGCATCGGCGTGTTCAACGAGAACCGGCGTCTCCTGCGTGAGCTGTACGCGATCAAGAGGGCGACCCCCTGGCTGCTCTCCGCGCGAGAGGCATATGCGCTCACCCGCGCCGGCTCTGTGATGCAGCGCGAAGAGCACAACGAGATCCTGAAACGCGCACTCCAGATGCTGCCGGAGCGCGCGGGTCGCAGGCAGGATCGCGTCCGCGTGGTGTTCGAAGGCGGTTTCTGCGAGCAGCCGCCGCTCGACATGCTGCAGCTGATCGAAGAGGCCTGCTACGTCGTCGACGACGACCTCCTCATCGGCATGCGATGGCTCACCGAAAACGTCCCGGACGACACCGACAACCCGTTGCTTGCGCTGGCGACCGCCTACCTGGAGACCTCGAGCTATAGCCCTGTGCAGCATGACGACCGCAAGCCGAAGGAAGACATGCTCCTGGCGCGCATCGAGGCATCCGGGGCGCAGGCCGCCATCCTGGCCGCGGCCAAGATGTGCGAGCCCGGGATGGACGAGCAGGTGGCCTACAGCCGGGCGCTCGAGGCCCGGAAGATCCCCTACCTGATGCTCGAGTTCGAAGAGAAGATGTCGGCTCTCGAGCGCATGCGGATGGAGGTCGAGACCTTCGTGGAATCGATCCTCTTCGATTGAGAGGGAGGCGCTCCAGTGAATGACGAGCTGATCGGTCGCGGGCGGCGTGACGGCAACCGTCTGTTCAAGGAGTGGTTCGACGAGCTCAATGAGGTGGCGGAGAATCCCGAGCCGACCGCCTACGTGTTCGTCATGGGCTCGATGGCCGAGGTGCTTCGTGCCTTCGACTTCCATCTCGTGTTCCCGGAGATCAACTCCCTCCAGCTGGCGGTCAAGAAGCAGGCCCTCGAGTACCTGAACAAGGCGGAGGACTATGGGTACTCCACCGACGTCTGTGGCTACGTCAAAGCCGACGTCGGCGTGCAGCTGCAGCGCGGCCGGCACTCGAACGGGCGCATTCCCAAGCCAAGCCTGGTGATCGGCACCAACATGTGCAACACCTACGTCAAGTGGGTGGAGATCTGGCAGCGCCTCCACGGCTGCCCCGCCTTTGTCATCGACCTGCCTGGGCAGCGCGGCATGGGCTGGCGGTCGGAGCCCGGCGAGCCTGCGTTCGAGACGGACCGCCGGTACGTGCAGGGCCAGCTCGAGGAGCTGATCGCGCTGTGCGAGAAGATCAGCGGCCGCAGCTTCGACATGGAGCGCCTGAAGCAGGCGATGGCCCACGTCAACTCCATGGCCGCCGACTGGCAGGCGATCCTACGCCTCAACCAGAACATCCCCGCACCCTTCAACGTCTTGGGCGACGGCCTCACGTACATGGGCATGCTGAGCGCGTATCGAGGCACTCCCGAAGGCGCGCGGTACATGTCAGAGCTGCGCGAGGAGATGGAGTACAAGGTGGTGCGCCGGATCGGCACCATCGCCGAGGAGAAGTTCCGGCTCCATGGCGTCGGACCGGCCTGCTACCCGTACTTCCGGCGATTCCTGGAGCTCTTCCAGGACTGGGGCGCGGTGTTCGTCAGCTCCGAGTACTTGGCCTACGCAGGTGGCGGACTGGACCTGGGCATCACGTTCGATCTCGACCGGCCGCTCGAGAGCCTGGCCGAGCAGCTCGTGCTGACCGCGCAGCACTCGATGTCGAGCATGTTCTTCTCGCAGGACCGGCTTTCCGATTCGGTCACGCGATGGAAGGCAGACGGCATCGTCTACCACTCGGTCAAGAGCTGCCGGACGGTCTCGACCGGGATGGCCGACAGCCGCGAGTACATCACACGCGTCCACGACGTGCCAGCCCTGTTCATCGAGTCCGACCTGGTCGACCCACGCGCCTGGTCGGAGGCGCAGCTCAAGAATCGCGTCGATGCCTATTTCGAGGCACTCGCCGCACGCAAGGTCGTCGCAGCGGCGGCCGGGAGGTAACGACCATGTTGGTAGGAGGCGTTGACGTAGGTTCCACGCAGACCAAGGCGGTGATCCTCGATGAAAGCCGTCAAATCCGCGGCAGGAGCCTGATCGACACCGGCGCCATCATCACGAAAGCGGCCGAGAACGCGTTCGCGGCGGCCGTGGCGGATGCCGGCGTCGCAGCCGACGACGTCGCATACGTCATCGGCACCGGTTACGGCCGCTACAAGGTCACTTTCGGGCACGCGCAGGTCACCGAGATCAGCTGCCACGCCCGCGGGGCCCAGTACCTGTTTCCCAACACCCACACGGTGCTGGACATCGGCGGCCAGGACACCAAGGCGATCAGGGTCGGCGAGAACGGCCAGGTCATGGACTTCTGCATGAACGACAAGTGCGCTGCCGGCACGGGCCGCTTCCTGGGCGCCGGAGCCTTTGCCCTCGACATCCCGCTCGGCGAGCTTGGGCCGTTGGCGCTGGGAGCCCACAACCCGGTGAAGATCACCACGACCTGCACCGTCTTCGCCGAGTCGGAGATCATCAGCTGGCTGGCTCGCGGCAAGAGGGCCGAGGACGTGCTGATGGGCGTCCACCAGGCGATCGCGGCAAGGAGCCTGTCGCTCATCCGCCGCGTCGGTGTCGAGGAGGAGGTCACGTTCACCGGCGGGGTCACCCGCAACGTGGCGATGGTCAAAATCCTCGAAGAGCTGCTCGGCACCAAGCTCAACGTGAGCCCCGACGCCCACTACATGGGGGCGATCGGAGCCGCGCTGTTCGCGCTCGACCGCGCGGCGGCCGGCGCGGCAGGCGCCGTCGAAGCACTCTCTGTCGAAACTGCGCTCGAGCAGCACCGGCACCCGGTGGGCGTGACATGCGAGGCGTGCGCGGTGGCGGGGGTTCCGATCATGCCGGCGCGCGAGAAGGTGCGGGCATGACCACCGTCCTCGGTCTCGATGTCGGCGCCACCTACACGAAAGGCATGGTCATGGACGCAGAGCGGCGCATCGTCGCGCAATCGCTGGTCAAGACGGGTTTCAACCTCGCGGGAGCGGCCGAGAAGGCGTACCACGAAGCGCTCGCCGCGGGCGGCCTTGCGCCGGAGCAGATCGATTACGTCGCCAGCACGGGATATGGCCGCTACCTGGTGCCGATGCGAGACATCCAGATCACCGAGCTCACCTGCCACGCGCGCGGAGCCGCCTATCTGTTTCCACTGACGCGGACGGTGCTCGACGCCGGCGGCCAGACGGTGAAGGCGATCAAGGTCGATGACCGCGGAAAGGTCCGCACGTTCCGGTTGAACGACAAGTGCGCCGCCGGCACCGGCGCGTTCCTCGACAAGACCGCCCGTTACATGGGCCTGGACACGAGCACCACCGGCGAGCTCGCGACCCGCTCGCTGGCCCCGGTGACGATTTCCAGCGTCTGCGCGGTCTTCGCCGAGTCCGAGGTGATCAACCACCTGACGGCGGGGGCGAAGCCTGAGGACATCATGTACGGTGCCGTGCTCTCGCTCGCGGGGCGGGCGATCCAGCTCATGAAACGGGTCGGCATGGAGCCGGAGGTCACTTTCGTGGGCGGGATGAGCCGCAACGCCGCGTTCGTCAAGGCGCTTGCGGCCGAGCTCGGAAAGACGGTCAACGTCCCCGTTGGGGACATGGGCCAGTTCAACGGGAGCCTGGGCGCGTGCCTGCTCGCGCTGGACCGCGTCCACAAGCTGCAGTCCACGGGCCAATGGCAAAACCGCAGCCTCATGGCTGCACAAGGAGCGAGATGAAAGAGCTGGAAGCGCGACCCGCGGAGTCTTTTGATTTCCAGGAGATCCTGTACCGCAAATCGGACTGGACCGCTACGGTCACCATCAACCGCCCTGACGTCTACAACGCCTACAGCACCCGGACGCTGGCCGAGATGATCGAAGCGTTCAAGGACGCATCCCGGGACGACAAGGTCGCTGTGCTGGTGCTGACCGGAGCCGGCGAGAAGGCGTTCTGCACGGGCGGCGACGTCAAGGAGTACCAGTCGACGTTCCTTCGCCGGCCGCACGACTACTGGAAATGGATGGCGTACTTCATCGAGGCGATCGACCTGCTGCGCAACCTCGGCAAGCCGGCGATCGCGCGCCTGAACGGCATCGTGGCCGGCGGGGGCAACGAGCTGAACCTGGCGTGCGATCTCGCCGTGGCCGCCGACCACGTCACCATCCGCCAGGTCGGCACCAAGGTGGGAAGCGTCGCGTGCGGTGGGGCGACCCAGTGGCTGCCGATCACCATCGGCGACCGGCGGGCGCGCGAGATGCTCTTCACCTGCGAACCGATCTCCGCGCAGACGGCGCTCGAGTGGGGTCTGGTCAACCGGGTGGTCCCCTACGCGGAGCTCGACGCCACGGTCGCCGACCTGATCTCCAAGATCGTCAACAAGTTCCCGGAATGCACCCGGTACACCAAGCAGCAGGTCAACTTCTGGAAGGATCTCGCCTGGCACCAGACTGCCGGACATGGCAGAGACTGGCTGGCCCTGCACTACGCCTCGCTCGAGCCATGGGAAGGCATGTCGGCCTTCGTGGAAAAGCGACCAGCGGATTACGTCGGTGTGCGCGAGCGGGCGAGTGGCGAACAGTCGTCGGAGTTCGTGTGGGGCGCGTACACGGGGACCTGCCCAACGTGCGGGGCCAAGGGCATCCCGGAGTCGTTTGACTTCTGCGGCGCATGCGGCTCCAGGCTCGCGGTGGAAGCCCTGGCGACGAGTTGACGAGCAAGATCTGCACGGCGACGGACGCGGTGGCCCGGTTCGTGCCGGACGGCTGCCACGTCCTGGCCGTCGGCGGTATGCACCTTCACAACAACCCGATGACGCTGGTGTTCGAGGTGATCCGTCAGAGTCGCCACATCGGTCGGCTCGTGACGAGCCCATCGGCATCGCTCAATGCGGACGTGTTGATCGGCGCCGGGCTCGTGGGCGAAGTCGCGACGAGCTACGTCGGGTTCGAGCACCTCGGCCTGGCGCCTCGCTTTCGAAGCGCCGCGGAGAACGGGACGCTCAAAGTCCTCGACCTTTGCGAGGCGGCGATCACCCACGGACTGCTCGCCGGCGCAGGCGGGATGCCTTTCGCCGTCCTGCCGCAGGGACTGGAGCTGGCCGATGTCTGGCGCGCCAACCCCGAGTGCTATCGCATGATCCCTGACCCTTTCGGCCAGGCACCCGTCCTGGTGGTCTCCGCGATCCGGCCTGATGTAACCGTCATCCATGCGGCGGAGGCCGACAAGCACGGCACGGCCTGGCTCGCGGGTGCCCACTTCACCGACCGGATCATGGCGATGGCGGCCAGGACGGTGATCGTCCAGGTCGAGCGCGTAGTTTCGACGGACTCGATGTCGCGACGGCCCGCGGGATCGACGGTCCCCGGCTTCCTGGTCAGCGCGGTCGTGGAAGCAGCCGGCGGATGCCTCCCCACCTCGTCGCATGGCAACTACTCTTACGACGAGCCGACGATCAAGGAGTACCTGAGCATGGCACGGACGGCCGGCGGGTTCGAGGAATGGATCTCGCGGCAGGCGCCGGAGCGACTCGCCGGCGTGAGAGCGCAATGAGCGACTGGGCCGTCGCCGAGCTGATGGTGGTGGAGATGAGCCGGAATCTCTCAGCAGGCGAGGTCGCCATCATGGGGGCCGTCAGCTCGCTGCCGATGGCGGCCTGCCGGCTGGCGCAGGAAACGCATGCGCCAGGGTCGTGGTACGTGGCCGGCGGCAGCGGGGCGGTGAACCCCCATCTGTCCCCCATTCCCGATTCGTCCTGTGACGAGCGCCTCCTGCAGGCCGACTGCGTGCTCCCGCTGCCTGACGTCGTGATGCTCGAGGGACGTGGGGACGTCTTCGACGTCTTCTTTGCAGGTGGCTTGCAGATCGACGCGCACGGCAACACGAACCTCTCGCACATCGGAGACGTGGCGCACCCAAAGCTGAAGGGACCGGGCGGCGTCGGCCTGCCCTTCCTCCCGCTCGCCGGCCGGGTGATCGTCTACACGATGTCGCACGACCCCCGCACGTTGGTCGAGAAGGTGGACTTCGTGAGCGGACCCGGCTTTCTTGGTGGACCGGCCGAGTGGTCGCGCAAGCGCCGCGGCGGCAAGGGGCCCGCTCTCATCGTGACACCGTTGTGCACGATGGACTTCGAAGAGTCCACGCTCCGGGCTCGGATTCGCTCCCTGCACCCCGGCGTGACCGCAGCCCGGGTCCAGGAGATGACCGGCTTCGATCTGCGCCTTGCGCCGCAAGCCGGAATACGCGAGACCACGCCGCCGTCGCTGCGCGAGCTGGAGATCCTTCGGCGCATCGACTCAGCCGGACTGCTCAAGAGGGCGGCATGATGCGATTCTCTGAGCGGGTCGCAATCGTCACCGGCGCGGCCAGCGGGATCGGGCGCGCGACCGCGCTCCAGCTTGCGAGCGATGGCGCCATCGTGGTGGTCGCCGACATCGACCTGCCTGGCGCAGAAGAGGTCGCGGCCGAGATACGCAAGAGCGGACAGGCGATGGCCCAGCGGGTCGATGTGACTGACGCAGCGGAGGCTCGATCCATGGCCACCGAAACCCTCAAGGCGTTCGGTCGAATCGACATCCTGGTTTCCAATGCGGGTTGGGACAGGGCCGGACCATTCATCGAGAGCGACGAAGACCTCTGGGACAAGGTGATCGCGATCAACTACCGCGGCCACCTGGCCACGACCCACGCCGTTCTGCCCTCGATGATCGAACGCGGCTGGGGCCGGATCGTGACCGTGGCCTCCGATGCCGGGAGGGTCGGATCCACCGGTGAGGTGGTCTACTCGGGCGCCAAAGGCGCGGTGATCGCGTTCACGAAGGGCCTCGCTCGAGAGGTGGCCCGACACGGCATCAACGTGAACTGCGTCGCCCCGGGCCTCACCGACACACCGTTTCTGGCCGGGATGCCCGAGAAGCTGATGGCGGCGATCATCCGGTCGATCCCCCTCGGGCGGGTCGGACGCCCGGACGAGGTGGCGCGCGCAATTGCGTTCTTTGCATCTCCCGATGCCGACTACATCACCGGGCAGACGCTCTCGGTCAACGGCGGCCTGAACATGCCCTGACGCGGCCACGGCATGGTCACACGTCCCGCGCAGAAAGGGTCCATCGGCCCTACTGAGGGTTCTGCTCCTTTGCGACGCTGAGGGGTAACTTGTTTCTGCGCTACTACACGGTCATCGAGCGCCCATTCGAGGATGCGGAAGGCGGTTTCCTGAGCAGCCCCGAGAACTGGATGCCGGTCCTCGCGAGCGAAGCGAGCAGCCATGGTGAAAGACTGCTGGCGGAGCTCGGGTTCAAGGTCGGCGACCGGCGTATCGCACGACAGATCGAGCTCGAGCTCGGAGAGGCGATGCGCGGTGCGACGCTTACCATCAGGCCGGTCCGATGGCATGCCGCGGCCAACGCGGGCCTGTTCCCCGAGCTCGACGGGCACATTGAGGTCGCGGCGCTCGGCGTCGGGGCGACCCAACTTGGACTGAGTGCCAACTACAAGCCGCCGTTGGGCCTGATCGGCAAGCTGGCCGACCGCACTCTGCTTCACCGCGTGGCTGAGGTGACGGTGAAGGACTTCGTGGAAAGAGTGGCCCTCAGGCTGAGCCAACGGCCGGATTAGACTTGCCCTATGCCTGAGCACGCCAAAGTGATCGACGTCTCAAGGTACTACCCGGTCCAGGGCAAGCGCGACGAGTTGCTGGCGGCGATGAAGGAGCTGGCGGCGAAGGCGGCATCGAGCCCCGGCTGCTTCGGCGCCCAGGTCTGCGAGTCCGACCAGGAGCATGCCGCGCTGGTCGCCATCTCTCGCTGGGCCTCGCAATCAGACCTGGACGGATTCGCTGGATCACCCAGCTTCGTCAAGGAGCGGGAGCGAATGGCCACTCTGCTCGCCAAGCCGGCGGAGCGGGAGCACTTCCACCCCCGTTAATCCAGGAAGCCCTACCTCTCAGTGGGGAATTCGCTTAGCGGACTCGGGTGCGACGGTTGGTAAAGCGAGAGCTCACCCGCGCCCCGGGACCCTGAATCGCACGGTCTGGCCCCATCTCTGCTCGAAGGCCGACCCGACGAACTCGACCCCTTTGGTCCTCAGATCGTCCATCGTCTTGTTGATGTCGTGGCACATCAGGAACAACTCGTGCCGGCCCTGGCCGCCAGGCTCGGGATGGACGGCCAGCTCGGCTGGAGGCGCCTTGAAGATCAAAAGCCGCCCCCCGCGTCCACGCTGTCCACCTCCAGCACGTCGCGGAAGAACGCACGGGCCCCGTCGGGGTCGTCGCAAAAGATGATCGCGTGTAGACCGGAGATCATGCCTAAGCAATTGTGATCCGGCCCGAAGAGGAGCAGGTCCGTGGTTTCGCGCCCCTTCCCAGGGTTCGACCAGAACTTCCCCGCGCAGCAGGGGGCGATTTAGGTGACTGCCGCGCCGGCTTCCGACGGGAGGGTCGTGCCGCGATATCGCGTCCGCGCGAGAGTCGCGATTATGACCACCGGCACGCTCAAAGCGGCTGCGACCAGGAACAGCTCTCTATAGAGAGCTGCCTGCACCAGCATCGCCCCGATGCCGGTGCCGAGAGCTCCGCCGGTGAATGCGCCCGTCACGAAGAGCGCGGCCGCGGTGCCGCGCACCTCGGGCGCGATGTCCGTCGCCCAGGCCTGCACGGTCGAGTGGAAGAACGAGTAGCAGCCCCCGATGAGCACGCTGGCGCACAGGATGGCGACCACGTGCTGGTCGAGCGCCGCGACCAGGTATCCGGCCACCGCCATCGCGCCACCGATCGTCATCGGAACCCAGGGCGGCGTACTCGAGGCCATTCGTCGCACGATCTGCGTGCCGATGAGCACCGCAACGCCGTAGGGCGCCACCACCAGGCCGGCCAGCGCCGGATTGATGCCGGTCGATTCAATCGCAGGCGCGAAATAAACGATGAACCCCAGCACCATTGCGCCCTCGGGGATCGCAAACAGGATCAGGAAGCGCGCCCAGGGCCGGCGCACCGCCTGCACGAGCTGGTTCAGCGGGCCGCCGCTCGGTGGAGCTGCCTTCGACTCGGGCAGCTGTTTCATCGCGAAAACCAGGACGAACGCGATCAGGGCCGGGACCAGGAACATGAATCGCCAGTTCAGGAAGTGCGCGAAGAGGCCCGCGCCGAGGCTGCCCACCGTCGTACCCACGGCCACCGCCGCCAGGACGTCTGCAATCACCGAGTGGCGGAGGTTGAAGGGCACCATGTCACCGATGTAGACCAGCGCCGTCGGGAGAACGGCGCACACCGCCATACCGTCGAGGATTCGCGCGGCGATGAGCAGGTCCACGTTCGGAGCGATTGCCGACAGGACGCAGCCCGCCGCCGCCATGCCGAGGCTAAGCCTGATGACGTGGATCCGGCCGAAGCGGTCGGACACGAAACCCCAGAAAGGCTGGGCGAGGCCGTATACGAGGTAGTAGGCGGTGGCGGCGCCGGCAACTTTTCCCAGAGGAACGTGGAAGTCCGAGGCGATTGGGATGAGAAGTGGCGCGAGCGCGAACCGATCGACCATGGTGACGAACGGGCCAGCCGAGAGGAGCCGGACGTTGAACCGTGGAACCATCGGTCGTTGCAGCCTAACAACACCACCGCAGAGCTAAAGTGAGTCGGTGCCTAAAATCGGCGTGCGGCTGCCTCGGCTCATCGGTTCGGCAGGCGAATACCTCGCCGACGTCAGCGCCCTCGAATCCGCTGGCGTGGATACGATCTGGCTCGAGTCCGGCGGCCCCGACGCATGGGTAATCCTGGGAGCCTTGGCGGCGGCGACGCAGAGGGTGAGGCTTGGCTGCATCCTGGCTCCAGGCGCATTTCACGGTGCAGCGCAGGTCAACGCCGGTATCTCTTCGGCGCAGAAGCTGAGTCGAGATAGGATCGTGCTGGCCGTGCCAGCCAGTGACGTCACCAGCGCTCGGACCACCGGGGCAAGAACTTTCAGCCTTGGCTCGACTCAGGACATTACCGTCGACGGCGTGATCCACAAGCTCACAGCCCCGGGCGACCTGCCGGGCCCGGATCAGACACATGTAAATCAGACACATATAGAGGTATGGGGCGACATCGTGATGCCGGCCGATCGCGAGGCCTGGACCGCCACCATGAGTGCATACGAGACGGCCGGGCTCACCGGTGTGATCGTGCCCTGGGATGCGCGACTCGTCGACCTGCTGCGCAATGCCGAGCCCGATGACCGGTCCGACTTATCGATGTCGACGGGTTGAAACTTGACAGCGGGTACCGTCTGAGATAGGTTCAGGCCCACTCCACCACCCCACCAGAGGAGTTCAGGCTGTCTTGTCACCAGTCACAAGAAGGGAGTTCCTAAAAGTAGGTGCGGCCGGTGCCGGGGCCCTGGCGGTCTCCGGCCTCGGCTTCGAGGTCGCACTGGCCGCCTCGACGACGGTCAAGCAGAACCTGCGCATAGCCGGAGCCAAAGAGTCCCATTCGCTGTGCCCCTACTGCGCGGTCGGCTGCTCGCTGGTCGCATACACGCGTCAGAACTCGGACGGTTCCACGCAACTGCTGCAGATCGAAGGCGACCCGGACAGCCCGGTCAACGAGGGCCGCCTTTGCCCCAAGGGCGCGACAGCGATGCAGCTCGCGATATCGCCTCGCCGCGTCACGTCGCCGCAATATCGGGCCCCTGGCGCCACGGGATGGAAGAGCGTCACCTGGGACTTCGTGCTCGACAAGATTGCGCAGAACATCAAAGCGTCGCGCGACGCCACGTTCGTGACTACGGACGGCAACGGCAACACGGTCAACCGCACCGAGGGCATCGCCTTCGCCGGAGGAGCCGCGTTCAGCTCGGAGGAGGGTTACTTCGCCACCAAGCTGATGCGCGGCCTGGGACTGGTATATCTAGAGCAACAGGCCAGGGTTTGACACGGCCCCACGGTGGTCAGTTTGGCCGCCACATTCGGAAGGGGAGCGATGACGAACCACTGGCGCGACATCAAGAACGCTGACCTCATCCTGATCAACGGCGCCAACCCCGCCGAAGCGCACCCGGTCGGCTTCCAGTGGTTCATGCGGGCCAAGCTCGACCGCGGCGCCAAGATCGTCCACACCGACCCGCGCTTCACCCGCACCTCTGCGGTCGCCGATATGTACCTGCGCATCCGCACGGGCACCGACGTGGCCTACTTCGGCGGCCTCATCAACCACGTCTTGCAAAACAACCTTTTCCACGACGAATACGTTCGCAACTACACAAACGCGTCTTTCATCGTCAAGGATGGATACGCCTTCAACGAGGGCCTCTTCTCCGGCTACGACCCCACCAAACGCGCGTACAACATCGCCACGTGGAGCTATGAGACGGACCCCGCGACCGGGTACGCGCACCGCGACATGACTCTCCAGCACCCTCGTTCGGTGTTTCAGCTCATGAAGACGCATTACTCGCGCTACACGCCGGACGTCGTGTCGAGCATCACCGGCATCCCGACAGCCGACTTCGGCAAAGTCGCCGACCTGGTCGGTCAGATGGGCGCGCCGGACAAGGTGATGACGATCGTCTACGCCGTCGGCCTGACTCACCACACCACGGGCGGCCAGCTCATCCGCTCCGGCTCCTTGCTGCAACTGTTGCTCGGCAACATCGGGCGGCCCGGCGGCGGCATGAATGCCGAGCGCGGCCATGCCAACATCCAGGGCAACACCGACCATGCCATCTCTTGGGACATCCTCCCGGGCTACCTGAAGATCCCCGCGCCAGGGCAGAAGAACCGCGACGACTACGTGGCCCAGAGCGCAGCCAAGAAGCAGGACCCCAACTCGTGGAACTTCTTCGGCCTCAACTACAAGAAGTTCCTAACCAGCACGCTCAAAGCGTGGTACGGAGACGCCGCGACCAAGGACAACGAGTTCGCGTTCGATTTCGTGCCCAAGCCGGCCTCCAACGCTTCGTGGATGACCATCTACGACCAGGCCCTCAAAGGCAAGATGCAAGGCGTGATCCTGTCGGGGATGACGGCGGCGAGCATCGGCCCCGACACCAACCAGGTGCGGCAAGCCCTCGCCAACCTGAAATGGCTGGTCGTCATGGACGCCCTGCCCACCACCAGCTCGGAGTTCTGGCGGGCGCCCGGAGTCGACGCGAGCAAGGTGCAGACCGAGGTGTTCATGCTCCCGACCACGCACTGGATCGAAAAGGACGGTTCCTTCGTGAACAGCGGCCGCTGGTCGCAGTGGAAAGACCAGGTGATGCCGCCGGACGGGCAGTCGCGCCACGACCACTGGATCCTCAGCGACGTTTTCCACCGCGTCAAGGCGCTGTACCAGTCGCAGGGCGGCAAGTTCGCCGACCCGATCATGAGCCTGACCTTCGACTTTGCCGACCCCTTGAAACCGACCCTGGACGAGGTGGCCAAGGAGATCAACGGCAAGGACTTGACCACCGGCAAGCAGATGACGAGCTTTGCCCTCCTGAAGGATGACGGCACGACCACCACGGGCGACTGGATCTACGTCGGCAGCTACCTGGACTCGGGCAATCTGATGAAGCGCCGCAGCGGCGTCGAGGACCCGGCGACCAACGACCCGACCGGGATGGGGTTTTATGCCAACTGGGCATGGAGCTGGCCGCTCAACCGCCGCGTCCTGTACAACCGCGCATCGGCAGACCTCAGCGGAAAACCGTGGGACCCGGCCCGCCCCGGGATCAGCTGGAACGGCGCCAAGTGGGTGGGCGACGTGCCGGACTACCCGCCGACGATGAACCCGGCCGATCCTAACGCCTATCTGCCATTCATCATGAACGGGGAGGGCGTCGGCCGCCTGTTCAGCAACGGCATGGCCGACGGCCCACTCCCCGAGCACTACGAGCCAGTCGAATCGCCGGTTCAGAACCCGCTGCACGCGACCAATTCCGCGTCGCCCGTTGCCTTCTATTACGACCAGGCGGCCGGCCGGCCCAACCGCTTCGGCACGCCGCAGGAATTTCCCTACATCGCCACGAGCTACCGCCTGACGGAGCACGAGCACTACGTCACGCAGCACGTCCCTCACCTCGTTCAGCTGCAGCCCAAGCCCTTCGTCGAGATCCCTGAGGAGCTCGCGGCGGCCCACGGCATCAAGAGCGGGGACCAGGTGCGCGTCTCCTCCAAGCGAGGCAAGGTCGAGGTGGCTGCGATCGTCACCAAACGGCTTGGACCGCTCACCGTCGCCGGGCAGAAGGTCTACCAGATCGGGATCCCGATCCACTGGGGAGACGTGGGGATCCCCGCGGACGCCGATCCCACCCACGGGCGGTACTGGCTCGCGAACGCGCTCACCCCGTTCGTGGGCGACGCCAATGCGCGCACGCCCGAGTTCAAAGCTTTTCTCGTCAACCTGGAGAAGCTGTGATGAGCGCCGTCGCGACCGCGGCCGATCCCTGGACCGAACGCCGCCGGCGGGTGGCAGAGCTTCGCGCTCGCCAGCCCTTTGCGCGCGAGGTGCTCGACTTCTATGGCGCTTTGCTGCCTGTGCAGCAGAACGCGTTCTCGAACGCACAATCGGATTCGCCGCCGGTGGATCGGTTGGCCGCCTACGTTGCGGAGGTCGTAGTGCCTAGCGTTCTTGATGCCAGCATGGCCGCCGGCCCCGAGCGGATGCGCAGCGCATTGATCGAGCGACTCGAACGTGAGCAGCCGCATTCGATCATCGAGCGGTGGATGCGAGGGGAAGAGCAGCCCGCGATCGATCGGTTCCTCGCGAGGGCGTCGATGGGGCCGGTTCTGGAAGCGCTCGGCCCAGACTCGAGAGCCGGCTGTGCCGGGACGCGGGACGCCCGCCACTGCCCGCAGTGCGGAGGGGCCCCCCAGCTCGACTACTTCGCGCCGGCGGGCGAAGACCTGGCCACCGGTCGGCGGTACCTGCTGTGCGCTCGCTGCAGCACGAGCTGGGGCTACGCCCGCATGACCTGCGCTGCGTGCGGAGAGGACTCAACCACGAAGCTACCCATCTATGCCGAGGAAGGGACCGCCTCGGGGGAACACGGCAGCGTCGTGAGAGGACTCCCTGCACCCTCGACCAACGGGCGCCACGCCGCGGTGTTCCCCCACATGCGAATCGAGGCCTGCGACTCCTGCCGGCACTACCTGCTGAGCATCGACCTGGCGACCGATCCGAATGCCGTGCCGGTCGTGGACGAGATCGCCGCGATCCCGCTCGACCTGTACGCGCGGGACCGGGGCTTCACCAAGATCACCACGAACCTGGCAGGTTTCTAACGATGGCCCCCACGATCAAGGCCGGCGAATCGTACGGATTTTTCACCGACACCAGCATCTGCATCGGGTGCAAGGCTTGCGAGGTCGCCTGTAAGGAGTGGAACCAGCTGGAGGGCAACTCACCGAACTTCCTCGACAGCTTCGATAACACGGGTCAGCTCGATGCCCAGAACTGGCGCCACGTGAAGATGCTCGACCAGGTGCCCGACCAATCGATCACGTCGGGCAACGGGACGGCCTGGCTGTTGATGTCGGACGTCTGCAAGCACTGCAAGCACGCGAGCTGCATGGAGGTCTGCCCGACCGGCGCGATCATCCGCACCGAGTTCGACACCGTCTTCATCCAGCAGGACGTCTGCAACGGCTGCCGCAACTGCATCGCGGCCTGTCCATACAGCGTGATCGGCATGAACCAACAGACGGGCACCGCTCACAAGTGCACCCTCTGCTACGACCGCCTCCAAGCGGGCAAGCAGCCTGCGTGCGCGCAGGCGTGCCCTACGCAGTCGATCCAGTTCGGTCCGCTCGCCGACCTCCAGAAGGCCGCCGACGTCAGGCTCGAAGCGCTGCACACCCAGGGCGTCACCCAGGCGCAGCTTTATGGGCGCGACGACAAGGTGTACGGCGGATTGAACGCCTTCTTCCTGCTGATGGACAAGCCTGAGACCTACGGCCTGCCGAACGCGGAAAACGCCGGCCTGCCGAGCCGCAACAACATCGGCGGCTACCTCGGCGCGCTCGTCACGGGCGTGGTCGCCGTGGTCGCGGGCCTGGTCGCGTTCCGTCGGAGGGGAGCGGCATGATCCTGCTGGCCGAGCATTTCGTCCGGGCGCCGCAGTGGCTGTGGTACATCCTCTTTTACTTCTTCCTGGCCGGCCTGGCGGCCGGCTCGTACGTCCTGGCGACCATCCTGCGCGTGGCCGGTGGTCCGCGAGACGAGCCCGCGGCGCGGCTCGGGTACTACATCGCCCTGCCGGCGACTTTGCTGTGCCCGATCCTTCTGACCGCCGACCTCGGGGTCAGCTGGTCGAGGTTCTGGCACATGCTCATCGACACCACGCCCGGTGAGACCGGCTTGAACTTCAAGTACTGGTCGCCGATGTCGGTCGGCGTGTGGGCCCTGCTCGTCTTCGGGTTCTTTGTCGCGGTGTCGGCCCTCGACACCTGGGCCAGGGACCGCCAGGGCCGAGCGAATGGGCTGCTCGGCGCCGGCGGCGGCCGGATCTTCAACATCGTGGGTTCGGTCATCGGGCTTTTCGTCCTCTCCTACACCGGGGTGCTGCTGAGCGTCAGCAACCAGCCCGTGTGGAGCGACACCTGGGCCCTCGGCGGCCTGTTCCTCGCATCCGGGCTCAGCGGCGCGGCGGCGCTGATCACGCTGCTCGTGCGCTACCGGCCCGAGGCGTCGTTCAGCCTCGAGCGCCTTCGCCTTGCCGACGGCTATTTCGCGATCCTCGAGCTCGCATTGCTCGTGGCGTTCTTCGCGACCGTGGCGATCGCCGGCTCGGCCGGTCGGACCCTGACCTGGCTTCCCCTCTGGATCCTCGTGCTGGTCGGGATCGGCGCCTCCATGCTCGGCGTGCGTCGTCCAGCGCGCCTGCAGGCAAGCGGAGAGTCCGTGGCCGTGGCCCCGGTGGCGATGGAGGCCACGGTGGTTTCGATCCTGGTCCTCCTTGCGGTGCTGGCCATGAGGGCAGCTGTGATCTTCAGTGCCCAATAACGGGCACCCCAAAGGGCCCAGCGCCGAGCAGGTGCTGGCGGCGCTTTCCGCGATCCAGGACCCCGACCTCGGCCGCGACGTGGTGAGTTTGGGGATGATCAAGGACCTGGCCGTGAGCGACTCCGGCCGGGTCAGCTTCGTGTTCGAGCTCACCACCCCAGCGTGCCCGGTTCGAGACCGCTTCCAGTCCATGGCCCGCGAGCTGGTCGGCGGCCTGCCAGGCGTGACCGCCGTCGACCTCAAAATGACCGCCAACGTGCGGGCAGCGTTTGGCGGCCGCTCGCCCGAGCAGGTCATCCCGGGCGTGAAGCATGCGATCGCGGTGGGGTCCGGCAAGGGTGGGGTCGGCAAGTCGACGGTGGCCGTCAACCTTGCCGCGTCGCTGCAGCGGTCCGGCGCAAGCGTCGGGCTGCTGGACGCGGACATCTACGGCCCCTCGGTGCCGGCCATGCTGGGGGTCGACGGCCAGCCGAAAGTGCTCGACCAGAAGCTCATTCCACTCGAGGCCTACGGGCTCAAGCTCATGTCGATCGGCCTTCTGGCCGGCGCGGACAAGGCGATGGTGTGGCGCGGCCCAATGGTGTCGCGCGCGATCGAGCAGATGCTCACCGACGTGCGCTGGGGCGAGCTCGACTACCTGGTGGTCGACCTGCCTCCGGGGACCGGCGACGCCTCGCTCACGCTGGCCCAGTCGGTGGCCCTGACCGGAGTGGCGATCGTCTGCACGCCGCAGGAGGCGGCATTGAGGATTGCGGTCAAGGCGCTGCAGATGTTCCGCGGCCTCAACGTGCCGGCACTCGGGTTGATCGAGAACATGAGCTGGTTCGTCTGCAGCCGGTGCAACGAGGAGCACCACATCTTCGACCACGGCAAAGCCGAGCGCGCCGCCCAGCGCCTGGGCGTCCCCTACCTCGGCGCCATCCCCCTTGACAAGGCCATCCGGGAGGAGGCCGACCACGGCGCGCCCGTGGTCGCCTCCAGGCCAGAGACGGCCGGCGCCCATGCCCTCGACAAGGTCGCCTCGGCGGTCGCCGCACGCATCGCGGTGCAGAGCTTCCGGCAGTTGCCGGTGATCAACGTCCGCTAGGTTTCCGTTGGGGCTTCGGCCTCCAGGACTCGCCGCACCTCTTCGATGAACCCGGCGATTGCGGCATCGTCCGTGCCCGGCTTCTCCGACCTCAAGCGCTCCGCGGCCACGCCGGCCAGGTAGCACGACAGCGGGGCGAACCGGCGCTCGTGGGTGTGGGCGGCGACTCGAGCCAGCTCAAGGAGCTCCAGCGCGACTCTCGAATCTAGCGTGGGAACCGCGATGGTGGCGTCGCGGCGCTCTGCCGCCACCACCCAATGTCGACCCTGGCGTTCGAAGAATTCATTCATGGGTCACCTATATCACGGCCACGGCAGCTGGGACCGGCGGAGACCGGTTCGCGGTAGTCCCAGGCCCCTGGACGTTGGTGAGAAGAGTGGACGAACAAGGCGCAGGCCACACGCTCTTCCCGTGGGCGCCCACGCACGTGGCCTGGTTCGAGAACGCATCCCTATATCCGGTCCGCTGGGACCTCGTCTTCAGCTCCCGGACCGCCTTGGCCCTGGGCGTGGGGTTGGGGGCGCTTGTCCTGCTGATCGGGCTCCAGCGTCTAATTGGCAATCCCAGCTGGCCGGAGCTCGGCTTGTTCGAGCGAATGGCCTACGGCGCTCCGACCCTGGTCGCCATCCAGGCGGCCGTCACACTCGTGTTCTACGGCGTCCAACCGGCCCTGCTTTCGCCCGCTCACCGACTTGGCGCCAACCCGGCCGGCTACGTGATAGGCGGCCTCGAGGTCCTCGTCGCCTTCTCCTTCATCACCGGGCTCCTCGACTGGGCCGGCGCATGCGTGCTCGCCCTGCTCGTGCTGCTCGGGTTCGTGACCGCGCCTCCCCTCGACGCCGTCTCGAACCTGTACTGGCTGGGCATTGCCATAACCCTGTTCTTCGTGGGCCGGCAAGCGAGCGAGCACGGACGTCTGCGCCCGACCTTCCGGAGGCTAGGCGCGGCCTGGACCTCGCGGGCGGTGGCAGCCCTGCGTGTCCTGACCGGCATCGCGATCATCGCGCCGGCCCTGAGCGAGAAGATCTGGAACCCGGGTCTCGGGGCGGCCTTCCTGCGCGACCACCCGCAGTTCAACTTCCCGCTCCACTACCTCGGAATCGCCTGGTTCACGGACGAGCGCTTCGTGCTGGCGGCCGGGATCGCCGAGGCGGTCATCGGCGTGCTTTTGATCAGCGGGGTGCTGACGCGCGTCGTCATCGTCGCGATGTGGGTGCCGTTCAACGTCACGGTGCCATTCCTGCCCCCGCAAGAGTTGCTCGGACACCTGCCGATCTTTGCCGCCATGTACGTGCTCCTGGTGCACGGGGCGGGCGTCCCGGCGGGCGAGCCTCAGGGCCAGGCTCAGCGGCTGCCCGGCTCGCCATCCCAGGCCGCAGGGTCGCCGACTGAGAGGTTCGTCGGCCGGGCTAGCGCAGGCTCCTGATGAGGCGGGCTCGCTCGGCCACCGGCAGGTCGACGAACTCGCCATCGGCCAGCCGGGTCGCCGCCCCGCCCGATGCATCGAATGCAGCCAGCACCCTTTCCGCCCACGCCAGCTCCGACGCGGTGGGGCTGAAGGCCTGGTTGATGATCGGCACCTGGCGCGGATGGATGGCCGACTTGCCGAAAAAGCCGAGCCGCCGGGCGGCCTCGCACTCGAGCCGCAAGCCCTCGTCATCTTGCAGCCTGGGATGAATGCCATCGCTCGGTGGCGGCTTGCCGGCGGCGCGCGTCGCAATCGCGATGGCTGATCTCGCGTAGTCCAGAGATGCCTCGTCCCGCCCAATTCCAAGGTCGACGGCGAGGTCGATTCCGCCAAGCGACATCAGGGCGCAGCCGGGCGAGGCGGCGATCTCGTGAACGTTCAGGACCCCGCGAGCCGACTCGATGGTGCAGTCGAGGGGAATGCCGGGGGCGCGCAACACAACCCATGCCACGTCGGCCGCCGACTCGACTTTGGGCAGGCGAAAGCCGGCGACCATTCCCTCCAGCGCCGCCAGGTCATTTGCGCACTCGTCGGTCGTCGGCCGGTTGACGCGCACCCAGCAGCGCCTGGCGGCCGCCACCTCGGCGACCATCTGCCGCGCCCTCACCTTCATCTGGGGAGGGACTGCATCCTCGAGGTCGAGCAGCACCTCGTCCGCGCCACACTCGAAAACCCTGGCCAGGAGCTTGGAATCGTGCCCCGGGGCAAAGAGCCAGCTTCGCACCCGGCGAGCGGTTTCAGGCACCCTGTCCGCGCACCAGCTGCCGCGCGATCACGGTCCGCAGGATGTCGTTGGTGCCTTCGCCGATCGCCATCAGGGGGGCGTCGCGATAGAAACGCTCGATGTCGTACTCGGTCGAGTACCCATAGCCGCCGTGGATCCGCATCGCCTCGAGGGCGGCTTTGATGCAAATCTCGGACGCATAGAGCTTCGCCATCCCGGTCTCCATGTCCGCGCGGCGGCCGGCGTCCAGCGCCGAAGCCGCCCACCACGTGAGGAGACGAGCCGCCTGCACCTCGGTCGCCATGTCGGCGAGCTTGAGCTGGATCGCCTGGAACTCGGCGATGGGCCGACCGAAAGCGTGTCGGTCGCGCGCGTAGTCGAGCGAACGGTCGAGGCATGCCTGCGCCACGCCGACCGCGCGTCCGGCGATGTTGACGCGCCCGAACTCCAGCGCAGACAGCGCCTGCTGGAGTCCCTGCCCCTCTTTTCCGCCCAGCAGGTTGTCGACCGGGACGGAGCAGTCGTTGAAGAAGACCTCAGAGGATTCGGGGCCCTTGTAACCGAGCTTGCCAAGGTCCTTGCCCACCGTGAAGCCAGGCGTGCCCTGCTCAACCATCAGGATACTCATGCCCTTGTGGCGGGGCTGCGCGTCCGGGTCGGTTTTGACCAGGACGGGCAGCGGGTCGGCGTGCCGCGCGTTGGTGATCCAGGTCTTGGCTCCGTTGATGACGTAGTGGTCGCCGGCGTGGCGAGCCAGCGTCGAGATGCCCTGCAGGTCGCTGCCCGCACCCGGCTCGGTGAGCGCAATCCCTGAACGCCGCTGGCCGCTCGCCCAGGCGGGCAGCCAGCGGCGCTTCTGCTCCTCGGTGCCATGCCGGGCCACCATCCAGGTGGCGAGCGAATGCGAGCCCAGTATCCCGGCCACGCCCATCCACGCCTTCGAGATCTCCTCGAACACGATGGCGTAAGAGACCGCATCGATCCCGATCCCGCCGTAGTCCTCCGGGACGAGCATCCCGAACAGGCCCATCGCCTTCATCTCATCGACTATCTCGCTCGGGTAGCGGCCGGCCAGCTCCGATTCGCGGGCGACAGGCGCGATGCTTCGTCGCGCGAAGTCGCGCATCAGGTCACGAAAAGCCGTCTGCTGCTCCGATAGCTCGAAGTCCATGTCTCGCTAGCCCGGCTTGAGCCTGGCGATGGACGGCGACTTGCCGCGCCGGTACACCAGCAGCGTGCGCCGGAATGAGATGACCTCCACCCCCTCCTGGTTGAACCCCGCGGTACGCACTGTGACCACGCCAACATTGGGACGCGACTGCGAATCGCGCTTTTCGAGCACCTCAGAACGCGAGTACACGGTGTCGCCCTCAAAGACTGGATGAGGTAGGCGAACCTCGTCCCAACCGAGGTTGGCCATGACGTTCTGCGAGACGTCGGTCACGCTCTGGCCCGTGACCAGCGACAGGGTTAGGCAGCTGTTGACGAGCGGCTTCTTGAACTCCGTCTGGCTCGCGTAGTGATGGTCGAAATGCAGCGGCGCCGTGTTCTGTGTGAGCAGCGTGAACCAGATGTTGTCCGCGGTCGTGATCGTCCGCCCGAGGGGATGCTCGTAAACGTCGCCCACCTCGAAGTCTTCGTAGAAGCGGCCCTTCCAGCCCGGCTTGACGGTCATTTGCCCCTCACCACGTCGAGCTCGCGCAGCACCTCGTCCGTGTGCTGGCCGAGCGAAGGGGACGGCGATGGAGGCACCGGCGTGCACGCGCCGAAGCGCAGCGGCGACCCTGCGGTCAGGTACCGCCCGAGACCCGGGTGATCGATTTCGGCGAACATCGGGTTGTCGAGTGATGCCCTGGGGTCGCCCGCGACGAGCTCCTTGACCGTCTGGTATGGCCCCCACAAGACGCCATCGGCCTCGAACGCAGCACTGATCTCGGCAAGGTCGCGGCCGCCGATCCATTCGCCCAGCAACTCGCAGATGTCGTGCCGCCCACGCCATCGGTCGCCTTCGTGCCGGAAATCGAGCCCGTCACGCTTCTCGATCTCGCGCAGCCGGTCCTTCAGCCCCGTGGCCTCTCCCAGGCTGCGCCACTGGCGAGGCGTCAGGGCCAGGACCATCAGGTGCCGGCCGTCGCGGGTGGCGAAATCGCGGCCGAAGGTTCCATAGACGTGGTTGCCGAAACGGCCGCGCGGCTCTTCGTTGAGGATGGCCTCGCCCAGCAGGCCGAGGCTCCCCGCCACCGACAGCCCGACGTCGGCGAGGCTGAGCTCGATGAGCTGACCTTCGCCGGTGGAGCGGCGATGGCGCTCGGCGGCCAGGATCGCCAGTGCCGCGAGGTACCCCGTCATCGCATCCCAGGCCGGAAGCACGTGGTTGACCGGTCCTGAGTGGCCTTCTGGTCCGGTGATCCACGGGAACCCGACGGCCGCGTTGACCGTGTAATCGACCGCGGGGCGGCCGTCTCGGTCACCGCTGATCACGAGCATGATCAGGTCCGGCCGCAGCTTTGAAAGCTGCGCGTAAGAGCTCCAACCGGCGACGGGGAGGTTGGTCAATACGATGCCGGCGTCCTCGCCCGGCGCGGTGATCAACCTCGTCACCTGCTCGCGTCCTTCATCAGTGCGCGTGTCGATGGTCACCGAACGCTTGCCCTGGTTGAGACCCGCCCAGTAGAGGCTCTTGCCCGCGTGGATGGGCCATCGGTCGATGTCGATGCCACCACCTGGAGGGTCGATCCGGATCACGTCGGCTCCGAGCGAGGCCAGGGTCGCACCGGCCAGCGGCGCGGCGACGAAAGCGGACAGCTCGACGATCCGGAGGCCGGATAGGAGGTGAGGGGGTTCCGCCGCCACAGCGCAACGAGTGTAGTCAGATTGGCTCGAGCGGACGTGTCGGGGGCCTGGCTGACGGGCGCTAGCGGCGAACAGGCATCGCCGGTGGCGCCGAAAGGATCTCGCGGATCTGGCTGCCCAGCTTCCTGGTGTCGATCGGCTTTGTGATGTACCCGACGCAGCCGGCGGCGAACGCCGCTTCCTTCTGACCGGCCAGGGCGTGAGCCGTCAGCGCTACGATGGGAATCAGCGCCGTGGCGGGATCGGCCTTGAGCTCTCGCGTCAAGGCGAGGCCGTCCTGGCCTGGCAGCTGGACGTCCATCAAGATCAGGTCGGGACGTCGGGCGCGAACCCGATCATGCACCTCAGGACTCGAGCCCGCGATGTTGACGACAAAGCCCTGCAGCTCGAGCACCGATTGGACCAGGAACTGGCCCGCCTCGTTGTCGTCGACGACCAGGACCGCCAGAGGGGCGCTCATGCCTCGACCCGCGCTTGCTTCTCGACCTTCAGGTTGAGCTTGCTCAATCGCTTCACGAGCTCTTTTACGGCCAGGGGCTTGACGAAGTAGTCGATTGATCCGAGGACAGCGCCCAGCTCGGGGTTGTCAACCACGCTCACCACGATGGCCGGGATGAGCTTGGTCGCGTCATTGCTCTTGAGACGCTTGAGGATCTCCCAGCCGTCCATGTCCGGGAGCATGATGTCGAGCGTGATTGCGACGGGCCTTTCGGACTGAGCGATCGCGAGGGCCTCCACGCCGGTCCGAGCGATCTTGGTCCTGAACCCCGCCCGCTCGATCTGCCAGGCCAGGAGCTCCGAAGAGGCGGAGTCGTCTTCAACGATCAGCACGAACGGGCGAGAATCGTCACCGACCATGCCTTCGGAAATGCGGTCGGGACCGTTTGACACAGGCTTGGCGAGGTGAGCCTCGATCGGCAGGTCGATCGTGAACCGGCTGCCTTTGCCTATCGTGCTCTTCACGCGCACGTCGCCGCCGTGCAGGCGTGCCAGGCTGCGGGTCAGCGCCAGTCCCAGGCCGGTGCCTTCCTGGGAACGGTTGACCCCGGAGTCGAGCTGCTGGAACTCCTTGAACATGCGAGGAAGGTCCCGTTCGGCGATTCCGATGCCGTTGTCAGAGACGACGATCTCCAGCCGCTCACCGACGCGAGCCGCCGAGATGGTCGCGGTGCCTCCCCGTGAAGTGAACTTGATCGCGTTAGAGACCAGGTTGAGGATCATCTGCTTCAGCTTCCCGGGGTCGGCCAGGATCAATCCCGCTTTGGATGCTTCGAACTCGAGCCGTATCTCCTTCTGGGTCGCCAAAGGCTCGACGATGCCGACGACCTTGCTGATGAGGTCGGCGACTGCGAAACGCTCCAGCCGAAGCTCCATCTGGCCGGCCTCTACTTTCGATATGTCGAGGATGTCGTTGATCAAGCTGAGCAAATGCTTGCCGCTCTCATGGATTTGCTCGAGGAATCGCGCTCTCGTTTTCGCGGGCAAGGTGTCGTCAACGGAATCGATCAGGAGCTCGGAAAAGCCGAGGATGGAGTTCAGCGGCGTCCTCAACTCGTGGCTCATGGTCGCAAGGAAGGCAGTTGTGTGATGGTTGGCCGCCAGCAGTTCCGTGTTGGTGTCTTTCAGCTTCTGGACCAGAAGGATCTCCTCGGTCATGTCACTGGAGATGATGAGAAAACCAATCGGGTTGCCCTTGGGGTCGCGCCGGGGAGTCATCACCATGCGGGCGGTGAAGGTCCCCCCGTCCTTTCGGCGGCGCACGACCGTGCCTTCGAACTTGCCGGCCTGCACAGCAGTAGCCATGATCCTGGCCGGCAATCCCGACGCGACGTCGTCGGCGACATGGAGGATCGATGAATTGGCACGGCCGATCATTTCTCGAGGCTCGTACCCGTACAGCCGGCGTGCTCCTTCGTTCCACAGCTTGATGGTGCCGTCCAGGTCCTGGCCGATGATCGAGTACGCCGTCGAAGCCTGTAGGATGCTGCCCAGAAAGTTCGCGGTCCCGGACGGATTAAAGCGAAGCTCGGCGTCGAGCAGCGCCTGTGGGGAATCGGCCCCTCCAGCCCCAACCTTCAGCGTCTTGGCCAAGTTCCACCCCGCGCGCTCAACTTCGAGTGCGATTCCAGCAGGACTCCAATGGTTCTGTGCATGGTCTGATGGCCCACTTGAATCTTCCGGTCTAAGCCTGTTCAAGTCGCCATCGGTATTTACAGGGTCCTGGCCCTCAATAGAGAGGGCTTGGAAGTGCCGCCCTCGACACAATTCGTCTTTGGCCGGCGCTACTAGCGGCGAGCGACGCCTTGATCGCGGCGGTTCCAGCCCAAGCCGGCGAGATCAGACGCGAGCTGGCCCTGGCTGGCGGCTGCCGAGGCGATCTCCTGCGCGGTGCTCGCCACCGCTCGGCTGCCTTCGGCCATGCTCTCGATGGCGACCACGAACTCAGCGATCGAGGACCGCTGCTGCTGGGTCGCCATCTGCACCTGCGCGCTGAGCTCCGACATCTCCTGCATCATCCCCAGCGCCCGCTCCATCTGCTTGACACCCTTTTCCAGAGCCATGATCGTGTCGCTGCTCTGCGCCTGCCCGTTCTGGACCAGGCGTGCGATGTCCGTAGACGCAGCTTTCGAGTTCTCCGCCAGGCGGCGCACCTCGTCCGCGACCACCGCGAACCCCCGACCGGCGTCACCGGCCCTGGCCGCCTCGATCGCAGCGTTGAGCGCCAGCAGGTTGGTCTGGTCCGCGATGTCGTTGATTCGCTGCAGGATGCCTCCGATCTCGTCGACCCGCCCCGCCAGGGCCAGCGTGCGATCGCCCGACGCCCGGAGGTCGGCCTGTGCCTGCTCCAGGCTGGAACGCGTCTGGCCGGCCTGGATCGCAACGCGGTCGATCTTGTCCGCTATTGCCGCTGAGCTCTGGGCGAGGATTTCCATGCTGGCCGATGTCGCGGCAGCCGCCGTCGTCTGCTCCAGCGTGACCGAGGCCAGGTCCTGGGCTGCGACCGAGAGCGTGGTCGACGAGCCGGCGACTTCATTACGAAGGCGAAACAAGGCACCGCCCACCGACTCCTGCCAAGTGGCCAGCGCTCCTGTCAGCTGGCCGATCTCGTCCAACCGACGGGTCGGGGGTATGGCGGCCTGCCTGCCCGCTGCAAGGGCGTTGGCGCTCTCGGCCAATCGGGCGATCGGGCTGAGCGTCGATACGAATTGCAGGAGCGCCAGCAGCCCGATGCCCACCACGAACAGCACGATGCCCAGGATCACAAGGTTGTAGTTGAAGTTCGTGCGAGCTTTCACGGTGGCATCAGTCGTCAGGATTTTCGCGCTGATGTAACGGTCCGACTGGCTCAACGCAGCGGCCCAAGCTGTTCGCACCAGCGCATCGGCCGCCTGCTGGTCATTGGCTGAGTGCGCGGTGGTCGTGAAGGTCACTGCGTAGGTCGTGACAGCCATGGCTGCATTGGCCTGGGCAACCCTGACGCTGGTGGCGTCGGCGCTCAGATTGAGGGCGCCGATCTCAGCATCAAGTGAATCGATGGTCGAGGTCGCGTCCGCCACCTGCGCGTGTATCTGGTCAGCCGATTGCAGCTGGTTGGCCACCTCGGCCTCGTTCCAAAGCCGGACCAGGTGCATCAGCAGCTGTGATGAGGCATCCTGACGGGCCGACGCAAGCTGCCAGGTTTGCAGAGTGCCCTGTTCCGCGTTGGCTTGCTCTGTTGCCTGCAGGCCGAAGGCCATGATTCCCAGAAGGCCCGGGACGAGGATGGCGAGGAGCAGAAATACTGAGGCGGCCTGCGCCCTGATGCTCGATCGCAACAGGAAGCGGCGCTTCTGCACCGGCCCTGCCACGTCGGCGCCGGCTCCAGGGCCTGGCGGGCGGCCTTGCGGGGCGGGGACCAAGACCGGCCTGGGTGAAGGCGTGCGCCCACCCCTGCTCGCGTCAAGGGTGATGACCGAGCTCGTTCCGGGAGCGGGCGATTGGTCTGGCGCTCTGCTCATGCCTGGGCCGAAGACCTCGGGCACCTCGCCGTCGGTTCCTCGCCTCAAGTCTCGATGCTGGGCGGCCAAAGGGCGCCATCGGAACCGACAGCAACCAAGCCGTCAAAGTGGATGGGTCGAGGCCGACCTTATGGCTTCCCCACGCAATGGGGAAGGTTTCCCGGAGGGCCGGCCGGGGACATCCGACGCTGGGTTTCCACCTCCCAATCCCCCGGCTCGGCCGGGTACTTCCGGCCAACGCGGAAGTGGAAGGTGATCAGCTTCGGCCTTCCACCTTCGAACGCAGGCCGAGCAGGTCGTATGTGAGTAGGCCGCTGCGGTACTTCTCCCTCGCCTCGTTCTCCTTCTGCTCCCTCGCCTCACAGGCCCGCAGGACCTCGGCCTCGCGCTCGGCCGGCACCACCACGGCGCCGTCCGAATCCATGACCACGATGTCGCCCGGCCGGATCAGCATCCCTCCCACCTCGACCGGGACGTTGATCTCGCCGACGACATCCTTGGTCGCCCCGCTCGCCCTGATCCAGCGAGCCCAGATCGGCAACCTGAGCCGCGCCAGCTCTTCCGTATCCCGCACCGCCCCGTCGACGAGGATGCCGGCCACCTTGCGATGGAGGGCCTGGATCGCGATGAGCTCGCCGACCAGGGCGACCGGCGCCGGCTCCGGCATGGTGAGCACCAGCACCTCCCCGACTTCGACCTCGCTCAGCGCGGCGTGCACCATGAGGTTGTCGCCCTGACCGCAGCGCACGGTGCGCGCCCTGCCCGCGACGCGGCTGCCCGGGACGAGTTGAAGCAGGTCGGCGTCGACGATGGCGGCGCGGCCCGAGGCTTCATGCACCGTCGCCACTCCGTACCGCGCGAAATCCGGAGTAGGGCTCATCTCTGCGAGCGATGGCTACCGGGGAATTCCGTCAGCAGGCCTTGTCGGAGTCGATTCCTCCAGTCGTGGACTGGACGAGCCAGACAGGGTCGCCGCTGAAACTAGTTCCGCAAGCGCCGCCAGCCGTTTCCCAATCTGCCGCGATATTGGAGTGAGCGAAGCTGCTCGGTCCGGCGATGGTGGTCCACATCGAAGCGCTCGAGTAAACGCCCACCGGCAGGGTGATCCCCGCGGCCGTTGTCAGGGTGGTCAGCTCTGCGGCGGCGCCGTTGATCGTGTACTGGTTCAGGCTCAGGTTGCTGGACGACCAGCTGTTGGCCGTTTCGACGTCGAGCCACCACATGGCGACCGTGGGCGCGCTGCTCCTGGCGTAGTTAAACGACGATTCCGCCTCGCTGCAGCCGATACCCCATGCCTGCCGTTGTGCGCTCGACCCAGGAACGGACTTCGACTGGCCGGCGCAGTCCGAAGTGATGTTCTTGCGATAGGCGCCGGAGTAGCCGGTGTTGATGTAGAGCGACGGGGCGGGCGCCGACGGCGCCGCCGAATATTCCGCCGCCAGGCAGCTGTTGTTGCTGAAGGGGCGGCCTCCGTTGACACCGATGATGCCGAATGCCCCGGCCGGCGCGCTCGCGCCACATTGCGGATACGACACGTCGTAGCCGATCGTGCCCGGTGCATAGGGGGCGGTTTGCGCGCTGACGCCCTGCGCTGCGGCGCTGAACCCGGCGGCGGCTATCAATCCAACGAGCCCCGCCTTCGACCATCCGATGGCGAAATTCGACTTCATACCTACAGCATACAGTCTGGAGTTAACGCCCGCCACCGGCGTTCTCAGGCCGCACCGGCGCCGCGGTCGATATCCTCAGGAATGGATGGGCGAAAGACGGCGAGAAAGGTGCCGGCCGTCACTGTCCATTTCTGGGCGGTCAAGATCCTGAGCACCGCGATGGGCGAGGCGACCTCCGATTACCTGGTGCACACGATCAACCCGTATGCGGCCGTGGGACTCGGCGCGCTGGGCCTGGGCGTGGGGCTGACCTGGCAGTTCCTACTGCGGCGGTACATCGCGTTCGCCTACTGGTTCGCGGTGTGCATGGTCGCCGTGTTCGGGACGATGGTCGCCGACGCCGCCCATATCGAGCTCGGCATCTCGTACGTGGTCAGCACTGCGCTGTGCGCTGTCGGTCTGACAGTCGTGTTCGTCCTGTGGTACGCGACCGAGCGGACTCTTTCCATACACAGCATCAGCACGCGGCGGCGAGAGGTCTTCTGCTGGGCGGCGGTGCTGGCCACTTTCGCCATGGGTACCGCGGCGGGCGACATGTCTGCTTACACGCTTCACCTGGGCTGGCTCGCCTCGGGCTTGATATTCACGACCATTTTCGCCATGCCCCTGTTGGCACGACGCTGCTTCAAGGCCAATGAGGTCGTCGCGTTCTGGTTCGCCTACATAAAATCACCCGCCCGCTCGGCGCCTCGTATGCCGACTGGCTAGGCGTGCCTGCAAGCCTGGGCGGGCTCAATTTGGGACGCGGCACAGTGGCCATCGCTCTGACCTCGTGATCATCGCCTGGGTCGCGTACCTATCGATATCGAAGGCCGACGTCGAGCGCGCCGGCCGCCCCGAGGCAAGCGGAGGGCCTAAGCAACGGGCCGCGGGTGCGCCATAAGGCAAGCCAGATCCGCCTCCACAAGCCGGCCACAGGGCAATCGAGGACGAATAGCGATCAGGTCACAACCGCCGGGCGGCCCGCCGACTCAGGGGCGAGTGCCGCCGGTGACGTTTGTCCGGGCCGCCTCCGTGCCGGCGATGTGCCGGAAGTCGTGACCCACGTTACCTCCCATCCTGTCCCGTGCCGCCTAAGGTTGTGGGCATCCCCTTTGGAGGCGATGGCCGGGTGGAGTATCGGTCGAAGCAGGAGTGGCGGGGCATCCCGCTGATCGCCGTATCGCTGAGTGGCAGGACAGGCGTCGTCGGCGTCATCGCGATCGGTCGCGTCGCGGTTGGAGTGGTCTCGATCGGACTGGTCGCGGTCGGCCCCGTCGCGCTCGGCCTGTTGCATTCGGAGTGGTGAGCGTCGGCCTTATAGCGATCGGAGTGGTGGCCGGCGGCGTGGTGGCGGCCGGAATCACCGCGGCTGGCCTGATCGGGTTAGGCGTGCGGGCGGCGGCGTTCCTGGTCTGAGTGTTTGACACTCCGTCCGCCCGGCAGTCGGCCGGAGCAGTGTTCTAGGCCCGGAGACCTTCCAGTGTCGCCACGGCCTCATCGAGCCTCGCGCGCGGCAGGCGGCCGCTGAGGACCGCGGCCTTGATCGCGTCGTAGGTCGCGTCCGCGATCGCAAGGTGGTGGGCCACCATCACCATGTCGCCGCCAGCTGCGAGGAACTCCACCGCCGCTTCGGGTGTCGGCGTGCTGTTGGTGATTGCGCCCATCTCCATGTCGTCCGAGATGATCGCGCCGCGGAACCCGAGGTCGGACCTCAGGATCTGCACCGTCGCCGGCGACAGGTCCGCGGACCGCACGGGATCCAGCGCCGGGTAGTACAGGTGCCCCAACAGCACGAAGTCGACGCCGTGCGCGATGGCGGCCTGGAAGGGCGGTAGGTCGCGAGCTCGCATCGTGGCGAGAGATTCGTCGATACGCGGCAGCGTGGTCTCAGAGCTGACGGAAGTGTCGCCGTGCCCCGGAAAGTGCTTCGCAGCCGAGAGCATGCCAGCGGCGTGGATCCCGTCGACGACAGGGCCGACCGCGGCCGCGACCGCCGAGGGGTCGGTGCCGTAGCAGCGGCCCCACATGATCGAGCTCGGCCCGCTGCAGACGTCTGAGACCGGTCCCAGGTCGAGGTCGAACCCAAGCTGCCGCAGCGCCGACGCCATCTGCGTCGTGGCTGCCTGGCCGACCGGCATGGCGTCGCAGGGGACCGTGCTCACCGCGATGCAAACCTGCCCGCCCTCCTGGTCGGTGGCGGCGATCAAGCGGTGCGGAGATGCGGCGCGGACGGCGCCGATCAACGCGGTCATCGATGCCGGGGTGCTCGCGTTGTGGTTGAGGTTGACGATGAGCAGGCCGCCGAACTGCCGCTGTTTCCAATCGGCCAAAACGAAGTCATCAAGCGGGCCCTGAAAGCCCACCATCATCACGGTGCCGATCTCCTGGTCGAGTGTCAAACCACCGGGCCCGAGCTGCGGCGACGGGCTGGCGAGCGCAGAAGCCGATGGAGTGGTCGCAGGTGTGACTGCGCTCTGTCCTGAGCACGCGGCGAGCAAAAGGGCCGTCAGGAACAAAGCCGGAACGCCCAATCGCAGTCGCGGCAAGACAACCACGTTAGAGAACTCTCGCCGGCCAGCGTGAATACGCGGGGCAGGAGTCCGGTTGTAGGTATTTGGCATAGCGCGGGATTGATTCCGGCCGCCCGGCCGGGAATTCAGGAGGTTTTCTCATGGGAACATGGAAGTTCGACCCGCTCCACACCCAGGTTGAGTTCTCGGCCAAGCACCTCGGCATGATGACCGTGCGGGGCCATTTCGCTGAAGTCACCGTCACCGGAGACGTCCAGCCCGAACAGCCTGAGAAATCGAAGTTCGAGGCGTCGATCAACACAGAGAGCATCCGCACGCACAACGAGCAGCGTGACAAGGACCTTCGCGCATCCACCTTCCTCGAGGTTGACAAGTACCCCACGATGACCTTCAAGAGCACCAAGATCGAGGCCGCCGGCGCTAACAAGTACAAGGTGACGGGCGACATGACGATCAAGGGCGTGACCAAGCCCGTCACTTTCGACGCCGTCAACTACGGCGAGTTCAACGACCCCAACATGGGCCACCGCTACGGCTACTCGGCCGAGACGGAGATCAACCGGAAGGATTTCGGAATGAGCTTCGAGATGATGCTTGACGGCAAGTTCATCGTGAGCAACGAGATTAAGATCCACATCGAAGGGGAGCTCGTCGAAGCCAAGGAGTAGTAATGCCTGAGTGCACGCACGCAGCGGCGAACAACAGGGTCACTCCGTCCGCCGTCGGTTGTGAAGACTGTCTTGCGACAGGGGACCGGTGGATCCACCTGCGCCTGTGCATGACCTGCGGCCATGTCGGATGCTGCGACAGCTCCAAAAACCGGCACGCGACCAAGCATTTCCAGGTGACCGGGCACCCCGTGATGAAGGCGTTCGAGCCCGGGCAGGATTGGGGCTGGTGCTTCATCGACGAGGTCGAGCTGGACGGCTCGGTCTGGGCGGTCAACGGGCCGAGGGCGCACGGCTAGAACTCTGCCCTCCCCAGCCGGCGCTTGGCGCACCTACCCAAAGGACGGGGACGTGATTACGCGCCTTTGACTGTTACCCCCGGCAGCGAGGGTAGGCCGGGCGCGTGGCCGTTCTCAGGGCCGGCCCATGCATCGGTGAACTGGCTGTTGTAGAGCCGGTAGTAGAAACCCTCTTGCTTGAGCAGGCCCGCGTGGCTGCCCTGCTCGACGATGCGTCCGCCGTCCATGACGACGATCGAATCGGCATTGCGAATGGTGGACAGGCGGTGCGCGATCACGAAGCTGGTGCGACCATGCCGCAGCTGTGCCATCGCGGCCTGGATCAAAACCTCGGTCCTTGTGTCGACGTTGCTCGTCGCCTCGTCCAGGATGAGGATGGTCGGGTCCGCGAGGAAGGCGCGGGCGATCGTCAGCAGCTGCCTTTGCCCAGACGAAAGGTCGGACGCCTCCTCGTCCAGGACGGTGTCATAGCCGTGGGGCAGCGTGCGCACGAAGGCGTCGACGTGCGCGGCCTGGGCCGCCGCCACGATCTCCTCGTTGGTAGCGCCTTCCTTGCCGTAGGCGATGTTGTCGCGAATCGTCCCGGCGAACAGCCATGTGTCCTGCAGGACCATCCCGAAAACTCGGCGCACCGCATCGCGTGGAAGCTTCTTGGTATCCCCGCCGTCGAGGCTGATGCGACCTGAGTCGATGTCATAGAACCGCATCAACAAGTTCACGATCGTGGTCTTGCCGGCGCCGGTCGGTCCCACGATCGCGATGGTCTGCCCCGGCCGGACCTCGAGGTTGAAGTCCTCGATCAACGGCTTGTCGGCCTCGTAGCGGAAGCTCACCTTGTCCATCGAAACCTGCCCGGTGACCTCGCCGATCTCGACGCCGGCAGCGTCAGCCCCTTCTTCCTCTGCAGCGAGGAGCTCGAACACTCGCTCCGCGGACGCCAGGCCGGACTGCAGGAGGTTCATCTGGCCCGCGATCTGCATGAGCGGCATCGTGAACTGGCGCGAGTACTGGATGAACGCCTGCACGTCGCCGAGCGACATGGTCCCCGACGCGACCCTGTAGCCGCCGATGACCGCGATCGCGACGTAGTTCAGGTTACCCAGGAACTGCGTAGCGGGCTGGATGATGCCCGACAGGAACTGGGCTTTGAAGCTCGCCTGATAAAGCTCGCGGTTCTGCGCGTCGAACTGCTCCTGCGCTTTGGCGGTCCTGCCGAAGACCTGTACCAGGATGTGCCCGGTGTGCATCTCCTCGACGTGCCCGTTGAGCGTGCCGGTCCATTTCCACTGCGCGGCGAACTGCACCTGCGACCGCCTGGCAATGACCAGCGTCACGACGACGGTCAGCGGCACGGTGACCAGCGAGATCACCGCCAGCAAAGGGCTGATCCAGAACATCATCCCGAGCACACCAAGCACGGTCAGCACCGAGGTGAGGATCTGGCTCATGCCCTGCTGCAGGGTGGTCGCCACGTTGTCGATGTCGTTGGTGACGCGACTGAGGATGTCGCCGTGCGGATGGCTGTCGAAGTACTTCAGCGGCAGCCGTGACAGCTTCTCCTCGACATCTCGGCGCATGCCGTAGACGGTGCGCTGCGCGACGCCGGCCATGATGTATCCCTGGGCCCACGTGAAGACCGACGAGGCGAGGTAGACGCCGACGGCCAGGAGCAGGATCATCCCGAGCTGGTTGAAGTCGATCCCCTTGCCGGGGGTCACGTCCATGCCCGACAGCATCTGAGCGAGCTGGCCCTTGCCCTGCGCGTTCAGAGCCGCGACCGCCTGCGCCTTGGTGATGCCGACCGGCAGCATCTTTCCGATGATGCCGTTGAAGATGACGTTGGTGGCGTTGCCGATGATCTTCGGCCCGATCACGGCGAAGGCGACGCTGCCCGCGCCGAGCAGGGTGGCCACGATGATCAGGGGGAGCTCCGGGCGCAGGCGGCCCAGGAGCTGCCTGAGGGTCTTGCCGAGGTCCCTGGTCTTTCCGGCCGGGGCCCCGCCCATGCCCATGAAGCCCCTGCCCACCGGGCCGCCCGCCGGCCGGCCGCCGCCCATCGGTCCGCGGTTGATCATGCGACCGCCGCCTGGCCGAGCTGAGATTCGACGATCTCGCGGTACGGCTCGCACGAGGCCATGAGCTCGGCGTGCGCGCCGATGCCCACGATGCGGCCGTCGTCCAGGACGATGATCCGGTCCGCATGCATGATCGTGCTGACGCGCTGCGCGACGATGAGCACGCTGGCGGTCTTCGTCTCCGAACGCAGCGCGGCCCGAAGCCGCGCATCGGTGCCGGCGTCGAGGGCCGAGAAGCAATCGTCGAAAAGGTAGATGGCAGGGCGCTTGACGATCGCGCGGGCGATCGCGAGGCGCTGGCGCTGGCCGCCGGACACGTTGGTGCCGCCCTGGTCGATCGGCGCGTCCAGGCCACCGGGCATCTCCGCCACGAAGTCGCTCGCCTGCGCGACCTCGAGCGCGTGCTGGAGCTCCTCGTCGGTCGCGTGCTCGTTGCCGAAACGCAAGTTGTCCGCCACCGTGCCGCTGAAGAGGTATGCGCGCTGCGGGACCAGGCCGATCAAGCCCCACAATCGCTCGAGCGACATGTCGCGGACGTCGACGCCGTCCACGAGCAGCCGGCCGCCGCTGACGTCGTAGAGGCGCGTGATGAGATTGAGAAGAGTGGTCTTGCCGGACCCGGTGCCGCCGATGACGGCGGTGGTCTGGCCAGGCTGGAGCTGGAAGGTGAGGTCCTGCAGCACCGGGTGCTCGCCGCCCGGATAGCCGAAGGTGACGTGGTCGAACTCGACGCGTCCTGTCACCTGCTTCGGCTCCGCCGGGTGAACCGGGTCGCCGATGGAAGGTTCGGTCGAAAGGACCTCGTTGATGCGGGCCGCGCTCGCCTCGGCACGCGGCACGAGAATGACCATCGCGACGGCCATCATCACGGACATCAGGATCTGCAGGATGTACATCAGGAAGGCGGTGAGGTTGCCGATGGGCATCGAGCCGTTGTTGATGAGCCCGGCGCCAAACCACAGCACCGCGACGGTCGTGAGGTTCATGACGCCCATCAGGGCCGGGAATGCCAACACGAAGAGCCGGTTCACGCGCAGAGCCGTCGTCGTCAGGTCTGCGTTCGCCACCTCGAATCGCTGCCGTTCGTAGCCGTTGCGTATGAACGCGCGGATGACACGAACTCCCATGATCTGCTCGCGCAGCACCAGGTTGATCTTGTCGATCTTGACCTGCATCGAGCGGAACAGCGGGACGGCTCGCACCAGCATGAAGCCGATGATCACGGCGAGCAGAGGGACCACGACGATCAGCAGCGCCGACAGGTTGACATCCTCCCGGAGGGCCATGATCACGCCGCCCACCGCCATGATCGGAGCGCCGACCATCATGGTCAGCGCAACCTGCAGAAAGATCTGGATCTGCTGGACGTCGTTGGTGTTCCGGGTGATGAGAGAGGGCGTGCCGAGGTGGTTGATCTCGCGCGCGGAGAAGGTCTGCACGCGGCGGAAGACCGCCGATCGTAGGTCGCGCCCAATGCCCATGGAGGCGATGGACGCCCAGTAAATGGCCCCGACGGCGATGATGCCAAGGACGATGGTGATGCCCAGCATCAGGCCACCGGTGCGCCAGATGTAGGGGATGTCCCCTTTGACGACGCCGTTGTTGATGATGTCGGCGTTGAGGTTGGGCAGATAGAGGTTGGCGATCGACTGGATCACCACCAGCACCACGACGACCGAGACCTCGCGGATGTACGGACGTAGGTAAGTCCGCAGGAGATGGATCAGCACAGAATCAGCCTACCGCGTGACCCGCCTGACGCCCACCCCGAAAGCAGGCCGAACGTCCCGTCCCGTGGAGGCCGATGGCACCCCAATGCCGCTAATGCGCGGCCTGAGCGGCAGCCACCGGATCGCCTGAGCCGTTCTTGAGGGCCACGGGCTCAGGGTCCGAGATGCGGTAGCCGGTCGCCGGAACCAGGGCGCGCACCCGCATCATCGCCGCGTCTTGCGCCTGGGTGAGAGAGCCTGCGTTGACGCGCGGGACGACGATCCTCATCCCGGCCGCGCCCGCCACCGGCTCGACTTTCAGGCCGGCCTTAGCCAGGGCCTCGAGGACCGCGGGATCGCCGGTCGTGCCGGGCTCGGGCTCGAGCAAGACCGCGACGGTGAACGCAACGCCGGTCGCGAGGGCGGCGGGCGCTGAGGTCGCGGCGGCCGCCCCGCGGATGCCGAGGGGCTTGAACCGCCGGTCCTCGGCGGTGTCGAACAGAAGGTCCATGTCGCGCGTCGACCTCATGCCGCTGAAACGTGCCGTCAGCGAGTACAGGACGGGCACCAGGACCAGGGTCAGGAAGGTGCTGGTGAACAACCCGCCGATGACCACGATGGCAAGCGGCGCGCTGATGAACGCGCCGCCGCTGTTGCCGCTGACCGCGAGGGGAACCAGCGCCAGCATGGTGGCAAAGGCGGTCATGAGGATGGGTCGAAGGCGGTGCCGGCCACCCTCGATGAGGGCGTCCTGCACGTTCAGGCCGCGGTCGCGGTACTGCTCGACCAGGTCCAGCAGCACGATGGCGTTGGTGACCACGACGCCGGTGAGCATCAGGATCCCGATCAGGCCGGGCAGCGAAAGTGAAGTGCCGGTCGCGACCAGGGCGATGATCGCACCCGAGGCGGCGAAGGGGATGGCGACCAGCAGCACGAGGGGCTTCAAGAGCGAGCGGAACGTCGCGACCATGATCACGTAGACGAGCGCCACCGCGGCCGCCAGCGCCAGGGCGAACTGCGTCAAGACGTTCGAGAGCTGCTGGAAGACGCCGCCGGTCGACACGGCCGCGCCGGGCGGCAGCGAGACTCCCGCGAGCGCGTTGGTGACGTCGGTCTGCACCGCCCTGGTGTTGTTGCCGGTGATGGTCCCCGTGATCGTCGCGTCGCGATCGCCGTTGACGCGGTTGACCGCCTGCGGGCCGTTGACCAGCTGGAAGGTCACCAGCGAACCGAGAGGAACGATGCCGGCGGCGGTGGGCACCGGCGACGCGGCGAGGGCGGCCGCGTTGTCAGCGGAGCCGGGCGGAAGCTCGACCCGAACGTTCATCGTGCCCTCGGCCAGGTTGGCCTGAGCGGCGATCTGCCCGTTCACCTCCTGGGCGATCAGGCCGGCGAGCTGCAGCAGCGTGTAACCGGAAGAGCTGAGCTTGTCGGTCGGGGTCAGCTGGTAGGTGGGCTTGGAGGCCGCGAGGTTCGACTTGATGTTCGCCAGGCCCGAAACCCTGGACAGCGCCGAGAGGACGGAGTTGGTGGCGGTCTGCAGGTCTGCCGGGTTCGCCGCCGTGACGTCAACCTGCATCCCGGTGCTGCTCGCGTTGGCGCTGCTCTGCGCCTGGCCGACCACGATCGTCGCCGGTCCGCTGTACCCCTTGAGAGCACGCTCGACGCCTGCCAGCGCCTGGTTGTAGGCGCCCGTGTCCACCAGGACCAGGACCGAGGCAAGCGTGGGGTCGGCGGGGACGGTGCCGGCCGGGGCGAACGGATCGGTCTGGCCGCCGACCACGGCCTGGTAGGCGGACACGCCGGGTATCCCCTTCATCAGGTCTTCGACCTTCTGCGTCTCGGCATCGGTCTGGACCAGCGTCGAGTTGGCGGGCATCGTGATCGTCACAGGGAAGTTGGGGCTCGACGACTGGTCGAGCAGGTTGATGCGCAGGAGCGGCAGCAGGGCCATCGAGGCGATGAAGAAGATTCCCGTGGCGAGCAGAGCGAGAAGGCGGTGGCTCGTCGCCCAGGTGATCACCGGGACGTAGATTCGCTGGATGAAGTTGTACTGCAGGCGGCGCTCAGCGCCCTCGGCCTTCACCGGCGGGAGCAGGCGCGATGCCAGCAGCGGCACGACCGTGACCGCCACCACCAACGACGCGGCCAGGGCCACCACTACCGTGAGCGCGAAGGGACGGAAGAAGCTACCCGCGATTCCGGTTAGGAATGCGATCGGGAGAAAGACCGCGATCGTGGTAAGGGTGGAAGAAGAGACGGCGGTCACGATCTCGCGCGCGCCGGTGTAAGCGGCCACCAGGGGCGGTTCGCCCTCGGTGACGTGGCGGCTGATGTTCTCGAGCACGACGATGGCGTCGTCGACGACGCGCCCGATGGCTACCATCATCCCGCCGAGGGTGAGGATGTTGAGCGTGATGCCCTGCCACCAAAGGACGAGCAACGCGACCATCAACGACAGCGGGATGGACACCGCGGCGACCAGGGTCGCGCGCGCGCTGCGCAAGAACAGATAGATCACCAGCACGGCGAAAACCGCGCCGAGCAAGCCCTCGCGCAGGATGGCGGTGATCGCATCGGTGATGGGGGTCGCCTGGTCGGAGATGCTCTGGAGCTTCACGCCGTTGCCGATCCGCGACTCGATGTCGGGCAGCGCGTTCTTGACTTCCTTGGCCACGGTCACGGTGTTGCCGTCCGGCGACTTCAAGACCTGGAGCCCGATGCTCGCCACGCCGTTGGTCCGCGTGATCGTGTCGGCGGGCACGGAGACCTGTTGCACCGTCCCGAGCTGATCGATCGCCACCGGGAGGCCCGGCCGGCCGCCTGAAGTCGAAGTCGGGGTGACGGTGATCTTGCTGATCTGGTCGAGGCTGGTCAGCGAGCCCGCGACCTGGAGGGGAATCGTGGTGTCGCCCTGCTTGAGCGAGCCGATCGACTGCACCGCCGACGCGGCCTGGAGAGCGGCTGCAACCTGGCCAAGGCCGACTCCGTGCGCGGCGAGCTTCAGGGGGTCGAGGATCACGTCGACCTCGTCAGTCGGCGCACCGGTGATCACCACCGAGGAGACTCCCGCGAGACCCTTCAGCTTGGGCAGCGCTTGCGCGCGAAGCTGGCCGGCCAGGGTCCCCAGCGGCTCGTCGGCGGAGACCGCGTATTCGAGGATGGGGATGTCATTGGTCGAGAAGGTCTGGACCGTCGGCGAGAGTGCTTGCTGGGGCAGAAGGGGTTTGACCTTGTCGAGTGCGGTCGTGACGTCCTGGCCTACGGATTTGATGTCGGTGCCGTCCTTGAAGAGGACGATCACGATGGATGCCCCCTGGCTGGAGGTCGACTGCACGGTGTCGACCCCGGCGATGCCCGAGAGCGAGTTGACCACCGGCACCGTGACCTGGTCGTCGACCACGGCAGGGGACGCACCCGGGTAGGGGGTGATGACGATGTAGGCGGGAAAGGAAATGTCGGGCAGGAGGTCCTGCTGGAGCTGCGTCGCGGCGAGCACGCCGCCACCGAACAAGACGGCCGCGGCGAGGAAGACGACTCCGCCGAGCTTGAGGGCGAAACGGGTGACTATCGACACGGGGGCCACCTAGACTACGAGAATTCGCTCGCTATTCCTGCGAATTTGGACCGAGTGGCGATTTCCTTCGCCGCGGGGCCCGGCGACCCTCAGCGCGTTATCAGATCGATGGCTTCGAGAGAGCGGACCCTGCTCCGGCGTCTAACATCGAGGAGGATGCGCGGATGTCGAGCCGGTCGATAGAGCGGCTGCCTGGCGAGTCGCTCACCAGCGTCGACGGCAACGGGCGGCTGACGGCTCTCACGGGGGCGCTGCTGTTTGTGCTGCTCGCCGGCCTGGGGATCACCATCCTCAGCATCAGGGCCCTCCTGCCCGAGCACTTTCTTATCGCCTTCCTGGTCATCCCGCCACTCGGTCTCAAGGTGGCGTCGACCGGCTACCGGTTCATGCGCTATTACACCGGCGATGCGCGTTACCGCCAGGCCGGCCCTCCCGCGCCACTGCTCCGGTTCCTGGCGCCGTTCGTGGTCCTGTCGACGGTCGCGGTATTTGTGACGGGGCTCGAGCTGTGGTTCTTCGGCATTCGGTTCGGCAGCATCTGGATCGAGGCGCACAAATTGAGCTTCATCGCCTGGCTTCCGATCACCGGGGTTCACGTGCTCGCGCACCTCAACCGGACCGGCCGCGTCGTGGCGGGGGAATTCTCGTCCTCGCCGTTCGCGAATGCTCTGACGCGGCGCTCGCTCGTCATGGGCAGCCTTGTCGCCGGCATCGTGCTCGCGACCGTGAGCCTCACCTACGCCAGCCCGTTCATCTTCTTCGGCGACGGGTAAGGCCGGGGAGGGCCGCGTCCGGGGCGGTGTAAAATCGAGCTTCCACGACAGGGTGAATCGAGCGGTTTTTCCCGAGTAGCTCAGTTGGTAGAGCGTCTGACTGTTAATCAGAATGTCGCAGGTTCGAGCCCTGCCTCGGGAGCCATCTTCCTACCGATCCGCCTGGACGAACGCGGTTGTCGTAGCGGTCAGTGAGTGACCGCGGGCGTGACCAACAGCCGTCCCCCCTTTTCTTTCACGACAAAGGCGGGCTGCGAAAATGTGGCGGGCCCCCTGCGCACCGAGCCGTCGCGCACGCAAAAGCGCGATCCATGCCACGGGCAGGTCACCACGTCCCCCGCGATCTTCCCCTCGTCGAGCGGGCCGCCGGCGTGCGAGCACGTGGCGGAGATCGCATACGGCTTGCCGTCCAGCCGGACCACGAGCGCCGCGACGTCGCCTGCCTGGACGCGTTTCATCGCGCCATCGGGAAAGTCGGACGATGCCCCGACGTCCGTCGAGCCGGAGGGGGGCTCTGCAAACGCGTTGCGGTTGACCATCGTGCCGAACCCGAACACGAGGTGGCCGCCGAGATACATGCCGAGCATTGCCAGCAGCAGCCCGGCGGTGGCCAGCGCGACCGCGAGCGGATGCAGACCGGTTCCCCCGACCCAGCGGAGCAGCACTGACGCCGCCTCGATGAGGACCACGGTCGTCATCACCAGGCCGTGCAGCAGACCGGCCCGGCGTTCCATGCCGTAGGTCTCGCCGAAATCCGTGTACCCGGTGACGGCGGCGCCCGCGGCGGCCACCAGCCCGACGATGAGCGCGATGTCTCCCGCCTGCGTGGGTATCAGGTGCGTGCGCAGCGCCACGTAGTCCGCTATGACACCCACCAACCAGGCTCCGAGGGGCGCATCGGTGAGCGCGGGATGCAGCGGATGGTGGAGCACCCAGGTACCGTGCGCGACGTTCTTGAGCGGAGTGGCCAGCGGCCCGGTGAGCCGGTACGCCCCGGCCACCAGCTTCTGAGTCATCTCGGCCAGCGGGTCCATCCACTTCTGCCGTCGCAGGAAACGATCGACTGCCGGCTCAGAGTCGGGGGCCACGTCAGCTCCCTTTGGAATGTAACACTGTTATTGGCGTATCTTAGAAACAGCAGGCTAGTAAAGTCAAGCCGATGGTTTTTAGAAACCCGCATCGCCGCTCCGAACGCGCCGGCCAGATCAGGTCGATCTCCGGTCTCGACGACCCCCTGCGGGCAGCCATCTTCGACCACGTCGACCGGTCGAATGCCGAGGTCAGCCGCGACCACATCGCAGCGGTGCTGGGGGTGACGCGTCGGGTTGCTGCGTTCCATCTCGACCGGCTTGCGGCGGCTGGCTGGCTCGACGTGGCCTATCGACGCATCGGCGGGCGCACCGGCCCGGGTGCCGGGCGGTCGAGCAAGCTGTACCGGCGATCGAACCGCCGCGTCGAGGTCTCGATCCCGGCCCGCAACTACGAGCTGATGGCTCGGCTGCTGGCATCAGCCGTGCAGCAGCCCGGAGTCGAAGCCGCGAGCGCGCTCGCCCCCGCCGCGCGCGAGTTCGGGGCAAGCATCGGCGGAGCCGCCCGGGCGCGGGCCGGCGGGAACCCCGCCGAAGAGGATGTCGTGACCGCGTTGCTCGCAGAGCTGGCGGATCAGGGTTTCGAGCCTTCCGTCGATGCCGCGGGCGTGGTGAGACTGCGCAACTGTCCATATCACGACGTGGCCCGCGAGGACACGGACCTGGTCTGCGGCATGAACCTGGCGCTCATGCAGGGCGTCACCAGGGGTCTCGGCTCCAGTCAGGTGGAGGCGACCCTGGAGCCGCAAGATGGGATGTGCTGCGTCGCGTTCCACGTCGCAGGCCGACACCACCCTGAGGAGTGAAGGAGAGAGCGATGAAGATTGCCGGCTTTCGCCTGGGCATCTACGTGTTCAAGGACGCCGAGATCGTCGATTTCGCCGCGCCCTACGGCGTGTTCTCGGTGGCGCGCCGCTACGACCCTGAGCTCGACGCTTTCCTGGTGGCCGACGCCATGCGACCCGTCCAGGCCCAGGCCGGGTTCACCGTCCTCCCCAACTACTCGTTCGCCGACCGCCCCGCGATGGATGCGTTTCTGATCCCCGGCGGTTTCGGGACAAGGCAGGAGATGCACAACCGCAGCCTTCACGACTTCATCCGCTCACTGCCGGAGTCGTGCCTCCTCAGCAGCGTTTGCACCGGCTCGTGGATCTACGGGAAGCTCGGCCTGCTCGACGGGCTGCCGGCCACCAACCGCAAAGAGCCCGACCGCGCGGAGGCCAACTCGCCCGGCAAGGTACCCATCGACAGGTTGAAGGAGATCGCGCCGGCCTGCGTCATCAGCCGGGCGAGGGTCGTCGACGCGGGCCGCGTCATCACCGCGGGAGGAATCGCCTCAGGTATGGAGATGGGCTTCCACCTACTGCGACGCGCGGGCTACGACGAGAAACTCATCTCAGAGGTCGCGCGCGTGATGGAATACACGCAGGCCTACGACGCGTACCGAGACGACATCGAATACGCGACCCAGGCCTGACCCCGGGCGTTACGGTTCGGCTCCCTCCACCGCCGCCGTCCGGTCCACCTGCGGACGGTCGATCTCGGTCAGCGCCTTGCCGATTCTCGTGACCATCGCCGGGCTGATCAGGACGATGACGACGCCCACGATGACCCACGCCAGCACTCCGTAAGGGAAGTAGTTGTACGGGGCAGCCGGGATCGGATAAACGTTCGACCACAACGCGTACGCCAGCAGCACGATCGCGATCAACGGGATCACCGGCTGCGCGCCGCGCCAGCGCCCGACGCTGCGGAACAGCTTGATCGCGCCAACCTGCGTCGTGAGGTAGACGAGCAGCAGCGCCAGCACGCCGACCGTGCCCGCGTAGGCGAAGACGGCGGCGCCGGTTTGCTCGACCAGGATGATGTCGAACAAGATGGCAACCACCATCACGGTGCCAACCGCCACGTATGGCGACGCATGCACCGGATGCACCTTGCCGAGCGCCGCCGGGCCGAAGCCGTCGCGTCCCAGCGCGAACAGAAGGCGCGCCGCCGCGAGCCCGGTGCCCAGCGCCGATGCGAACGCTGAAACTGTCGCGCCAAGGCTGATCACGATCGCCATCGTCGAGCCGAGGTAGGTCTTGGCGAGGTCAACCAGCGGCGAGGTGGACCCGGCGAACGCGGCCACGCCCTTGTCGTCGAGGCCGAACCCAACTGCCTGCGTGTAGCTGATCACCAGGTAGAACGTGCCCGTGAACAGGACCGCCGCGAGGATCGCCCGCGGGATGGAGCGTTTCGGGTTGCCGGTCTCCTCACCCAGCGTTGCGGCGCCCTCGAAACCGGCGAACGAGAGGAAGCCGAACACGCTGGCGAGGGCGACAGCCGAGAAGCCGGCTTTGGGGATCTGAAACGGCGTGGTGGAAAGTCCGTGCGCGCCGCCCCGTCCGAGGATGACGACAGCCAGGACCAGGATCAGCAGCACGGAAACCCCTTCGACCACGAGCGTGGTCCGGGTCGAAAGCTTGACCTCGCGGTGCGCGAGGAACCAGATCAGCGCGGCCGCGGCCAGAGCGGGGATCAGCCAGTGGATGTTGACGTTGAGTAGACCGAGGAACGTCTGGAAGAACAGGCCGACCTCGGCAGTCGAGGCGACGGTGAACGCCGTGTAGGTGAGCAACAGGGCCCACGCCGACAGGAAGCCGAGCCGCGCGCCGAACGAGATGCCGTTGAACACGTAGACCGAACCCGCATGCGCGAACTGGCGACTGAATTCGATGAACGAGAAGGACGTCAGCATGATGGTGATCACGGCGCCCAGGAACGCGAGCGCGACGGCGGTGCCGGTGATCGAGGCGGCGAGGGACCCGTTGAGGGCCATCGCTGCGGTGGGGGCCATGATGCCCACCGAAAGGGCCATGGCTTCGATCACACCCAGCTGCGGACGTAGCTTGCTCATCTCCGCTTCCCTCCACTCAACTGCGCCGGATTGCTTCAGACCCGGCCGAGCGAGATTGTAAACGGGATCGCACCTCTCCGCCGGTCGGGCATTCCCCTTCCCCACGGAGTGGGGAAGGTGGCCCGCAGGGCCGGATGCGGAGGATCCTCCTGAGTAAGAGCTGAAACTCCGCATCCCCGGCTCCGCCGGATACTTCCCCTCCAAGCAGGGAGGTTTACAGCTCCCCTCGCTCGTGCAGCTCCTCCATCACCAGCCGGACCGCCGGCGCGCACCGTTCGATGTCCTCGATGCCGAGCCAGGCCACCTCTTCGATCTCCGCCGCCGCCACGATCTCGCCCTCGAAATCGGCCGAATAGCACACGAGATCGACCGATGTGCCCGCGGGGTAGTCGTGCGCCGGCGCGCGGTAGGTTTCGACCAGCACCAGCGTGTCCGGCAGCAGGCTCACCGTGAGCTCCTCCCGCACCTCACGTCGCAACGCCTCGAGGTCGCTCTCCCCCGCCTCGCGCTTGCCCCCCGGCAGATAGAACGCGGACTTGCCGGCCGTGCGGACCGCGAGCAGCCGTCGCTCCTCGATCCGCACCCAGGCCAGCGCATCGACCGTCCACTTCTCGCCCACCGGGCGGTAAGCTGCCAGGCGGTCGAGCAGCGCCGCGGGCGCCGTCTCGGCGATCAACGTCCGCCCGTATTCGGGCCGCATGAAGCCCTCCTCGACCGTGTGCTCGATCAGTCGCAGGAGCGACTCGAAGTAGCCCTCCACGTTGAGGACCGCGCACGGCTTGGCGTGCAGGCCGAGCTGCGCCCACGTCCAGGCCTCGAACAGCTCCTCCAGCGTGCCCACGCCGCCGGGCAGCGCGACAAATCCATCACCGAGCTCGGCCATCAACGCCTTGCGCTCGTGCATGGTCTCGACCAAACGCAGGTCGGTGACGCCGGCGTGCGCGATCTCGCGCGCCGCCAGGTGTCCCGGTATGACCCCGATCACCTCCCCGCCACCCTCGAGCAGCGTGTCCGCGAGCACGCCCATCAGACCGACTCCCGCCCCGCCGTACACAAGCCCCACACCTCGGGCGAGCATCTCGCGGCCGAGAGCCCGCGCGGCGTCAGCGTAAGCCGGAGAACGGCCGCTCGAGGAGCCGCAGAAGACGGTGAGCCGCATCGTGGATTCCGAATCGTAGGCCGCCGAGCTATGTTCATACCGATGGGCGATCGGTACGCTGCCATGGAGTTCCGCCGCTGCGGTCGCAGCGGCCTCAAGCTGCCGGCGATCTCGCTCGGCCTGTGGCAGAACTTCGGCGGAGACGCGCCGACCGATTCGCAGCGCGCGATCGTGCGCCGCGCATTCGATTTGGGGATCACGCACTTCGACCTGGCGAACAACTACGGTCCGCCCCCCGGATCCGCGGAGGAAAACTTCGGCCGCATCCTCAAGACCGACCTGGCCGGTCACCGGGACGAGCTCATCATCTCGACCAAGGCGGGTTACGACATGTGGCCGGGGCCATACGGCGAATGGGGCTCGCGCAAGTATCTCCTGGCCAGCCTCGACCAGAGCTTGCAACGGATGGGCCTCGATTACGTCGACATCTTCTACTCACACCGTTTCGACCCCGAAACTCCGCTGGAGGAGACCCTGGGCGCGCTCGACACCGCGGTCCGCCAGGGCAAGGCACTCTATGCGGGCATCTCGTCTTACTCAGCCCAGCGCACTCGCGAGGCTACCGCCATCCTTCGCCGGTCGGGCACTCCGCCGCTCATCCACCAGCCCTCGTACTCGATGCTGAACCGCTGGATCGAGGCCGACCTCCTCGATGTCTTGAAGGAGGAGGGGATCGGCTGCATCGTGTTCTCCCCTCTCGCCCAGGGCCTGCTCACCGACAGATACGTGGCCGGGGTGCCGCAAGGCTCTCGGGCCAGCCAGCCCGGGTCGTTGTCGTCCGAAATGCTGACGGAGGCCAACCTGGCCAAGGTCCGCGCGTTGAACCAGATCGCCGCGGGTCGGGGCCAGTCGCTGGCCCAAATGGCGATCGCATGGACGCTGCGCAGCCCGATCGTGACCTCGGCTCTCCTGGGAGCGAGCAGCGTCGCGCAGCTTGAGCAGAACGTGGGGGCCTTGGAAAAGCTCGAGTTCTCGCCCAGCGAGCTGATGGAGATCGACCGCTATGCGACCGAGAGTGGAATCAACCTCTGGGCCGCCTCGAGCGCCGGCTGACGCGACCGATCAGCCCTCCACGCGCAGCGCCCGATAGGATTGCTGGTCAGGTATGCGACAGGTGGGCGCCAGATGGACCGTGACGTAACAGGCGGCACGGCACCGGGCCCACCAGCCGGTGCACAGGCGCAGCAGGTGGCCGCCGCAGGTCCGACACTCGGCGACCCGCTGGCGGAAGCGCTGCGAATCATCTCCCTCGCGAAGCAACGCGGCCTCCAGGTGCGCCTCATGGGTGGCCTCGCGTTTCACGCACGGTGCCGCGAGTGGACGGCGACGATCGAGCGCTCGCGGCGCGACATCGACTTCGCTACGCGGAGCAAGGACCGCAGGCCGCTCGGCGAGTTGCTGGCGGCCGAGGGTTACACGCCGGATCAGAGGTACAACGCGCTTCACGGGCACAAGCAGCTCTACTTCGTCGACGAAGCCCGGGAGCGGCCGGTCGACGTGCTCGTGGATCGGCTGGAGATGTGCCACACGTTCGAGTTCGTCGACCGGCTCACGATTTCCGAGGTCACCCTCCCTCCCGCGGAGCTCCTCCTCTCCAAGCTCCAGGTCGTGAAGATCAACCGCAAGGACGTGCTCGACGCGCTGGCCCTCTTGGCTGAGCACCCGCTGGCCGAGGGCGATGAGGAGGGAGGCGCAATCTCGCTGCAGCGAATCACCAGCATCACGTCCGGCGATTGGGGCTGGTGGCGCACCATCACCGGCAACCTGGTCAAGCTGCGGACCATCGCCGAGAGCCACCTCGAGCCGGGCGAGCTCGAGTTCGGGCGCGAACCACGATTCCGGCCCGTGGCCCAAGTCGAGGTCTTGCAAGTTGCGATCGAGACCGCCCCCAAATCGACGAAGTGGAAGCTGCGCTCACGGGTTGGGGATCGGATGACTTGGTACGAGGAGCCGGAGGAAGTCGGGCACAGCGACTCAACCGGAGCCTGACCCTCGACCGGCCGACGCTGGCGCAAACATTACGTTTTGTTGATGCGCAATCCCGGCCGAAAGAGTTGAATCGCACTCGTCAAAGCCCCGCGCCGGGAGATCGCGCTGATCATGCTGGCGGTGCTCACCGGCGCCCGCGTGGCGTCGGACTTCGACTTCACCCAACCACCCCGCGCGGCCCTAGTGCTCGACCCAAACCCATCACCCGGCCCCGCGCCGAAACCCTAAGGGCGCTCAGAAAGAATCGATGAGCTAGGATGCCGGGCAGCATGAGTACTTCGATTACGGCGGAAAGTCTCGATGTCGATGAGCTTGGGCATGTCCTGGTAAAGCTCAGCGAGGAGCCGTCTGAGCAGTGGATGGAAGCATTTCGCGAGCACTGGGCCGACCCTGGAGCAACCGCCGGTCCGGCGGCCAAGACGGACGCCTTCTCACATTTCTCGGAGCGGACCATTGTCTTTCGTGGGATCGACGTGGACGGCTTCGTCGAGTACTGCAAAACCCTGACCCAGGATGCGATCAATTTCGCCAATGAGCGCACTCAGCGGTTTGAGGCCGAGCGCGAGGCTCGCATTCGAGGTCGAGGCGAGTCCG